>SAMEA104315427__coassemble_260_pt1 | contig 122150 bp, 98 predicted proteins | sample SAMEA104315427__metabat2_low_PE_043 | metagenome-assembled genome bin SAMEA104315427 (sample SAMEA104315427) | gut metagenome | biome: Monkey gut; feature: monkey-associated habitat; material: faeces | place: China | collected 2013 | reverse complement strand
CAGTTGTTCGGATGTTGCGGACTGCGTCGTTTTTGGCACAGCCTTGCGGTGTACCTTAGTCTGTGTGACGGTATTGAACTGAGCGCATACTGTTGCTGATGAACAGAATATTGCTGCTATTGTGATGAGTAGAAATCGTTTCATGGTGCAAAAGTAACAAGCAATTCTTTGACTGGCATAAAGAACAAAGGGAAGACAAGAAGATTGTAACATAATATAGCAATCGAGTTTGATTTTTGAGCAGAAATCAAACTCAAATAATAATAATCGTCAAAAATAACACGCATTATCTTATGCAATTCTGCTTGTCTCTGAATAGGTATATAACTTTGCATGAGTTTAATTTCAAATTCAAAGTTAAAGTATGAAGCAAGTACGATTTGAAGAGAGCGAGGTGCCTTATCAGACACTGGCTCGTTTTGGTCTCACACAAGAGAAGATTGAAGACCTGCCCATGTGGGCGTTGGAAGATATTGGTCAGGGACGACGTTCACCGTTGCTGCCCATTCAGGTGAATAATGATGAGGGCGAGACATTGAAGAGCCGCACCCGATTTGCGTTGGTCCGTATGGAGGACGGCAAGGTGGATGTGGTCTTCTATCCGCAGTTGGAGAAATCACCATTGGAGGCTTTTACTCAGGAACAGCAGGAGGACTTGCTGGCTGGAAAGGCTATCCTTGCCGATGTTAAGGATGCTGATGGCAGGAGCAGCAAGGCTTTCGTGCAGATTGACACGGAGACCAATCAGGTGATGTCGGTACCTACGCCTGTCATCGGGCGCAACTTGGAGGTGCTGAAGGATGAACTGAAACTGAGTTCGGCAGAACTGACCGTGATGCAGAAGGGTGAGCCGCTCACGCTCATCATGGAGGACGAACAGGTGACGGTGGGTATTGACCTGAACGATAAGACCGGCATAAGGATTAATCAAGGCGACAGTCAGAAGTGGAAGGAGAACACCAAGCGAGAGTGGGACAAATACACCTTCGGGTGCTATGGCTGTTGGGTAATGGGCGATGACGGTAATCTTGACTATGTGCCTGAAGAGGAATACACGGAAGAACTTTGGAATGAGCAGAAGAAGAATGGAGAGCGCAACCGCGCCTCTTTTTCCATGCACAAATAATCTACACATAATATAATAAGTATATGGCATCAAATAAATATTATCCAGAGGATGTGCTCGTCGAGAAGATACAGAGCGGCGAGTACGGTTGGTTGGAGTATGTCAACCATCATTCTGCTGAATGGCAGGAAGAATATGAGAGCTATTGTCTGAACAACGGACTCTGCATTTGTGAAGAGAGTGCGGAGCAGTTTGTCCATCACAAAGATGAGGAACTGGAGAAGGCAATAGAGAACGGTGAAGCATGATAAATGAAGAGTGAAGAATGAAGAGTGAAGAATAAGTATGGCGATAAGAAAGAATACGAATCCCCAACAGATGGACCTGCAACCAGAGATGCGTGACTTGCTCATGCGCAATGGTATGCAGGCTCATGTGGTGAGTAATGGCAGCGGCTATCAGCTTGTGGTGCAAGGGCATGACAGTCCGCTGCTTACCTATAACATCACCGAGAAGCAGATGTTGGCTCTGACCGACTGGGGTACGAATCATGCCAACAAGTTAGCCTACAATACCTTTACGGGCATTGTGGGCAACGACTTCTATATGCCCAAGAACTTCGTTCATGCACGCAATGCCAACGGTCGTGTAGCTATGGGGCTGCACGGCTATCGTGTTGGTATCGGCGAGTATGGACGGATGGGGCGCATCGATATGCCACCACCCTTTTTAGGTTGGACACCACGCAGTCAGGAGGGATTCCATCTTCGCAGAGTTGGAGGACGATTGTTCTTCCCCGAAGCCCCGATTGTGCCTGAACGTTGGGACGGCAGAATGAAGCCTGGCGAATTGCAGAGCGGCGGTTATGGGTTCTATTATAAGGGACAGCAACAGAGTTATAGCCCTCAGCAACAGGATGTGCTGAAAGATTTGGAGGGAATCATAATGCCTTCCATCAGCCGCACGAGAAGCACGGAGCCAGCCAAGCCTTATAAGGAACTGATTACCTCGCCTGTCTATTTCACCAATGAGAAGTGGCAGGAGTGTCTGGCATCGCATGGCATCATCATTGATGAGAATGCGAAGACGCTGACCATTCAGTCGAACAGCGTCAATGCCGACATGGTGTATGACCTGACAGATGAGGAACTGAAGAAACTCACCTCCAACTCCATCAAGGAAGTGCCCGTCGTTCAACGCTTGGAACTGCTGAATGGCATCATCAAGGACGACTTTGCTGACAAAATCCTGATGGACACACTGAATAGCAAGGAGCGCATCGACCTGCATCTGCATCCCGAACTTGAACAGGAGTTGCAGCAGCGTCAGCAACAAGACGAGGAACGGTTGCTTCCGTTGGAAGAGGACGAGACTGTCAGACGTGACGTGTTGCAAGGCGATGCCATGGTGAGAGGTGAAGACCTTGCCTTGATTAATGAGAACAAGGGTTGGTATCGTGAGGGAGCGCATGGGCGTGAAGTGAAAGTCGGTGACATCATGGTGGAGAAAGTGCCTCCGATGGAGGGAGATAAGAAAGGCGAAGATAAGTATCGCATGACCGCCATTATCAATGGAGAAGCCATCACGCACGAAATCAAGCAGAAGGACTACGACAAGTTCTTGGCGGTGGATGACTACCATCGCATGAAACTCTTCTCCAAGGTTTTCAGTGAAGTGGATATGAAGACACGCCCCGAAACCAACGCCGGACTGGGCACGAAGATATTGGCGGCTCTGACGGCAGGAGCAGTCGTTACAGCAGAGGTGGCGCATGACATAAGCCACCATCATCACCATCCAGCCCCGGAGTTCTATGCAGAGCATCATGGCGGTCCACGTCCTTACTTCAAACCGGGAGTGGATTCGCCACAGGAGATTGCGGCAAGGTACTTTGAGGCAGAAGCAAATCATGTTGCCACGGAGATAAGGAGAGGATATTAACAATGTATAATTTACAATTTATAATTTATAATGAGTAGTGAACTGACATACGATGACTTTCTGGACAGGTTGAGCATACAGGAAGTACTGGTGGACGCAGGGTATCATCTGAACAAGAGAGATGGCTTGCGTTATCCGTCGTATGTGCGTACTGACAGTGAGGGCAGACGGGTGCGTGGTGATAAGTTCATTGTCACGCAGAATGGGAAATGTTGCTTCCAACCACCGCAGCAGAAGGTGTATAATGTCATTTCGTTCATCAAGGAGCATCCAGAAATGTTTTCAGAGAACAAGGTGGGAATGTCTCCTGACCGACTCGTCAACCTCGTCTGCAACCGACTGCTCAACCAACCCATAGAGGACAGACCATCGAAGATTACAGAACCAAGAAAGGACGGAAAGCCATTCAACCTGAATGACTACGACATCCACAAGTTCAATCCGCAGGACAGGGAAACGCAGAAAAGGTTTTATCCCTATTTTAAGTTCCGAGGCATCGACCTCTATACGCAGTATGCTTTTCATCGGCATTTCTGTCTGGCTACTAAGCATCGGACGGATGGACTTACCTTTGCCAACCTTGCCTTTCCGCTTGTACTGCCCAAGACACCCGACAAGACTGTGGGCTTTGAGGAACGAGGACGACCGAAGATGGACGGTAGCGGCGGTTACAAGGGCAAGGCAGAAGGAAGCAACAGCAGTGAAGGACTGTGGATTGCCAACCTCACGGGCGAGCCGTTGGATAAAGCAAGCGAAATTGTATGGTTTGAGAGTGCCTACGATGCCATGGCAGAGTATCAGATAAATCCTGTAAAGATGGTGTATGTATCTACGGGCGGCACACCCACCGAGGGACAGATGCGAGGACTTCTGTCCGTTACTCCCAACGCACGGCACTATTTGGGTTTTGACAAGGACGATGCAGGGCGGCAGTTTGTTGCAAACTTCAGGAAGGTGGCAGCAGAGATGGGCTTCCGTCACGAGCATGTGCAAGCCTATCATCCATTGGGTTGCTACAAGGACTGGAACGATGCGCTGCTCAACAAGAAATCAGCAGAACTGATTGCCAAGGGCGAACCAGATACCTTCGACTATGCCGAGTTTATCGCAGCCGGCAAGGCAGAGAAACAAAGGGAAAAAGAAGAAAAGAACACATATCATAGAAGCGTATGAGACAAGAAGATAATAGCATCATCACCTTGTGCCCCAGCATCGGACAGTTTTTCATCAACGAACTGCCTCTGTTGCTGTTGTGCGTGGCAATGCTCCTAATCGTAGGATTGCCCGGTTGTGCATATAGTACCCTGTTGCTTGTCTTCAGCCTCCTGTTCTCCCTCTGTTTACTCTACCGATTCATCTATCTGAGGAGTATCCGCTACCATATCGGGAGCGAGCAACTCATCTGTGAGCACGGAGTGTTTCAGCGGAGCGTGAACTACATGGAGTTGTACCGAGTGGTGGACTTTGCCGAGCATCAGACATTGATACAACAGTTATGCGGACTGAAAAGCGTGACCGTGTTGTCGATGGATAGAACGACACCGAAACTGGAAATGACCGGCATCAGCAACAGCTATGACGTGGTGAGTGTGATACGAACAAGAGTAGAAACGAACAAACGAAGAAAGGGCGTATATGAGATTACGAATAGATAAGATTTGGTTCATTGTCGTGGCATTGGTACTGAGCGTGCCGTCAGCCCATGCACAGATTGTGACTGCCAACCCTTTGGAATGGATGGCATTAGCAGAGGGCAACGAAGCCATCAACGGTGAGATAGAGAAGGAAATCAAAGGTCAGACCAAGACTGCCCTGTTGCAGAATACCATCGCCGCAGAGTTCACCAAGATACACGAATGGGAGAAGAAGTACAACAGTTATCTGAAAACCGCCAGTGGTTATGCCTCTTCCCTCAAAGCCTGTACCTATCTGTACGACGATGGAGTGAAGATATTCATCACCTTGTGTAAGATGCGCAAGGCCATCAACAATAATCCGCAAGGCATCGTTGCCACCCTCTCGATGAACAACCTGTATATGGAGACCGCCACGGAATTGGTGTCCGTCTTCACACTGCTGAAAGATGCAGTCGCCAAAGGAGGCAAAGAGAACATGCTGACTGGTGCGGAAAGGAGCAAGACGCTGTGGGCACTGAACGACAAGCTGAGTGCCTTCAGCAAGAAGCTGCATCGTCTTTATCTGTCTATACGATATTACACCATGACCGATGTGTGGAACGGCGTGACGGCAGGGATGATAGACCGAAGCAATGGAGAGATAGCCACCCAAGCCCTTAGCAGATGGCGCAGAGCAGGACGTATGACCATCAGTGATTAACGATAAAGGAATCAGTCATGAAGTATTTCATATCAATTGCCATTTTTATGTTTATATCATCTTTTGCAGGAGTGCGGGCGCAGAACGACCCGACTCTTGCGGGGATGATTCTGATGTACACCAACAAGGCGGAGAAAGAACTGAAGAATCAGGAGAAAGTGATGCTGCTACAATCCACCGGCCATATCTGGACCAAGGAGGAAGTGGAAGCCACTACCGACCTGCAGCGGGAGTTCAACAACTATCTGGACTCCTTCCGTTCCATCGTCAGCTATGCCGCACAGATATATGGTTTCTATCACGAGATAGGTCAGTTGGTGGACAATATGGGTGGATTGGTGGCGCAGTTGGATGCCCATCCTGCCAACGGACTTGCCGTAGCCCTGTCAGCCAAGCGCAACAAGATATACCGCGAGCTGATTATGAACAGCATCGAGATAGTTAATGACATACGCACGGTATGCCTGTCGGGCAACAAGATGACCGAGAAGGAGCGTGTGGAGATAGTCTTCGGCATCCGACCCAAACTGAAGAAGATGAACAAGCAGTTGAAGCGACTGACGAGGGCGGTGAAATACACCACCATGGGCGATGTTTGGATGGAGATAGACGAAGGGGCAAGACCCACCAAAGCGAACAAAGCCGAGATAGCAGCGGCTGCCAAGAGGCGGTGGAAGCAGGTGGGCAAGAACGTAAACTGATGGAGCAGCGAGAGCAGAGCCGAACTTGTTCGAGCTATGCCGAGTCGTGACAGAAGAAGACGAAGTCAAACCGTGATTAAAAAACGATAAGATATGGGATTTTGGAGTTCATTATTGAAATATGGTGGCAAGGCGGCACGAGGTACTGGCCATGTCATCGGAGTAACTGGAAAGACCTTAGGCAGTGCGGCACTCCACCCGCAACGCACCCTTATGGGAGCCGGCAAGGCTATGCAGACGGCCGCAGTGGGTAGTGCCGCAGGCTATGTGACATGGGAGAAGCTGACCACAGACAAGAGCGTGGCACGCATCGTAGGTGATGCTGTCATCGGCGAGAATGCCACGGAAGCGGTGGCACAAACCGCCAACGATGTGCAACGTCTGACGGGCAAGGCTGGTGAAGCCGTTGATGCGGTGAACACTGTAGCCGGAAAGATGGACACCCAGTTCAGCGGCATCAGTGATTTCTTTAGGAATATGTTCGGAGGCGTAGGATGCGACATGATAGGCAATCTCTTTGGCAATATCGGCAAGGGCAACGTGTCGGGTATGAGCATCGTCGGACTGGTGGCTGCCGCCTTCATGGTATTCGGACGCTTTGGTTGGATGAGCAAGATTGCGGGTGCCCTGCTTGGAGCGATGATCATCGGGAACAATTCTAAGGTGGCGCAAACTCTGCCTAACAGAGGCGGTACGTCTTCACATGGGCAGAACATGAAAGAAGCAGAGACCCAAAGCAGAGGGATGAAACGATAACCAATATACAGTGATATGAGATATACAGAAGAAATGATACTGCGCTCATCGAGCGGCTACTGTATGCCGTTTGAGGAGCCTATAAAGCAGGACGTGCAGATGTCCTTGGGTTACGGAGAGCAGAAAAATCCCGTGACGGGAGAAACATTCTTCCATCACGGCATAGACTTCTCAGTGAACCATTACCTGCTGTCGGCGGTGGCAACGGGAACCGTCTCTGCCATTGGGTCGGACGCGGAGCATGGCATCTACCAGACCATCCGCTACGGCAAATACGAAGTGACTTACAGGCATCTCTCCAATGTCTTCGCCAACTTCTCCCAAAGCGTCAAGGCCGGTCAGACCATCGCCATCAGTGGCGACCTGCTGCACATGGAGGTGAGGTTTGACGGAGAGGAAATCAATCCGTTGGAGTTCCTCACCATGCTCTACGGCAATATCAAGGCATTGGAGCACAATTCCCAAATGGGCATCAATGAACTGGACATGAACATCCCTTCACCCTACGACACCGACCGTCAGGAGATAGAGGCATTGATGCTCCGCTTCCTTCCCTCCTACTTCGAGGACCTTCAACAAGGAGCATACTCTCTGCCCGAACATACGGAGCAGTCGTTGAGAAACATCTTCTCGTTGGGAGCGAGCAAGCATTATTTCTACGAGACCATGCCGAGCATGGCTAATCCCTTGGGCATCGGCAACCGCTGTATGCCTTTGGCGACTAAGGTGCAGAACCTGCTCATTGCCGACTTTCTCAACTATCTTGCCATGCGACATCAGGTATATCTCTCCACGATGGACGAGGTGTTAAAAAAAAACTCCAAGAGCAAGCCCTGACGCATGACGGCATCATCGACCCTCTTGCCGACTTGGACGTGGATATCCAGAGCTTCGACATTCCGAGGATAGTGAGCGTCTATCCCGACCGGGCTGGCGTGAGATGGTGGACAAAGGCATGGTTCAATGGTAAGGAAGAGGGGGAACCCTCCGTGGAGATTGAGGAACGTATGGCCGTGCAGTTCATCCACTGCCAAGTGGACAAGGACGCATGGTTGGAGGAACACTATCCTAAGCAGATGGAGATATATCACAATGCCATCGAGCAGACAAAGGAACAGATATTACAGCAGTATAATATATAAACAAGGTATATGGCAGTTAAGAACAGTCAGCGATTCGCAGAGATAGAGCGTCTGATGGGCGACTACTTCGGGTGTCACCTTGCCCCCGTGATGGGCAGGGTGCAACGGGACTTGTCCAACAGACAGGCAGACGAGATGCGAGCCTACTCCAACAGTACGGCTGGCATCCTACGCTCATTGGCCACTGCCAATATGCCTGGTGATGACCCATACGCCACGCTGAAGATTACAGGCAAGTGGAACAGCAAGACCACCGAAGACTATCTGGCGATGTGCAAGGAGGCTATTGTCGGCAACAAGGATATGCAGCGTGACCTTGCCGTGATGGCTGAGGAATGGCGCAAGGCGGTGGTGACGGAGATAGGACGAGAGCGGTACGATGCACTCTCTAAACAACTCGGTTGTGATTTGGCATACGCCTATATCGATCACCGCATGGAGCAGCTGATGATAGAAAAAATGGTGAAAGACCGTATGCCAACATCTTCTGCCGACTATATCATCCGCAAGGCGGCACAAAGCAGTCTGTTCGGTCTGCCCTACGAACTGAACAAGTCACCCCTTGCCGCAGAGATAGAAGCCAAAGGAGAGGCAGCCTATAAGCCCTCTCGAACAGAGAAGGCAGCGGGATGGGCAGCCGGAGCGGGTGCCGATGTCGTGGCCATGGGAGGGATTGGCTCATGGGCAACCTTCGCCAAGTTTGTCGGTATCGATATGGTGATGAATGTCGGCATGGAGCACCTAAGCAAGAAAGGTAGCAGCCAAGAGGTCTGTGTCGAGGAGTGTATCAGCAAGGGAGTTTTCGGTACGGGCACCAACGTCTTCGCCTCATTCCGCAAACAGGCAAAAGTCATCAAGAACCACGAGAACAGCTATATCAAGGCTACCAACAGCCATTTCAAGAACAAGATTCCCACGAGCAATATCACTTTTATGGATTGGACGAAACAAACCGAGCAGACCTCTTTTCCTTGGAACAAAGGTACGTTCCTTGACCCTCAGAGAAACGAAGCAACCAAACGTACAGGCAAGTACAAGGATGTGCCCTTGATAGTTGCGCCTGGACAGGAAGACGAGTATCTGGAGGTTAAGGCGAGACTGGATGCAGAGGCTGAGAAGGAGAAGAAGGCAGAACCGAAAGAAACTCCTGATTCATCGACTGAAGAGGCAACACCATCTGTAGTCCAGCAGGAGGAAACAGCCTTACAAACAAACGAAAATGGATGGGACGGGCTGTTGCAGAGTTTTGGACTGAACGGCTTTTCAGACATCGGCAAGAACCTTGGTTATGTGTTGGCGATGCTGCCCGATGTACTGGTGGGACTGTTCACTGGCAAGACAAAATCGCTGAATATGGACAATAGCCTCCTTCCTTTGGCCTCTATCGTGGCTGGAATGTTCGTGAAGAATCCTATACTGAAGATGCTGTTGATGGGTATGGGAGGTGCCAATCTGCTCAACAAAGCGGGACATGAGGTGCTGGGCAGGAAACAGCAGGAAGGCATTGCACCTACAGTTAGTCCTGCTGCATCTCGCATTCAGTACCGCCAATATCCTGATGAACCACTCAATCCTCGTATCAGCAACCCGATGCTGCAAGGGCGGTGTCTCGTTGCCAACATTGACCATGTGCCTTGTACCATTCAACTGCCTGACAGTGTGATTGGGGCGCATCAGTCGGGGGCATTGCCGCTGAATACATTGGCTAACGCCATACTTGCCAAGAACGACCAGATGCGACAGATGGCAGCAATGCAGTACGAAGAGCAGGCACGGGAGAGCGTGGTGCGACCGAGGGGAATACAGTGAAGCCCGACAACAAAATTGTCGGGAACGGTGGCTTGGTAAGCCAATTATAGAATGTGATTGAGATAAACAAAAAGATAAAAGCATGAAAGAGAAATCAGAATTTGAGAAGCGGACGGCGGAGAAGCAGGTGTCGCTGCTCACTGAGGCACTGACGAGTGCGGTGGATGCCAAGGGACATTGGTTGAATGCAAGCGGCAAACTCTATCCGAAGCTCTATCCCAAGGGCTTTTCGGTCAGTCCGTTCAATGCCCTTGTCCTTGCCCTTGACTCCGATGCCAAGGGTTGCAAGAGCAATCTGTTTACGCAGTTCTCCGAAGCGAAGGCACGGGGTGAGAGCGTGAGGGAGCATGAGAAAGGTGTGCCGTTCCTGTATTACAATTGGAATAAGTACGTCAACCGCAACAATCCCGACGATGTCATCACCAAGGAGGCATACGCAGAACTGTCGGAACAGGACAAACAGCAGTACAAGGGAGTGAAAAACCGTGAGATCCGTGTGCTGTTCAATATCGACCAGACGCTACTGCCTATGGCTAACGAAACAGCCTACACTACGGCATTGAAGAAGGATGGCACGGTGGAGGATAGAGGTTATGGCGACAAGGAGGACAAGCAGCTGCATGGGTGCGTCAACGGATTCCTTCAGAAGATGAAGGACAACCTCGTGAATGTACGTCAGGACGGCACGGGTGTGGCGCACTACGACACCGAGAAGGATGTCATCTACCTGCCACGGCAGCGTGACTTCGAGCACTACAATGACTATGTACAGGAGATGATGCGTCAGTTGGTGTCTGCCACCGGTCATCAGCAGCGGTTGGCACGTGAGGGCATGGTCATGAAGAACGGCAAAGCCCCGTCGGAGGATGCCGTGAAGAAGGAACGACTCATCACTGAGATAGCTTCGGGCGTGAAGATGCTCGAACTGGGACTGCCTGCCCGTCTGTCAAAGGACAGCCTTAGCATGGTGGACTATTGGACGAGGGAACTGAAGGAAGACCCTTGTCTGATTGATGCCATCGAGAGTGAGGTGAACGGTGCGCTGAAGGTGTTGAAGAAAGCCGAACTGGGTGAAAAGGTGGAGTATGCCACCGACCAGCATCAGCGAGAGACGGCGCAGATACAGGTGCAGTTGCCCAACCACTACTTCGTAGCAGACGAAATCAAGCAGCATCCCAACGAGGAGCAGCGTACTGTGGTCATCGTGCGTGATGATGCCAGCAAGACCGCCGATGTGGTGCTGCCACAGGGTGCATCGTTGGAGGTGAACAACGAGATCAAGGGCATGAACAAGCAACGCTTCACCAATGCCTTGCAGAAAGAGGGTTATGACAACGTGCGTTTCTACAATCCCGACGGAGCCTTGGGCTTCCGTCCCGACGACAGTTATTTCGCCGACAAGAAAATCACGGTATCAAGACTGCGCAACTGGTCTATCGAAGACCTATCCTCGTTGGATGCTTCTGAGGCCGTAACCCACAGCCGTGACATCGGTTTCGACAATGTGCAGTTGGTAAAGGATGACAAGGAGCGGTGGGCATTGTACATCAAGCCCGAAGGTAAGGAGGGCTTTGCCGTCTATCCCGACAAAGGAGACCTCAATCATTTCTTCACCACCTTGAAGCAGTCGATGGACAACATCGAGCGTGTGCGTGAGGAACTGGCACAGAAGTATTATGCTATGGCAGAGGCGAAACCCGACCTGAAGGTGGACATCTTCGGAGGTAATGAGCAGGAGGTTGATTTGAACCGCATCCAGCGTGTGGCAGTATTCCGTGCCAAATCGGGCGAATGCCTGTGTGCAGCCACTATTGACGGCAAGAAGTTGCAGCCGAGAAGTGTCAGTCCGTCACAATGGCAACGATTGTGGGTGGCTCCTGACAGGGATTCCTACAAGCAGAACCTTGCCGCCTCGCTGTTTGCTGATGTATTGCAGAAAGACAACAATGTCGAGCAAAGTACACAAGAGAAGCAGGAAGAAGCGACGGAGGTGAAGCAAGCGGAGACGGCAATTGTCGATAAGCATGATGAACAGAAGGAAGTGGTACTTAAGGAAGATAAAAGCTCTGAACAAAGGGAAGAGAAGAAACAAGAGGAAAAGAAAGAAGAAAAGAAGGATGAAAAGGCTGTCAAGGCTGCTGTCTCTCCCCTTGTCCAACAATATCTTGACTTGAAGAAGAAGCATCCTGATGCCATTCTTTTGTTTCGCTGCGGTGACTTCTATGAGACCTACAAGGATGATGCGGTGAAGGCATCCAAAATATTGGGTATTACGCTGACAAAGAGCAATGGGCGCAAGGATGATGAAGGCAAGCCGTTGGCAATGGCAGGATTCCCATATCATGCCCTCGACACCTATCTGCCGAAGCTCATTCGTGCTGGTGAACGGGTGGCCATCTGTGACCAGTTGGAAATGCCGAAGCAGACAACATCATCGAAGCGTGGAATTACGGAGATGGTGTCACCTGGAAAAGAGACAGGAAAGCAGATGGCACAGGAAAGTCAAGAAACAGAACAACACACCAGTCTAAGGAGATAGGCTTATGGGAAAGAACGCAGCGTATGCCGCACAATATGCGGAGGAAGCCAAAGAACAGATGCGGATGTATGGGATTCCTGCCTCCGTCATCTTGGCGCAAGCCATACTGGAGAGCAGCAACGGACAGAGCCAACTGTCGCGCGAATGCAACAACCACTTTGGCATCAAGGCTACGGCATCGTGGTTGAAGAATGGCGGAGAGTATGGAGTCTATACGGATGATAGGCCCAACGAGAAATTCTGTAAGTACAAAAGCGTGGGTGACAGTTATGAGCATCACTCGCAGTTCCTGAAGCAGAACAAGCGTTATGCGCAGTGCTTCACGCTGTCGCCTGACGACTACAAGGGATGGACGAAGGGCATTGAGCGTGCCGGCTATGCCACGGGCGGCGGTTATGCTGCAAGTCTGCAGCGCATCATTGAAGCCAACGGACTGGACAAGTATGACCGTGAGGTGATGGCTGAGATGCGGGCAGAAGGTCGGTCGTTCGGGGTGGAGAATAATCCTCGTAGAGAAATGCCTGCTGCCCATGTACCGCAGTCTGCCGGGTATTCCTTTCCTGTGGAGCGAGAGGAGTTTCTCTTCATCACCTCGCCTTTCGGCAATCGCCAGGATCCGATGGATGCCACCAAGCAGCAGATGCACAAGGGCATTGACATCAAGACGAACCATGAGGCGGTGTTGGCCACGGAGAACGGCGGCAAGGTGGTGGCGGTGAACCATAATGCGAACACGGCAGGAGGGAAATCCGTCACCGTGGAATACAGCCGTGAGGATGGCAGCAAGGTGCAATGCTCCTACCTGCATCTGTCTGACATAGCAGTAAAGGTAGGTGACGTGGTTAATGCCAGTCAGAAGTTGGGGGTGTCGGGAAATACCGGCACCAGAACCACTGGCGAGCATCTGCATTTCGGAGTGAAGAGTGTATCGGCTGACGGCTCAAAAAGGGATATGGATCCAGCCGCTTATCTGGCAGAAATCGGACAGAAAGGCAACATCAAGCTACAGGCCCTGCATAACGGCAATGACCTGTTGGCAAAATACAAGAGCAATGCGCCACAGGAGCAGAAGGTTTCGTCGGAGGACTGGATGAAGAAAATCCTTTCCTCGGAGGACAGCGGCGTGGGCATTTCGGGAACGAATGACCCTATACTCGACATGGCGATGACCACCTTCATGTCGCTGATGATGTTGGCAGCGCAGATTGACAGCAATGATGAGGAACGACAAAAAGGACTTATCTCTGCCATGGCAGCCAACCGGCTCGTAGATTTGACCTCGCTTGTTCCAGGCATGAGGCAATGCACCATTACTGTGGGTGAGAACGGCAAGACTGTGCTTCATGCAGAGAGCGGTACGGTGAAGATTGACCGTGAACTGACCTCCTCGGAGATGAACCGCCTGTCGCTCATTTTGGGCAATGCCAATCTGTCGGAAGAAAGCAAACGGACGAAGATTGCGGGAATGGTGACAGGCATCGTGGCGACACAGCAGGCTTCGCAGAACTTCGAGCAAGGGATGGAGGCTGAGAGTCAACAACAAAATCTGCAAAGGAAATGAAAAGGATAGCAAGTCATCTGTGTACATTGCTGGTGGGTATGGTAGCTGTGGCAGGACACTTCATGCTTACCCAATGGCTTTTCGGTCAGACCGTGGCCATCATCTATCTCGGCTTCCAACTTATCATAGCAGCGTGGATAGTCTATGAACTGATACGTGCGCTAGTATATGATGATTGAAAAGAGATTATTGTCATTGCTAAGACATTTCACTTGGACGATGGATATGTATAATTCAAATAGTATCGAGCAATGATCAAATGTAATGTAACAGTGTGCGGAACGGTCAGCAAGGCTGCGACCTGCCGCACGAACAAGGAGGGCAAGGCATTCGTGAGCTTTGCCATGAACGTAGTCATTCCAGCGAAGAGCGGGATTAACAAGACCATCGAGGTGTCGGTCATCAAAGATGGGACACTGACGGAGGTGGGCAGCTGCAACATCGGCGAACGCATTGAGGTAGCCGGTGTATTGGTACCAAGAAAATGGGGCGATGTCCTTTATTTCAACCTGTCGGCAAGCAGCATCAGCCACCAGCCTGACGAGGCAGAGGACTGCATCAAGGGCGTGATGGAGTTCCGCGGCAAGGTGGGCAAGAGCATTGAGGACAAGACGGACAAGAATGGTGTGCCGTACTGCCAGTTCTCCGCTTTCAGCGCAGAGAAAGTACAGGACGGATTTGAATACATCTGGGTAAGTTTCTTCCTATTCGATGGCAAATGCGAGGCATGGCTGCAACCAGGCGTGAAAGCGAACATCAAAGGGGCATTGTCTGTCAGTGTCTTCAATGACAAACTGGACTTCTCCTGCCGAGTGTCTGAAATGAGCGAATATGTTCCGCAGCCCTATAATGGTTAATTGACTATGGGAAAGCCTTATGCTAAGGAAGGTCCGAGTGCCGAAGACAAGGCACTCGACCTGTTTGCCGATATGATGATTGAGCGTATTCAGTCGCTGTCGGGCAAAGACGGATGGAAAAAGCCCTGGTTTACTGAAGGTGCGTTGCAATGGCCGAAAAACCTGAACGGACGAGAATATAATGGCATGAACGCTATGATGTTGCTCCTGCATTGCGAGAAGGAGGGTTACAAGATTCCTCGCTTCTGTACCTTCGACCGCATACAGCAGTTTAACAAAACTGGCAAGAAAGACGAGGAACAGAAGCCCCGTGTGTCAGTACTGAAAGGTGAGCATTCTTTCCCCGTGATGCTCACCACGTTTACGGTGGTCAATAAGGAAACAAAGGAACACATCAAGTGGGAGGACTACAAACTGCTCTCTCAGGAAGAGCGCGAAAAGTACAATGTATATCCAAAGCTTCAGACTTACCATGTCTTCAATGTGGCGCAGACCAACCTGAAGGAGGTCAGACCAGAGTTTTGGGAGAAACTGGAACAGGAATACTCGATGCCCAAGGTAGAGAAGGACGAGCAGTTTGCCTTTGAACCCGTGGATAGGATGATAGCGGACAACCGTTGGATATGTCCCATCAAACCGATGTTCGGTGATTCCGCCTATTTCTCCATCAGCAAGAATGAGATTGTGATGCCTGAGAAAAGGCAGTTCAAGGATGGGGAGTCTTTCTACTCGAACCTTTTCCACGAGATGGGACACTCCACGGGTGCGGAGGGACAGTTAGACCGCATCAAGCCCGCTACCTTCGGCTCGGCAGAGTATGCACGCGAGGAACTGGTGGCAGAACTGACGGCTGCGCTGACCGCTCAGCGGTATGGCATGACAAAGCATCTGAAAGGAGATTCGGCTGCCTATTTGAAGTCTTGGCTGGATTCGCTGAAGGAGTCGCCGCAGTTCATCAAGACCACGCTACTCGATGTGAAAAAAGCTACCTCAATGCTCACGCAGCATATCGACAAGATTGCTATGGAGATAGACCAGGAGAAAAAGGCTGAGCAGGAAAACGGGCAAGGGAAAAGTTATCTATCCATAGATGACGGCGACCATGCAGTCTTGGCATATAATGGTTCTGCTGTATATATCCAGCATCATGAGAAGGAGGACTCTGTAAAGATTGCTGTGCCGACGAGTAACGGTCTGGAAGTGAAACTCTCTGTTCCTTACGACCACGGCAAAGACCTTGACACCAATTATCAGGAGGCTTTTGCCCAGTACAAAAGCCTGACAGAGCCTTCACAATCGAAAGAAAACGTCTATTATGCCTCCATCGCCTATCTCCAATCAACGGATGACACATCGGAACTGGATAAGCTAAAGGAGAAAGGTGACTATCAAGGACTGCTGACGCTTGCCAAGGAATACTATGACGGGAACGGCATGGACGAGGAGCAGACCTACAGGAAGCCGTGCCAGAACAGAGGCGATGACCTGCTAATAGAGGACAAGGACTTTGCAGTGGTCTATAACGGGAGTGTCGGCGGTACGTATGAGGTGTTCCTGAAGCATACGGAGCAAGAAGTGCGTGACCATATCACTCGCTATGGCATAGGACGTGCCAGTGAGGACGTGAAGGCTGTGGCGAGGGAGATGACCGCCGAAGAGTTTTCGGAATTGGCGCAGCGAAAAATGCCGATATTCCAAATGCCGAATGGTGGTTTGCTGAACCTGCAATATAACAAGGATAAGGATAGCCTGGATGTGGGGACTGTGACCAATGCAGGACTCTCTGTGAAGCATACCTTCCCTTTCAGCCACAACCATTCTATGGACGCAAACATCAGCTCTGCGTATGAGCAACTGCTTGACATGGAGGAGTACCAGAAGGAAGAGGTACAAGAGGAGCACGTTGCCAAGTCCGCTTTCCGAAGATGAGAGTAGTATCGTAGTATATACTAATCGTAGGCTTTACTACTCATAGTAGGTACTAACAATAGTCAGCCGCAAGGAGTAATGTCCCTGCGGCTGATTTAATTTGGGGTCATTCCATATTATGAAGGAATGCTTGTAAATCCTCGTCTGGAATGCTCTTCAGTTTCACCGGCTTGAAGCCGTCCAACTGCTCCACTTGAAATATCTCGTCCACTCCATATTTGGAGCCATCCACCTTTACGCTCTCCATTTCATTGACGGAGGTATAGCCATACTCCGTTTCATGCAGACCGCATACGATGGTGAACAACGTGGTGTCGTTACCTTCCGGCTGTCCTTCAAGTACGAACCAACGGACGTGTCCGATGAAGAATATTGCCACACAAACGGCATCCTTGCCTTTGCCGTCCTGTGAATACAGAGGATAGGATTTCAGTATCTCCTCCAATACGGGTGTAATCAATCTGCTTGCCATAGTCAATCGTTGTTAAGTGTTCTGTAATACATTCTGTTCTCTACAAGGTGTTCGATGGCCTCTGCTGCCAATCGGCACACCCACTCGTCACGCTGGTCATAACGACCTTTTTGATAGTCGTTGGCAAGGCGTTCCAAGAAGGCAAACACCACCTTGCCCTTTTCGTTGATAAGATAGCGATGGTCATCTGCAAGGGCATTGCCTACCTTGGCGGCTGACCCCATCTGACCGTTTACGAACCGTGAGAAGCACTCGACAAATGCCTGCTCGTTTTCTGATAATCTGTTGTTCATATCCTTTGAATTAAGAGTTAAATACTTGCCTGATAATAGATGTTTGGCTCACTGCTGACGTTGTAGATATAATCTCCGCAACGCACCAATAAGGCATCCATGCCATAATAGATGCGCTTCATGCCTCTGATGCTTCCGCTCTTGTGGAAGTTGGGAAAACGGCTGATATTGCACTGCTTTCCTTGTTCTTTGTTCAATCTTCTTGTCCTCATATCGTTTAATGTTTGAATGTTCAACTTGTTTTTAACTTCGTTGAAGAAACTCACACTCAGCATAGTGAATAAATTCCCTCTGCGTTCGCTTAACCGTTTCTTTCTTCCCTCCTTTTGAAGCCTTTCGGCTCCTCTTGTCGGGAACTGATTTTTCGTGCATCAAAAGACTGCGGAATGAGGGCGATAAGGCAAGAAAACAGACGGAGGAGTTAATGAAATACCCAAATCTTTGATTTGCGGAAAGCTGTCGTTCAGTCCTCTGCCTGTTAGCATGGCGGTACTTGACCATTCGCCCGGGCAGTAACTTTGCAAAGAAAAATGGGCATCGGCAAGTGGAATAGACACTACAAAACAGGAAAATCATTGATTTTTAGTGCATTTTTCTTTATTTCTTTCTTTGATTTAGGATAAAATATATAACTTTGCCTCCGAAAAAGTGTCACAAGTGACAGTTTTTCGTAAAATATGATAGTAAACAGATATAGATACATAGAACAGTTGAGCCGTTCAAAGAACAACGGGCTCATAAAGATAATCACAGGATTGCGACGTTCAGGCAAGTCGTTCCTTCTGAAGAAACTCTTTCATCAGCATCTATTGGATGAGGGCGTGAGAGAAGACCATATTCTCGTCATCGACATGGAGAGTAGGAAGAACAGAGAGTTCAAGAACCCGGACTACCTGTTGGACTGGGTGGAAAAGATGATGATTGACTATGAGACTTATTATATCATCATCGACGAGGTGCAGGAGGTGGAAGACTTTGTAGAGGTGCTCTCTTCCTTGTCAGTTACCGAAGGGGCGGATGTGTATGTCACAGGCTCCAACTCGCGTTTCCTGTCCTCTGACCTGGTGACGGAATTCCGAGGCAGAGGTGACGAGATACATGTGTGGCCACTATCCTTCAAGGAGTTCATGACGGTGTATGATGGTTCGAAAGAAGACGGTTGGGCTGAATACAGACTGTACGGAGGTTTGCCGCAACTACTTACACAGGTTGGGGATGAGAAGAAGGCTGATTTCCTGCGTCGCCTTTATCGCACGGTATATCTACGTGACATCTACGAGCGGAACAACATAGAACTGAGACCTGAATTTGAAGAATTGTCGAAGACCGTAGCATCCAGTATAGGAGCACCTGTCAATGCACTGAATATAGCCAATACGTTCAAGTCCGTAAGCAATGTGCAGAGCATAACCGACAAGACAGTGTCGGCTTATCTGGAATATATGCAGGATGCTTTCCTTATCGAAAAATCCGAAAGGTTCGACATCAAAGGACGGAAATACATAGGTTCGTTGTCCAAGTATTATTATCAGGACGTAGGTCTGAGGAATGCTATTCTGTCGTTCCGTCAGAGCGAGCCGACACATATCATGGAGAACGTCATCTACAATGAGATGCGTATGCGAGGATGGCTCGTGGATGTGGGTAACGTCTATCATCGAGTGAGGAATACGGAAGGAAAGCAGCAGAGGGTGACATTGGAAGTGGATTTTGTCTGCAACAAAGGGAGCGAGCGGATCTACATCCAGTCGGCGTGGCGTATGCCCGATGCAGAAAAGATGGAACAGGAGAAACGGTCGTTGCGTCTTGTAGATGACTCTTTCCGCAAACTGCTGATCGTGGGAGAACATACCAAGCAGTGGAGCGACGAAAACGGCATACAGATAATGAGTATATATGACTTCCTGCTTGACTGGTCAAGTACTGAGAAACACGGATAAAAAAAAGATATGCGCATAGAATATGCGTTAATACATATATGATTAAGGGAGGGCCTATCCATCACGGACAAGCCCTCCCTTTCTAAAATTTATCAATGAAAAAAAAGTTTTAGTGCTCTTGTTCGGAGCTGTATGTCTGGCTATAGATACAGCAGGATTCTGGTATGGCGGTTCGCCTCATTGGGCGAGTAATCGTCAATGCCGCCATCGAAAATCTGAGAGATGGTGCCATTTTCCATACCACGTTTCATCAGTTCCTCTGCAATGAATCTGGCACGGGAACGGCTGAGGTTATCATTGATGGCTTCACTGCCTGTGGCACTGTCGGCAGCGCCGATGACCTTAACTTTCAAGCCATATTTCTTGGCGATGCGTGCTACTTCGTCGAGATTGACGAGCTGTGACCTGTTGAGCAACCTGTCAGTGCCAAGTTCAAAGAAGAAATAGATGGGCGCACCTATGCAAGCCTTTCCTGAGTGGATGAGCGATAGGTAATCGTCTTCCGGCTCACCTTCAGCATTGCCATATTCTTCTGTACAAGAGGCGGACTCCATGACCTTTGTCTTTTGACCATTACCATACTTGTCTCTCATTCTTGCACGCAGCGAGTTGAGACCGCTGTAGTCGTTTCGAGGATAGCCATTTGTGACGGAAGAAGCGGCATCGTCAGAAAAGAGGTGGCCGTACTTGTCCAGAAGTCCCTCGATGGCAAGAATCTTGCGCAGCTGCTCCAGAGTCTGACAATCTCGATCGTGCTGGGCGTGATAGCGGCTGTTGCTGTCAGAAAGGGATGAGGCGTATGCCGAAAGCCATTCGTTCTGTGCGATGTACGGGCGAGCGTCTATCACTCGCTTCCAGCCAGTCTTGCCGATGCGGACAGAGAGGCCGAGGGATGCGGACAGCAGATGGTCGCCAAGGCGGTGTGCCTTGCCATAGCCGTCAAAATCCTGCATGGTGGTCATGTTGCCTATCTCTGCCGTAACAGCAATGCGTGGGGAGAGATGATACTGCCCCTGTATGCCGTAGGAAATGGCAAAGGGCTTGTGGGCATTCACCTTGTTGTGCAGCATACCCACGCCCACGTATGGAATGACACTCCATCTGGCAAGTGTGTGTACATCGTCCTTGTAGAGGTTGCCGAGGACATTCCACATGAAATCAGCACGCAGGTACTGGTAGTCCTGCGAGGAGTTGTTGCAGTCGTTGAACTGCATACCGCCATAGTTCAGACGACCGCCGACGGAAGGTGTGAACCATTTGCCGATCGACACGGAGAATGCCGGTTTCATGCGACCGAATAGGTCGTTGCATCCGAGCGGTTTGCCGAGGAAGACCGTAGTTCCTCCTGCCGCTTGGACAAACCAGTTGTCCGTCCATGGCGAAGCTACCAATGCCCCTTTCATGTAGGAAGGTTTAAGCGGACGAAGCATACCGTCTGCCGAAAGTCTGCATACAACGGTGGTGGTGTCCGCCGTGCGGTGATAGTCTTTGGCTTGCGCACCCAATGAAAGGGCGAAGCCAAGGGATAGAATAAGTATTTTTCTCATGTTGTTCAATTTAATCTGGTGAATACTATAACAGGTGATACGTGACAGTGCCGCTTATCGTTTCTTCCTTTTGCCGGAAGAGGGGCGCATCATGCGTGCAGCTTTCATCATGCAACGGCGTGCCCAAGCGCGTTCATCCTCGTCATCGTCACGTCCCCATTTGAGGTCGGACGAACTGCCGCCACCGCCATGACCTTCGGCAAAGGTGGTGGCATCATCGACGTAGCCGAGGAATAGAAGCGTGGCACAGTACATCACCTCCGTTCCATTCTCCGCAAAGGCCTGAAGCAGGGAACCGTCAAACACGTCCTTGCCCTCATTGGAAAGCCGTGCCACACGTTCGGAGAACTCGCTGACCATGTTTTCGAGAAGGGCATTTCTGAGAACGGTGTCCGCACCTTGTCGGATAGTATCGGAATATCTGTGTGCCTCCTGCCGCAACTCCTCCGTGCGCTCCTTCATGGCGGTCATCTCCTCACGCAGGGCATCGAGCTTGCGGTCAGCCTCTGAGAGCTTCTCCTGCTTGTCGTCCAGTTTCGACTGGATAGCGGACAGTTCCTGCTCCAGCTCTTGGACTTGCTGACGGAGAGCATCAGGATTGTCGTGACCTGCAAGAATCTGCCGATGCAATTCAGCAAGTGCCGCCTCCTTCTCAACCTTCTCCTGCAAGAGGTTGTTGACCATTGAGGTGAGTCCTTTTACTCTCCGCTCTGCCAGACGGATGTCCGATTGGAGCGAGGCGAGTGTCCGCTGATGGGTGGCGACGGACTGCTCAATGGTGGTGCACTGTTCTGACAGCTGGCGGCGGTATTCTTCGGTGGTGCGGTGGCGTGCTCCCGTCTCTGAGACGGAAGTTCCGCGCTCCATGCCCCAACGCTTGTTGACATCGGCAAATTCGCTGTGCAGGGCTTTCATCCTGGCAGAAAACTCGTACTTGTCCTTTCCGGCGAATATCTGTTTGTATGCAAACTTGCCGTCCTTGATTGGCAAGAGGGTGCAGTGAACGTGCGGATTGGTTTCGTCCAAGTGTAAGATGAAAGCGACGATGTTCTCCTCACCGTATTTGTCCGCAACAAAGCGGTAAACATCCTTTGCCCATTCCTCAATGTCCTTGCATCGGGTTAGATGCGAATTGTCCGCTCCGTGAGTGAGATTCACCTTCTGGTCACCGAATGCCAATTCTGTCATACGTTCTCGTGAGCCTCCGAAGATGAAATTGACCACTGTGCGGAAGCGTGGCTCTGCCAGTCCCTCGTTGGGGTCTTTGATTCCACGGCTCCGCAGGATGTCTGCCATGCGCTCCGGGATGCTTCGGCTCTTGTCTATAGGACAAACCTTGCCGCCCCGAACCTCGAAGTTGAGCCGCTCACGGCTGCGGTCGTAGTTGCCTGTTGATTCAGCGGATCCCCAACCCTTTTCCGTCCAACGGCGTTGGTGCTCGTTGCTCTGTGCTGTGGTGATTCCCTTAGATGGTCGGAAATCCATAACCTGTTTTGGTGTTGCCATAACCTATTTCCTTTTATGTGTGTACAACTCTCCTGTCTCCAGCTTGCTGCTTGTAAGGACAGCCTCCCGATGGTCGGAGACCAAGAGGGGTATTAGGCTACCCAAATTCCCTCATTTCCGACCAACGGGCAAGCCCGATTATTTTACAGCAATGGCAGACGTGTAAACACTGTGCCAGTAGAAAAGAAGAAGCGTTGTACGGTGATTATTAGAGGTTAATACAGCCTTTTGATGGACAGGAGCCCTCTTGGTTGGCTACAATGGCAAGGAACGGTCGGCAGAGTGACTGAAACTGTGACTTGATGGCTGCGCTTTCCTGATGCAAGGCTGGTGAGCTGCCATCCAATGCCAATTCTGATATTGCCTTTGCCGCCTCGATGAATGAGAGCCAGTCTCCTCCCAGGTCTTTGTAAAAGAAGGGAAGAAGGGAGGTAACGAGGGCGTTATCTGTTTCCTGCGAAAGCACCTGATGGAAGGTGGCTTCGCAGACAGCTGTGAGTGCAGTCATACAAAAGGCGTGTCCTACAGATTCGGGAATGTTTCTTCCGCATGGCACCTTGCCAATTGAATTGCCATTGTCGGCTTTCTGCAAGATAATGGCTACTTCCTCTGTTGCATCTTCGTAGAGTTGTTCACATTCCGAGGCGCAAGCCGATGCGGACATCTTGCCGCTTCGCCATTCGTCCAATGCGGTACACATCTTCTGGCGGAACACATCCAAGGCTGCGTCAATCGGAGAAACGGCAGGTGTCTCAGCCAACATCGGGATGGTGATGATTTGGCTCTTCGTGAGACGGGTGACGGAAATCTGGTTCATCTTCTCCAACTGCTCGATGAAGGTGCGGACAGTGGCGCGGTGCCAATGCCAGCATCCTGCCAGTTCGGTAATGGTGATTACAAACTGCCCGTTGGACAGGCTGAACTCCTGCTTGCACAGATCCTTGGGGATGTACTGTACAGAAGCCTTGTCTACAAGGTCAAGGTAGGCTTCGAGCTTCGACAGCCTTATCCCGGACCTCTCTTTCAAGAACTCCAACAGGGACATCCGTTCAGACATCTTGCCGGAACTCGTTCTATGTTTCTGTTTCTTCATTTCAATAATCTGTTTGGTGAATACTGTTGTTTGTCGCCAGCTCCATTATACAAAAGGAACGGCATGATACAGGTGATACTTAATAGTAGTATATGATGAGCATTTCTGTGTCTTCGAGGAGCATCTTGCGGTCAGCCTTGTTCTTCCACAGCGATATGACTATGCGCGAGGGATAGAACAGTGATGCCAGAAGGACAAAGGAGATGGTGACAGCAAGCGTGAACAGATGAGGAGTGAAGACAAACACCACTGCCGCCAACGCGGCGATGCAGAAGGGTGTCCGCTCCTCGTGCAGACGCTGTAGCCACCTCTCCACATCCATAAAGACAAAGAATATGGCAAACGCTATGGTGGAAGCCACTACGCCTATGTCGTTATAGTGTACACAGAGGTAGAGGAAGTGGAACACGTACAGCAGGATGAGCAGCATCAACCGGTAGAGCTTCCTTGCTGTCACAAGCGCGGTCATGCGCAGATAGAACCGTGTCATAAACTGTCTGCGGCTTCTGTGCAGAATCATCGTCACAAAGAAGAACGCTGACATCAGGATGAGAAACAGTATCTTACTTGTCATAATATGTATAGCATGTGAATAATGGAAGTGGACTCAGGTCGGGCTGGACGACACCGTGTGTGGCAGTGGATATGATACGCTCCACATCCTCCAGTGTCAGTTCTCCCTTGATTATTCTCTGACGGAAAGCTCCGTCGGTTGTCCGAAGGCTCTTGATAGCCTGTTCCAAGTCGTACTCGGCTATCTGCCACACTTGCCCTCTCGTGTAGGGGAAATGATGGTGGATGGCCTTGACCACAAGCACACGGCTGAGGATGTCGGTCATTCTGCCGTTCCTGACTATCGTGTGGTTGCGGACAGTGGCGATGCTCTCAATCTCCAGCCATGTGCGGTGACGGTCGAGAAGATGGATAATCTTCATGTAAAGCGTTTCCTTCATCAGATGGTCGGGAGCTTGTGGCATGACTTTGGCCTTTGTTGTGGACAACAGAATGGAGCGTTGTTGCGGTAGAACAGGACTGTCATCTGGCAAATGTAACTTTCAAATGAAGTCGAGCAGGACTTCCTCCTTGGGCTTCATGTATTTGAAGAACCCGTTCTTGCAATGCAGACTGAGGTCGAGGCATACATCTGCCGACATGTGCTCCAGCGAGTCATAGATGGTCACTTTTATCTGGCTGACCATGCCACGCTCATCTGTGGAGCCGTTGACCTTGAACATCCGTCCGAAAGAAGGGTTGGAATAGGCACAGCAGCTGTGTCCGAACTCCGTATGACGGCTTGGAATGTGGTGATAGAGGATTATCATTTCCATCTCGTCTTCGAGCATATCCATCACCTCCTCTATCGTGAAAGGGGTGTTCAACTGGAAAGTAAGAAGCACGTAATCGTCATACTTGACAGGCTTCTCCATCTTGCGCTTGTCCAGCAGTTCTGGCAACTGCAAAGGCACGACGGCAAGGAAATCATCGCAAAACTGTTCTAACATAATCGTATTCTCTGTTTGGGGTGTTTATAATCTTGTGACATAAATCTTCATCATGAGCATGGGCATATCCGACAGGCGTTGCTTGTCGAGGTGCAGTTTCTTGGCCAGACCGTCCATCTCCTTGGGGAGCGCATCGGCTATTTTGTAGAGGTCTGCCTTGTCCTTGTCGGAGAGCACGCTCACGGCAAGGTCATCCATCGTCATGAACGGCTGCATCATCATCAGGAGGTAGGCGTGCATGGTGTGCTCGTCCTTTACCCTGCCACTATTCAGATCCTCGATAGCCGCTTGTGCGTTGCGCAGCAGACGGTGGTTGGTGCGCATGGAGAGGTATATCATTGCATCCTTGTGGGACAAATCCTTGCGGTCGGCGGCACGGAGTATCTCCCGACAGCAGTGTTCGGTGTTTCGTCTGATGTCACCGATGTCATCGTCAGCAAAATCCGGCAGGTATTGCAGGAAGGATTTGAAATACAAATGCTCTTCCTTGATGAAAGCGAGCAGGTCTTCCTTGCCGTGAATGCCTTGCTTGGCGGATTTTTGCAGGAACAGCAGGTAACGCTTCAGTACCGCCTGTTTACCACCTTTATTATATATAGGCAGGCTATCCAAGGAAGCGAAGAATGGCTGTGCTTCCTTCACGGCTTGCTGTAGTTCCTCATCACCAACATGGGAAGAGGTCTGTTCTCTGAGATAGAGCAGGTCGTGAAAGGTGCGTTGCTTAGACATCGCCATACGGCACAGCTCGATGTGGATGGAGTCGTTCAACTCATGATATACCGTGAACGGGTATGAGTGGGCTTTCCTGACAGTGTCACGTGAGATGCACGATGTCACGGAATCGTCCAACACGCGCCATTCGTTGACAATCTTAACTAATGTCTGAATTGAGACCTTGCCGTTCTGTCGAAGAGTGGTCAGAAAGCCATGATACTCTCTGATGGCTTCATCGCTCGAATGGAACGACTTCGTGCCGTTTCCGTCTGAACATGCTGTCAGCATGACTACGGCAAACGCAGTGGCAATACAAATGGCAAGTCTGATACAGCCATGCGAGTTTGATTTTGCATTATGCAATATTTGCTTCATGCAATGGAGGTTGGTTTGTCCTCCGAAAAGTTGGGTTTCATATTTCATTGTTGTCATTATTTTGAGTCTGATTTTGAAATTGACGGTGCAAAGTTAATGCGTTTCAGCGATATATTTGCAAGAATGACAGTAAGTTTAATCTTATTTGTGTATCATACTTGCGAGTATGATTTTCAATGAAATCAAGTGAAAAGAAAATGGCAAATTATCGTGTTTAAGTATGATTTTTCGTTCAAGTATGATTGTTTCTCGGAAAAATAGTGTACCTTTGCACTTGATTTCATTTAATAGCGTACAACAGTATGGCAAAAGTAGGTTACATCTTTATCGCCACCAATGGCGAAGAGTATGCAGAAGACAAGGCTTGGATGCAGCAATACGGCTGTGTTCAGGTGATAGAGGAACTGTCCGAACACGAGAGGCTGCGCCCGATGTGGAAGCAGCTCATATCGAGTCTGGAGCGCGGCGACGAGCTGGTGGTGTCGAGGTTCAGTAACGCACTGCGTGGCACCCGTGAACTGGCTACATTCATAGAATACTGCCGTGTGAAGGTGGTTCGCATCATCTCCATCCAAGACCGCATCGATACGTTTGACGAACTTTTCCCCGACACCAAGCCCTCACAGGTCATCCGTATGTTCGGGTCACTCTCTGAGGAGTGTGCCGTGCTGCGCAAGGCATCGGCACACATCATCCATCTGCAACAGAATATCCGGCCGCCCAAGAAGTCGGAAAGGGCACTGTCGAAACTGGAGCGTGAGAAGAATATCGTGAACATGTACAACGAGGGGCACAGCATAGATGACATCTTTGCCATCAGCGGCTTCACAAGCCGAAGTTCCGTGTTCCGCATACTCAACAAGCATGGTGTGACGCTGAACCGTGGACCTCATAGTGGACCGCTGAAGAAAAGGAATAAAGAATAAACAAAAAACAGATACAATGAATAAGACATTCAACATCTACTGTGATGAAAGCACCCACATGGTGCATGACGGTCATCCCTACATGCTTTTGGGATGTACAAGTATAGCATACACACAAATCCGCATGGCAAAAGATGCCATAAAAGATATTAAGAAGAAGCACGGCTATAGTGATGAGCTGAAATGGACAAATGTCCACGAGGCCACGTATAAAGTCTATGCAGAGCTTATAGACTGGTTCTTTATGAATGACATGGAATTTAGGGCTGTGGTTGTTGACAAGAGTCAGATTGACGAGAAACGAGAAGACTATACGTTTAATGATTTCTACTTTCGCATGTACTACCAATTGCTGCATCACAAGATGGACATGGATTATACATATAACATATATATGGATATCAAGGACACATGCAGTAGCGATAAGCTGGAGAGGCTCAGAAAAATAATGGAATACAACTCTTCCATTGGCAGGTTTCAGTTTATACGTTCACACGAAAGTGTCTTCATCCAATTGGCAGATGTTCTAATGGGAGCCATCAACTACAACCTTAGATATGAAAAGGGAGAAGTTGAAGGAAGGGTGAGAGCCAAAATGAAGCTGATTGAAAAGATAAAAAAACACAGTAATATCAGTCTCAACACCACAACTCCCAAATTTAGAAAGAAGTTTAATTTGTTTTTTATCGCACTGAAATAGCCAATGAGCAGTTTGAATATTATCAAGAAATACCCTGAGCTGCTGGAACTGGCATATCTCAGTGAACGAGAAAGAGAGCATGATCTTCATGCAATATTCAAGCGTGATATAGAAGATAACTGTCAATTCTCATTCAGAGGGTGGCGCATCTATCCTATAAAGACAGATGGCGAGATTGACATGGCAAGATTGTTCAAGCATCTTACCTGTGAAGAAATCATGGTTGAGAACGAAGACGGTACGACTTATCCAAAGCGAGTATTCGAGATGGCTCGTTCACAAAGGCTTCATTGGATAAATCACCATGTGAGAGAATTGACACCAGACAATCTGGATGTATTTACCATAGAAGAGAGGGACGGCAAAAAGCGTAAGGTCAAGAAAACATACATCTATGATAAAGTGGAAAAGTATGTTATTGTCTTGGAACAACAACGTAGCAACGGATTCTATCTGTTGACAGCATACCATCTTAACAAAGAGTATGGACTAAAGGCTTTGGAAAAGAAGATGAAAAAGAGATTGCAGACACCACTATAAAACGCAAGACCCGAATTGCATCAAAGGCAACCGGGTCTCGAAACTCCTTCTATCTATAGATGAGCGCTGCAAAGGTACGAATATTCTTTGAAATAACGAAGGTTTTTCATTGAATTCTTCTCGATTTTAACATTTGCAGGGCAGTATTGTAAGATAACAGGAAAGAAAATAGCATAATTTTACAGAAAATCGTAATGGAAACATTCAAAGACGTTATATCAAGTGACCAACTTGTCTTGGTCGATTTCTTCGCCACCTGGTGCCAGCCATGCAAGATGATGCACCCCATCCTTGAGCAGGTGAAGGAAGTGTTGGGTGACAGAATCCGCATCATCAAGGTAGATGTGGACAAGTATGGGGTGACTGCAAGTCAGTATGGCATACAGTCTGTGCCCACATTGATGCTGTTCAGACGCGGCGAAGTGTTGTGGAGGACGAGCGGTGTGATGCAGAAATCAGAGTTGCTGGCAACGATTGACCCGTTTTTAAGATAAAAGAGCAGAAATGTCAAAATCTAAATTAAAGTCTGTCCTCATGTCCATGGACAAGAGTGAAATAATAAAAATGGTATTGGAACTTTATTCTGCACGGAAAGAGGCAAAGGAATATCTTGACTTCTATGCAGAGCCGAATGAGGGCCAGAAGCTGGAAGAGTATAAGCACATCATACGGGAAGAGTTCTATCCGAGCAGAAACAGAGAGCCAAAGACACGCTTCTCAGTGTGCCGCAAGGCATTGTCCGACTTCAAGAAACTGAAGCCTTCGGAAGATTCAGTCGCAGAATTGATGGTGTTCTATATGGAGAATGCCTGTCAGTTCACTTATGACTATGGAGACATGTGGGAGCAATTCTATGATTCTGTTGAGAGTAATTTCGACAAGACATTGCGCCACATCGTGCTTTATGACCTTTGGGACAAGTATGATTCCCGAATCAAGCAATGCCTTCGTTGGGCAAGCCCTTGTGGATGGGGATTTCCTGACGCACTGAATGATATGTATGAGGAAATGAAGGCGCAAAATGAGGAACTCCGAAAGAAATACAGGAATTTCAAGATGCCCATCAACGCTGATTATTAAACGAATATACTCAAATGGGGAAACCAAAGAAAAAACATAAGAAAGCGAAACAACTGCCCTTAAGCAAAGAAGAGCAGATTTTTCAAGCGGCAAGAGACCTTGCAGCTGAAATTGGCATATCCTATTCTGAGGCATTAGGGTTTACTTTGGGCATAAAGGACGTAACGTATGGTTGGGAAGAAGACTATACGGAAGAAGAGTTTCAGGCACTGATTGACCACGCTGTGGGAGACACTGATTATGAGCACACCCTCTATTGAATCATCTACACGAGAGGAACGTTTGGATTACGTTCTGAATGAATGGAGATGTCTGCACAACTGTGAGCTGTGCGGTAAGTGCCATATTCTGAAAGGCAGAAGCGAAGAAATACTCTATGCAGACTATATAGACGGCAAGCGGTCATATATGGATATAACATTAGAAATCAGAAGCAACAGATAATGATGTCACAGAAATACATATATCCATCGTTGTTCCAAGAGGAAGAGCCGCAAGAAAGCGTTCCTGGTGATAAGAAAGAGTATGACCTGACGAATCTCTTTGAGAGATTGGCAAAGTCTGATTTTCGCAGCCGGTTCCATCTGTCCAAGCAAGACAGGGAGTATGTAATGGAAAAGGGATTGCCGACGATACGAAAACACGCAGAGGACTTTGTGGCAAAAAGACTTGCTCCGGCTGTCATACCGAACGACGGCAAGCAGACTCCCATGCGTGGGCATCCTGTTTTCCTGGCTCAACATGCCACTGGCTGTTGTTGCCGGGGATGCTTCTTCAAGTGGCATCACATCTCAGCAGGCAGGGCACTGACCAAGGAAGAACAGGAATATGCTGTTGCCGTATTGATGGCATGGATTGAAAAACAGATGAATAAAGGATGAAGATAGAAGAAGCCATAGTATATGTGATGGTAAAGCGAAATGGCGGCATGACAACCGACCAGATTGCCGATGCCATCAATCGTCATAGGCTGCACCTGAGAAAGGACGGTCAGCCTGTGACAAGCAAGCAGGTGTATGCAACAATCTGCCGTTTCCCTGAAATGTTCACAAAAGAAGCTGGCAGAATCATGTTAATGATATGACGTAACGATATGACAATAGATACAACCAACATGTGCTCACACCTTCAGAAGAAGTTGTTTGAACCAGAAGGTGTGTATTATCCTATATGGCAAGCCATGCAGGATGATGAGACCTTGACAGCAGTGGTACGAAGCAGACAGCTGCACATCTACAGAAACGGGAAGAAAATTCTCGTTCTGGCAGGTAAGGCACAACCGAAGATTATAAGGGAAGACAAAATACAAGAGTTAATAACAAGATTATAAACAAAACATCAAATCATCAAAACAATGGACGCAAAAGAAAAAGTATTGGCAACAATGAAAGAGGCTGGTCAGCCTCTCAACGCAGGTAAAATCGCAGAACTCAGCGGTCTCGACCGCAAAGAGGTAGATGCAGCCATGAAGCAGCTGAAAGCAGAGGGTGCAATCGTCTCTCCTGTGCGTTGCAAATGGGCACCTGCAGAGTAAGGTTTATACTGCTGTCTTGAAATATAGGCAGCAGTATCTTTATTTTTATCAAAATGTTAAGGTGAGGAATCTGAATATCCTTGCCTACGGACACAATTATCCGCTGCATCTTTTTGGGGTAAGGTGCAGACGTATGGCTGTCAGCGTATCTTGGTTTAAAGACGCTTAGCGGTCACGGCGGAAGTCGTTTCGTCTCTCTCCGCCGAACAAAGCTCTGAGCACATTGCCCAAAGCTCCGAACACGAAGTAGCAAACGATGATTGCAACAATATCGTCCATAAGCATTTTCTGTTTTATGGGTTATACACTATTATGAAGATTCACTATGTCCAATCCCTGCCTCTTGGCTTCTCTGACGGTGTAGAACGTGCCGCCCTTGGGATTGCCATCGAAGTAGGCTATGAGACGTGAACTGCGGTTGACCATATAGTCGTTGCGCCTCAGAAGGCAGCCATTGTAGTATTGCTCGCTCAATACGACCACGTCATCCACGATGCGCAGGATGGCATCATACTTGGCTTGCTCTTCCTTGCTCCACCGGTCAGACTGACCACGGAACGGCACAACGGCTATCACCTGCAAGTCCTTCAACTCGCATTGCAACGAAAGGGCGGCTTCTGCCGCCAGCAGGTCAAATCCCATTGCCATGCCACAATAGAAATACCGGTAGCCGTCGGCATACGCCTTGGCTATCTCCGATTTGAGACATTGCTTCAACTCCCTCCGCTTGGCGAAAGGTACGCTGCGGTGTCCGCTGAAGCATACGGACACTGCCTTGTCGTACTTTGTCATACTTTACCTTACTTTATAATGTGTGCGTGCGAGGAACATACCGCCAATAACACATGCCCCGAGCCTTTCGAGTTGGTTGGCATACTTGGCATAGCTGAGACCCTTGGTTATCACATCGTCAAAGACCAACACCATTTTGTTGTCGAAGAACGGCTCATCAAACTCAACGACATTCGCCTTGCGGACTTCATCCTCGTTCTTGCGGTTATCGTGGATGGTCTTACGCTCTCCGCATACCCTCACGTGCTCGTAGCCGTTTTCCGCTCCTGTCAATTCACACACCCTGTGGCAGAAAGCCTTGTAGCGGAGTTCGTTGCTCTCGCTTGTGGATGCTGGAACGGGGGCGAAGACGATGTTCACGCAACCCTTGCCGTAGAGTGTCAGCATATTCTCTGCGGTGCGCTGCGCCACTTCCTCGTAGGCTCTTCCGTCCTTGAAGTCAAACACTAATTGTCTGTCGGCAATCTCCTTCTCACCCACATTGCGGATGCGTGCGGGATAGTATTTGCAGAACCAAGTCTGAGGCTTGTCTAACTGCTTTTGGATTTGATAGTCATTCTTGTGTGCCATTGCTCTTATGTTTTTTCTTCCCTTATTTCGGAGGCTTTTCCTGCCTGCCCAAGGGATATTTTTTGCTTTCCAAGAGTGATGGCGATCAAAAAGCCAAATCGGGAGCGAAAAATACGCTCTGCACGCAGAGGAAGATTTTTCGGTCAAATGCAATGGACGATTTGGTGTTTGAACAATCGCCAGCATTACCTTTGCAAAACAATATCCGCAGCGGCAAGGCAGGCGAAAAGAAATCTGTTATGTAAAAGAGGAAACGGGCGGGATGGCGTGGGGCGAAGCTGTATATGGGGAAGGACGATAGTTGATATGAGGGAAAAAGAGAAAATCTTGTAATAGGGAACGACATTGCCTTTTATCAGCATGGAGACAGTCCTACAAGCAGAGAAAACTATTGCCCTAAAAATGAGTTGGATAGTATTTTCTAAAAGTAGTATCGACTACGAATAGTATAATAGTCGAATAGTTTTTACTACCATACTACGGATAGTAAAGTCTGTTTATAGAAGAGATAGCGGTATCATCGTCTGTTCGGCGATGATACCGCGCGGCACTCATGTGTCATGCCGCTTTAGGTATTCTGTCATTGCCTCATTGACAATATCACGCAAGGACATCCCTTTCTTGATGGCGAGGTACTTCATCCTCGTGTGGATGCTCTTGTTGATAAGGAAATTGCAATGCACCGGCACTTCGGTAGTCTCAGAAACAGACACAGGTGGTGCTGGTGTAGTTTCTGTGACTATCTGCTCCTTACTCGGCTTCTTTGTGGAAGAAAGGAGTCCGTTGAGACCGCCTTTCATTCCCTCTTTCAACATACTGCTCTTGCTCATGGCTATGCTATTTTAAGTTTAACACTTCTTTTGCCAAAGACATATAATCACTGGCACCATTGGATTTGGGATTATACTCAAAGATAGTCTTGCCGTTGATGGGTGCTTCTGCCAAAGCCACATTATCACGGATGACGGTCTTGAAAACCTTCTCGTGAAAACTGTCATTGACGATTTCCCTCACGCTTCGGTTCAACGTCTTGCGGCGATCGAACTGGGTGATGACGATGCCGCCCACTTTAAGGTTGGAGTTGAGCCGCTCCTGAACGATGCGGATGATGTCCATCAACTTTGCCATACCTCTCATGGCAAGGTATTGCGCTTGAACAGGGATGATGATGTAGTCGGCTGCGGTGAGGGCATTCAAGGTCAGCAAGCCCAATGACGGTGGACAGTCGATGATGATGTAGTCGAAATGCTCTTTGGCGATGGCTTTGGTGATAAGTCCCTTCAAGATAAGCTCCCGTCCCGGCTCGCTGATAAGCTCTAACTCAGCCGCAGACAGGTCAAGGCATGAGGGTGAGACGGTGATGCCGTTGTGCAACTTGACCAACGGCAAGGTGTACTGTCCACACATTGCGCCATAGACTGTCTGTTCTTCCTCGATGGACAATCCCAAGGCTTCCGTGAGGTTGGCTTGTCCATCCATGTCAATAGCCAAGACGTTCTTCTTACTCAGTTGCAGAGCTGCCGCAAGGCTTACTGCGGTCGTACTTTTCCCTACACCACCCTTGTGATTTAATACTGCAATTATCTGTGTCATAACATGATACTACTATTAGTGAATACTACTTTACTATTCTACTACTGATAGTACATACTAACCATAGTAAAAGCGGATTTACTACGATTAGTACGTACTACTCTCAGTTGATACTACCCTCAGAAGGGAAGGTCTTCGCTCTTGTCCTGCGGTGCATCGGCTGGCGGTACGGGAGCCTCGCCCTCTGCCTTGGCTGCCTTGCGTGCCTTTGTTGCAGGTGTGTCGGTTGCATCCTTCTTCCCTGCATTGACAAAGGCGATGGAGTCAGCTATGATGCTATGCTGTATGTGGTTCTCTCCGTTGCGGTCTGTCCAAATGGAAGAAGTCAGTGTGCCTTCCACAAGCACCATACGACCCTTGGTGAGGTATTCAGCCAAACGGATATGGTTCTCCTTGCTGCTCTTCACCCTTACCCAAGTGGTGATTTGCTTGCCCTTACTGTAGTCGTCCACTGCGATGTCAACAGCCATGAATGTTCCGTGTGTACCTGTGATGACGCGGCAATCCTTTGCTCCGATGCGTCCGATAGTGTGAGTGTAAATCATAATGTGAAAATGTTATAGTGGCAAGTTGGTTAGACTTGCCGTTACCTTGTTATTTAAATGACTTTTCTTGTTGATTGAACATAAGCTATTGCTTCATTCATAATTTCTGCTCGTGACCTACTCTTGTTATCTTGCATCCACTCATCAATTTCAGATTTGAGGAACATGATACGTTTCCCCTTCTTATGGAATGGTATTTGTTTATTGCTTGTCCAACAATAGATTGTGTGTTCAACTGGATGGGTAGGGAGATACTCACTCAATTCGGAAACACTAAGCCATTCCAATCCCTTATCGGGCTGAATTTGAGTCATTAGTGTGGAAAACTTTTCTTCTAAAATCTCCAGCTTGTTTATTACTAATGACAATGCTGATGGCAAGTCATTAAAACTCAATATTTGCTTTTCCATATCAATATATGTGTGGCAAGTTGGTTAGGCTTGCCGTTACCTTGTTATTAATATCCTTTCTTCGTCTGCCTTGTATTGGCGACAAAAGACTTGTTGCTGCCTGTGAGACTGATAGAGCCGCAATTAACAAACTCTCCGTCGGAATAGACTCTGTACTTCTGTCCGCTTACCTCATGCTTCTGTTTGATGCGCTCTCGCATCCACTTCTTGGCTGCGGTCAATGAGCAAAAGGTCTCGCTCTCCTTGGTCGTCTCGTCATATACGATGCACTGGGTCATACATGCTCCTACTTCATCCATGCACCTATACTCGACGTGACATAGTCCAACTGACCGCCAAATATGTCGCTTGGCTCTATGTCGTATTGTCCATCCCTCACTTCCTTGTCCTCTCCAAGAAGCGACAAGTTTCCGTCGGCATCCAAACGTGCTGCGTCTATGACGATGTCACGAGGCTCGTCAAAGAGATAACCTGCCACGATGGGCTGCTCTCCCTCGAAATGCACCTCAAAGCCTCCGTCCACCTCCGTGCCGTACTTGCGAAGAGCCGCTTTCAGCTCGTCCTGCTCCCGGTGCTGCAATGCCTGGAGTTGTCCGTGGATAGTGAGGTCTTGCAGTTCTGCCTCTCGTTTGGTGTGGGTTGCCTCGCCGGTCTTGCAGTCGATGTCATACTTGTGGTAAACCACTGGGATATGGTCTGCCGATGTGACAAGCCATGTGATGTTGTTCACTGAGAAGCCCTGTCTGGTGAGGAACTCCTCGATGTCTGAGCCGAGAAGGTGGTCGGCTACGTCAAGATACTCGATGCGTGCGTCAGCATCATGCAGGATGATAATCTTCATTGCCTTTCTATTTTTAGTGATACAAATAAGTTTGTCGCCCATGTCGCTGGACTTGTTTAACTACGTTGAAGAAACTTACGCTCAGCATAGTGAATAAATTCCCTCTGCGTTCGCTTAACCGTTTCTTTCTCTTCCCTCCTTTCGAGACCTTTCAGCCTGTGGAGGGATATTTTCTGCTCCCACAAGCCGCAAGAAAAGACATAAAGACAAATTATGTGTGAAGAATACTCTTTTCCGAGGAAAAGGAAGATTGTTCACAGTCACAAGACCTCAAGCAGAATTTGACGATTGTCTCAGACGCGGCTAACTTTGCAGGAAATATGCCTACCACTGCGCTGATTGGAAGAAGATTATTGATATTGGCTGCAAGAGGAATGATGTGTTATATATAAAGAGGTAAGAAGAAAGATTGAAACAGTAAGGGTGGGCAGTGAAGTGTTTGCAGGTCTGCTGTACCGACATAAAGCGAGTGTGTTGGCTGACCGGGATGCAAGTCATCAAAGCTTCAGCCTTGATAGCTTGTAGCACGGACAGACAATTCTCTCGCGTCGGTACTTCGGCATACTGTCAGCTTTGGCTAATAGCAACGTGTTGCCATCAGCCAAGGATGTCTGTATGACGACAGACCATGTAACGCTTCGCAAAGGCGTGGGGCAAAGCAGTATAATTTAGAAGTAGATAGTAACGTATATCAGGCAAGAAGAGACAGTTGCGCAACGGACAAATCGGGCACTCCTGTCAGCATGACAAATGTGCCTTGTCCTTGCCGCAGGACACTGAGGCAGATTGGACGTAGCAGACATGTCTGCCACATTCAATATGCCTGAGTGGACAAGAACTGCCTCTTGTATAGCAGAAGAGAAATTGTAAAACAGTTGATTAGTGGTAAAGGTGGTATGGGTGGGCAGAATGGCATTACACGGACATTGCCGAAGCCCGATAATGGGACAGCCAGACAGCAATAAAGGCAGTTATCAGAAGTGTCAGTTTCTGATAGTGACATTGTTGGCTGCCTGTCACATGGGATTCGTGCGGTGTCCGTACAGTAATGCCGTTCTGAAGGTGTGGGGCGAAGCGATACAACGCACTTGGACGAAACCACCGCTTATAACAGAAAATATTTTGCAGTCAAAGAGAAGAAGAATAGTAAAGCAGGTGTGGGTGGGTAGTGAAGCTGTCGCAAGATTGACGGTCTGAATATCAAGGCGAGTGGATAGCCAGTAAAGGACACAATTATCAGAAGCCTCGGCTTCGGCATCTTGTGGCATAGATGGCAGTCCTCTCGCGTTCAGACCTTGGCATACTGTCTTTCTTGGCTAATAGCGACTTTGTCGCCATCAGCCGGGAATATCTGTATGCCAACCATCTTGGTGACGTTTCGCAAATGGTGAGGGACGAAGTGGTTAGAATAAAGGAAGACGGCGTTGCCGTTATGGTTAATAAATGCACATGGTTGTTATTAGAGAAGATTATCACACGCTATAACAGCAGATTGATGTCCCTGAGCAAAACAAAAGCGACCCGAAGGTCGCCTTGTTATGGAGAGGAAAGGCTATTTCTTGCCTTTCTTGGTTGCTGGCTTGGCCGGCTCTTCCGCAGGAGTCTCCTCCTTGTCGGGACACTCGTAGAACTTGGTTGCAACCATGATGATTCTGGAGTGCTTCACGCCATCCTTGTCTGTCCACTCCTCTGGCTTGAAGAAACCCTCGACGGTGAGCAACGTGCCCTTGGTGAGCTTGTCGAATGATTCGGTGTGCTCGTTCTTGCGCCATGCCTCCATATTCATGAAAGCCGATACGCGGTTGGTTTCCTCGCCGTTCTTCTCCTGACGGCCTACTGCCAATGAGAAGCGTGCTACGCTGGCGTTTGCGAACTGACGGATTTCTGCATCCTTACCTACGAAACCTGAAACTGTGAAGTTGTTCTCGATCTTTTTCATTTTGAATTGAATTTAAAAGTGAAACTTAATTTTTACATGCATTCAAAAGCAGGGATGTGGCACCATGTGGGAAGCACCATGAAAATCGTTCGCAATACTCTTTTTGTCGTTGGCGGTAAGGGAGAAAAAGGAAGATTACGCACTATTTTATTGGTCACAGCGATAGCGGCCACACAAGAAGGAGGAAGTCCTTCGCAGCATCACGCTACCTTTGCATGGTAAAAATAAGTGGCTTTCAAATAGCTCAATTCAGAAAAAGACGGGGCCAAACAATGGAACAAAGGTTGTAAGCAAGGAGGCAATCCGTATGCAACAGACAGGGGCACTGCTATGGCTGTATGCCTGGAGAAACGAAGCGGGAAATCCGACCTTACAGCTGTATCATCAGAAGAGTGAGGAGCATGAACACTGATGCACGATGAACGACAAGCCTAAGGGTCAGCTTAGCAATAGAGGCATCAAGCCAAAAGAGGACAGACATCAGAGGATTGGCGATAGCACTGTCATCATGCTAAGACCAAGTTCTGTGTCCGACAAGGAAGAGTCGCAAAAGACAGACGAGTAAAACCAAAAGGCGAAATGACCATTCCTATAACAAGGTACAGAGACGCTTAAAACGGCGAAGGGACTTTGGCGACGTATCGCTATACAGGTGTCGAAGCATCGCTTCTATAACAGGACTGGAGCAAGTGAGCAAACCGCACAACTTGCTCCCAAGGTATTTCAGTTACAACAGCCATAACCTCATTGGAGGATTGTCCTAAAAGAGTTTTTGCAGTCAAAGGAAGAAAGAGTCTGCAAGCCACATAGCCAACAGACTCTCTCCTGATTATTCACAGATGACAACATCATCCTTGTACTCCGTCACTTCCTTGCCGTTGATGAGCTGGACAATGACCTCACAACCCAAGTCCTCGACAATCGTTCCCTCTGTCTGACCTCTTCGGGGATAAAGCAAGGTGCAGAAACACCCTACAACGCCGTCCAACTGCTCCATGTCTATCGTTGCCATATCCGTTCCTCCTTGTTAGCCGAATGTGATTGGATTGATGCAGAAATTCGTGTCCTCTGCCTCATACTCGTATTCATTGATGAAGTCAATCATCTTCTGTTCGCTTCTTCCGTCCTGTGAGACACCAGTCTTCTCACACCACAACTTGATAGCATCACCAAAGGTGGAGTAAGCACCCTCACAATCCTCAAAGAGTTCTCCGTATGCAGTGACGTAGCACTCTTCGGGGAAGAAGTCGTTCTCATCGTGCGTATAGAAGATGTCGCAACCTGGCTCAACCTCTCGCCAACTGATTGAAAGTTCATCGCCAAGTGCCTTGTTCACCTCCTCAAAGAACAAGTCGCATGAAGACCAAGCACTTTCGGTGTCAAAGGACAAGAGGGCATAATCGTCTTCCACGTTCTCCTCATACTCTGCCCAATAGATGTGTCCTCTCACCGAGATGCCTTTCTTCTCGTAGTCAATGCCATAGTGTTCTGCCAAGAGATACAGATACACATTATTACTGTTCACCTCCAACTCTTGGAGTGTGTTCCAAAGGTCTGCCACGGCTTTGCGTGAGCCTGTCACCTTGTACTGAGTGTCGCAAATGTTAGCCATAAGATAAAATTTTTATTTTCTTCCCTTATGTAGAACCAACTACCATCGGGATTGATTAAAGAATTATGTTGCCCCAAAAGGTGTTATGGCTCATCAATGCAAGGTTTTGCCGTCAAATACTACCTCTGCCACAATCAGAGCGTGGAGATTTCACGGACAAACCACAGGCACCGACCTTGCAGGATGAACGCCATGACAGGTACCTTTGCAACACAATTCTTATCAAAGCCCGATGGGGTGGTACATGGCAGACTGCATGGTACAGCAGTGTGAAGTGACGTTATAGGTGGAGATAAGGCTATAAGAGGTTTTTGCAGTCAAAGGAGAAAAGAGTCCACAAAGTGCAGTATCTACAGGACAAAAACACTTTAGTTTACCTTGGTTAGCTCTTATATATATGCTAACCTAAAGTAAACTGTATATATGTCCGTCTAAAACCCGAAAACCGTACGGGTCAGCTTACGTCAGAAACAGAAGTATAGAACCATAGAAGTGGTTCAAGAAGTCTTTCTTCCTTTGACTGCAAAATATTATCTTTGCACGAATCATAATTGCCCTGTAGGATTTAATATAATTTAACACTCTTTGTTGAATGCAAGGAAGAACAGCTTCAATATGCTGAATATCAGTAGTATAACATTGTGTTAACCCTTAATCTGTAGAAAAGGATGTTATCATACAAAGTAATGTCCATTTGTACTTTTTCTATATGGTTTTATACTTACATTTGCATATCATTTGTATCTTGATAACAGTAACTAACTGATTATCAATATACTTTATATTTGAAGTAGATAGTTGGCTTCTGCAGAGTTAGCCCAAAAGAAAACTGGACGAAGGTTGGGCTTCATTACAACTAAAGCGACTCCATTTTTCTTACACTTCTCTATAAGTGGGGTGGTAACTGTAATGTGACCGATGATGAAAAGAGCCAATAACTTTTGAAAGGGAAATTTAGTCAACGTCTTTTTCTTATCGCCTTCCAATTCCTCCAGCATCAGTTCTCCGCTATTTACTCGGAGACTTCGGTCGTGCTCAATGCAATTGACCACAAAGATTGTCCGCATTTCGATATCTTTATGTGTAAACATTGTCTGTGTTTGTCTTGTCGCAAAGATTGCAGTAAATGCAATGGATGCACTTGTTAGTATTTACTTGTATTCTTGTGGAAGCAGGATTATAATGCTTAAACTGTTCAATGAAATCAACCAATTCTTGCTTGCCATGTTCATCAGGCAGTTCAACAGGTGTCATTTTGTTGGTTGAAATTTCATAGAAAGCAAGTCGCTCTACTTCATATCCCATTTCTTTTAGGCAGAAGTATTGCCCCCAAAGTTGGTAAATTTGACCACGAAAGATTCTCTTAAGATTGTTCTTGCGCTCAATCAACAGGCGTTTGTCTTGTTTATAGACATCTATTTTGCCAGAGATACCTAACTCGTCACAATAGACAGGGAGCGACATGATATCGCCCTTTCGAGTGCTTCCTTTCTTTTCATCTACGCCCTGGTGAGCTAATGTACCTTTGGTCTGAGGAACTGCTTTGTACAGATCTTCGTCCGTCTCCATATACACGCTATGCAAGTATATGGAGTACGGACAGAAGATAAAGTCATTCAGCGTAGAAAGCGGAATGTAGTCAATCATTTTTGTATGGCTTTTGTTGCGCGAAGTTGAGCCAAGCCTTGTTGGATATGTCGAACTTGATCTTGTCTAACTCCTTTGCTTCTTTTATTTGCCTGATAAGCATCAGTCCCTTGCGGGCAATGTTGTAAGCACCATTGGCATCAGCATTCTTGGGCAGTTCTGGTCCGCAGGAACGGCTATCATAGAATTCCCCATCTTCGTCTGCAACGGGAGAAATCAGATAGTCTGTTTCTGTTCTTGTGATGCTGTTGCGCATCTGTAGGGTCAACTTCAGCAGATGTATCAGTTTTGTGAAGAACGATTTGTCGGTTTGTGAGTTGATAGCTTCCTTGAGATTACCTTGAATGTCTATGTGGTAAAGCTCTAATAAGGATTTCATCTCGCTGGTCAAGTCAATCTCAATATTGTCCCATTGAGAATTCTTGTCCTCGTTTCTGAATGTATAGATACGCTTGCCTTGGGTGCAAAGTGTCCACCGTGTTCTCGTTCCTTCTGCTTTCTCCCCAAACTTGTTGTAGTCAAGATTAAATTCAAACCAGTCCTTGTCTTGGTTGAAGCGAATGGCATCGAACTTAGAGAAGAATGCTTTTGCCTTTTCGACATTCTGGTATCGTGTGTCCAGTAAGTTGACAAATCCTGTTACGGGGTCAATCTTGGAGGTGTTCCATGCAGGAATATAGAATAAGAAACCGCTTTGCTTTCCTAACTTTTGAAAACTATCAAATTTACTGGTTAGCTGGTATGCGTTCAGTAAACCTCCAGCCTCTGTGATGTTGGCCTGTTTGTTTACCAGGTAGTTTAGCTTGTCTATCAGCATCTTTTCGAATTTCTGATATACTTGCTTTTCTACCTTTTGACGGCCACGCATGAATCCCATGTTCAAATCTTCCAGTACAACTATTGCATGGTAATTCACCATGAGTTGCGTGATTTTGTGAACAACCTGAGATAAATATCCCTCTTTGAGTTCCTTTATGTTCTCTATTGTTTGCCAACTTTGTCTGGCTTTAAGACGTTCTTCCTCTCTGGCCTCCAATAAGTCGTGATAGTTTGTGTGGTATATGTTTCCTTTGTATGTGTTCACGATTTCATTAAGCGAGAACTGTTCCTTGATATTGCCATGCATGTCAATGACAACCAGATAGAGTAAATGACGTTCGCCACGGTCTATACCAATGATGTGTGTGTCATTGGCAAGTTGGAGATATTCTTTTACCTGCTGGTTGATGTTTTCGGAACCGTTGCTTTTGAAATTCATGGTGATGGGCACGTGGAACATAAATTTGTCCACCGAGTAACGACGGTCTTTTATGAGGTCATATTCAAATAAGCTCTCCTTCTTCTTGTTGTCCTTGTTCTTGTTTTGGACAGGGCGGTTTGCCGGGTGAGTAGGATGTGTGGCGTCTATGCTCTTTTTGCGGTAGAATATTTCTGCCTGCCCGTTAAGTTTATAGACTACATCTGCAAGATTTTGTTCATCAAATAGAGCTTTCCAGTAGAGGGTGTGCATATTGGGAGTTCCCTTACTGTATTCGGAGAAATCTTTATTGTAGATTTGGAAGAGGTACATTTTGCCCTCATCTACAAGACTGTTGATGTATGATGCAGACACATTCGTGAATGAGAGTTTGTACCCTTGTTGCTCAACTTCGCGGTAAAAACCACTAAGGTCTTCATACGTAGAAGTTTCTGAGAATGTAAAGCCAAACTTACTCCAATCTTCGTGCTTGTTGATAGATTGTTTGAAGTAATCAATCAGATTATGACAGTCTGTAATGTTGAAATCCTTTCCTTTCTTGTGGGTGCCATTATTGTATTTCTCAATAATCTGCTCACTTGGCATGAATTCCTCGATTCTTGATTTTGCAAAGAATACTTTTGGGAGCATTTTGTTGGCTCCTGGCAATAGCTTATATACCATCTTCTCGTAACATTCTCCGTCGGAAGGCATTTCCTTGCCCAGCAATTTTCTTGAGTCTTTGTCCATAATGGCAAGATAGTACATTCCTTCACGGCGTAAGATGATGCAAGAATAGTCTTTCTCCTTGTTGGCATCCCAGCCACCGAGCAACTGAGGATTCTCAAAGTTAAGCTTAATTTTCTTTTGAGAATACGGTTTCTGCGTGATGCGATTCCGTACCATATTGTACAGTGGTGTCACTGTGTCGAGTTCTGTCCACAATGAAACCAATTCCCCGTAGAATCGTTCGTCTTTATCATGCTCGTCGCCATTTCCTAACAATGGTTTGACAAAATGCTGCAGTGACTTTATCGCGTCCAAAAGAGCCTTGATTTTTGCAACATGGTTTTCATCTTGCGACAAGTTCTTTTCGGTGGGGTACTCTGAACAGAGTAAGCCGGCAACATCAGTGTAGGCATTCTTGATTAGCGCAAACAGGTTCTCACGCTGAATTTCGGGTGTGTTTTCTGCACCAAGTGTGGCAAAATAGTTTTCTATAGTGTTTATGTTGTTCTTGTCAAGGTCGTATAGGCAATCGTCTATATACTTGATGCTGAAACTGCCGGCCTGCTTGAATATACTGAAAATCCTCTTTTCGTAATCTTCTTCTGTCTCTTTGTGCTTACGTGCAGGTGCAGTATTCTTGATGTTTCGTATAATTGCTTCTTGAATGACGCTCCAACTGCCAAAGATTTTTTGTGAGATGTTTGTCAGTTGCTGATCGTTCTGTAAGAATATGCCTTCAAGTTCGTAATCATCAAGTGAAGAAAGTAAAGACTTGAGCACCTTGTCGCCAAGAACATTTACACAAAGTTTCTCATAACAGTCTTTTATAGATATCAGCATTTCTTGGTCACTGTTAAACTCTTCAGGTAACCAGGATATCGCATTCCTGTCACTGAGAATCTGTTTGAACAGAACCTTCAGTTTGGGCAGTTTGTCTTCTTTATGCTGTTGATTATACAAATTTATGTATTCATTGATGCCTTTTGTCTTGATGTCGTGCTTTTCGTCAGTTTTTCCACCGATGATAGCATTATAGACATCAATTTGCTTTTGTGTGAGTAGTATGTCGTAATAATCAAGCTGGAACATCTCCTGAATACTCTCAACATTTAAGTATTCTGCAAAATCCGAGTATAGTTGTTCTGTGTTAGCCTGAATCTCTGGTCTGGAGATGATTTTCTTGAATGCTTCCATGTTATCAATGAATTTGGGAAGGTTTTCATTGATAAGTCGATAGGCGATAGCTGTTGACTTCTCTTCCGCAGAGTACATGTTTTTGCGGTTGTCATAGAAACCAACAAAGTAAGTGGTGAAACTCCAAAACTCCTTGACAAGTTCTATGGCTTCACCCTTTGACATTGAGCCAAGTTCGAGTGAATCTGCGTCTTTGATGAACTGAATCAAATCAGAATCAATCATTGTTTTCTTGTCTTCTTTGTCTTTGTGAGATTCAATGAGGTAGTTGCCAAACAAATTGGCGTATGCCTTATCCTTGGTCAACTTGTTTACAATGATGGAGCGAAGATTCTGCTGTATCTCCTTAAATCTCTTCTTGGAGTCTTCTTCTTTGTCTTTTGATGTGTAGCTCTCATAGTATTCTTCTATGGAGTTCTTTTCACCTTTGTTCTTAAAAGGCAAACATCCATCGTTTAGCACTCTGTCGATAAATGCCTTGTGGTATTCATCAATCAATTTCTTAACTCTCACATAGCTTGCTGCTCTGTGTTCATCTTCATCCAGTATTCCACTTTTGACAAGATGTTCTAAAGTGGAACCAATAGGTTTGGCCTCAAAGCGCAAAGTCTTTTGGATAGGATAAAGTCTTTTGAAGTCTTCAAATTCCTTGATCATACTTTTTATCTTTGATTCTGTTTTTGGTTTTTGATATTTTGTTTTTCTGTTTATTTTTTTTCTTTTTATATCTGTCTGTTATCTCATAGGCATTGTGTTTTGTGCGATTTTATTGATATGTTGGTACCTGTAACCTCAAATGAGTTGCTGGTCGTTGGTTTGTTTATGTATGGAATCATATCTTCTGTTCTTGAATGTAATTTTTGTTTCTTTTAATGTCATAAGTCGGCTCGACAGCAATCATTGACATTCTCTCGCCCTTTCTATCCTTATATTCTTCATTAAAGAATCTACTCTCTTCTCTTTCCCTATAGTCTCAGGAAATGCATAGTGGCCGTTTCCGATTTCACGAGGGTTAGGCTCTATGTACTTGGAATACCATGCGCGTTTATACTCGGTGGTGATGATGTCGTAATCTCTGGCTGCAATGATGGAGGCAGCGAGAGACTGACCGTATAGTTCCTTGATGTCAATCATCTCCTCCAGCGTAATTGTCTCACGCTTGTTAGAGCCCAATTCTTCGATAAAAGCCTGCTTGGGTAGGAGGAAGAAACAAGCAAAGAAATCGCAGCGCTTTTCTAACTTGAACTGGCTCTCTTCCGGGAATTGTAGAAGCAGATGGGCAAGTTCATGGAGTGCTGTGAAACGAAGTTTCTCCACGCTGCTCTTCTCTGGATTGAAGTCAAGGATTATCAGCGGATGTTTCTTGTCGGCCCAAGTACTCATCCCGAATACGTTATCGGGGAGGGATGCTGAGAGTATCATGATACCTTTCCTTTCCAGAAGTCTCAGGATGCTGGCGATAGGTCCGTCGCCACAATGCCATTTTTCACGAAGAAGGTTGGCAGCGCGGATAGCATCTTCCAGGGTTGATACCTTTCGGCCTTTTATCGGATTCTTGAACTGCGTAGGAAATCCAGCCTCTTTCTCTTTGGCAAGATATTGCTCCGCCCAAAACGACAGTTTGGCTTCTATGGCTTGCAACTCGTCTTCAGATAACTTCCCACCCGAAGTGGTGCGAAGCATCGGTATATCTATCTTGAGATTGGTTCCTTCGAAATATTCACCGCTGATGTTCAAAGCTTTGGCCAGAGCTTCCAGAGCATCACGCTTGGGACGCATGATGCCTTTCTCATATCGCGAAATGCTTTGCTTGGTTATGATGCCGCCAGTCTCTTCAGCAAGTTTGTCCATGCTGTAGCCCATCATAAGCCTTGCTTCATGCAATCGTATTGGAAACTCCTCCTTCTTCATGTTATTTATTTCATTTGTTGACAAAGCTACAAAGAATAATTGAACCTGTCAACAAATTCCAGGGAAAAATATTGGTTTTAGCATTAAATTATGCTTTCGAGCGTCCGAAAGTAGGTTTCTGATGGTTGCTGAGTACTTGAAATGGGTCTTTTCTATCTGTTCTTCGTCTCTTCTTGTCGTCCTTTGGAAGTGGTGCAGCCCTACACATCAATCCGGGAAGAGAAGCTGGGTGATATGGACGATGAGCTTGTTCATCATCAGGAACACCTTGCATGTCTTTCTTGCCACCTTATATATAAGGATAGGCAAAAGGCTTTGGGCGTTTGGGCTAAAGTGATGGCATGGAAATCTGCTTGGTATAGCGTTCGATGGCCAATAGCGATAGTCCTAAGGTTTATGGCCATTGGTAAACAGGCTTGGCTGAATGGCTTGGCCGAAGAAACATGCTGCTGAACGGAAACAAACGAGCCGAACCTCCTGATGGGGAAGTTCGGCTCGATTGTGTATGATGGGCTGTGCAGCCCGTTTGACTCTTATTCGATGACCACGTGAGTCCATCCGTGGGTGTCGGGAAGTACACCATACTGGATGTCGCGCAGCATGTGGTAGAGCTTGGTACTGATGGGACCAGGCTGACCATCCTTGCTGATGACGTAGCTCTTCTTGTTCTCCAGGTCGTCGATACGCTCGATGGGGGAGATGACAGCTGCGGTGCCGCATGCGCCGGCCTCTTCAAAGGTGGCCAACTCTTCCTCGGGTATCTGGCGACGCTCCACCTTGAGGCCAAGATCCATAGCCAGCTGCATCAGGCTCTTGTTGGTGATGCTGGGCAGGATAGAGGTGCTCTTGGGAGTCACATAGGTGTTGTCCTTGATGCCGAAGAAGTTGGCTGCTCCACACTCGTCGATGTATTTCTTCTCCTTGGCATCCAGATAGAACTCGCAACTGTAGCCCAAGTCGTGTGCCATCTTGTTGGCCTTCAGGCTGGCTGCATAGTTTCCGCCCACCTTGTAGATACCGGTGCCCAAGGGTGCGCTGCGGTCATATTCGCGGATGATGACGTATGGGTTGGTGGCAAAACCGCCCTTGAAATACGGTCCCACTGGGGTAACGAAGATGAGGAAGAGATATTCCTCAGAAGGATGAACGCCTACCTGTGCGCTTGTACCTATGAGCAGTGGGCGCACGTAGAGGGTTGCTCCGCTCTCATAAGGCGGAATGAAGCGTTCGTTGAGGCGCACCACCTTCTCTACCATCTCGATGAACTTCTCGGTGGGAAGTTCGGGCATGAGGATTCCACGGCAGGTGCTCTGCAGGCGGGCTGCATTCTCGTCGGGACGGAACACACGCACCTTGCCGTCGGGACAGCGATATGCCTTGAGTCCCTCGAAGGCTTCCTGACCGTAGTGAAGGCATGTGGCTGCCATGTGCAGGGGGATAGTCTCCTCGCTGCACACCTCTATTTCGCCCCACGCACCGTTGCGGTAGTAGCAACGCACGTTGTAATCAGTCTTCATGTAACCGAATGAAAGGTTACTCCAGTCTATTTCTTTCATATTATAATGAGTTATAGTCCTTTTGTTACAGGCTGTAGGCAAAATGTCGGCAGCGTTGGTGCAAAGTTACTCCTTTTCGTTGACATCTAACAGGGAATTGCAATTTTTTTCCGCTTCATACAGTTGCTCGCGGCATTGCTTCATCCACTTCTGTGCCTGGCGCAGGCTTTCGGCCATCTGGTCAACGGTGATTTCACCGCTCTCCATGCGCTTGGTCAGGTCTTCCAACCGCTGCATGGCTTCTTCGTAGGTCAGTTTTTCTTCTTGCATGATGTTACTGTGCTATTGATTTCTCCTTCCAGCGTGATGGTGCGCAGCGTGTCGCCCGGCTTCAGGCATGACAGGTCGGTGAGCATCCTTCCCTGGTGTGTGGTGATGGTAAAGCCGCGTCGTAGGAGCAGGGATGGGTCAGAGGCTTTGAGCCTTTGCTCCATGAGCTCCATGCGATGTCGCTCGCGCTCGAAGCGCTGCATGGTGACGGTGCGCAGCGAGGTGAGCATCTGGTCGAGGCGAACCTGCATGCGGTCGGTCTTCCGGCGTATGAGCAGGGGCAACAGGGAAGCCTGCATGTCCAACCGTTTGCGCTCACGCAGCAACCGCTCCTGTGCTGAATGGGCGATGCGGCGGTAAAGGTCGTCGAGCAGAGCTGCTTCCTGAGCCTGATGGTCGATGATGAAGGCGGCAGCGGCAGTGGGTGTCTTCACGCGTGTATGCGCTACATAATCCAATACCGTCTCGTCGCGCTCATGGCCGATGCCTGTAATCACGGGCAGGGGAAACTGTGCGATGCACGATGCCAGCAGATAGCTGTCGAAGTCGCTTAGGTCTCCTGTGGCTCCTCCGCCGCGTATGATGACCACTATATCCCATCTTTCTGCCTCGTCGGCAATGGCTTGCAGGGCTGCCGAAACAGTCTCCTCCACCCGTGCTCCTTGCATGACGGCAGGGAAGAGGCGGGTGGTGAAGGCAAGCCCATAGTCGTTGCCGGCCAACTGGTTGCAGAAGTCGCCGTAGCCGGCAGCGCCTGCGGCCGACACCACAGCTATACGCTTGAGCAGGCGGGGCAGTTTGAGTGTCTGGTTGTCATGCAGTATGCCGTCGCGCTCCAGTTGCTCCAGAATCTCGCGCCGGCGCTTTGCCATGTCGCCCAGAGTGAAGTTGGAGTCGGCATCCAGCATGTTGAGTGCATACCCATATTGCTCGTGGAAGGTGACTCTGACCAGCAGTCGCACCTTCATGCCGGCATGTAGCGTCTGCCCCGTATCGCGCTGGAAGCGCAGGCTGAGCAGATTGTAGGTACGTGCCCAACAGGTCACTCTGGCGCGGGCAAGTATCCTCTTGCCGTCCTCCTCCTTCTCGATGAGTTCGCCATAGAAGTGTCCACCGTAGCCCTGGGTGGCATCACTCAGTTCGCCCACCACCCAGTACTCCTCGTCGAGACTGGATTCGAGCACCGAGCGCACCATCCTGTTGAGCTCATACAGCGTGTAGTCATTGCCTGTCATGTGTGCTGGCTTTGGGTTGGAAAGGTCAGTTGCGGGCGTTCTCCAGTTTGCTGATATAGTAGGCTCTGAGGTCTTCCCAGCGGTAGTAGGGGAACTTCACAGGCTTCACGGGCAGCGTCATCTCGTGCTCCTGTAGCAGAGCCTTCACCAGGATATCGCCCTGGCGTCCCTTCTTGGGGCGGTAGAAGATGAGCTGGATGTTGCCTGCCATGGGGAAGATGTTGGAACCCACCCACACACGGTCCAGCGTATCCAGGTTCTCCACCGTCTCTCCTGTATTGCCCAGTTCCATCAGCGTGGCCAGTGGCATGAGGAACACTTCGTGTCCGAAGCGCAGAGTGGCTCCGTGATAATCCTTCTGGTTCACAATGGTATCGGCAGTCTCGATGACGTTGCGGAGCAGAGTCTCCACCTTGAAAGGTGCTTTCTTGCGCGTATAGTTAGAGGCTCCAAACTCGGCGTAGAACGTCATGTTGTACAGTTTCCACAGGTCGTAGGCTTCATCCTCGGTGAAGTAATGCCACAGGTCAGGTGCTCCGTAGTGGCTCTGCATGTTGCCGCACACCTCGAACACCCGTCTCATCAGGCGCTCGCAGTTGACTTCGTCGCGTGCGTAAGCCTCGTCGTTGAACAGGAGTTTGCTGAAGCGCTCGGGATGCACCAGCTCTTTGCGCCACTTCTGCTCCAGTCCATTGCGGCCTTCTTCTGCCTCCTTCACGTAGTCGGGTGTGTTGGGCGCCAGATACCACTGGTATGTGGTGCTCACGTCATTGTGCATGAGCAGGTTGGGGAAGTGGCGTGTCAGCTCTTCACACTCGGCTTCCATGCTCAGGATGCAGCGTATGACCACGGTGCTTCGTGCATCCACCCGCGAGTTCTTGGCGTTGAACACCTGGGGGAAGTTCCTGGCCATACGTCTGCCTATGCCGTGATGCTGGTCTTCACCCTTGGTGGTGAGTTCGCCTATGCGGCCTTGGGCACCCTTGTAAAACTCCTCCACTGCGCTGAGCAGTTGCTCTCCCTCGGCGGTCAGTTTGCCCTTCTCGCGTGCTGCCTGCAGGGGTTTCATCACATCCTGGTACTGCCAATCGCCACACAGCCAGCGGCTTCCGTGGCGGGCATAATTGGTGAGATAAAAGGGTTCGTAACCTTTGGGAGCCGGTGTAAGCTTCTCTGTGGGAGTGGGGTAGGCGGTGTAATTGCTTCCGCACAGGTTTCTGTCGCGGTGGATAGCCTTCCGTGCTTCTGTCCAGTCGCTGCTTTGGGCAGAAACAACGCTGGCAGCCCCTATGGCTGCCAGCATTATGAATGTATAGAGTCTGTTGCTCTGCATGTGTCTTTTGTTTAATTGGGTCGGCCTTTTGGGCTTTCTCCTTATTTATATTATAGGTGTTTCAATAGAGGGTTCTGTGCGGTGCGGCAGTTCTTCCTGTTTGCTTCAAATGGGTTTCCTGTATCGTCCGTCAGTACTCTCTGTCTGCTTCCATGTAGTCCGGTGTGCTCTGTCTTAGCCCAGGAAGCTGAGCAGGATACCTGCTGCAACAGCCGAACCAATCACGCCTGCCACGTTGGGACCCATAGCGTGCATAAGCAGGAAGTTGTGAGGATCTGACTTCTGTCCCTCTACCTGGCTTACGCGGGCAGCCATAGGCACGGCACTCACACCGGCCGAACCGATAAGCGGATTGATCTTCTCCTTCATGAAGAGGTTCATCAGCTTGGCCAGCAATACGCCGCCGGCGGTTCCCACGCCGAATGCTACGATGCCTACACACAGGATGCTGAGTGTCTGCCAGTTGAGGAAAGCCTCTGCAGTGGCTGTAGCACCCACGGTGGTACCCAGGAAGATGACCACTATGTTGTTCAACTCATTCTGTGCAGCCTTGCTCAGACGCTCCACTACACCGCTCTCCTTCATCAGGTTGCCCAGCATGAGGCAGCCAATCAGAGTGGCGGCAGAAGGCAGTATGAGTGACACCAGAATAGCCACTACGATGGGGAAGATGATCTTTTCCTTCTTGCTCACAGAACGCAGCTGCTTCATGCGAATCATGCGCTCCTTCTTGGTGGTGAGCATTCGCATGATGGGCGGCTGTATCACAGGCACGAGTGCCATATAGCTGTAAGCGGCCACAGCGATGGGACCCAGCAAGTGGGGAGCCAGCTTGGTGGTGAGGAAGATGGCAGTGGGTCCGTCGGCACCACCGATAATACCGATAGAAGCAGCCTCCTGGGCGTTGAAACCGAAGAAGTCAAGTTGTGTAACGATAAAGGTGGCAAAGATGCCCAACTGTGCTGCTGCACCCAGGAGAAGGCTCTTGGGGTTGGCAATCAGCGGACCGAAATCGGTCATGGCACCTACTCCCAGGAATATCAGACAGGGATAGATGCCTGCCTTCACTCCTATGTAGAGCACGTCGAGCAGTCCTCCCTCGGACATCACATGACGATAGCTGTGGTAGTAGGGGCTGTCTGGGTTGAGGAACTCATCATTCCACATCTCGGTGTGGAACAGGCCTGCACCGGGCAGGTTGGTGAGTATCATACCAAAGGCAATGGGGAGCAGGAGCAGAGGCTCATACTCTTTCTTGATAGCCAGATAGAGCAGCACGCAGCCAACGGCCAGCATGACCAGGTTCTTCCAGCCTGTTCCGATGAAGAAGGATGTGAATCCCATCTCGCTGTAGAACTTCTCAAGGGCGGTGCCCAAGTTGAAGTCTCCGGCCATCATAGGAGTGGCCACCAGCAAAAGCAATGCCATGAGGCACATGGCGCGCAGATGTTTCTTCATGTCTTCAAGCCAATTCTATCAGTACGTCACCGCCCTGTACCTGGGCACCTTTCTGAACTCTTACGGCCTTCACAGTGCCGGCGCTTTCGGCTGTGATGCAGTTCTCCATCTTCATGGCTTCGAGTTTGAGTACGTTCTGACCAGCACTTACCTTGTCGCCTACCTTCACCAACACCTCGGTGACAGTACCTGGCAGAGGAGCCACTACGCAGTTGGCACCTGCAGCAGGCTGGGGTGCCGGTGCGGGAGCAGCAGCAGGAGCGGGTGCAGGAGCTGCGGAAGCAGGCTGTGCATCGGCTACGAACTCTATCAGAATCATACCTTGGTTGACGCTCTGTCCCTGGCTCACGCACACGTTCTTGATGGTTCCGTCGGCCTCGGCGGTAATGTCATTGGCCATCTTCATGGCCTCCATTACCAGCAGCACATCGCCTTTCTTCACCTTCTGGCCCTTCTTCACCTTCACGCTGGTGATGGTGCCGGGCAGGGGAGCCACTACATTACCGGGTGCAGCAGCTGCCGGACGTGCCACTGCAGGTGCACCTGCTGCGGCTGATACTGCTGGTCTCACCATGGGACGAGTGCAGTGGTGTGCCTTTTCGGGCAACTCCACCTGGTAGGTTTTGCCGTTGACGGTCACGTTGAGAGTGCCGTTGTCCTGCTCTTCCACGCTGGCGGCATAGTCCTGACCATTGATCTTGAACTTATAGTCTTTCATCTTTTGTCGAATCGTTTGGTTGTTTGATAATGTTTAGAGAGAGGGGTTCAGCTCGCTGTGCCAGGCAGTCTCTGTGGGATGCCAGGTAAGTACTCCGCTCTCGTAGTCATGCTGATCATTCTGGTACAGATGTACTGCGGTGGCCACTGCAGCCAGGTCGGCCTCTGAAGCCTCTGCCTCGCTACAGCCACAGGGGCAGCCGTCGGCAGCGGCCTGAGACTTCTTGCTGCCCATGGTGCGTGCGTTGATGCCGCCCATGAACTGCAGTATGAGCACCAGGATAATCAGTATGCAGAAGACTATGCCTACGCCCATGCCGGTCATCAACCATACTGTGGGCCAGTTTGTAAGTAATGTCATAATGCTTCCTTATATTATATGTGAGCGATTACAGAGGAATGTTTCCGTGCTTCTTGGCGGGATTCTGCTGCTTCTTGCCGGCCAGCTGCTCCAGTGCGCGTATGATGCGGAAACGTGTGTTGCGTGGCTCGATCACATCGTCGATATAGCCGTACTTGGCAGCCTGGTAAGGTGTGGCGAAGAGCTTGGTGTACTCCTCCTCCTTCTCCTTGATGAATGCTTTTGCCTCCTCGGCCTTTCCCTCTTCCTTGAGAGCCTTTGCCTCCTTGGCATAGAGCACGCTGGCAGCGCCGCTGGCACCCATCACAGCGATTTCGGCAGAAGGCCAAGCGTAGTTGAGGTCGCCGCGAAGTTGCTTACAGCTCATCACAATGTGGCTGCCGCCATAAGACTTACGCAGGGTGACTGTCACCTTGGGTACAGTAGCCTCTCCGTATGCGTAGAGCAACTTGGCTCCGTGCAGAATCACGGCATTGTACTCCTGAGCGGTACCGGGAAGGAATCCGGGTACATCCACAAGAGTCACGATGGGGATGTTGAATGCGTCGCAGAAGCGCACGAAGCGTGCAGCCTTGCGGCTTGAATTGCAGTCCAGTACGCCTGCCAGCTGCTTGGGCTGGTTGGCCACGATACCCACGCTCTCACCGTTGAAGCGTGCAAAGCCCACGATGATGTTCTTTGCGAAGTTGGGCTGAACCTCGAAGAACTCGCCGTTATCCACGATACCGCCGATTACCTCATACATATCATAAGGCATGTTGGGGTTCTCGGGGATGATTTCATTGAGGCTGTCCTCCAGGCGGTCAATGGGGTCGGTGCATTCCACACGGGGAGTCTTCTCCAGGTTGTTCTGAGGTATGTAGGTCATCAGCTGCTTGATCATAGCGATGCACTCCTCCTCGGTAGTGGCTGTGAAGTGTGTTACGCCCGACTTGCTGCCGTGCACACTTGCACCACCCAGCTGCTCCTGTGTGACCACCTCACCCAGCACAGCCTTCACGGGACCAGGTCCTGTGAGGAACATGTAAGAGGAGTTCTCCACCATGAAAGTGAAGTCGGTGAGTGCGGGGCTATATACTGCGCCGCCTGCGCAGGGGCCCATGATGGCGCTGATCTGAGGTATCACGCCGCTTGACATGATGTTGCGCTGGAAGATTTCGGCATATCCTGCCAGAGCGTTGATGCCCTCCTGCAGTCGTGCACCACCCGAGTCGTTGAGTCCGATGACGGGTGCACCCACGCGCATGGCGATATCCATCACCTTGCATATCTTGCTTGCCAGCATCTCGCTCAGTGAGCCGGCGCTCACGGTGAAGTCCTGTGCGAAGACATACACGAGGCGTCCGCCGATGGTTCCGCTACCTGTGACAACGCCGTCACCCAGGTAGTGCTTCTTTTCCATACCGAAGTTGGTGCAGCGGTGCTGTACGAACATGTCCATCTCTTCGAATGAACCTTCGTCCAGCAACATGGCAATGCGCTCGCGCGCTGTGTACTTGCCCTTTGCATGCTGCTTGTCGATGGCCTTCTCGCCACCGCCCATGCGGGCTTTGGCACGGAGCTCAACCAGCTCCTTGATCTTTTCTGCTTGTGTACTCATTGTGTACTATTGTATGTTTAGAGTTTACGTATTCCCTTGCAAAGTTAGCCAATTTATATTAGCCATGCGTCCTTTTTTCTCCTTTTTTTATTATAGAGTGCTTTTCGTGGGCTTATGTCTGGTGGCGGGAAATAGCCTCCCGGATGCCGCTCAGCCTATTGCCAGCCTGCCTTCAGCCTACGTGCAAGGGGCTATAGGCAGGCTTCTCGCTTGGTTGGATAGTGCTGCGGGGGCAATCCCAGCGTGCTGCAACGGACTGGTCAGCGCGCTGGAAACGGGAATGCAGCGCGCTGCCTCTTGGGGGCAAAGAAATCGGGCGGAGAACCGGATTGGTCTTCTTTGAAAAAAGAAAGAAGCCTGAGCGTTGGCACTCAGACTCCTATGTCATTTCTCCTGCTTCCCTGCATGCGCTTGGCATGTGCGGTGGGGGAGGGCGGTCAGCGTACTGTGATGTGGAAACAACCCTGCTTGCGCTCGTGCTTCACGTAGCAGGCGCTGTCGGCGCGGAGGTCTCTCAGCACTTGGCTGAGCACCCATTTCAGCGTATCGTTCCTGACTGCACGGCATTCGGGACCGTCTGGATGCGAAACCGTAGAGTATCGGTTGTAGGCGATGTCGAAGGTGGTGCCGTAGCGGTGGCAGCTTTGCTCGCTGGCGTTGCCGTTGCGCCTCCTGAGCCTCTGCACGTCATCTTCGGTGCGCAGGATGCTTGATACGATGATGCGGTGCAGGGGAATTCCCTTCACATACAGGCTGTCCAGGAAGTTGCGGCCTATGTCGCTCAGCAAATCATGTGCTCTGGGCACCAGATAGGGTATGCTGTGCGTCATGTTCTTATCTATACAGAAGTAGGGGTCAGCACCCACATACACCAGTTCATTCTTCCTCCTTTCGGCCTCCTCCCGGTTTGCCACAGGCGTTACGCCGTGTTGCTGGGCGGCCAGAATCTGCACGTCCTGCAGGTCGGGGAAGCAAGCCTGGTAGCTGTGCACTCCTCCCAGTTTGTGCCACGGTATGCTGTCGCCGTCGGGATAGCATATTGTGGAACTGGTGCGGTTGCTTGGCTGCACAACAGGAAGCGCTGCGATGGTGTCGGCCATTGCAACGCTTTCGCTCTCAGGCTCTTCTTCGCTGGTGGGGGAAGTGGGCATTACCGATGGATGGCACATTCTCACCACTCCGAGTGTGCCCACGATGGAGCCACACAGAGCCAAATAAATTCGTTTCTTCAGTCTTCTCATCTCGTTTCGGGAACAAAGTTATGCATTTATGCCGTAAAACTCAAATTTGTGTAGTAAATTTGCAGGAGAATAAGAGAAATTGGATGATAGAGAAGCATATAGTCGTTGAGGACATCGACCCAGTGGCATTGTATGGGGTGAACAATGCAAACATGCAGATAATAAAAGCCTTGTACCCCAAATTGCGTATCGTAGCACGCGGCAATGTCATACATGTTATGGGTGATGAGCTGGAGATGTGCGCGCTGGAGGAGAATATCCAAAGGCTTCAGGAACATATACATAAGTACAACACGCTCAGCGAGGAGGATGTGCTGCACATCCTGCGTGGTGAGCAGACCAACCGCCAGGGCGGCGGCGATGTGATAGTCTTCAGCGTGACGGGCAAGCCCATTGCTCCGCGCACGCCAGGACAGAAGGAGTTGCTCGATGCCTATGAGCAGAACGATATGGTGTTTGCTGTGGGACCGGCCGGAACGGGAAAGACCTATACGGCCATTGCGCTTGCGGTGAGGGCACTGAAGAACAAGCATGTGCGCCGCATCATACTCTCCCGTCCGGCTGTAGAAGCCGGCGAGAAGCTGGGATTCCTGCCTGGCGACATGAAGGAGAAGATTGACCCCTATCTGCAACCCCTCTATGATGCGCTCGAGGATATGATTCCCCCTGTGCGTCTAAGGGAGATGATGGAGCAGAACATCATACAGATAGCGCCATTGGCATTCATGCGCGGACGCACGCTCAACGATGCTGTGGTCATTCTGGACGAGGCTCAGAACACCACAGTGGCACAGTTGAAGATGTTCCTCACCCGTATGGGTATGAGCACCAAGATGATTGTCACAGGTGATATGACGCAGGTCGATTTGCCACGCAACGTGCGCTCTGGTCTGGCCGATGCCCTTGAGGTGCTGCACGGAGTTAAGGGAATAGGCTTTGTGCAGCTGACCCAGAAGGACATCGTGAGGCACAAACTGGTGACTCGCATTGTGGAGGCTTATCGCAGCAGGGATGCTGAGGCCGACCGCAAAGCCAGACAACAATCAGACATTAACTTATAAAACTAAATGATAATGAGAAGAACTTTACTCACTTTGGCTGTCCTGATAGCTGCGGCAACGGCGCTGCAGGCAGCCGACAAGTATGTCAAGCGCGAGGTGCGAGGAGTATGGCTCGCAACAGTCTTTAATATCGACTGGCCGAGCAAACAGGGTAGCACCATTGCCATCAGGCGCGAGCAGCAGAACGAGATGAAGAAGTATCTCGACATCCTGCAGGCTTCGGGACTCAACGCAGTCTATTTCCAGACCCGTCCCATGGCGGATGCGTTCTACAAGTCAAGCTATGAACCCGTCTCGCATTACTTTACCGGCACACGAGGCTCCAGGCTGCCTTGGGATCCTCTTGAGTTTATGGTAGAAGAGTGTCACCGCCGCGGCATGGAATGTCATGCGTGGGTCAACCCCTACCGATGGAAGAAGTCGAGCAATCCAGAGTGGAATACCAGGCAGGATCAGGCGCTCAAGGCCAACAATATGCTCATCTCCCACAACGGCGAGGTTATCCTCAATCCCGCGCTCAAGGCCACCCGTGAGCGTATAGTCAACGTTTGCCGCGAGATGATAGAGGGTTATGACATCGACGGCATCATCTTTGACGACTACTTCTATCCCAGTGGAATGCCCACTACAGAAGCTGCTGAAGACTACAACGACTGGAAGAGCTCGGGCACCAATCTGTCCTTCGGCGACTGGCGCAGAGAGAATGTCAATGCCATGGTGGCTGATGTATATAATATGATACAGGAGCTCGATCCCAGCATCAAGTTCGGTATCTCACCCGCAGGAGCAGCTTGCTCCGACCCCGCTGTAGCCAAGAAGCACGGGGTAGATCCCATTCCCAAGGGCAGCGACTGGCAGTACAACGGCATCTTCTCTGACCCCGTAGCCTGGCTCAAGGCAGGTACGGTGGATTACATATCGCCTCAGTTGTACTGGAAGACCGACCATAGGACCAATCCCTTCGGTCCTATGACGCTTTGGTGGTCGAAGATAGCCAAGAAGTTTGGCCGTCATCATTATGCCAGCCATTCGCTTACGTTCCTCCAGTCAAGCAACACACTCGAAGACTGGAAGGAGGTGGGCAAACAGTTGCAGTACTCTCGTGCCTACACCAAGACGGCTGCTCCCGGCGCCATCTACTACTCGGCTTGCGATATCGACGGCAAGAAGGTGCAGGGGTTGGGCGACTGGCTCAAGCGGAACAAGTATGCTCATCCCGCTCTCACACCGGCCATCAGTTGGAAGGAGCACGCTGAGATGGGGACCGTAGATAGTCTTGTGTGCGACGGCAAGCAGCTCATGTGGAAGGCCGAAGAACGCATGCGCTACACGGTATATGCCATTCCTGCCGAACTCACAGCTACCGATGTGGAGAAGAGCACTACGGGCGGCATCCTGGCCGACTACCTTCTGGGCATGACTTATACCAACTCCTATGAGATTCCCGCCGAGTATGCCGAGGGCTATCAGTTCGCTGTGTGCATCCTCGACCGCTATGGCAACGAGTTCCAGCCCATGTATATCGACATTGCCAATGCCATCGACGTGATAGGCGAGGATGCTGTGACCATCGAGTTCGACGGCTGGCAGATCACCACCACCAAGCCTGTGGAGCGCCTGCAGATATTCAACGCGATGGGACAGATGATGCAGGAGGCCACCGACACCGATGCTATCGACGTGAGCGGAATGCCCACAGGCATCTATATCGTGAAGGCTCTCACGGGCCGACAGACGGCTGTCAAGAAGATATATATCCGATGACAGACCGCACGGAGTGCATAAACATTTTCAAACAACATAATTGTATGAAAGCTCTAACCAGAACAGAATTCAACCTGCCAGGGCAGGTGAGCGTGTACCACGGTAAGGTGCGCGACGTGTATGACATCAATGACGACCTGATGGTAATGGTTGCTACCGACCGCATCTCTGCCTTCGATGTGGTTTTGCCCAAGGGTATCCCCTTCAAGGGACAGGTGCTCAACCAGATTGCAGCAAGCTTCCTCGATGCCACTGCCGACATCGTACCCAACTGGAAGCTGGCTACTCCCGACCCCATGGTCACTGTGGGACTCAAGGCCGAGGGCTTCCGCGTGGAGATGATCATTCGTGGCTACCTCACCGGTTCGGCTTGGAGAGAGTATCAGAACGGCTGTCGTGAGCTGTGTGGAGTGAAGCTCCCCGAGGGGATGAAGGAGAACCAGAAGTTCCCCGAGCCTATCATCACCCCCACCACAAAGGCTGACGAGGGACATGATGAGAACATCAGCCGCGAGGAGATTATTGCCCAGGGCATCGTGAGCAAGGAAGACTACGAGCAGATGGAGCAATACACACGCGCTCTCTTTGCCCGTGGAACGGAGATTGCAGCACAGAAGGGGCTCATCCTGGTGGATACCAAGTACGAGTTTGGCAAGCGTGACGGCAAGGTGATACTCATTGACGAGATTCACACACCCGACAGCAGCCGCTACTTCTATGCCGACGGCTACGAGGAGAAGTTCGCTCAGGGACTCCCCCAGAAGCAGTTGAGCAAGGAGTTTGTGCGCCAGTGGCTCATCGAGCACAACTTCATGAACCAGCCCGGACAGGTGATGCCCGAGATTACCGACGAATATGCCCAGAGCGTGGCTGACCGCTACATCGAGCTCTATGAGCACATCGTGGGCAAGAAGTTCCAGCCTGCAGAGACCGAGGGAGACATTGCCGCCCGCATCGAGAAGAACGTGACCGACTGGCTCAACCAGCACGGAAAGTAAGCGCAGATAGCATTTGGGGACACGGATGGCCGTCTGGCTGCCCGTGTCCCTTCTGCTTGTTTCATACAAACAGCTATATATATAATGTATAAGGCCGAGAAAGTAAAGCCCTATCAGTCGGGTGACAAGGGGCAGCAGGTGGAGCGCATGTTCAACAGCATCGCGCATTCCTACGACCTGCTCAACCATAGCCTGTCGCTGGGAATAGACCGCCGCTGGCGTCGCAAGGCGATAGATGCGCTGGGGAAGTTTGCTCCTCAGGAGGTGTTGGATATTGCCACAGGCACAGGCGACCTGGCAATCATGAACGCGCAGCGCAATCATCCGCGCCGCATAGTGGGTGCCGACATCAGCGAAGGCATGATGGATGTAGCGCGCAAGAAGGTTGCCAAGGCCGGATTGAGCGACATCATCACCTTCCAGCGCGAGGATTGCACGCACATGTCATTTGCCGACAATTCCTTTGATGCCGTGACATCTTCCTACGGAGTGCGCAATTTCAGCGACCTCGATGCAGGTTTGCGTGAGATGTGCAGGGTGCTGCGTCCGGGCGGGCATCTCCTCATCGTGGAGCTGAGTACGCCGGTCCGCTTCCCCATGAAGCAGCTTTTCGGCATCTACGCACATGTGGTCATGCCTCTCCTGGGGCGGCTTATCAGCCACGATGACAGCGCCTACACCTACCTGCCCATGAGCATGGAGGCATTCCCGCAGGCCGAAGAGATGGAACAGATACTCCACAAGAACGGCTTCTCCAGCGTGCAGTGGAAGCGCTTCTGTGGCGGCATCAGCACCATGTATCTGGCCACCAAGTGATAGGGGAGTCGGTTGCTTGCACCTTGGAAATAAGTTGTGGCAGGCAGAGAAAAGGCAAAAGATTGTAGAAGAATAACGAGAAAAGGACATAAGGAGACAGATTATGGACAAATATGGAATCATTGGCTACCCTCTGGGACACAGTTTCAGTCGTGCTTTCTTTACAGAGAAATTCCAGCGCGAGCACATTGATGCCGAGTATGTCAACTTTGAGATACCCTCTGCAGATATGCTTCCCGGCATCGTGCAGGCCAATCCCAACCTGCGCGGACTCAATGTCACCTTGCCTCACAAGGAGGCTGTCATCCCCATGCTCGACGAGTTGAGCGATGAGGCGAAGGAGATAGGGGCGGTCAATGTGATACGTGTGAGGGACGGTCGCCTGAAGGGTTTCAATAGCGACATCATCGGTTTCATGGACAGCATCAGGTCGCTCCTGATGCCCTGGCACCAGCATGCACTCGTCCTGGGAACAGGTGGTGCCAGCCGCGCCATTAGAGTGGGACTGCAAAGGTTGGGCATCGAGTGGACCTATGTCAGCCGCACATCAGCGCCAGGCCGGCTCACTTACGCCGACCTTACACCTGAGCTCATGGAGCATTATCAGGTCATTGTCAACTGCAGTCCGGTGGGCATGTTCCCTCGTATGGATGCCTGTCCCGACATCCCTTACCAGCTTCTCACCGGCCGCCATCTGCTCTACGACCTCGTCTATAACCCGCAGGAAACTCTCTTCCTCAAGCGTGGAGCCGAGCATGGAGCCGCTGTGAAGAACGGCTTGGAGATGCTTCACCTGCAGGCGTTGGCCAGCTGGCGCTTCTGGAACGAATAGTCGTTCCCACGCTGACAGACAGGCAAAGGGACGAACGGAGTACATCCTCTGTTCGTCCCTTTGCCGTTTCTATCCCTTGGGAAGATGTTTTTCGAAATTTCTGAAGGCCTTCCCGATAGGTTTCCAGATGCTTTCCGAAAGGTTTTCGACTATTCTTCAAAAGCCCCCGAATGCTCTTCTGGACATATCTCAAAAGTCCCAAGAAAACTTCCCAAAGCCCTTTGTCGGGATGAGGAGCCTGTTTCTTATTCCTTGTCAGCCAATTTGTTGTATTCCTCATCGCTTACAGGTTCCAACCATTCATTGGCTTCGGAGCCAGGTTGGGAGTTCTCCACCTCCACGTGTGTTGCGATGTGCTGGAACCACGAGTCCTTTTGGGCGCCGTGCCAGTGCTTCACCCCTTCGGGGATGTCTATTATGTCACCGGCTTTCAGTTCGATGGCAGGTTTGCCCCATTCCTGATACCATCCCTTTCCAGCCACACAGATGAGTATCTGACGCGCACCATGATGGATGTGCCAGTTGTTTCGGCAACCCGGTTCGAAGGTCACATTGCTCATGGGCAGCACCGTCTTCTCGTTCTCGCTCAGGTTCTTGGGCGTGAGAGGTGCCAGATGGCTGTTGCCTGTGAAATACTTGGCATAGGCCGTGTTGGGCTTTCCTATGGGGAAGGACATTTCGCTCCGATGAGGCTCACATCGTTTTTCTCCCTCCTCTGCCCATATCTCCTTTGCCTGGTTGAAGGCTGCCCATGCCTTGGGCCAACCGGCATAGAAGGCCATGTGGGTGATGATTTCTGCTATCTCCGAGCGTGTTATGCCGTTCTTCTTGGCTTCTTTCAGATGGTAGGAGAGCGAACTGTCTGTGATGCCCTGACTGATAAGCGATGTGAGTGTGACCAGGCTGCGGTCGCGCAGCGAAAGCAAGTCATTGCGGTTCCACACCTCTCCGAAGAGGATGTCATCATTAAGGTGGGCAAATTCAGGGGCAAAGTCCCCCAGTTTGTCACGTCCTGCTGTCTGTGTGATTTTCTGTTGTGCCATGATGCTTAATGCTATTGAAGTCAATATGATAAACACTTTCAACCTTTTCATCGTGCTTTCCTCCTCTTTATGCCGCCTTCCTGAATTCCGACGGAGTCTTGCCTGTGCGGGCTTTGAAGAAGCGCACGAAATGCTGCGGATACTCGAAGCCCAGGCGCTCGCTCACGCTGGTTATGCTCAGCGAGTCGTCTGCCAGCAGTTGCTTGGCAGCCCGCAGCAGGCGGTCGTTGATGAAGTCCTTGGCATTACGGCCCGTCTCGGTCTTCACCAGTTCGCCGAAATATCCCGCTGAATAGCAGCATCTCTCGGCAAAATAGCCCACCGAGGGAAGTCCTTCAGCCTCAGCCTTCTGCTCAATATACTCGTCGAGCAGACGCGTGAACTTCCTTACCACCGTGTGGTTAATCTCCTCGCGGGTTGCAAACTGGCGGTCGTAGAAGCGCAGACAGTAGTTGAGCAGTAGCTCTATATTGCTCACTATCAGTTCGCGTGTGTGCTTGTCGATGCCGTGTTTCAGTTCTTGCTGAATCATCGCAAGCACCTCACGGAAGATTTCTATCTCGCCAGCCGACAGATGCAGAGCCTCATTGGAGGTGTAGTCGAAGAACTCATATCGGCTGATGTTGCGGCCCAGATGGGTGCGGTTGAGCAGGTCGGGGTGGAATACCAGCGCAGTCCATCGGGGAATAGTGACTTCTGGGTTGGGCTGCACATGTATTGTCTGTCCTGGTGCAAAGCTTGTGACCGTCATCTCGTCGAAGTCATACTTCGTGCGGCCATAGGACAGCTTGCACCCTTTGTTCTCCTTGAGAAAGAGGGCGTAGAGGCCATAGTGGTAGGTGGCTTCATGCAGCGTGCGCTCCTGGTCATACCTCACTACGGTCACCTGCGGGTGCAGAGTTTCAAACCCATAGTGGTCGTTGAACTCCTGCACGGAGTTGAATCTCACTTCTTCCATAGTATATTCATGATGTCTTCGGCTATCTGGTTGTCGAGCAGACGGTTGTCGGCCAGCAACTCATCCACCTTGAAGCGGTCGTAGAGTCCCTTCTTCACTCCGCCCACCAGCACTTTCATGTCCGATGTGCTGTAGTACGATGCTATTCTCTCGCCGAATCCTCCGTCCTTGCAGCCGTCTTCCAGCGTCACCACCAGGCGGTGGTTCTTCTTCAGAGCCTCCAGTGTGTCGGCATCCACCGCATTCAGGTAGCGCGGGTTGATGAGTGTGGCATCCACTTTGTGCTCTTTCAGCAAGTTGGCCACGCGCTCACCCTTCTGGTAGAAGGAGCCTGCGGCGATGATGGCCACCTGCTCTCCCTCGTGTGTCACTTTGTAGCTGGGTTCGTAGGAAAATTCTGTCTCCATCTTCTCATCTGTGTGAATCACGCCGTTGCTGGGCACACGGATGGCTATCGGCTTCCTGTCCTGGAGCACCGACCATCGTAGCATGGCAAAGTATTCCTCGCAGGTGGTGGGGGCCAGATAGATGAGGCCGGGTATGCTGCACAGCATGGGGATGTCGAAAAGGCAGATGTGCGTGATGTCGTTCATCGTGCCTGTACCGCCCCACATCACATTGATTACCGCAGGATTGGAGTTGATGCACAGGTCTTGTGCTATCTGGTCGTAGGTGCGCTGTATGAAGGTGCTATATACAGTCCACACTGGGCGCAGTCCACCCTTGGCCATTCCCGAAATCATAGCCACTGCCTGCTCTTCGGCAATGCCCATGTCGATGTGCTGCTTGCCGGCCTGGGCACGCTTCTTGGGCGTGAAACCGCCTGCCGCAGGTGTGCCCGCTGTGACGGCTATCAGCGTGGGGTCGCTCTTCATGTGGTGCAGCATCCAGTCGCTGAAGAGCTGCTCGTAGGTCTCCACCGCGTTGCCCTTGGGGCGGCTGCCGTCTGTGATGCAGAAGGGTGCACCATAGTGCCACGCCTCCTTGTTGGCTACGGCGGGTGCAAAACCATGCCCCTTCTCCGTGTGGATATGCACTACGGTGGGCTTCTGGGTATCCTTCACGCTCTGGAACAGCTCGATGAGGCGCTCCACATCATTGCCTTCCTCCAGGTATTTATACTCAAATCCCCAGGCGCGGAACCAGTTGTGCTCGCATGTCCCATGACTTTCCCTCAGCGCACGCAGGTTCTTGTAGATGCCGCCGTGGTTTTCTGCGATGGACATCTCATTGTCGTTGACCACGATGATGATGCCCGTTCCCAGTTCCGACGCTTCGTTGAGCCCTTCGAAAGCTTCGCCGCCTGAGAGCGAACCGTCACCTATGATGGCGATGATGTTCTCGTGGGTGCCTTTGATGTCGCGGGCCTTTTGCAGTCCTGTGGCAAGGCTTACCGAGGTGGAGGTATGGCCGACTTCAAAGTTGTCATACACAGGACTTTCGGCGGGAGAAGAGTAGCCTGAGATGGCATTCATATCCTCCACGTCGCCCAGGAATCCTGCTGCTCGTCCCGTGAGAACCTTGTGCGGGTAGCATTGGTGGCTCACGTCGAACACGAACTTGTCCTTTGGAGCGTCGAACACATAGTGCAGCGCTACGGTGGCCTCCACGAATCCCAGATTGGGTCCAACATGCCCGCCGTGCTTGCTCACACGGTTGAGTACGGCTTGGCGTGTCTCTTCGGCAACGGCTCTGAGAGCCTCCATGTCCAGTCCCTTCAGGTCGGCTGGCGATTTAATGTTCTCTATATACATCTTCTTAACCTTTATTGCGATGCAAAGTTAAGCACTTTTCCGGTATGCACAATAACCAGAAATGCGGAAGAAAATACCCTTATGCGGCATCCGCGTCCGCCAGCTCCGCATTCCGCAGTTTGCTCCACTCCGGCTTGCAGTTACACATTATATATAATAGAGAGTTCTTCCTTCGTTTTCCCAGTGCGCTGCATCAGCCATCGCAGTACGCTGCGTCAGCCTGTGCAGCATGCTGCGCCGGTCATCGCAGCGCACTGGCTTTTCTGCATCCATGGTTTCGTGTTTTTCTGGCAGCAGTCTCTTTTTGTCCTCGCTGCCTTTTTCATATACGTTCCCTGCCTGGTGAAATCTCCATACCAAGGTTGCGTATGGCCGTACAAAGCCTTCTGATGTACATCCAAAGGCTGCGTATGTACATCCAAAGGCTGCAAACGGAGATTTTGGCAAGCTCTTTTCGTAATATTATCTGGCTTTTTGAAGAAGTCTGGGCGGCAGGATGAAGAACAAAAACAAGGCTACTGGGCTGCCGCAGTAGTCGGCTTTTGTCAGAAAGAATGCGTGCTGCTATTGGGAAAGGATGATGGCGTGGGGCTGTCAAAAGTAAGTTTGGGATGGAGAAGCAGGCAGCAGGGGTGCTTGTAAAAAAGTAAAAGTTTGCCCTACGCAGCCCGAATGTTCGGGACGGACGTAAGCCAAACTTATGGAATATGTAGCGTAAGGTTTGTCGCTTAGTGCTGTGCGGGCGCTCTTTGCTTAGAGTCTCAGGCGGATATCAACGCCCAGCTGCAGCGGAGCACCCTTCTGGCTGAAGCCGCGGTTCATGCTCTCGAAGTAGAAGGAGCGGTAGTGCTGGTTGGTGAGATTCTTGCCCCACAGCCCCAGGTCTGCCTTTCCGTGCGAGAACGACAGGCGTGCGTCCAGCGTGCCATAGAACTGCTCGCTCGTGTTATTGTCCTCTGTCCAATAAATTTTACCCCGTCCGTTCCAGTCGGCCTGCAGGGTGATGCGCTCGAGCCACTTGCTCAGAGTCCAGCTGTAGCGAGCTCCGGCATTGAAGGTATGCAGGGGAACAAACGGCACGTAGTGGCCTCGGTAGGAGATGCCTGCCTGCGGACTGTAGGTGCGGAAGGTGCTGTGGGTGAAGCCATAGGCGGTATGTGCCGAGAGCGCATCCGTTATCTGTGCGCTGGCTGCCAGTTCGCATCCCACAGCGCGGCTTCGTCCGGCATTCACCGTGATACGGCCCAGTCCGTTTTCTGCCATGCGTGATACCTGCTGGTCGCGCACTTCGGTGAGGAACACGGCCATGTCCAGGTGCAGGCGATGGTTGATGAGGTTGCAGTGCGAACCTATCTCGTAGTTCCACGCATATTCGGGCTTGTACTGGCTCAGCGAGCGAGGGTCGATGTCGGGCTTCTGTGCCATTCCCTCCATCAGAGCGCTCACACGGTCCTTGACATCCTGTGGCACCATCGGTTGGCTTTGCAGGATGGGCAGAGTCACCTTGGCCACATCCCGCATGATGTCGGCTTGCATCATGCGCTGAAGTGCGCCGCTGAACTGCTGGATGTTGAATCCGCCGCTGCGGTAACCGCGTGAAACGGTGGCATACAGGTTGCTGCTTCCTATGCGGTATTGCAGCGAGAAACGGGGAAGAAGCTGCAGATAGTCGTGGCTCAGGCGGTCCTGCAGCGCATTCTGGACATGATAGATGGCGGCTGGCACCAGCGTGATGTCGCGTTCCATGCCGGGCATGGTGAGGTGCCCCATGAGGCTGTATTCGTGCTCGAAGTCATATCCCGTGTGGTAGTCTATCTTCATCTTCTCGTAGTCGAGCCTCAGTCCCAGTGTCAGGTCAAGCCCCTTGGCACCCAGCAGGTCGGTGATGGTGCTCTGGTGATATACGGCTCCGCTGCCTGTGGGAGTGCTGAAGCGACCGCTGAAGAGCAGACCGTCACCCTGGATGGCATCGTGGAACACCATCTGCATCTTCATGAGTCCTTGGGCTATCTCAGGCATGTGCGCATTGGCGTTCTTGTTCATGTTGGCGTTCACCCACTGCACTCCCTCGCTCTGGAAAGTGACCGGCCCGTTGGTGTCCAGCCACTGTCGGAATCCGCTCACACCCATGCTCCATTCCCAGTGACGCCAGGCTCCCGGGCGGTTCTTGATGGCTATCTCCTGGCTCAGCACACGGCTGTTCTGCCGCTGCAGGAGCGTGTAGATGTCGGCCGAAGTGAAATCCTGGTCCATGTTCATGCGGTCACGCAGATACTGGAAACCGGCCACGTAGCTCATCACCGCCTTCTGCCAGTTGTGCTCGGCCTTGAAGCCCAGGTTGAGCAGGTGCCGCTCGTAGTCGTTCTTGCGGTTGTAGTTCACCTGGCCCACCGAAGTGGAGATGGTGGGGTAGAAGTAATCGCTCTCCTGCACAGACTCCAGCTTGTAGGGGAAAGCACCCTGTCGGCTGTACTCGTAGTTGGCATGGAAGTCCAGGCGAACCACCTCCGAGGGTTTGGCCACCAGTCTGAAGCGTGTACTGGCATCGTCGTCGCGTGCAGCCTTCTTGCCTGTGTAGGCGTTGGTGAAGAAACCTTCGGAGTGCGCATAACTTACTCCGCCCGAGAAACCCAACTTGGGTGAGAGGCGGTGGTAGTGTGTGGCACTGGCGCGGGCAGTGCCGTAGGTGGCACCTTGCAGACTGATGTCGGTCCCCTGGTAGTCCAGCGGGTTCTTGGTGTGGATGCGTATGAGTCCGCCCATCGCATTCCTTCCGTAGAGCGTGCTCTGTGGTCCGCGCAGGATATCTATGCTCTGCACGTCGCTCAGGTCGAAGTCGTAGGCGCTCTTATCCACCCATGGGATGTCATCTACATACAGCCCCACGGCAGGAGTGTTGATGCGGCTTCCCACTCCGCGCATGTATATCGAGGTGGTCTGACGGCTGCCGTATGAGGGGATGTAAAGGCCTGGCACGAGCGATGCAAAATCCTTCATGCTGCTTATCTGCTTGCTCTTGAGCAGATAGGTGTCTATAATGGTGGCAGCCAAAGGCTGTTCTCTGAGCGCCCGGTTGTCCTTGGCGCTGCTCACGGTCACCTCCTGCATGAGGGTCGTGTCGGTCTTCTCCTGGGCATAGACTGTGCTCATGCAGATGGCCAGGAGCGGTGCGAGTATTATCTTCATCTTATCCTGAAAACGTTGAAAATAGGTCCGACTTGTCACAAACCTGTGTCAAAAGTGGTGCAAAAGTACATATTTCTATTCATAAAGTGGGTTGCACGTGCGTGTAAATTTGCGTGTGACACAGAAATGTAATAACTTTGCATGGATAATAAGAGAACTATTTCAACAAAAGGACCGATGAGCAACCAACGTTACATGATGCGCGGAGTGAGCGCGGCTAAGGAAGATGTGCACAACGCAATCAAGAACATCGACAAGGGAGTGTTCCCACAGGCTTTCTGCAAGATAATCCCCGATATACTGGGAGGCGACCCAGAGTACTGCTGCATCATGCATGCCGACGGCGCAGGTACCAAGAGCAGTCTGGCCTATACCTACTGGCGCGAGACAGGCGACCTGTCGGTGTGGAAGGGTATAGCGCAGGATGCACTCATCATGAACACCGATGACCTGCTGTGCGTGGGTGCTGTAGATAACATCCTTGTGAGCAGTACCATCGGACGCAACAAGATGCTTATCCCCGGTGAAGTGATAAGCGCCATCATCAACGGCACGGACGAACTGATGCAGGAGATGCGTGAGATGGGCATCGGAATCTATGGCACCGGCGGTGAGACTGCCGATGTGGGTGACCTGGTGCGCACCATCATTGTAGATAGCACAGTGACCTGCCGCATGAAGAGGGCCGATGTGATAGACAACGCAAACATCCGTCCGGGCGACGTGATAGTGGGTCTGTCCAGCTGCGGGCAGGCTACCTACGAGAAAGAATACAACGGCGGCATGGGCAGCAACGGACTGACCAGTGCCCGTCACGATGTCTTTGCCAAGTATCTGGCAGAGAAATATCCCGAGAGCTATGACAAGGCAGTGCCCGAGGAACTGGTATATAGCGGCAGCTACCGCCTGGACGATGCCGTGGAAGGCAGTCCGGTGTGTGCCGGCAAACTGGTGCTCTCACCCACACGCACCTATGCTCCCATCATCAAGAAGATGCTCGATGAGATGCGTCCGGCCGTTCATGGTATGGTGCACTGCACAGGTGGTGCGCAGACCAAGGTGCTTCACTTCGTGGGCGAAAACTGCCGCGTGGTGAAGGACAACATGTTCCCCGTACCTCCCCTGTTCCGTGCCATTCAGGAGCAGAGCGGCACAGACTGGGCAGAGATGTACAAGGTGTTCAACATGGGACACCGCATGGAGATCTATGTTTCGCCTGCTGACGCACAGCGCGTGATAGACTTGAGCCGCTCGTTCAATGTGGATGCCCAGATTGTGGGACACATTGAGGAGGGAAAGAAGAGCCTTGTGATCAAGAGCGAATACGGTACTTTTGAATATTGATATGGAGATACTCGAAAGACTGGATGGACTTGTGAGCCGCTTCGAAGAGGTATCGACGCTCATCACCGATGCGCATGTCATCGCCGACCAGAAGCGTTACGTGAAGCTTACAAAGGAATATAAGGACCTGGGCAAACTGATGGAGGTACGCAAGGAATATATAGGCTGCCTGCAGAATGTAGAGGATGCCAAGGAGATGTTGGCTATGGAGGAGGATGCAGAGACCAAGGCAATGCTGCGCGAAGAACTCTCGGCCAGCGAAAAGAGAATACCCGAACTGGAAGAGGAAATCAAGCTCCTGCTTGTGCCAGCCGACCCCGAGGACGGCAAGAACGTCATCATGGAGATACGTGGAGGCACTGGAGGCGACGAGGCGGCACTCTTTGCCGGCGACCTCTTCCGCATGTATAGCCGTTACATCGAACTTAAGGGATGGAAGATGAGCGTGAGCAGCAGCAGCGAGGGAGCGGCTGGCGGCTTCAAGGAAATCATCTTCAGCGTCACTGGCGAAGGGGTGTATGGCATCCTGAAGTATGAATCGGGTGTGCACCGGGTGCAGCGTGTGCCCGCTACAGAGACACAAGGAAGGGTGCACACGAGTGCTGCCACAGTGGCTGTATTGCCCGAGGCCGAGGAGTTTGATGTGGAAATCAATGAAGGTGCAATCAAGTGGGACACCTTCCGCAGTAGCGGTGCCGGTGGACAGAACGTGAATAAGGTGGAGTCGGGAGTGCGTGCACGCTACATGTGGCACAACCCTTTCACCAACGAAGATGAGGAGATCCTTGTGGAGTGTACCGAAACTCGTGACCAACCTAAGAATAAGGAACGCGCGCTTGCACGCCTGCGTACCTTTATATATGATAAGGAGCACCAGAAGTACCTGGACGATATCGCCAGCCGCCGAAAGACGATGGTGAGCACAGGCGACCGCAGTGCGAAAATCAGAACATACAACTATCCCCAGGGACGCATTACCGACCACAGGATAGGTTATACCATATATAACTTGCCGGCCTTTATGGATGGACAGATACAGGACTGCATCGACCATCTCATCGTAGCCGAGAATGCTGAACGCTTAAAAGAATCAGAGTTATGACCAGAAAAGAACTCATAGCCAGTATCCAGAGGAAGAGAAGTTTCCTCTGTGTGGGCCTTGATACGGATCTCAAGAAGGTTCCCGCCCACTTGCTGCAGGAAGAAGATCCTGTGTTTGCCTTCAACAAGGCCATTATCGATGCTACAGCACCTTACTGCGTAGCCTATAAACCCAATCTTGCATTCTACGAGAGCATGGGTGTCAAGGGCTGGATAGCCTTTGAGAAGACCGTTGCCTATCTGAGGGAGAACTACCCCGACCAGTTCATCATCGCCGATGCCAAGCGTGGTGACATAGGCAATACCAGTGCCATGTATGCACGTACCTTCTTCGAGGAAATGGACCTGGATGCTGTCACAGTGGCACCTTACATGGGTGAGGACAGCGTTACACCCTTCCTCGGATATGAAGGCAAGTGGGTCATCCTGCTGGCTCTTACCAGCAACAAGGGCAGCCACGATTTCCAGCTCACCGAGGACGCTCAGGGCGAGAAGCTCTTTGAGAAGGTGCTCCGCAAGAGCCAGGAGTGGGCAGGCAACGACCAGATGATGTATGTGGTAGGCGCCACACAGGGTAAGGCATTCGAGGATATCCGCCGTATCGCACCCAATCACTTCCTGCTCGTACCGGGCATCGGTGCACAGGGAGGTTCGCTGGAAGAGGTGTGCAAGTATGGTATGACCAGCGAGTGCGGACTGATTGTTAACAGCAGCCGGGCCATTATCTATGCCGACGCAACGGAGCGCTTTGCCCAGGTGGCAGGCGAGAAGGCGCGTGAGGTGCAGGCTCAGATGGCTCAAGAATTGGATAGATATGGAATTTAGTGCACAGATGATAGCCGGACTCATTGGGGGAACCATTGAGGGTAATCCGGATGCGAAGGTCAACAACTTTGCCAAGATCGAGGAAGGAAAGCCTGGTTGTATCAGCTTCCTTGCCAATGACAAGTATGAGCATTACATCTACGAGACACAGAGCAGCGTGGTGCTCGTCAACAGTAACTTCGAACCCAAGAAGGAGGTAAGCGCTACTCTCATCAGGGTTCCTGATGCTCGCGAGGCGGTGGCAAAGCTGCTGCAGGCGTATGAGAGCATGAAGCCCAAGCGCACGGGCATCAGTGACATGGCATTCATCGACTCTACTGCCAAGGTGGGCAAGGACTGCTACATCGGTCCCTTTGTCTCTATTGCCGAAGGTGTGGAGATAGGTGAGGGCTGCGTGCTTCACCCCCATGTTTGCCTGGGCAAGAATGTGAAGGTGGGCGACAATACGGAAATCTACAGCAATGCAGTGGTCTATCACGACTGTAAGATAGGCAGCCGCTGCATCCTGCATGCAGGTTGCGTGATAGGTGCAGACGGCTTCGGCTTCCAGCCCACAGAGACTGGGTACGACAAGATACCGCAGATAGGTGTGGCCATCATCGAGGACGATGTGGAGATAGGTGCCAATACCTGCGTGGATAGAGCCGTTATGGGAGCCACTGTGGTGCACTCAGGTGTCAAGTTGGACAACCTTGTCCAGATTGCCCACAACGATGAAATTGGCAGTCACACCGTGATGTCGGCCCAGGTGGGCATAGCCGGCAGCACCAAGGTGGGCGAGTGGTGCATGTTTGGCGGACAGGTGGGTATCGCCGGTCATGCCACTATTGCCAACCGCACAATGGCTGGTGCACAGTCGGGCATCCCCAATACCATCAAGAAGGAAGGAACTGCCATCCAGGGTTCACCCGCCATCGAGGGCCGCAACTTCTGGAAGTCAAGCGCCATCTTCAAGCACCTGCCCGACATGTGGAGCGACCTCAATCGCATGAAGAAGGAGATTGAGGCGCTGAAAGAACAACTGGAAAACAAGTAAAGAAGACATGTTAAAACAGAATACACTCAAGGAGCAATTCTCACTCAGCGGCAAAGGACTGCACACTGGACTCAACCTCACAGTGACCTTCATGCCGGCTCCTCCCGACCACGGATACAAGATACAGCGCATCGACATGCCCGGTCAGCCCATCATGGATGCCATTGCCGAGAACGTGATAGACACCCAGCGTGGAACTGTATTGGGTAAGGGCGAGATGCGTTGCAGCACAGTGGAGCACGCTATGGCCGCTCTCTATGCTCTGGGACTGGACAATGTACTGATACAGGTGGATGGTCCGGAGTTCCCCATACTGGACGGAAGTGCCGAACTCTATGTGAATGCCATCCAGCGCGTGGGCATTCTGGAGCAGGATGCACCCAAGGACTTCTACTATATCAACAAGAAGATGGAGTTCCGCGATGAGGCTACAGGTGCATGCATCACTCTGCTGCCCGACGAGGATTTCTCCATCACCAGTATGATCTCATTCGAGAGCTCGGTGCTCAGCAGCCAGTTTGCCACCCTCGACAATATGGATAAGTTTGCCACCGAAGTGGCAGCCGCACGCACTTTCGTGTTCGTTCGTGAGATAGAGCCACTGCTCATGGCTGGACTCATCAAGGGAGGTGACCTTGACAACGCAATCGTCATCTACGAGCACAAGACCACACAGGAAAACCTCGACAAGCTGTGTCAGCTCACCGGCGCAGAGCGTCATGAGGCGTCCGAATTGGGCTATCTGCAGCACAAGCCACTGGTGTGGGACAACGAGCCTGCCCGTCACAAGTTGCTCGACATCATCGGTGACATGGCGCTCATAGGCAAGCCCATCAAGGGTCGTATCATCGCCACCAAGCCTGGTCATACCATCAACAATAAGTTTGCACGCATGATGCGCAAGGAGATACGCAAGCATGAAGTGCAGGCTCCATACTATGACCCCAACAAGGAACCCCTCATGGATGTCAACCGCATCCGTCAGATATTGCCCCACCGTTACCCCATGCAGCTGGTGGATAAGGTAATCGAGATGAAGGAGCAGAGCATTGTGGCCATCAAGAATGTTACCAGCAATGAGCCTTTCTTCCAGGGTCATTTCCCCTCCGAACCCGTAATGCCCGGTGTGCTTCAGATAGAGGCAATGGCACAGGCAGGCGGTTTGCTCGTGCTGAGCAAGGTGGATGATCCCGAGAAATACAGCACCTACTTCCTGAAGATAGACAATGTGAAGTTCCGCCAGAAGGTGGTGCCCGGCGATACACTTATCTTCAAGGTGGAGATGGCATCACCTCTCCGTCACGGAATAGGTACCATGCAGGGTTATGCCTTCATAGGTGAGAACTGCGTGGCAGAGGCTACCTTCACAGCGCAGATAGCCAAGTAAGAGGCGCAACGGCAGGCTCCCGAACGGCAAAAAGCGGTTTCGGAAAGTCATTCGGCTCATTGGCTCCGCTGAGGGAAATGGCTCCCAAAAGCCATCCAGCTCATTGGCTCCGCTGATGGAAACAACTCCAGAAAGCCATTCGGCTCATCAGCTCCACTGAGGGATGCGACTCCCAAAAGCTTTTGAGCTTATCGGCTCCGCAGAGGGAAGCGACTTCTGGAAACCGTTCTGCCAACTGGCTCCTACGTGGAACTCCATTCCTGCCGAGGCAGGAGCAATGAAAGGCAGGCTTGCGAGCCTGTTGCGATAGACAAAATAGTGATAACAATGGGACTCTCTCAGGGCTGTGTATGCACATCCCTTCCCCCTTGGGGATGCATGAGAGAACCCTTAGCCGCACAAGAACCCCCACTTAGAATGGCGGCTCCTCCCCAATGGGGCAGGCGGGGGTAGAGCATCTATGAGTAAAATCAGTCCATTGGCCTACATCCACCCAGAGGCAAGGATAGGCGAGAATTGCGAGATTGGTGCCTTCTGCTACATCGACAAAGGTGTGGTGATAGGCGACAACAACACGCTGATGAACAGTGTGACGGTGCTCTATGGAGCACGCATCGGCAACGGAAACATCTTCTTCCCCGGCGCTGTCATCAGCGCTATTCCCCAGGATTTGAAGTTCAGGGGTGAGGATACAACTGCCGAGATAGGCGACAACAACAAGATTCGTGAGAACGTGACTATCAACCGCGGAACAGCTGCCAAGGGCAAGACTGTGGTGGGCAGCAACAATCTCCTGATGGAGGGAGCACACGTGGCTCACGACGCTATAGTAGGTAATGAGTGCATCATAGGCAACAGCACCAAGTTGGCAGGCGAGATTGTCATCGATGACAAGGCTATCCTCAGCGCTTCGGTGCTCATGCACCAGTTCTGCCGAGTAGGCAGCTATTGCATGGTAGGCGGTGGTACACGCTTCAGCCAGAACATTCTCCCCTTCAGTCTGGTTGCCCGCGATCCCGCCAGCTTCTGCGGTCTGAACGTGGTGGGACTGCGTCGTCGTGGCTTCAGCCGTGAGCTTATCGACAATATCCACCAGGCTTACCGCATCATCCTGCAGGATACAGGCAAGCTCAACGACCTGCTGCAGCGCGTGGAGAACGAGGTTCCCATGAGTCCCGAAATCCAGTATATCCTCGACTTCATCCGCACCAGCGAGCGCGGCTTTATCCGTTAAGGCTGGCTTAAACCTCATTCCTATGACACTCAGACTTACCCTCTTCAGCCAAGAAGTAGAGGACTTCGTGGTGGAGATAAAGATTGATGCCGAGGCTACATTCGCCGACCTTCATCGTCTCATACTGGCCGACTGCGGCTATCAGGAGATTGACGGACAGAAGTTCCTGCTCTGCGATGAGGATTGGCGTGTGGAGAAACAGGTGTGTATGCGTGATGCAGATGCCCGTTCAGAGGAGGATGTCTATCTGATGGAGCATACTGTCATCGGCGAGCTGATGGATGATGAGGGCCAGCGTCTGGCATATGTCTTCGACCCTGAAGCCAAGCGTTTCTTCCTGATGGAACTCACAGAGAACCTCTTTGGCCAGCCTGAACCGAAGCCTCGGGTAAGCCGTCGTCACGGCAAGGCCCCTCTGCAGTCGGTGCAGGATGAGGATGAGGCTGCTCCCGCAGCCAATGCCGGTGGTGCCGAGTCGGGCGAGAGTTTCTACGGAGAGGACGGTTTCGAGGACGAAGAACTTGACCTCGAAGGATTTGAAATCAGTGAGTGAACCGGCACCCAGGCAGATGAACCTGGTGGTGCTCATTGGTCCCACGGCGGTGGGCAAGACGGATGTGGCCCTACATTTGGCCACTTCCCTGTCGTGTCCAGTGCTCAATTGTGACAGTCGTCAGATATATCGTGGGATGGATATAGGCACTGCCGCTCCCACGGCAGAGGAGGTGGCACTTGTGAAGCACTACTTCGTGCGCGAACTCGAATTGGGTCAGGACTACAGCGCAGCCCGCTATGAGCAGGATGCGCTGGCTGTCATCAGCAGCCTCTCGGGCACCCATCACCATGCGGTGCTGTCGGGTGGAAGCATGATGTATGTGGATGCCGTGTGCCAGGGCATTGATGATATTCCCACGGTGGAAGCCCAAGTGCGTGCCGACCTGAAAGCCCGCTTCGAGCAGGAGGGGCTGGAGCCTTTGCTCAGGGAGCTGGAACGCCTTGACCCCGAATACTTCAGGATAGTGGATCACAAGAACCACAAAAGGGTCATCCACGCGCTTGAGATCTGCCACACGGCAGGTTGCCCCTACAGCCGTTTCCGCGTGCGAGTCACCCGCCAGCGCCCCTTCAACATCATCAAGGTGGGGCTTCGGCGCGAACGTGAGGAACTCTTTGCCCGCATCAATGCCCGTGTGGATAGGATGATGGAGCAAGGATTTCTTGAAGAAGCCCGCCGGCTCTATCCTCTGCGCCACCTCAATGCGCTCAACACCATCGGCTACAAGGAGATGTTCCGCGTGCTGGATGGCGAATGGGAGTTGCCTATGGCGGTGGAACGGATGAAGAAGAACACGCGCGTGTATGCCAAGAAGCAGATGACTTGGTATCAGCGCGACGGGAGCATCACTTGGTTTCATCCCGATGACGGGCAGGCTATCCTGCAGCATGTGTTGAACTGCAGCCGGTAGAGTAGCACGTTGCTCTGCCGGAACAAGCATGCAGAAAGACAGAAGCAGTACTGTCGGTTTCCGTTTCCAAGCCTATTGGCCAATTCGTGCCGCTATGCTTGCACGGGAAGCCCACAGTACTGCTTTTCTTTTGAGAAAAGGGTAGAGCCGGCACGGGTTGTACAGTTGGGCTGTTGGCGCAATGCGGTGCGTCGGCCATCGCAGCGTGCTGTGCTTGTCCTCGCAGCACGATGCATCGGGCTTTGCAGCGTGGTGCGTTTTCGGCATCTCCCATCTGCTGTGTTCGCTGTCACCGCTTGTGTGGGAATGTTTGCCGTGCCTGCTTGTTCGCGTCGGTCGGCAGCCCCGAGCCGTTTGACATCCTTTCTGCGCCGCTCTCTGCAGCTCTTCCTGTCATGGATTGCGTCATTTTAGGGTCTTGGAATTCACTTCCCGGCGCCTTTGGATAGCTTCAGAATGAGCATAAGCAAAAATAGTTGGGCAGAAAGAGCTGTCTGTCCCACAAGTTTTATTACTTTTGCAATTGGATAGAACCAAAAAGGCAAGAGAAAACATGATAGCTGTCCCAATCAGGCGTAAGCTGAAGATCGCGCTGCGCAAAATATATGGTGGCCCCTGGTACAAGAAACTGGTGGTGTGGCCATGCACCTTTGTGCTGCTTCTCATACTGGGTCTGGGAGCGGTGGATTGCAATTTCCTCTTTCTCTTCGGGCGTTCACCGGGCTTCAAGGACATTGAGAATCCCGTGGTGAGCGAGGCTTCCGAGGTGTATAGTGCCGACAGCGTGCAGCTCGGACGCTTCTTCAGCGAAAACCGCACTCCAGTGGAGTACAACGAGATATCGCCTGTGCTCATCCACACACTGATAGATACCGAGGACGAACGCTTCTATCATCATCATGGTGTAGATTTCAAGGGGCTCTTTGCAGCCGTCAAGGATATGGCCCGCGGGCGGGCTCGAGGTGCCAGCACCATCACTCAGCAGTTGGCCAAGAACCTCTTCCGCGTACGCACCCAGTATTCTACAGGACTGCTCGGATACATTCCCGGGGTGAAGCTCTTGGTGATGAAAGCCAAGGAATGGATAGTTGCCATCAAGCTGGAGATTATATTCAATAAGGAGGAGATACTCACCATGTATCTCAATACGGTGGATTTCGGCAGCAACTCTTTTGGCATCAAAACCGCCGCGCGCTCCTATTTCGGCACCACGCCGGATAAGTTGACCCACGAGCAGGCTGCTGTGCTGGTGGGACTCCTCAAGGCAACCAGCAGCTACAATCCACGCATCAACCCCCGTAACAGCCTCTCGCGCCGCAACACGGTACTCGATCTGGTATATGCACATGGGCACCTCACCGTGGATGGCAAGGTGGCCACACGCGGGCAGTTGGACTCCATCAAGGCACTGCCTATCCAGTTGGCCAGCCGCCACACAGCCAGCAGCTATGACGGCCAGGCTCCTTACTTCCGCGAGCAACTGGTGGATTACATCAATGACTTATGCGAGCAGGGGCTTGTGCCAGGCTATGACGGAGACAACAAACTGGACCTCTATGCCGACGGACTGACCATCTACACTTCGCTGGACAGCCGCATGCAGGCTTATGCCGAGCAGGCTGTGCTCAAGCAGATGAAGGTCATACAGCAGCGCTTTGACAATCATTGGGGCAGTACACCACCTTGGCAAGACCGCCAGCACAGGGAGATTCCGCACTTCATAGAAGACTTGGCCAAGCGTACTACACATTATAAATATCTGAAGGAACGCTTCCCCGACCAGCCCGACTCCGTGGAGTATTACCTCAACCAGCCGCATCCCGTGCAGGTGTTCACCTATGACGGGATGCAGGAGAAGGAGTTGAGTACGATGGACTCCATACGCTATATGGTGCGGTTTATGCACTGCGGTTTTGTGGCCATCGAACCAGACACCCGCCAGGTGAAGGCTTGGGTGGGCGATATAGACTTCAAGCCGTGGAAGTATGACAAGGTGACGGCCATGCGCCAGCCTGGTTCCACCTTTAAGCTCTTCGTCTATGCCGAGGCGATGAACCAAGGACTGACACCTTGCGACAAGCGCTTGGATGCCTATGTAGCTTATCCCGATACGATTGATGACAAGCCCACCGTGTGGGCACCACATAATGCCAACGGCTACTTCACCGGTGCACAGATGCCGCTCAAGAGCGCTTTTGCACAGAGTATAAACAGTGTGGCTGTTCGTCTGGGCATGGAAGTGGGCATCCCCAATGTAGCCCGCACCGCTCATGCAATGGGCATCCAGTCGCCCCTGCATGAGACCAAGTCGCTCAGTCTGGGCAGCAGCGATGTCAATCTGCTCGAGTTGGTCAACAGTTACTGCACGGTGATAGATGATGGCAAGTACAACATGCCCATCCTGGTGACGAAGATTCTCGACCGGGACGGCAAGGTCATCTATGATGCCCAGTTGCATGAGACTCAGGCTATTCCTTACCGCTCGGCCTACCTCATGCAGACGATGCTTCGTGCCGGACTTACTGAGAGGGGCGGAACAACAGCCGCTCTGTGGGAATACATCCATCCCGTGCTGCAATACACTGAGTTTGGTGGCAAGACGGGAACCAGCAACAACCACTCCGATGCCTGGTTTGTGGGCGTTACACCCAAACTGGTGGGTGGCGCCTGGGTAGGTGGCGAGTATCGAAGCATACACTTCCGCACGGGAGCTTTAGGCCAAGGCAGTCGCACCGCACTTCCCATCTTTGGCTATTTCATACAGGATGTGCTCAAGGACGAACGCTTCAGCAAGTACCGCCAGAAGTTCGCTCCTCCACGCGACTTGGATGCCAGCCTCTGGACGTGCAGCGGTTATTATGCCCAGCCCAATGACAGTACGGATACCGACTCACTCGACATCGAGACCGAACTCGGTGTGGAACAGGAGTTGGAGAACGGTGCCGTGCAGGAAACAGAAGACGTGAATTCCACACCTGAGGAAGTGCTGGATGAGTAGTCGGGAAATAGATACATCGAGCGCGGAGTTCCAAAACGCGCTCTCTCTGATACACTTCACGCATCAGTCAGTATTTTTGACTGGCAAGGCCGGAACGGGTAAAAGCACGTTTCTCAGGTACGTGTGCAAGAATGTGAAGAAGAAACATGTGGTGCTTGCACCCACAGGCATCGCGGCTATCAATGTAGAAGGTAGTACGTTGCATAGTTTCTTCAAGCTTCCTTTCTATCCGCTCATCCCCGATGATCCCAAGTTTTCTCCGCGCAAGATACGCGACTTTCTCAAGTATAGGAAAAGTCACATAAAATTGCTTCAGCACGTGGAACTCATCATCATAGACGAGATTTCCATGGTGCGGGCCGATATCATCGACTTCATCGACCGTGTTCTGAGAGTCTATTGTCACAACATGCGCGAACCGTTCGGCGGCAAGCAGATGCTCTTTGTGGGCGATGTGTTCCAGTTGGAACCTGTGGTGAAGGCCGACGAGCGCGATATTCTCTCACGCTATTATCCCAACCCCTATTTCTTCTCGGCGCGTGTGTTCCGTGAGATGAACCTTGTAAGCATCGAGCTGCAGAAGGTCTTCCGCCAGAGTGACAGAGCGTTTATCTCCGCCCTCGACCATATACGCGAGAACCAGGTGAGCGAACTGGAATTGCAGTTGCTCAATACCCGCTATTCGGAGCAAGAAGTGGGGGAGAAGTCCGACAGTACATCGGACTACAACATCGTGCTTGCTACCAGGCGCGACAATGTGGATTTCACCAACCAGAACGAACTGGACAAACTGCCCGCCAAGTCGGTGATCTTCGACGGAAAGATACGTGGCGAGTTTCCCGAAGCGTCCTTGCCCACCCTGCTTCACCTGGAGCTGAAGGAGGGGGCGCAGGTTATCTTCGTGAAGAATGACCCTGAGAAGCGCTGGGTCAACGGCACACTGGGCAGTATCACCGAGATAGACGAGGAGCACAATACGCTGGATGTGGTGACCGAAGACGGCGTGCCCGTGACGGTCTGCCCGGAATCCTGGAGCAACGTGCGCTATACGCTCAACGAGAAAGAGCATAAGATAGAGGAAGAGGAGATAGGCACCTTCACCCAGTTTCCGCTCCGTCTGGCATGGGCCATCACCATCCACAAGAGCCAGGGACTCACTTTCCGCAACGTAACAGTGGATTTCACCGGCGGTACCTTTGCGGGCGGGCAGGCTTATGTGGCACTCAGCCGATGCACCTCACTGGACGGGCTTACCCTCAAGAGACGGCTCACCCGCTCCGATATCTTCGTTCGGCCCGAGATAGTCAACTTCGCCCGGCAGTTCAATGACCAGCAAGCTCTGGAACATGCACTGCGCTTTGCCAAGGCCGACAATGAATATCGGGCCTGCTGCAAAGCCTTTGACAGGGGTGATATGCAGGAATGTCTCGACCACTTCTTCATAGCCATTCACACCCGCTACGACATAGAACGGCCACAGGCCAAAAGGCTCATCCGCCGCAAGCTGAACGTCTTCAGGAAGCTTAGGGACGACAGGGATGAGATGCGCAGGCAGCTCGACAGCCAGAATGAGAAGCTGGAGCGGCTTGCCAAGGAGTTTGTGTCGCTGGGAGACCAGTGCGTGACAGAAGCCCACAACGTGAAAGCCGCTCTTGCCAATTACAACAAAGCCATCGACCTCAGTCCGCGTCTGCTCATCGCCTGGGTGCGTAGAGGAGTCACTTTGGCCGACTCCGGCAAGTTGGATGACGCTCTGCGCGACCTCAATCAGGCCGTTGCCCTCTCACCGCGTTCCTTCAAAGCCATCTACAACAGGGGACGTGTATTCATGCAGAAGCAGCTTTGGGCGGAAGCCATAAACGACCTCACACGTGCTACCAGCCTGAAGGAGAAAAATCCCAAGCCGTATCATCTGCTCGGGGATGCCTACTCGCGTATGGGCGATGAAGAAAAGGCATTGCTCTACTGGGAACTTGCCCGACAGCTCGAAAAAGGCTCCTCGGACAACGTTTCTTAGCATTTCACATTGCACAGATGCGCCAATTTATGCAATTATTAACTTTTATTTGTTAAATTTAGTTAAATAGATGCTAATCTACTTTGGCAAGGTTAGGTAGTCCCTAAGAATTGATGTAAATTTGCTTTGTTAAGTGTCTCCAAACGCCAAGATGGATGCCATAAACGACGCAAACCGGCAGAAATCTGGGAACACGTAGGGAACAAGAACAAAATAATAAACTAAATAATAACACTAAAAAATGCGTATGACTAACCGTTTAAGCAAATGGAGCAGGCGTTCATCACAAGTGGTGTGCCTGCTGGCAGCGTGCGGCCTGATGTATGCTTGTAAGGATGAGTTCACGCTGGACGATGAAAAGCCCAGTTGGCTCAACTCCAGCATCTACGAGAGTCTGCAGAATCGCGGTAATTTCAAAACGTACTTGCGGCTTCTGTCTGACAAGGACGTCAATTCCGCCAATGCACGTCCTCTTTCGGAGGTGTTGAGCAGAACAGGCTCCAAGACTGTGTTCGTGGCTAATGACGAGGCTTGGCAGAAGTTCTTCGAGCACAATGCAACACTGCCGGAGGCAAACCCATGGCACTCAGCCACAAGTTATGAAAACCTGAGCCAGGCTCAGAAGAAGTTGCTCATACATACAAGTATGCTCAACAACTCAATCGTGATGGAGAACCTGGCCAGCAGTGAGGCTTCTGGTTCCAACTCTCCTGTTCGCGGTGAGTATATGCGCAGATACACCGACGTGGTGGTGACTGACTCTATTACTTATGTTCCTTCCAATCAGCTGCCCGTAAGCTACAGCCCCGTGGATAAGGACTACTGGTGGCGCTTCCGTGAGGAGAATGGTGGTAAGGGACTCTACATGGTGACCGATAACACTCCCTCTATGATGCTGCACTTCACCAGCGAGCATCTGACCAAGAACACAGTGACAGATGAGGACTTCGCTATCTTCATGGGTCAGGAGCGCGTGACAAGCGACGTGCATATCTATGGCTCTAAGCTGGTAGAGAAGGACGGTGTGTGTGAGAACGGTTATGTGAACGTGACTGATGCTCCCCTCTGCCCCGTAGCAAGTATGGCAGAAGTGATCCGCACCAATGGCAAGACCAACATCTTCAGCCACATGCTCGACCGCTACAGTGCACCTTTCTACGACAAGACGCTCTCTGAGTCTTACCACGACTTGCACCAGGAGTTCGAGGATTCTATCTTTATTAAGAGATATGTGTCTGACAACGGTTATGGTCATAGAAAGTGGGCTTATGAGCCTGGTCCTCTGGGAACCACCGACAAGTACATGCCCTATAAGGACGATACCAGCAAGGATATTATTCCCAGCCTGAAGTTCGACCCTGCATGGAACGGCCTTTATGATGAGGTACGCGTGGAGAAGGATATGGCTTCTATGTTCATCCCCAGCGATGAGGCACTCTGGAAGTACTTCACACAGGGTGGTGGTCTGCAGCTGATTGAGACCTATGGTGATCCCAATATGGTATATGAGTCAGTGGATGACCTCTACAAGAACATCGACAATATTCCTTTGGGTACTCTGCAGAGCCTTATCAACATCATCATGATCCGCTCATTCGTGGGTAGTGTGCCCAGCAAGATGACCAAACTTCGTGATGATGCCCAAGAGCAGCTCTTCTATGCCGAGGATATCGAAAAGATTGATACCTGTCTGCTGGCCAGCAACGGTGCTGTATATATAATGAGTGATATCTACGGTCCTGCCGACTATACCTCTGTTACATCACCTGCCTACATCAGTAAGACAAACAACATCATCAAGTGGGCTATCTATGACCAGACTTACATGGGTCTGAACTACTACGCCTACCTGAAGGCTATGCAGAGTGAGTTCACATTCTTCCTGCCTTCTGACTCTGCTCTTCTTTATTATTATGATCCCACCAGTATGAAGAGCCGCACACCTCGTGTGATGCAGTTGTCATACAAGAACAAGACATTCCCCATCGAGGCTCGTAACTACAACTACTATGGTCTCTACAACTCTACTGCTGACAACCCCGTAGGTACTATTGGTCGTGCTATTACAGGTCAGGGTGGTACCGTGCAGCAGGGTGAGATTACCAACCGTCTGAAGGATATTCTGGAGAGCCACACCATCGTGCATGACGGAACCAATCCTATCGATGGTGAGGACGAGTACTTCCTCTCTAAGAACGGTAACGCCATCAAGGTGGTTCGCGATGAGAACGGTCATGTAATCAAGGCTATGGGTGGCTTCCAGCTGGAGAATCAGCGTCAGCATGTTGAGACAGGGACTATCGGTGTGACCGAGTGTGATGTGACAAAGCCTTTCGAGGGTCTGAAGAACGGACAGACATACGTGATGGACTCTCCCCTGGTGCCCACATTCCGTAGTGTATATAGTATCCTGACCAACGATGATGACCAGAACAGATGGGACGAAGAGGCTTGGGCGAACAACCCCTATGCTGAGTTCTACTACCTCTGTCAGGCTGATGCCTATGATGATATCATCAAGGGTTGCGGTCTGGTAGATGAGCGCTGGTCAAGCAGCGAGCAGAAGTCTGCTATGAAGAAGTTCCACGTATTTGTCAACGACAACGGTCCTGACTACAACGTGCAGTTCTTCAACAACTACCGTTATACTATTTTTGTTCCTACCAACGACGCTGTGCGTGCTGCCATTGCTGCCGGTCTGCCCACATGGGAGCAGATTGAGGAGGACTACAAGGCTCACCGCAAGAAGGAGTGGGATCCCGAAACCAACGACTGGAAGCAGAGCCCAGACTCACGTCCAGACTCTATCGTGTATGAATATACTGACTCTCTGGAGACCACAGAGGACAGCTTGCGTATCGCTACAAAGATCACTTATCTGACCAACTTCATCCGTTACCACTTCGCCGACAACTCTGTGTTTGCCGACAAGTCTCCTTTGGCTGACAATGAGATGGTGACATCAAGCTTCGATAGCGAGCTCGGACTGTTCTGCAAGATACATGTGGATCGCATTGCCAATGGTGATGAGACTGTCCTGCGTGTATGTGACGACCAGACTTACAAGGTGAACCCCAACCAGAAGATGGAGACAGTGGGCGAGAAGAACGTGATTGCACGTGATATGGCTTGCTCTAAGCGCCCTGTGGGTGTCGTGATGACCGGTATCAGCCTGGATGCTTCCAGTGCCGCCGTGATACACCAGATTGATGGCGTACTCAACCACACTGCACTTGTAAATGGCAGATATGACTCCACTTGGGCTACTCCCCAGGCTGCCAAGAAATATCTTAAGAGATACGGTACTATCAAGTAATACACTTTCACTATGAACAAACTTATCAAGCTTATATTGCTTTGGGTGATAGCCATGATGGCTTTGCCCGCAAGTGCACAGCAACGGCGTATCTCCGGTACCGTATCGGATGAGATTGATGTCATCATGGGTGCCAACGTTGTGGAGAAAGACAAGAACAACCGTATTGTCAGCCAGACTGTGACGGATATGAATGGTAACTTCACCATGAATATCAAGGATCCCAACAACACACTGATTATCTCCTTCATGGGTTACAAGAGTTTCTCACAGAAGGTGGGTAGCAAGAATGTGTTCAAGGTAACTCTGCAGGACAATGTGAAGAACATGAAGGAGGTTGTGGTAGATGCTAAGCGGAATGCACCTACCACAGGTCTTGAGATTCCTGCACGTGAGTATGCAGGTGTGGCACAGAAGTTCAGCATGGATGATGTGGCTGGCCTGTCATTCGAGTCTGTTGACCAGGCTCTGCAGGGACAGATTGCCGGTCTGGACATCGTGCCCAACTCTGGTAACCTGGGTTCTGGTACTACCATGCGTCTGCGTGGTACCACCACTATCAATGGTAACGCACAGCCTCTGATTGTTGTGAACGACCACATCTTTGAGTTGCCCGAGGACGCTCAGAACGTCAACTTCGAGACAATGGATAACGAGGAGCAGTTCTCTACACTGTTGAACGTTAACCCCGAGGACATTGAGAGCATCACCATCCTGAAGGATGCTGCTTCTGCTGCCAAGTGGGGTATGAGAGGTTCAAACGGTGTTATCGAGATCAAGCTGCGCCGTGGTCATAAGGGCCCCACCAACGTGGCATTCAACTACAAGTTTGATGGCACATGGCAGCCCGATGGCTACAAGATGCTGAACGGTGACGGTTACACCATGATGCTGAAGGAGGCTTACTACAACCCCAACCAGGTGCCCACAAGCATCACCGAGTTGGACTACAACATGGAGTATCCCTTCATCTACAACCATTACAGCCACAATACCGATTGGGTGGATGCAGTGACAAAGTTCGGTAAGCAGCACAAGTACTATGTGTATCTCTCTGGTGGTGGCGACAAGGCTACATTCCGTATCAGTGCCGGTTATGACAAGAGCACAGGTACCATCATCGGTCAGAAGCTCGACCGTTTCAGCACCACTTCTGCATTGGACTACTACGTGAGTGACCGCATCAAGTTTAGCAGTAACATCAGCTTGACTTTCACCACAAACCACAAGAACTATGGTAACGACATTCTGGCCCGCGCATACAATGCAATGCCTAACATGAGCATCTATGAGTATGACGTGAACGGAAACGTAACTGGTAACTACTTCAACATGCTGCCTTTGGCTGCTACTTACAGCACTAGTAGTACTGACAGACTTCCCCAGAACGGCTATCGCACCTCTTATGAGCTGAGAGACCAGTTCGTGAACGGTAACCCCGTAGCACGTGCCATGAAGGCTTGGTGGAAGCAGAAACAGTACAACCTGACTCCTCAGTTCAGCGTTGAGTACAAGCTCCTGGGTAAGGAGAGCGACCAGCACCGCTTGAACTATGTGGGTGACGTTCAGCTGAACATCTACAACACCAGCAACGACAACTATTGCCCCAGCGAGCTCAAGCCTATGGACTGGGTATGGGGAGGCGACAACAAGGCCGCTCTGACCTCTAACGAGCGTAACGTTGTAAGTAATGATGAGTACAAGTCACTCGAGTTCACCACTCGTCACGATTTGCGTTACTACTCTGCATTCAAGAATAAGGATCACAGCTTGAGCGGCTTGGTTCGTTTCGAGATGGCAACAGGTAGCAGCAGCAGCCAGAATCTGGGTCTGTGGAATGCTCCCGACGGTATCACCGATCCTACAGTGGTAGCTCTGCTTCAGAGTGCCGGTTCTGGCAACAGCGAGTGGAGAAGCCACAGCTTCTACGAGCAGATTCACTACGCTTACAAGGGTAAGTATAATCTGGATGCCACTCTGCGTACCGATGGTAGCACCAGCTTCGGTGCCGGTCACAAGTATGGCACATTCCCCTCAGTAGGTGCTCGTTGGAACATCAGCGATGAGGGTTTCATGCAGTGGAGTAAGAAATGGCTGAGCATGCTGGCCTTCCGTCCCACATGGGGTATCACTGGTAACACCGGTGGTAGCGGTTCTGACCAGTACAACAAGTACTCAACCAGCGGTTACTATGCAGGTCACCAGGTGATCAAGCCCGAGAACCTGTCTCTGACACAGCTGAAGTGGGAGAAGACCAAGCAGTGGAACTTAGGTTTCAACCTGGGTCTGCTCAACGACCTGTTGAACTTCGAGCTCGAGGTTTACAACAAGAAGACCACCGACCTGCTGATGAACAATCTGCGTATTGCCAGTGCCAATGGTTTCACCAGCCTGTCAAAAGCTAACGTAGGTGTTCTCCGCAACAAGGGTTGGGAGTTGAATGCTTACACATCTAAGTTCGCTAGGGTTGGCAAGTTCTCAATGAAGCTGCGTGGTAACATCGCTCAGAACTTCAATGAGGTAGAGGAAATGGATCCCCTGATTCTGGAGGCTCTGAATGGCGCCGAGACTTATCAGCCTGGCAACCTCTCCTATAACAACCGTGTACAGATCGGCAATGCTCTGGGTTCTATCTACGGCTTGCGCTACAAGGGTGTTTATCGTTATGACTACGACCACAACGGCTACACCACAGCTTCTATCAGCTCTTATGGTTATGCCGAGGTGAACAACACTGGTTATGATGCACAGGGCAACCCCATCAACACTGCAGCTGCAGCTCAGCGCCGTCATGAGAACTTCACTTGTCCTATCGCTTATGATGCTGATGGCAACATGCTGACCGATGCAAAGGGTATTCCCTTGCCAATGTATTACTGCTACAATGAGAGCTACCGCAAGCAGTTCCAGGGTGGTGATGCTATCTACGAGGATGTGAACCACGACGGACAGATTGACCGCTATGATATGGTTTACCTGGGTAACTCTAACCCCAAGTGCAATGGTGGTTTCGGCTTCACATTGTTCTATGGAAGATTCTCTCTGAACACTGGTTTCAACTTCCGTATGGGTAACAAGATCATCAACCTGGCACGTGCCAACTACGAGAGCATGCGCTCTAACACCAACCAGAGCTACGCTACTACATGGCGCTGGCGCAAGAATGGTGATGAGACAGTCATTCCTCGTGCTTTGACCAACGTCAACGGTTATGCAAGCTACAACTCTCTGCCCAGCGACCGCTACGTGGAGAATGGTAACTACCTGCGTCTGCAGTATGTGCAGCTGCGTTATGAGTTCAATCCTCAGAAGCTTAAGAAATACGGTATCCGCCAGTTGACTCTGTCAGCTTCTGCCAACAACGTGTGGTGCTGGTCTAAATATACAGGTGTGGATCCTGACGTATCTCCTCAGGGCTTCTCTGTATCTACTGATAACAGCAGAACACCGCGTACTAAGTCATTTACATGCAGTGCAAACCTCAGTTTCTAAAATTAAGTTGACATGAAAAGAAAGATTTATATATCACTGTCTTCCTGCCTGCTTGGGGTGTTGGCCTTCACTGCCACATCCTGTGAGGATTGGCTGACTGTTTATCCTCAGAACAAGGTTGTGGAAGAGGAATTCTGGGAGGACAAGAACGACCTTGAGGGTGTTCGCTATGGCGCTTACCATCAGATGGCAAGCACAGTACAGAGGCTGGCAGTGTGGGGAGACCTTCGTTCGGACAGCTACAACCTGAACCGTACCCGCACCTCCGATATGAAAAGTTATGATACCTATAATGAGATCATGAAGGGTATGCCCGACTCCAGTATGACTATATTTGACTGGGGACCAGTATATAACACCATCAACCTCTGTAACAAGGTTCTTGCTCATGGTGAGGAAGTGCTTGAGAAGGACGCTCAGTTCACCACTACCGAGTGGTATCAGATGCGTGCAGAGATGAAGTCTCTCAGAGCATTGAACTACTTCTATCTGCTGCGTGCTTTCAAGGATGTACCTTATACTACTAAGGTTATCAACAAGGACGCCGAAGTGGAGTCTTTCCCACAGACCAACCAGTTGGCTGTTCTTGACTCTATCATCCTCGATTGTGAGAGTGTGAAGGGTCAGGCTCGCAACCGCTTCGTCAGCAACTCTGACTCAAAGGGCTTGATTACCAACTGTGCTATCTTCGCCATGTTGTCTGACATGTACCTCTGGAGAGCTTCATTGCACCAGGGACGTGGCATGCTGGAGGATACTGTGAAGGTTGACACAGGTTATGTGGCTCACACCGTGAATGGTGACTACCAGAAGGCTGCTGACTATGCTGACCTTGCTCTGGCTTCTCTTGCAAAGCAGAATCAGGACCGTTTCTCCAGTTCGTTCAATCCCACTATTGTTGACACTGAGAACTATGGTTTGACCAACTGCGATATGATTGAGAATGATTTCGACGGTGCTTACCAGACAACAGCACCTGCACTCGAGGCTCAGACCCTGATTTTCAGATCTGGCAACAGCATCGAGAGCATGCTCGAGCTGCAGTACTCAAGCGGTGAGCAGGAGAATGGCGTTGCCAACCATCTCTATGGTTACACCAATGGTTCTCACCTCGAGGTGAGCACCGATGCTCTCGGACAGTGCTATGGCGGTTGGGGTAATGCCAAGTATGACTCACGTATGTGGGTAGGTGTACAGAATCTGATCGCTTCCGGTAGCAGCAGTTCCAGCAGCACAGCATTGAGCGGTTACTACTGCATCAAGTGGCAGAGACCCGAAATCAACTGGGAAGGCCAGCAGACCAACCGTGAGATCAAGAATGTGGAAGTTACGACCTACAAGTGGAACAACTGGATTATCTACCGCATGACCGATGTGATGCTCATCAAGGCTGAGGCACTTGCCTGCATAGGTGGTGCTGCCAACAACACAATGGCCAAGAACATCGTGAATGCCATTCACCGTCGTTCTTTCTGTAACTACAACGAGTCTAAGCCCGTTTCTACAGACCTGAACTCTGGTTCTACCAACGGTAACGCTGCCACCAATTCAGACATCGTGCGTATGGTAATGAACGAGCGTCAGATTGAGCTTATCGGTGAGGGCAAGCGCTGGTTTGACCTGGTTCGCTATGCTGAGCGTAATTCTGATTCTGCTGCCGAGGCAGCCGACGAGCGCGAGAGCACCGACGAGCGTCATGTAGGTAATGGCCAGAAGGGTATGATCAAGATGGTAGATACCTTCTTGAGAAATGCCTACTCCAACTATTACACTACTCTGAAGAACAGATTCAAGAACCGCTACGGACTCTATTGCCCCATCTATTATATGGATGTGAAGGCCAGCCATGGCATGTTGCAGCAGAATCCCGTGTGGAACAAGTCTAAGTATGATCAGTAAACCACGAATCTACATACAGTATCATATTGTATAAATTCAAGAGAATTATGGCAAACAAGAAATTAAACAAATACATCGGAACAGTAATCCTGGGAACAGCCATCTTGGCTGTACCCGGATGTTCCGACACATGGGACGACCATTATGAGGTTGGTGATAGCGGCAACGTAGCCACCAAGACTCTGTGGGAGCAGATTACAAGCAACCCAGACTTGAGCCGGTTTGCTGAGATTGCTAAGCGTACAAAGTTCTATCGTGACGAGAAGCATCCTATTAGCACCTACACCTATGCCGACATCCTAAATGGCGGTCAGGTAAACACCGTATGGGCTCCCGAGAACAGTGCCATCAGTGATGAGGACTATGAGAAGTATCTCCAGATGGCTGAGAATGATGGTTTCAACCTGCAGCAGCAGTTCATGGGCAACCACATCGCTCTGTGGAGACGTATCTATGCTGGTACAGACATTGATACCGTAAAGGTTCTCAATGGCAAGAACATGATCTTCGATAAGGGTCAGGGTACATTCCAGAACGAGGTGGTCAACCTGAAGAACATTCCCGCTGTGAATGGTACACTGCACACACTGAAGGGTATCGCAGAGTTCAAGTACAACCTCTACGAGTACATCAAGTTCGGTGGCACTACCAACACATTCCACGATTATCTGGTAGCCAGAGACACCACTTACTTCTCTGCTGGTTCCAGCATCGAGGGTCGTCCCGACGAGAATGGTAATCCCACATACGTTGATAGTGTGTATTTCACTTCAAACCGTATGCTGAGCAGCAGTTGGTATCTGCCCAACACAGGTGCTGACAGTTGGATGATGGCTGAGAGAAGCTTCGGTGAGGGTATCGACCGTGAGGACTCTTCTTACGTGATGGTTATTCCTACCGATGAAGGTTGGGCGGCTGCTTACAACAAACTGAAACCCTACTACAAGTACTCTACCTCTTATGAGGATAAGACTAAGGGTACTCAGGGTACAACACTTGTGTATAGCGGTCTGAATGCCGACTCTCTGGCAGAGATGAGCATCAACATGGATATCGTTACTCCTCTGGTGTTCAATGTGCACAAGATTGGTAAGGCTGATGGCGACAAGTCAAGCAAGATTTGGGAACTGGAGACCTTCGCTCCCACCAAGGCTGCTTCTGCTGAGTACTACCTCAACTCTGTAGGTGACACTCTGCGCAGCACCGACACATGGGAGAAGACATCTCTCTTCGAGGGTGAGCCTGTGAAGATGAGTAACGGTCTGGCCTACATGTCCAACACCTGGAGCTATCCCACTGAGTTCTACAAGCCCGACGTGGTGGTGGAGATGTCTTACGGCATGTTCTACAACACCTCTAACACCGCTTACTACAAGGCTGGTTCTGGTACCTCTTCTCAGGCATTCAGCAATGAGAACTACTCTGACATCAGTTCTAAGTATGGTAAGGTGAGCAACAATAACTTCTACCTGCTGGAGAATCCCGGCGCTTCTTCTGGTGCTACTGTTGAGGTTGCCCTCTTTGGTAACTATAGCGGTGCATACAGACCCGGTGCAGAGGTGATGAGCGGAAAGTACGACGTTCAGGTTGTTGTGGTTCCTTATTACTACAAGATGATTGCAGATGCAGGCGAAATCGACTCAATGTTCCTGGATTCTATGTATCTTGACTCTGTAGCCAAGAAGAACATGAACAAGTTCAAGACACGTATCCGCTACAACAATGGTGGTTCACGTGACGTGCAGAGCAAGGCTGTCACCAGCTATACCAAGGGTTTGAAGGTGGATACCGTAACTGTTGCCGAGGACTTTGAGTTCCCCTACTCTTATAAGAACCTCCGCTACAGCTATCCCACCATCATCATCCAGAGTGAGGCTTCTGCAAGCGACAGGCGCAAGGGTTACATCTTGCCCATCTGTATCGACCAGATTATTCTGAAGAGTAAAGAGACAGGTAACGTAATTGTTGTTGACCCTAAGGAATAAAATAAGATTATGAAAAATAATTTCAATCATACATTTGTGCACAGAGCTTTGGGCGCAGGTCTGTGCGTGTTGATGCTTTCTGGCATGGGCATTAGCAATGCGTATGCTCAGGCAGAAAGCGGTGACACGGTTCTGGTACGCCGTATTGCCAAAGCCAAGAAAGGAAAGCAGTACCCGACCAAGAGCGTAACAGGTAAGATTACCGACAACGCCACTGGCGAGCCAATGGGTGGTGTGCGTGTTCAGGCATTAGGTCTGGAGGCATATTCCGCTCTGACAGAAGAGGACGGAAGCTACAAGCTGGATATCCCCACCTTCTCAGACGCTCTGTATGTGTTTGCCGAGGGTTATAACCCCCTGCAGGTGGCTGTGAAGGACGGCAAGGCCGACGCTTCTCTCATCACCACACAGTTCAATAGCTACTATACCGAGGGTACCTCTATCACAGCTCAGCACAAGGCTGTCATCAGTGAGACCAGCGGTATGAGCATCGACGATGACATCGAGCGCAAGCTGGCTGGTGACGTTTATACCACCAAGCGTAATGGTCTGCCCGGTCTGGGTTCATACATGACCATCCGTGGTGTCAACTCTCTGAACGCCAATACGCAGCCCCTTATCATCCTGGATGGTAACATCATCGATACACAGTATGACCGTACCACCATGCACGAGGGTTTCTACAACAACATCCTCGCTGGTCTTGACCCAGAGAACGTTGAGAGCGTGCAGGTAATCAAGAATGCCACCGCTCTGTATGGTGCTAAGGGTGCCAATGGTGCCATCATCATCACCACCAAGCGTGGTAAGAGCATGGCTACCAAGATTAATGTTCGTCTGTATGGCGGTGTGGAGCTCACACCTAAGAAACTGGATGTTCTGAGCGGTGACCAGTACTCAGCTTACCTGAGTGACATGATCAGCACCATCAAGAACAACACCTCCAGCTCTCTGCGCTCTTACACCTTCCTGGACAAGAGCCCCAGCAACTACTACCGCAAGGTGTTCAGCAACAACACCGACTGGCAGAAGGATATGTACCGCAACGCAATGACCCAGAACTACAAGATCAGTGTGGAGGGTGGTGATGAAATCGGTATGTATGACCTGTCACTGGGTTATGCCAAGAGTGAGAGCACAGGCAAGGGTACCGATATGGATCGCCTGAACCTCCGCTTCAACACCGACATCAAGGTGTTCTCCAAGCTGAGCACAGAGTTGGATATTGCTTATAGCCAGACCAGCTACCATATTATGGATAATGGTTGGAGCGAGGACTACAGCATGCAGAATATCGGTTCTGCCAATGTGCTGGGTCTGATCCAGGCTCCCTTCATCAGCCCCTATGCTTACTATTATGACGAGAATGCTACAGATGCTTATGCATCAGACCGTCTTCGTCTCTCTCGTGAGTATGCAGGCAAGTATGGTGCCTCTGGTGGTACACTCATGCAGAACCCCTTCAACTTCTCCAACTATATCAATACGGGTGCCAATGTCATGAACGAGGCTCTGCGTAACCCCTATTGGATTCTGAAGAATGGTGAGGGCAACAACAAGAACTATGCTCAGAGCACTCAGATCAACCTGAACGTGAAGCCCACCTATCAGGTGACAAAGACCTTCTCTATCAGCGACCGTTTCAACTTCAACCTGAACCGTGGCAACGAGAAGTACTTCCTCCCCGTGAATGGTACCACTCAGTACTATCTGCAGGATCTGGGTTATGTGACCAGTGTTCAGAAGACCTTCTTCTCTAAGGCTACCACCTTGCAGAACGACCTTCGTCTGAACTGGGAGAACACCTATGGCGCTCATCACGTGAATGTGTATGGCGGCTGGCGTTACAACAACTATTCCTACAGCTACAACTACATGCAGGGATACAACAACGAGAACGATAAGCTGCCCATCCTGTCCAAGAACATGAAGTACATCAACTATGGTGGTACTAATGACAACTGGATTGACATGACTTACTACTTCGATGCCAATTACAACTACAAGAACCGCTACTTCGCCGACTTCACAGTCAGCTCTACAGCCAGCAGCCGTTTCGGTGACAACACCAAGGACGGTTTCCAGTTGGGCGGTGTAAGCTGGGGTGTATTCCCCTCACTGCAGTTGGGTTGGGTGATCACCAACGAGCCTTGGTTCAAGACTTCAAAGGGTATCAACTACTTGAAGCTGACAGCCGGAGTGGATCAGAGTGGTAACGACGACCTCGACTACTACGCAGCCCGTACCTATTGGGAGAGCGTGAAGGTGACTCACAATACTGTAGGTCTCTTCCTCAAGAACATTGAGAACAGCACCATCCAGTGGGAGACAACCACCAAGTACAATGTGGGTCTGCAGGGTAGCTTCCTGAACAATCGCTTGCAGGCTGGCCTCGACCTCTACTGGCACAAGACAGACAACCTGCTCGCTCTGCGCGATCTGCCCTACATCTCTGGTATGTCTAACAAGTACTGGTCAAATGAGGGTCAGATGAAGAACAGAGGTGTTGAGGTTAGCGTGAACGCAGCTCTTATCAACAAGAAGGACTGGAAGTGGGAGCTGGGTGCTACACTCGGTCACTACAACAACAAGATTACCGAGTTGCCCACCGGCAAGTCCAACACTATCACTCTGACTGACGTGAATGGCGGCAACAAGCAGGTTATCCACGGCTACACCAGCAGCATCTATGGCGACAACAATGTGCTGACAGCTGTAGGTTATGCAGTAGGCAGCTTCTACGGATGGCGTACCGATGGTATCCTGAGCAGCGATCAGGAGGCCAGCACAGCAGGTGCACAGGGTTACCTGAAGTATCCCACCGGACTGGCTGAGGAGAGCAAGAGGTATTATGACTTCAAGGCTGGTGACGTGAAGTTCGTTGACCAGAATGGTGATGGCGTGATTGATGATGCCGACCGTGTGGTGATTGGCAACCCCAACCCCGACATCTATGGCAACATCTTCACCAGTCTCACTTGGAAGAACCTCCGTCTGGATGCCAACTTCAAGTATAGCGTGGGTAACGACATCTACAACTACCAGCGTTCTGAGCTGGAGGGCTTGAACACCACTTACAACCAGACAACAGCCGCTCTGCGTCGCTGGACCTATGAGGGTCAGGTGACCGATATGCCTCGCGCATGCTATACCTATAGCGATGACTGGCGTAACAACGAGCGTATGTCTGACCGTTGGATTGAGGACGGCAGCTACCTGAAGCTGAAGAACCTGCGTCTGACCTATAAGATTCCTTACAGCAACAGCTGGCTGCTGGGTCTGAAGGTTTGGGGTGAGGCCAACAACGTGTTCACTCTGACCAAGTATCTGGGCACAGATCCCGAGATGAGCTGCCGCAACGGTGTGCTGTATCAGGGTATTGACACAGGCTTGATTCCCAACGGACGTAGCTTCAACGTAGGTGTTTCTATCAACTTGTAATCAAAGAGTCAAAGGATATAAGATTATGAAAACAAAATCTATTATAAGCCTGCTTGTCTTCTGCATGACTTTGGGCATGCTTACCACCTCATGCGAGGACATGCTTACGCCCGACAGCGAGCGCCATTCCTACAAGGTGGCAGGCGATACGCTGTACTCTTACTGGGGCATTGTGAAGTCTCTGCAGAACATTGCAGAGCGCTACGTGATACTCAATGAGTGCCGTTCTGACCTCGTGGAGGGTACCAGCCATGTGAGCGATACCATCGCCGCCATTCTGAACTTCGGTCAGAATGGCTACGAGGACAAGTATGAGGATGGTGCATGCAAATATTTGCGCATCAGCGATTACTATCATGTGATCAACAGCTGTAACGCTTATATTGCCATGTGCGACACCTTCCGCACTACCGGCACTGACCGCAAGTATATGATTCGTGAGTACTCTCAGGTGCAGGCTATCCGTGCTTGGGTGTATATGCAGCTGGTTTACGCTTATGGCGAGGTTCCTTTCTATACGGAACCTCTCCTCACCACCGACGCTATCAACAAGATGGCCAACAACCCCAACCGTCAGATGGCCAATGCAGGCAATCTGGTTGACCTCCTGGGCAAGGACCTCATCTCTATGGAGTATGTTGAGCGTCGTTATGGTTACCCCTTCTATCAGGACTATGGTGATGGTGCCAACTTCGTTTGCCACAGTTCCAGAGTGATGTTCCCTGTGAGCCTTGTGCTGGGTGACCTCTATCTGATGAAGGGCGACAAGGCGTCTTGCCGTGAGGCTGCCCGCCATTACTTTGAGTTCTTCAACACCAAGAATGGCGGCCCCATGCTCACCACAATCTACAGCACAGCCAATGTGATGGAAGGTATGGATGAGCCCGAATACGAATTTTCTACTTCTGATGCTTTCAATGGCACGGGTCAGTTCGACAAGTATTCCGAGGCTATCACCTGTATTCCCAGTAATAAGGGTAAGCTGGATGGCAATGTGAATACCGACATCAGCCGACTGTTCGGTTTCGAGCCTCAGACCTCTACAAACGGTTCTGGCGATGACGAGTTTTCTTACGTGTCACTCACTAAGAACTTCGAGCGTCAGCTGGTGGCCAGCCGTGGCTATGAGGCTCTGTGTGACTCTCAGAAGTATGAGATCTACATTGGTGACAAAAACAACCCCTTCCTCTCGCTTGAGGTAATGCCAGGTGTGGGTGATGCCCGTCGCTCATGGACCATGAATCCCAGCACAGGTAGGCCTTATGTAGGCTATCTGGGTGAGGACAGAGTGTATGGTAAGTTTGTGAGCAAGCAGAATCCCTTTGGCGGTTTCTCAACAGTTTATCCTGTCGTTTATCGTCGTTCTATGGTTTGGCTGCACTTTGCCGAGGCACTCAACCGTGCCGGCTATCCCAGCTATGCTTTCGCTATCCTGAAGAACGGTCTTTGCCAGAACGACTACTGGTATCCCGAGGAGACTGACTACGAGCCCACTGAGGTTCACTATCGCTGGATCAATACCAACGACACTCTGGATGTGGATACTATCCCCGTACAGAACGGCGAGGATCTTTTCATCCCTGCCGAGGAGCTGAAGAACAAGGTGTATGACACCTACTTGGCTCTGGGTCTTGATTCTGCTGATGTTAAGGGTTGTGGTATCGTTGATTCATTTGTGGTCAGCCGCAAGAACTACAGCGCATTCTACGACAAGACTTGCTACTATCTCGACCTGCGTGAGCTTGAGAAGGCCAAGACGGAGCCTTTCCTCGACTTCGATGCATTCTATCTTGAGGGATTTAGGTCTTCGGTTGGTATTCCTTATAAGACCTCTATGTTCCAGCGTGGATTGAATAGGACTTCTTATCCCACAGCCAGCATCTCTGACTTCTACCTCACAGTGGGTATCCACCAGTTGGGTTGCGGATTTGTTCGTTACGACGAGCGTGCCCAGAGCGGTAAGGAGAGCGTATATAACTATGTTGACCAGGTAGCTAAGAAGATCAAGGAGAACCACGGAATCACAGTCACCAAGGAGGATATCTATGGTGAGGACGAGCGTATTCGCGAGTATGTGATTGAGGCCGTAGAGGATCTTATCGTTGACGAGGGTGCTCTGGAGCTCGCCTTCGAGGGCAGCCGCTTCTCAGACCTCGCCCGTGTGGCTATCCGCCGTAACGATCCCACCTTCCTGGCCAAGCGTGTAGCTAAGCGCGGTGGCGATATGGATATGGGTCTGTACAACTTCCTGAGCCGTTCTTCCAAGAACTGGTATCTGCCTTTCCCCACAGAGTAAGTTGACACAGCCGTTTCTCCCGCATTCCTTGCGGATGCATCGGAGAGCATAGATAAAGGGAGCCTTCTGGAGGAGTCAAAGACCTCCAGGAGGCTCCCTTCTTTATTGCATGCCCAATGCTGACGACTTCATCTTGGCAGCGCCAAACAGAAGATGCCTCCACTCCAGAGGGGGGCAGGAGTGTCAACTGAAGCGGTGCAGTTCCCAGGCAAGTGTCAACAGATTCAGCATGACTTCTACTTCACTGTCCATTGATTCAGTTTATGAAGAGAAAGGGTTTCCGGTGAAATCAGGAAAAGACGCACTCGGGCAAGGCGAAAAAACGAAGCGAGGATACTTGGCAAAGTAATACTGGATACTTGGCGATTTATCCTTGGATACATTGCAAAGTATCGTTGGATACTTTTTCGGGGTAGTTTCCTGCTCTCCGACTCTGTCCTTTCCCGATTTCACTGGGTCTGGAAAAGACAGACATCTTCACCCTAGAGAGGGGGCAGGAACGCCAACTGAAGCAGTGCAATTCCAAGGCAAGTGACAACTGATTCAGTATGACTTCTACTTCACTGTCCACTGATTCGGTTTGTGAAGAGGAAAAGTGCATAGTGAAACAGGAAAAGTCAGACAGACTACAGACGCGGGAAAATTCCCTATAGGCACGGGAAAATTCCCTTATAAGGGAATTTAAATTGTCTTATAGGACAATTCAAATTGTCTTATAAGACATTTCAAATTGTCCTATAAGACAATTTTTACGGGGTTAGGGGCGTGTCTTTACCTCTCGTTCACACATTACAAATGGCATTTTGGCTTTTGGGGATGCAAAAGTGAGAGGGGCAGAGGGGGAAAGTCCTGTGTTTTTTGTATCTTTGTATGCTGGCAGGCACACACGTGTGTACCATCGTAGCGAAAGCAAACAAACTATTAACACTTAAGATATGAACATGCTTACAGTTTCATTCCGTAAACTCTTCTGTGCGGCATTCATTGCTGCCAGTGCATCGTCCCTTTATGCCGGAACACCTTCCGCACCGTCCTCCGCTCCCGATGCCGAGGGTACCTATCAGCCCACCGAGAGTAATCTGAAGGCACGTGCCGCTTTCTCTGAGCACCGCTTGGGCATCTTCCTCCATTGGGGCATCTACAGTATGTTTGGCCAGGGAGAGCATTATATGTCCAATGCCGGCATCAACCGCGACGAATATGCCAAGGCTGCCTATGGATTCTTCCCTTCGCGCTTCAATGCCAAGGAGTGGGTGACGGCTTTCAAGCAGGCCGGTGCCAAGTATATCTGCTTCACCACGCGCCATCATGACGGCTTCTCGATGTTTGCCACCAAGCAGTCGGACTATAATATAGTAGATGGTACCCCCTTCCGCCGCGATGTGCTGCGCGAACTCACCGATGAGTGCCGTCGCCAGGGGCTGGCTGTCCACTTCTATTATTCCCATATCGACTGGACACGCGATGATTATCCTGCCGGTTTCACCGGTCGCAACACAGGTAAGGACCCCAACAAGGCTGACTGGCCCTCCTATTTCAAGTTCATGAACGCCCAGTTGACAGAACTCGTGAAGAATTACGACCCCGATGCCATCTGGTTTGATGGCATGTGGGACCACGGCGGCGACTCCAAACCGTTTGACTGGCAGCTTGACGAGCAGTATGCTCTGCTTCACAGCCTCAAGCCCAGTCTCCTTGTGGGCAACAATCATCATCAGAAGCCCATTCCCGGTGAGGATATGCAGTTCTTTGAACGTGACCTGCCTGGTGAGAATACAGCAGGAATGAGCGGTCAGTCTATAGGCACGCTCCCTCTGGAAACCTGCCAGACAATGAACGGCATGTGGGGTTATAAGGTGACAGACCAGAACTACAAGAGCGTTTCAGAACTCATCCGTCTGCTTGTGGGGGCAGCTGGCAAGGGAGCCAATCTGCTGCTCAACATAGGTCCCATGCCTGATGGCGAACTGCCTGCTCCTTCGCTCGACCGTCTGAAGGGAATGGGCCAATGGCTTGACAAGTATGGTGAGACCATCTATGGTACTGTGGCAGGCGATGTGCCTACCCGTCCTTGGGGAGTAACTACGCGCAAGGGTGACCGCCTCTTTGTGCACATCATGTCTCTCAGTGACAACAGTCTCTTCCTGCCCGTGAAGGCCAAGGTGCGCAAGGCACTGGATTATGAGACCAAGAAGCCCTTGCGCTTCACGCAGACTGAAGACGGTGTGCTGGTTCACCTGGGGCAGGTGCCGCAGGGCGTTGACCATATAGTCGAACTTCAGACCAAGTGAGCCGACCGTCCCCAGTGTGGGATTCCGGAATTAGCGAGAGGCTGCTTCCCTGTGTAGGGAGGCAGCCTCTCGTCTATGTCTGTAAAGGGGCAGGGCAGAGGTTTATGGAATCCCCTGGCATATCTATTGGAGAGATGATGGCATGTTTGGGAGAATGTTCCGTGTAGTCAGCAAACAGCTCGGAAAAAGTATCCTTGGATACTTGACAATGTATCCAAGGATAAACGGGCAAGTATCCAAGGATACTTTGCCAAGTAAGTTATATTTCTCTCTTTACCTCTCGTTCACACATTACAAATGGCATTTTGGCTTTTGGGGATGCAAAAGTGAGAGGGGCAGAGGGGGAAAGTCCTGTGTTTTTTGTATCTTTGTATGCTGGCAGGCACACACGTGTGTACCATCGTAGCGAAAGCAAACAAACTATTAACACTTAAGATATGAACATGCTTACAGTTTCATTCCGTAAACTCTTCTGTGCGGCATTCATTGCTGCCAGTGCATCGTCCCTTTATGCCGGAACACCTTCCGCACCGTCCTCCGCTCCCGATGCCGAGGGTACCTATCAGCCCACCGAGAGTAATCTGAAGGCACGTGCCGCTTTCTCTGAGCACCGCTTGGGCATCTTCCTCCATTGGGGCATCTACAGTATGTTTGGCCAGGGAGAGCATTATATGTCCAATGCCGGCATCAACCGCGACGAATATGCCAAGGCTGCCTATGGATTCTTCCCTTCGCGCTTCAATGCCAAGGAGTGGGTGACGGCTTTCAAGCAGGCCGGTGCCAAGTATATCTGCTTCACCACGCGCCATCATGACGGCTTCTCGATGTTTGCCACCAAGCAGTCGGACTATAATATAGTAGATGGTACCCCCTTCCGCCGCGATGTGCTGCGCGAACTCACCGATGAGTGCCGTCGCCAGGGGCTGGCTGTCCACTTCTATTATTCCCATATCGACTGGACACGCGATGATTATCCTGCCGGTTTCACCGGTCGCAACACAGGTAAGGACCCCAACAAGGCTGACTGGCCCTCCTATTTCAAGTTCATGAACGCCCAGTTGACAGAACTCGTGAAGAATTACGACCCCGATGCCATCTGGTTTGATGGCATGTGGGACCACGGCGGCGACTCCAAACCGTTTGACTGGCAGCTTGACGAGCAGTATGCTCTGCTTCACAGCCTCAAGCCCAGTCTCCTTGTGGGCAACAATCATCATCAGAAGCCCATTCCCGGTGAGGATATGCAGTTCTTTGAACGTGACCTGCCTGGTGAGAATACAGCAGGAATGAGCGGTCAGTCTATAGGCACGCTCCCTCTGGAAACCTGCCAGACAATGAACGGCATGTGGGGTTATAAGGTGACAGACCAGAACTACAAGAGCGTTTCAGAACTCATCCGTCTGCTTGTGGGGGCAGCTGGCAAGGGAGCCAATCTGCTGCTCAACATAGGTCCCATGCCTGATGGCGAACTGCCTGCTCCTTCGCTCGACCGTCTGAAGGGAATGGGCCAATGGCTTGACAAGTATGGTGAGACCATCTATGGTACTGTGGCAGGCGATGTGCCTACCCGTCCTTGGGGAGTAACTACGCGCAAGGGTGACCGCCTCTTTGTGCACATCATGTCTCTCAGTGACAACAGTCTCTTCCTGCCCGTGAAGGCCAAGGTGCGCAAGGCACTGGATTATGAGACCAAGAAGCCCTTGCGCTTCACGCAGACCGAAGACGGTGTGCTGGTTCATCTGGGTCAGGTGCCGCAGGGTGTTGACCATATTGTGGAACTTCAGACTAAGTGATGCGACCGTCCCCAGAGTGGGAATCCAGGAAAAGCGAAAGGCTGCTTCCCAGTGCAGGGAGGCAGCCTTTTGTCTGTGTATGCTGTTGTAGTGGGGGAGAGGTCTTTATGCCTTCTCCACCTCATCCTCTGTGAGGTTGGTGGCCATCGCTATCTGCGAGATGGTAAGTGCTCCGCTTGCTTTGAGGTTGCGTGCGATGCTCAGCCTTTCCTCTTTACGTCCTTCGGCTCTGCCCTTCCTTTCTGCTGTTATCAGGCAGCTATACCAGTCTCTGAAGTTCTTCAGGCTTTCCTCGTAGTCCTGTCGCTCTACGGGAGTATATTTGGCTATTTCGGCTTGCTCAAAGAGTCTGTTGAAGATGGCTTCGCGCAACTCGGCCGGACGCTCGTCGAGGTCGCCCAGGTGCTTGATGGCAAAGAGCCACTTGTCATAGAGGCTGCTCTCCTCGGTCAGCGGGGTGTTGTACTTGGGCATCTCCAGATAGAGGTAGGAGAGTTTGTCGTAGAACACCTTCCCCGTGGTCATATCCACCAGTTTGACTGTGTGTGTGAAGTCGCTGTCATTGTCGAAGGTGAAGTTGAGGAAGCAGATGGTATATACGCGCTTCAGCTCATAGTCCCACGACTTGCCCTGCTTGGCCTGTTCGCGTATGGGGAAGGTGGAGTAGAAGATGGAGCGGTCCTTGAAGAACTGCTGCTCTCCGTTTTGCATCTCAATGAGAATCTTCTCGCCCTTTTCTGTCTCGCAATACACATCGAAGACAGCTCTGCGCTCTGTGGCAGTCACCCCCAGGTTTTCGGTATTGAGGTAGGTGATGTCCAGGAAGTGCTCTGTCCCCTCGAAGCAAGAGTTGAGAAACGAGAGCAGCAGGTCTTTGTTCGCCTCGGTCCCAAAGAGTTTCTTGAACGCGAAGTCCGTGTAGAAGTTCACATATCTGGTCTGTGGGTCTGTCAGTGACATGGTTTTGCCTTTCTTTAATGGTTTGACAATGTTATGCGATGAAGTGCAGTGACTTGCACCATACAGTCGCAAAAGTACGAACTTTTCCCTTTACCTCCAATCATTCGAGCCGGATATCTGAATCTTTTGTGTGCAAGTACTTGGTGCAGTCAGCCTGGTGATGCTGCTGGGATTTGATGCTTCTGGCCATTTTCCAGGGGGCAGCTTCGTGTTTTGGCTCCAATAAGAGAAGGGCAGTAACGGGACGCTATACCTTATATATTATATCAGACATACCGTCTCTCTGAGTCATTCGGCTTGCGAAAGTGTGTGGCTATACATTATATATTATGGCAGACAGGGCAAAATGCCATCATGGAGCAGTCGTTCTCTTTTGGTAGAAGAGCCATCCTGTTCGGGTAAAAGTCGCCCTCTCTTACAGCCCAAAAGGCGGGAGAACAGGGTGGGGTAAAGACCGCTCTGGCAAGCAAAAGTTTACATTTCTGCCCAAGTATGGTGACAAAGTGAAAATAAATGTGTAATTTTGCCTTGTTTTTTGAAAGCAAAACGGTAATAACGAAGACAAGAGATGAGTAAACTGATGAAACCGGAGGGCTATCGTGCCCTGTTGGATTTGAAGCAGACCGAACTGGCCATCAAGAATATAAAGGACTTTTTCCTGAGTGGACTGAGCACCGAACTCCGTCTGCGCAGGGTGACTGCCCCGCTGTTTGTGCTGCGCGGGCTGGGACTGAATGATGACCTGAACGGTGTGGAGCGCCCGGTCAGTTTCCCTGTCAAGGATATGAACGAGGCTGTAGCCGAGGTGGTACACAGTCTGGCCAAGTGGAAGAGAGTCACTCTGGCCGACTATCAGATAGACCCCGGTTTCGGTATCATCACCGACATGAATGCCATCCGCCCCGATGAGGAACTCGACAATATCCACAGCCTCTATGTCGATCAGTGGGACTGGGAGCGTGTGATACTGCCCCAGGAGCGTACCATTGCTTTCCTCAAGCGCATTGTCCGCAAGATCTACAGCACCATCCTGCGCACCGAGTTCTACATCTGTGAGACTTATCCCCAGCTGCAGCACTTCCTGCCCGAGGAGGTACACTTCATCCACAGCGAGGAGCTGCTGCGCATGTATCCCGACAAGACTGCCAAGGAGCGCGAAGACCTCATCTGTCAGAAGTATGGGGCTGTGTTCGTCATGGGTATCGGCGGCAAGTTGTCCAACGGCCAGGAGCACGACATGCGTGCACCCGACTATGATGACTGGAGCACCCCCAACGAGGAAGGGTTCCTGGGACTCAATGGTGACTTGCTGGTGTGGTATCCCACCTTGGGCAGGAGCATCGAACTCAGCAGCATGGGTATCCGCGTAGATGCCGAGGCTCTGGAGCGCCAGTTGGCCCTGCAGGGCAAGGAAGACCGCAAGAGCCTCTTCTTCCATCGCCGCCTGCTCGAAGGTTCGCTTCCCCTTTCTATCGGAGGCGGAATAGGCCAGAGCCGCCTGTGCATGATACTCCTCCACAAAGCCCACATCGGCGAAACCCAGTCCAGCATCTGGCCCGACAGCATGCGCCGTGAGTGCCGCGAGGCAGGCATGCCCCTCATCTGACATTTTGGGGGTGAAGACAGCAGGCCGGCAGGAGGGATAAAAACGCCCTGCGGCCGACGGCAAGACCGCTGGCCCCTTGTGCATCAGAACATTTTGGAGACAATAAGACGAGAGCAAGAAAGGCGCGTCATGGTGACGCGTCTCATTTATTATCAATAACCAATGTACAACAAACAGATTCAGAAGTCAGAAGTCGTTACCTGGAGGCAGTTTGCCCACCATGGTTACAGCGCTTTTGCCAGCCTGCACCGTCAGGTGAGAATCGGTGTGCTCAGTGTGGCCACCCTCGGTGTGGCTGCCAAGGCAGAAGCCCAGTTGAGCCAAGCCCCTGCGCTTGAGCCCAAGGAAGAGCCTACCGAAGAGGTGAAGCCACTCGACGAGGTGACCGTAAGCGGCACTCTGGCTCCGCTGACTCAATTGCAGTCGGCACGTATCGTTACTGTACTCCAGCGTCAGGACATCGAGCAGGCGGGGGTACAGAGTATCAACGACCTATTCAAGTTAGCCACGGGCGTGGATGTCCGGCAGCGCGGTGGCTTTGGTATCCAGTCGGACATCTCCATCGATGGCGGCATCTTTGACCAGATTACCATCCTGCTCAACGGTGTCAACATCAGCAATCCACACACAGGACATCTGGCCGCTGACTTCCCCGTCAGCATCAGCGACATCGAGCGCATTGAGGTGCTCGAGGGTGCCGCCAGCCGTGTGTATGGCGGACAGAGTTTCGGCGGGGCCATCAATATCGTCACCCGTCATGAGCAGGAGACCACCCTCGAGGCAGGAGCCCAGGGCGGCAGCTTTGGCACCTTCGATGCCGATGCCCGTGTGGGACTGATACTTGGGCGCACCGGACATAGGGTAAGCGGCGGTGGCGGACGCAGCGACGGCGGTACGCTCAACAGCGACTGGCGCAAGGGCCAGCTCTATTATCAGGGCGACTTCAGCAACCGGCACATGACCCTCGACTGGCAGTTCGGTTTCTCGAAGAAGGCCTACGGGGCCAACACCTTCTACAGCGCAGCCTATCCCGATCAGTATGAACGCAACGAGCGCTACCTCATCTCGGTGCAGGGAGAGACCAAGGGCAAGTTCCACTTCACCCCGCAGGTATATTGGAACCGCACCTATGACAATTTCCAGCTTGTGCGCGGAAAGCAGTTCGGCGAGAACTTCCACCAGGCCGATGTGTATGGCATCAAGGCCGGAGGCTACTTCAACTGGTGGGGCGGCAAGACAGCGCTGGGTGCCGAACTGCGTCAGGAGGGTATCCTGAGCACCAATCTGGGCAGAGACCTCAGTCCTGAGCACTATGTGGATGCCCGCCACGGACATGGCACCCAATACACCCGCCAGGACGACCGCACCAGCGTCTCTTATAATCTGGAGCATAATATACTGCTTGACCGCTGGACCATCTCGGCCGGACTGCTTGCCAATATGACCACCAGCGTGGATCACCGCTTCCGCTTCTATCCCGGAGTAGATATCGCCTATCGTCCCGCTACGGGATGGAAACTCTTCTTCTCCTACAACAAGGGATTCCGCTTGCCCTCCTTCACCGAACTCTATTACAAGAGCGCTACACACGAGGGCAACCGCGGACTGAAGCCTGAGCACAACCGCTCGGTACAGCTGGGCGTGCAGTATGCCACTGCAGGATTCCAGGGTACCCTGCGCGGATTCTATCATCGCGGCAACCGCATGATAGACTGGGTGATGTACACTGCCGAGGATAACTATCACAGTGCTGCATTCAATCTGGACAATATGGGCGTGCAGGCCGATGCACGTGTGAGCTTCCCCGAGCTGTTTGACAAGAACACCTGGTTGCGCTCGCTGAGCGTGGGCTATACCTACATCCACCAGAAGCGCCACGATGGCACCCCCATCTTCAAGAGCAATTATGCCATGGAGTACCTGCGTCATAAGTTTGTGGCAAGCCTCAACCACCGCATCTGGAACCGCCTGTCGGCCACCTGGAGCGTGCGTTGGCAGGACCGCATGGGCAGCTACCTGCGTTACAGCGGCACCTATGTGGATCCCTCCACAGGCTTCCTGCGCGGCGAGAGCACAGGCCAACTGGTGGATTACAGTCCCTATGCCACCCTCGACCTCAAGCTACAGTGGACAGCCGAGCAGTACCAGGTGTTTGTACAGGGAACCAATATCACCAACCACAAGTACTACGACCTGGGCAATGTGCAGCAGCCTGGCATCTGGGTGATGGCAGGCGCCAGGGTGAAGTTCTAAGGGAGGCTTCATGTCCCTTTTGCCCTTCCGTCAGTTGGGATGGGACAGAAGGCAGAACACCGGAAACCGCTTTGCTGCCCGCCGCTGCAAAGCTTGTCATAAAACGCACCGCACTGCGAGAACCAACGCAGCGCGGTGCGTTTGCATTTGCAGCGCGGTGCATTGGCAATCGCAGTGCGCCGCACAGCCCATCGTTCCCTTGTTCCCAATAATTATCCTTTATGTCACAAACGCTTTGTCATTTCACTCAAAATCATTACTTTTGCGCTTAAATCGAAAAATCCGATGAGTAGAATAGCCTTTACCGCAGCGCTTCTGCTGCTGAGCCTGTGCGCCAACGCCTTTACGTTGGTCATTGATGCCGGACATGGCGGCAGGGACGGAGGAGCAAAGGGACGCTTCAGCAAGGAGAAGAATATCAACTTGGCTGTGGCGCTTGCGCTGGGCCGCCTGGTGGAGGACAACTGCAAGGATGTCAAGGTGATATATACCCGCAAGACAGACGTGTTCGTGGAGTTGGACGAGCGTGCCAATATAGCCAACCGCGCAAAGGCCGACCTCTTCATAAGCATACACACCAACAGCACCGCCAGCAAGGTGGGACCACGCGGAGCAGAAACCTACACGCTGGGTATGCACCGCGCTGCCGATAATCTGGAAGTGGCCAAGCGGGAGAACTCCGTCATCACGCTGGAGAGCAACTACGAGCAGAAGTACGAGGGTTTTGACCCTAACAGCAGTGAGAGCTACATCATCTTCGAGTTGATGCAGGACCAGAACATGGCCCAGAGCGTGAAGCTGGCACGCAAGGTGCAGGAGCAGTTCCGCTCCACGGCAGGACGCCTGGACAAGGGTGTGCATCAGGCAGGCTTCCTGGTGCTGAGGGCTACCAGCATGCCCAGTGTGCTGGTGGAGCTGGGTTACATCAACAATCCCTCGGAGGAGACATACCTCAACAGCCAGGCGGGCATAGCGGCAATGGCCAAGAGCATCTACCGCGCATTTGTGGCATACAGGAAGTGAGCGGTGCAGGATAAGGGATTCCCACGCACGGCTTATATATATAATAAGGAATATACAGAACGGTAAAATGAGAAAAGAAGTCAAGATAGGTCTCACAGGTGTAGCAGCCCTGATGATACTCTTTTTCGGTATCAAGTTCCTCAAGGGCGCCAACCTCTTCAGTTCGAGCAGTACCTACTACATCCGCTTCAGCAATGCAAAGGGACTCAGCAAGAACAGCACAGTCTTTGCCGACGGCTACAATGTGGGCACGGTGAGCGATATCATCTATGATTATGAGCATCCCGGACAGGTGCTTATCCAGATATGCACCAATCGCGGACTGCGCATCCCCAAGGGCAGCAGCGCCTCTCTCGACGAGGCTATGCTGGGCGGCTGCACGCTCAATATGCTGCTTGCCACCAATCCCCGCGAGTCCTATCAGCCCGGCGATACCATCATGGGCAATGATGAAGGCGGACTCATGTCGAAGGCCGAGGACTTGATGCCCAAGGTGGATCAGGTGCTGGCCAGGGTGGATACTCTGCTGGCCACGCTCAATATGCTGGCTGCTGACCCCAACCTCCCCCTTATCCTCAAGAACGCCGAGACGCTGACCGCCAATCTCAACGAGAGCAGCCAGCAGCTCAACCGCCTCCTCTCCCGCGATGTGCCTGCCATGACACGCACCTTCACCCAGGCTGGAGAGAATGTGGCAGCACTCACCGACAACCTCAACAAAATCAATCTGCAGAGCACTATGGACAGTGTGAACTGCACCATAGGCAATGTCAACCGCATGGTGGTACAGATGCAGAGCGAGGAGGGTACGCTGGGACTGCTCATGAAGGACCCCTCGCTGTACAACAGCCTCAACCATACCGTGCAGAGCGCCGATAGTCTGGTCAATGACCTCAAGGCTCATCCCAAGCGCTATGTGCACTTCTCTGTCTTCGGCAAGAAGGAGAAGTAACAGGCTCTGCCAGGCGGGATTTCTCCCGCAAGCAGACGCGGCAATGATGCCACCGCACCGTTAATTGAATTTATTCAAAATTAACGGGACTCCCCATGGGGAAGCGGTGCCAGCTTGTTGACGCTTGGTTTATCGGCAGTTAGGACTTCTTTTGGTGTCCTGTTTCGATGCATTAGTCAAAGCCATGTGCCGGGCTATGTATCAGTCACTTGTGCCCAAGAGGGGCGAAAGCGCGACAAAGCGACAACGGCGTGTTTCTTCATCTGCTGAAATTCAGTGCTTTGTGGCGCGGAGGAAGGTGGGGGAGCATGAGGAGCAAAATTTGGAGCGCGTGCAAAAAGTGTGTACATTTGCAGAGAATTTCTCGCAAGGAAACGACTAAAAGGCAATTAAATCTCAAGAACTAAGGATGGATAAGTCACCACGCGATAAGTGGAAGGAATGCCTGGGCATTATCAGGAACAACTTGGACGAGCAGAGGTTCAACACATGGTTTGAGCCTATCCGCTTCAAGTCCTATGACCAGGACAGGAAGGAACTCACGATATTCGTTCCCTCCAGTTTCTTCTATGAGTATCTGGAAGGTCACTACCGGAGAATCATGCATATGACTATCGCCAAGGTGTTCGGTGCCGACCAGCACTTGAAGTACGAAGTGAAGGTGGCCGGCAAGGAGACCGTGAATGTGGAGAGTGACGAACCTACCTTGCTGGACGGGCAGCCCCGTGCAGCGGTGCCCGCCAACCAGTCGCCGCGTATGGCTCAGGCGGCAGGAGCACCCCAGGATCTGGACTCCTGTCTCAACATGAAGCAGAACTTCGGGAACTTCATCGAGGGCGTGAGCAACAAGTTGCCTCGCAGCATCGGACTCTCTATCGCCGAGAATCCCAGCCAGCAGACTTTCAACCCCCTCTTTATATACGGACCCAGCGGAGTGGGCAAGACCCATCTGGTGAATGCCATCGGTACGCGCATGAAGGAACTTCACCCCGACAAGAGGGTGCTCTATCTGAGTGCACGTCTCTTCGAGGTCCAGTACACGTCATCCGTTCGCCAGAACAGGATAAACGACTTCATGCATTTCTACCAGAGCATTGACATGCTCATCGTGGATGATATACAGGAGATGGTGGGCAAGCAGGCCACACAATACACCTTCTTCCACATCTTCAACCACCTGCGTCAGAATGGTCGTCATATCATCCTCACCAGCGACCGTCCGCCTACGGCATTGCAGGGGATGGAGGATAGAATGATCACCCGATTCCAGAGCGGACTGCTGGCCGAGCTGGAGAAACCCGAGGAGCGCCTGCGCAGGGACATCCTGGAAAGCAAGATCAAGCACGACGGACTCAGAATCCCCGAGAAGGTCATCGACTATATCTCGCAGAACGTGAGCGACAGCGTGCGTGAGCTCGAGGGAGTGGTGCAGAGCCTGCTGGCCTATTCGGTGGTGTTCAACCGCGATGTGGATCTGCAGTTTGCCATGCGCATCATGAACCACAACATGCATGTAGAGCGCAAGCGCACCATTACGGTAGATCAGATAGTGGAGCACGCATGCGAATACTTCCAGATCAAGCAGGAGGATGTATATGGCAAGAGCCGCAAGGCAAACATCGTGCTCGTGAGACAGTTGAGCATGTACTTGGCGCAGCACCACACTCAGTTGACCGCCAGTAGGATAGGTAATCTTGTGGGAGGCCGCAATCACGCCACCGTGATTCACAGCGTGCGCACCATAGAGAACCGCCTGAAGAGCGACAAGGACTTCCAGAAGAAGGTGACAGAGCTGGAGGGGAAACTCAAGGCATGACTTTTATACCATAATAATATAACGTATGATGAACATCAGCACTCGCAAGACCATACGGAAATATACGCAGCAGCCCATCTCTGATGAGCTGCTGAACCGCTTATTGGAGGAGGCTTCCCACACCCAGACAATGGGCAACCTGCAACTCTACAGCGTGGTGGTCACACGTTCGCAGGAGGCCAAGCAGGCATTGGCACCCTTCCATTTCAACCAGCCCATGGTGACACAGGCTCCCGTGGTGCTGACCATCTGTGCCGATTTCAGACGGGTGAGCGACTGGTGTGAATGTCGTCAGGCGGTGCCAGGATACGACAATATGCTCAGCTTCATGAATGCTGCCACCGATGCCTTGCTCTATACGCAGACCTTCTGCAACCTGGCTGAAGAGCAGGGGCTGGGCATCTGCTACCTGGGCACCACGCTCTATATGCCTGCACAGATATCCGAGCAGTTGCATCTGCCTGCACTCACCTTCCCCGTGGCAACACTCACCGTGGGCTGGCCCGATGAGAACCCTGAGCAGCAGGACCGTCTTCCCCTTGACTCCTTTGTACATCAGGAGAGCTATCAGGCCTATACCCCCGAGCGCATCGACCGCTTCTATTCAGCCAAGGAAGCATTGCCCGCCAATCAGGGCTTTGTGGAGGAGAATGGCAAGGAGACGCTTGCGCAGGTTTTTACAGACGTCCGCTATACCCGCAAGGACAATGAGGCCATGTCGCATGGAATGCTTGCGGCACTTCGCAAACAAGGTTTTCTGAAGCAGGAACCCAGTGTGGCTCCTCTCGAGGTGGTGGAAACCAGACCCGAGACACTGGAGTGCGATGTGGTGCGTTTCCAGAACAAGAAAGAGAAGTGGGTGGCTTTCGTGGGACTGCTCAACGGACATCCCTATGAGATATTCACCGGTCTGATGGACGATGAAGAAGGCATCGCACTGCCCAAGAGCGTGACACACGGCCGCATCATCAAGCATGTGGATCGCGACGGACAGAAGCGCTACGACTTCCAGTTCGAGAACAAACGTGGCTACAAGACCACTATCGAGGGTCTCAGTGAGAAGTTCAACCCCGAGTATTGGGATTATGCCAAGCTCATCAGCGGTGTTCTGCGTTATCGCATGCCCATTGACCACGTCATCAAACTCGTTACCTCGCTCCAACTCGAGAGCGATAATATCAATTCCTGGAAGACAGGAGTGGCCAGGGCACTCAAGAAGTATCTGCCCGAATCGCTGCAGAACGAAGACGTGACAGAGGAGTGAGCAGGCGTATGAATGTGGATATCTTCATCAAGCGACTGCGCCTCTATGGCCGTCACGGAGTGCTCCCCCAGGAGAGAGAGGTGGGTGCCAACTTCTATGTGACCCTCACCGCTGCTGCCGATGTGAGCGATGAGGCACTGCTGCACGACCGTCTGGAGGGTACCGTGGATTACAGCAAACTTGTGGAAGTGCTGGAGCGGGAGATGGCAAAGCCCTCAGCCTTGCTCGAACATGCGGCTATGCGGATGGCTTCCAGCGTGCTCCGCGACTTCCCCATCATATCCAGGGTAGAGCTCGAATTGGAAAAGGAAAACCCGCCCATGGGAGTGCAAACTGAGGGCGTTGGAGTCAAAATAGTGCACGTAAGGTGATATTGTCATCGCAAAACTGCGCAAAAAGAATAAAATTGCGTAATTTTGCGATGAATTTGTATTTAGTTAGTCAGAAAATGGGAAACTTAAGTATCGGATTGGAACTTATGATTGTGGGCATGCTCACCGTGTTCGTCATTCTGCTCATCGTTATATGGGGCGGAAAACTGCTTATTGCTGTGGTCAACAAGGTGCCTCCCGAAGAAGTTGTTCCTGCAAAGAAGAGTGCAAAGCCAGCCAGCACAATCGATGGCGGCACAATGGCAATCCTTCAGGAAGTGGTGAGTCAGATTACAGGCGGAAAGGGCAAAGTGGCCTCTGCAAAGAAAATCTGATGGCCATGCCGGGCCGTTGTGTGTCAAGCCGAAACGGTTTGCTCTCCTCGGTCCCAAGCCGTGCAAAGGCACCAGCATACAGATAAACACAATAACAGATTCCCTTTTGACAGTCAGTTGAGCCGCGTCTGACGAAACAGTCAGAGCACAGCGCGGGCAAACGGACAGAACTGGGAAGCCTCAAGTAATATTAAGGAAAGAAAGTAACAAGATATCGCAAATGAAAAGAGAAGTAAAGTTTAGCTTGGTTTTCCGCGACATGTGGCAGAGTGCAGGCAAGTACCAGCCGCGCGTGGACCAGTTGGTGAAGGTGGCTCCTGCCATTATCAAGATGGGTTGCTTTGACCGTGTGGAGACAAACGGAGGAGGCTTCGAGCAGGTGAACCTGCTGTATGGAGAGAACCCCAACAAGAGTGTTCGTCAGTGGACAAAGCCTTTCCATGAGGCTGGAATACAGACACACATGCTGGACCGCGCGCTCAACGGACTTCGTATGAGCCCATGTCCCAAGGACCTTCGCAAACTCTTCTATAAGGTGAAAAAGGCTCAGGGTACCGACATCACCCGCATCTTCTGCGGACTCAACGACCCCAGAAACGTAATCCCCTCTATCCAGTATGCCAAGGAGGCCGGCATGATAGCCCAGGCTTCGCTGTGCATCACCCACAGCCCAATACACACTGTGGAGTACTACGTGAACCTGGCCAAGACATTCATCGAGGCTGGTGCCGACGAGATTTGCCTCAAGGATATGGCTGGCATTGGCCGTCCTGTATCACTGGGCAAGATTGTAGAGGGCATCAAGGCTTATAAGAAGGATATTGTCATCCAGTATCACAGCCACGCCGGTCCTGGTTTCTGCATGGCCTCAATCCTTGAGGTGGCAAAGGCTGGCTGCGACTATATCGACACCTCTATGTCTCCTCTGGCTTGGGGAACAGGCCATGCCGACATCATCGCCGTACAGGAGATGCTGAAGGATGCCGGTTTCCAGGTGAAGGAAATCAATATGGAGGCATACATGGAGACACGTACACTCATCCAGGAGATGTATGATGACTTCCTGGGTTATTATATTCCCAAACTCAATCATATCAACAACTCTCTGCTGGTGAAGCCCGGTCTGCCTGGCGGTATGATGGGTTCACTGATGACAGACCTCGAGGATAACCTGAAGAGCCTGAACAAGTGGAAGGTGAAGAACGGCCAGCCCGAACTGACCACCGACCAGCTTCTGGTGAAGCTCTTTGACGAGGTGGCTTACGTTTGGCCCAAGGTGGGTTACCCCTGTCTGGTGACTCCTTTCAGCCAGTATGTGAAGAACCTCGCTCTGATGAACGTTATCCAGATGGAGAAGGGCAAGGCTCGCTGGAGCATGATAGCCGACAACATCTGGGATATGATACTGGGCAAAAGCGGACGTCTGCCTGGTGAGGTGGCTCCCGAACTGGTTGAAATGGCCAAGGAACAGGGACGTGTGTTTGAGACAGAGGATCCTCAGTCTTACTATCCCGATGACCTGGATACCTATCGCCAGAAGATGCAGGAGAAGGGTTGGGAACTTGGCGAGGACGACGAGGAACTCTTCGAGTACAGCATGCACCCATCTCAGTACGAGGCTTACAAGAGTGGCAAGGCAAAGGCAGACTTCGAGGCTGACCTGGCTGAGCGCAAGGCAAAGGCAAATGGCGCCGGTGCTGCCGAGTTGCCTAAGAGCATCAAGGTGAGCGTAAACGGACAGACCTACGAGGTGAACATCGCTTATGGCAATGAGGCACCTGCTGCCACCACAGCTTCCACTGCATCGGCTGCTCCTGTGGCTGCTGGTGAGGGCGAGGATATTCTGGCTCCTCTGGAGGGCAAGTTCTACCGTGTGAAGGATTCTCAGGAGACTCCCAAGCAGATTGGCGAAGAGGTGAAGACTGGTGATGTAATCGGCTACATCGAGGCCATGAAGACCTACAATGCCATCCGTGCCGACTTCGACGGTGTGCTGACCGCCATTCTGGTCAACAGCGGAGATGCTGTGGAAGAGGACGATCCCATCATTAAAATAGCAAGGAAGTAAACTCACGATGGATAAGATATTAGAAGCTTTAGACAAGGTATATGACATGACGGCGTTCTCCAACATTGCGGAGAACCCCCTCTTCCTCGTCATGTATCTTCTCGCATTCACCTTGCTCTATCTGGGCATTGTGAAGAAGTACGAGCCTCTGCTGCTCGTGCCCATCGCCTTTGGTGTGCTCATTGCCAACTTCCCCGGCGGTGAAATGGGTGTCACACAGGCCAACAGTGAAGGAATGGTAGAGGTGAACGGTGTGATGAAGAACATCTACGAGATGCCTCTACACCAGATAGCTCACGATCTGGGCTTGATGAACTACCTCTATTATGCACTTATCAAGAGCGGTCTGCTGCCTCCCATCATCTTTATGGGTGTGGGTGCGCTCACCGACTTCGGTCCTATGTTGCGCAACCTCAAGCTTGCCATCTTCGGAGCAGCTGCCCAGATGGGTATCTTCTCTGTACTGCTGGTAGCTCTGGCAGTAGGTTTCACTCCTCAGGAGGCTGGTTCGCTGGGCATCATTGGTGGTGCTGACGGTCCTACGGCTATCTTTACCACTATCAAGCTGGCTCCCCATCTGCTGGGTCCCATCGCCATTGCGGCTTACAGTTACATGGCTCTCGTGCCTGTGATTATCCCCCTGGTGGTGAAGTGCCTGTGCACCAAGAAGGAGTTGATGATCAACATGAAGGAACAGGATAAGCTCTATCCCGATGCCACCAAGATCAAGAACATGCGTGTGCTGAAGATTATCTTCCCCATCGCAGTTACCACCATCGTGGCTATCTTCGTGCCTACAGCTGTTTCTCTGGTGGGTATGCTCATGTTCGGTAACCTGCTCAAGGAGATTGGTAACGACACCTCTCGCCTCTTCGATGCAGCATCCAACGGCATCATGAATGCAGCCACCATCTTCCTGGGACTCTGTGTGGGTGCCACCATGACAGTGGATGCCTTCATCAATGTGCAGACTTTGGGTATTGTGGCAGGCGGCTTCTGTGCCTTTGCCCTCAGTATCGCTTCGGGTATCTGCATGGCTAAGATTTGGAACCTCTTTGCCAAGAAGAAGGTCAATCCCCTTATCGGTGCCACTGGTCTGAGTGCTGTGCCCATGGCCAGCCGTGTCTGCAACGGAATCAGCACCAAGTACGATCCCAAGAACCACGTGCTCAACTACTGCATGAGCTCCAACATCTCTGGCGTTATCGGTTCGGCCGTTGCCGCAGGTGTGCTCATCAGCTATCTGGGCTAAACCATATGAGCCGGCGGACAGAACAGCGTCCGCCGGCTTTTTCTTTTTTTCCCTAAAGACAAACTCATAACGTACCCATTATCATGAGACATTCATCCCTCTTGCTTGCCTCGGTTCTGACCGCCATTGTTCTGACCGCTTCGGCTGGCAAGCATGTCATCAAGTTTGATTCGAGCAGAGAGATGTCGGGCTCCAAGATTGCCCTTCGCGATGTCAATCCACAACTTCCCACCGACTGGAACGGCTACAACTATGTGGTGGTGGAGTTTCGTGTCTCCACCTCCCAGCGTTTCTTCCTCGGCTTCACCACCTCACATGGTTACGACGAGGTGCGCATTCATTCCTACGTGCCAGGCCAGTGGAACCGCCTGGCTATTCCACTCATCTATTACACCCAGCCGCCTGCTTCGGCCATCGATATGGCTGCCACCTACAACAAGCCCCGCTTCACCGGTTGGATCAATCTGGGTGGAAACATCGGCCCGATGACTCAGGTCGATTCCATAGGAGTGCGCATGAGAGCTCCCATAGGCAATCAGCAGATAGAGATACGCAATGTGACGCTCAGCGTGGATGACCCCGGCGACACATACTTGGGCAAGCGTCCCGCTGTGGATGAGTTCGGACAGTCCAATTTGGTTAAATGGCCAGGCAAATTGACCAGCCTCAAACAGCTTCGCAAGGTGTGGCAGGCCGAGGAGGATGAGGCTGTCTCCACAGAGCAACTCTATGGCTACTCGCGCTATGGCGGCTATCTGGCCCACCGCTATGACCATGGGACGGGCTACTTCCGTACAGCACTGGTCGATGGTCGCTGGTGGTTTGTTGATCCCGACGGCTATCTCTTCCTCTCGGTGGGTGTTGACTGCATCTACACACTTGGCGGAGGAGACGTTCGCGATGTGGAGAAGAGAGAAGGGATGATAGGTCAGTTGCCGCCCTCACGCTTCTTGCAAAAGGGTCGCAACGGTACCACCACAGCCCGTTATGCGCTATGGAACCGCGAACGCAGGTTTGGTGAGGATGCCGAGCAGAAGGCTTCCGAACTGGCCTTCAAGCGTATGGACAAATGGGGTGTGAATACTATAGGCAACTGGTCGGACAAGAAACTTGAGCAGCAGAGACGCAAGGCCATCACCTGCACATTCTATCCTGCGGGAGCCGACAGCAGGCTCATGGGACTGGGTGACGTGTATGGAGATAATTTCAAGGAACGTCTGCGCGAATCCCTCAAGCAGACAATCGTCCCTCACCGGGACAATCCTTGGCTCATCGGATACTTCATGGGCAATGAACCATCGTGGGTAGGGCAGGAGCAGAGGGTGTGCCAGATGATACTCCAAGGAGAGAACCGCGGCATCAAGACTGCTTTGCGTCAGTGGCTCAGTGACCATGGCGACAACAAGGAGCAGCGTCGGGCATTCATCTATGACTGCTTCCGCCGCTATATCGAGGCGGTCAAGGAGGTTCAGCTCGAGCTTGACCCTCATCACCTTTGCCTGGGCTATCGCTTTGCCAGCGTGTATGATGTCAACGAGACTCTTCTTGGCATCTGCGGCAAGGTGTTCGATGTGCTCAGCTTCAACCACTATTCGCTTTCTCCTGAGCACCGCCTTCTCGATCGCGTGATGCGTCAGTCCGGTCTTCCCATGATGATAGGGGAGTTCCACTTTGGTTCTGTTGACCGCGGGCAGGGACAGTCTCTCTGGCAGGTCAATTCGCAAGCCCAGCGCGGAGTGGCTTATCGCTATTATGTGGAGAACGGCTTTGCCCATCCCGGACTCATCGGTACAGCCTATTTCACATGGTATGACCAGGATGTGCTTGGCCGCTTTGATGGCGAGAACTATAATTGTGGCTGCATCGATGTCACTGATGTTCCTTATCCTGAGCAGACACGTGCTATGATGGAGACTGCAAGCCAGCTCTACAGCATCCATGCAGGCACACAGCCCCCTTATGCCCGGCAACCAGAGCGGGCACGTGGTCATGACCACGGACCTGACGAATGGTAATGTCACCTCTGGGAAGCAGAAACCACGCCGAAAGTACGCTTATCCCACAAAAAAAGCGTATTTTCGCGTGACAAACAGAAAGCTTAATCAGAATGAACGTAATAAAGACACCCATTGAGGGAGTACTCATCATCGAGCCGCGCATTTTCCGTGATGCCCGAGGCTATTTCTTTGAGAGTTTCAGCCAAAGGGAGTTCGACGAGAAGATCAGACCCATTCACTTCTGTCAGGACAATGAGAGCATGAGTTCGTATGGCGTAATGCGCGGACTGCATTTCCAGCGTCCCCCTTACACCCAGAGCAAGCTGGTGCGCTGTGTGCGTGGTGCTGTGCTCGATGTGGCAGTGGATATCCGCAAGGGTTCACCCACCTATGGCCAGCATGTGGCAGTAGAACTCACCGAGGACAATCACCGCCAGTTCTTCGTTCCACGCGGTTTTGCCCACGGTTTCTCTGTGCTCAGCGATACCGCAGTGTTCCAGTACAAGTGCGACAACTTCTATCATCCCGAGGCTGACGGAGGCATCTCCATCCTCGATGACAGTCTGAATATCGACTGGCGCATCCCCACAGACCGTGCTATCCTGTCGGACAAAGACACCCGTCACGAATTGCTCAAGGACTTCGACAGCCCCTTTGACATCAACGTCGATTTGTATTGAAGAAACGGCTCACCGCCCTATGGTTAGGGGTTAGAGTTTGGTGTATTGTACCTGTCAATCCCCAAACTCTAGCCCCTAAATCTTTTTCCTTACTGTTTCTTGGCTTATGGGGCGGGGGCGGATTGCGCTCTTGAGTCTTTGTTGTGCTCAGAAGACAAGAACAGAAGTTACACTTGTTGTTCTTTGGAAATCCACACATCGGCACCTCGAATATGCCCAGCCCACCAGTCCCTCAGTCTCAACTCCCTCCAAGTGGCAAGCACGTCGAAAAAACGAAGCAAGGATACTTGGCAAAGTAATACTGGATACTTGCCCGTTTATCCTTGGATACATTGCCAAGTATCCTTGGATACTTTTTCGGGGCAGTTTCGTGGTGTGTCTTTTCCTGGTTTTAAAGACACTTTTTCTCTTTATAAACTGAAACAGTAGTCTGTGTTGTAAAAGCCATACTGAATCAGTTGTTACTTTCGTGGAAATCTCCCTAAAGTTTATTATCTTTGCATATAGAATAGCAATTGCCTTAATAGAAATATGGTATAATGCAAAATGCGCCTAAGATGACAACGGAATCAATAACCACCGTTATAAATTGGAAACATAAATGGGTCAGGAAGAAAAGCCATGGTTCTATCGTTTGCAAATGGTAGCCAATATCATGATTGCAAGGAGGAAAGATGGTATGGCCCAAAAGATGTTGGCAGATAAAATGAAATATACACAACAGTACATGTCAAGTGAAAGCATTTCGCCTGAAGACATAAGGGGAATCAAGTGTAAAGGTAAATAAAAGGAAATAAGATATGCCATTGCAAAGTGAAGCAGCTCTCGAAAATGGACTTATAGCTACTCTTCAAAAGATGAACTACGAGTATGTTCATATTGAAGAGGAGAAGAACCTGTCTGCCAATTTCAAGAAACAGTTGGAGAAACACAACAAGAAGAAATTGGAGGAATTGGGTCGTACCGAATTTACAGATTCAGAGTTTGAAAAGATACTTATCTATCTTGAAGGTGGCACTCGCTTTGAAAAGGCAAAGAAACTTCGTGATCTTTTTCCTCTTGAACTGGAAAACGGAGAACGCCTGTGGGTGGAATTCTTGAACCGCACACACTGGTGCCAGAACGAGTTTCAGGTTTCCAACCAGATTACTGTTGAGGGAAGAAAGAAGTGCCGTTACGATGTGACGATACTTATCAATGGTCTGCCTTTGGTTCAAATAGAACTGAAGCGCAGAGGTGTGGAACTGAAACAGGCATACAACCAGATACAACGCTATCACAAGACTTCTTTTCATGGGTTGTTTGACTATATCCAATTGTTTGTTATCTCCAATGGAGTGAACACGCGCTATTTTGCCAACAATCCTAATAGCGGTTATAAGTTCACGTTTAACTGGACAGATGCAGCCAATGTTCCTTTTAACGACTTGGAAAGGTTTGCCACAGTGTTCTTCGACAAATGCACATTAGGCAAGATTATCGGCAAGTACATCGTGTTGCATGAGGGTGACAAATGCCTGATGGTGCTTCGCCCTTATCAGTTCTATGCGGTAGAGAAGATACTCGACCGTGTGGAAAACTCCAACGATAACGGTTATATATGGCATACAACTGGTGCAGGAAAGACCTTGACATCATTCAAGGCAGCCCAACTCGTATCAGAGTTGGACGATGTGGATAAGGTTATGTTCGTTGTTGACCGCCACGACCTTGACACGCAGACCCAAGCCGAATATGAGGCTTTTGAGCCTGGTGCCGTTGACAGTACCGACAACACAGACGAGTTGGTGAAGCGTTTGCACAGCAATTCAAAGATTATCATAACCACCATACAGAAACTCAATGCCGCTGTCAGCAAGCAGTGGTATAGCAGTCGTATAGAAGAAATACGTCATTCTCGCATCGTGATGATATTCGATGAGTGTCATCGAAGTCATTTCGGAGAATGTCACAAGAATATCGTGAAGTTCTTCGACAATACGCAGATATTTGGTTTTACTGGCACACCTATCTTTGTCCAAAATGCGGTGGACGGACACACTACAAAAGAAATCTTTGGCAACTGTCTTCACAAATACTTGATAAAGGATGCCATTGCCGATGAAAACGTGCTTGGCTTCCTTGTGGAATATTATCACGGCAATGATGATGTGGATAATGCCGACCAAGACCGCATGACGGAGATAGCCAAATTTATCCTTAATAATTTCAATAAGTCAACATTTGATGGAGAGTTTGACGCATTGTTTGCCGTGCAGTCAGTGCCGATGCTAATCCGTTACTACAAGATATTCAAGAGCCTCAATCCGAAGATTAGGATTGGAGCAGTCTTCACATATGCAGCCAACAGTAGTCAAGACGATGAGCAGACCGGTATGAACACTGGCGGCTATGTGAGCGAAAGTACAGGCGATGCAGACGAGCTGCAAGCCATCATGGATGACTATAATAATATGTATGGAACAAGTTTTACCACCGAAAATTTCCGTGCATATTACGATGACATCAACCTCCGCATGAAGAAAAAGAAGGCAGACATGAAGCCTCTCGACCTCTGCTTGGTTGTCGGTATGTTCCTTACAGGCTTCGACAGCAAGAAACTCAATACACTCTATGTTGACAAAAATATGGAGTATCATGGATTATTGCAAGCGTTCAGCCGTACCAACCGTGTGCTTAACGAGAAGAAGCGTTTCGGTAAGGTGGTTTGCTTCCGTGACTTGAAAAGCAAGGTGGACGAGTCCATCAAACTTTTCAGCAACAGCAACAATCTTGAAGATATTGTGCGCCCACCATTTGATGATGTCAAAACCCACTATCAAGAACTAACAAAGAACTTCTTGGAGCATTATCCCGAACCGCACTATGTGGACTATTTGCAGAGTGAGAACGACAAGATGCAGTTTATCCTCGCTTTCCGTGACATCATCAAAAAACACGCAGAGATACAAGTGTATGACGAGTTTGAGGAAGATGCCCCCGACCTTGGCATGACCGAACAACAGTTTATGGACTTCCGCAGCAAGTATCTTGATATATACGATTCGTTTGCTGTGCAAAACAAAGAGCAGTCAACGACATACCAAGTATCAGAGGACAATCCCAGCATGGTTGGTGAGCCAGACCCTCTTGAAGAAGCCTCAACTGGTATGGGCGATATTGATTTCTGCTTGGAACTCCTGCATAGCGACATCATCAATGTTGCCTATATCTTGGAGCTGATTGCAGACCTTAATCCATACAGTGAGGACTATTCAGAGAAGCGTAAGCACATCATCGACACCATGATAAAGGATGTCGAACTTCGCAGTAAGGCAAAACTCATTGACGGATTTATCCAGAAGAATGTGGATGATGACCGTGACAATTTCATGGCTCGCAAACAAAAGGCTGATGGTACAAGCGACCTTGAAGAACGCTTGAACAACTACATCGTCACCGAACGTAACAATGCAGTCAATACGCTTGCAAAGGATGAAGATTTGGATGCTTCCGTGCTCAATCATTACCTCTCGGAGTATGACTACTTGCAAAAGGAACAGCCTGAAATCATACAAGAGGCATTGAAAGAGAAACACTTGGGACTGAT
>SAMEA104315427__coassemble_253_pt1 | contig 130585 bp, 93 predicted proteins | sample SAMEA104315427__metabat2_low_PE_043 | metagenome-assembled genome bin SAMEA104315427 (sample SAMEA104315427) | gut metagenome | biome: Monkey gut; feature: monkey-associated habitat; material: faeces | place: China | collected 2013 | reverse complement strand
AGATGAAGATTCATGGCTTGGACCACGTTTGCCTGGACGTCACGCACAAGAATCCCGAGGAGACCAAGCACCATTTCCCCAACATCTACGCCAAGTGCCTGTCTATCGGAATAGACATCACCAAGGAGTTCATTCCCGTAGCTCCCAGCGCACACTACATGTGCGGAGGCATCAAGGTGGATCTGGACGGCCAGAGCAGCATACATCGCCTGTATGCGGTGGGCGAATGCTCGTGCACCGGACTGCATGGAGGCAACCGCCTGGCCAGCAATTCTCTCATCGAGGCAGTGGTTTATGCCGATGCTGCAGCACGTCACTCGTTGGAGGTCATCGACAAGTATGACTTCAACGAGCGTGTTCCGGAATGGAACGATGAAGGCACCATGAGCAATGAGGAGAAGGTGCTGATAGCCCAGGACGTGAAAGAGGTGAACCAGATAATGAGCACCTATGTGGGCATCGTGCGCAGTGACCTGCGTCTGCACCGGGCCTGGGAGCGTCTGGACCTGCTCTACGAGGAGACAGAACACCTGTTCAAGCGTGTGAAGCCTACCCGTGACATCTGTGAGTTGAGAAATATGATCAATGTGGGCTACCTCATCACCCGCCAGGCGCTGGAGCGCAAGGAGAGCCGTGGACTGCATTACACCATCGATTATCCCAGGCACGCTCTGGACAAGAAATAAATACCCTAAAGCATGACAGCATGGTGCTACAGGCCGTTGAGCCTGTGGCCGATTGCTGCGTGCCACTATATAATAATGAAGAAAAGCATCTTCGGCATACTTATCATGATGGAGAGCCTGCTGCTGGCCCTCAGTGCAGTCGTGTCGGCATTCTACCGCGAGGGCCAATGGCAGATATATCTGATGACCGCCGCAGCGGTGTTCGTCATCGGGCTAGGCTGCAAGGTGGCGGGCGAGCGCGAGAAAGAGAAGCGCCTCACACGCGCCGACAGTTTCCTGGTAGTCACACTCTCATGGGTGGTGTTCTCCGTCATAGGTGCCATTCCTTATATGTTTATAGCTGGAATGGACGTGCATGCTGCTTTCTTCGAAGCAATGAGCGGCTTCACCACCACGGGTGCCACTTGCATTTCCGATGTGGATGCCATGCCCAAGGGGCTGCTCTTCTGGCGCAGTCTGACCCACTGGATAGGCGGACTGGGCATAGTGGTCTTCTCCTTCGCCCTTATTCCGTCCTACGACATGAGGAGCAGCAACGTCTTTTCTGCCGAGGTGACAGGCTTGGGGGTAGATAAGTTGCGGCCCAAGATAGGCGATACGGCCAGGCGTCTGCTGCTCATTTACCTGTTTCTCACAGCCGTGTGTGCGCTGTGTTACTGGCTGGGTCCGATGGACACCTACGACTCTGTGTGCCATGCCATGAGCACTATCGCCACAGGCGGATTCAGTACTCATACGGCCAGCATAGGCTATTTCCACAGCGCTTATATAGAGTATGTGTGCTGTTTCTTCATGCTTCTCAGCGGCGTGAACTTCAGTCTGTTCTACTATGCCAGTATCGGTCGTCCTGCTACGCTGTGGTGTAACGAGGAGACCAAGACGTTCTTCGGCATTGTGGGCATTTCGGTGTTGCTCTTCATCGTGCTCTTTATGTTTGTCACGTCAGACAGCTGTCCGTCGGAACTCTTGCCGCATGGACTGGAGGAGACGTTCCGCTCGTCGCTCTTCCATGTGTCGTCCATCATGAGCAGCACAGGCTTTGCCGCCCAGAAGTTTGACTATGTCAGCTGGGGGGCTGCCTTCTGGGGACCCACAGTGACCATTATGGCCATAGGAGCCTGTGCAGGTAGCACGGCTGGAGGAATCAAGGTGCTGAGGATTCTCATCTCGATGAAAACCCTTTTCAACGAGCTGGTGTTGCAGCTTCATCCGCGTGCTGTGCTCAGCGTGAGGGTCAACGGGCACGTTGTGAGCGAGGAGAAAGTGCGCCGCACGCTCACCTTCGTCTTCGTATATCTGCTTCTCGTTGCCTTGGGAGCCGCCTGTCACGGACTGATGGGAGCCGATGTGGATACCTGCGTAGGCGCCAGCATCTGCACTCTGAGCAATGTGGGACCAGGCACGGGCACCGTTGGACCGGCCTGCAATTTCGCCTCCATCCTGCCTGCAGGCAAGTGGCTCATGAGTTTCTATATGCTTGTGGGACGTCTGGAAATCTTCACCGTCCTCTTCCTCTTCATGCCACATTACTGGAAGGAGAGAAGATAAGCCTTTTTCTCACCCTTTTAGCGCTTTTTTGTCACGGTGTCGTCACTGAAAAGCCATATTTTTGCATTATTCGTCGAAAAATAGTGCAAGGAAGCTGTTTTTTTGCTCCTCGAATGCTTGTTGAATGCTCAAATCTCTTAACTTTGCGTATAGAGCAAGCAGAAGAGTTGCTTGATAAATCTCTGTTAATCATATAAAACCAAACAACATGAAGAGGAACTTTACGCGATGGATGCTCTCCGCTGCCCTGTTGACAGCGTTGGGGGGGCCTTTGATGGCGCAAGAGGTCACCAAACCAGTGGCCGACCTGTTGGATGTCAAGTTCAATGCCGACGGAACAGCAGAGGATGTTTCGCCAATGAAGAACACAGTTGAAACCGTGGGAACTGCATTCAGCACCTATTACAACGACGCCTTCGGCTTCGTAGTGGCTAACTTCACCAACAACTGGGGGCAGAACAACTCCAGCGGCTACCGCATCGACTATGAGCAGAATGAGGAGTTCAAGAACAAACTCGCCGACGGTCATTCGCTCGAGATGGTGGTTATGGCCGACTATTCAGAGGTGAAAGACGTCGAAATCAAGCCCTTCTCAAGCATGGAGGCAGGCGGTACGGGATTCCTGATAACGGGGAGCAACCGAGGAAACGTAATGACGTTCCTGCCCAACGTAAGTGCTGACGGCAGCAGCAAATGGAACTGGTGTACCAGCGGCATCTCACCCGAGAAGAAGGTTTATTACCATTTCGTGGGTGTGTGGAACCAGGAGGAAGGCAAAGCCTACATCTATTGCAATGGCAAGTTGATGAACAGCATCAGTACCGACAAGCAGTTCCGCTTTGCCAAGGACGGTAGCAAGTGGTTCTGCATAGGCGGTGATCCGGGCGGTTCCAACGTACAGGCCGGCTGGCGCGGAGACGTTGCTGTGGCTCGTGTATATGGCGATCCCCTCACCGGCGAGCAGGCTGAAGCACTCTGGCAGGACGTCAAGGGCGGTGTGGATGCAGCCAATGTGCTGGTCATCAAGCAGTCTCTCGATGATGCACGCACTTATATAGGTGCCGAAGATTTCATCGCTTACTCTGCCTACTTGGAGGCATATACAGCCCAGCTGGACAAGATGGATGCTCTGGTGAACACTGGTGATGCCGAGGCTCTGGCAGCCGAGAAGGCCACTCTGGCCACTCTGCGCCTGTCACTGGACTCCAGTGTGGTAGCCTACAAGGCTTACCGCGATGAGGTGAACAGCACACTGGCTTATCTGGACGAGAATACTGACTTTGAGGGTGCAGCACGTGAACTGCTCGAGGATTACCTGCAGAGCGACGAAGCTCCAGGTGAAACCTATGCCAACGGAGGCGCTCTCTACATCATGGAAACAAGGCTGCTCGATGTGGAGCAGATAAAAGCCGAGACACAGGCAGTGAAGGAAATGCTCAAGCGTGCCATTGAGACTGGCGTGAAGTCGGGTGTTGAAATCACCAACCTGCTCACCAACGCCGACTTCTCTGACGGGCTCAACGGCTGGCAGGGACTGCCCATGAACGGCACCATAAGGAGCAGCACCACAGGATTTACCGCTGCTGAGTGCTTTGCCAAGAACTGCAACACGTACCAGACACTGGAGCATCGCAACAACGGTGTGTATGTCATGAAGGTCAACGGAGCCTACCGCCCCTATGATGACTTCTACAGCACCTACTATGCTGCACAGGTCTATCTCAATGGCACCCGCCTCTATCTCCCCACGGTGTATGAAACCTACATCCCCGTGGCAGACGCTGTCGATGGCCAGAATTGCTACCTCACTCAGACCACCGAGGGCGATGGAGCTACCGACAAGGAGATATACAGCGAGCGCGGATCGGGCACCGACCTGGTGGGATATGCCATGCACGGACGCGCCAGCATAGCCAACGCAGCCGCTGCAGGCCGTGCGCTCAACTATCTGGTGACGGTGGTGACCGACAGTACACTCACTCTGGGCGTGGAGAATGCCAACACCGTGCCCGGCACCGACTGGGTGGGAATCTCCAACATACACGTTATCTATTATGAGACACTGCATGATGCCGAGGCATATATCGACAGTACCCTGCAGTGCATGGCAGCCCGCGCACAGGGTATCATCGAGTTTGAGCCCAGCACGGGAAGCGACTACGCACAGCATCCCGGTTGTCCTAATGTGCTCAAGGAGCAGCTTCAGCAGGCCATAGCAGCCATACCTGCGTGCACATCTGCCGAGGATAAGTATGCACTGGTAGAGACCTTCAGCAGCCTCTTCCAGCAGGTGCTCGAGGCCCGCAAGGCTTATGTGAGCATGGTAGATGAGGCAATGTTCATCTATGACATACTGCAGAAACTGGATGCCGACAAGATAATCACCGAAGCAGAGTATAACAATGGCATGGATAAGTATGAGGCTGTGCTCGACGCTTTCGAGAAAGGCACTTACACCACAGAGCAGGCTCGTGAGGTGGCTATACTCAAGGAGACCGGCTTCTATCCCCAGCTCGTGGATGGTGTGTATCAGATATCTACCAACGCACAGCTGATTTACTTTGCAGGCAAAGCACCCAATGGTGTGGTGGGTAAGCTGGTGGCTGATATCCCCAACTTCACTGCCGGGCAGATGCTCGACCACTTGGACGGCATCCTGGACGGTGATGGACACAAGATTACACTCAACATGAACTGCACCGAGAATGGTGCGGCCCTCATGCGCACGCTGCAGAAGAATGCCGAGGTACGCAACCTCGTCATCGACGGCACCATCAACACATCAGCCAAGTTTGCCGCTGCTGTGACCGTGGATAGCCATGATAACAGCCGTATCAGCAATGTGACCAGCAGTATCAATGTGAATTCCACTATCATGGGTGACGGTACTCATGGCGGACTGATAGCTGTGGTAAACGGCTACACACTCATTGACAACTGTCTGTTCAACGGCACTATGACCGGCAGCAGTACAGACAGCAGCGGTGGTCTGGTGGGCTGGAACTCCGCAGCATCACGCATCACCAACTGCCTGCAGCTCGGTGACATCCAGATGAGTGCAGCCGGCAGCAACACCATAGGCCGCAGGCCCGTCAACATGTCGGTGCGTAACACCTTCTTCAAGACTCCCTACGGCGACATTGCCGGCACACAGGTTACCGACGAGCAGCTGGCCAGCGGAGAAATCTGCTACCTGCTCAATGAGGGCAACACCGACAATCCTCATTGGTATCAGAACATTGGCTCCGACCCCTATCCCGTGCTCGACTCCACTCACAAGGTGGTGGGCCAGAAGAAGGACGGCGGCTACACCAACGACGAGAGCCTCTTCTACCACGAGACTGATGTGCCTGAGACCGACCCCGTAGCCGATATCCTCGATATCGTATTCAATGAGGACGGCACTGCCACCGATGTTTCTCCCTTGAAGAATGCCGTTGAGGTGCGCGGTGTACCCACTGTATCCTACAACGACAGCCTGAAGCTCAATGTGGCTCACTTCGATAACCCCCTCGGAGGATCAGGTACCCACGCCTATGGCATCGACTATTCCACCAACAGCGAGGTGATGAACGCCATCGCTCTGGGCCACACCATGGAGGTGGTTGCCATGCTGCAGTATGAGGGTGAGATACCCAACGTGGAGATGAAACCCTTCTCAAGTATGGAGGGAGGCGGCACTGGCTTCCTCATCTCTACCAAGAGCGGCGCCCGCCAGAACGAGTTCACCTTCCTGCCCAACGTAAGCACCACAGGCAACAGTACATGGCGCTGGACCACCAGCGGAGTGGTGCCCGAGGCCGGCAAGTTCTATCACATCATAGGTGTATATGACCAACTCAACTGCAAGGCCCGCGTCTATGTGGATGGCAAGCTCTGCAATGAGTTGGATGCTCCGGGTATCTTCCGCTTTGCCAACGATGGTTGCAAGTGGTTCTGCATTGGTGGCGACCCCGGTGGCAACAACTCTATCGGCAACTCATGGCGTGGTGATGTGGCTCTGGCACGTGTATATGGCAAGGCTCTCACCGATAAGGAAGTGCAGAAGCTGGTGAAGAAATTCAACGGAGCAACGGCCATCGAGCAGGTTGCCAGCCAGGAGACCAAGGCTCCCACAGGCATCTACACCATCAACGGTATCCGTGTGCAGAAGACCACCAAGGGCCTCTACATCATCAATGGAAAGAAGGTGATGGTGAAGTGAGAGATATAGGATAAGGGTGCTCATGCGCTCTTATCCTATATCCGAGCGAGCAATCAGCTCGGCCGCAGGCCAACGTGATGGTGAAGTGAGAGCAAAGGGAAAGAAGCCGCACAGGCTTCTCTCCCTCTGCCGAATGAGCAATCAGCTCGGCTGCAGGCCAACGTGATGGTGAAGTGAGAGCAATCAGTTCGCTTGTAAAGCCAAGTTGATATTGCAGAAAACAAGGTTCTCGTCAGAAGCGAGATAAAGTCCAAGAAGCCCCGTACGGCATTGTTCGTGCGGGGCTTTTCTGTTGCAGCCAGTCACAAAGTGCAGGAGACGACAAACCATATCCCGCATCATCGAGCCACCCAAACTGATGTGAGGTAACGACGAGGCCCGCCGAAAGCCCCATCTGAACCTGCCGCGAACTTCATCTGATAGGTGTGTTTGTCCTATTCCAAGCAGAATGGGGAATCCAGAGGAGCCAGCCGAAAGCCCCGTCTGAGCAGTATGCAGAGCGAAGGTCAAAGCGGCTCAAGCCTGCGGCAGAGCCGTGAGAGGAGCAGGCAGCAGCCAAGAGCACCTTTTCCCCTACCCTTCATCATTCCTTCCTGCCGCTTGATAAAAGTCTTCGTCATGCTTGGTAAAATCTCCGTTTGCAGCCTTTGGATGCACATACGCAGGCTTCTGATGGCCATCAGAAGGCTTTGTACGGCCATCAGAAGCCTGCAAACGGAGATTCCAGCACGCTGCGTGAGTGATTCCAGCGCGCTGCAGAGGCCTTTCCAGCGCACTGTAGAGGCGTTTTCAGCACATGGCAAGCAGGCGGGGAAGCCAGTCTGTCATGGGTGAAGGGCAGCTGAGCAGGCCGCAGTTGTATTGCAGGTTGAGGAAGGAGAGGCGTATGCGATGCTTGGGAGTGAACTTGTCATTATAGACTGACAGGCTTCGGCCGCTGATGCATCCTTCTGCCTTCACCTCTACAGGGATGATTTCTTCGTTCCATTGAAGCAGGAACTCCACTTCTGCCCTACTCTCGGATGACCAGTAATAAGGGCTGTCGCGCTTGAGCATAGGCATTAGTGACTGCAGGACAGCATTCTCGGCCATTGCCCCTTTGAACTCTGTGTAGTTGGCTGTAGGGCTTACGATGATGCTGGCAGGCAGCTTGGCCAGGCGGCGCAGCAATCCGCAGTCGGATGCGTAAAGCTTAAAGGCGCTCAGGTCTTCGTAGGCAGAAAGGGGAAGGAGAGGCTTTGTGATGTTGGAGATGCGATATATCATGCCCGCATCTTCCAGCCACATGAGGGCATCCTCATAGTCTTTGGAACGTGCTCCAGGCTTCACCACCTTGTAGAGGAACTTACGGCTTTCCTTGGCCAACTGTGATGGCAGGGAGTGCCAAACGGCATGAATGCGTGGTATCTCACGCGGTTCGGCATACTTGGAAAAGTCCAGCTCGTAGAGGTCCAGTATATCCTGCAGGATGTTGTCGATGGCTTCTGTGCCCATGTTCTCCAGCATGGCATTGGCCGCATCGGGCATTCCGCCGCATACCATATACCTCCGGTACTCCAGGATGAGCTTGTTGAGGATGATTTCCGGCAGCTTCTCTATGGCCTCCAAGTGGTCAACGTACTCAAAGGTAGCCTTGTCCGACGCGCGGAGAAACTCCCGGAACGACAGAGGGAACATCCTTATGACCCTCACTTTGCCCACCGGCACGGTCATTCTGCGCCTTTTTACAGCCACTCCCAGCAGGGAGCCAGCTGCTATGATGTGGTATTGTGGGGCATCTTCACAGAAGTATTTCAGGCTGTTGAGCGCCTCTTCGCACTCCTGTATCTCATCGAAAATGATCAGGGTCTTGCCTTCGATAATGGGTACAGTGGAATAGAGTGACAGTTCCTTGATAATTCTATCGGGCGACTTGGAGTTCTGGAAGGCCGACCGCAGTTCGCTCTGTCTGTCAAAATCAAACCTTGCACAATACTCAAAGCATTCTTGACCGAAGGTTTCCATCACCCACGTCTTGCCTATCTGCCTTGCTCCTTGCAGCAACACAGGCTTCCTCTCGGGGCTATCCTTCCACTCTCTGAGTGTACTGATAATGTCTCTTTCTATCCTCATAACTACACTGGCAAGTGCGGATTTGTGTATCAACACCACACTTTTCTGCACTTAATAGTGCAAATGTAGCGCTTTACCCCCAATTGGGAAAACAATTTCCCAAGAAAAATCACCTGCTTCTCTTGCATCTGCAAAAAGGCTTCCCCCATTGGCCGATTATTGTGGGAAGGATGCTTCAGTAAGGCTCTTTTTCCTTCGCGCCCGCTCTTTTTGTGTTGTACAACATACCCGGTAGGTTCAAGATAGTCTCATGCCAAGTGAGGAGATTGACAATGAGTATGGTCCTTATGTGTGCTATTAGTGGCTGCTCACTGGGTAAAAGAGAGAATTGAGACGGGGTGAAAGCCCTGAGACGATATAAGGCGTGGCACTTGTTGGTGCCACGCCTTATGTGTCTTATGCGGGTTGGTCGGGCATGGGAGGCGGCTGGGCAGGACAGCTTTCGGTGCTGCCCTTTGTGAGGCTGTGTTTTGGGCAAAATGAGGCAGTGCGGTGCATCGGCCATCGCAGCGCGCTGCATTACTCATCGCAATGCGTTGCAACTGCCCATGCAGCGCGCTGCGTTTGGTGTGCGTCCATTCTGTCGTCTTCTCTGTGCCTGCTTCCTTGGGGGATAGGAAGCGGTATCATCGGATGGCGAGTGCTCCTTCTTTGGCTGGAGGAAGCAGCTTCATCAGGTCGTGAAAGCTACTTGTTCGTCCAAAGAAATCTGTTCTGCTGAGAAGAGTACACTTCTTTCCTTGTCCCAAGAGAGTTCTTCTGCAGATAAGAGAAGGATTCTTTTGGGGGCAAGGAAATCGGTTCCAAAGCCTCTGGGATGCTGCTATGGCTTGCGGAACTTGATGGTGCGGCGGGTGGATTGCACTGTCCAGGAGAGGATGTAGATGCCCGAGGGATGGGCCGAGAGGCTGATGGGCGTGTGGGCATTGCCTGTTCCTATCAGGCGGCCATTGACGTCGTGCACGGTGAGGAGTGTGCCGGAAGGGTCGATGGAGGCTGGTGCACGCAGGTGGACAGACTGCGAGGAGCGGTCGTAGGTGACGCTGTAGGAGGGGTCGCTGTCTTCCCAGGCAGATGCGATATCGCTGGGCAGTTCGCCGCGCAGGATGTACCACTGGCGTGTGGGCTTGCTTGCGTTGCTCTCGTCACTGGTCCAACTGATGATGGGATTGCCGTTGTCGGGCTTCCCTCCAGAGTTGTTCCATCCCAGTCCTGTGGCTTTGTTCACAATGGCGAAATGCTCCGCGGCAGGCTGGAATTCCCATAGCTGGCGGTCGTCATCGGGAGTGGCTTCGGCCAGTTGCAGCCTTGCTCCGGTGGTGTAAGAGGTGCCGTTGTGCCTGGCCACATCGGTGATGGCGAGGTTGGACCCTTGCAGCGTGATGCGGTAATAGTTGCCCGTGACGGGTGTCAGTTGCCACAGTTGCGTGGTGATGCGCAGTCTGTCGGGTGCCCAGGTACACAGCGCGTTGCCGGTGGTGCTGCTGATGTCGGCCACATTGTCCGTTCCGGCATTATAGATAAAGTAGAGTGTATCGCTCTCCACGCCCATAGGGTTGTTGGGTGCAGGCAGTGGCGGAGTGAGTCCGTCGGGGTTGGGAAGGGTGCTGGAGAGGTATTCGGCATGCTCCTGAAGGAACTTCTTCAGATAATCCACTCCCTCCTGATAGGTGCTGAAGAGCACCAGCTCGTCATACACACGGCTGTCGATGGGCCATTTCTCGAAGTTGCGCTCCTGGCTCTGCCCTATCACTTGCGCCATGCTATCCACGTAGGCGAGCGTCTTCTCCACTATCCCATCCTGGCAGACAGCCTTGTGCCAGGCTCTGCCAGCCAGCTGCCGGAACCATTCATCGGCATACATCCGCTGCACGTACTCCTTCATCTTGCCCGACGAATATCCCTCGTGAAGCATCAGCTTGTCGGTCATATCCATGCGCAGGCGGTAACAGTTGTTGAAGGCAATGTCGTAGTCCCACATCGGTCCCCAGTAGAGATGATGGTCACCGCGCTCCTTGTAGGCATAGGTGCTGTAGTAGCCATCGGGGTTGGCCGTGTATTCATTGGCCACAAACCACGATGCCAGCGTGTTGCTATCCACCACCTGGCGGTAGCCCAGCACGGAATCCTGGTAGTCGCTGGAGTATAGGCGGTCCTCGAAATCGTTGATGAACGAGGCGAGATAGTCCTTTTGCTCGCTCGTGATGACGTCGTCATCGGGCGACTTGATGGCTACAGCCTGCCCGCGGCGGCTGTGGAAGTAGGACAACTCACCGTCCAGCGTGCCCGCGAACTCAAAGAAGTATCCGCCCGAGATGTCGGCTCCCTCCAGCGGCACATCCTTCTGCTCGGCTATCTCCACCCGCTTCCTGTGCACCTGCATCTGGTCACTTATCTGATAGTTGCCCAGGTACTCGCCGTTGAGCACCACGTCGGCAAACTCGGCCGACGGCACAAAGGGCTGCCCCATTTGCTTGCCTATGAAGGAAGCCACCGCATTTCGCAGCAGCGTCTTGTCGCTATGGTTGGCCAGCAGAGTCCAGCTCTTGGCATTGGCATGCTCCTTGCCCAGGAACCTCTCCTTGCGATTGAACTTCAGCCGATAGGGCTTCTTGGCCATCCCCCATGTGCTGTTGCCCCTGCCCCTTATCCTTAGCGAGTCGTAGGCAGCAAGCGAGTCGCCGTCGAGACGCCACATGCGTGCCAGCTTGTACTCCCTTTTGCTGGTGACGGCAGTTCCGTCATAGGTGTTGATGAAGAGCGTGGGCAGGTCGGTAAGCTGCGTCATGTAGGAGGGCAGAAGCCCGTTGCTCACGCGTTCCATCTCCCTGGCAAGCGCCTCTTTGGCTTCAAGCAAAGCCCTCAGATGCTCCTCGCTGATGTCTTCATCCTGCAAAGCCTGGCCGTTGCGCAGTTGTGTGAGCAGTTCCGACATCTCCTTCCCCAGCATCCCCATCATGCTCTCCCCCAGCACTTCCACGCTCAGGAGCCTTATTTCAGCAAAGTGTGCAAAGGCTCCTCCCTCGCTGTTCTGCAGGAAGGTGAAGCGCAGATGTGAACAGCTATCCGCCCCCAGCGACACCGGATCCGTGGTCACTTCGGCTCCCGAGTAGGCATTGGGCAGCGGGATATTGCCCAGCGAGGTCCATTCCTGGCCGTCGCGGCTGGCATAGCAGCCCATCAGCGTGATGTGGTTGGCAGGCGTATCGCGCCGTTTCACGTAGAGTGCTATGTGGCCCGAGAGCGTTTCGTCCAGGTCCATTTGCAGATAGTGCGTATCCTGCACCTGGTTGTGCCAGTCGCTGTGCCAGAATGTGTTGGGGTCTCCATCCAGCAAGTACTCCAGGTGCTTGCCCTCCTGATAGTCGGAGGCATTGCTGCTCAGGTTGTCGGCCTTGAGGCTCACTTCCCTGCTCCTGTACCCTACTGCCTGATCGTAAAGCTCCTGTGCTTCAGCCCACAGGCTACGGTATTGCTGTGCCAATGTCTGTCCCCAGGCATCCGCAAAGCAGAATGCCGAGCACATCAGCAGGGTTATCAGTCTCATGTATGCTGTATTAGTTTTCCTTTTCATCTTTAGGCGCAAATTAGTCAATGTGCTACAAATGTACGCAATAATGTCGAGATTTGGCCCTTGGAATGCATTTTTCTGTCTCTGGCGGCGGTTTTCGTTGCCTTTTGTGCTCTTCTGCCCCTTCGCGGGCCTGCTCCTCCACATTCTTGCCCACAACACTCCCCCACCTCACCGAAAAGCCTTACCTTTGCGAAAAATAACAAAAGAAACAGACTTAGAATATGAAAGCAGGTATAGTGGGACTGCCCAACGTGGGCAAATCTACCCTTTTCAACTGCCTGTCCAGTGCCAAGGCACAGGCGGCCAACTTCCCTTTTTGCACCATCGATGCCCAGTTGGGCCAGGTGTCGGTGCCCGACGAGCGACTCACCAAGCTGGCCGAGCTGGTTCATCCAGGCCGCATCGTGCCCGCTGTATGCGATATAGTGGATATTGCGGGACTCGTTAAGGGAGCCAGCAAAGGCGAAGGACTGGGCAATCAGTTCCTGGCAAACATACGCGAGTGTGACGCTATCATACATGTGCTGCGCTGCTTCGACAACGGCAACATCGTGCATGTGGATGGAAGTGTGAACCCTGTGCGCGACAAGGAAATCATTGACACCGAGCTTCAACTCAAGGACCTGGAGACGGTGGAGAGCCGTATGAAGCGCGTAGAAAAGGCAGCCCGCGTGGGAGGAGACAAGCAGGCACGCATCGAGCTCGACGTTCTGGAGGCTTATCACGAGGCTCTGCTCAAGGGCGAAAGCGCCCGCACCGTGTCGTTTGACACAGAGGATGAGAAAGCTGCCGCCAAGGGAATGTTCCTGCTTACGGCCAAGCCGGTGCTGTATGTGTGCAATGTGGACGACGCCAGCGCCTCTACAGGCAATGCCTACACTGAAGCTGTGGCCAAGGCAATAGAGGGCGAGGATGCCGAGATGCTGATCATCAGCGCCCAGACAGAGGCTGACATAGCTGAGCTGGAGAGTTACGAGGAGAAACAGATGTTCCTCGAGGACATGGGCTTGGCCGAGAGCGGCTGCAACAGGCTCATTAAGGCCATCTATCATCTGCTCACCCTGCAGACTTTCATCACGGCAGGTGAGATGGAGGTGAAGGCTTGGACGTTCCGCCGAGGCTGGAAGGCTCCCCAGTGTGCCGGCGTGATACACACCGACTTCGAGAAAGGATTCATCCGCGCAGAGGTCATCAAGTATGATGACTATATACATTATGGCTCCGAGGCAGCCGTACGCGAGGCAGGCAAGATGGGCGTGGAAGGCAAGGACTATGTGGTTCAGGACGGCGACATAATGCACTTCAGATTCAACGTATGACCGAACTCTTCATCCATTGGAACCCCTCCACCACGGCCTTTGAGCTGGGTCCTCTGGCCGTGCGGTGGTATTCGCTCTGCTGGTGTGTGGGCTTGGTGAGCGTGTATTTGCTCATGCATCGCCTGTTCCGCCAGCAGAAGTTGAGCGACGAGCAGTTCGACCCCATGTTCATCTACTGCTTCCTGGGCATCCTGATAGGCGCTCGTCTGGGCCATTGCCTGTTCTACGAGCCTGAGTACTTCCTGCATCACATCACCGAGATGCTGCTTCCCATACGCGAGACACCCAATCCCGAGTTGTGGAGCAGTGCCCTCCAGTGGCTTCCCACCGGCAATCCCAACACCCATTGGGCGTTTACCGGCTACGAGGGATTGGCCAGCCATGGAGGTACGCTTGGCCTTATGATAGCCCTGGTGCTGTATTCCAGGAGTCAGAAAATCAATATCATGCGGGTGCTGGACAATGTTGCCATTGTCACCCCGATATGTGCCTGTGCCATCCGTATGGGCAATCTGATGAACTCCGAAATCATTGGCCGCGTGACCGATGTTCCCTGGGCGTTCATCTTTGAGCGGGTGGATATGCAGCCCCGCCATCCCGGCCAGCTCTACGAAGCGCTGTGCTATGCCTGCTTCTTCTTCGTCGGCTGGTGGTTCTATAAGCACAAGCCCGAGCGGGTAGGCACGGGATTCTTCTTCGGACTGTGCCTTGTGCTCATCTTCACAAGCCGCATACTCATCGAATACACCAAGGAGAATCAGGTGGGCTTCGAAGATGCCATGCTCTTCAATATGGGCCAGCTGCTCAGCGTTCCCTTCGTCCTGCTTGGACTTTACTGCATGATGGGAGGAAGGCTATGCCGAAAACTTGGCGAAAAATAACCGCTCTGGCAGTCCTCATGCTGCTTTGCTTCATCTCAGCGTGCCAGTCACACCGAGAGCAGAAGCAGGGTGGGGTGGTGGTGGCTATGACGATGCCCGGTCGCTGCGTGACAAGTGCCGTTTCGCCCGCAAGCATCTTCTGCGCGGCGTGATGTACTGGGACTATCACGGCGATGACAGCCTCTGTACGTTGCAGAGAAGCGTGTGGGAGGCCGCACATTGACCCTAAAACGCCACAGAATCGCCCTGTAAGCCCGCCAGGAGCGCTTTCCGATGACAGATACCTCTGCCTTGGAAACAAGCCGTCAGAACGCTTCTGTGAGTAATCTGGCGCAGATGCAGGCTTGACCAGGCGGGTATGGGTTCTTGTACCAGGCCTGTCCTTCATCCCGTCTTCCACATTTCTGATAAGAATATGGCCGGCTCTGCGAGGGTGCGGAAAGGGTAGAGTGGAGCCCCGGAGCGCATGGCGGCAAATCATGAGCCAGATTAAGGCAAAAGACGTAGTGCGGTGCATTCCTCATTGCAGCGCGCTGCGATGGCCGATGCAGTGCATTGCATAAGCCGTCGCAGCGCGCTGCGTTTTTAGGAGGAAAAGTGTGGGGTGAATGGCTTGGGCTGCAGAGGGCTGCAGAACACCATGCATGGTCAAACAGAAGACCGTAGTGCTCTTACTAAACGCACTGCGGTCTTTTGTTCCACGGAGTCAGTCCCGCGCCTTGCGCCAGCCCGATTCCAGAACCCATAAAGTTTGTTCGCGGTTATTTCCCACCCACCAGCTTCTTGATGTCATTGAGCCTGTTGAGGGCTTCGATGGGCGTCAGGTTGTTGATGTCAGTGTTGAGAATCTCGTCACGTATCTGGCACAGTACGGGGTCGTCAAGCTGGAAGATGCTCATCTGCATGCCGCTGGCAGCCTCGGAATGGGCTGCTATGCCCTTGCCCAGACCCTCGTGGTCCATGGTCTGCTCCAGCTGGTGCAGCACCTCGTCGGCGCGTTCCACGATGCCCGCAGGCATTCCCGCCAGCCGTGCCACGTGTATGCCGAAGCTGTGGGCACTGCCTCCCGGCTCCAGGCGGCGCAGGAAGATGACCTTGCCATCCATCTCCCTCACGCTTACGTTGAAGTTCTTGATGCGTGCAAACTTGGCTTCCATCTCGTTCAGTTCGTGGTAGTGGGTGGCGAAGAGCGTGCGGGGGTGCCCCACGCGGTTCTCATGGATATACTCCACAATGGCCCACGCGATGCTTATGCCGTCGTAGGTGCTGGTGCCGCGCCCCAGTTCGTCGAAGAGCACAAGCGAGCGCTGTGACAGGTTGTTCATTATGTTGGCGGCCTCGCTCATCTCTACCATGAAGGTACTCTCGCCTATGGAGATGTTGTCGCTTGCCCCTACGCGGGTGAATATCTTATCTACATATCCTATGCGCGCGCTCTCGGCCGGCACGAAGCAGCCCATCTGTGCCATCAGCGTGATGAGTGCCGTCTGGCGGAGCAGTGCGCTCTTACCGGCCATGTTGGGGCCTGTGATGATGATGATCTGCTGCTTGTCGGTGTCGAGATACACGTCGTTGGCCACGTAGCGCTCGCCTAAGGGCAGCTGTTTCTCGATGACCGGGTGGCGTCCCTGGCGTATGTCTATCACCTCCGACTCGTCCACCACGGGGCGCACATAGCGGTTCTCCTGGGCGCAGAGGGCGAAGGAGAGCAGGCAGTCGAGCTGTGCCACCAGCGAGGCATCGGTCTGTATGGCCCCCACGTATTGTGCCAGGTCGGCCACCAGAGCGGCAAAGAGTCGTGTCTCCAGTGCCAGGATGCGGTCCTGGGCACCCGTTATCTTCTCCTCGTATTCCTTGAGCTCCTGGGTGATGTAGCGCTCTGCCTGGGTGAGTGTCTGCTTCCTGATCCATTCCTGGGGCACCATGTCCTTGTAGGTGTTGCGCACCTCCAGATAATAGCCAAAGACGTTGTTGTAGCCTATCTTCAGGCTCTGTATGCCTGTGGCCTCCGCTTCGCGCTGCTGGATATGCAGCAGATACTCCTTGCCATTGAAGGCTATCTGGCGCAGGTCGTCCAGTTCCTGGTTCACTCCAGGCTTTATCACCCCTCCGCGGTTGACCATGAGTGGCGCGTCGGGGCTCACCTCGTTCTGTATCCTGTCGCGTATGGCGGCACACAGGTCCAGCTTGTCGCCTATCTGGCGAAGTGTCTCGTCGTCGGCTGCCATGCACTCCTGCTTGACGCACACCAGAGCCTGCAGGGCGGTGGACAGCTGTATGACGTCGCGCGGAGACACTCGTCCCGTGCTCACACGGCCTATGATGCGCTCCAGGTCGCCCATACGCTGCAGCTGGCTCTCCACTTGTTCGCGTAGGGCAGGGTAGCGGAAGAAGCAATCCACCACATCGAGCCGGCGGTTGACTTGCTTCACGTCCTTGAGCGGGAACAGCATCCAGCGGCGCAGCATGCGTGCTCCCATGGGTGTCACGGTGCGCCCTATGATGTCGAGCAGCGAGATGCCGTCCTCGTTCATCGACCCTACCAGCTCCAGGTTACGCACGGTGAACTTGTCGAGACGCACGTAGCGGTCTTCCTCGATGCGGCGCAGGGTGGTGATATGACGCACCTGCGTGTGCTGTGTCTGTTCCAGATAAAGCATGATGACACCCGCTGCCACCACTCCGCTATGCAGGTGGTCCACCCCGAATCCCTTGAGGTTTTTCACTCCGAAGTGCTTATAGAGCCTCTCGCGGGCGGTGCTCTCGGTGAAGGCCCAGTCGTCCATCTCGAAGGTGGTGTGCCGTGTGCCGAACGAGCCATCGAACATCGGGCGCTTGCCACGCTCGTAGAGGACCTCCTTGGGAGCGAAGTTCTCCATCAGCTTATCGATGTGCTCGGGTGTTCCCTCGGCGGTGAGAAATTCGCCGGTGCTGATATCCAGGAGTGCCAGACCGCAGGTGGACTTGCCGAAGTGGACGGCTGCCAGGAAGTTGTTCTCGCGGCTGTTGAGCACATTCTCCGTCATGGCCACACCAGGTGTGACGAGCTCCGTGATGCCACGCTTCACTAAGGTCTTGGTGAGCTTGGGGTCTTCGAGCTGGTCGCAAATGGCTACGCGGCGCCCGGCACGCACGAGCTTGGGCAGATAGGTGTCCAGTGCGTGATGCGGAAAACCGGCCATCTCGGTAGAGGGCATATTGTCCTTGCCGTTGTTGCGGCGCGTCAGGGTGATGCCCAGGATGGCGGAAGCCTCCACGGCGTCCTGCGCATACGTCTCGTAGAAATCGCCGCAGCGGAAGAGCAGAAGCGCGTCGGGATGCTTCGCCTTCAGGTCATAAAACTGCTTCATCATGGGTGTCAACCCGTCCTTTGCCATATTGTCTGTCTCCTATGTGTTCGTTGTCAATGCAGGCCTGGGCCTGTCCCGACAAAGTTACGACAAAATGCGCAAATATGCGTACCTGCTTGCGCATTTCGAGCAGAAAGGCAGGGAGCCGGACTCCATGGCGGAAGTCCGGCCCCCTGTGTATGCCTGCAGGCACTTCGGTTGGCACTCGTCAGTGCGCCTCCAGCCAGTTGCTGCCCCATCCGCAGTCGGCTATGAGGGGCACGCTGAGCGTGAAGGCCCGCTCCATCTCGCCTATGACCAGTGCCTGCAGGCGCTCTTTCTCGTCGGCAGGAACGCTGAAATTGAGTTCGTCATGCACCTGCAGTATCATCTTGGAGCGCATGTTCTCCTGCTCCAGACGCTGCTGTATGCGTATCATGGCCAGCTTGATGATGTCGGCGGCACTGCCCTGTATGGGGGCGTTGATGGCGTTCCGCTCGGCATATCCGCGCACTACGGCGTTGTGGCTATTGATGTCGGGCAGGTAGCAACGGCGCTTGCAGAGGGTTTCGGTATAGCCCTTTTCGCGTGCCGTCTCTATGCTGTGTGTCATGTACTGCCGCACTCCGGGGTAGGTGGCAAAGTAGCCGTCGATGAGTTCCTTGGCCTCTGTGCGCGACACACCCATACGCTCTGCCAGTCCGAAGGCGCTGATGCCATAGATGATGCCGAAGTTTGCGGTCTTGGCCTTGCGGCGCTCGTCGGCGGTCACGTCGGCAATGTCCTTGTGGAAGATCTTGGCTGCTGTGGCGGCATGGATATCGTCGCCGTGGCTGAACGCCTCGATGAGGTTGGCATCTCCGCTGAGGTGTGCCATGATGCGCAGCTCTATCTGACTGTAATCGGCACTGAAGAAGAGTTCGCCCTCATCGGGTATGAACGCCTTGCGCACCTCCTTGCCCAGAGCGTCACGCACCGGTATGTTCTGCAGGTTAGGGTTGCTGCTTGACAGTCGTCCCGTGGCTGTCACGGTCTGGTTAAACGATGTGTGTATGTGTCCCGTGCGGCTGTTGACCAGCAGGGGAAGGGCATCTATATAGGTGCTGAGCAGCTTCTTCAGACCTCTGTACTCCAGTATCTTGCCCACTATGGGGTGCTTGGGGCGCAGGCTCTCCAGCACTTCTTCGCTGGTGACATACTGTCCGGTCTTGGTCTTCTTGGCCTTGCTGGAGAGATGGAGCTGGTCAAAGAGCACCTCGCCCACCTGTCGGGGGCTGGAGACATTGAACTGCATGCCCGCCATCTCGTGTATCTCCTGCTCCATCTGCTGCATCTGCCGGGTGTAGAGAGCCGAGGTCTCCTCCAGTCCCTGTGTGTCGATGCGCACACCGTTGCGCTCCATCTGTGCCAGCACAGGCATGAGCGGCATCTCTATGTCACGGAAGAGGGCGGTGCAGCCCTCCGCTTCGAGCTGTGGGGCAAAGACGTTGCGCAGGCGCAGAGTCACGTCGGCATCCTCGGCGGCATAGGGGCATACGTCCTGTGCAGGCACGTCGGCCATGCTGCGCTGTCGCTTGCCGGTGCCTATGAGCTCCTCTATGTGGATGGTTTGATAGTTGAGATAAGCCTCGGCCAGGTAGTCCATACCGTGCCTCATTTCGGGGTGCAGCAGGTAGTGGGCTATCATGGTATCGAACATGGGGCCTGCCAGGCGGATGCCACAGGAGCGCAGCACCTGCAGGTCATACTTCATGTTCTGCCCTATCTTCAGCGTTGCGGGGTTCTCCAGGACGGCCTTGAACCCCCCTGCCACGCCGCATGGGTCATCGCCCACAGGCACATACCAGGCTTCTCCCTCACTGATGGCAAAGCTCATGCCCACCAGTGTGGCGCGCATGGGATCGGTGTCGGTGGTCTCGGTGTCGATGCAGAGTTCGGATGCCGAGGCCAGCGTCTGGATGAGAGCGGCACGCTTCTCGGGTGTATCCACCAGGTGGTATTGTGCACCGGAGTCCTTCCAGGTGTGCATGCTGCTGCCCTGTCCGGCGGCTGCAAAGAGGTCGCCCTGAGGGTCTGACCCGCCTGTGTCCGGCTCCATGGCTGCAAACATGTCGCCCTGCACGTAGCCTCCCTTGCTCTTGGGCTTGGCTTCGGCGGCAGGTGCCGCGCTCTGCATCTTGCGTCGCATGAGCGTGCGGAACTCCAGCCGCTCGTATATCTCCTGCAGCTTGTCGGTATCGGGTTGGTTGAGAGTCAGGCTGTCGAGGTCGAGCGAGATGGGTGCGTCGGTGCAGATGGTGGCGAGCCAGTGGCTGGTGCGTATCTGTTCGGCGTTCTGCTCCACCTTCTGCTTCAAGGCTCCCTTGAGACTGTCGGTGCTGGCGAGCAGCGCCTCCACACTGCCATACTGCTGTATGAGCCGGGCGGCGGTCTTCTCTCCTACGCCCGGACAACCGGGTATGTTGTCGGCTGCATCGCCCATGAGTGCCAGCATGTCAATGACCTGTGCGGGCCTCTCCAGCCCCCATTTGGCACACACCTCGGCGGGTCCCATGATCATCGCATCGGCCTTGCCCACGGCAGGCTTGTACATGCGTGTGTGTTCGCTCACCAGTTGGCCGTAGTCCTTGTCGGGCGTCATCATGTAGGTCTCTATGCCCTGCTGGTCGGCCTGGCGTGCCAGCGTGCCTATCACATCGTCGGCCTCGTAGTTCTCCACCTCGAGGCAAGGGATGCCGTAGGCCTCCAGTATCTGCTTGATATAGGGCACCGCCAGGCGGATGGCCTCGGGAGTCTCCTCGCGCTGCGCCTTATACTGCGGATAGGCTTTGTGGCGGAAGGTGCCTCCTGCGGGGTCGAAAGCCACGCCCAAGTGCGTAGGCTGCTCCTTCTGAATGACCTCCTCCATGGTGTTCACAAAGCCCAGGATGGCCGATGTGTTCTCTCCGCGTGAGTTCATACGCGGGTTCTTTATAAAGGCATAATAGGCACGATATATCAGTGCATATGCGTCCAATAGGTAGAGCTTCTTCATGCGTGTTTATGATTATAAGTGTAAAAGTAAGCAAAAAAGGCGAAAGGGTGGCCGTTTTTACGTAATTTTGCAGGCGAAGAAACCATATAATGAATACACTGGAGTCAATACAAGCACCTGTGCAGGCGGATTTGCAAGAGTTCCGCAGGCAGTTTTCCGATACGTTGCAGTCTGATAACCCGCTGCTGCATGCGGCTTTGGATCATATCCTCAACCGCTGTGGCAAGATGGTGCGTCCCACCATGGTGATGCTGGCAGCCCGCTCTGTGGGCGAGGTGAACCAGCGCGTGATGGATGTGGCACTGGCTCTCGAACTGCTTCATACGGCCAGTCTGGTGCACGATGATGTGGTGGACGAGAGCGATGAGAGGCGTGGGCAGAGTTCTGTCAATGCAATGATGACCAATCAGATAGCGGTGTTGGTGGGTGATTACATACTGAGCCGCTCGCTGCATCATGCCGCTCTCACGGGCTCGCCTGAGATAGTGTCGGCCGTGGCAATGCTGGGTCAGACGCTGGCCGATGGCGAGTTGCAGCAGCTGGCCAACCTGGACAGCCCGGACATCGACGAGGTCTCGTACTACAGCGTAGTGCGCAAGAAGACCTCGAGTCTCTTTGCTGCCTGTGCCCAGTTGGGCGTGATTGCGGCCGGTGGAAGCACGGAGCAGTCCGAGCGCATGCGCCAGTTGGGCAGCCTGGTGGGCACATGCTTCCAGCTGCGCGATGACCTGCTGGACTTCTGCGGAAGCGAGCGCCTGGGCAAGCCGGCGGGCAACGACATGCGCGAGGGCAAGATAACCCTGCCCGTGATATCGGCTCTGAAGCATTCGCAAAACGAGGAGATAGGCCGACTGGCGCTGCTGGTGCGCCGACAGGAGGCTACCGAGGAGGATATACAGACGCTCACCGACCTGACCAAGAAGGAGGGCGGAGTAGATTATACACAATGGGCGATGAGGGAGTTCAGCATGATGGCCGATGGGCTGATAGACGAACAGTCCGACCCTGCAATAGTGAAGGCGCTGCACGAGTTCGTGCTCTTCATGTCGGACCGCGACTTCTGAAATGGCTTGCTTCCCTGCATCAGCAAATGTCGCGGCGCAGCGAAGCAATGCTTTCAGCGCGCTTCTTGCGGAGGGGTAAGCGTTATTCTGGCTTCGTGCTTGCCGTCGTGTCTTTCTCCTCTTCGTCTTTCTTGAACAGAAGATCCCAGGTGTACTGCTGGGTGAGTGGGAAATGCCAGGGCAGGGGCTTGCCGTGCGTGAGGTTACGTTTGCGAATGAAGTAGTAGTCGATGAGCGGTTTGGCCACAAATCCATGAAAGATTAATGCAAAAACAAACCAGTAGGCACCTAATTCCAGGCCAATTCCGTAAATTAGTATTCCTGTTATCAATACGGAAGAAAAGTATCTGAGTCTCATTGTTCTAGTTTTTACGTTGACATGGCATGCCTGTCGTGCTGGCAGAACGTGCTATTTTACTTACAGATGCAAATTTATGCATTTTTTTGTTTGGCACAAAAGAAATGGTGTTTTTTAGGTATTCTTGCGGTGCTTTTACGAATTGTAAGGAACGATGAAGCCTGTCGCAGGGGGTGTCGCGACAGGCTTCGTGGTAGGTGACTCCCTGGTGGGAGATATGGGGCAGAGGTCAGTTGGACTGCAAGAGCTGCAGCAGCTTGTCCAACTTCGGTGCCATGATAATCTCGGTGCGGCGGTTGTGGGCGCGTCCCTCGGCTGTCTCGTTGGTGTCGATGGGCTTGTACTCACTGCGTCCGCAGGGCTGTATCTGCAGGGGGTTCACGTTGTAGGTCTCGGTGAGGATGCGCACTACGCTGGTGGCTCTAATGACGCTCAAGTCCCAGTTGTCCTTGAAGACAGCCGTGTGGATGGGCACTTTGTCGGTGTGTCCTTCGATATAGACGTCTATCTCCGTCTGCGTGTTGAGCACCTGCGCCAGCTTTCCGAGGGCTTCCTGACCCTGCTTGTTCACCACAGCCTTGCCCGATTCGAAGAGCAGTTTATCACTCAGCGAGACATACACCTTGCCGTCCTTCTCGGTCACGGTGAGGTCTTCGGCGCTGAAGCCAAGCAGTGCGTCCTTCACGCTTGCCAGCAACTCCTTCACCTTGCGCTGCTGTTCGTCTATCATGCCTTGCAGCTGTGCGATGGTCTGCTCCCGCTCCTGCAGCTCCTTGATCTTCTGTGCCAGGGAGGAGTTGAGCTTCTTGTTCTCGCTCTGGTTATTGGCAAGCATAGACTGATAGTTGCGTATGCTCTTCTTGAGCAGAGCGGTGTCGCTCATCAGCAAGCCGCATCGCTGGTCGAAGGCGGCACACTGTGCACGGCTCTCATCCAGCAGGTTGGCAAGGCTGTCGCGCGTATAGTAGGCTCGCCAGCGGGCATTCTCTGACTGTTCAAATTTCTTTCGGCTCACCACGCAGCTCGACATCATCATGGCCGAGAGGGCGAGCACCACCCAAGTCAGTTTCTTCATACTCTTCTCTATATTGGTTCTACAATGTTATCTTCTCTTGTCCTTCTTGCCTGCAGGCACACCCGATGGCTGGGCCTTCTGTGCTGGCAGGGAATCCACAAAGACACTCTTCACAGCTTGCAGGTAGCCGTAGCCGTTGACGTTATCTGGTTGGAGATAACTCGTTTCGGTCCACTCGTTCCAACTGTTGATGGTGATGAGGGGAGTCTGCTGCGGATGACGGTCGGCGTAATCGCGTGCCTGGAGCAATGCCTTGCGGAAGTTCTCGGGCGTGTTGTTGCGTGTCACGGCGCTCTTGTTGGTGCGCGGACTGTTGTCCCACCCGATGCTCACGTGCGGATAGTAGGGTATGGTGAATGTGCTGTCGAGGCGATTCCACTCCTGTACCGCTTTCTGTGTGATATTTTCGTAGTCATCGTCCATCCACAGATAGTGGGCAAACTGGTAATGCGTGCTGCTGTTGAAGCCCAGCTGCGTGATAAACTCGTTGGCAGGAACCTCTGTCTTGTTGCCGTCCAGACCGCTGTAGTTGAGGTTGGGGCTCCACATGGTGAGCATCAGATCGAGGTCGGGGAAGCCGGCCTTCTTCACTTCTTGCCTGAACCATCGCAGTGCGTCCTTTGCCTGAACCACGCCGCCCAGTCCCTCGATGAGGTTGTGCACGTCGTAGATCATGAATACGGGCTTGCCGTCAATCTTGTAGTACTCGGGCAGCTTGAAGTACATGTCGATGTTGCGGCGGCATATCCGTTCAAACTCATCCCTATCTACCTTGCCCTGCCATATGATGTTGTTCTCCTCGATGCCCGCCAGGCGGGTGTCCCAAAGGTTGAGCACATCATGGTTGGCCCACATTAGGTAGAACTTCATACGGTCGCGGTTGCGTGCCTTCAGGAAGCCGTTGCGTAGGGTGGTCTCCATAAACGGGCGTCCGTCAAACCAGTACCAGTCAAAGATGAACACGTTCACTCCGTGGTCGCTTGCCTGTTCTATCTCCATCTCCATCACTGCGGGGTCGGCTTCATTGACGTAGCCCCACAGAGGCCGGCGGTTCCAGGGATGACCCGGAAAGCGCTGTTGCATGGTGAGCACCGTTTCCCATTCGCCCATGCCCATCGGCCAGAAGGGTCGCAGACGCGGGTCGTCGGTGCAGTATGCCGGATAGACGAAGGCCGCCACATCGTATCGGTTGGCTCTGACGAGTTGTTGGCTCACCAGAGACAGCAATGCAAGGCAGATGGCCTTGAGGACTCCTTTTTTCATCTCATTCGCGTCGTTTTAGTGTTTCTGCTGCCAGATTTCTCCAGATTGGAGTATTTCTCATACACGTTTGATGTGCACCAAGACGTTGCTCCTCAGCGTGTTTAGGTCAAAATACGCCTTCTGAGAATCGCGCAAAACTTTCTTCCTTGCCATCTGCACGGGTTTCGCGCATTCTCAGAAGGGTATTTTCTTAGAAATATTTCACTTCTTCGCCGGTCACCTCAGAGAGGAGCAGGTTGGCCAGACGGCTGGTGCCCAGACGCAGCCACTGGTTGGTGAGCCACTGCTCGCCCAGTACCTCCTTGACGATGGTGTAGTAGATGAGTGCATCATGCACGGTGTTGAGTCCGCCCGCAGGCTTGAAGCCCACCTGTATGCCGGTCTTCTCGTAATACTCCTTGATGGCTTGGCACATCACGTAGGCTGCTTCGGGAGTGGCGGCAGGCTTCTCCTTGCCGGTGCTCGTCTTGATGTAGTCGGCGCCGGAATACATTGCCAGCAGGCTGGCCTTCTTGATGTCGGAGGCCGAGGGGAGCAGTCCTGTCTCCAGGATAACCTTCAGCTTGCGCTCACCACACACGGCTTTCAGTTCGCTTATCTCGTCACATACAGTCTCGTAATCGCCGCTCAGGAAGGCGCCCACGCTCATCACCATGTCTATCTCGGTGGCTCCGTCCTTGAGTGCGAGGGCGGTCTCGGCCACCTTCACCTCGATGAGAGCCTGTGAGCTGGGGAACGAACCGCTCACGCAAGCCACCTCCACACCCTCTACCTGCAGGGTATCGCTCACCACAGCAGCGAAGCGGGGATACACGCAGATGGTGGCCACGTGGGGCAGCTGGGGATAATCGTTGTCGAAGTCATTGACGCGCTGGGTGAATTTCATCACGCTCTGGTCGCTGTCGGTGGTCTTCAGCGTGGTCAGTTCTATGCTTCCCATGAGGAATTTCTTCACCTCGGGAGTGTCGTTTGCGGGCACTTTCTCGTTGATGATACGTGCCACCTCGGCTGCCACCTGTGCGTCGTCGAGTGTGGTGTTGTACAGCTCGAGTGCCTGTTCGTACTTGTTCTTTTCGCTCATGATTATTCTCTTAATTTAGGGTTGTTTATGTGTCTTGTCTTGTCTCGCTCGGTCTTCTTGCGGAAGCTTGCCTCCAGCGCCTCTGTCAGATCCACGCCCGTCTGGTTGGCCAGGCAGATGAGCACCCACAGGATGTCGGCCATCTCCTCCGAGGGGTCGGTGTTCTCGCCCTTCTTGAATGACTGGTCGCCGTACTTGCGGGCCATCACGCGGGCCAGTTCGCCCACCTCCTCGGTGAGTACCGCCATGTTGGTCAGTTCGCTGAAATAGCGCACGCCGTAGGTCTTAATCCACTCATCCACCCGCTCTTGTGCCTCCTTGATGGTCATAGCTGTGTGCTCGTTTTATTCCTTGTTCTTGGTGTCCATGCAGATGGTAACGGGTCCGTCGTTGAGCAGCGACACCTTCATCTCTGCCCCGAATTCGCCTGTCTGCACCCGGCCGGGCAGGTCCTCGGTGAGGCGCTTCACGAAGGCCTCGTACATGGGTACGGCATGCTCGTGGCGTGCAGCGCGAATCCAGCTGGGGCGGTTGCCCTTGCGGTAACTGGCCATCAGTGTAAACTGGCTCACCACCAGCACTTCGCCGTTGATATCCTGCACGTTGCGGTTCATCACTCCCTGCTCGTCGTCGAACACGCGCAGGGCCACTATCTTGCGTGCCAACCAGTCCTTGTCCTCGTCGGTATCGGCATCCTCTATGCCCAGCAGCACTAGGTAACCGGGTCCGATGCTGCTCTTCACAGCCCCGTCAATGGTCACGCTGGCGTGGCTCACTCTCTGTATTACAGCTCTCATGTTTGGTCTGTTCTTTTCCACAAAGTTACACCTTTTATCTATAAATGCGCTCCTTTCTAAAAATCTTTTAACTCCTTTTCTGTTTTGTTGGGAATGGACGGGCTTTTTCCTGCTGTTCCTGCTCTCCGCGCGGGGTACTTCCCATGGAGATCTGAAAGGGAAATCTTGAAGTAAAAAGGGCCTGGCAAAGGTAGTGAAGGACAGTTTTTGGGAGGGTTCTGAGGGGTTGGCCGTGTGGCTTGTACGCTCCATTTTCCCTGTTTCAGAGGGCCTTTTTCGGAGGCTCGTAGCGGCAGTCTGGCCTCGTCAAAATACTCTGTCGATAGGGCTAAAGTCTTCGGCAGATATGGTCAAAATGCTCTTCTGTATTGCATAAAGTCTTTAGCTTTTGGGGTTAAAGTTCTCGGCAGATTTTGTCTGACTGCTCCTCTGTTTGGGCTAAAGTCCTCGGCAGATTTTGTTAGATTGCTCTCTTGTTTTGGTTGAAGTGTTTGGCTGTTTGGCCTGAAGTCTTCATGGTGCCGGGGCAGAATGATCTTGCGCTCTTCGTTCCGCTGTAGAGCGTTTGGTGCGGTGCGGTGCGATGCACGATGCAGCGCGCTGCGTTGGCTATCGGAGCGCGCTGTGTTGGCCAATGCACCGCGCTGCGTTTTTCGGTAGATGATGGTGGGGGAAATGGGGTAGTGCTGCTGCCGTTCTTTGGGTGTGGCTTGCTATGGTTGGGCGTGTGTGCTGGAGGTTCTTTTGGGGCGGTTTGGGAATCCGTCTCAGACTTGCAGCTGGGACAGAAGCGAAGGCTTCCTTTTATACTCCAATCCCGTTTTCCTTTCTTTTACATCTCTGTATCCGAGTGGAAGCGAGAGGCTTCTTTTGCCCGTATAGCCGGCTCCCTTTGTCCTTTTGTTTCCGTGTCTGAAGGGTAGGAAAAGCTTCCTTTTGCTCATGTAGTCTTCTCCAGTTCCCCTCTCATCCCCGTATTGAGGCAAAATGTGTCCCTTCTCAGTACTATTCGGTGCTGCAAAATGGGCCAATAGGGCGCGATGCCTCCTTTTTGCCATTTCCTTGCCCTCTGTTGCGCTCTATCCTGCGTGTGCTTGTCTCTGTGTCTGTGTGACGGAATTGGGGCTTCTGTGGACTTGTTTTCATTCTTCTGGAGCGGCAAGGAGAGCCCTTTCCTGGTTTATTTCAAGCCTGTTTTTACCCTTCTTTGAGCCCCTGCTGCCCTTGTCGGCCCTCTGCCTCGCCATCGTGTTTGGCATGGAAGTATTCATGCATGAGGGCGGCTTTCTGCGGGCCGATGACGCCTGCCAGGTCCTGTTCGCTGGCTTCCCGCATGCGTTTCACGCTGTGGAAAGCCTTCAGCAGCAGCTCTTTGCTCTTGGGCCCGATACCCTTGATGGTGTCTATCTCGCTGGCTACCTGACGCTTGCTGCGCTTTTCACGATGGAAGGTGATGGCGAAGCGGTGTACTTCGTCCTGTATCTGCGTGAGCAGGCGGAAGAGTGGCGAATCGGGTTTGCAGCCGATGGTTCGGGGCGGGAAGCCGAAGAGGAGTTCGTGGGTACGGTGCTTGTCGTCCTTGGCCAGTCCGCCGATGGCTATGTCGAGGTGCAGTTCGTCCTCCACCACTTGCCTCACCACCTCCATCTGCCCACGGCCTCCGTCGGTGATGATAAGGTCGGGCAGGGGAGTGCCCTCCTGCATCATGCGGCTGTAGCGGCGGCGCACCACCTCCTGCATGCTGGCATAGTCGTCGGGGCCGGAGACGGTCTTGATGGTATAGCGACGGTAGTCCTGCTTGCTGGGCTTGCCCATGCGGAACACCACGCAGGCTGCCACGGCGTCCTGTCCGCTGATGTTGGAGTTGTCAAAGCACTCTATCTGCGCGGGCATCTTGGGCATCCCCAGCAGGTCCTGCAACTCCTTCAACAGGCGTGTCTGCTTCTGTTCGGGATTAAGCTTGTCGGCCTGCTTGATGCGGTCGGCCTTGTACTGGAGCACGTTCAGCTTGCTCAGTTCGATGAGCTTGCGCTTCTCGCCTTTCTGTGGAACGGTGACCGTGACACGGTCCAGTGGAAGTTCCACGGGGAACGGTACTATAACCTCCTTGCTCTCACTGCCGTAACGCTGTCTCATTTCCACTATTCCTGCAACCAGCAAGTCCTCCTCTGTCTCGTCGAGGCGCTTTGCGTATTCAAAGGTGAAGGCCTGGTTGATGCAGCCGTTAGTGACGTGCAGATAGTTGATATAGGCCACACGCTCATGGTTCTCTATGTTGAACACATCTACATTGTGTATTATGCGGCTCACCACTTCGCTCCGGCTTCGGTAATTGTCCAGCAACATATACTTGCGCTTCACCTGTTCGGCCTCCTCGAAGCGCATTTCGGCGGCCAACGCTTGCATCTCCTCCATCAGTTTTCGCTGCACGTCGGCGGTGTTCCCCCGCAGTATCTGCTCTGCCTCGGCTATGTCCTTCATGTAGTCCTGGTGGCTCTGCAGGCCCATGCAGGGTGCCTTGCAGTTCTTGATGTGGTATTCGAGGCAGGTCTTATGCTTCTTCTTCTCTATGCTGTCCTGCGTGATGATTTCGTGGCAGCGGCGCAGGGGGTAGAGCTTACTGATGAGTTCGAGCAGGGCATACATGGTGGGTACGTGGCTGTAGGGGCCATAATAGGTGCCGTAACGCGGGTTTATGACGCGGGTCTGGAAGATTCGGGGGAAATATTCGTGCGTCACCACGATGCTGGGATAGGTTTTACCGTCCTTGAGCAGGATGTTGTATCGCGGGTTCCACTGCTTGATGAGGTTGTTCTCCAGCAGCAAGGCATCCTCTTCGGTGTTCACCACGATATAGCGTATATCGCGTATTTTGCTCACAAGAATGGCGGTTTTACGGTTCTGGTGCTCCTTTGAGAAGTAGGAATATACGCGCCGCTTGAGGTTTTTCGCCTTGCCTACATATATAATAGTACCCGTATCATCAAGGTACTGGTAGCAGCCGGGGCATTCGGGCAGGTTCAGTACGATGCCTCTCAAATACTCCTGAAGGTCTCTTTTTTCTCCCATTCTTCCGTTGTTTTGGTGCGTGTTGATTTTGTCTGTGCCTCTGTGGAGGGGTAGTTGCGGTTTGTTGTGCTTGATTCCTGTATGTGCTCTGGCGCTCGTTCGGGCATATCTCGCGTGCTCTTTCGTGCGGTACTCACGCCTGTCGGTGCTCTTTGCTTGTCTTGCAGGACTGTTTTGTACTCTGGATAGCGGCGTGTATGTCTTCCCTTGTCGCTGCTTTAATTGTCTTTTGCCACCGATTTAATCATCCTTTGCCACGGCTTTGATTGGCCCTTGTTGTCATATGAGTCAATCCTTGGGAGTGCTTTCTTTCTTTGGCAGGAGGGTGCCGTGTGTTTGCTTCCAGTAAGCCGTGCGTGTATTTTCAGTAAAGCGAAAGGGCAATTCCACCATGTGAAACTGCCCTTCGTGTGCTTCTGAAATCAAATCTTGATGAGCGTGGTCATCTCCACGGAATCGTCAAAAACAGCCCTTCCATTGAGTCCCTCGCCTGTCAGTTCGATGATGAAATTGATGTAGGTCTTGCGTGGGCAGAATTTCTGAACCAGGTTGTAGGCGGCCTTCATGCTGCCGCCTGTGGCCAGCAAATCGTCATGCAGGAGCACCACATCCTTGTCCGTGATGGCATCCTTGTGAATCTCTACGGTGTCCTTGCCGTATTCCTTCATGTACGTTTCCTTGAGCGTGTCGGCAGGCAGCTTGCCGGGTTTGCGACACATGACGAATCCGGCGTTCAGCTTAACCGCAAGCGCGGCACCGAGGACGAAGCCGCGGCTCTCGATTCCTACCACTTTGGTGATGCCTTTATCCTTGTAAAGCTCGTAAAGCTCGTTCACCATGATGCGCATGCACTTGGCATTCTTGAACAATGTACTGACGTCCTTGAACTGGATTCCCGGTATGGGGAAGTCGGGTACGTTGCGTAGGTTTTTGATTAGAGTCTCGTTGTTCATATTCAGGAACTTATTGTTAAAGTGTTCGCGTTTTGTTTCACGTGGAACTCAACGGCCCATCAGTATCATCAGCACGCTGATGTCACTGGGGCTCACACCGGGTATCCGGCTTGCCTGAGCCAGCGTTTCGGGGTCGATGCGCGTGAGCTTCTGGCGTGCCTCAGTGGAGAGCGAGTGTAGGGTGGAGTAGTCAAACTTGCCCCTGATGCGGATGTTCTCCAGGCGCTGAATCTTGTCGGCGTTCTGGCGCTCCCGCATGATGTAACCGGCATACTTTATTCTCACCTCTGCAGCTTCGGCTATCTCCTCGCGGCGGTCGGTGATGCTCTCCAACTTCTCCCTCAGTGCGGGAATCAGCGGAGAGAGGTTGTCAAGCGAAAGCAGGGGACGTGACAAGAGGTCGGAGAGCTTGCATCCGCGCTGAAGAGGTTCGCATCCCAAAGCTTCCAGTCCGCTGTTGATATACGCAGCTTTCACCGAGTAATCCTTGCAGAAGGCTATGAGGTTCTCTATCTGCTCCTTCTTCTTGAGCCAGTGATTGAGCCGCTCGGTGGTGGCCAGTCCTGTGCGATGGCTCCGTTCTGTCAGTCGTGCATCGGCATCATCCTGCCGAAGTAGGATGCGGTACTCGGCGCGACTGGTGAACATGCGGTATGGCTCATCCACTCCCTTGGTCACCAAATCATCGATGAGTACGCCTATGTAGGATTCGTCGCGCTTCATAATGAAAGGTTCGGAGCCGCTGCACTTGAGCGCTGCGTTCATGCCTGCCACCACGCCCTGCCCTGCGGCCTCCTCGTAGCCGGTGGTTCCGTTCACTTGGCCTGCCATGAAGAGTCCGTCGATAATCTTTGACTCCAGCGAGTGACGCAGTTGGGTTGGGTCGAAGTAATCATATTCTATTGCATATCCAGGGCGGTAGATTTCCAGGTCTCTGAAGGCGGGTATCATGCGCAAGGCTTCTATCTGGGCATCGATAGGCAGACTGCTGCTGAATCCGTTCAGGTAGTATTCGTTGGTGCTCTCGCCTTCGGGTTCCAGAAAGAGCATGTGCTCCGATTTGTCGGCAAAGGTGACCAGCTTGGTCTCTATGCTTGGGCAGTATCTCGGACCGATGCTCTGTATCTGTCCATTGAAGAGTGGAGAGTCGGGCAAGGCCGCTCTCAGGCGCTCGTGAACCTGCTCGTTGGTATAGGTGATCCAGCAGGGCAGTTGTCCCATGGGCCGTCTTTCGCCCATGAAGGAGAACTTGTGGAAGTCGTCTTCGCCGTTCTGGCGCTGCATCTCATCGAAGTGCACGCTTCTTCCATCTATCCTCACAGGTGTACCCGTCTTCATGCGTCCGGCGGTGATGCCGTGTCTGGTGATGCTCTCGGTGAGGTGCAGGCTGGGTGGCTCGGCGCATCGTCCGCCCGCCCACTGCGTCTTGCCGATGTGCATAAGCCCGTTGAGGAAGGTTCCTGCTGTGATGATTACGCAACGCGCCTTGATTTCTAAGCCCAGGTAAGTGCTCACGCCCGTTACGTGTCCGTCGCTGACCAGCAGCTCGCGCACCTGGTCTTGCCAGATGTTGAGGTGGTCGGTGTTCTCCAGCACCTCTCTCCAGGCCCAGATGAACTTCCCTCGGTCGCATTGCGCACGGGGGCTCCACATGGCAGGCCCCTTGCTGCGGTTGAGCATGCGGAACTGAATGGCGGTCTTGTCAGTCACCTGGCCTGTGTGTCCGCCCAGCGCATCTACCTCGCGTACAATCTGCCCCTTGGCAATCCCGCCTATGGCAGGGTTGCAGCTCATCTGCGCTATCTTGTTCATGTCCATGGTGACCAGGCACGTCTTCGCGCCCATCCTGGCACTCGCACATGCCGCTTCGCAGCCCGCATGACCGCCGCCCACGACCACCACATCGTATCTCATTTCCATTTTCATCCGCACTCCTGTCTTTATGTCATCAGTCTGTTCAGGACGCAAAAATAAGCTTTTCTCCCAACATTTACGGGCAAATCTTTGCCAAATCACATTTTTGGTATAATTTTGTTGCGTTATAGATACCCAATTATAAGTATGTGTGTGAATCAAGCAAAGTAATTCAATAATCTAATTCAGTTAATTTATGTGGTTAATTAAATCATCCATCGGCAGGAAGGTAGTGATGTCTGTGACTGGCATTGCCCTCATCCTGTTCTTGACGTTTCATGCGTCGATGAATGTAGTGGCCCTCTTCAGTGCCAAGGGTTACAACATGATTTGTGAATTCCTCGGTGCCAACTGGTATGCAGTGGTGGCAACCATGGGTCTGGCTGCCCTGGTGGCTCTTCACTTCATCTACGCCATCTGGCTCACCGTGCAGAATCGCAAGGCACGTGGCAACAACCGTTATGCTGTGACCGACAAGCCTGCAAAGGTGGAGTGGGCCAGCCAGAACATGCTTGTGTTGGGCATCATTGTCATCCTGGGCATGGCTCTGCACCTGTACAACTTCTGGTACAACATGATGTATGCCGAGCTGGCAGGCATCGAAGGCCCTGTTTCTCCCACCGACGGAGTGGAGTTCATCGTGCGCACATTCTCTAACCCCTGCTTCACCGTAGCTTATGTGGTGTGGCTCGTAGCACTGTGGTTCCACCTGAACCATGGCTTCTGGAGCGCTCTGCAGACTCTTGGCTGGAACGGCAAGGTGTGGTTCTGCCGCTGGAGAGTCATCGGTGGCGTGTACAGCACACTCGTTATCCTGATGTTTGCAGCCGTGGCCGTTGCTTTCGCTTGCGGTCTGCGTCCTTCTGACTACAAGGCTGCCTGTGCAGGTGCTGCACAGACCGAGGTGCCTTGCTGCATGCAGGGAACTTGCCCTAAGGCTGACTGCAACCCCGAGGAGTGCACAGGAAAGTGCCAGGGCAAGTGCGGTAAGTGTGCCGAGGGAGAGTGCAGCCAGAAGGCTGGGAACTGTGCCGATTGTCCCCAGGAGTGCGCAGACGAGACTCCCTGTGGCGGCTGTGCCCAGTAACCCGTAACCATGAACAATCCTAATCAATAAACAGAAAGAGTTATGGCAAAGACAATAGATTCAAAGATTCCCGAGGGTCCTATAGCTGAGAAATGGACCAACTATAAGGCTCATCAGCGCCTGGTGAACCCCAAGAACAAGCTGAAGCTGGACGTTATCGTGGTTGGTACAGGTCTGGCAGGCGCCAGCGCCGCTGCTTCCTTAGGCGAGATGGGATTCAACGTATATAATTTCTGCATCCAGGATTCGCCCCGCCGCGCTCACTCTATCGCAGCTCAGGGTGGTATCAATGCAGCCAAGAACTACCAGAATGACGGTGACTCTGTCTATCGTCTGTTCTACGACACTGTGAAGGGTGGCGACTATCGTGCTCGTGAGGCCAATGTGTATCGTCTGGCAGAGGTGAGCAATGCCATCATCGACCAGTGTGTGGCTCAGGGTGTTCCCTTTGCACGTGAGTATGGTGGCATGCTGGCCAACCGCTCGTTCGGTGGTGCCCAGGTGAGCCGTACCTTCTACGCCAAGGGTCAGACCGGTCAGCAGCTGCTGCTCGGTGCCTATAGTTCACTCTCACGTCAGGTTCATACAGGCAAGGTGAAGCTCTTCACCCGCTATGAGATGGAGGACGTGGTGATTGTGGATGGCCGTGCACGTGGTATCATAGCTAAGGATCTGGTTACTGGCAAGTTGGAGCGTTTTAGCGCCAATGCCGTTGTGATCGCAACCGGAGGCTATGGCAATACTTACTTCCTCAGCACAAACGCAATGGGTTGCAACTGTACAGCTGCCATCCAATGCTACCGCAAGGGTGCTTACATGGCCAATCCCTCATACGTACAGATACATCCCACCTGCATCCCCGTGCATGGTGACAAGCAGTCGAAGCTGACTCTGATGTCTGAGTCACTGCGCAACGACGGCCGTATCTGGGTGCCCAAGAAGCTGGAGGACGCCAAGGCTCTGCAGGCAGGAACGAAGCAGGGTTACGAGATTCCCGAGGAGGATCGTGACTACTACCTCGAGCGCCGCTATCCCGCATTCGGCAACCTCGTGCCTCGTGACGTGGCATCTCGTGCTGCCAAGGAGCGTTGCGACAAGGGCTTCGGCGTGAACAACACCGGTCTGGCCGTGTTCCTCGACTTCAGCGAGAGCATTCAGCGCCTGGGTCTCGACGAGATTCGTCAGCGTTACGGCAACCTCTTCGACATGTACGAGGAGATTACCGATGTCAACCCCGGCGAACTGGCCAAGACTGTCAACGGCGTTCAGTACTATTATCCCATGATGATCTTCCCTGCCATCCACTACACTATGGGCGGCATCTGGGTGGATTACGAGCTGCAGACATCTATCCCCGGCCTCTTCGCTATCGGTGAGTGCAACTTCTCTGACCACGGTGCAAACCGCCTGGGAGCAAGTGCGCTCATGCAGGGACTGGCTGACGGCTACTTCGTGCTTCCTTATACTATACAGAATTACCTGGCCGACCAGGCCATCTGGCCACGCCTCTCTACCGACATGCCCGAGTTCAAGGAGGCTGAGGATAAGGTTAACGCCGAGATGGAGCGCCTGATGAACATCAAGGGTAAGCGTTCGGTAGATTCTATCCACAAGGAGCTGGGCCACATCATGTGGGAGCACGTGGGCATGGGTCGCACCAAGGAAGGCCTTGAGGAGGGTCTTAAGTTGCTCGCCAAGATACGTGACGAGTTCAACACCAACCTGTTCATCCCCGGTACCAAGGAGGGTCTGAACGTTGAGCTCGACAAAGCCATCCACCTGCGAGACTTCATCATCATGGGTGAGCTCATCGCTTATGACGCCCTGCACCGCGAGGAGTCTTGCGGCGGTCACTTCCGCGAGGAGCACCAGACCGAGGAGGGTGAGGCAAAACGTGACGATGAGAACTTCTTCTACGTGGGCTGCTGGGAGTACCAGGGCCAGGACGAGAAGGCACCCGAACTCATCAAGGAGCCTCTCCACTACGAGATTATCAAGGTTCAGCAGCGTAACTATAAGAATTAAACATCAGGTTATGAGGTTGAAAGGGTAGAGCTCTGCTGCTACACTGGAGCCACACATCCCCTTCACGCAGCTTGCCGGGTTCCCCCCGCGAGTGCGGCAGGAAGATGAAGCCTCTGGGCTGGCAGGCTCCCGTCGGGCAGATTGATGTCGTGAAGGAGCCAGGTACGAATGGCGATGGCAGGCGGAATGTCTTGTTCCACATCAGCAAGCGCCCATGCCGGCAGCTCTAAGCCCTACAGACCTCAACACCATAAAACCGTTACAGAAATGGCAAAGAATATATCATTTACCGTTAAGTATTGGAAGCAGAACGGCCCTAAGGACAAGGGTCACTTCGATACTCATCAGATGAAGGACATCCCTGATGACACCTCTTTCCTGGAGATGCTCGACATCCTCAACGAGGAGCTCATCAACGAGGGGAAGGAACCCTTTGTGTTCGATCACGACTGCCGCGAGGGTATCTGCGGTATGTGCTCACTCTACATCAACGGCACGCCCCATGGCAAGACCGAGCGTGGCGCCACCACATGCCAGCTCTACATGCGCCGCTTCAAGGATGGCGACGTCATCACAGTGGAGCCCTGGCGCAGTGCCGGCTTCCCTGTAATCAAGGATTGCATGGTTGACCGCGATGCATTCGACAAGATCATGCAGGCCGGCGGCTACACTTCTATCCGCACCGGACAGGCTCAGGATGCCAACGCCATCCTCATCTCCAAGGAGGCTGCCGACGAGGCAATGGACTGTGCAAGCTGCATCGGCTGTGGCGCCTGCGTGGCTGCTTGTAAGAATGGCTCTGCTATGCTGTTTGTGTCAGCCAAGGTGAGCCAGTTTGCTCTCCTGCCCCAGGGCCAGGTGGAGGCTGCAAGACGTGCCAAGGCAATGGTGGCCAAGATGGACGAGCTGGGCTTTGGTAACTGCACCAACACCCGTGCCTGTGAGGCTGTATGCCCCAAGTGCGAGAGCATCTCCAATATTGCCCGCCTCAACCGCGAGTTCATCAAGGCAAAGCTGGCTGACTGATAAGGATACTCTGCCTGCCTGTTTTTTCTCATTTCCCGCCCTTCTGACGACGTTTCTTGTGTCATGTGGGCAAGGATAAGGGATTGAGACAACAAGGCTTCAGAGGCTTTGAAAACGAAAAAGAGCCGTGTGGCCCTCACTCCGAGGGGTTCCACACGGCTCTTTTCATTTTCTTCATCCATCATCCGCATCCCACTTCTTCGGCTCATCATATCGGCTCCCCGGGCAAACCAGGGGGAGAGATTGCACAAACCAGAAGAGGAGTTATGCATTTGCACCATGCCCGAGTCTGACTTCCTTAGTGGTTCGCTCCAAGGTGTCAGGCATTGGCACAGGTGCTTTCTTGTGGCAGCTTCTACGATACGATATTCTCTCTGTCGTAAAACATTTCATTGCATACGGTACAGTCAGCAGGCTCTTTGGGGCAACGAAGCAGTATTGTTTCGAGATTACTATACGTCCCCAAGGGCGGGTAAGCAGTATGCTCCACCGTCCAACCCAAGGCTGGACGGTCATTGAATATATACTTCGATGCCAAAGTATCCATGCTTCATCCACCGTCCAGCCTAGGGTTGGACGGTGACGGAGAACGTATTCTCCCTAATGAAGGCTGACTGGAAGTGCATCAGGAGCCTTCTTCTCCTTGTATATCAATTGGTTTTTGTCGGATAATCAGCAGCAATCGATATGTAAGTCAGCCTTGTCGGTCTGGCGGAACAATACATAGACCAGTGGATGCAGATGCGTCTGCAGGCTCGTTATCTCAGCAGTTGTGGACGGGCAAAGAGCCAACTCAGACGGGTGCGGTCCATCGTCCAGGCTATGAGGAGACTGCCTGCGGTGCCTGTGGTGAGAATGAAGAAGGTGTGGAGCAAGCCGGTGGGGTCGAAGGCGAAAGCAGGCAACAGAAACTTTCCAGCCATGGTGAAGATAGGGTGGAAGAGGTAGATGGGGAAGGTATTGCGTCCCACGTAGCCCGCCCCTCGGTAGAGACGTTGGGGTATCATGTTGCCTACGGCACACATGCCACAAAGGAAGCACAGCGCGTAGATAATGGTGGCAATGTCACCCCAGAGGCTGTGATTGGCCCACAGGGCAAGCATGACGAATGGTATCCATGCTGCAGCCGAGGGACGTATGAGGCGCAGCAGTTGTCCGTGGAACAGTCTGATGGCTACGCCCAATATATAATAGAAAGCGTCGCGTGCGGGCAGCAGGGGGGTGAAGAGGCTCACTGCGATGGCCATGCCAACCAGCAGGAAAAAGGCCGTAAGGGTGCCTATGCGCCCTTCGAGGCGGAATGCGAGCCAGTAGAGCAGTGCGCATGTGACCATTCTGTGCAGAAACCAGTAGGGGCCTATACTGGTGATGCAGAGCGTGCGCAGCAGTGTGGGGGGGTGAGTTCGGTGAGTCCGTCACGCACAGGAAGGACGAGCGACAGACTGGCAAATGCGGTGACCATGATGCAGTAGGGCAGCAGGATGCGCAGTTCGTAGAGGGTAAACTCGCGTACGTTCTTGCGTACGTTGGTCAGATAACCGGTCAGGAGCAGGAATGTCGGCATGAAGAACACGAAGATGACCTCGCGTATGCGGGGATAAAGAGTGCCAAAGTGTACGATGTGTACCAGTATGACCATCAGTATGAGCACCGCTCTGATGAGGTCGATGTGGTTGTATGCCTTTCTTTCCATTACTTTTGGTTGTGTTTCTTGTGAGGTTTGGAACAATGCGCATGGCCCGATGGGCAGCCCGGGCAACCGTTGCACGAACCGCTGCATCCATGCTTGCCGTCTTTCTTCAGGTGCACTCTGAGCACCCATGCAGCCAGTGCCAGCACGATGGCCAGCAGGATGATGCTCTGCAGGTTCATAGGATGAGTGTAATGATGAATGCCACTACCCAGGCCACCACACACTGGAAGCCCATCACGAAGAGCATCCAGCGCGTACCCAGTTCACGGCGTATGGTTGACATGGCAGCCATGCAGGGCGTGTAGAGCAGGCAGAAAACCAGCAGCGCATAGGCCGTTCCGGCCGAGAAGAGAGAGGTGAGCGCGGTGCCCGAGAGCAGTCCCTCGAGGCTCACCACCACCACCTCCTTGGCCAGCAGACCGCTCACCAGGGCGCTCACCACGCGCCAGTCGCCGAAGCCCAAGGGCGTGAAGATGGGGGCCACGATGCCCGACACCTGTGCCAGGATACTGGTGTTCTGGGTGTCGGCAGTGACCATGTTGAGGTGGAAGTCGAAGGTGCGCAGAAACCATATCACCAGTGCGGCCAGGAAGATGACGGTGAAGGCACGCTCGAGGAAGTCCTTGGCCTTCTCCCAGAGCAGCTGCCACACGTTGGCCGCAATGGGCAGACGGTAGTTGGGCAGTTCCATCACGAAGGGGACCGCCTCGCCTCTGAAGAGCAGGTGACGGAAGAGGAATGCCGAGAGGATGCCCGTGAGCACGCCCAGCAGGTACAGACTGGCTGTCACCGCACCCATGTGCTGGGGGAAGAAGGCCAGCGCGAAGAAGCCGTAGATGGGTATCTTGGCGGTGCACGACATGAAGGGCGTGAGCAGGATGGTGAGCCTGCGGTCTCGCTCGCTGGGCAGTGTGCGGCTGCTCATCACGCTGGGCACCGAGCAGCCGAAGCCTATGAGCAGGGGCACGATACTGCGGCCCGAGAGTCCCAGGCGCCGCATGGGGCGGTCCATCACAAAGGCTATGCGGGCCATGTAGCCCGTGTCCTCGAGCATGCTCAGGAAGAAGAAGAGCACGATGATGAGTGGCAGAAACGAGAGCACAGTGCCTACGCCGCTATATACACCGTCGATGATGAGACTGTGCACCACGGGTGCTATGTTCCATGCAGTGAGTGCCTTGTCGGTGAGGACGGTGATCCAGTCGATGGCACTCTCGAATGCGCCTTGCAGCCAAGCGCCCAGCGAGAAGAAAGTGAGCCAGAATACCAGCCCCATGATAACGAGGAAGGATGGTATGGCTGTCCAGCGTCCGGTGAGTATTCTGTCCAGCTTCATGCTGCGCAGGTGTTCCTTGCTCTCTGTGGGATATACCACTGTGCGGCTGCACAGACGCTGGATGTAGGAGTATCGCATGTCCGCTATGGCTGCACAGCGGTCCAGTCCGCGCTCCTCTTCCATCTGGCATAGGATGTGCTCCACAGTCTGCTGCTCGTTGTCGGTGAGCGCCAGTGCTTGTATCACCCTGGGGTCTCCCTCCATCAGTTTGCCCGCAGCAAAGCGCACCGGGATGCCCGCCCTCTGTGCATGGTCCTCCGTCAGGTGCATGATGGCATGCAGGCAGCGGTGTACGGCTCCACCGTGCTCCGAGGGGCTGCAGAAGTCCTTGCGCAGCGGCTTCTCGCGGTATTTGGCCACGTGTATGGCATGCTGCACCAGCTCATCTACGCCCTCGTTCTTCATGGCGCTTATGGGTATGACGGGTATGCCAAGCATGCGCTCCATCTCATTGATGCGGAACGAACCGCCGTTGCCCTCCACTTCGTCCATCATGTTAAGGGCGAGCACCATGGGTATGTCCAGCTCCATGAGCTGCATGGTCAGGTATAGGCTGCGCTCTATACAGGAGCCGTCCACGATGTTGATGATGCCGTCGGGATGGTTGCGCAGTATGAACTCGCGGCTCACAATCTCCTCGCTGGTGTAGGGGCTCAGGCTGTAGATGCCCGGGAGGTCGGTCACGGTGGCACGCGGATGGCCCTTGATGGTTCCCTCCTTGCGGTCGATGGTCACTCCGGGGAAGTTTCCCACGTGCTGGTTGGCGCCTGTGAGCTGGTTGAAGAGTGTGGTCTTGCCGCAGTTCTGGTTGCCTGCCAGGGCAAATGACAGCGGCCTTTCCTGCTCGGTGGAGTCGGTAGTGGCGGGGTGGTCGGTGTCCTCCTCATGGTAACGTCCCTCCTCGCCTAGTCCCGGGTGCTCGTTCTTGTAGCACACCTTACAGTCCTCCTCGGGCATGGTGTGCTGGTTGGCCTCATGTTCCAGAGCGGCCTCCACTCCTTCCAGCGTGACCCCTATCTGTGCCGCGTCGGCCCGTGTGAGCACCAGCTCATAGTTGTGTATGCGCACCTCCATGGGGTCGCCCATGGGAGCGAACTTCTGTATGCGCAGTGCCGCGCCGGGTATCATGCCCATGTCCAGGAAGTGCTGGCGTGTGCCTCCCTGCCCTCCTACGGTGGTGATGACTGCCTGCTGTCCTGCTGCCAGTTCGTTTAGTGTCATAATCTTATGTATTCTATTGCGGTTGCAAAGGTACGAATAACCTACTTTGAATGTGCTTCCCGAGTCCTTTCATTGCGCTAAAATACCCAAAAGTGGGGATTTCTCACGTGTATATAAGCGTCTGCATGCGCTCGGGCAAGAATATTTCCTGTGCTGTGTGATGCAGGTCCTCGGGCGTGATGGAGTCCATCCTCTCGAATATCTGCTTCAGTGTGCGGGTGGTGCCATAGTGCAGGAAGCGCTTGGCCATGCCTATGGCAGCATTCTCGAAGCTGTCTCCTGCCACGGCCAGTTGGCCCTTCATCTGCTGCTTGAGTGCATCCAGCGAGCGCTTGGAGAGCGGTGCGTCGGTCAGGCGAAGCAGTTCCTTGTTCACCAGCTTGAGGCAGCGCTTCACGTCGTGGGGGCTGCAACCGAAGTACAGACACCAGTGGCCCGAGTCGGAGTGGCACATTGTGGTGCTCTCCACAGCATACACCAGTCCGTACCTTTCGCGCAGTGCTATGTTCAGGCGGCTGCTCATGCAGGGGCCGCCCAGCAGGTTGTTCAGCATGAACAGGTGCATATATCGGGGGTCGGTGGCAGGGTAGGCGGGTGCGCCCATCAGCACGTGAGCCTGGTGGGTGCCCTTTTCCCTGTGTATTATGGGCTGGCTGGGCGGTATGCAGAAGCTGGGTGCCAGGCGCGGGATGGGCTGTGCCGACGGCTTCTCGATGCCGTAGCGCAGCATCTCCCTCTCGGCCAGGCGCACCACCTCATGCGGGTCTATTTGTCCCATCACGAAGAGCACCATGCGCTCGGGGCGGTACATGCGGCTGTGGAAAGCGTGCATGTCGGCCGAGGTCAGCTGGCGCAGCCGATCGGCCCGGCCCAGTATGGAGCGTCCCAGAGGATGCTCCCCGAAGATGACCGACTCGAAGTCATCATAGATGAGCTCCGCTGGCTGGTCGTCGTAACACTGTATCTCCTCTATCACCACCTCGGCTTCCTTCACCATCTCGTCCTGTGGGAAGGTGCTGTGCAGCACCATGTCGGTGAGCAGGCGCACGGCTCTGTCGAGATGCTGACGCAGGAAGGTGGTGTAGAAGAACGTCTCCTCCTTGCCTGTGTAGGCGTTCAGGTCGCCTCCCACACTCTCCATCCTGGCCGACACCTGCCTGGCTGACAGGCGTGGGGTGCCCTTGAAACTCATGTGTTCGGTGAAGTGCGCCATCCCGCTCTCGCCGTCGCTCTCGTCCCGGGTGCCCGCATCTACGGCCAGTCCGGCATATACCACCTGGGTGGGGCTCTGCGCACAGATGATGCGCAAACCGCAGTCCAGCGTGTGGGTAAAGAAGTTTTGTTCCTCTGTTTCTTGCTTTTCCTGTCTCATTATACGGTAATTTTCATGCAAAACTATTGCCTTTCGTCCATCTGTGCAAGGAATCCCGAAAACTTTGCTTATATTTGTCACCATATAAATGATTACGCTGTGAAAAGAAACATCTTTACCTCCCTGCTGGCATGGAGCCTGCCTCTGGCGCTCATGGCCCAGCTTGCTACGGTCAGCGAGCACGTTCCCAATCCGCAGAACGAGCCGCGTCCTGTGCATCCCCTGCCCACTGCGGCGCAGTTGGCATGGAACCAGACAGAGTTTTACGCCTTCTTCCATTATGGCATGAACACCTACACCGGCCGCGAGTGGGGCTTGGGCGACGAGGACGAGAACCTCTTTGCCCCCACTGCCGTGCCCAACCCCGAGCAGTGGCTCAGGGTGGCGCGCGATGCCGGCATGCGCGGTGGCATAGCCGTGGTCAAGCACCATGACGGCTTCTGCCTGTGGCCTACGCAGACCACCACACACAACGTGGCCACGTGCACCAACCCCAATGCCAAGGCCACCAATATCCCCCGCGATTTCGCCAAGGCCGCGCAGCGACTGGGCATGAAATACGGTTTCTACATCAGTCCATGGGACCGCAATAGTGCCCTCTACGGCACTCCCCGGTATGTGACCGACGTGTTCCTGCGCCAGTGCCTCGAGTGTGCGTCCTATGGCAGTGACCAGTTTGAGATGTGGTTCGACGGTGCCAACGGCGGTGACGGCTACTATGGCGGACGTCGCGGAACGGTCAAGGTAGATAGGGCCACCTATTATGATGTGCCCAATCTGCGCGATACGGTGCATGCCCTATTGCCCCACTGCGTGATGTGGGGCGTGGGTGGCGAGGCCCGATGGATAGGTAACGAGAGCGGATATGCGGGCATCTCCAACTGGGCCACCGACAATCGCCTCGACGGCAAAGACCAGCCCCGGGCCGAGGAAGGCGCCGAGGGCGGATGGCTCTGGCTGCCTGGCGAGAGTGATGCCAAGGCCACCAACCGTGGGTGGTTCTACCATGACGGCGAAGAGGCACTCAGCCCCGAGCGCCTCTTCAGAATGTATCTCGAGACCGTGGGGCGCAATGCCACGCTCATCCTCAATGTCCCCCCTGCCAAGGACGGACTGGTGCCCGAGCACAGTGCAGAGGCATTGCGCGGCATGGGCAGTCTGCTGCGTGAGCGGTTGGGCGCAGGAGCCGACCTCGCCCTGAAGGGCTGCCGCATAGAGGCCAGCCACGTGCGCCAGGCGGGCAAGCGCCGTGATTTCAAGGCCAAGAGGCTTGTGGATGGCAAGACCACCACATATTGGGCCACCGACGACGACTGTGAGCAGCCCACCCTCACCTTCTCGTGGAAGACTCCGCAGAACGTTCATGCCGTACTCCTGCAGGAGCACATCGCCCTGGGGCAGCGCGTCAGGAAGTTCCGCATAGAGACTTCGGCCGACGGCATCAGCTGGCAGCCCCATGCCGAGAACATCTGCACCACCATAGGCTACAAGCGCATCGTACCCCTGAGCGGCAGCACTGAGGGCTGGCAGGGAGTAGATAACGTGCGCTTCCTTCGTGTGACCATCTTGGACAGCCGCGCCTGTCCCACCCTTGAGCGAATAGGCATTTTCTAAACAGACATGATGATGAGAAAACAGAATATATGCGCCTTGTTGCTGGCCATGGCCGGCTGCACGGCTTCACAGGCACAGATGATAACCTTCGAGGAGAGCACTCTGCCGCAGGTGGGGGTGTGGGACACATGGGACGAGTCGCCCTTCCGCACCGGACGCCTGCAGGGTAACTGCCAGGTGGTGGCCAACCCCTTCCGCGATGACACCAACCCTTCGGCCCATGTCCTGGGCTGTCAGCGCTCCCTCTATGGCAGCAATACGTACGGTGCCAGGGTGGTGCTGCCCCCCGAGATGCAGTTCGAACTCACTCCCGCAGAGCAGTATCTGCACGTGAGCATACATAAGCCCGTGGCTGGCCGATGCCTGTTGGTGGTACTGGGCAAGCGTACCGACGAGGCTTGGGCACACCAGAGCCTGGAGGTGGCACAGTCCACCCGTCTGGCCCTCAATACCGCCACCCCAGGCCAGTGGACCGATGTGGTGTTCCCCATGAAGGGTGCCGGCGGCATCAAGGCTCACTCGGTGGTCATCGTCTTCGACTGCGAATCACCCCACCGCCTGACGGAGCCCTTTGTGGCCTACATCGACAATATCCACCTGGGTGAGGCTGCTCCCCAGCAGGCCACAGCCCAGCAGACCGGTACGCCCAAGGGCGACGGCACGGTGCTCGTGACCAACTCACAGCGCAATGGCGAGGTGCTCCTGGCCGACGGCACGCCTTTCAACGCAGGCTTCCGACACAAGTCCGGCACACCGCTCAAGGTGAAGGGCGTGGGCGAACAGGGCTTCGTGTGCACCGCCATAATCGTGCATCATGGTCCTGGCAGAACGAAGCAAACCACCTTTGAGCAGAAGGACTTCCTGCCCGATGGCTCGCTCGTCATCCCCGGCAACCTGTTTACCGACGAGGTGGTCATCGAAGGAGTGATGACCGAAAAGAAGTGAATGAGGCTTCCCAGGGCAGTCCCTTGGGTATGGAGAAGAAGCTGCGCAGTGTGTGTCATCGCGCAGCTTCTTTGTATATGGCGGCCTCCTCTGGGACAGGCAGGAAAGTGGGGCGCAGGATGCAGTGCGGTGCGATGCCCGGTGCAGCGCGCTGCATCCTTCATCGCAGCGTGCTGCGCAGGCACATGCAGCGCACTGCATTTCACGTCCCACAATGGCACCGGTTGCCAGAGAGCGCTGCCGAAGGCAAACTGCAGGGCAGTCTTTGAGCAAAACCAGAGCTGTCCTTGTATGAAGGGAAGGAGCTTTTCGGGCAAAAGAAAATGCGTTTTTCCCCAAAAGAAAAGGGCTGCGCCCAATGCCCAGCCCCAATTCTTAATTCAAAATACTATACTCTTAATCGAGAATAAGCGTGAAGCCTCCTCCGCGCCAGCCCAATTCTTAATTCAAAATTCAACATTCTTAATTACCCCGTTCAGCATTCTTAATTACCTGCGGGTATGTTGAGGTAACTGAGGAAGCGCTCCGTGTCGTAGTTCATAATGAGTTCGTCGGGGAAGTTCGTCTCCTCGAGTAGAGGGTAGAGGTAGCCATAGTCGGCCACCGCAAAGGATATGTGCGCATCACTTCCCAGTATGACAGGCACTCCCTGCTCGCGACAGAGGCGCAGGATAGCCAGGTTGTTGTCGTGTGCCTTCACCAAGCCACGCGCCGGGCGGAAGCTTGTGTTGTTGATCTCAAGCAACGTGTGCGACTCGGCCGCTGCCATCACCAAGGGCTTGAAGTCCAGTTCGGCTGCCCCGTCACCGGGGTGGCTGATGATATGCGTCCAGGGATTCCGTATGGCCGCAAGCACTCCCTCGGTGTTCTCCTCGCGCGTGCCTCCCTTCCAGCAGAGGCTGTGTATGCCTGCTATACGCAGGTCCATCATGCGGTAATACTGCTCGTCGAGGTCCAGCGTGCCCTTTGTGTCCAGTATGTTCAGCTCGGCGCCCAGCAGCAGCCGCACGCCATACATCTGGCGCGGAACCACGTGCAGGTTGCGGAAGTATATGGGATCACAGGTGCCGGGGATGTTTGGCCCGTGCTCCGTGATGCCCAGTATCTTCAGTCCCTGTGCGGCAGCTTCGTGCACCATCTCCTGTACGGTGCTGAAGGCATGCCCGCTCATTACCGTGTGGGTGTGCACATCCAGCTGGATCTTACTCTTCTCTTTCTTGATGTCCATATCATTCCTTGTTTTATATATCCTTGTTCCTGTGTTGATAAGTCTGCCTTCTGCTGTGCGGTGTGGGGCGTTTCCCTCAGAATTCCTCCCAGCTGAAGTGCATCCGCTCTCCGCTTGTGGGGTGGGTGAAGGTAAGCTCCTGGGCATGGAGCATGAGTCTCCGGGCGGTGTGTCCGTACAGTCGGTCGCCCACGATGGGGTTGTCCAGGCCCAGGGGATGGGCGCAGTGTACCCGCAGCTGGTGCGTTCTGCCGCTCAGCGGATGCAGTTCTATGCGTGCATGCCCGTTGCTGCAGTCTGTCACGCGGTATCGTGTGAGCGCACTCTTGCCGTGCTCGTAGTCCACCATCTGGCGCGGTCGGTCCTCGATGTCGGGGCGCAGCGGCAGGCTTATCTCTCCGCTCTGTCCCACGGGCAAAGGCTTTTCGAGTATCGCCACATACGTCTTCTCCACCTCACGCATGAGGAACTGCCGCTGCAGATGGCGGTGAGCCTCCTCGCTGAGAGCCGCCACCAGCAGTCCGCTTGTGTCCATGTCCAGCCTGTGTACCAGCAGTGGGCCGGCGGCCAGAGGGAACTGCTGTCGCAGGAGATCCAGTACGCTGGGCAGCCCGTCCTTGCCTGGCACCGATAGCATACCCTCGGGCTTGCGCACCACCACGATGCTCTCGTCGGCATATTGGATGCTGAACCTGTCGAGCACACTCTGGTAAGCCTCTTTCAGAGGGTTGCTGTCCAGTGCCAGTCCGCGCGTCATGTGGGTCAGCACAGGCAGGCAGCGGCTGTGGCAGGCGGGGTAGAAGTGTCCGTCGAGGCGCACTTCGTCGGCCGGAGAGCGCCCTATCCAGAATTCTCCCATGCAGATGGGCGTCATCCCCCAGGCGTATGCGGCCTGCAACAGTTTGGGGCCGCAGCAGTCACCTGTGCCCGATGGCGGGATGGCCGAACCGAATATCTGGCTCACCGTACGCCTCTCGCCCTGGGCATTGAGCAGGTTGTATTGGTCAAAGAGCCAGCGCTGGAGTGCCTCGCTGCGCCTCTTGCGCTCGGCGGCGAGTGCTTTCTCTTCCTCTATTATAGTACGCAGGGGTGCTTCGGCCTCCTCTATGAGCTGGTTCCATCGCTTGGTTGCGCGACGCAGTTCAGCCTTCTGGAACTGGCTCTCGCGCACCATTTCGGCTTCCTTGGCTGCCAGCTCCTCGGGTGGGAGCATCTGCCTGAGTGCCTGCCTGCGGCTCTTTGCCTGTTCGGCCTCGGTGCGCATGGCTTGTAGTTCGCAGTCCCTTTGCCTGAGCAGGTCATCCAACTGCAAGCGGCGGCGCATGCCCTTCTTTTCCCCTTGCAGGGCTGTCAGACGGGCGTTCATGGCCGTGATGTGGTCCTGTTCCAGCTGGAAGTGATTGCCGGGCGACATGAGGTCGAAAACGGGCGGAACGAAGTACTCCTGCCTGGTCTGTCCGCCCAGTGTGCCCGAGAAGGCTGCCAGGAACCCCCTCTCGCCCTGGTGCCTGACCACCAGCACGCCCATCATCTTGCCCGCCGAGAGTTCTTCGGCCCATCGGTCTTGCCCCTCCAGATAGGTGCGCAACTGCTGTGCCGCAGCCAGGCAAAGCGGGTGCGGCGTGTAGCAGAACGGGTATGTGAAGCGCTCGGGGTCGGGTATGTGCCTGCATTCGGCAGGCAACTGGTGCAGGGTCATAGGAGCAGGAGCCCCTCCGGACCCATATTGAAGAGCAGGTCAACGATGCTCAGGCCGGGACGGAAGCCGCCCTGGTGCCCGAACACCTGCCAGTAGGTGGTCTTTATCTGCGGGAAGTCTTGGGCAAAGGGGTCGCCCATGAAGGTCTCCGTACGGCTGCATCGGGCATCTATGTCGAGCAAGCGGCACAGGAGCGACTGCAGTGCCAGGTTGTAGTCGGCCAGGTACTCCCACTTCTGCTCATAGAATGGAGCGAAGTCGTCAGCGTAATACTCAAAGAAGGGAGACTGCCCGTAGCTGCTCATCAGCGCGTTCCAGTGCTGGTGGCGCCAGTTTCCGTGGTCGCTGATGCGTATGTCCTTGGTGGCGGCATGGCCGCTGGGCTTCACGATGGGAATGCTCAGCGCGAGCGGTCCCTGCGGACTGTCGATGAGACAGCGGTTGCGCAGGGTTTGCCTCCTATAGTGGTCGCACACCTCTGTCAGAGCCTCTCCGGCGTGCAGCAGGGCGCTGTAGTGCGAGGCGGGAGCCAGATAGCAGCAGGGCAGCAGCAGTGTGCTCATGGCTTCCCTCCCAGTGGACTGAACGTGCGGTCGGTCCTCATACGGCTGTACCAGGGCTTTTCGCTGTCCAGCGAATATAGCAGGGTGGTGGCTTGGCCTGTGATGGCCTCCTCGGGCAAGAAGCCCATGGTGCGGCTGTCCTGCAGGTTGGCAGGGTTGCCCGAATACACCCAATAATAGTTCTTACGGAAGCGGAAACGGCGGTACGACCTCTTGTTCCACATCAGTCGGTCGGCTTTCACATCCACGCATACACCTTCGTATAGGTTGATGGTGCGTGCATACAGGCTGATGTTCCAGGGTGCAAGCTCCATGGTTTCGCCCTTCTTGGGTACCACCAGCGGCCAGATGCAGCCGCGGGAGTAGTCTCTCACGGGGCTCACACGGAACTGCGGTCCTGTCCACACCGTATCGCCCGGGCATGCCATCAGGCATCCTATGCCGTTCTGATGTGTGTTGGCATTGGGCATGTGCACGCTGAAACCCACCCAGTCACCCTGCTGCGGACTCTTGGCGTGCTTTCTCTCGCCCTCCTTCCACCAGGGTAGCCTCATGCCGTAGGCCCACTTGCTCACCAGCACGCGGTCGCCTGCCATCAGCATGGGACGCTGTGTGTCATGGGGAATGGAGTAGATGCCAAACACCACGCAGCGTAGTGCCACCGCCACCGATATGGCGAAGACAAAGGCGAGCAGTATGCCGATACGTTGTTTCAAGCGCGTTTCCTTTCTTTCCTTTATGCGTTTCTTGTTCGTTCCAAGGGAGCTTCCTCCCCGTCTCCAGTAGTCTTATACCATATATATAAAGCCGTTCCGCCTTTAGCCCAAAGCGATTACCTCTTTAGCCCAAAGCCGTCCCGCCTGTTGTCCAGAGCTTTCCAGAAGAAGTATGAGCTTGCTTCAGCGGTTTGCCCAGGGCAGATGCCTTTTGGGTCAAGAGCCGTTGCTGCACTCCGCAGAGTGCGGTGCGTGGCTACTTTATGTTGCGTACGAGGCGGAACAGACGGTTCCAGCGGATGTGCTTCAGGCTGGTCAGGGGGTAGTCCTTATCGGTGCTGAACCACACCAGCACGGGCTTGCCCACCACGTGGTCTTCGGGTACGAAGCCCCAGTAACGGCTGTCTGCCGAGTTGTGACGGTTGTCTCCCTGCATCCAGTAATAGTCCATCTGGAAGGTGTATTGCGTGGTCTCCTTGCCGTTGATGAGTATCTTGCCGTCGGGTGTAACCTGCAGGTCGTTGCCCTCATAGGCTCTGATGGGGCGCTCGTAGATGGGCAGGTTCTCCAGTGTGAGGTGCAGCGTGGCCCCCTTCTTGGGTATCCAGATGGGTCCGTAGTTGTCACAGGTCCATCCCGTATAGGCATTCTGCGGGTAGAGCGAGCCGGTCTCGCGGTTCTTTATGATGCTTATGCTGGCCACCACATCCTTGCGCTTCTCCAGGGTTGCCTTGGCAGCCTTGGTGAGGGGGAGTATTCCCGACTGGTAGTAATCGCGCAGGTCGTCCTGGCTGATGCCTGGCTGTTCCACCAGTGTGGCTGGGATCGACTCGCCCACAAGCGACACGTTGTAGTTGTACTGCACGTTTTCGGCATCGGGATTCACCTTTCCGTCGAGGTACATGACGCGGTTCTTTATCTGGAGCGTCTGTCCTGGCAGGCCCACGCAGCGCTTTACGTAGTTCTCCCTACGGTCAACCGGGCGCGTGTCTATGCGTCCGAAATCGCGCTGGTCCATGGCTACGTACTGCTTGCCAAGGTTGTATATCTTGCCGTAGAACTTCCTCTGCTCCATGGGTGAGAAGGATTCCACCTGAGGCAGAGTGCCGTGATTCTGCTCCCATATCTGGGTGCCTATACCGTAGCAGAGCGAATAGTACTCTGTCTGATAAGGCATCTCGGTCACGATGGTATCGCCGGCGGGGTAGTTGAACACCACTATGTCGTTCAGTCCAACGGGCTTCGGGCTCACACGCTTGTACTTCCACTGGGGCCACTCGATGTAGCTCTTGCAGCCTCCCAGCCCGTAGTATTTGGGCAAGGTGTGCTGTACCAGGGGCAAGTGAAGCGGTGTCTGTGGTACGCGCGGGCCGTAGGCCATCTTGTTGACCACCAGATAGTCGCCCACCAGAAGGCTCTTCTCCAGCGAGGAACTGGGGATGTTGTAGTTCTGGAAGAAGTATATGTTGAAGAAGTAAACGGCTACCAAGGCAAATACGATGGCGTCTATCCAGCTCATGATAAGTCGTGCCGTGGGGTTCTTCAGCTCCTTCCACCAGGTCCAGGGAATCCATCGGGTGATGTAGGCATCGATGATGAACGGCACCACGATAAGGCCCCACCAGGCATCCACCCAGCCCAGGAAGCACAGGTAGAGTGCGGTGACTACTATGGTCTTGCCCCAATCCATTGGGGTCGCTTTGCGTTTCTTCAGTTTCATGTCGGGCTTGTCTTTTAGAATTTGAACAGGTCGCTCATGGTGAGCAGTCCGTTGTGGCGGGCTGTGTATTCGGCTGCCAGTACGGCTCCGAGCGCAAATCCGCGTCGGTTATGTGCATCGTGGGTGATGGTGATGCTGTCTGCGGGGCTGTCCCAAGTGATGCTGTGTATGCCTGGCACCTCGCCGCGTCGTATGCTGTCGATGCGTATCTTGCCCGGTGCAACCTCCTCGGTGCCCTCCTGTGAGCCGTCGGGGTTGGTGAGCATGCCCAGTTGCCAGCCCGACACACGCTCCACCTCGGCTGCCAGCTCCTCGGCCAGTGTGATGGCGGTGCCGCTTGGGTGGTCGAGCTTATGCACGTGGTGCACCTCCTCCATGCTGGGCGTGTAGTCGTCAAACTGGTTCATGATGCGTGCCAGATAGCGGTTCACTGCCCTGAAGATGGTGACTCCCAGACTGAAGTTGCTGCTCCAGAAGAGCGTCTGTCCCTCCTTCTCACACATGCGCTTCACCTCTTCGCCGTGCTGCGGAATCCATCCCGTGCTGCCGCTCACCACCTTTACGTGGTGGGCAAAGGCGCGCATGTAGTTGTCATAAGCCGCCTGCGGGGCGGTAAACTCTATGGCCACATCGGCCGAGCAGAAGGCTTCGCTGTCGAAGTCATCGCGGTTATCCACATCGATGATGCTCACTATCTCGTGGCCGCGAGCCACGGCTATCTCCTCTATCATACGGCCCATCTTGCCGTATCCTATCAGTGCTATCTTCATTCTTGCAGTCTATGTTCTTTGTGCAAAAGTAGTGCATTTCGGCAAGATAGCGAAGCCCTATCCCTAAAAACTGCCCTCCGAGGGCCGTTGATACGTACTTTTAGTATAACTTTGCAAGTATGGAGAAATTGCTGCACTATGTATGGAAGCACCGCATACTGCCCCTGGGCGACCTGAGCACCACGGACGGAAGGCGGGTGGAAGTGATAGACCCGGGTACGCACAACAGCGACCGTGGGCCCGACTTCTTCAATGCCAAGGTGCTGATAGACGGCATGCTGTGGGCGGGCAACGTGGAGATTCACCTGCGCTCGTCGGATTGGTATCGTCACGGGCACGACTCCGATGCCGCCTATGACGGCGTCGTGCTGCACGTCACACAGGATGCCGACTGCGAGGTGACCACCTCACAGCAGCGCTCCATACCGCAGGTGTGCCTGCAGGTGCCTGCTGCGCTGGCCGCCGATTACCAGACACTCCTGCACACCGACGAGTTTCCCCGCTGCCATCACATACTTGCCTCGATGTCCCCACTGCGGGTGCACGGCTGGATGGACCGCCTGCTGGCCGAGCGTATGCAGCAACGTGCCGGCCAGGTAATGGCCCGCGTGGATGCATTCGGCGGTGACTGGGAGCGTGCGTGCTTTGTCACCCTGTGCCGCAATTTCGGCTTCGGGCTCAATGGCGACGTGTTTGAGCGATGGGCCAAGGGCATCTCCCTGCAGGCGGCAGGCAAGCACCGCGACCACCTCTTCCAGGTGGAAGCGCTCTTCCTGGGTATGGCGGGACTCATCGGACATGCCTTTGCGCCCGAGGAGAGCGACCTGGCCATGCGCACCCAGCAGGAGTTTGACTTCCTGGCAAACAAGTTCTCGCTCACCCCCACCCTGCAGTATGCCGACTGGAAGTACCTTCGCACCCGTCCCCAGAACTTCCCCCACGTGCGCATCAGGCAGATAGCCCGCCTCTACCACAGCGGTCAGGCACAGATGGATGCCTTGCTCAATGTGCACAGCGTGCAGGAGCTGCACGAGCGCCTGGGTGCTGCGGGACTCTCGGCATCGGCCACCCGGCTCATACTCATCAATACTGTTGCGCCCCTGCTCTATGCCTACGGGAGCAGCCGAGGCGAGGAGAAATGGACCGACAGGGCAATAGCCATGCTGGAGGAGCTGCCTGCCGAGAACAACCGGATACTGCGCGTGTGGAAAGAATGCGGGCTCAGAGTGGCATCGGCTGCCGACAGCCAGGCGCTCATACAGCTCAAAAAGATGTATTGCGACCGCCTCGACTGCCTGCGCTGCCAGTTCGGCTATGCCTATCTGCGCTCGTCGGTGGCACGCGGAGGCAAGCAGGACGGGACAACGAAAACTACTGACACTACAGACCCATTAGGATGAAAGATACAGGATATGCCTTTGAACTGCCCTTCAAGGTGCGCGACTATGAGTGCGACCTCGAGGGTATAGTGAACAACGCAAACTACCAGCATTACATGGAACACACGCGGCACGAGTTCCTGCTCGCTGCCGGCATCAGTTTCGCAGATATGTACCAGGCGGGCATCACCCCCGTGGTGGCACGCATACAGATAGCCTTCAAGACCCCTCTGCGCAGCCGCGACGAGTTTGTGAGCAAGCTGCGTGTGCGCAAGGAGGGGCTGCGCTACATCTTCATGCAGGATATCTTCCGCCTGCCAGACCACAAACTGGTGGTGCGCGGGCAGGTGGATACCGTGTGTCTGGTGCATGGCAAGCTGAGCGAATGCCCCGAGCTGGGCGAGAAGTTGCAGCCTTATTACGACCCGCAATGAGTTCCCGGGAGACACTCTGCCTGATGGCCCTCACGCGTGTACCGCGTATGAGCCTGGCCAATGTACGCTCCCTGGTGGAGGCAATGGGCTCTGCCACGGCCATCTATGAGCACAGGCATGAGCTGGGCGATGTGCTTACATCGGCCAGGAAGCCCGCTCTTGATGCCCTGGCAGCCATGGACATCCACATGGCACGTGCCGAGCAGGAGCTGGAATGGGCCGCTCACAACGGCATCCAATGCCTGGGAATCGACGATGACAACTACCCGCAGCGCATGAGGGAGTGTGCCGATGCGCCCGTCATACTCTATTACAAGGGCCAGGCAAGCCTGAATGCACGGCATGTGGTGGCGGTGGTGGGCACACGTCATATCACCGAGTATGGCAAGGACCTCTGCTCCGGCCTCATGCACGACCTGCATGCACTCTGCCCCGATGCCCTTGTGGTGAGCGGGTTGGCCTATGGAGTGGATATACACACCCACCGTGCAGCGCTCGATGAGGGTAATCCCACGGTGGCTGTACTGGCCCACGGACTGGACCAGATATACCCGCGCATGCACCGCGATACGGCTGTGAGGATGCTGGCACAGGGCGGACTCCTCACGGAGTTTATGGCAGGGACGAATGCCGACAAGCGTAACTTCGTGCAGCGTAACCGCATCGTGGCGGGCATCAGCGACGTGACGGTGGTGGTGGAGAGTGCCAACAAGGGCGGTTCACTCATCACCGCAGGGCTGGCCAACGACTACAACCGCGAGGTGATGGCCTTTCCGGGGCGCGTGACCGACGGCTGCTCGGCGGGCTGCAACAGCCTTATCCGTGCCAACCGTGCCGCTCTCATCACCTCGGCACAGGACTTGGTGGAGATGATGGGCTGGGAGACAGAGGCCGAGCGGCGTAGTGCACTGGCACGTGGCATACAGCCCGAACTCTTCCCCGAACTGTCTCCTGAGGAGCAACAGGTGGCGCAGGCTCTGCAGGGCAGCGACAAGTGCCACCTCAACCAGCTGTCTCTCCACACCGACCTGCCCATAAGCCGCCTCTCGGGCATCCTCTTCGGTCTGGAGATGAAGGGTATTGTGAAGATGTTGCCTGGCGGCATGTACCGCCTGGCCTGAGGCGCTCCCACGGGGTTTTCTTGTACTTTGTCCCCTACCTCCCATGCTTCTTGCTTTTCCCTATAAGTCGGCTGGAAACGGGCTTCCAGTGGGCATCCCGTTTGTACCCATACGATATCTTGACCGTCCAACCCAAGGCTGGACGGTAATACCAGCAGTATTAAATTGCCGATGAAGCAGGCTTCTACCACCGTCCAGCCTTGGGTTGGACGGTGAGCTGCCGCAGTTCTCCGTTTCTTTCATGGTATTCCCTTGCCCCGCACAGGTATCTTCGTGCCGCTGTGAGGCGCAGTGGGTCATGCCGGCATCTGCATTGGCATGTGCCACGCACTTGGTGGCGGTGTGGGTGCGAAGCCTGTTCTCCCGCTCAGTTGGCCTTTGTCCATCGTCCTGGAGTCACGCCTTCGCTCTCCTTGAAGGTGCGTGTGAAGTAGCTCAGAGACAGGTAGCCCGCGCGCTTGGACACTTCGGTGATGGGCATGTCGGGATGCTCCGTCATCAGTTGCTTGGCATAGGCCAGGCGCAGACTGTTGACCCACTCGCGGAACGAAGTGCCGTGACGTGTGCTCACAAACTGCGAGATGTAGGTGCGGTTGGTGCCTGTATCGCGTGCCATATCGGCGATGGTAAGCCCCAGCTTGGTGTATCCCTTGCTTTCCGTCCATGCCTTGATGCGCTGTTCCAGCAGTTCTGCCTGCGCATCGGACATCCTGCCCGGAGCCTTCTCCTGGGCTTCGGCTCCGCAGCCTTCTGCCTGGTCCTCGCCGTCTGTAGGGCTGCTGCTGAAGGCCGACTCCTCATCGCGGAAAGCCCCTTCCACCTGTTCGTAGAAGAGCAGGTAGTTCTCATAGGACACATAGAGGTATATGTAGAAAGGAATGGCGGAGATAATCCATAGATAGACAAAGCTGTCGGGCACGAAGGTGAACACTCCCTGGCCCACGCCAAAGATGATGGCCCAGTAGGTGAAGACGGACATCCAGTGGATGTAGGCGGCTGCGTTGTCGGAACAATAGTTGTCGAGCATGCGTGCTGCGCGGCGGAAGGTGACAAACACCCTGCGTGACATCCGTACCGCATACACCAGGAAGGCCAGGGCAAGCGGAATGGGGCAGAGGCGGTGGGGCAGACCGTCGGGCGCGAGAGTCCACAGCAGATGGGCGGCCAGGCAGCTGGCCAGCCATGCGAGGATGTGTCGCACAAACCGCCTACGTGTCACATACCGCCTGTCAAGCAGCATCATCAGTGCACTGCCAAACAGCCATACGGCCAGCCAATAGGTGCATAGGTTCATGAGGATGGCACTCACAGGGTCGGTCAGGCGCGGTGTGAGGAAAAGGTGTATGGAGTAGTTGGCAGAGAGGTTGAGCAAGGCCGCTCCCATCAAGGCTCGTGAGATGCGGTAGGGATGGTAGATGGCCTTCTCGGGCAGCTTGCCAAAGATGAACCTGTAGCTGAAGAACAACATCAGCGTAAGCGACACACACAGGGAGTAGTGGTAGATGCCTGTTTCCATGTAGATGGTTGTTTGGTGGTGGGCTGTACGTTGGCCCCATGGGGCGTAAGCGATTGCAATTTTCGGAAGAATTTGTCAGAAAACCAAGGGTAGCGGCGTGTTTTTTCTTCCTGAGCGGCTGTCAGGTGGCTTGTGGGCTGTGCTTGGGGGTTGTGGGGGCTGTGCTTGGTGGCTTGTAGGCTGCTCTTGGTGGGTAGGGTGGATTGTATTGGATGGCTGTTTGGGCTATGCTCAGTGGCTGTTTGGGCTGTGCCTGGCAGTTGTCCGTACAGCATCGGAAGGCCACTCGTACTGCTTCCTGTGGTAGCCCCGGCTGTATTTTGTAGTTGCCCGGGCTGCATCATTCCAGCCGTGGCAGAGTGTTTCTGGAATATGCGAGAGAGCCCCTGCCGCATTCTTTGCTGCGACAGGGGCTCTCCCTTGTTGTGTTGCCGGCCTCGACTGCTGCACTCTTGCCGTCAGTCAAGTGTCGTGGCCGAGTTCTGCCAGTTTACCAGATGTCCTCTGGCTCTATAGGATTATCGTAAACTTCCTTCGAACACCACTCCAGGTAATCCATGTAGAACTCCTTGCGGTCCGAGTCGAGTACAGACTTGATGCGCAGCCAGTAGGTCTTGTTGGCGTCGATGAACTGGCGTGCTACGATATGGCGCAGATTGCCCTTGACGGTTCGCTCGGTGCCCGGAGAACTTTGGATGGCCTCGGCTCCCTTCATCAGACCGTTGTTACGCATCTGCTTATCTACCTCGGCATTGTAGTCGTCATCGTCGGTATCCAGCACAAACAGGGTCTTGCTGGGGTCCTGCAGAGTCAGATCCACGGGGATACGTGTGGGGGCGAGCTTGTTCTTGTCGGTGCCCAGATAGAACTGTGCGGTACCACGGTCACCGTTGGCCAGCACCTTGTAACGCAGTTCATACACACCCGAACGAGGCACGGGAGGCAGTTTCACAGTCACTTCGTAGCGGCCCTCAGCCTTCAGTTCGTCGGCATTCAGGTTGCACCAGTCGTAGCCGTAGGCATTCAGATACACAAACCAAGTGTCATCCGAGAGCTCCATGTTCTCGAAGTACTTGTACTTGCTCGAGGGTGGGATGTGGATGAACTGATGGCGGTAGTCTGATGACTGGCACTTGCGTATGTCGTTGGTCATGCATTCGGGGAACATCGTCATAGACTCAAAGCGGATTCTCTGGCGCTGGAGGTTGTTGCGCACCTTGTCTGTGTAGGCCAGGGGAGCGTCTATGCCGTAGATGATACCGTTGAGTACGCTGTAGTTGAGCACGCTGTCTGACTTGTTGTCAATGAGGCAACCCACCTTGTCATCATCGCAGTAAAGCTCGTGGTAAGTGCCTCGGCGACCGTTGTCAAGCTTGGGGAAGCGGTTGATATATACGCCGTTGCTCTCCTTGCTCTCGTACAACTTCAGCAGGCGACGCTTGCCCATGGTGGCCCAGAACTCGTCCTGTGCGATGGTGAGGTTCTTGTTCTGTATGTTGTAGCCCTTCTCGTTGTTGTGCAGCACCAGTTTGTCGGATGTGATCTTGCAGGGCAGGATGTGATAGGTAATCCACTGGTTGAGCAGGTTGTCGGGTGATGTGTAGTTGTCGTCAGTGGTGAACTTGTCCTCCTCAGCGTACTGGTGGTTGTCGAGCACCCACTTCTGCACATCGGCGGGAGTGATGTCGGCGGGAGCTTTTCCTATGGCTTCGCGCCAGAAGGCATCCCTTTCGGCAAACACGGTAAAGCCATACTTGCGGTGCTCGGGCAGGTAAGCGGTCTTGTGGCCCGATGCTCCGTGGAAGGTCCAACTGATCTTGGTGGCATCGAAGTCAGTGATGGCACGTGTCAGATACAGGTGCTCATACACCTCGTCCCTTATCTTGCTCATGGTGTCCTGCAGGCCGCATGCCAGGATGACCTTGGCTGCCACCATGAAGCCTTCCTTCTGCTTGATGAGGATATTGCTCAACAGCTGGGTCATGGAAAGGTCCTGCATGTAGATGACCTTGTGCACGGCATGTATCACACCATTGGTTACCTCGATGTCCTTGTTGCGCTCATCCACTGCGCAGTCATAGTTGATATAGAGGCTGTCGGGCGTATCTCCGTATCGTACGGTGAGCTTGCGGTCGTTCATATTGGCGAGAGGCAGCTCGGCATTGTTCGTTTCGGGGAACGATGAAGTGAGGATGTAATTCTCGTCGGCACCGTCGATGATGCTGTTATATACGATAACCTTCTTCACCGAGTCGCGCAGGCGGTCATTTGGAAATGCGTCCCACGAAGGCTCTGTGATGAGTCCGTCCTCCACCAGATGCTCCAGGTATTCCTGTATAGCCTCGTTGGTGGGTGCAAAGCACGTGTAATGGCCGCGCGCCGAGAGCAGCTGCTTGAGTGTAGTCTGCGTGATGGCGCTGGCTTTCACCTCGTTTAGCAGGGTGGCGTACTCGCTGTACTGAGGGAACTTCTCTAGGTAACTAAAGACCGTGTAATCCTTGAAGACATAGCGTGCCGACGTGTCAACCTCCTCTTTACAGGCGGCCATCAGGACAAGGCATGTCAATAGTAACAGGTGTCTTACCTTCATATGTATGACTATTAAATGTTAGTAATCGTGTTGTCGTTTGTGGTGGAATTACTCACCCTTCAGTCTCTATCAAATGCGAAATTACGTTTTATTTATCATTCCGGCAAAGAGATTTTGGGATTTTTTCACATTACGTGCACAATATGTGTGCGGAAGGTTGAACTTATGACCTTTCTGTAATAATCAGAGGGGTGTTTTGGGGTAAAAGGTGTTCCTAGCTCCCCTTGTGAGGGAGCAGTCTTTGTATAATGGGCGGAAAGGAATTCTGTATGCAGGAAAGCGCGCTGGGGGACTCGGTCAGAAGCCCAGCAACTGGAGCATCTTCTGCCCGTATCGCCTGCCCAACTCGCGATAGCCTTCGGCATTGAAGTGGTTGGTGTCGGCGGGATTTGCCTTGCAGCCGCTTGAGGGGATGACATGGGCGGTGGGCACATACTGCGGCAGGCGGTCAATCTGTGCATTGGCCTCCTTGCTCTTGCCGTTCTGGTCGGCATGTACAACCTCGCCCGCCAGCAGCGGCACCTCGTCGGCACTCAGATGCAGGTCGCGCAGCAGGTCCTCATATACCTTCTTGGCCTTCATGGGCCACAAGGCATCGTTCTTGTTGCTTTCGCCCTGATGGATGAGAATACCCTTGATGACTCCCTTGTGCTGAGCACGTAAAGCACAGTCGAGCAGACGTATGTAGGGGATGTCGGCATAGGCATGCATCGTGTTTTGGAACCATGTGGGCCACCCCGCGCGAGTAAGTTCGGCAGGGTCGTACTCCTTGAAGAAATGCTCGATACAGCAGCCACTCACAGCCACGTTGATGATGCCCACGCTGATGTGCTTAGGCAAGCCCTCGACGAGTGTGCGGCCAAAGTAGTCGCACGGACTCAGCCCCGAGTACCCGTTGTTGAGCGGTGGAGTGGCTGTGTACCATTGGTACTGCTCGCGTGCAGCGCCTCTGTTGTTGCCAGCATTGGCCGTTTGCGATACCGCCGCCATCATTTGGAAGCGCTTGCTTACTCCCTCATAGTCGCAGTCCTCGGGCTTGGCATCGCCTACCATATTGGACTGCCCGAAGGCGAGGAATATGTAGAAGGTGGTGTCGGGCTCACTATAGAACTGGTTGTTCTCCATAGGGTAAGTGGCCGGGCTCGATGCCAGGAAGATGTGCCTTTGCGCCTGCGCTGCGGTGCAGAGCAGGATGAGCAGCAGAGGATATAGTGAATGTCTCATGCGGATAGTCGTTGGGGTTGGTTGGGGGATAGTGCCTTGGTTGACGTGGGATTACTTGACCAGCACGTTCTTCACGGTGCCTGCTGCCTCCACCACATACACTCCTGGCAGCAGTTCGGCCTCGCTATCCACGCGTCGTCCCTGTATGTCATACACATCGTAGTTGCTGGTTCCGCTCACCACGATGCGTCGTCCCACGGCCTGGATGCTCACTTGGGTACCGCTGGCAGTGTGTATGTCGCTCGGCACAGCCGTGGATGGATAGATGAGCCAGGCGCGTGAGGAGTCCTTGTGTCCCTTCTTCTCAAATATCTCAGGGCCGCGTTCGGTGTCGCCCACCAGCATATACCGTGTGGTGGTACCTTCCTGATAAGTCATGGTCACCTGCCCGTCGCCCACTGGGGTGAAGAGCAACTGGTTGGCGGCATTGGCCTTGGCGGCAAATCCTGTGGCAAAGAAGGCATCCACCCAGTTGCCTGCAGCGGCCACGAAGCGGTAGGTGGCGCGGTTCTTGAGCAGGTAGGTACCCTCGGTGGTGCCTGGTACCAGAGTCCACTCCTGCTGCCTGCTTCCGGCCTCATGTGCGGCAAGTCCGAAAGGATACTGCGTATCTGTGCGCGTGTTGTCCTGCAGGCACATGCCCTCATACAGCGGCGATGCGCTGAATATCTTGTAATAGATGGTGGCTCCAGTGCTGTCCTTCTGCGGATAGTCCTGTGCGCTCAGGGTGCCCAGGGGTGCCAGCATGGCCAGCATGGCGGCAATCCGAGCCCACCTCATGCCGTAGCATGGGGTGGGGCTATAGTGGGATAGGGGGATGTGCATGGTGCTGTGTGGGTTAGTGGGCAGTGGAGACTGGACGGTAGTGGAAGTTCTGCACGGCAGTGGCATCCAGCGTGCCGTTGACAAACCACGATACATGCATGTCGCTGAAGATGTCGAGCACGCTGCTTGGCTCCTCGCTGACGGCCGGCTTCCACTGCGAACAGAAGAGCGGGCGACCGAACTTGTTGGCCTGTGCATTGAGCCAGCCCAGCAGTTCGCTGCGCTGTGATGAGGTATAGCTGATGATGTCGCTCTGGCACCACATCTTGAAGCAGAGTTTCACATTGCCCTTTCCGAAGTTGAGATGATCCCATCCTGCATACACACCATGCACCAGATTTTGCACCGCATCATAGCCTTCGGGCAGCGTGTTGGTAGCCACGCATGGGGTCATGAAGAGCGGTTGCTGGGCACCTGTAGCCCGGCCTGCGGCAAAGAGAGCATCGGCAAGCTCCATCGCCTTGGTAGTATTGGTGCTGGTAGAACAGGCATTGAAGTAGAGATCCCAACCTAATATGCGGCTGTCGGTGGCATAGTGGGTGAGCACATCTGTCACATAGTCAGTGAGTCTGGAGGTGGTCAGGCTGGCATAGGTGTCGGTAAGCAACTGTGGCAGAACGGTCATGCCCAGTTCGTCGGACATCTTCAGCAGGCTGTCCATCTCAGCATAGAAGGTCTCTTGGCGCGAGCTGAAGGTGCGCATGTTGAGCGTTACGCTCACGCTGTTGTAGGGTGTGGTGCTGCCGCGCATGGCGTTGAGAGCCTTGAGGGCATTGGCCATGTTGGCGTAGGCAAGGCCGCGTGTAGCGTCACGGTTCATCCATCGGTAGGCTTTCCAGCCTGTCCACCGGCTCTGTTTGTCCTCGTTGCTGTCCATCAGAGGCGTGAAGCGGTAGGTCTTGACAGCATCGCTGGTCAGGCTGGCATCCGTCATCCAGTTGACGTGGTTGGCGGCCATCTCGGCGGTGAGAGCCGTGCAACCCAACTGGAAGATAGGCTTGTGGTGCTGTTTCATGAGGGCTGTGAGAAGTCCGTCGGTAGTTCCTGATGCCACGCCTACAGCATCGCCCAGCTTCCACATCCAGTTGGCCAAGTCGTAGGAGGTGCTGTCGGGCGTTACGCCATCGGTCTTGGGAGCCATGAAGAAGGGCTGGTTCTGTACGGCATAGCGTGCTTTGCGCAGGATGGTGGCGAGTTTGTTCTTGAGTGCTTCGCCGTCGCCGGTGCTCTGGGTCTGCTCATAGATGCACCAGGCTTGCACGCGGCGGTCGGCATAATAGGCATTGATGAGGTTGTAGGCATAGCTTGCCAGTGCATCGGCATCGGTGCTCATGTCGTCACTTGTGAGCAAGACGGGTATCACGGTCATGCCTGCCTGGTTGGCTGCAGCGAGCAGCGAGTTGATTTGCGTCTTGGTGTTGCTGTTGCTGCTGTTCCATGTCTTGTAGCCCACACGTACTGCCACGGTATTGTAGAGTCCGTCGGCCTTGTGCTTGCCTACGGCTGTGATGGCCTCGCTGATAGAGTTGCACAGCAGTCCCTTGCTCTCGGCATGCTGCATCCATCGCCATGCACGGCGCGTTGACCATACCTCGGTATATTCTGCCCCCTGCTCTGCTCCGCCGAAGTCACCCTGGAAGTCGAACTTCTTTACCCACATGGGTTCGCTCTCGTTGTAGGGTTCGTAGTCGGCATAAAGGGCGTTGTGGAACATGGGATCCCAGTTGTAGAAGGTGCTGCGGCTCCATTTGGTCTCCCAGTTGGGGTCGCATGCGCTCAGTCCCCAGGCATAGAAGTTGATGTTGTACTTGGCAAAGTCGATGAGCGTGCGGGCATAGGTGGAGCCGTTTGTGCGGGTCATGCACTCGGTGCATACCAGTGGCCTGTCGCCCAGACGCTTGAGGCGATTGTACATCGATGGCGTCTCCTGGTTGAAGCCATCCTGACAACTGTAGTCATGATAGTTGTGCACATCCATCAGACGCTCGGTGTTTTCGCGCAGGAGGCGCTTTCCTGTGGCCGTGCTATTATTGAGGTTTACCCCAGTGTCCCACACTATCGAGGACGAGATAGGCTGTGTGCATCCCTCCTGCTGCATCCATTTCGCTATCTGGGCTATCCATGACATCATCCCTTCAGTCTTGTCGTCGTTCATGTTCGGCTCGTTCCAGATGTCCCACAGGATGATTCGCTTGTCGCCCCTGAAGTGCTGCGTGATCTTGCGCACCCAGGCTTCCAGTTGCTTGAGCGATGCATCAGTACCCTTTTCACCGTAGAAACCATACACGAAGCCGAAGACAGGTGAGACCGTCATACCATATTTGTCGGCCCAGGCAGCCCACTGTTCCACGTTTTTGATGTAGTTATCCACACTGCTGTTGTCTGGCCACCACCTTATCGAATTGTACCCCATGCGGGCACAAAGGGCTATGGCGTCCTCTTGACTGGTTGCTCCACAGCTTGGGTAGGGGCAGTTGATACCACGTATGGGGCCGTATTCGGCTTGCCAGGCAGCGCATTGCTCAGCGCTCCACTGGGGTCTTTCGTGGGGGTAGGTGGCCGATGTGGAGGTGAGTACCACGTTGTCGGCCAGGGCGCTCATGCTGGTGGCACATGCTGTGAGCAGTGCCAGTGCGTACAGTAAAGGTCTCTTGATGTTCATGCTTGGAGGTATGTTTGTGCTTCAGTACTCATTATTATAATATGCCGCAGCCTGACAGTCGGGCAGGGGGAGTGTCGTTCTCTGTTCCCTGCATCTGTAGCCGATGGTTGCAGACGGTGCCTGCTCCGTGTGGGGGAGAGAGCCGGAGGACAGCCGGCAGCCTTGTGGCCGGTCGGCCGTCCTCGGGTTCATTGTGCTGTGGGGCGCAGCGTGTGTGGCCTACCAGACATCCTCTGGCTCCACAGGATTGTCGAACACCTCCTTGGGGCACCACTCCATGTAGTCGATGAAGAGCTGCTTGTGAATCTGGTCTTGGCAGGATTTGAAGCGCATGTAGTAGGTCTTGTCGGCCTCCATGGTGGTGCGTATGATGATGCGTCGTGTGGTCTTTTCCATCGAGCGGTTGGTATCGTTGCCGCCAGGAGTCTCGCAGATGTATTCGGGACCCTTCATGAATCCGTTGTTCCTCATGCGTTTGTCCACCTCGGCATTGTAGTTGTCGTCGTCGGTGTCGGCTTCCCATCCCACGATGCTGCCGTAGGTCTTCTCGTCGTCACGCCTGTAGAGTCCGCCCAGCGCCATATCTACAGGGATGCCTGCAGGCGACAGCTGGTCGGGTTTTGTGCCGAAATACACCTGGCAGATGCCACGCCATGAGCTCTCGGTGGATACGCCCATGCGCACCTCCCAAGTACCTGTGCGGGGGACTGGAGGCAGCTTCAGCGTGATGTCATAGATGCCCATCACCAGCATCTCGTCCCCTTGGTAGTTGGGCCAACCAGACCCCCAGCCGTTGAGGATATAGAAGAAAGTCTCCTTGGTGTTCACTTTGCAGTCATTGAAATAACTATACACCTGGTCGTTGGGGAAGTAGAAGCTGGCATTGTAGCCCATATGACGCATGTCGTTATTCATCATCTCGGGCAGGAAGTCCCAGGAGTCATAGCGGAGACGCGTCTTTGCCAGGTTGTCGCGGGTGTGGTCGTCATAGGCCAGCACCTTGTCGATGGGATAGATGATGGCGTTTATCAGTTTCACCACATTCGACTCCGCGCTGGTGTTGAGCAGAATGCCTTCGTTCTCGGGAGCGCATGATATCTCGTGGTAAGTGCCGTGACGGCCGTTGTCGAGCACGGGGAAGCGGTTGAGGAAAACACCCTCCACATCGGCGCTCTCCCAGGTCTTCACTATGCGGCGCTTGCCCATGGTGATGAGATGAGACCACACGGGGATGCTGTATCGCGTGCTGGACTTGTAGTTGTAGCCCTTCTCATTGTAATGGATAGTGAGCTTATCCACGGGGATGCGCTGCGGTATCAGGTGGTAGGTGACAAACTGGTTGAGCACGTTGTCCTCGTTGGTATAGTCACCGTTGTCCTTTGCCTCGGGGTAGAGATTCTGGTCGATGACCCATTCCTTCACGTCATCCACGGTGATGTCTTTCACTGCCTTGCCCAACGTCTTGCTCCAGAACTCGTCGGTCTCGGCGAAGAGAGTGAATCCGAACTTCCTATGAGGAGGGCAAGGATAGGCTGCCCAGTCCATTGGCGGGTTTTTGCAACTGGTGATGACATTGGTCTGCACCAGCATTTCATAGTTCTCGTCCTTTACCTTCGACAGGGTGTCTATTAGTCGGCAAGCTTCCACAAGCTTGGCCATGACGTTGTAGCCGCACTCGGGGTCGCCGGCATAGTGGTGCAGGGTACTGCCCAGCGTCTCATTGCTCGGTGCGATGACATAGCCCACCTCGTGTACATATCCGTTGATGGCTTCGATGTCCCTGTTCTTGAGCGACACGGGGCAGATGCCGTCGATGAAGCATGAGTCAGGGTTGGTGGGAGAGTAGGTGGTGCTTATCTTGCGGTCCTCCATCGTATTGACACTGAATTCCTGATTGTCCAGAGGGAAGTCCGCCACGGGGAACACCTTGTCGATTTCCGTTCCGTCGAGTATGCTGTTCATCACCACAACACGGCGGATGGAGTCGAGTATCTGCTTGTTGGGGAAAGAGTCCCACGATGCCACGGGGATGATTTCCTTGATGACGAGCGAGTCCAGGTAGAGCTGCAGGGCCTCGTTGGTAGGTGCGAAGCATGTGTAAGCACCGTAGGCCGTCATGAGCTGATAGACGTTTGTCTCTGAGAGCTTGCTTACCTTCTGCGTCTTGAGCAGCTTCACGTATTCAGAGAACTGCTCGTGCTCTGACAGGTAGCTGGCTATGGTACGCTCCTTGAAGACGTAGCGGTTGGAAGTGTCTATGTGCTCTTTGCATGAGAAGAGCACTGTAAGCACCAGGCAACACAGAAAGCCCAGGGAAGTCTTTGTTCTGATGTTCATCTGTATGCGTTGTTTATTATGGGTTTGATATGGTTTATTTGACTATCACTTTGTGCATCGAGCCCTTGGCCTTCACCAGGTAGATGTGGTTGGAGCGCACCGGGCTGTCGTGTGGCAGCAGCATGCCCGACACGTCGTATAGTTCCCAGGTATCGGTTCCGCTCACCTGTATGCGCTGGTTCTCCACCCACACCTGCACCTCGGGGGTGCATGCTTCGTGGATGCCACTTGCCAGGTCGCTGGCGCGGAACACCTTCCATGCCCATTGGGAGTCCTTCATGTCGGATGGCATGTCGGGCTGTACCTTGTCTATGTTGGTGGCAGAGAGATATCTCTTGCCGTATTCGTCTTCGTATGAAATGGCCACCTGGTCATCGCCCAGGTCGGTGATGGTGAGCGCGTTGGAGGCTGTCTGTCTGGTGGCAAAGCTTTGGATGCAGAAGTTTCCCACCCAGCTCGACTCTGTGCTCACGTATCTGTATGTTGACCGATTGCGCAGGTGATAGGTCTCCTGCTCCTTGTCGGCGCAGATGAGTACCCATTCCTGATTCTTCGAGTCCTTGTCCAATGCCTTCATGGTGAAGGCGTAGGTCTTGTTGGTCCGGCTCTCGTCCTGCAGGCAAAGAGGGTTCTCGGCATAGTCTGTGCATGCGCTCACCAACTTGTAATACACCGTGGTTCCGTTCTCTGTCTGTGGGAATTTCTGTGCCATCGCGGTGCTTGACCCTGCGGCGGCTGTTGTCATGGCAAGTATGGCAAGCCATTTTGTCAGATGTGGAGTTTTAGCCATAATGGACCTTCCTTGTGGGATGTTTATATATAATGTATGTGCAAAGTTACAAAGAATTCTCCTCATTCCCTTGCACCATACCTGTAAAGTGGTGGATAAATCGTGTGTTTATTAAAGAAAAGGGGACGCATCCTGCAGAGGATGCGTCCCCCTTGTTATATGATTCAGGTCATGCGGGTCACTTTACCAGCACCTTCTTGGCCTGTCCGTCCTTGACCATGATGTAGATGCCCGGTGTGGCGGTGTTCCACTGGCTCATGCCGCTATACACCTTGCGTCCGTCCAGAGTGTAGATGCCCACCTGTGCGTTCTTGGGAAGCGTGGTGAGGCCAAGCTTCTCGATGCTTGATGGGTTGTCGGGATCGTCTATCTTCACCCAACCATGGTTCATGTCGAAGGTCACAAGGAGCTTTCCGATGGGTGCCAATACGCACTTGCTCTGGTCGTTCCAGCGATATACGGGCACTGCTGCGCCGCCTTTCTCGATGGGAGTTGCGTCCTTGGCAGGGCAGTAGATGGCCTCTGTGCCGCCCTCGTCAAAGTCGGCCTTGATGGCAAACTTGCCGCTTGTCACGCTGTTGTCTTCCTCCAGTTCGATGACTCCCTGGTAGATGCCATGGCCTATGTGGCGCAGCACGTTGAGGCTGTCGGCCTGCACCTCGTGCTTCCAACGGAAGTTCTTCAGGGTTCCGCGCACATATACGGCGGGCAGCCATTTCTCCTCCAGGCAGTCGAACTGCACGGTGAGGTTGTCCTCGTCGAGCACTACCTTGTAGGTTCCTGCCAGTGCCTGGAACACCTTGATGCCGCCTTGCTCGCGTCGTGTGCTGGCTGGCATTGGCTTGTTCTTGGCGGGAGTGATGAACTTCTGGTCGTTGTCCAGGTCACCGTCAGCCTCCATGAAGAGTCCCAGCGAGCTTCTGAAGAAGAGGTCGCTGCGGTTGCCCCAGCGCTTGTTGGTCATTTCCAGAGTCTCGTCGGTGAACTTCACCACACCTTCATACTTGCCGTCCTTGTTCTTCACCAGCGGATACTTTTCGGTCTGTTCCCAGTTGCCGGTGCCGTCCAGGCCGCCGATGGCATACCATGTAACGTTCTCCTCCACTACGCCTTCCTCGGCATAGTCGGGGTCGTCAGCCTTGTTCAAGCGTATGGTGCCGTTGTTCATGTCGAAGGTCACAAGCCATTCGCCGGGCTCCACAGTGAAGAAGTTGTTGCGCACGTCGGTCGTTGTGGCAGCGCGGGGAGCCTCATGTGTGATGCCGTGCTTCAGCTCTGTTCTCTGTGCAGATGCGTATCTGCCTTCATTCTCACCTGCATTGTAGCTGCTCATGACGGCCAGCAGACCCAGTTTCTGGCTCTCCTCGTCACCTTCTGCTTCTACGATGACCTTACCCTTGTAGATACCGTGCTCGGTGTGCTTCAGGGGATAGAGGGCTGCCTTCTGCTTCCATGTCTCCCCGTCCTCAGTGTATCTGAAGTCCTTGAGAGTGCCCACGCAATACAGGCTGTCCATCCAGAACTCCTCGGTGCACTGGAATTTCACGGTCAGGTTATCCATATCCAGCATGACGTGGTACTTGCCGCCTTGCAGCTGGAATGGGCTCTGCACGCTGTTCCATCTCTTCTGCACACGCATTGCTGCTGTGTCGGCTGGTGTGATATAGCCCTGGGGTGAACCGATAGAACCGTAGAAGAAGCCAGGCTGATCCACGAAGAAGAGGTCGCCGCGGTTGCCCCACCACTTGTTCTCAGAGCTCAGGTCGCTGGCGTTGACCATGCTGATGTTGCCCTCGTAGATGCCTTCGTCGTTCTTGAAGAGCAGATAGGTCTCGTTGGCAGCCCAGTTGCCTACACCCTCCAGTCCGCCTCGTGCCTGCATGGGGATGAGGTCGTCGGCCTTCTTCGTGTAGATGACGGCCAGCTGCTCGGCCTCCTCATCGGAGTAGATGCCGTCCATCAGATTGCCCTGCACGGTGTTCACTTCCTGGTCCAGCTTGCCTTTCTTCTCCTCGCTGATGCCGTTGTGCTGGTAAGCATAGTTGGCGCGGTCGGAGAGGGAAACGGTAGCTGTCTCCAGTGCAGCGTAGTGAGGAGCAGTCTGGCGTGCCTCGTCGCAATACTTGTTGATGTTCTGGGCTTTCTCGCACTTGGCTGCATAGTTGTCTGCCTTGCTGTTCATGCTTGCTTCCAGATTGTTGCGTGTATCCTCACGATAGCCCAACATGCTGGCCACCATGTTCTCTCCGCGGGTCTGGGCCTTTGCCACCATGGAATCAGCTGCTTCCTCGGTGGTGCCCAGATAGGTCACCTTGATGCCGCCCACAACGAACCAGTCCTCCCAGTAGTTGGGGTATCCGTCGTTGATCCAGCCTATTGTCAGCTTGCCGTCCTGCGCCATGCCGTAGGCTGTCTGTGCGTAGCGTCCTGCTGTGAATGCCACACTTGCGCCGTTGGCACTGCCCGGATAGCGCACCTCATCGGTCTTGTAGTCGTCACTTGCACAGTTCTTGCCCTCTTCGGCATCGCCCAAGGGCAGTGCATCGTCATAGGCTCCCTTGATGGGCGTGTGCATGTTGCCCACTACGGCAAAGGTGTTTATCTCGTCGCTGCTATCTACCTTGTGGGCCTGTCCGGTGCGCAGGAAGCCGTTGTAGCTGAGTGCATAGATACCGTCGGGCATGCCCTCCAGTGTCTGTGTGATGCTGCCTGATGCCCAGTTCCACCACGTAGCGAGCCTCATGCTCTCCAGTCCGTCGTTGGAGTTGCTGGTGGCGTTGTTGTCCTCCTTCTTCTCTACGGTCCATCCTGCCCAGTCCTTCTGAGACCAGTCGGCATTGGTGAAGAGTGATGTGATGTCTGTTCCTGCCACGATGTTGCCCTTGAGAGCCTTTGACAGCAGTTCTTCGGCCACAGCCTCCTCGGCGGTCATCTCATCTACGTTGAGCGTACCGTTCTCCATGATGTAGCCGGCTGTTCCGTGGGCGTAAACGTCGTTGGGAGCGATGTTCTCGTTCAGATATTTGTCAAGCACCACGGCGGCAGGGCCTGTCAACTCGGGTTGCTCGGCCAGCTGAGCCTTGATGGACTCTATCTTCTTCTGGAAGGAAGCGTATGCCACCTGACTCTTGCGCAGTGCGCTCTCGGCTTCGGCCAGTGCCTTGTAGGCCTCGGTCAGGTTGTCGGCATCCTTGGCGTTGGACATGGCAGCCTCCAGTGCGTCCTTGGCAGCTGTCTGTGCCATGGTGGCCTGGTAGTCCTCGTAGGTCTCCTCCACATCGTTGGCTATCAGTGCCAGAGCCTCCTTGCTGTCGCCGTAGTATGTCAGGCTCCAGTCGTCGGCGTAGAGCGCGTCGTCGGCCTGATGCTTCTCACGTGTCAGACCAATGGTCAGAGTGCCGTCGTTGACGTATGCCAGCACATGGTTGTCGGCATAGCGTCCCTGCTTCATCCACAGTTTGGCTGTGGCAGCATTGGTGGGGCTGAACCATCCCTCGCCCGAGAAGTCGGCCTCGGATGTGGCACCGTCGCTGGCCAGAGAGCCATACTGGGTGTCGTGGATGTCGCCGAATGTCTTGTTCATGCGTGCTCCGCTGCCGGTGGCATAGAGCAGCAGGTTGCGCTGTGTCACGTCCAGTTTCTTGGCCTGGGTGTAATACACGTTGCCTGCACCGTAGCGTGAGGTACCCTTAAGCGCGAGTTTGTACACACCGTTGGGCAGATTCGTGATCTCCTGATGAGCGTTGAAGTCCTTTCCTCTGGTGGTTATCAGGTCCTTCTCATAGGTCATGGCTGTACCGCCCCATCCTTCTCCGTTGGTGCATGTGGCGTCCTTGATGAGGTAGCTTGCGTTCACAGGGTTGCCTTCGCCAGCCGATTTCATCTGGTTCAGAAGGTAAGCCAGCTGCAGTGCGGGCAGACTGTTTTTGGCCTCGGTGAGCTGCTCATCGGTGCTCTCGCTGTTGTTGAGCACGCTCTTGGCGCTGCTGAGGTCAATGCCCGGGAAGCGTGCCTCGGCCTCCTGGATGGCTATCTCCAGTTCGGCGTAGGCCAGCGAAATCTGCCGGTCGGGGTCCTCCAGTGTGTTTACACGGATGGTCTGGTGGTTCATGTCGAACGTAATGTTGTACGTTCCGGTGGGCACGCGCCAGTTGCGGTCGCCGTTGTAGCGGTCGCAGGGGTATGCCACGCCAGGGATGAGCTGCAGGTTGGCCACGCTGCTGCTGTAGCGTCCTTCGGTGTTGCTGGGGATGTAATTGGCCAGGATACTGAAGTCGCTCATGCCGTCGCTGCTCTCATCGAAGGTGAACTGACCCGTGTAGATGCCGTCGCCTTGGTGCACGAGGCGTGATTTCACGCCATTGTCGGCGTTCTCGCCCAGCACTTGCCAGCGGCAGTCCTTCACCTGTCCATACAGAATCACCTCTTCGAGCCAGGCGGGCTCGATGGCTTCGAAGCGTACCCGGTTGTTCTCCACATCGAGATACACCTTGTACTTTCCGCCCACGCACTGGAATGTGCTGCCGTCAGCCTTCAATGTACGCCATTCTGTACGGCCTGGAGTGATGAATCGTTCCCCGTCGGTTGCGCAGAAGAGCTTGGCATCTGTGTTGTTCTTATCGAAGAACAAATCCACGCGGTTGCCCCATCCCAGCGTCTGGTTGGGCGTCATCTCAGTGCGTGCGACCATATCTACTTCGCCCGAGTAGATACCGTCTTCTCCTTTGGTCAGGGGATACAGGGTGCTTTGTGCCCAGTCCCCTACACCTACCAAGCCACCTCGGCAATAGTAGATGTCGTCAGCGAAGGCCGATGTTGTAAGCAACATGGCCGCCAGTAACGAAAGTAGTTTTCTTTTCATACGGTTTGAATTAGTAGTTAATGTTCTCTTGAGAATGCTCTTCTGCCTGCTGTCCTGTGTGTGCTTTGTCCGTCACATGGCCTCCGCACAGCCCTGTGACATCAAAGGCCAGACGGGCATCTTTCTCCCCAAAGTTACAAATAATTGTTTTTTACTTGTTTTACATATGAAAAGAAATATGCTAAAAAAGGTTGTTTTTAACACTGTTTTAACGCGAAAAAGGCACTTTTGCAACTCCCGCATTGCAATTTTATGATGGCGGAAAGACATTTTGCCAGCCAAAAGGCTATCTTCCCCGTTTTCGTTCGGGGTGTCTCTCGTTTCCGTTCGTGGTATTGCGAAAATCTCTTTCTGCTGTTGCCTCCCGGGGCGCAGTGCGGTGCGTTGGCCGATGCAGCGCGCTGCGATGACTGATGCAGTGCGTTGCGATGACCGATGCACCGCGCTGCGTGTTTCCGGCCGAAATCATGGGGTGAAATGCAGTAAGTGCTGCGCGGGCCAGATAGCTGCGCAGCACTTACTGAGGGGGCGGTATCGTCTGCCTGCGGGCAGAGCGGTCTGTTGTCGGATGGTATAGGTTGGGAGGGTCTTGGGGGCGCACCCCTCTGTCACGCGTAGCTGTGCATCCCGCCCAGTACATAGTTGACCCCGAAGTAGGTCATCAGCAGGCAGGCGAGGGCGAGCAGCGAATATAGGCGGTAGTGACTGTCCTTGCGGAACCACGGGAGCGACTCGGTGTGGAGCGGCATGCTATATACGATGAGGCACACCAGCGCCCAGCTCTCCTTGGGGTCCCAGCTCCAATAGGTGCCCCACGACACATTGGCCCACACGGCACCCAGGAAGATGCCCGCTGCCAGACAGAAGACGGCCGGGCGCAGCAGGCTGCGCTCCACCATCGAGAGGGCCAGCAGGGCGTAGCTGACCATGATGATGCTCACGTGTGCGCTGAGCCAGGGGCTGTGGAGAACGGGCATGAGTGAGGTGATCTGCGGGTTTATCTCGCCCAGATGCGCCACCAGCAGCATGAAGGCAGTGGCCAGGGCGCCAAAGGCACGCACTCTGGTCCTGCCCACCAGCAGGGTGCCGCAGGTGAGGCAGAAGGATACGAAGAGCATGGTCTCGTAGCCGTTGCTCAGGGGGATATGGCCGGCTATGTACCAGCGTACGCCCAGCAGCAGGGTGAGCAGCAGTGCCAGTGCACCGTGGAGCATACCGGCGGGGACGGTACACCACTGCGTGCGCCTCAGGGTGGAGAGCACCAGCAGCAGGGCGAGCACGAAGGCCGATGCCATGCAGAGCAGAGTCCAGTCGGTGCTGTTGTACAGCAGTTCGGCACTCACCCTCGAGGCACTCAGCCTGTGGCCCTCTGCGGGCACCTCGGTAAAGAGCGTGCCCTGCATGAGCATGAGCATGAGACCCACCTTCTCGCGCACCTTTCCGTCGGCCTTGTCCACGTCCTTCAGGCGTGGCGGCATCGAACTGTAATCGACGAAACTGGCAAACGAGCGGTACTCGCCGCGCCCCACCTTGATGAGGGGCTGGGCCGACCACTCCTCAGGCCTCAGTGTCATGCTGCACACCACCTGCGTGGCGGTGAGTCCGTGGTAGGTTCGCCGGCCATACACTTTGAGCAGGAACTCCTGGCACATGGTGCCCATGGGTGCCACGCGGCCGTTCCACACCACCTGCTCACGCTCCATCATGGCCGCCTTGTCCCTGGCTATGCTGGGCAGGGGCCGGGCTGCCTGTGCCGCCACGCCCAGCAGGGGCATCAGCAGCACGAGCATCGCCCGCCTGGGGGCGCGCCGCTTCCGGGGCCATGTGATGAGCATCATGCACAGTCCCAGCAGCGCGTAGCCTGCATAGGTGATGGCCGTGCCCCATGGGTCGTAGGTGATGGAGAGGATGCTGCCACGCCGGTCCTCGTCGTAGGAACTCTGGTAGATACGGTAGCCCTGCAGGTGTCCTATGCGGTTCATCGACACCCGCATCTGTCCCTCAGAGGGGTGCAGGGTGATGAGGCTCACATAGTCCTGGGGCGCCGAGGTGCCTGGGTAGCACTGCACACTGAAGCTGTCGAGCCTGAGTGTGCAGGGCAGGGGACGCAGCCGGTCTCCCTCCATGTATTGGCTCACCGGTTCGCCCTGGCGCAGATGCAGCATTCCGTGGTGGCTGGTGAGCGAGGTGACAAAGGCTCCCAGCAGGATGACCAGCAGGCTCAGGTGCAGACCGAAGACACCCATGGAGCGTCTCCACAGGTGTCTCTTTATGATAAGGTACAGTCCCGATGCCGCCGAGGCGAACCACAGCAGGCGGAACCATCCCGTGCCATAGACCATCTGATGGGCTATGGCAGTACCCCGGGAAGCCTCCACCAGAGTGGCGGCGGCCACGGCCACAGCCGCAAGCCCCAGGGCCAGGAAGGGCATGAGTCTAAAAATCCTGGTAGTCAACGTTGTCTCTCTGCTTTGCTGCGATGCACTCCATCTCGATGAGCCATGTGGGGCGGCACACGGGTGCGAGGGCTATCACAGTGGGTATGTTGGGGTAACGCTCGGCAAACATACGCTGCACGGTGGCGTAATCGGCGGTGTCGCGAAGATATACCACGATGTGCATCACGTCGCTGAACGAGGTGTCGGCCTCGGCCAGCAGTGTCTCCACATTCTCCCACATGCGCTGTGTCTGGCGCACTATGTCGCCCACGTGGAGCACGTTGCCCTTGTTGTCGATGCTGGCAGTGCCCGAGATGAAGACGTGGGCGCGGTCGCCATACTCCATGCAGGTGCCTCGCTCGAAGGTCACTCCATACTCATAGGTGGGGTTCAGGTGGGTGGGTGCATACAGGTAGTGCTGCTGCTCGGGGCGGAATCCCACCAGGGCATAAGTGCCCATCTGTACGAGTGCACGCGTGTCAGCAGGCAGTCCGCCTATGCCTGTGCTGGCTATGTAGTGGGTGTCCTGTGTGAGTCCCTGCTCGGTGAAGTTGTCCTTGCGTGCCTTCACCATGCCTGCATACTGCGTATCTACGTCCCTCACGAAGAACCATGTGCGCACACAGTTGTCGGCCAGTGTGGCACCGAAGTTCTGCAGTGCCTCCTCATATTCAATGAGCACGCTCTCGGTCTGCCATGCGCTGTCGCCCTTGTGCTGGTGCATCCCCATCTTCCACAGATGCTTGTATCCGTTGTGTGACACCACCACCATGCCGTTCTCGTTGGCCACTTGTGTGTGGCTTTGCATGTACAGCCACACGGCTATCTTGCTGCCGTCGAGCGGCTGCTGCTGTATGATGCTGATGGAGATGTCGGGCTGCTTGCGCATGAGCGGCTGCTGGTTGGTGCTGTCGGAGAGGAAATAGCGCTTCATCACATAGCGCGAGCCTTCAAATCCCGGCATGCCGGTCAGGCGGTCCTCTGCCTCATAGATGCGCTGCATCTGCTTCTGGAACAGGTCGCAGCGCGGCTCTACATGCAGCATCACGTGCCATTCGGTCACCTCGCCACGCGCGTCAAATCGTGCCACCTCGGCTCTTACGCCCAGGTCGCTCAGGTTTATCTTGTCGTATCTAATAGCCATTCTTATGATTTCTTTCTGTTTGCAAAGTTACGAATATTCCTCATCTTTGACGGATGAAATGCGATTATTTGTCTGTGGCAGCCGGCTGGGCCTCTATCCACTTGCGCAAGTAAGTCCTCACCTCAGCCAGATTGTCCTTGAACTGGCTGCTGATGACTTCGGTGTGGTTATAGTGCAGGATGTTCTCGCCGCCGTCGTTGAGGATGTGCCACAGCAGGCTTCCCTCGGGGTTGCCGCCTGCCACGCGCATCTGGTCGGGGTGTGTGGTGCTGGCCACGTTCACTAAGTCGGCACTGGTGTAGCCCTCTGTGAGATCCAGTCCCGCCGCCTTGCGTCCGTTGGCTCCATGGCACTGCACGCACGCCTTGTCCAGCATGCCCCGCTGCAGACAGCCCGTTGCACTCACGTCCAGCACGCCCATGTCCAGGCGTATGGTGTCGGTCTGGCCCTCATAGTCATCCAGCTTCACCGAGGCGAGCGACAGGATGCGCTCGCGCAGATTGTTGGTTACGGCCAGCTCCACAGTCTGCACGTTGCTCCCCACATTGGCGAGCACCAGCTGCAGGGAGTCCTCTCCGGTGCCTGCCGGAATGGCGCGCTGCATCACGGCATAATTGCTCCCTTCCTGGAATCCGGCCAGTGCCAGCGTGTAGCCGGCGGGCAACGAGGCCAGTCCGTGCAGGCTGGCAGTCAGTTTCACGTTGTGTCCCTTGCTGTTCACTGTGTAGTGCGTGTCGATGATGTCGCCGCTGTCGCAACTGCCCAGCAGCGCTGCTGCCCCCAGCACAAGCAGGTGCAGCAGAAGTCTTGTCCTGATGAATCGTCTCATACGCTACGTTCTCCTATCTGCATGACATCGGTCAGAAGCAGTACTGAAGCTGCACGCTGGCCGTGTGGGTGCTGATGCCCAGGTCGTCGTTGTCGCGGTCGAGCTGTGTCTTATGGCCGTAGCGGCCCGTGAACTGGTACATGCCCGAGAGCTTGAGGTTGCATTTGTTGATATAGTAATTGAGCACCACGGCAGGCATGTTGAGGATGCCGTCCTTGGTGGAGCCGTTTCGGTCGAGGAAGTCATAGCGCACACCGGCCTGCAGCGCATGGGTGAAGAAGTATCCCACCTGCCCATAGGCGCCCCAGTAATTGAAGCTGCGGTCTATCTTCTGCCGCTTGGTGAAGCCCACGTGCATCCAATACCCCTCGGCAGCAGCGTACCAGCGGTTGTAGAGCATGCTCCATTCTACTCCCATGCGGCCGTCATTGGTGCTCTCGCTTTCGCTCTCCACATTCAGTCCGCCGCTGATGCCGAAGAGCATGTGGCGCCCTTTGAGCATGTGGCTGTTGCCCTGTGTGGCGGGCATCTTGCCCCAGGGCATGAACGTGATGCGGCCTGCGTAGAGCAGCGAGGGGATGTGCCAGTCGTCGGAGAAGGTCTTGGTGGCGGTGTTCACACCGGCCCCTGTGCCGTTCCACAGTCCGACCTCATAGCCCATGTGCCAGCCTTCGGGCTTCTGTTTGTTCAGGCGCGCCGTGCCGTGGATCTCGATGCCGAGGTCGAAGCCAGTGCCTATGGTGGGGGTGACGGCATTGAGCGTGTAGGGCATGATGCTGGTGGCTGTGAGCGAGGTGGGCAGCAGGGGGAAGAGCGTCTCGCCCAGCGTGGTGAGGTAAGCGTGGGTGAAGGGAGTCTTGAACTTGCCTGCGCGGAACCGCACAGCGGGGTTCACGCAGTAGTCCACCCATGCCTGTTGCAGCACGTTGGCGCCTGTGGCAGCCGCGTTGATGCTCAGGTTATAGTCCAGACGGCCGAATGTCTTGCCCGTGAAACCCAGTATGGCATAGGGGATGGAGAAGCCTGAGTTGGCCACGTTGTCCTGGTTGTAGGCCTTGTCCAGCCCCTCGTCGTCGTAATAGTTGAGGTTCAGCCGTGTCTGCATGAAGAGGTAGGGCTTGAAGATGAAGCGGCCGTCCTTGCTCTGCAGGGTGAATCCTCGGTCGTCGGCAATGCCCAGCACGCCGTTCTCCATGTCGATGGCGGGCGACTCGTGCTTGAGTTGTGCGCTCTGGATATTGTACTTCTCGAATACGGCCTTCTCGTTCTCGGCCTGCTTGGGCTGTGTTTCGGGTTGCTCGTCAGCCATGACGGGCAGGGTGGCCAGTGCCATGACGGCCACGGTGAATATCTTTCTCATGATGTGTGTATTGTTGTCTGTTTATAATGATTCCAGGAACTTTATGAGTGCGGAGCGGTCTTCGCGGCTCATCTTGGCGAAGAGGTTCTTCGATGCCTCGCCCTCGCCCCCATGCCACATGATGGCTTCGGTGAGGTTGCGTGCGCGGCCGTCGTGCAGGAAATAGGTGTGTGCGTTGACCTTCTCTTGCAGTCCGATGCCCCACAGCGGTGTGGTGCGCCACTCGTTGCCCTGTGCCAGGCCGCTTACGTAATGGTCGTTGAGTCCCACACCCATTATCTCGCTGCCCATGTCGTGGAGCAGATAGTCGCTATAGGAATGTATGGTCTGTCCGCCCAGCCAGGGCAGTTCGGTGCCGTTGAGCAGCGTGGCTCCTCGTGTACGGGTGTGCAGTGTGGTCACGTGGCACAGGTGGCACTTGGCCTGATAGAACATCTTTTCGCCATGCTTCACTTGCGGGTCGTTGACGTTGCGTCGTGCGGGGACTCCCAGTCCGTGCAGGTATAAGTCCACGTTCTCCATGTCCTCGGTGCTCACGTCGAGCTGGCTGTAGAGGAGTCCCATCATCGATCCGTCCTTCATCTGAGACTGCCCCTCGCATATCTCCTCGGGGTAGCGGCTGTTGGTGCAGCCCATATCGCTCGAGAATCCAAGCTCCACGGTGAGGTCGGCGTGCTGCGCCTTGTTGCCGCTCAGGCCCAGCTGCTTCACTCCGCGCTCGGTGATGTAGTTGCATCGTCCGCTTATTCCGTATTCGGGGTAATTGCTCTTCTGTGCCAGTTGCTCTATTTCGTGTCGGTCGAGTGCCATCATTTGCCCCATGCCCACATGCCGCAGCGGGATGCGCACCGTGCAGAAGAGGTCATCGGCTGTAATGGGGTCGCCGGTGTTGCCATACGGCGCGTACCAGTCCTTGATGGTGTATTGGGGATATGCCAGTTCGTACTCCTCGCCATCGGGGAACTGGTACTTCTGGTAGTGCCAGCGGCATTCGAGCTTTCCCTCAGCCTTCACGCCGTAGATACTCTGGTCGTGAAGTACGCGTCCGTAGTTCTGGAAGAAGGCTCCGTTCTTGCGTGAGATATAGACCAGCATGCTGCTGAATCCGTACGCGCCGCTGCCATATACGGGTGTCCCATCGGGGTCGGTGCCTGTTTGCGTCCACAGTGCAGGCTTGGTGCGGCCTGCATTGCGGTGGCACGAGCCGCAGCTGTAGCCAGCATACACCGGACCCAGTCCGTTGCTCTGTGAGCGTGCGTCGTCGTACAGACCGTCTCCCTTGGTAAAGCGCTTCTGGTTGGCAGGTATGCTTGCAATCCAGTCGGCATCGGTATCGTAGGCGAAAGAAGAATTGATGAAGGTGGTTGAGGTGCCTGCGCTGAGTGCATATCCTTCGGGGATTTCTATGTCTGTGACGTCGTATGTGTCGTCGTCCTCGCAGCTGGCCAGGCCGCAAAGGAGCATGACGGACAATGATGACAATAGAAACTTGTTCATGTGTAAAATACGTTTTTTCCTTTACCGCAAGAGTGGATACGGTTCTCCGGGGAGTTCCGCATCCACATTTTCGCTTCTTTATAAACTATTAAAGCTACACCTTATATATTATGTGCTGGGGTTATTTGCTGAGTGTGCGTGGTTTGCCATTGTAGAAGAGCAGGAACTCCAGTGTGTGGAATCCGCGCACGTTCTGCACGGCTGCGATGGTCTCATCGTTCTCGTCGAACTCGCCCTCCCAGGTCAGGTTGTCAAACTTGCCGCTTGCCAGGGTGTTCTTCAGGGCATCCACGTCCAGGGGCCACGAGTCCATGTTGGGGTCCAGACCCTTGTCGGCCACAGGACCAAAGAGGAAGGCCTCGCTGGTCTCCCATGGTTCGCGGGCTGTAATCCACTGTGCTGCGGCTGCCTTGAAGGCCAGGTTCACGTCGGCCACCGTCTTGGTGCCTGCCTGGTACTCGCCAGCGGTGTTGGCCAGAGTGCGGATGGCGGTGTTCAGCGCGGTGTTGTCGGCCAGCAGGTCGGCGTATGTGGGCAGCACCACATGGTCGGTGTAATTGATGATGATGGGCTTCAGGTCCTCTTCGCTGGCGGCCATCATCACAGGCTTGAGGTCGTTGGTGAGCACCTTCTCCAGTGCAGAGCATGCATTCTGGGCTGCCAGCACGGTGTTGCTGCCGAGGTAGCTACGCAGGGGGCTCTTGATGCCCTGGATGGCATTGACGGCTGTATTGATTTTCGTGACAAGGCTGTTGTAGAGCGACACATTGTTGGCTTTCAGGTAGGAAGCCACCGACTGTGCTGCCTGCTCGCCGTTGCGTGTGCCATACACCGCGTTGCGGATGGAGAGGATGTTGTTTGTGTAGTCGTCGATAGAGTGGAAGCTGTACCAGGACTCCACGGCATAAACGGCATCCTTATAGCTTCCTTTCTCCCACAGGTCGCGTGGCTCGCCTATCTTGGCTGTCCCCACCTCGTTGGCGATGTCGGCGCAACCCTCGATGATCTGCTGTACGCAGTTGCTGTAACTGGCAAAGGTCTTGCCTGTGCCCGGGTTCTTGAACTGCTCGGAGTAGGCATTGCCGCCGTTGTAACTGTCGGTCCAGGCGTTCTTCAGGTCAGAGGCATCCTTGGTCAGGAGGTTTGCCACCTGCACGCTATACTGCACCCAGTTGGTCAGGTTGGCGTCGGTCACGGCTGTCTGGTCCTCTTCGAAGTTCACATCAGCTATTCCCTCGGGGATAGTCTTCTCGTTGTTCTCCTCATCGCAAGCGGTGAAGGTGGTCAGGCCCATAGCCAGCAGGGCCACCAGAAATACGTTCTTCTTCATTCTTCTTTATTTTTTTTAATGGTTGTCAATGTTCTTTGTCCGGCCTGATGGCCGTGTGCCGGGGGCGGGCAGGCGTGGCGGGCTTCCTCGTGGAAACTGGCACCCTGGATGCGGCAGGCGGCACCTGTGTGGGATGCAGTGCGCTGCGATGTGGGATGCAGCGTGCTGCGTTGGCCCTTGCAGCGTGCTGCGACGGGTGATGCACCGCACTGCACCGGTGGGGGCCGGAACGATGCCTTGTGGCCGATGGTGCCGCAGGCGTCTCCGCTCTTGTCCCTGCGCAGTGCCGGGCGGGCGGTTTTATCTGCCCTTGCGCAGAGCCTCTATCTCCTGCTGCATCTGCTCCAGGCGGCTGTTCATCTCGTCGATGGTCTGCTGCTGGTTCTTCAGCTGGCGGCGTGCACGCAGGTCCTTGACCGTGCGGTCGCTCAGGAACCAGCCCGTGAATGCCACTCCCAAGGCAAACTCATTCTCGTTGTTGTAGGCACCGCCGCCTATCTTGCGCTTCGTGTAATCGGCCTTCACCACCAGGTAGGGCAGCGGTTGGTAGTTGACGCCAGCCACCCACATGTTGGTCTTCAGTCGGGTGTCGGCGGGCGTGTTGCAGTATTTGTCCATCACCACATGCTCCTGAGGGTTGTAATACTCATAGCGGAAGAAGGGTGTCACATCGGGCATCTTGTCGCAGCTCACGAAGCCCTTCAGGCGCAGTCCCACCTCTCCTCCGTAGCTCACGGCCTTCTCGGCTACGGGAGCCGTGCGCGCATAGGGCGAGAGGTTGCTCAGCTTGCTGTTCTTGTCGCTCACCCTGGAACTGTTGGAGAGATGGCCTTGTATCACATTGGCACGCGCCACCACCCAGCGGTTCATGTACTGTGCATCCACGCTCCAGATGCGCACCGGAGCCTTGAAGTTATAGGTGTGAGGCTTGTCGGCATTGCTTCCCACGTTGCGGCAATAGTAGAAGCTGCCGCCCAGACGCAGGCCTGGGATGCCCCGGTAATTGAGGCGCGCCACGTAGCCCGGGCTGGTGAAGTTGTCCTCCTCGAAGATTCTGTTGTTGGCATCGGCGGCCCAGCGGTTGCGGTTGAAGCCGTTGGCATTGAGCCCGGCCACCACCATGGCCTCGTAGTCAAAGCTGGCCCACCGGCGGCCGAACTGTCCTCTCACCTCTGCTCCGGTGGCATGCCAGGTGCTGGGCAGTATGCTGGTCTCGCCCTCGGGGCGCACGGTGCCGAAGAAGAGGATGGGCTCATGGTGCGAGTTCGTCAGGCCTACGGGCACTATCATGTGTCCCACGCGCACATTGAAAGCGTTGTTCATGTGGTAAGTGATGTGGAACTGTTCGAGCGCGACCTCGCCTCCCTTCTCCACCTCAGTCTCGTACTCGCCGTTCTCCGTATTCTCGATTTCGTACTCGGTGCCCACTCCTCCGGCCTCGAATTCAATCTCCATGCCCAGTGCCCAGTGCTTGTTGAACTTGTAGTCGCCCGCTATCACGAAGCGTGGCATGGCAATGGTGTTGCGTTTCATCTTGCTGTTGCCGTTGCTGGTGCCCTTGAAGCGGTTGATGCCATAATTCTTGAAGGCACCCACCAGTTCACCGTAGCCTCCTATGCGGTAGCGGTCGAAGCTGTCATACTCGGTGCTGTCGGCGTTCCACTGCGCACTTGCCTGTACTCCCGTTGAGAATGCGAGGGCGAGCACAGCCAGCCGTGCGATGTTCTGCTTTCCTTTCATTTGCTGTTTTCACTTTTGTCGGTGCAAAATTACACCGACCTGGAAAGCCCTGCAATACGCAAAAAACGTGATTTTGCATCGCCTTTCATTGGTTCTCAGATACCTAAAAATAGTGAAATTGGGGGTCGTGGAGGCTTTTCGGGAGCGAATTACGTGCCTTGGCCATCGCTGGTTCTGTGAATTTCGTACCTTTGCGGTGAATAAAAGTAAGTACGTTTATGACAGAGAAGTATCACGATGGCGACCCTATGAGTGACGTTATCAGCGATGATTACCGCATGCTGCAAATCCTGAGCCGCTTCGGTATCACCCTTGGTTTTGGCGACAAGAGCGTGTCAGACACCTGCAAGGCAGCCGGTGTGGATGTGCCCACGTTCCTCACCGTGGTCAACTATGTAAAGGACCCCTCGCGCGCTCATATCAATGATATGGTGGAGCAGGTGGACCTGCCTGCCCTCATCCGCTATCTGAAGAACTCCCACAGCTTCTTCGTGGATTTCCGCTTGCCCAACATCCGTCGCCGCCTCATCGAGGCCCTCGACTGTTCTGCCAGCAACCAGATAGCCTTCCTCATACTCAAGTTCTATGACGAGTATGCTGCCGAGGTGGCGCACCACATGGAGTATGAGAACACGCATGTGCACCCCTTCGTGGAGAGTCTGCTGCGCGGTGAACTGCCCAGCGAGACCTTTGCCGCCGTCACTGACCAGCACAACAACAACCATCTCTCCATCGAGAAAAGCATCTCGGAACTGAAGAGCATCATCATCAAGTACTATCCGGGCGACGGTAACGCGCAGCTCATGGGCGAGGTGCTGATGGAAATCTATATGACGGAAGAGGACCTGCAGACCCATTGCCACATGGAGGATACGCTCTTTGCCGAGTGTGTGCGCCGCCTAGAGTGCAGGGTGCGCGAGCAGGTGGCCGAGGGAAAGGTGGAGTGCGAGGAGCCTTCTGCCCCGCAGGCGTCACAGGACGGACTGAGTGAGCGCGAGAAGCAGATAATAGTGCAGTTGGTGGAGGGGAAGAGTAACAAGGAAGTGGCAGAGGCCCTCTTCATATCGGTCAATACGGTGATGACACATCGCCGCAACATCAGTCGCAAGCTGCAGATACACAGCACGGCGGGACTCACCATCTATGCCATCGTCAACGGGCTGGTCAAACTGGAAGACCTGAAGCTCTGAGACCGAATTCCACGCTGATGTAATTGTCCAGGGTGCGGCATGCGTTGCCCGAGAAAGCGCATGCCGTGGCCAGGAGATGCTGCCACTCCTCGCTGCCGAGGGCTGGCAGCATGTCTTTTCTGATGCCCCGCCAGATGAGGCTGCATGCCAGTCCGGCATTGAAGTTGTCGCCTGCGCCCACCGTGCTGGCCACGTCCTCCACCCTGGGCACGGGAAAGCGCAGGGTGTCGTGGGGCAGACATACTGTCACAGCACCGGCTCCGCTGGTGCAGATGAATACAGGGCAGAGCTTCCTTATGTGCCTGTCGTAGATGGTGGCGGCATCGCGCTCGCCAAACAGCACCTCGAAGTCATCGGCACTGCCGCGCACTATGCTGCTCCTGCGGCAGTTGTCCTCGATGGTGGGCAGGAGCGCCTCCAGCTCGTGGCTGTGGCTGCTGCGGAAGTTGATATCGTAGTAGATGATGGCTCCCCCGGCCGTGGCATGGCTCAGCATGTCCTCCACCAGCGGCCTCATACCGCGGCACGAGGCAAAATACGAGCCGTAGAGCAGCACGTCGTCGGCGTCTATCTGAGGCAATGTCCACTCCTTGGGAGCCTCGGGCTTCTGCTTGTAGAATACATACGAGGCATCTCCGTTGTCGTCCAGATAGGCCAGGCTCACCGCACTCTTCACGTCGGGACGCATGGGACAGTAGTCTGTGCCCACATGGTTGGCGCGCATGAAGTCCAGAGTCTGCCGTCCCACGATGTCGGCTCCCGTGTCGCCCACAAACACGCAGGGCACTCCTGCGCGCCCCACACTCACTATGCTGTTGAAACTGCTCCCGCCGTGGACGGCAGCCTGGGGCTGTCCGTTGCGGAATATGATGTCCATGATGGTCTCTCCCATCCCTATCACCTTGCGTGTCCTACTCATCTCCTTGGTCTTTTCTCATAAACTCCTTGAGCCTTGGCAGAGCCTCGGTGGCTGCCTCGCGCCCCATCCGGTACACCCGTTCCATGCGCTTCTTGTCCTGCTGCACGCGGCCGATGGGCAGCGTGTCATGGGGATAGATGACCAGCGCATTGCCCTGCTCCTCCTGGCTGTGCAGGTAGTCGAGCTGGCTGTTGTACATCAGATGGCGCCGTGCCATGGCCTCCGTGATGTGAGGATATTGCTTCATCAGCAGGCGGAAGAGGGGCAGGGTTTTGGTCTGATGCTTGCGGAAGCCCTTGGGCTGCGTGAGCACCACCACACAGCGGCCGTATCCTTCCTGCTGGAAATGCTTGAGGGGGATGGAGTCGGCTATGCCTCCGTCGAGCAAAGTGCGCCCTGCCACATGCACCGGACGCGACACGATGGGCATGGACGCCGAGGCGCGCAGCCAGTCCATAGCCTCGCCGCGCAGGCTGTCGAGCCGCTTATACACGGGCTGCCCGGTGAGTGCGTCGGTGCATACAACCTGGAACTCGGTGCGGTCCTGCTCGAAGCGGTCGTAGTCGAAAAGGTCATACTGATTGGGCACAGTGCGGTAGCAGAACTCGGCATTCACCAAGTCACCGCTCGTGAAGAGGCTATAGAGGCCCATGTAACGGCGGTCGTTGCGAAAACGGATGCTGTAGCGCAGGGCGCGCGAGGGCTGATGGGACTTGAAGTTACAGCCGAAAGTGGCTCCTGCCGACACGCCTATAATCCCGTCGAACTCTATTCCCTCCTCCATCAACACATCGGTTACGCCCACGGTGAACATGCCTCGCAAGCCTCCTCCTTCCAGTACCAGTCCTCTCTTCATTTTTCTCCTCTGTTCTGTGCGGCGCACTGCCTTATATGCCCTGGCGCCCTTAATCGAAGTACAAATGTATTGATTTTCTGTGTTATGGAGCATTGAAAAGGAAAAAATAGCTACCTTTGCAGCGAAAATGAAGACTTTTTCAGAATTAGGACTCAATGATGCGCTGTTGCGTGCCATTGCAGAGCAGGGCTATGAGAACCCCATGCCCGTACAGGAAGAGGTAATTCCGTGGCTTACGGATACCCAGTCAGATAACCAACACTCAGACCTTATAGCGTTAGCGCAGACAGGAACGGGAAAGACCGCGGCCTATGGCCTTCCCTTGCTCCATCTGCTGGCAGCCGAGGGCCATCAGGGTGACAGGAAGCAGGTGAGGGCCTTGATATTGGCCCCCACCCGCGAGCTGTGTATCCAGATAGCCGAGGATCTGCACGACTTTGCGCATTATCTGCCCGACATCAGCATGCTGGCAGTGTATGGCGGAGCAGGCATCGAGCCGCAGATACGCGCCCTGAAGCATGGAGTGGATATCGTGGTGGCTACCCCCGGACGCCTTATTGATCTGATGAACCGCGGGGTGGCCGACCTCTCCCAGGTGAGCAGCGTCATCCTCGATGAGGCCGATGAAATGCTCTCCATGGGCTTCCAGGACGACCTCAACAGCATTCTCGAGGGCGTGCCTGCCGACCACCGGACGCTGCTCTTCAGCGCTACCATGAGCAAGGAGATAGAGCGCATAGCCAAGAAATACCTGCGCGACGCACACCAGATACAGGTGGGCAGCCGCAACGAGGGTTCCGAGAATGTCAACCACATATATTATATGGTACGTGCCAAGGACAAGTATGCTGCCCTGAAGCGGGTGGTGGACTACTTCCCGCGCATCTATGCCATCATCTTCTGCCGCACGAAGGCCGAGACGCAGGAGGTGGCCGACAATCTCATACGCGATGGCTACAATGCCGACGCCCTGCATGGCGACCTCTCGCAGCAGCAGCGCGACCTCACCATGCAGAAGTTCCGCCACCACCGCACCCAGTTGCTGGTGGCCACCGATGTGGCTGCGCGCGGACTGGATGTGGATGACCTCACCCATGTCATCAACTATGGAATGCCCGACGACGTGGAGAACTACACCCACCGAAGCGGCCGTACCGGCCGTGCAGGCAAGAAGGGTACCAGCATCAGCATCATCAACCTGCGTGAGCGTTCGCGCATCCGTGTGGTCGAGAAGCAGATACAGAAGCAGTTTGAGCTGGGTACGTTGCCCGAGCCACGCGACATCTGTGCCAAGCAACTCTATCACGTCATCGATGACATCGAGCGTGTGGAGGTGGATGAAGAGGAGATAGCCCCCTTCATGGACGAGGTGCAGAAGCGCTGGGAGTGGCTTGACAAGGACGATCTCATCAAGCGTGTGCTGAGCCGCGAGTTCGGTAGGTTCCTCCAGTATTACGCCAACGCGCCCGAGATAGAGCCTGTGACCGAGGGCAAGCAGTCGCGTGAGAAGGGTGAGCAGGGCGGCCGTCGCCGTCGTGGCGAGCGCACAGCCGAGGAGGGCTACGTGCGTCTGTTCCTCAATGTAGGCAAGACAGACGGCATGTTCGCCCGCGAGATAATCGGACTGCTCAATAAGAACGTGCATGGCGAAAAGGTCAACGTGGGACGTATCGACCTCATGCGCAACTTCTCGTTCGTCGAAGTGGCCGAGGATGATGCCGACCGCGTGATAAAGGCTCTCAAGCATGGAGTGACCGTGAAGGGGCGTAGCGTGGTGGCCGACCGCAGTGAGCCAGAGGCCAACAGCGGCAATGACCGTGGTGCGAAGGCCGACCGCAAGCGTGGCACTCAGGGCAGGGGGCAGCGTGGTGAGCGGCAGCCCCGCCGCCAGGACCTGCTTGTGGGCGACGAGCGAGCCGGCAAGCGCCGTCCTTCACGCGAGGAGCGTGGCTACACCGCAGCGCGTGGGAAGAAGTACACCAAGGACGACTGGATGAAGTTCCTGCACCCCGACAAGGCTCCCGCAGCCACACGCGGCGAACTGGTGGGTGATGAGCCTGACTTCTCGGAGGAGGGATGGGCACGCCGCCGTCCGAAGAAAAAGTGAGCATGCAGGCCGTCAGGGCGTGTGTCGTGCTTGGGTACGGGGACTGCTGTTTCTGTGTCCTGGATCCGCCCCGCCCTGCATCCCGGCCTTCCGTATAACCGAACAAATAACATTTCAAAGGCATATTCTGTATGAAGAAACAGTTTGCAATGCTGCTTCTGGCAGTTCTCGGCCTGGCGGCACACGCCGATGAGGGCATGTGGATGCTGAGCCGCATTGACGGGAAGACAGCCCAGACCATGAAGCAGCTGGGCTTGCAGTTGGGTCCCAATGAGTTGTATAACCCCAATGGCGAGAGCCTGAAGGACGCAGTGGTCGATTTTGGTGACTTCTGCTCAGGCGTGGTGGTGAGTCCCGACGGACTCGTGTTTACCAATCATCACTGCGGCTACGGAGCCATCCAGGCGCTCTCCACCCCCGAGGATGACATCCTCACCAATGGTTTCGTGGCGCACAAGCGCAGCGAGGAACGCCCTGCCGAGGGACTCTTTGTCAAGTTCCTGGTGCGCACCGAGGAGTGTACCGCACGCGTGATGACGGCCCTCGACAGCATCTACAAGGCCAATCCCACCGAGGAGGCACGCCATATCGACCGCGACAAGGCCGACAGCATCTGTGCAGCCATCGAGGCCGACTATGTGAAGGCCAACCCTGGAATGGACTGCCAGGTGAAGTCCTACTATGGTGGCAACGCCTACTATGTGAGTATATATAAGGTTTATCGCGATGTGCGACTGGTGTTCACGGCCACCGAGACGCTGGGCAAGTTTGGCGGAGATACCGACAACTGGATGTGGCCCAGGCAGACGTGTGACTTCAGTGTGTTCCGTATCTATGCCGACAAGGACGGCAATCCTGCCGAGTACAGCTCCGAGAACGTACCCCTGCACACCAGCCGCTATGCCCAGGTGAGCACCGAGGGATTCCGCCCCGGCGACTATTGCATGACCGTGGGATACCCTGGCAGCACCAGCCGATACCTGAGTTCATGGGGCATCAGCGAGCGTGTGAACGACCGCAATGTGAGCACCATCCAGGTACGTGGCCGCAAGCAGGAGGTGTGGAAGAAGTTTATGGACGCCGACCGTGCCGTAGGCATCAAGTATGCCAGCAAGTGGGCCAGCAGCAGCAACTACTGGAAGAACTCCATAGGAATGAACAAGGCCATCGCCGACCTGGGTGTGATAGGGCAGAAGCAGCAGCTCGAGCAGCGCATACGTGACTGGTACTCTCAGGATGCCGCCTTGCAGCGCAGGTTTGGGGAGATGTTCTCCAAGCTGGAGACAGCCTATCAGGCCCGACGCCAGTCGGTGCATGCACAGGGCTTCTTCAGCGAGACCTTCATGCGCGGAATAGAAATCTACCGCGTGGCAAGCATGCTCAACAGACTTCCCCAGGATGCCGACAGCACCCAGTTGGCTGCCACCAAGGAGGCACTCAAGCACTTCTTCAAGGACTACGATGCACGCCTCGATGAGGCCACCATGGCAGCTCTGCTTGACAACTACCGCCAGCAGGTGACCGACCGGAAGTTCCGCCCTGCCTGCTACCAGGTGATAGACAGCCTCTACAAGGGCGATTGCGCTGCCTATGCACGCGACCTCTATGCCCGCACCATCTGTCTGGACACCAACTGCCTCGACCGTCTCATGGCCGACAGCACGCTGCGTGAGAGCGACCCCGCGCTGGTCTATGCCGACGCGCTGCCCGATATGCTGATGCAGATGGTGGGCGAGCAGAAGGAGAACAACAATATCATCAGCTACAACGAGCGCCTGCTCACACAGGCTCTCATGGAGATGGAGCAGGACGAGCCGCACTATAGCGACGCCAACTTTACCATGCGTCTCTCCTATGGATTCATACAGGACTACACCTCGCAGGGTACTCACTATGACTACTATACCAATGCGCAGAGTCTGCTCGACAAGGCTGCCAAGCAGAACGAGATAGAGGACTACCGGCTGGAGGAGGACATCGTGAGCCTGCTCAAGCAGGGCAAGTGGGGCCGTTATGCCGACAAGCAGACCGGCGACATGCACCTGTGCTTCCTCTCGAACAACGATATCACGGGCGGTAACTCAGGCAGTCCCATGTTCAACGGGCGCGGTGAACTCATCGGCCTGGCCTTTGACGGCAACTGGGATGCCATGTCGGGCGACATCAGCTTCGACTCTTCCCTGCAGCGCTGTATAGGTGTGGATATCCGCTTCGTGCTCTTTGTCATCGACCGTTGGGGGCATGCCGACAACCTGATAAAGGAGCTTGGGCTGTAAGTCTCTGCGCTTCGTCTTGAAAAAGAACGTAACATTTTGAATAGATAACTGGACTGTCGCGGTGCGCGGTGCTGGTTTCATGGAATAAAAGGCCGTGGTGTTTCTATTGGAACACTGCGGCCTTTTGTCTTGTGCAGCGGAGCGCCCAGCATCATTCAGCACAACGGAGGGTAATTAAGAATGTAGAATGTGGAATTTTGAATTGGGCTGCGCGGTAATCGGGAATGTAGAACTGGGTAATTAAGAATGCGGAATTTTGAATTAAGAATTAGGCTTTGTTTCAATTAAGATGGTAGAATCCTGAATTAAGAATTGGGCTGCATGTGGCGTGTGTGGTGAAGCGAATCCGAATTGCAAGTACAGAGTTTGGGTGCTTGGATGGGGGCTGTGCGGGATGGGTAATCTTCTGTCTTTAGCCGTTGTGGGCGCTCCTGTCCGTGTGCTCCTGTTGTGGGATGGGAAAGGCAGTGCGGTGCATGTGGCAATGCAGCGTGCTGCGATGGCTGATGCAGCGCGCTTCGTCGGGCATTGCACCGCAGTGCATTTCCTGCCCTGCCTTGGCGCGTAACTCGCAGAAGCCAGCTTCGGGTGCAGCCTTATGCTTTTTCGGGAAAAAAGAAAGGCGGGAGCATCGGTTGTGATGCTCCCGCCCGTATGGTTGTATAGCGGCCTTGTCGGCCTTGCCGATGTGGCAGTGTGGGTTAGCCCAGATAGCCGCGCAACTGGCTGTTGCGCTCTGTGCAACGCAGTTTACGGATGGCTTTCTCACGTATCTGGCGCACGCGTTCACGGGTGAGGCCGAATTTCTCGCCTATCTCTTCCAGTGTCATCTCCTGATGATTGATGCCGTAGCTCATCTCGATAATCTCTTTCTCGCGTCCGTTGAGGGTGTTCAGTGCGCGCTCAATCTCGGTGGAGAGGCTCTCGCTCATCATTGCACGGTCGGTGGTGGGGGCGCTGGAGTCCGACATCACATCGAGCAGCGTGTTGTCCTCACCTGCCACGAAGGGAGCGTCCATGCTGACGTGGCGGCCGCTGGCACGCAGTGAGTCGTCTATCTTGCCGGGCATCTCATTGACGATGTCGGCCAATTCATCGGTGCTGGGCTTGCGTTCGTTCTCCTGTTCAAACTTGATGATGGCCTTTGATATCTTGTTCACCGCGCTCACCTGGTTGAGTGGCAGGCGCACCAGACGGCTCTGCTCGGCCAGAGCCTGCAGGATGGTCTGTCTGATCCACCACACGGCGTATGAGATGAACTTGAATCCGCGGGTCTCGTCGAACTTCTCCGCTGCCTTGATGAGTCCTATGTTGCCCTCGCTGATAAGGTCAGGCAGTGTGAGTCCTTGGTTCTGGTACTGCTTGGCCACACTGACTACGAAACGCAGGTTGGCAAGTACCAGCTTGTCCAGAGCGGCTCTGTCGCCCTTGCGGATGCGCTGGGTGAGCTCCACCTCCTCCTCTACGGTAATCAAGTTCTCACGCCCAATCTCCTGAAGGTACTTCTCAAACGCCTCACCTTCGCGGGCTGTGATACTCTTGTTAATCTTAAGTTGTCTCATATTCTCCTTTATAGTATGTCTAAGGTATTCTCTTTCGCCTTGCGCCCTATTAGACTCCCGAGGGCAGTGCGGGTTTAATCGATATCCTGAAAAAAGTTTTGCCCTTGTGGCTTTATCCTATCCCAGGTACTCCTGCAGCAGGTTTTTTTTGTTGGAATGGCGCAGTTTGAGGAGTGCCTTTTCGCGTATCTGTCTCACTCTCTCCCTGCTTAGTCCGAACTTCTCGCTTATCTCCTCCAGGGTCATCTCCCTGTTGTTGATGCCGAAGCACATCTCCACGATGGTCTTCTCGCGCTCGTCCAGCGTGTCGAGCATGCGCTCTATCTCGGTGGCGAGGCTTTTATCTATCATTCCCCTGTCGGCTTGGGGGGTGTTCTCGTCGCTAATGACTTCCAGCAGCGTGCTGTCGTCTCCCTCGCCCAAAGGAGCATTTATGCTCATGGGACGGCCGTTGGCACGCAGTGAGTCCCTTATCTTCTCGGGTGTCTCATCGATGAGCTCGGATAGTTCGTAGGCGCTGGGCTTGCGCTCATGTTCCTGTTCAAACTTCATGATTAACTTGTTGATCCGGCTCACTGCACTCACCTGGTTGAGCGGGAGGCGCACCATGCGGCTCTGCTCGGCCAGTGCCTGCAGTATGGATTGCCTTATCCACCACACAGCATACGATATGAACTTGAATCCGCGAGTCTCGTCGAACTTCTCGGCTGCCTTTATCAACCCTATGTTGCCTTCGTTTATGAGGTCGGGTAGCGTCAGCCCTTGATTCTGGTACTGCTTGGCTACACTGACCACGAAACGCAGGTTGGCACACACCAGTCTCTCCAGTGCCTCGCGGTCGTCATTGCGTATGCGCTGTGCGAGCTTCACTTCTTCCTCTGCAGTCAGAAGGGGTTGTTTGCTGATGTCATTCAGGTAGTCTTCGAGCGACTGGCTTCCGCGGCTCGTGATGCTGTTGGTTATCTTAAGTTGTCTCATGTTTTCGGTTTGGTAGGCTAAAGATATGCAAAGTTAGTTGTTTTTTGCTTACCTGGGGGTATGAAAAGCGGAAAACTTCGTACAAAAGCGTTGTAAAGGCGCTTTTTCACTTTATTTATAGGTTTATTATGGCGCATTGCATGGAAAATCGTTTATCTTTGCATCGCATGCTGTGGCGGCTTGTGCGGGCGGTACTGATGCCTTGCGGCTGGTTGGCCGGCGCTTTTGGTTGCCCTGGCGATGCGATATTGTTGAACTAAACAAAGTGAACTATGAGTACAGGATTATTGGTGACTCTGGCCGTTGTGGTCATTCTGGTCATCTGGATTGTGTCTATCTACAACAACCTGGTGGCGTTGCGTAACAACCGTGAGAACGCTTTCGCCAACATCGACGTGCAGCTCAAGCAGCGTTACGACCTCATTCCGCAGCTGGTGGAGACGGTCAAGGGATACGCCAAACACGAGCGGGAGCTGCTGGAGAAGGTGACGCAGGCCCGCACGGCCGCTATGTCGGCTACCACCATAAACGGCAAGATAGAGGCCGACAATGCGCTTTCATCGGCTCTGGCCGGGCTTAAAGTGCAGGTGGAGGCTTATCCCGAACTGAAGGCCAACCAGAATTTCCTTCAGCTCCAGGGCGAAATCTCTGATGTGGAAAACAAGTTGGCTGCCACTCGCCGCTTCTTCAACAGCGCCACCAAGGAGCTCAACAATGGTGTGCAGACTTTCCCCGCCGTGCTCTTTGCCGGCATGTTCGGTTTCCACCGCGAGCCTATGTTTGAGGTGCCTGCCGCTGAGCGCGCCAATTACGACAAGGCTCCCGAGGTGAAGTTCTAAGTCCGTATGTCTCATTCTGATACCCTTTTGCAACGAAGATGAAGTATGTGGGCATGCACACTCAGCAGGTGCAGAACAATCTGAAGTCCGTTCTGCTCCTGCTCCTGTTCCCATGCATCCTGCTGGGAGTCGTATATGTGTTCCTGGTGATATGCAATTCGCTGGGCGTCACTGACCCTATGTATGGCGGCGACACCAGAGTCAACTGGGATTATGTCAATTATGAGATGCTGCAGGTGCTGCCTTGGGTGGTGGGCATTGTGGGCGTGTGGTTCCTCATCTCCTACCTTTTCAACACCTCCATGATACGTCATGCCACTGGTGCCAGACCGCTGGAGCGTAGGGAGAATCCGCGTGTGTATAACATCGTGGAGAACCTCACCATGGCTTGTGGTATGCCTATGCCCAAGGTGAACGTCATAGACGACCCTATGCTGAACGCCTTTGCCAGCGGCATCGACGAGAAGACTTACACCGTGACCGTCACTACAGGCATCTGCCAACGCCTTACCGATGCCGAACTGGCTGGAGTCATCGGCCATGAGCTTACGCATATCCGCAACCGCGATACGCGCTTGCTCATCATCAGCATCATCTTTGTGGGCATCATGAGCACTGTCATGAGCCTGGCCATACGGCTCCTTTGGAACAATATCATGTTTGGTGGTACGCGTCGCCGAAGCGATGACGAGCGCGAGGGCAATGGTGCGGCTGGCATCGTGCTCCTGCTTGTGGCCATAGTGCTGTCGGCCATTGGTTACTTCTTCACCCTGCTTACCCGCTTTGCCATAAGCCGTAAGCGTGAGTATATGGCCGATGCCGGTGGGGCAGAGTTGTGTGGTGATCCGCTTGCCTTAGCATCGGCTCTGCGCAAGATAAGCGCACATCCCGGACTGGGTCAGGTGGAACGCGAGGATGTGGCACAACTCTTCATCGTCCATCCCAAGGCATTGAAAAGCAGCTTGGCAGGCATGATGGACAGCCTCTTCAGCACCCATCCCAGCACCGAGAAACGTATTGCCTATCTGGAACAGTTCTGATGCAGCACACCTCAGAGCAGGGCTGGTGTGGGGCAGCAAGCCTCTCTGCGCCGGCAGTCTCTGAGTAACATAATATCCGCGAGCCGCCTTTCTTGTTGCAAGTAAGGCGGCTCGCGGCTTTGTCCAAAGTGGCGCTCGGGGCCACTTGGTCTCTTGGTCCTTAGTGTTTTTTGCTTTCCAGAGGTGTTGCTTTCACTTTTCTCTTCCCGTTTCCCGGCACTCTGAACACCCATCCTTTGTCGCTCGTGAGTTCTGCTTCGATGATAAGTCCTGGCAGCATTTTCCAGTCTATCGTCCACAATCGGGGATAGAAGTTCTCTTCCATGGACTCCAGCACTTGTGCCATCTTGCTGAAGTCGGGGTCGTGAGCATCTTCTTCGTTCAAGAGCTCCACCTTCACCTTCCTGCCAGGCACATGCTTGATGAACAGAGTACATTTCTTACCTCCCGTCTTGAGCCTGCTGTTCACAGTGTCGGCCAGGTTGTTGATTGCACGTCTTAGGCGACTGTCACCCGTGCCATCCATCATTGTCAATGTGGTTTCCATCAGTCCGCTGCTGTCTCTGACGCTTGGTGCTGTTCCTTTGTCGTATGGTACTATGTCTCCTTCCTTTATCCGCATGGCTTTGCGGTGTACCGACACGTCATATCCGAGCAGTTGGAACGGATCGTCCAGCATCTTCAAGTCCTTTGTCACAGCCTGCGCATAATCCATCTTCTTGCTCTTTACTTTTATAATGTAGTCGTGTGGGATTGAACTCTCCCATTCCTCACGTCTCATCCCGTCTATGCTGTCCAGTGCCAGTACAAATGGTGCCCTGCTTTCGATGACGCGTCTGACTCTTCTGCTCGGCTTTCTTCCATGCTCTGTGGCACGCCTATACCTCTTTCTGAGTCTTGATACCTTCCCCAATAGTAACTTCTGGCGGATAACCACGAATGACCAGAAGTGTTCCTTGTCTGGGTATTCGGGAGTGCGCAGATTGTTCACAAGCATATAGGTGTATGGAAGTCCCTTCCAGTTTGCACGCCCGTTATATCTTCGCTTCCCGTAGCTGGTATATACCACCTCATCGGCATTGAGCGAATCATCCTTTAATAACCCTTGCTGGTACAATTCGTAGCGTCGCATCATCTCATCTACACTGACGGTATCCTGAGCGAGGCTTATGGGCGGCAGGAATGCAGCAAACAGAATTGCCGCAAGGAGTAGCTTGTTTCTTGTGTCCATAGGTAAGAGAAGGTTAAGAGGTTTCTTTGTTATTGCAGAATAGGTCAACATGTTTCGCAGCTTCTTCTGTGCTAGAGTCAGGAGACCCCTTTATCTCCTGATGACTTGCGGTTCGGTGGTGGGACCATCCACTATGAGTTTGCCGCTGTCCTCTATTCGCATGCGGTCCATGAGCACTACGCGCTCGTCGGGATTGCTCTTCATGCGGCCGTGATATACGGTGTAGTAGGTGCCGTCGGGCATCTTGATGGCCATGTTGTGGCCGGTGCCCATCACCTCGCCACCCTGCTGCAGGTTCTCTTGCAGTACGGGATTGTTGTCGGCCTTGAAGAATGGACCGAGCGGATCACAGGCTGTCGCGTAGCCCACTGCGTAGTATTTTCCCTGATAGCAGTTGGCACTGTACATCATGTAATAGAGCCCGTTGTGCTGCAGGATGAAGCTGCCCTCGGTCCAGCGGCGGTTTGCCTCGCCGTGTGAGGCGCTGCGGCTCTCCCATTCGGCCTGCTTGTCGCTCATGCTTGTGGGCGGCTGCAACAGCAGTACAGGCTCACCTATCACGCCGCTGAAGTCGTTCTTCATCTCGATGCCATACACCCAGCTCTCCTCTATCTCCTTATATACTCCCTCGCGACGCAGGCTGTCGGCCACTTCGCTCTCTACCGGATGCTTGTAGCAGCAGCGGCTGTAGTAGAGGTAGCAGCGGTTGTGTGTGTCGTCGAAGAACACATTGGCGTCTATGATGGGGTATTCGGGATTGAAGATGGGCCTGTTCATCAGGTCGCGGAAGGGGCCTTCGGGCCGCTCGCTCACTGCTACGCCTATCTTGAAGTTCTCGGCTTCGTTGGTGGGGTTTTTGCGCCAGTTGGCACTGAAGAACATATAGTACTTGCCGTTCCGCTCATATACCTCGGGTGCCCAAAAGCAGTCCTTGCACCACTGATTGCTGTCGCCTCCGTGATACACTTGCCCACAGGACTCCCAGTTGACGAGGTCGTCGCTCACGAAAGCCTCGAATCCATCGGCCATGGAGGTGCCATACATGTAGTACCTGCCGTTGGATGCGTGCAGCAGGAACGGGTCGCCCAGCTTCATGGGCAACGGATTAGTGACGGTGCTGGGTGTGCCCGGTTTCTTCTCCAGCAGGTTGCACGAGGTCAGGCAGAATGCTGCGGTGGCCATTATGAGGCACAGGGTGGTGAGTTTCTTCATTGTCATAGGGATGCTTTAGGGTGATTGAATGGTGGAACCGCCGTTTTCCGGCGTCTTTGCCTATTCGGTGCGGTAGTCTTCGCTGGTAGTTACCACCTGGGTGGATGACGGGTCGGCATCGGCCTTGCGGTACCAGTCGCTGTAGGCTATATAGTGGCTTGCGTAGGTCTGGTTGAGTGTGGCAGCCTGCTCGGGATCCACTTTCTTGATGAACTTGGCAGGCACTCCGCCCCACAGTTCGCCGTCGCCTATCTGTGTGTTGCTCAGTACCAGCGCTCCGGCAGCCACTATTGCCCCTCTTCCCACCACTGCGTGGTCGAGTACTGTTGCGCCCATGCCCACCAGTGCACCGTCCTTCACTTCGCATCCGTGCAGGGTGACAGAGTGTCCGATGGTCACGTCGTTGCCCAGGATGCAGGGTGCCGAACCGTTGAGAGTGTGTATGCAACTGTTGTCCTGCACGTTGGTGCGGTTGCCTATCTTGATGAAGTGCACATCGCCACGCAGTACGGCGTTGAACCACACGGTGCAGTCGTCACCCATCTCCACGTCTCCCACTATCACTGCTCCCTCGCTGAAGTAGCAATGCTTGCCAAATCGTGGTGCGGGCATACCCGCCAGTTTCTTGATGATAGCCATTTTCTTGTTGTTTTCCTATATTATATAATGTGTTCCTTGGTTGCCTCCACCAGCCACTCCAGGTCGTCACCCTCGAGCAGCGGTGCCAGTTCCTTGCGCACTTGTGCATGGTAGCTGTTGAGATACTCCACCTCGTCGGGCAGCATCATATCCCACAGGATGGGCTCTGTATCGATGGGACAGAGCGTGAGAGGCACCAGTTGGAGGAACTCCCCAAAGTCGCTCTCCATGCATCGCTCCACCATCATCGTGTTCTCGATGCGTACTCCGTGCTTGCCTGCGCGGTAGATGCCCGGCTCGTTTGTTATGGTCATTCCGGGCTGCAGGAGTGCCGGCACGTGGTTCATGCGTATCTGGTGAGGTCCTTCATGCACGCATAGATAACTGCCCACACCGTGTCCGGTGCCGTGACCATAGTTGATGCCGTGCTGCCACATCGCGTATCTTGCCAGCACATCAAGTTGTGTTCCGCAGGTTCCAACGGGGAATTTGGCCATTGCCAGACGTATGTGTCCCTTCAGTACCAGCGTATAGTCGGTGCACTCTTCCTCGGTGAGAGCGCCCAGTGGGATGGTTCGTGTGATGTCGGTGGTGCCGTTCTGGTACTGCGCACCGCTGTCGAGCAGCAGCAGCCCGTGTGGTTCCAGGGGGATGTCGGTCTCCTTGCTCGCCTCGTAGTGTACGATGGCACCATGATGGGCATAGCCTGCGATGGTGTCGAAGGAGATATCCCTGTACAATGGCTGTTCGGCACGCAGGGCTGTCAGGCGGGCATCCACGCTCATCTCTGTCTCGTGGCCGGCCTGCACCGCAGGCTTGAGCCAGCGCAGGAACTTCACCAGCGCCACTCCGTCATGCAGCATAGCCTGGTGGAAACCCTCGCGCTCGGCCTCGTTCTTGATGGCCTTCATGGGTGCGATGAGCGAACTGCGGCTGACGATGCTCCAGCCCATTCCATCGGGCGGAAGCACGCGGCAGTTGCATGACTGCGGGTCAATGAGCATCGTGCAGGGCTGTGTGTGGGCCAACGTTTGCGGCAGAGCCTCGTAGGGCTGTGTGCTGATGCCTTCATCCTGCAGATATCCGGTCACTTCGGGAGTGAGCTTCTGCGGGTCAACATACAGGGTGGCACTCTGCTGCGAGATGGTCAGATAGCTGACAAAGACGGGATTGCAGTGCACATCCGTGCCGCGCAGATTGCAAATCCACGCGATTTCATCGAGCGGACAGATGACGGTCATCTCTGCTCCCGCCGCCTTTATCTGCTCGCGGATGCGTGCCAGCTTGCTTGCTGCACTCTCGCCGGCAAACTCTATCGGCTGTATCTCTACGGGATTGGCAGGCACTGGGGGACGGTCGGTCCATAGCTCCCCTGCGGGATCCAGACTCGTGTCCAGTCCTATGCCTCCAGCCTGCAGCTCCTGCCTCAGGCCGGATGCCTGCTCCACGCTGTTGACCCATCCGTCGATGCCAACCGTCTCTCCTGCCTTGAGCTGCCCCTTGAGCCACTCGCCTATGGCAGGTGTGCCGGGCACCCTCTCGCGCATGAGTTGGAAGGGTGTACCCTCCAGCTGCTCGGTGGCAGCCAGGAAGTAGCGGCTGTCGGTCCACAGTGCGGCGTCGGTGAGAGTGACCACTGCGGTGCCGGCACTGCCGTTGAAGCCGCTTATCCACTGGCGTGTCATCCAGTGCTCAGGCACATATTCGCCGTTGTGAGGGTCGGTGCTGGGGAAAATGAATGCTGCCAGAGCATGCTCGCGCATGTAGTTCCTCAGAGCCTCCACGCGCCTTGTGATTTCCAGTCTGTTCATTTGTTGTCCTTGATAGAGTTCTTTTTGGTGCGTGCCCAATTCTCGCTCACGTGCAACCACTCCTCGTAGGTGCGCTTCCAGCGCTTGTGTGACCAGAGCCAGAGTTCGGGCTGCTCGCGTATCTGCTCCTCCAGTGCCGCAGCGTAGAGGTTGGTTATCTCATAGTCTTTGTGCTCCTTCGGCTCCCAGGTCAGTGGCACCACCTGGCAGTGGTAATAGCCCCGGCGGGGTCGGGTGACGTGTACATACACCACACACGACGGCACTCGCTTGCTTATCTCCTCGGGTCCGATGAAGAACGAAGTCTTGTGGCCCAGGAATTCCGTCCAGTGATGCATGGCTTCCCACTTGGGACACTGGTCGGCGATAAAGCCGATGATTTCGTGCTTCTCGCCCCTGCTCATCAGTATGATGTGGCGCAGAGCCTCCTTCATGGCTATGCAGTCGCCGCCGAACTGCCTCCTGAGCTTGAGGAAGAAGCGATCTACGCGCTTGTTCTTGAGCGGGTGGTAAATCTGTGCTCCGCCGAAGTCGGGAGCCAGATGGCTGCTGAAGGAAGCCACCCATTCCCAGTTGCCGTAGTGCCCCAGATAGGCTACTGCGAACTTCTTGCCGCGTGTGCGCATCTCGGCTTGCAGCTCCTCCAGTCCGTCCCACGTTACGCGGCGCTCTATCTCCCTGCTGCCCATGTGCATGAGCTTGAGTGTCTCCACGATGTAGTCGCAGAAGAAGTGGTAGAACTTGCGCTCCACCTGGCGGTGCCACTGGGCAGGCTGCTGCGGGAAGCACTCCTGCAGCTGTCGGCGCACCAGCTTGCGCCGGTATCGTGCTATGTGATAGATGAGTGGGAACAGGCAATCGGAGAGTGCATAGAGCACCCTCATGGGCAGTCGGGAGAGTGCCCATGTGAGTCCGTAAATCAGGTACAAACCGAATTTCATACCGCAAAAATACAAAATAAATGTGAATGCAAGTCCATTTGCAGCATTAAGATATGGGCGGGCAGGCAAGGAGCCTGTGGCGGGACGGCAGGGCAAATGCCCCTATGGAGGCCGAAGCGGTGGGTATGGCACTTGGGGCGGATGAAAAGCGCAGCGCGCTGCATGTGCCTGCGCAGCGCATTGCGATGGCCGATGCAGCGTGCTGCGATGGCCGTTGCACCGCATTGCATCATTTGCCCGGGAATACAGCCATGCGGCGGTGTGGAGCGTCATCCGGCCTGGGCAGGAGCGCTGGGATGCCTGTGGAGGTGCCTGTGAGGGGGCAGATTGCGTGTTTCTCGGTCCTTCGGAGGCGAAAGGTGAGCGGCGCGCTTGCCTATGACGCAGATTCTTACTATCTTTGTAGGTTAGTTGACAGCGTACAGACGTACGCGGTGCATAATAGGAAGGCTAAAGACAGAAGATGACAAACGACGTGACACAGACCGATGGAATCACCCATCATCTCAACCGCATGTACCAGGACTGGTTCCTGGACTATGCCTCATACGTAATCCTGGAGCGTGCAGTGCCGCACATAGGCGACGGATTCAAGCCCGTGCAGCGACGCATCATGCACAGCATGAAGCGCATGGATGACGGCCGCTACAACAAGGTGGCCAACATCGTGGGTCATACCATGCAGTTCCATCCCCACGGTGATGCCAGCATCAAGGATGCGCTGGTGCAGTTGGGGCAGAAGGATCTGCTGGTGGATTGCCAGGGCAACTGGGGTAACATCATCACAGGAGACGATGCTGCTGCAGGCCGATACATCGAGGCCCGTCTGAGCAACTTCGCTCTGGATGTTGTCTTCAACCCCAAGACCACCGAGTGGAAGCTGTCGTATGACGGGCGCAACAAGGAACCTATTGCCCTGCCGGTGAAGTTTCCGCTCCTGCTTGCGCAGGGTGCCGAAGGCATCGCTGTGGGTCTGAACTGCAAGATACTGCCCCACAACCTGGGAGAGATATGCGATGCAGCCATCGCCTACCTGCATGGCCAGGAGTTCCATCTCTATCCCGACTTCCCCACAGGCGGCAGTATCGACGTGAGCAAGTACAATGACGGACAGCGCGGAGGGGCTGTGCGCGTGCGTGCCAAGATAGAGAAGCGCGACAGCAAGACACTGGCCATCACCGAGATACCCTACGGCAAGACCACAGGCACCGCCAGTAAGCCCAGCACCTTTATCGACAGCATACTGAAGGCCAACGAGAAGGGAAAGATAAAGATACGTAATGTGGAGGACCTCACAGCTGCCAAGGCCGAGATTCTCATCCACCTTACTCCCGGTGCCAGCAGCGACAAGACCATCGATGCACTGTATGCCTGCACCGACTGTGAGATATCCATCTCGCCCAACTGCTGCGTCATAGATGACCGCAAACCCTGTTTCCTCACCGTGAGCGACGTGCTGCGCAACAATGTGGATACCACTCTGGAGCTTCTGCGCAAGGAGCGTCTCATACGCAGGGGCGAACTGCTCGAGAGCCTGCTCTTTGCCTCACTGGAGCAGATATTCATAGAGGAACGCATCTACAAGGACCGTCAGTTTGAGAACGCAAAGGACATGGATACCGCCATCGAGTGGGTGGATAGCCGCCTGCAGCCCTGGTATCCCAAGCTGGTGAGGGAGGTGACCCGCGACGACATCCTGCGTCTGATGGAAATCAAGATGGGCCGCATACTGAAGTTCAACAAGGAGAAAGCCGAGGAGAACATTGCCCGCATGAACGCCGAAGTGGAGCAGATAGACCACGAACTGGCCAATATGGTGGAAGTCACATGCCAGTGGTTTGAGTTCATCAAGGGCAAGTACGGCAGGCAGCACCCGCGTCTGACCGAAATCAAGAACTTCGACACCATATCGGCTGCCAAGGTGGTGGAGGCCAACGAGAAGCTCTACATCAACCGCGAGGAGGGTTTCATAGGCACTTCATTGAAGAAGGACGAGTTCGTGAGCAACTGTTCTGACATCGATGATGTCATCATCTTCTACCGCGACGGCACATATAAGGTGGTGCGCATAGCCGACAAACTCTTCGTGGGAGAGACTGAGCGAAGCAAGGCAGAGAAGAAGAAGGCCGAAATCATACACATTGCCGTATTCCGCAAGGGCGATTCGCGCACCATCTACAATGTGGTGTATCGCGACGGCAAGGCTGGCACCTCATACATGAAACGCTTCAATGTGACCAGCATCACCCGCGACCGTGAGTATGACCTGACGCAAGGAAAGCCCGGGAGCCGTGTGCTCTACTTCACTGCCAACCCCAATGGAGAGGCCGAGACAATCAAGGTGGTGCTCAAACCCAACCCCAAGGTGAAGAAGATCTTCTTTGATCGCGACCTCAGTCTGCTGGCCATCAAGGGCCGTCAGAGCATGGGCAATCTGCTCACCAAGCTGGATGTGAGCCGCATCACACTCAAGAGCCACGGCGGAAGCACGCTGGGCGGCAGGAAGGTATGGTTCGATTTCGACGTGCATCGTCTCAACTACGACGAACAGGGAACCTATCTGGGCGAGTTCAACAATGACGACAAGATACTGGTGGTACTGGACAATGCCGACTTCTACATCACCAACTTTGATGCCAACAACCACTATGAGGACAACATAGCACGCATTGAGAAGTATGACCCCGACAAGGTGTGGACAGCCGCTCTCTTCGATGAGGAGCAGGGGGGATACCTGTATGTGAAGCGGTTCAAGCTGGAGGCCACTGCCCGCCATCAGAATTATCTGGGCGAGAATCCCGCCAACAAGCTTCTCCTCCTCACCGATACTCCCTTCCCGCACCTGCTGGTCACGATGGGCGGAACCGACAGTTTCCGCGCTCCCATCGATATGGAAGCCGAGGAGTTTGTGGGTGTCAAGAGCTTCAAGGCACGTGGCAAGCGTGTGACCACCTTTGCCGTAGAGCGTGTGGAGGAGCTTGAACCCACCCGCATGCCGGCTCCCGAGGACGATGATGATGAGGCTGCCGGTGGCGGACAGGAGACCGACGGGGATGCCGAAGGTGCCGACAACGCCGAAGACAGGGAGGAGAGCCAGCAGGATGTGCTGGATGAGATGACCGGACAGCTGCATATGTTCGACGACTGAACCCCTTTGGCCTATGTACATGGAACATGATGAGACGAAGATGAAGATGGACTCCTGCCGCCTGCGCATGGGGCTGCTGGCTCTGCTGCTACTGCTCATGGCGGGTGGGGCAGAGTGTTGCGGGCAGACCCGTGAGCCGCTGCTGCCGGTGGAGTATGAGCCTGCGGGCAGGCAGATTGACCGCTCCATCCTGGTGGGCATCGGCCATGTGAGCCAGCTGGACACCTATCTCTCGCCCATGGAATACGGCGGTCCGCAGTTGTCCTTCCTCACTCTGAGGGAGCGCATGACGGGTATGGCTGGCGGGCGCATCGCCTTCCAGAGCATGTTCCAGGGAGCTTTGTCCTACACCGAAAACCCTGCCGGCAACGCCAACGAGTTGGGAGGCAGGATAGGTTATGATGCCGGCTGGCATTATGTATGGAAGCCCGTGGGCCGCCTCAGCCTGAAGGCCGGTGGATTGGTGGGAACTGATGTGGGCTTTCTCTATAACTCCCGCAACGGCAACAACCCCGCACAGGCACGTGCCAACATCGACATCTCGCTCTCGGCAGGAGGTTCCTATGAGTTCCGCATACGGCATCTGCCCATGCAGATGCATTATCAGGCCCACCTCCCGGTGATGGGCTGCATGTTCTCACCGCGCTACGGACAGAGCTATTACGAGATTTACCAGGGCTACGGAGACCACAACGTGTGCTTCACCAGCCCTGCCAATGCTCTGAGCCTGCGCCAGTTGTTCAGCCTTGATTTCTGCTTTGCGCGCACCACCTTGCGGGTGGGTTACCTGAGCGACATCCGTCAGAGCCACGTCAATGGCATAAGGGTGCACGACATCAGCCGTTCGCTCATGCTGGGTTATGTGCGCCACTTCCAAACCTTAAAGCGTAAGAAATGATGAAGATACGTTGTTGCATGGGACTTCTGGCACTCCTGCTGGCCTTTGCCGGTTGCCAGCGCGGGGTGGATGAGTACGATGAGTCGCCGCAGGCAAATGTGGAGGCTCTGTGGCGCATGATAGACGAGCACTATTGTTTTCTGGACTATAAGGAGCAGAGTCTGGGCTTCAGTTGGGCCGGCAAGCGCGAAGAGTACCTGGGTATGGTACGTCCGGGCATGAGCCGCTCGCAGCTCTTCGAGGTGCTCTGCCGCATGCTCTCCACGCTCAAGGATGGTCATGTCAACATCTACAGCAGTATGGATGTGGGCCGCAACTGGTCATGGAAGGACGATTATCCCGAGAATCTCGACCGCGAACTGCGTGATAAGTACTTGGGTACAGACTACGGCATAGCCAGTGGCATGAAGTACCGCATCCTGGATGACAATATCGGCTATGTGGTGTATGAGAGTTTCTCCGATGGAATCGGTGAGGGAAACCTCGACGAGGTGCTTTATTACCTGCGGCTGTGTGACGGGCTCATACTGGACATACGCGGCAATTCGGGCGGTTTGCTTACCAATGTCGAGCGCCTGGCTGCACGCTTCACCAATGAGCGCACGCTGGTGGGCTACATCTCACACAAGACAGGCAAGGGCCACAATGACTTCTCCAAGCCCAGGGCAGAGTACATCAGTCCCGCTATGGACCGTGTGCGCTGGCAGAAACCGGTCGTTGTCCTGGTCAACCGCTCCTGCTTCAGCGCAGCCAACACCTTTGTGCGGGATATGAAGCAGATGCCTCATGCCGTCATCATGGGCGACAGCACGGGCGGTGGCAGCGGAATGCCTTTCAGCAGCGAACTGCCCATCGGATGGTCGGTACGCTTCAGCGCCTGTCCTTCCTATGATGTGAACATGCAGCAGATAGAGGCTGGAATAGCTCCCGACGTCCAGTGCGCGCTCGACAGCACGCTTGCTCTCCAGGGAAAGGACAGCATGATAGAGGCCGCGCGGGCACGCTTGCATTGAGCGGTGAAATCGCTTGATTTAATCGGCAGGATTGCCTGTCATGGGCGATTGGGCTCGTTCAGGCTGAGGCAGAATCCATTCTGTTCAATGCCTCCTTTATCTTGTTCACCCTGTTCCACACCGTTTGATGTGGACAGCCGGTCAGTATCTCTATCTGTTGGTTCTTCATTCCCAGCCTCACCAGATAGCATGTGCACAGCATGTGGTCCTTCATGCGGGGTATCTGTTCCATTATTTCCGCTCTGAAGGATGGGTATTCGCTGTCAACGGCAGAGCATATCTGCTTCCAGCAGTCTGCAGGTACGCTTTTGCCTTGGCGCACATAGTCTTCCAGCGTATTCATGGTATCTGCCAGAGCCACCCTTGCGCTGCTCTGGCTCGAAGCCCTTGTCATATCGTTCAGTTGTGCTCTCTTCTTCGTCAGAGCCGCCTCCAGTTCGCAGGAATGTGCTTCCAGCTCCTTCAATGCCTGCTCCATCTGGGCCACTTTCTCCATCTTCTTCTGCAGTTCCGATTGCATTTCGGCCAGTTTCTTGTCCTTCCCCAGAGTCTTCTCCATCGTCCTCTTCTCCTTGTAGAAGTGCAGTGCAGCCAGTCCGGCTATTATAATAAGGAGTATGCAGAAACCTATTATCCCCCAGAATCTCATCAGCTCATTCTCCCTGGCCAGCGTCTCCTCCAGCTCCTTGTCTCTCTGGTAATCATACATCCCTTTGGAGTTCCGCGTCCATTCCAACTTTTTGCTGTCATTCTCGGCACGCATTCCATGAAGGTATTTAAGGGCATATTCTGAAGCTTCTTTATAGTTCCCTTGATTATATTGGAAGAGGAAGAGACGTGCCAGGCTGGCCTGCCTTTTGTGGGGAGACAGGATGCTGATGTCCTTGGTGTAGTAAGCTACAGCGGAATCCATCATTCCCCTGGCTTCATACACGATGCCTTTGGCGTAATTGTAGTTGTAGGAATGCTCGTGCCCAGGAATCTTCTCCAGTATTTCTGCCAGTGTATCTACTTTTCCGTACTCTTCAATCCTCGCAAAGAGAAACATCATTTCAGACGCGATGGCAATATTCTCGGAATAATCCTTTTCTGCTAAAAGTTCTTCGTAAGCTTTTCGGCAATAGTCTATTCCTTGCTTTTTATCTCCTGCCATGTCGTATGAGGTGGCAACATCCATAGTGTGCCAGCTTGTTGCCATTCCTGCTTCTTTGGCAAGTTCCAGACCTGCCATTGCCATGTGTATGGACTCCTGTGAGTTGTACAGCCTTCTGTAGATGTCTGATAAGTGTGAATAACATTTGATGGCGATGGCAGTGTCGCAGGATTGTTCTCCTTCTCTGTATGAAAGCGCTTTTAGTGTACTTTCCACGGCTCGCGGGCTGTCATTCAAATCATCGTAAGTCGTTCCCATGTAGTAGTAAGCTCGCATGCAGTCTTTCTTGGAGCCGTGTCTCTCCATGAATTCGGTTATTCTTTTTATCGAATCGGCAGAGGTTGGCACCATATAACTTTTATCTCTAAGTCTGATGCCAAGCAAATCGTGTTTCATCCTTACATACTCTGTAGAGCGATAGACGCTGTTTTGTATGTTTTGGAATAGAATGATGGATGAGTCCAGGTTGTGGTCGCTCATATCCCACGCTTCATCTATCTTCTGGAGGTTGTCTTTTTCTCTTCTGCTTACTGGAGAGCATGAAGTGATGATTGCTGCAAGAATGGCGTACAGCCATACTTGTGTTATGAATCGATTCATTTGCGCTTCTGCTGTTTATTGTATTGCAAAGGTATGTTTTTATTCTAAATAAGGGTGCTTAAAGTTGTCGATTATGGAATAAAAAGGTTGTTTTTCATTGGCACAATTTATTTTTCTACCCAGTGTGGGACTATAATTGTTGCCTCAATCAGCATTAAAACACCGTTTTCTGTCCCAAGTTGTCCCATTTGGGACAACTTGGGACGGCTTTTTTGCATTATTTAAGTTGTAAACACGTAATTTTGCATTGACACAAGTGAGATATTGAATTATGAAGAGAATGTCTATCTTCCTGACATTAGGGGTGCTTGCAACAATGCTTGCCGTGCATACTGATATTCTAGCTGAGCGTAAACCGATAGGTCTTTATGCTTGTCGGGATAGTGTGTGGCATGAACACCCAGGTGATGAGCATCACGAAAGGAAAAGAAATCCATTTCGTGTTTTCGAACCGCCTCATGTAGAATACGATTCCGAAGCAAGCATGCTTAGTGTAGAGACTGCTTCTGACCAGACAGTCACATATTATATAAAGGACGGGGCAGGGGCGGTTGTTCAGAAGGGCGAACTGCTTCTTCGTACAGGACAGGAGACCATAGTGTATTTATATATCACCCCCGCGGATGATACACATAATATATATATAAGGTCAAACGGCATTGTATATGTGGGAGAATTATAACGGTCAAGTGATTTATTAACTTTAATAACAGCTGAAATGAAGAGAAAATGTTTTGAGCGGATATTATCCGCAGAATTCATTGCAATATTGGTTTTTGCCAATTATGCATGTGACAACAAGGAGGAAATACTTCCTCGTGACAAAGAGAAGCAGGAAAGTAAGAATCCTCATGCTATTAGCCAAGAACAAGCTTTGGCTTCTTTGCAGGCTTTTCTGGCATCTTTTGACGATGAAACCACTCGTTCTGTGATGACGAGGCGCAAGATAAAAGACGTTTTTTCTGTGGAGTTTCATAAGGATGTAACAAGAGGGGATCAAAGCGATACGGTTGATTGTGATAATCTTCTCTATGTGGCGAATTTTGAAGATGGGCAAGGTTATGCAATTCTTGCTGCTGATGATCGTGTTCAGGACGAGGTTCTTGCTGTTGTGGAAAAGGGATCTATGCCCCCCGCAACGATGAAAGCTGTAGCGCAGAATTTTAGTAAGAACCTGGGTTCGCGACCTGTTTTTTCTGGTTTTCCAACAACAGGTCCAGGCTACGTTTCGTCAGCAGAGTATCCAGATGAGGTTTTTATGAATCCCAATACCGTTGACTTGGCAGATAGCATAGAAGGGGATACTTTGGTTGGTGATTTTGACCCTTGTGGTTCATCAGTGATAGAACCAGAATCCCCGAGTATTACAGGAAAACCATTGGATGGTCCCTATATTGACTTGAATGGCGAATTGGTAGGTGGTTATGTATATGAAAAAGCCAGGAACGACCTATATGACGAAAGCAAGGATAATAGCAGAAATCCTTCAAATCCTTCAAGCAAGAACGAAGAAGGTGGCTATATGGAGATATCATATGGTGATTGGAGAGAGGTTTTCTGTGCGAAGCCGCTTCTTGGGGATTTTTGCACATGGCATCAGCAGGCTCCTTTCAATTTGGCTTATCCTTCATGTTCCCAGTTTTGGGGGAATGGTGTTAGAAATCACGCATTTGTAGGTTGTGTGCCTCTTGCTTTAGCAAAGGTGATAGTCTATAAAGAGTGTCCTCAAACCTATTCTGGGATTGATATAAAAAGTATAAGGGAAGGTTCTCGGAGCGGGAACTGGGCAGAAGGTACGGATTTGTTGCTTTATAAGATAAGCCAGGACTGTCATTCTAAGTATTTCTATAATGGTACGTTTACTTTTCCTTTTAGGGCTAAGCGATTCCTTAAGAACCATGGCTATAGTAATGTGCACAAGAAGGATTATTCCTTTGACCGCGTCAGTTCAATGATAAAGAAAGATCATCCTGTAATTATGTTCGCAATGCCACGGTTTCATATAACAAAGAGCCATTGTTGGAATATTGATGGGTATAAAATTATGAAGAAGGATATTACCTATCATTATTATAGTAAGGACAATGTTCTTGTAAGAACAGATAATTATGTGGATGTACATAATATGGTTCATTGTGACTTTGGGTGGGGTGGATCGCATAACGGATATTTTACGTCTGGAGTTTTCAAGTTGAACGATTCGAATGCGGAGTATGATGATGTAACAAAAAACAGTTCAAAGACAACTCATTACAATAATTTTAAACGTATTCTGACTTATGACTGCTCGAAATAGATTTTTTTCTGCTTGTGCTTTGCTTGTCTTGGCGCTTGTGATGTTCTCCTCCTGCGGGGAAATGTTATTTCCTGATAATAGCGGTTTTCCACGGAAGGTGTTCCTGCACGCTGAGGGCGAAACAAAAACCATCAAGGGAGCCGACCTGTACGCCATTTCGATAGAACCGTCGGGCGCGCAGTCCAATGAATGGAATGACGAATCAGCGGGAACGGAATCCACTGTCAGCAACGAGTGGCTGACGGTGACATACAACCGAAAGACCTGTGAGATGGTCATTACTGCAGCCCCCAACGATACCCGAAAGATAAGGCATGCTGATGTCAATGGCATGGTACAGGATTTTGGGGTGACTGTACGGGTGTATCAGGGAAAATGACATCTATATTTGGGTAGAATAATAGTAGTATAACAATAGTCAAGCAAGATAAGATGAAAAAGTGTGTAATACTGGCAGTAGCCTTCATGATGGCTCTCGGTGCATGGGCGCAGTCGCCTTTGCGTAGCAAGAAGTACAAGGGTTTTCTCAATTTCGACCTTTCCACCGTATCATATCACTCCACTTCGGGTGACGGTAATTATTCCGATGGCGGTCATAGCGTACACTTCGAGCTGACCACTTCACATGGTATTCAGGTGTGTCCCTACTTCTTCGCTGGTGCGGGTGCCGGACTTCGTGCAGGGTCGGGTACGGCTGCTGCTGTCATGGATATGGATTTCCTGCAAGCCCCCATTTTCCTGCAGGTACGCGGCAGTCTTACTCCCAAGCCGGTTACTCCTTACCTTGACCTGAAGGGTGGCTATAGCGTGGGCGACATGCATGGAGCTTTTGTATCTCCTTCCATCGGTGTCAGTGTGCCTTTGTGCAACCGTCTCGGCTTGAATGTGGAGGTTGCCTACCAGGCGCAGAACAGCAGGGATGAATATACATGGGGTACTGAGAAGGTGTGGAGACATGTCGTCTCCGTCGGTGTAGGACTGGAGTTCTGATAAGCACAGGGAGGTGGAAAGAGCCGTCTCTGTGATGTGGCAGATGCATTAGCACAATAGAATGTTGGGGAGAACAGAAGTCGTGTACATTTGTGACGCTTCTGTTCTCCTCTGTCATATTGATTGTCAAAGAGGATGAAACACTATTTCCATTATTCTACGCAGGTGAAGATTATCAAGAATAGCCCCTCTGAACTCCTTCGGGTCACGCAGAACGCCTTGATGCAGAACCGTTGGCTATGCAAATATACTGCCAGACTCTATTTGTCGCAAATATAATGTATATGCTCGGCTATCTCCATAAAGGCTCGTTTTCCCATCCTTGTGGAAATCCCATGGCATGTAAATCTACATTAGGGTGTTCTGCAAAGAGTTTGAGTAGGGAACTTTTCAAGTCCATGCAAGGTGTGATGGTTTGCTCCAGATATAATAAGGTGCATAGCTGATGGTACAACTTTATAGGTTTTTGACTTGAAGTAATCCAATTGTGAGGGAGCCGATTCGGTAATTGAGGCTTCAAGGCAAAACGCCTATTCCAGATACGTGCATGATGAGCGCAGCAATTGCGAAGTACGGTAATGCATCTTATCCAACTTTCCAAATATGTGTATTGAGGAAGTCCAAATTCTCTTGCCACTTGTTTCTTTAATCGATTGTCCTTAAACAAGCAAAATAACTTGGAAAGCGTACCAAAAGATACTGCCTCCAAGGTTTTCCATACAGGAGGGAGAGACGGAAATGTATATCTCTCTAAATGTTCCTTTATGAAATCTTCATTTGAGCGAGATATCTCTTTCTTGATATTGTCAAGGCAACCTTCATAAAACTCTACATTCTTGAATAACGATGAATCCATAAACCAAAATGCGCCATGTTCCATTGAGAACACTTGAATCATTTTTGTTCGGAGAGAAATCTCTATATCTTGAATTGCCTTGAATATGAGTTGGCGGAGTTCTTTGTCAAAGAGATAAAGGTTGATGGCTTGTTCGAATGTACTGCCCGGTTTGTAAAGATGGCGCTGTTGGTCTTGCTCTATGTATCTGAGATAACTGGCAACCCGAAAATAGCTGATATTGCGAAGTTGTAGTTTGGCTGTTGCAATATCTTCAATTATCAGTCCTCTGTTTTGAAGCAAGGCTAATTGTTCATCTATATTTATCGGTTGTTTGTCGTAGTTCATATACCATATAAAAAGCGAAGTCCCACCGTGGTACGCATCGTTGAGAGGCGTGGTGGGATTTGTTGCTGCAAAAATACGGTTTTAATTCAAATTCTCCAAATATTATCTGAGAAATCTGCTTGTCTGGGGTTTTAACGCGAAAAGTTCCATATTCCATAAAATTCTCATTGCGAAGCATTGGATATAATTAAGTCGTTCTTTGTATATTGCAAAATATAGAAACGAGCAGAAGTCCGCTCATTTCTTGATTGTTGCCTATATTATGTGGGCAAACGTCCAACTCATAATATTCAATTAAAGTTCAAGTTAGAGCGTCTTTACATCTATATAATTCGCACATCAGAGCCGGCTCATCAGATTCGTCAACTTCTTCATCCATGATGTTGATAACTTTCTGCGGTGGAAGCAACCAGTTCAAGGGATGGCTCCCGTATCCTTTCGTTGATGGTAATACCGAGTCTGTGTACAAGGGAAACCAATTAGCGAGCAGGGAGAGGTAGGCTCCTTCGGCACTTCCTGTAGGTATTCAAATCAGGAGAGAAGTTGTCCTCCACCGTCCAACCCAAGGCTGGACGGTGGGAGAAGCTTGCTTACTTTGCCAAGGCAATATATATTCTCTGACCGTCCAGCCTTGGGTTGGACGGTGGATATGTGCAATGCACCCGTCCTGGAAGCCAAATGAATCCTGCACATAAGACATCTTCTTCCTGCTCGCAGACAGAGTTGGCCTGCATTGCCAATGCCGTGTAGCCCCTTTCCTTTCTGATATTTCCCTCTCCTATGATACGCTGCCCATAACGATAAAGCCCCGATATTGGCCTCTGGGAGCCGATATCGGGGCTTGGAATATAATCTGTCACCTCGTGCCCGTGCGGGCTGCTGGAGGCGGCGTAGATGCCTTTGTGGGGGCTTTCTACTTTATCTTGGTGGGATCTACAGTGCGGGGCAGCCATACACGATAGCGCTCGCCCTGGTCCCAAGTGTTGCCTGCCGAGGCAAAGTCGCAGAAGTGGGTCACAAACTTCTCGGTGTTGTAGGCGCCGCGCGGCATGGTGAGGCGGAAAGCCATCCACATTCCCTGGGGGGCTTTGACTGGCTCCAGATCCACTATATTGCCGTCGTGGGTGGGGATTTCGCAGGTTTCATCCACAAATCCATCGCGGAATCGTGTGTCGCGTGCCAGCAGTATGGGCCCGCGTTCGATAGCCTGCATGTGGTTGAGCTCCACCAGTCGTGCACGCATGTCGGTGCTCAGTGTCACACAGTCACCGGCCTTCCAGGTGCGCTTGATGAGGCAGTACTGTCCGGCCTTCACTCCTTCCACCTTCTCGCCATTTACCTCCACGGTGTTCTGCTGGCTCCATGCGGGAATGCGCAGACCCAGTGTGAAGGCCGCTTCATGCTGTGGGTTCAGGCTTATCTGCACCTTGCCGTCCTGCGGATAGTTGGTCTGCTGGCTCAGGCCGATAGTCTGTCCGCCCATCTCGATGGTGGTCTGCGATGGGATGAAGAGGTTCACATCCACGCGGTCAGCCGCCGGCAGGCGGTACATCACACGCGGTATCATGGCAAAGGCACGTGGACCGTTGGCATTGCAGCAGTTGATGGGTATGTTGCACTGGTGCTCTCCCTCCTGCCTGTAACCCTCGAGGGGTGTGTATTTCACTATCTGTGAGCCGTCGCCCTTCATGCTTGCCATGAGTGCGTTGTACATGGTGCGTTCTATCTGGTCGGCGTATTTCTGGTCGCCCGTAAACTCCAGCAGCCGCTCGCAGAACTGCATCCAGGTGAAGGTCACACAGGTTTCCATGGTGAGGCCGGACACTCTGGTCTGCAGAGCCTTGCCGCCATACCAGCACTCGTGAGAGGCTCCCGAGCCGGCTGCATTGATTTCCTCATCCACTATATGCTGCCATGTGGTCTCGGCGGCATGTAGCAGCGTGGGGTCGGCAGTAACGCGGAAGAGCTCGAGCAGTCCCACATAGCACGACATCATCTCGTATGCCTTCTGTCCGTTCTTCTTTCCATACCACGCATCACCCGGCTTCAGCGGCACGCGCAGGGCTACTGGCACATCGGCCTTGGTGATAAGCTCAGGCCCGCCGGGCTTGTTGAGTTCCTGGGCGATATACTTTGCAAACTCCAGGTAGCGCTGGTTCTTGGTAATCTGGTACAGGAACATGGTGGGCTCCAGGATGCTGCTGGGCGGCATGCCCATATACTCTCCGCAGTCGATGATGGACTTTCCGTCGGAGCCCACTTGTGATATGGTGTATCCCAGCAGCCGCTCTGCTGTCTTGAGCGCACGCTTGTCGCCTGTCTCCTGATACCACTTGATGAGGCCCAGCAGGGTATATTTCCGTCCCCACACATCCCATCCGTTCAGCTGGTGCGCGGCATCATAGTCGCCTATGTAGCCGTCCTTCAGCTGGCAGGCCATGAGGCCGTCTTCGGCGCGGCTTATGATTTCCTTGAGCTGCGCATCGTGTGTGAAGTGGTACATGCCTATGGCTCCCTGCACCCATTTGCCCCAGAACTCGCTGGCCCACAGGTTCTGCTTCTCGTCCTGAAGGCGGAATACAGAGATGAGGGTATCCACATTCTCGGTCTTTACACGATGGTTGATACAGTCGGCATAACGCTGTCCGACGTAGCCGCTCATGGTCACCGTGCCCACTTTCTGCACGGATGCCTTCTTGGCGGCAGATGCTCCTCCCCACGTCATGAGTGTGAGGGCAGTGGCCAGTAGAGTAGTTCTCTTCATTTGGATATATTGTAGATAGTTTTCAGATGGGTGCCATAAACAGAAACGGCAGCGCTCCTGCGGCGGGGACAGTCCCCCTGTCCGCCTGCTGCCATGTGAAGTGTACGCCTGATAAGACTCGAACTTACACGCCCGAAGGCACCAGATCCTAAGTCTGGCGTGTCTACCAATTCCACCACAAGCGCATCTTGCCTTGCAAAGGTAATGAAATTCCCCCGACCGCCCAAGCGGCAAGGGATGAAAAACGCAGCTGCCCGCACTTTTCCTTGCGGAAGGGTGCGGGCAGCGGTTGATGGTACTTGGGGATTAGAGGTTGTCCTTCTCGATATCCTTGAAGTACTTGTAGGTGCCGTGCTTCAGCTCGTCGGTAGCAGCCTCGTCGCATACGATGATGGCGTGGGGATGCATCTGCAGAGCGCTGATAGTCCACTCCTGAGATACAGGAGCCTCGATAGCGTGGTGCAGAGCACGTGCCTTGCCGTGGCCGTTACATACGATGAGCACCTCCTTGGCAGCCATCACAGTGCCCACACCTACGGTGAGGGATGTGCGGGGAACCTGGTTGACATCGCCGCCGAAGAAACGGCTGTTGGCAATGATGGTGTCGGTGGTGAGGCTCTTCACGCGGGTGCGGCTGGTGAGAGAGCTGAAAGGCTCGTTGAAGGCAATGTGGCCGTCGGGGCCGATACCGCCCATAAACAGGTCGATGCCACCTGCCTCCTCGATGGCCTTCTCATAGGCAGCACACTCGGCCTCCAGGTCTGCAGCGTTGCCGTTGAGGATATGCACGTTCTCCTTCTTGATGTCGATGTGGCTGAAGAAGTTCTTCCACATGAAGCTGTGATAGCTCTCGGGATGCTCCTCGGGCAGGCCTACATATTCGTCCATGTTGAATGTAACCACATTGCGGAAGCTCACCTTGCCTGCCTTATGCAGCTCGATGAGGTGCTTGTACAGGCCCAGGGGTGATGAGCCAGTAGGGCAACCCAGCTTGAAGGGTTGCTCTTCGGTGGGTTGTGCAGCGTTGATCTTGGCTGCTACATACTCGGCAGCCCAACGGCTGAGCTGCTGATAGTCGGGTTCAATAATGACTCTCATGTCTCTTTTCTTTAAAGTGAGTTATATATGTTGTTTGATATCTCGGTCCGTGTCAACGGGCTCCGGCCGGTGCCAGATGCTGTTTGTACTTGGCCATCTCGCCGTCTTCCTCATGCACGCAGCGGAAGAGTTCGGCCTGTGTGGCAGTCACCTCGTCGCGTGTCAGTTCGGGTACATTGTAGCTCTTGAGCAATAGGGTGTTGTACTCAGGGTCCTCCTGCGGGATGGGAAATGCCTTGTGGGCACGTCCCTGACGGTCGAAGTAGGTGAGGAATACACGTGTGTAGTTGCCGTCGATGCGCCGGCTGCTGAAGGCTATCCAGCGTCCGTTGCTGCTCCAGCTGTGGAAACTGTCGGCATCGGGGCTGTTGGCCTCGCGCAGAGCATAGCAGCTGTCGGTCTGCAGGTCCTTTACCCACAGGTCGCTGCTCTTGTGCCAGATGTGGAACTGTCCGTAGCGTCCCTGGGTGTAGAGCACGTAACGGCCGTCGGGGCTCACGCGTGGCAGACTGATGCTGTGGGCATTTGATGCCACATCCACCTCGGTACGCGGTGTGCCGAAGGTACGTGTCTTGGCGTCGAAAGGCACCGACTTGAGGTCGTAGAAGATGCTGTCATAGCGTATCATGAGCTGCATACCGCGTGTGCTGTCGGGTGTTTCGGGCGGCAGCAGGTGGCCCACCTGGGCGCTGCAGTAGAAGAGGCGGTCGCCCGAAGGTGCCCATGCGGGGAAGGTCTCCAGCTCATTCTTGCTGCGGAAGACGTGTGCCACCTCGTTGTGCTCCACGTCATAGAGCAGCATGTCACTGGCTTCGTCCATCACCTCAAGCTTCTCGGCATGGTAGGTATGGAAGGTCTGGCCGGTCTTGTTGGTAGAGAAGGCCACCAGATTCTCTGTTGGATGCCAGGCGGGATATACGGCACTGCTGAGGATGGTATTGTCCTTCACCTGCACCTTGTGTGCCTTTCCGTTCTGCACGATGATGGTTCCGCCGTGGTTGGCACGCACGTGGAAGAGCATATCCTGTGCACTCTGGTTGCGGTAGTTGTGGCAGTTGATGCAGTGGTTATGCTTCTCGTCATAGCTGCGGTTGTTCTCATACACCGCGCGCTCAGTCCAGTTGGTGAGGTTGCGCTGGTAGATGCCCAGCTGGCGGTAAAGCTCATATCCTGGCTCGATGAGACGGTAGCTCAGATAGGAGTCGATGTCTTCCTGTGCCACTGTGAGCGTGTGCGGCTTGTGCTGCACCCATCCATCGGCGTTCTGCACATATACTGTCACGCTGATGTCTTTCCCCCTGTTGGCCTCGAGCAGTGTCCTCCAGGCGGCAGTGTCTATGCGCACGCTCATGTTCTTGTCGGCCTCGGCCAGCACTTCCTCGCCGTTGGGTCCTTGCAGTTGTGCCACTGCGGCAGTTGCTCCGGAGTCCTTCACCATGAAGTTGAGCGGAGCTATGTTGGCGGGGATGACTATATCGCGGTAGTCGGGAAAGATGTCGGCCTGCGTGTCGAGTGCGGTGGACTGGGCGGGCAGCTGTGCCTGGTGTGTGCAGGCAGCAGTGAGGGCCAGCATGAGCAGCAGGCAGGCGCCTATTATATAATGTGTGTGTTGTCTTGTCATAACGTGTCAGTTTACACCCGATTTCTCCTTTGACTCGCCTGTGTAGCCTTTCTTGGTGGCCTTCAGATTGCCAAAGAAATAGTAGTAGGGATAATATCCCTTGTATCTCTCAAACAGCTTGTAGGCATTGCCCGGACGGTCCTTCAGGTAGGGCTGGATAGCCTGTATGAAGCCATCCAGACGGGTAGCCCGCATTTCCAGGTTGCCATATCCCTGCGATGCACCGGGATGCTTCATCTCGGATACCAGCAGTCCGTCGGCGATGATCTCGGGTGGGGTGCTGCCCTTGATGTACTGTGCGCGCATCAGGAAGGGTGGCATCAGCTTGGTGTAGAGGCATACACAGAGGCTGTTGTAGAGTGCCTCCACGCTTCGTGCCTCTACCAGGTTGAGGTTGTATCCCATGAAGAAGGGCTGCTGATACTGGTTCTCGAAGCTGTCATGTATGGGTTCGGTGAGGCGCAGACGAGCCATCTCGCTGTCGGCATTCACCTTCTCGGGGTTGTTGACCATTGCCTGGTACTTCTCCACGAACTCCCCCTCGAAGGGAACATCGCCCAACAGACGCAGGTACTTGCGGCTCAACTCCCATTCGCCACGCATGAGCGAGCACTTGACAAGCAGCTTGAGCAGGCGTGAGGTGGGGCCGGTCATCACCATCTGTTCCATACAATAGTGCATGCAAGGTTCGATGAAACCGGCATGATAGTTGCCTTCGGGCTCATAGAGAGGGCTTCCGTTGTTGAGCATACCTCCGTTGCCGTGCAGGTAGAGCGAGTCATAGTCGAGGCGGATATCGTACATGCGTTCGGCTATCTGGCCGGTGTGGATGAGCGCCATGGCATAATAGGCAGCCATGGGACGGTTGCTCTGGGTGGCGTTCTGGCGTGCTACCCGCTCTATGCCAGCCCAGTCCTGCTGGTACTGCATGCTCATCTCCTGGCAGATGACACGTACGTAAGGACGCTTCCATTCGCCCCATGCAATGATGGCTGCAAATGCCAGCGTCACGCATGCCAGGCAGGTGAGGTTCTGACGTGTGCTCTCATCCTTGGGCAGACCAAGCATGGTGGGCATGGGCTTGCGGCTGAAACTGCGTATCATCACAGCCCATATGCAGAGCACCAGGAGCACCACAAAGGGGATGCCCATGATGTATCCTGTCTCGGTTTCAAAGAAGATATCCAGCCCCTGATGTGTGATGGCAGCCAGGCAGCAGAGTGCAGGCACATACTGCACAAGGCGCCATCTGGCGGGCAGACGCAGGCAGTAGCCGGTGAGCCAGCTTATCATGCCCAGCATCAGCGACAGACACAGGCCGCCCAGCCAGGGGTACTGGTAAAGCTGCAGAAGCAGTCGTCCCACATATCGCAGCGGGCCGAAGTTCTGACAGAGGACGAATTGCATGAGTCGGGTGTCTGTAGCCCAGAAGCTGAACTCGCGGCTCACATGGAACAGACAGCCGTAATAAAAGGAGCCCCAAGCCCACACTGCTACCATGAAAAGCAGCAATGTGGGCAGGACTATCTTCTTACGCTCGCGCGGGGCGGCGGCTGGCTTTGATGCCGGCCGCACGCCCCGCTGCTCTGCTTGTTTAGTTTTGTAGGTCTTCTTACTCATTATTTAATCAGAGTCTTTCTGCCATTCACGATGTAGATGCCAGGCTGGGTGATGTGTGTAGTGCGTCGTCCCTGCAGGTCATATACAGTAGTCTTACCGTTCTTGTCATTCTCGAGCACGCTGTTGATGCTGGTGGCATCCACCACGAAAGCGCTCTCCCACACATAGGTGAAGGGGCTCACTTCGCCATCGGCTGCTACCACCTCGGTACCTTCAGCGTTGAGCACGAAGCCGCCTGTGCTGCTTGCCCATGTGCCGGCTGCCACCTCGGTGTTCTTGGCAGTGAGGTTGATGGTGCCGTTCACCACCACGGGCTTGCCGGCAGCAGCAGTCTCTGCCTCCTTGACCAGGCGGTTGCCCTCGAGTACACCCACATATCCCTCGGTGATGTTGAAGGGCAGCTTGAGTGCCTGATGCTGGTTGCCGCTCTTGGTGAAGTTCACGTTGTCGGCTGTGAAGGCAGTGGGGATGTAGAAGGGCTTGTCGCCGTCGATCACCAGGTTCTGTGCCTGCAGGTCGCCGCTCACCACGTTGGCCTGTGCCAGCAGACTGGCTGTGGGCTGCTTCTTGGGCAGATCTTCGCTCTTGATGTATGCGATAGAGTTGGCGGGCAGGTCGCTGATGCGGCTCTTGCCATTCTCGCCGGTGCCGTAGAAATACAGGGTGTGGGGAGTGGTGCTGCCTGCATAGTAGGCAGTCATCTCGCCTCTGTATGCCTTGGGACCATAGGGTACCAGCACGTCGTAACCGTTACCCTCGGCAGCTACGATGCGGAAGTTGTCGCCCAGCTTGCTGGCTACCTCGGTGGGGATAGTGAATGAGTTCTTGTTGGAGAGGAACACCAGATTGCCCTCTGAGTCATATACCTTGTAGCCCACAGCGCCCTTGCCGAACATGCGGTAGGTGGTCTTACCCTGGCTGTAAGTGGTGGTGTAGTAGTAGCCGTCTGTGGTGTAGTCGTCCACGAAGTCGCTCCACTGGCCTACGTCAGCATATCCAATGCGGCGGGTTGGCTCGTCTTCATAATCCACACGATACTCACTGTTGGACTTGCCTTCGAGGGGACTGTCCTTGAGCACGGGTGATGGGGTGATGCGGTCATCAATGAACATGATGTTGGGACCCTTGGGGTAGCGGTGCATATATGCCTTTGCCTCGTCGATATCCTTCTGTGTGGTGGTCACCCAGTAGTCGCCATAGTCGCCGATGTATCTGTTGTTCACGGGCACGAACATGCCGTTGACTTCGAAGAACTCGCTCAGGTCCTGCTGTGCTGCATCACACATCTTCTTGGCCATGTGCAGGTAGTCCTGCTTGCCGTAAGACTTGTAGCCGCCCACCTTCTCGCCGTCGCCGTTGACCAGAGAATTGTCATAGTCGCCGCTGCGCTTGCGAATGGGATCCTGACGGAGCAGCTTGAAGAGGTTGGGGTAGAAGTTGGGGTTGTGACCCTGGGCGTGATAGTAGAGGTAGAGCTGGTAGTACATACGTGTCTGTGCCCAAATGCTCATGTCGAACCATGATGTTCCCTGGGCAAAGGCATTGAATGTGTCGTGCACGGCGGTACCGCGTGTGGTGGATACGCCAAGCAGGAACACGTTCACGTTGGAGAAGAGGTTGTTTGACACCTCAGTGGCTCCTACGATGTTCAGACATGCCTGATGGTTGTGACCCATCTCGTGGCTGGGACCCCAGATAGAGCCTCCGCTGGTGGTGATGGTGTTGTAGTTGAGCACGGTGCTCAGTGTGCCGTCGCTGTAGTAGGTACCATAGGTGGTGGCGTACATGTAGCCGTGATCCACTGAGAAGGCGTTCCAGATGTTGCGGAAACGACCCTCCAGATCCTCCTTGAAGCCCATGAGGTCCTCCTCGCAATCCACAAACTTGCTCCATACGCGTACCAGACCTTCCATCTCGTTGTTGCTCTCGGCCACTGCCTGCTGCACCAGGTCGTTGCGCATGACATGTACCACACGCTCACCCTTCAGGTTGATGATGTTGTTCTTGTCCAGCAGCTTCTCGCGCAGCAGCATCCAGTCCTCGTTGGTCATGCCGCGTGTGAGGTCGAAGTAGCCCTGCAGCTCACCGCCCTCGATGTGGATCTTCATGTCGGGATAGTTGGCCAGATACTTCTCGGGATCATTGAGCTGATAGAAGATGTAGATGGTGCTGGGCTCGTTCATGATGACTGCGTTGAGTCCGGCATGCAGGTCTGTGGTGGCACCTGTCTGTCTGTCGCCGGGTGACTGGCTGTCCTTCACCACCTCTACCTGCAGAGTGCAGTCGGCGCTGGGCTCTTCATCCAGATAGATGTAGATGATATCACCGGTCTTGCCCACGATGCCTGTGGGGCCGGAGAGCTTGCCGAAGGCGTTGCTCATACCGGTGTATTCGTTCCAAGACATCTTCTGGTAGTTGCTATACACCTTGTAGTCGTCGCGCACACGGAAGAACTTCTCAAAGCCGCGGCTGTAGCCATTGGCGCGCTCATATACCTGCCAGGTGTTGTTCTTCACCTTCTTCACCATTGCCTTGATATCCTTTGGCAGACCGGCATAGTCGGTGTTGGCCTCCAGCTGCTCGTTGGTGAGTGCCTGGATTTCCTCCTTCAGAGTGGTGCAGGCTTTGTCCTGGAACAGGTTGGCCAGTGTGGCGTTGTAGGTGCTGATGTTGGCTACCAGGTCCTTGAAGGCGTTCAGCTCTTCGCGTCCCTTCTGGATGAACTCGTCGGTGAGCTCCACTTCCTCGAATCCCCATGTGCTGCTGGACAGACCTTCGGTGTGCCATCCTACCACATTGGAGCCTTGGTCGCAGTGCAGGCCCACTCCGCCGTTATCCACGATATAATATGTAAAGTTGGTGTCGTCAGCTGTACGCTTGCAGGTGAAACCCTGTCCGGGCTTGGCTTCCTGTGTGGTGTACTGGCGGCTGAGGGCACCTCCCTGGCGTACCACATAGCGCTGTGTGCACACGTTCTGCAGGGCAAAACCGCTACCTATCTTCACCAGCGTCCAGTACTGGGCCAGTTTGTCCTCGTTGAGACCTTCGCAACCCAAGCCGTTTGAGGTTATACCTTCGTTAATGTACGTCTTGTAGTTGAGGTTCTGGATGCGGTAGTACTTGCCCTCCTGAGGAGCCTTGTACTTGCTGTTGGCCAGCAGACCTGCCAGCACCTCGTCCAGTGAGAAGTTATCCACCACGGTTATGCTCCAGTCCGAACCATGGTCGCCCTTGCAGGCCCACTTGTAGAGGCTGGTTCCGTCACCGTTCAGGTTGAGGCACTCATTGCCTGCAAAGTCGGCCTTGGTAGAGAGGTTGATATAGCTTGAAGTGGCAGTGTTGTTGGGACTTGACTGTATGTACAGCTTCACGGCGCTTGCATTGGGCGAGCGGAAGTTGTTCTCAGAGTCCAGGTAAGCGCCAGTGCTGGCGTTGCGCAGGTTGTATCCGTCACCGCTCTTGCTCAGTATCCACACCTGTGCCAGGTCGTTGTTCTGCGCGGGAGTTCCCTGCATCACGCTGCCTATCTGTGCCAGGTTCTTGGTGTTGAGGCGTCGGTTGGTGAGACGCACCAGGCCGCCCTTGTTCAGTACATACTTGATGTAGGCATTGCCAGTGAGATCTGACACGTTCTGGAATACAACTTCACGCAGCGCCCAGTCGCGGTCGCCGCCTACCGAACCGATGGCAACAGCACCGTTCAGCGTGCCGTTGTCGTCCTTCATGTAGTACATGTTCATGCCGTTGCTGCGAAATGACCAGTGACCGGCCACATTGCTGAATGAAGCGATGGTGTAGGCGCTCGAAGATGTGGGAGCGTCTATTGTTCCCTTGTTGGTCTTGGTGTTCACGGTGCTGAAGTAGTGGCCCATGGCAGTCTTCAGATAGTACTTGCCCTCGGCGCCTGTGCTCTCCAGCTGCACCAGGTAGCCCAGTGCATCGGCAGCGTCAAGCCCGGAGGGGCTGGTGCTGGTCATGCTCAGAGTATTGTCCTTGCCTTCGCACACGAAGCGGCCCGTGCCGTTGTTGGACAGGAAGTACCACTTGCCTGTCTCCAGACTAGTGGCCAGATTGCCCAGCGAGAGTATTTTCCCCGAAAATTCATCGGAGTCTGCCCACGCACGGACAGAGCCTGTCAATGCCAGGAGCATTGTCAGAAGAATAGTGTAGAGTTTATTCATTTGGCTATAGTAGATAAATAGATTATTTCACGGACAAAGATAAGAAGATTAGTGCGATTGGCATAGCCAAAACATGAAACTTATTGTGTTATAGGAAAATTTTAGGAATTATTGTCGTTCTATGCCGACGAAATTCATCGGCCCATGTGCTGCGCAAGCTTCGGAAATTGATTGTCAGACTCCGACAAGGGTATTATGCCCCTGGAAGAAGTGATGCATAAGGTGCATCGCCTTGGGCATATAGGTGCCGTGCCAGAAAACTGGCCTGGAAAAGTAATACTGGATACTTCGCAATATATCCAAGGATAAACGGCCAAGTATCCAATAATGCTTTGCCAAGTGACCTTGGAGCGTAAAGTGATTCAGTATGCCGACGGACCGCTGCTTGCCTGCTCCGAGGAGCGACTCTTGCTGGCTTGAGGGAAAAGAGGAAGCCCGCCCCCGGTGTGGGAGCGGGCTTCCGCTATTGTTTGATTCCTTTGAGAAATCTTTGTAAGGTCAATTTACTTAGCCATCACCTTGAACTTCGTTCGAAGTGATTCTCGTTCGGGAATCCCAATGAAAGCTGTTTGCTTTCCTTGTTATTCCGCTCACTTAACCATCACCTTGAACTTCGCTCTAAGTGATTTCCGTTCGGGAATCCCAATGAAAGCTGTTTGCTTTCCTTGTTATTCCGCTCACTTAACCATCACCTTTGCTCCACCGATGATGTAGAGACCACGGCCCATGGCCTTCACGTCGCTGATGGTGCCGTTCTTCTTCACCAGCTTGCCATCGATAGTATAGATGTCGTTGCGGCTGTTGAGTACTGTGGTCACCTTCTCAATGGCGTTGGGATCTCTCTTCAGGGTGATTACCAGGTTGTAGTCAGCTGCGTTGAAGTTGCTGATAACGTTCTCGGCAGGTACGATGTAACCGGTGTTGGCGCTGATGTCGCGTGCGCAGTCGGTGGCCTCCTTACCGGTAGCCTCCACGAAGCAGTTACCCTCCTGGGCGAAGTTGCCGCCAGATACTACCACGTTCTTGTACTCATCTACCCACTGGTAGCCGAATGTACCACGGATACCACCGATAGAGTCGGGCTCGTCAACGAAGGCAGAACCGTCGATGGTGAGTTCCTCGGGCTCCTTCTCCATAGTCACGTCGAAGGCTGTGGTGTCACCATTTATGTAGAGGACAGGCTGGCCGGCCTTGGCTGCTTCAATCTTGTTGAAGGCGAGGCTGATTTCTGTGTCGGTCAGAGAAGCACCCTTGTACTCGTAGAGTGTACCCTCCTTCACTGAGAAGCCGGCACCGTAGCACCAGATCTGCATGCTGTTGGGCAGCACGTTCTTCTTGATAGTCTCGGGCATTTCCTCTGTCATATCCTGCTCGTCAACAGGCTCGATGAAGAGGGCGCTGTTGCTGTTGATGCCATCGGCATTCCATGTTACCAGGCTGTGACCGGCATTCTGAGCGTGCAGATATACGGGCTGCTCATAGAACTCCTTGCCCTTCAGGCTGCGGGCGTGAATAGCCATCTTGCCCAGACCAACAGCCTTCACATCGAACAGACCAGGTACGAGACCCAGAGTAAGAGCATTGCCACGGTTAGCGGCACCTACATAGAGACCGCTCTTGTGCTGGAGGTAGAAGGCTGTGTCGCCTACTGCTACGAAGCGGAAAGCAGTAACGTCGCCTCTTGCCTCGTTGCTGTCCATGAAGCGAAGTGCCTGACCGAGACCAACGTCCTCGAGCTTGTCGAATGTCTGCAGGCTCTTGCCGCTGTCGTCAGAGATTTCATTGGCGGGAACCAAGATGTTGCCATAGAGGTCACCAAGTGCCTCGTTGACTACATTGCCCTTGCCCCAACCGTATTCGTTATAGTTGTCCTCGTTGTCGAAGCGGATGTTGTACCACTTGCCGGCCTCTACCTTGTTGGCAGAATCCATGATGCCGTCGGCTGTCTCGGTAATCTGCTTTGTCAGGTTGTCGGTCTTCTCGTGTGTGTAGGCACCGTTCTTCAGGTAAGCCTGAGCGTCTGTGATCAGCTTGTCAAGTGCAGCACCGTTGCTGCCCTCTGCCCACTGACCGGGGTTGGTACCAACTACGATGTACTTGGTCAGGTCCTTCTTGCTGTTGATAGCGCTAACCAGCTCGGCGGGGTCAACCAGTGCCTCCAGGAATGCGTTCACTGCATCCTCCAGCTCCTTGTAGTCCTCCTGGGTCAGCTCATCGGTATCCATCTCGGCAGCCTTGGCCAGTGCGGCCTCCAGAGTGGTGCGAACTGCGCCCATCTGAGCATACTGAGTAGAACCGTCGATAGTGATGGGATAGAGCTGGAACTTGGCCATGTGGGCAAAGCCACGTGTGCTGCTGATTCCTGTACCGGCTGTGTTGTCGATGTAGAAGCGCAGGTACTGGTAGCCACCGGCGTTGAATCTGTTGCTATACACATCTGTCTGGTTCTTCTCCCAGGGAGTGTTGATGCTGTCGAGACGAGTCCAAGACTCCTCTGTAGCGTCGTCCAGTGCAGCAGCGTCATTGGCTCCATACACGGTCAAAGCGGTGATATGGTCGTCACCTGCGTTTGCACGGCGTACGATGTATGCCTGTACCTGCTGGTTCTCAGCGAGAGCCTCGTTCAGAGTAATCTGGAAGTAGTGGGTGTGGGCAGGCACAGATGAACTCCAGTCACTGTGCCAGTATGTGGCAGGATTGCCGTCGAAGAGGTTAGAGAACTTGGTTCCCTTCTCGCCCTCCTGCTCTTCTGTGCAGGTGAAGGGGCTGCTGAACTGGTCACCGCTGGTGAGGATGCTGTCACCGCGTGATACGATGAATGTCTCGTCCTTGGCTGCTGCAATGGCAGAGTCACCTCTTGCCTGCAGAGCCTCATAATTGTGTACCATCAGTTCGTGGTTCTTGAAGGGAGCGTACTCCTCGATGAGGCGGTTCACGGTCTCGTCATCCACGGGCTCCAGAACCCACTGGGTTGCGCCTGCACCAGACTCCCAACCTACGATGTTGCCGTTCTTGCCGGCACCGCCACCATGGCCACCGCAGTGAGCGTATGTGTATGTGCCGCCACCCTGAGGCTTGAATGCAATCACGGGACGACCATCCTCCAGACGACGAAGGAAGTCGAACTTCAGTGTTGTAGTGCTCTCCAGTGCCAGAGTGCCTACTTTGCTCTGTTCCAGAGTGTTTACGATACCATCGGTGGCAATGTTCATCATCTGGATAGAGTCAGTGCCCACGTTGGTGAGCTTCCACAGATAGCGGCAGTCGGTTTCGTCTCTGTTGTCCCACTTCATCTGCTTGGTGTCCAGTGTGGCATACATTGCCTTGAGGGGATGAACGATGGTGGTGTCGGCTGTCTCGGGGCCTGTGGGGGTGATGACCTTGTTGGTCCACTCCAGCACACTCACGATGCGGTAGTTGCCATCAGCGATAACCAGCTTCACCAGCTTGCCCATCATGGCCTTCCAGCCCTCTTCGATGGCGTTCAGCTCAGCCTTGATTTCCTCGTTGGTGATGTCGGGATACTTTTCGTCAAGCACGTCCTTTGCCTTCTGGATGTGTGCCTGCCAAGCCTTGTACTCCTCTTCGGTCACGTTGTACTGACCAATCTCAGAACCCAGATCCAGACTGTCGCGACCGTCGATATACTGCTCGTACTTCTTCAGCATTTCGTTGATTTGGATGTCCAGCAGCTCGCGCTCGCTCAGCTCGTTCAGTGTAACAGGGAAGATGCTCCAGTCGTTGTTGCCGCCGGCTTCGGTAAGCTGGCCGCTCTCCCAAAATGCGAGGGTCTGGCCACCACCGTTGTTATCTACTCGGTCCTGCATATCGGCCTTGTTGATACCCCAGTGACCTGCGTTTTCACCAATGGTGTAAACGTTGAATGCCTGTGCATCAGAAACGTTTTCACTGGTCCACAGGTTGCCCTTCATGTAGCGGCCTGTGCCGAACTGAATGGTGTACTGACCTTCGTTCTCAGTGCTGAGGAAACGAACCAGGATGGTAGCCTTGGCAGATGCCAGGTCTCCGTCCGTCAGTACGTCATCCTCGATACCGTTGGACATGTAGCAAATGCTCTCGCCCTTGGTATCCAGCCAGTAGCCACCAGCCTTTTTGCCATTCTGACGCTTGTTGTACACCAGATACCACTGGGTGTCTGGTGTCAGTGTTTCAGCTGCCTCACCGATAGTGACGGTCTTCATGTTCAACTCATCGAGCTGTGCCAGTGCAGGCATGCTGAAGAGTGCCACAAAGAGCAGCATAAAGAGAGAAGTAAACTTTCTACTCATAGTGTTGATAGTTTAGTGATAAATATTGTTGTTATTCCGCGTGGTTTATTACGCCCTTATGAATTCTGCGTTGCAAATATATGTCAATTAACGGCTTCGCCCTACGCGCATGTATTATATTTGTGAGTAGATTTAAGTTTATTTAACCTTTGCTGCATGCTCGATGTCAGTTCCCCTCTTTTTTTATCGATGAGTTTTTCGGCAAATGGTTAAATGCGGTGTTGGTCTGTTTGGTGTGGTTTCGCCAAAGGGACGAGAAAATGTCGATGATTTGTTTGGGCGACTTTCGTGAAATGCCTAACTTTGTAGAAACAAATCCCCAAGCGGGCAAAACGGGCGCGAGAGGCCCTGTCCTCCGGTGCTGGCAGTTTCGTGCGGGCTGGGGAGGAGCAAAAACTGAGTGCAAGATGAACATGCTGGACAATCCCTTGGTGTGGCTTATGCGCATCCGCCATCGCTGCGGCTATGGTGTACACTCGCCGTTTGCCTTCCGTTTCCTCACCGATGTGGTGTATGAGCGTACACCCTATTATGCCTACAGCACGCTCGATGAAGCCCTGCCGCTGGCACACAGCATGCGCCGCCGTAAGGGGCTGCACCTGATATTCAGGGTGGCCAACTGGCTGCAGCCTGCTGTTGCCGTGCTGCCCCAGGGAGCCTGTCACACCCGCCGCTATCTGCTGGCTGGCTGCCGGCGCACCCTTGTGTTGGCCGATGCACCCGCCCAGGGAGCCGACCTCATAGTGCTGCGCGAGCCCGATGAGCGGGCTGCACAAATGGTGCGGGCAGGTGGCGTGCTCATCCTGGACAATCTGCAGCAGCACCGCGAATGGTTTCGCCGCTTGCCTGCAACAGTAACCTTTGACCTGTATGACTTGGGTGTGGCCATCTACGAAGAACGCCTCATCAAACAACACTACATAATAAACTTCTGAATGAAAAAGAGTAACGTATATACCTGCACAGGCGATGGCGGGCAGACTTCGCTTGCCGACGGTACCCGCGCCAGCAAGTGTTGTGCGCGGCTGGAGAGTTATGGCGAGGTGGATGAACTCAACTGCCACGTGGGACTCTTGCTCTCGCTGGTGGCCAATGAGCAGATAGAGGAGATGCTGCTGGAGGTGCAGAGGACGCTCTTCAGCGTGGGAGCCATGCTGGCCACACCGCCTCAGGCTGCCCATGCAGTACGCCATGCCGTCACCAGCGAACAGGTACATGCGCTGGAGCATACTATCGACCTGTTGCACGACGGACTGCCGCCCTGGCGCGGTTTCACCCTTCCGGGAGGCACCCAGGCTGCCTCGCAAGCCCAGGTGTGCAGGGCTGTATGCCGCAGGGCAGAACGCCGTATCTGCACCCTTGCCGAGATGGAGGGGGGAGTGGATTCTTGCTTGCTGGCCTACGTCAACCGCCTGAGTGACATGTTCTATGTATTGGCACTCCGACTGAATTATCTTGACGGGAAAGAAGAAAAAATGTGGCTTCAGAGATAGATTGTGAAGAAATAGTTGTATATTTGCGCCCCGAATTCAAGAAAAAGCGTTAAATATATAATATAATAAGGTATGTACTGGACACTGGAACTGGCATCGCGCCTGGATGACGCACCCTGGCCCGCCACCAAGGAGGAGCTGATTGACTACGCCACACGCAGTGGCGCACCTATGGAAGTTATCGAAAACCTCTCAGAGATAGAGGATGAGGGTGAGGTGTATGAGACCATCGAGGACATCTGGCCCGACTATCCTTCAAAGGAGGACTTCCTCTTCAACGAAGACGAGTACTAATCACTCATAAGCTGACTCTTTCAGCTTGAGGCGTTAAATATAAGCGGCATAGGAGTTGCATTACAGCATTCCTATACCGCTTATTTAGTTTGCATACCGCTTGATTATGCTTGTAGTACTTTCCAGAAGAGAGAATGTTAAAAAGACATTTGGGACAAAATATGCAACCTATAAGTTGCACATTTCGTTTTAAGTGTCTATATTTGCATCATGAAACATATTATATATGAAATTTGTTAGAGTTATATATGAAATTTGTTAGAGCTATAGCAGGTTTTAATCATCTTTGGGCAGTCAGAGATGAAGCAAAAGAAGCGGATGAGTTGACAATGCTTTTCCGTGAATGGAGTAATGCCAACTATTTGCTAGACTTCTTTCTTGCCAATATAGACGATTTACAAGGATTCTTTCATGTTGAGAAGATAAGTGATGCTATTAAAGACACGATGGAAGATGCGAGAGTTCTTGAACGCCTGATATTAGACTTCCCATATACTGAGCAACTGGACGGACTTTTTCATCCATTGAGTCTGACAGACAACAGAATACATGAACTGACGCGTGAAAAAGCGCGTAATTGGGATAGAGAACGACATGCAAGTTGGCTTCGGATATATGCCATAAGGATAGAACCTAATGTCTATATTGTAACTGGCGGAGCCATAAAACTCACAGCAGCAATGCAAGACAGAGAACATACCCAAATAGAATTAGACAAGCTCAATGCTTGCCGAAACTACTTGCAGCAGAATGGTGTCTTTGATAAAGACAGTTTCGTGGACTTTTTTGAGGAGGATTTGTTATGAAAGAGAAGACATTAAGATTTCTTGAGAGCAATCTCAGTAGTGAGCCTTCTGCATTTGCTGAAGAAGCAAAATGGAGACAAGACAATGAAGTGTGGCTTAAATGGTCGCAAGGCATTGCCATGAAGATCATTGATTATATGCAGGAACACAAACTCTCGCGTGCGGACATCGCATCACGCCTTGGTTGTTCTCCGCAATATGTCAGCAAGATATTGTCTGGTCATACAAACTTCTCGTTCAAGAGTATAGCGGAGATAGAGAAGTGTCTGAACATTCGTATTATGGAGGCATCCTTCGCATGATAAAGCGGTGTGTGTGTACCGCTCCACCTTTTATGGTCTTACACAACGAAACAAAATGATTGGAAAGGCTGATTCAATGGCATAATCATCAGGAATTCAATGCTCCTTGTCCCTCTTCAACGAAGACGAGTGTTGGACATGGCTCGCAAATGACGCCGCCCTTTCTGCTTCCCTGCCCGCAGGAATGCTTGTGCTGTGGGCTGGCAGACGCTTTGCCCCTTGCTCCATCAGCCTTCCGGGGGGGGGCTTTCATCAGCCTTCTCTGGGTGCTTCATCAGCCTGCGATGGCCCAATGATGTGCGTTTGGGGCAAACTTCTGCCGCGCTGATGCGTGCAGTCCCGTATTTTCTCCCTACTTTTGCACCCGTTTTCAGGATACATCTAAAAGGATAGCAAATTATGTTTCGACAATTAGCCATCATCATCGGATGCCTTGCCGTTGGTGAGTTCATCGTGTGGCTCACGGGTGTGTGCGTGCCTTCCAGCATACTGGGAATGCTGCTGCTCACAGCCCTGCTCAAGGTTGGTATTGTGAAGCTGGAGTGGGTGGAGACCACTTCCAACTTCCTGGTCAAGAACATGGGATTCTTCTTCGTGCCGCCCGGGGTGGCGCTCATGCTCTATTTCGACATCATCCGTGCCGAACTGTTGCCCATAGTGGTGGCCACCGTACTGAGTACCATCCTGGTGCTTGTGACTACTGGATGGGTGCATGTGCTTACCCGCAAGGCGATAGCACGCGCCCGCAAGAGAACGAAGGAGAGTGAAGAACCAAACGAGAAGGAGGATTGAACGCTATGAGCACACATGAATATCTGTCCAACGACTATTTTCTGCTGACACTCACATTCGGTGTCTATTTCCTGGCCAAACTGGTGCGCAAGTTGCTGCGCCTGCCTCTCTTCAACCCCATACTGGTGAGCATCGCCTTCCTCATCATCTTCCTGCGCGTGGCGGATGTGGATTACGAGGAGTACCGAGTGAGCGGTGCCAAGATAGACTTCTGGCTCAAACCGGCCGTGGTGGCACTTGGCGTGCCCCTCTACAAGCAGTTAAGCAGCATCCGTCAGGAGATTTTGCCCATACTCCTCTCGCAGTTGGCAGGCTGTGTGGTGGGTGTAGTGTCGGTGGTGGGAATAGCCCGCCTGATGGGTGCCAGCACCGATGTGGTGCTCTCGCTGGCTGCCAAGTCGGTCACCACACCTATTGCCATGGAGGTGACCGAGAGCGTGGGTGGCATACCGGCACTTACTGCCACCATCGTGGTATTCGTGGGTATCTTCGGTGCCATCACGGGTTTCCGCATCCTCAGATACGGTCACATAGGCATGCCATCCTCGCAGGGTATCTCGCTGGGTACGGCTTCTCATGCTGTGGGCACTTCTGCAGCGATGGAGCGAAGCATGGAACATGGCGCTTATGCTTCGCTTGGCCTTACCCTCAACGGTATCTTCACAGCCATCCTGGCACCGTATGTGCTGCACTGGATGGGGGTGATGTAGGGCGTTTCACGCTTGTGAAAGTGAAAAGTGAAAAGTAAAAAGTGAAAAGTGCTGCGCGGTGGAGTCCATCGCGCAGCTTGTTTTTTATTGCTGCATGGTGGCTTTTTGTCGTCCTCATGGTGGCTTTCGGACGGTTGTAAAGCGGACTTCCGTCTTTCATAAGGCAGTTTTCTATTTTCTATTAAGCTTGGAGAAAATGTTTTTGCAGTACAGATGAATTGTCCGTTTGCAGCCTTTGTACGGCCATCAGAAGCCTTTGGATGGCCATCAGAAGCCTTTGGATGTGCATCAGAAGCCTGCAAACGGAGATTTCATACCTGCTTCTGATACTGTTTCTTTGAGTGTGTCTGAACGAAGTTTCAAAAAACGGGACCCGTCCC
>SAMEA104315427__coassemble_239_pt1 | contig 212846 bp, 164 predicted proteins | sample SAMEA104315427__metabat2_low_PE_043 | metagenome-assembled genome bin SAMEA104315427 (sample SAMEA104315427) | gut metagenome | biome: Monkey gut; feature: monkey-associated habitat; material: faeces | place: China | collected 2013 | reverse complement strand
GAGGTCTACAGGCTTGAATGAACTTGCCTCAGACACACTCAGTGAAACACTACCGTCAAGAGTGACCAGGAAGGTCTTGTTGTCATGGTCCTCGTAGTTGATTACATACCAAAAGTCCCTGTTGCGAATGGCAGGCATTTGCCCTTTGCCACTTGCCAGGCTGTCTGGCATGTTTATCGTGATGGAGTCGTTGTGGGCTCCTATGCCTCTTATCGTGAATGGTTTCCCTTGTCCAATGCGTATCTTCCTCTTTTTTCATAGAATAGCAGTTGATGCCTATGTCGTAGGGGCCGATATAGACTCCATCTACCATATAGCATCCCCTTGCGTTGTCATTGTATACTGCTAACTAGTGTGCATAGTGTAGGGTGAGAAAACAGGTCATCCGAATCGTTCCCGATGAATCATAAAAATGATGTTGGCCTTTACTCGAATGAAAATGAAGTACGGGCTTCGTGGGAAAAAATTGGGTGTAGGAACTTTATCTTAATATCCGTCTCCGCCCTAAAACAAGAGAGAGGTGAGACCAGTCCAAGAATTTGGCAATTCCAATACTGCCTAAGATGCCTGTTAGAATGGTGATGCCCGAATGAAATGTTCCTGTCGTATCAAATCCCCAAAAAGGTAATGTAAATTTGGACATCATCGTGAATATAGGGTGGAATATGTAGATGGGGAAGGTGTTTCTGCCTATATATTCTATTGCGTCCCTCCCCTTCCCTTTCAATAAAGTGTTGAAGTATGAAGAGAAAGACAAAAAGGAAATGACACATGCCAAGATGCAAATCGTATCCCAATGTTGAAACGATTGGCTCGTAATCAATATTCCGAAAGGAATTAGTGGCCAGATGCTATTTTGGTATATCTCAGAAAAATCTTTCTGGTATTGTCTTATCCCGACTCCAATGAAATAATAAATGGCATTTTTAAGACTCAAGATAGGGGGGTAAGTAATGTGACGGCTATGAGTACTGTCGCAAAGATGGAATATTTTGCTGTAATGCTAAGTTTATTGAAAATGTGGAATGTAAAATAATACACGATTCCGCATACAATCATAACGTGCAGAAACCAATAAGGACCTATTGATTTGATAAAAAGGATATTAAGAATGGTCGGCATGTCGAATGTCTTAATGCCATCGCGAACGGGGAGGAACAGGGATAATGCGGCATAACCAATTACGAGAATCATGTATGGTAGCCATATTCTTAATATGTATAGAGCAAAATCTCGTATGGACTTGTTGATGTTAACTAAATACCCTGTAATAATAAGGAAAGATGGCATTATAAATGCAGAAATGGCAATCTTCGCGTTAGGATATATGTCGCCAAAGTTTACTATATGTACGAGTATAACCAGGCATATTAAAACAGCTCGGAAGAAGTTGATGTCTCTGTTGTATTTCATATAGTTCTGTTTGGAATTTAATGTCGTTCGCAAAGTTAGTCTTTTTTTTTAATTCCATTGTTGTATCATAAAAAAAACTTTGCCAAAAGAGCTTGCCTGTTTTCTGCTTTCTTTCAATTGAGGACATTTGTGTGTAAGCATCCTTTTGTGGATGCTTAATTTGCGATGCAGTGATTCCTTTCTTTTCTTTGCATAGGACGGGAAATTTGCTGGGGAGGCGAAGATTTTTGTTCTTTTGTTTGTTCCTCTGCTCACTTTATTGTAAATTTGCCGTGCTGAAGGCGGTTTATGCTGCCTGTAGGACGGTTAGGTGAGGAAGTGTGATGTGGATTGCATCCCCCTCTTTGTCCTGGAGCACTTGCCTCTGCTGCCTGCTTGAAGGTGGATGGACAGACCGAATGAGAAACACAGAAAGTCTTTTATTAATAATGATAAATTTAATTACTATGAAGAAGCACCTTGACTTCAGAACACTTGTCAGCCGTCTGATAGTGACGGTAGTGATGTGTTTGCCTGCATGGGGAATCCCTGTGTTGGCCCAAGAGGCAGAGTCGTATGCCGTATTTGATGCCGAAAGCGCCACACTGACCTTCAGGCATGATGCAGCCAAACCTGAGGGGGCTTATGCCTTGAACGAAGGTTTGGATCGCCCCCAATGGTCACGCCTTCCTTCTTCCATTATCAAGAAGGTAGTGTTTGATGCATCGTTTGCTGCGGCTCGACCCACAACTTGCAGAGGCTGGTTCAACAGCTGTTCATCGCTGAAGACCGTGGAAGGGCTTGCCAACCTGAATACGGAGGCAGTCACCGACATGAACTCTATGTTTTACTATTGCCCAAGTCTGAAGAGCCTTGACCTCTCCACATTCAATACCGCGAATGTGACCGACATGTCTCGGATGTTCTTTCTCTGTGATTCCCTCACCAGCCTCAATGTGTCAGGATTCAACACCAGCAAGGTGACCATGATGGACAACATGTTCAACTCCTGCCTGCAACTTCCCGCCCTGGATGTCTCAAGTTTCAATACCGAGAATGTAACGTCGATGGACAATATGTTCACGAATTGCAGAAAGCTCAAGACTCTTGATTTGAAGAATTTCGATACCCGCAAAGTGACCAGCATGGATTATATGTTCAACTATTGCCAAGAGCTCACCTCGCTTGACGTGTCGGGTTTCAATACCGAGAATGTGAAGTCGATGGATTACATGTTTGGCTACTGTCTGGAACTGCTCTCCCTTGATGTGTCGAACTTCAATACGCAGAATGTGACCTCCATGCATGGTATGTTTTACTTTTGTACGAAACTTCCCTCCATCGATGTGTCGAAGTTCGATACCCGTAATGTGAAGTCCCTGTCCTATCTGTTTGGTCAGTGCAATGAGCTTGCCAGTGTGGATGTCAGTCATTTCAATACGCAAAACGTGACGGACTTGAGCAGCATGTTCTGTTATTGCCGCAGCCTTGCCGCCGTTGACGTGACAAACTTCGACACGCGGAATGTGACGGACATGAGCGGATTGTTCAACGGTTGCAACAAGTTCACCTCCCTTGATGTCTCCAACTTCGATACACGTAATGTGGAGAACATGAATGCCATGTTTGCCGACTGTTCGAAGCTTACCACCCTCGACGTCTCCAACTTCGATACGCGCAAGGTGGAGAGCATGCAGAACATGTTTATATACTGCAATGAACTTACCGCCCTCGACGTGACAAACTTCGACACGCGAAACACCAAGATGATGGGCGGAATGTTTCAGGATTGCAAAAAGATCACCACCCTTGACCTCTCCAATTTCAATACGAAGCAGGTATATAACATGAAGTATATGTTCTCGGGCTGTCGTGAACTCACTACCATATATGCCACTGACCTGTTTGATACCTCGGCAGAGATTTATGACTTCCCCATGTTTAGTGGCTGTTACAAGCTGGTGGGTGCCGTACCCTTCGATGGAAGCAAGCTGAATAGGGATATGGCCAACTATACCACGGGTTATTTCACACAGGGAAAGAGCACCTTTGGCCCCTATGTTGCGTTTGATGCCACGGATGGTACACTCACCTTCTGCCATGGCTTGAAGATGCCGGCCGGAGCCTACAAGCTCAATGATGCCACTACCACACCGGGCTGGATAGCTGACCACAAGGAGGATATCAAGAAGGTGGTGTTTGATGGCTCGTTTGCCGAAGTGAAGCCCACCAGCTGCTACCAGTGGTTTGCGGGCTGCACCAATCTGGCAACCATCGAGGACTTCAAGAACCTCAAGACTGATGATGTCACCACGATGGCATCCATGTTCCAGGACTGCAAGGGTCTCACCGCCCTTGATGCCAAGACGCTCAACACACAGAAGGTGACTGATATGAAGGATATGTTTGCCGGCTGTTCAAGCCTCACAGCCCTCGATGTATCCACGTTCGACACTCAGAATGCCGAACGGATGAGCGGCATGTTTGCCGGATGCGAGAAAGTGACCGGACTGGAGCTGTCTGGCTTCTCCACTCCGAAGGCAAAGTACATGGCCAATATGTTCAGCGGCTGCAAGGGCATCGCCGTTCTCGACATCTCGAAGTTCAATACCGCCTCCGTGGAGGATATGAGCGGAATGTTTGCCAACTGCCCGGCTCTCACCACCATCTATGCCGGAAGTGAGTTCGTGGTGACAGCGGTGACTGCCGATGCCGGGATGTTTGCCGGTTGTGAGCGGCTGGTGGGTGCCAGTGTGTTTGATGAGGAGAAGACCGGAAAGGAGATGGCCAACAGGACCACCGGCTACTTCAGCGACCCCACACCTGCCGAGCCTGTGGTATGTGTGGTGTTCAATGCCGCCAAGGGAACGCTTACATTCGTGTATGACAAGGACAAGCATCCCGGAGCCTATCCCCTCAATACAGGAACCAAAGTGCCCGGCTGGACCAAGCATGCTGCCGACATCAAGGAGGTGGTGTTTGATGCCACGTTTGCCGATGCCCGCCCCACCAGTTGCTATTACTGGTTCAATGGCTGCACCAATCTGACCACCATCACCGGCATAGAGAATCTCAACACCAGCGAAGTGACCCAAATGGGCTCCATGTTCCGCAATTGCGGCATCCTCACAGCCATCGACCTGTCGAAGTTCAATACGTCACAGGTGACGGACATGAATCAGATGTTCTACGGGTGCCGTAACCTTACAGCCATAGATGTCACTGCCCTCGATACCAAGAATGTGACCGACATGAGCAGTATGTTCAACTTCTGCAACAGGCTCACCGGCATCGACCTCTCTACGTTCAATACTGCGAACGTGAAGAATATGAGTTCCATGTTTGCCTATGCTTCGGGTGCCCTCACCATCAATGTGGCCAATTTCGACACCAGGAACGTGGTGAACATGCAGGAGATGTTCAGAGACTGTGAAAAGCTGACCTACCTGGACCTCTCCAGCTTCAGCACTCCCAAGGTGGAGAATATGAGCAGCATGTTCATGAACGACATATCCATCACCACCATCTTCGTCTCTGACAAGTTCGTGACCACAGCTGTGACATCGGGTGACGGGATGTTTGCCGCCTGCCACCTGCTGCGAGGAGCCGTTGCCTATGTTGGCTCGAAGGATGGTGTGAAGATGGCCAACTATACCACGGGCTACTTTGTCAACAGTTCGCCTACAGCCCCCGAAGCCTATGTCGTGTTTGATGAGGACAGCAAGACACTGACGTTCAAGTTCGACATGAAACGTCCCGTGGGAGCCTATCCGCTGAATATGGCCGACGAGGCACCGGGCTGGCGAAAGGACATATATTATAAGGTAGAGAAGGTGGTGTTTGACGAGTCGTTTGCCCGAGCCAAGCCCACAAACGGTTTCATGTGGTTTGACAGCTTCTCGTCGCTGAAGGCCATCGACGGCATGGAGCATCTCAACACCGAGGAGATGAGCAATATGAGCATGATGTTCAACGGTTGCTGGGTACTCAAATCCATCGACCTCTCACGGTTCAATACAGAGAAGGTGACCGACATGTCGGCTATGTTCAAGGACTGTAACGACCTCACCGTCCTCGACCTCTCGACTTTCTGTACCGACAAGGTGGTAGATATGAACAATATGTTCTACCATTGTTCCGCACTCACCAATATCTATGTCTCCGACAAGTTTGTGGTGACAGCCCTGACAATGGAGAATGCCGGAACCGACATGTTTGCCAAGTGCGACAAGCTGAGAGGTGCCGTCATGTATGATGAGGAGAAGATCGGCAAGGAGATGGCCAACTATACCACCGGCTACCTGAGCAACATAGCTCCCACAGAGCCGGAGTCGTATGTGGTGATGGATGCTGACCAAGGCATGATGACCTTCAGGCACGATACGAAGAGGCCAGCAGGAGCCTTCCCGCTGAATACTGGTGCCGAAACTCCAGGCTGGATTAGGGTATCGACAGGCGTTGTTGTCAAGACGGTGGTGTTCGATGAAAGCTTTGCCAATGCCCGTCCCACCAGCGGACACATGTGGTTTACCAACTATTATGACCTGGGAACCATCACCGGCATAGAGAACCTGAACACCGAGGAGATGACGAATATGAACCATATGTTCTACACCTGCTCGTCGCTCATCACCCTCGACCTCACACGGTTCAATACAGCCAAGGTGACCGATATGGGCCATATGTTCGGCAGATGCCGTAGGCTGACCACCATCCTTGCCAGCGACCTGTTTGTGACCACAGCCGTGAAGCCCAATGATGACATGTTTGAGGACTGCTTCAGCCTGAAGGGTGCAGTGGAGTATGATGCCAACAAGAAGGGGCTGGAAATGGCCAACTTCGAGGGCTATCTCACCAATCCCAACGGAACGGGAATCGGCAATGTGGATGCCTCACGGCAGGGTGAGGTGGAATACTATGACCTGAGTGGCCGCCGCCAGAGCGTACCGCAAAAGGGTGTGGGCATCATGAGGACAGGCAACAAGACCAGGAAGAGCGTGCTGAGATAGCAGTCTGCCCGCATCGTTCCCGTTACTACATAAAAACAGGCTCCCGACCCGCAGTCGGGAGCCTGTTTTGCTATGCCGCCGCTAATCTCGTAAAAATTGTCTTATAGGACAATTCAAATTGTCTTATAAGACATTTTAAATTGTCCTATAAGACAATTTTCCCCGTCTCAGTAGGGAATTTCCCCCAGCGCCTGTAATCTTGTGTGTTTTAGTGGTTTAACCAGGCACTTTTCCTATTCATAAACTGAATCGGTTGACGGTGCTGTAAATGGCATACTGAATCCGTTGTCACTTGCCTTGGAATGGCACTGCTTCAGATGGCGCTCCTGGCCCTTCTGGGGTGGCGGTGTCATCCGTTTGGCGCTGCCAGGATACGCACTCTTTTTGGGGTTTTCGACCTTGTGTCTTTTCCCGATTCGGTGAAATCCGGAAAAGACACAGGGAGGGAGGGAGTCGGAGAGCAAAAAACTGCCACGAAAAAGTATCCAGTATTACTTGGCAATGTATCCAAGGATAAACGGCCAAGTATCCAGTATTACTTTGCCAAGTAACCTTGGCCCGTTTTTTTGCCTTGTCAGCTCCCGACGGCGGCAGATTACTGCATATCGAGCTTTTCCTTGAGGAAGCGTGCGGTGTAGCTGTCCCGGCACAGAGCCACCTCTTCGGGCTTGCCGCAACAGAGGAGCTGCCCGCCTCGTGCTCCACCTTCCGGTCCCAGGTCTATCACATGGTCGGCACACTTGATGACATCCATATTGTGCTCGATGATGACAAGCGTATGCCCGCGCTGGATGAGTGCGTTGAAGGCATCCAGCAGGCGGCGTATGTCGTGGAAATGAAGGCCGGTGGTAGGCTCGTCGAAGATGAATACCGTGGGCGCATGCTTCTCCATGCCCAGATAGTAGGCCAACTTCACGCGCTGGTTCTCACCGCCCGACAGGGTGGAGGAGGATTGGCCGAGCTTGATGTAGCCCAGTCCCACATCCTGGAGCGGCCGCAAGAGGCCCACGATGCGAGGCTGCTGATGGGCTGTGAAGAACTCGATGGCCTGGTTGATGGTCATGTTGAGCACATCATACACATTCTTTCCCCCGAAGGTGACTTCCAGTATGTCCTGCTTGAAGCGCTTGCCATGGCAACTCTCGCAGGGAAGCACCAGGTCGGCCATAAACTGCATCTCAACGGTCACAGTGCCTTCTCCCTTGCACTCCTCACAGCGGCCTCCTTCGGTATTGAAGCTGAAGCATCCGGCCGTGTAGCCCATCTGCTTGGCCAGAGGCTGTGCGGCAAAGAGGCGGCGTATCTCATCCCAGGCCTTCACGTAAGTTACGGGGTTGGAGCGTGAACTCTTGCCTATGGGGTTCTGGTCAACAAACTCCACTGCCTTCACCATCTGCAAGTCTCCCTCCAGAGATACGTGTTCGCCGGGGCGGTCGGCAGCCTCGTCGAGCTGTCTCTTGAGGGCACAATAGAGGATATCGCGCACCAGGGTGCTCTTGCCACTGCCGCTCACACCTGTCACACAGGTCATCACGTTGAGCGGGAAGCGCACATCTATGCCCTTCAGATTGTTGGCTCTCGCCCCCTTGATTTCTATAAAGGCGTTCCACGGACGGCGGCTCGCTGGCACGGGAATCACCTCACGTCCGGTGAGATAGTCGAGCGTGTGGCTCGTGCCGGCCTGGCAGTCCTGGGGCAGAGGCTGTGCCGGACCGTTGTACATGATTTCTCCTCCCAGCCGTCCGGCCTCCGGGCCGATGTCGATGAGCCAGTCGGCAGCACGCATGATTTCCTCGTCATGCTCCACCACGATTACTGTGTTGCCCAGGTCACGCAGTTGCTTGAGCACCTTGATGAGTTTGTCCGTATCGCGGCTGTGCAGTCCGATACTCGGTTCGTCCAGTATATACAGGCTTCCCACCAGGCTGCTGCCCAGTGATGTGGCCAGATTGATGCGCTGGCTCTCGCCGCCGGAGAGCGATGCCGAAGGGCGGTTGAGTGTCAGATACTCCAGACCAACATCCTGGAGGAACTGCAACCGCTGGCGTATCTCAGTGAGAATGCGCTGAGCCACACCCAGTTCTGCCGGGGTGAGCGTGAGAGCATCCATCCACTCCTTGAGTACCCCCACGGGCATCTCCACCAGTTCGGTGATGCTCCGTCCGCCCACCTTCACATAATTGGCTTCGGGCTTCAGCCGGGTGCCGTGGCACTTGGGGCAGGTGGTCTTTCCGCGATAGCGGGCCAGCATCACGCGGTTCTGTATCTTGTATTGCCCCTGTCGGAGCATCTCGAAGAAGGCATCTATGCTGAGCAACCCCCACTCGCGCTCCTCGGGGAAGATGTTCCACCCGGCAGGCACAAGCACCTCCTTGCCCCCCAGCTTCTCGCTTCTGAGCTTGCGCGGGGCCATTCCCGAGGGGACTCCATGCCAGAGCCAGTCCTTCTCCTCCTGTGTGAGTTCGTAATAAGGCTTGAATATGGGGAAGCCCCTTTCGGAATTGAAGCGGATGAACCACTCCTTCCATTCGCTCATCTTCTCGCCCCGCCAGCACACCACAGCATTGTCATACACGCTGAGTGCGCTGTTGGGGATGACCAGATGCTCGTCTATGCCGATGATCTTGCCAAAGCCTTCACACTCGGGACAAGCACCTGCGGGGGAGTTGAAGGAGAACATGTTGTCGGAGGGTTCCTCAAAGGTGATGCCGTCTGCCTCGAAGCGGATGCTGAAGGAGTGCAACTCCCCCTCGGGCATGAAGCGAAGCATCATCTTGCCGCCACCTTCATAGAAAGCCGTCTCGGCAGAGTCTGTCAGGCGTGATATGGCATCCTTCTCGTGCGAGACCGCCAGTCTGTCTATCACCAGATACAGTTGTCCGGCATCGGCCTGCCGGCAGTCAAACTCGTCGATGCGGCACACCTCACCCTTGTATTCCAGTCGCGCAAAGCCACTCTGGTGGTAGATGTCGAGCTGCTGCTCCAGTGAGCGTCCCTCGGGAACGCGTATGGGGCAGAGCACCAGAAACTTGGTGCCGTCGGGGTGGCTGGTGGCACACTGCACCACATCCTCGGTGGTGTGGCGCTTCACCTCGGTGCCGCTGACGGGGCTGATGGTCTTGCCTACGCGGGCAAAGAGCAGGCGCAGGTATTCATATATCTCTGTGCTTGTGCCCACAGTGCTTCGCGGGTTGCGTGTGGTCACCTTCTGCTCGATGGCAATGGCAGGTGGAATGCCCTTGATATAGTCACACTCGGGCTTGTTCATCCTGCCCAGGAACTGTCGTGCGTAGGCACTCAGGCTCTCCACGTAGCGTCGCTGTCCCTCGGCATAAAGCGTGTCAAAGGCCAGCGAACTCTTTCCGCTGCCGCTCAGTCCCGTTATCACAATGAGTTTGCGGCGCGGAATCTCCAGGCTGATATTCTTCAGGTTGTTGACTCTCGCGCCTTTTATCTGTATGCTGTCCTTCATCTGTCTGTATTGTCGCCTGACTGTTTACCAGTCGTCATCGTTTTCCTCTGCCAATGCATTGCTGAGATAGTTGCACACGCGGTCTGTCACCATTTGCGAGTGGGCGTATGTCATCACCAAAGCCTTGCTGGATGCACGCTTGTGCTCGTCCTTTTTGTATAGCGGATAACAGTATTCTATCTTCCACTGCTCGTGGTGTACTTCGGGCAGGATGGGCGGATTGTCCTTGTCCCCTCGGCGTCCCCCTTCCAGCCGGACGACATCCAGAAACGGAACGGAATAAGTCACACGCACCCGTCCATCCTTGATGTCGCATGTGACAATGGGAGATATGCTCACGTGATATTGGTTGACTACTCCGTCGTACTTGGCTATATTCTGCACATATCCCTGTGCCACAATCTTGCCTCTGGCAGTGTCTCTGAGGCGGATGGTATATCGGTCCGAGGTGCAGAATGTGGTGGAGAGCCAGTCATTGAGCATCATATAGAGCTCGTTCTTTGACTTCCCCGGCATCTGAACGATTTTCCGATAGGTGAGCGCTCCGTTGCCATCGATATTGAACTGCTTTTCCAGTTTCTTGGCCGTCTTTACCCACGAATCTCCATACTTCTTCTCTGTATATTTCTCCAAGTCCTGTGAAGTGATATACTGTGCACTGGCACTCAGTACTCCCACCAATAGCAGAAGTGCCATACTGATAATCTTCTTAGTCATGGCTTTTCCTTGTTGTCATTCTGATGTCTTCGGATGAAGGCAAACCATCCTGTCCCCAAATTCCCATCAGGCTGTGACGGATAGCTTTGAGGGCTGGTGTGCTTCTGTATTCCTCTCTTGTGGTGTAGCGGAAACCGCTTCGGGTGTGCTGCTTTTACTCTTCTCCCTCCTCATACACATGGAACATGCGCTCCATCATGTGCCATTTCTCGTCGCTCCGCTCGTCCTTGCCGCACTGCTGGAAGGTGCTCATGAAGGCTTCCCACTCGGCCTGTCGGGGACCTTGAGCCATCTTCTGCATGGCTTCATCCCAGTTGAGGTCCTCGGGACCGTCGCATATCATCACCAGTCGGGTGCCCAGGATGTAGATTTCCATATCGTAGAGTCCGCAATCGCGTATGCCTTGCAGAATCTCGGGCCATATCTGCCCCTGGCTGTGACGCTTTCTGTATTCGGCGATGAGGGCAGGATTGTCCCTCAGTTCCATTGTCTGCACCCACCGGCGTACCTTGCCGTTGTGGGGTTTCTGTACGTATCCGTCTTTCATCGGTTGCCTATGCTATAAACCATTATATATATGTAGCAGATCAGAGGCACTGTGAATGCCAGAGCCATGCTGCCAGTGTTGTCGGCTATTGCACCCATGATGACAGGCGCTATGGCACCTCCCACGATGGTCATGATGAGCAGTGAAGAAGCTGTCTTGGTGTGGCCGTTGCTGGAGCGCAAGGCCAGTGAGAAGATGGTGGGGAACATGATGCTCTCGGCCAGATACACCACCAGGAAGCTCGCCAGACCGATGTTGCCGCTACCGCGTACCAGCAGAATGGTGGCCATCGAAGCCAGTGCCGCACAGCCCATGAGCATGTAACGAGGCTTGATGTACTCCATGAGCCAACTGCCCAATACACGTCCGACCACAAAGAGCCCCATGCCGCCGAAGCCCAGCCAGCGTGATGCCTGTTCGGGTGATATGTCGGTGGTTTCGGTCATATAGTTGATGAAGAAACTGTTGACACCCGTTTGTGCTGCCACGTAGAGGAACAGCGCCAGCATACCGGCCAGGAAAGCCAGGTTGCACAGTTTGCCCTGTGGCGCTTCGCAGGCTGCGGCTTTTGACTCACCGGCTGTCTCTCCGCTGTCGGCATCCTTTATCTCGGGCAGGTTGCAACGGCTGAAGACCACCATCGTACACAGCACCACGATACCCACGATGGTGTAGGGGATGGCGATATTGCCGCCCGAAAAGAGCAGCGCACCTCCCACCAGCGGACCCACAATCCAGCCTACACCGTTGAGCGACTGTGCCAGGTTGATGCGGCGCTCGGCTGAGTCGGCCGGACCAAGCACGGTGGTGTAGGGGTTGGCACTCGTCTCCAGACAGGTCAGACCGCATCCGATGACGAAGAGAGAGAAGACGTAAAAGGGAAACGACTCCATCATACTGCCCGGGATGAAGAGCAACGCGCCCACTCCATAGAGCAGAAGTCCGGTGAGCACCCCACGGCGGTAGCCCCAGCGACGCACGATGTAGCCTGCCGGCAGCGCCATGAGGAAGTATCCGCCATAGACTGCAGCCTGCACGAAAGCCGCCATCGTCTTGGATATGTTGAAGGACTGTTGGAAATGTGGGTTCAGTACCTCCAGGATGCTGTGGGCAAATCCCCACAGGAAGAACAGGGAGGCGATGAGCATGAAAGGCACCACATAATCGGCGCCGTTTACTTTGAATAGTGTGTTCTGCTGCTTCATTACTTGTCTTGTTGTCAGTCATTTGTGCCGCGCAGGCGGCATCTTTGCGAGCCTCCCGATGGTGGGTGGCCCTTAGCAACGTGTAAAGTACGTGCTTTTTCCCGACATGGACAACAATTCCGCCGCGAAAAAGCGATGCAGGCATCCGGCTGAAGCTCTCACCCAGGCAGACCGGCGTGCCGAAGGAAGCCGCAGGCGACGGCTTTTGCACATAATGGCAATGCCGTTAAGAATCATTGAAAAAATATGCCTTTCCGCTTGGCTTTCGCCTTGGGAGTATGTACCTTTGCACCTCGAAACGGGTAGGGGCATCGCTCGAATACACTAAAGGCGTGTGAGAAAGCCCTTTAATGCGATTGAACGGAAACAACAAGAAGATGAACGAAGGAAACAATCAGCACTCAGAGATGAGTGTGAGAGAGGTGGCCGAGGACTTGAAGACGGCCCGCGAATTGAGAAAGACTCTGATGCGCAGGCTCGATCTGCTGCTTCAGGCTGGCTGCTTGCTGATGGAAAGCGGTGCCGATACCACCCGCGTGCTGAGGAATATGCGGCGCGTGGCAGTATGGCTCGGGCTTGACGAGAACTATCTGCACATCGTGGTCAACTACGAGGTGTTGCAGGTCAATTACAGCGACGCTGCCCATTCGTTCACCAAGTTCCGCAGTTGTCTGCACCATGCCATCAACCTTGCAGCCATCTCCGAAGTGAGCCGCCTCACATGGAGAGCCATCAGCAAGGACTATTCGCTCGACCAGTTTGAGCATGACCTGCACGACATCCGCAATCGTGCACGCAACTATACACCCTGGATGGTGGCCATCGGAGGCGGACTGGCCTGCGGAGGCTTCTGTATTCAGTTCGGTTGTGATTGGATGGCCTTCCTGCTGTGCTCCATTGCAGCGATCCTGGCTTTGCGGCTCAGACAGGTGCTCGTGGCAGGTGGTGCCAACGGCAGCATAGCCATTGGTTGTTCCGCCTTTGTGGGCACGTTGCTCGCCTGGCTGAGCACCTTCACGGGACTGAGCGACACTCCCTGGCATCCTCTGCTGGCCTGTGCGCTGTTTATCGTGCCTGGTGTGCCGCTCATCAACTTTGTGAGCGATATGATAGACGGCTATGTCGATACCGGCGTGATACGTGCTCTGCACACCCTCATCATGATTCTTGCCATGTCGTTCGGCATTGCACTGGCCATACGGGTGTGTGGCATCGACAACTTTGTGCGCACGCTCTCCCTCACACCCCATCATGAATACTGGGAATATGCTGTAGCCGCTGCCATTTCAGCCGTGGGCTTCAGCATGATATTCAATGTGCAGAAGCGCCTCTTGCCCGTTGTGGCAGTGGGAGGTGTGCTGGCTGTATGTACCCGCAACTTTGTCAATCTGGGTGCCAGCAGCGGCAACGTCGGACTCGACATGGGCCTGGTGATGGGCTCTCTGGCTGGTTCGTCGCTGGTGAGTATCATTGCCATCCAAGCCCGCCACTGGTTTCACACCCCTCATCAGTGTATCACCATCCCCAGCGTAATCCCCATGATTCCCGGAGTGCTCATGTATCGTGCTCTGTTTGCCTTCATTGACATGCACGGCGTAGTGGGCGAGGTGACAGTAGCCATGAACAATGCCATTCAGGCTTCGCTCGTCATCCTGTGCATCGCACTCGGTGTAGCCATCCCCAACATCTTCGTGCGCCGTCTCAATGAGACCCGTCGCCAGCGCAAGATGCGTGAGGCTCTGATAGAGCGCAGGCGCAAGAGCGGCGACATGGCAGACCTCTCGGTGCTTTCATAGAGCGGGAAGGAAGAGGAGATTTGTCAGTTGGAGGTTAGGAGGTAGAACTGCTGGCGAGAGAGCCGGATATGCAGAGAACACAGAGGAAAAGTTCTGTCTCCTAACCTTTAATCACAGAAAAACGGTCAGTCCTAACCGCTGGCCCCAACGCCTCAGTCCGTACACTATTCAATTTAACCTATATGAAAAGAGTTACCATTGCCTGCCTGCTGCTCATGATGATGGCGCAGGCTGTGAGCGCACAACTGGCTCACAACAAGTATCACAAGCCCATCCGCGTGGAGAAGCGGTGGCAGAAGTACAATCCCGGTGAAGTCACCTTCCGCGATGAGAGTCCGCTCAGCGAAGGGTCAGGCATCTATCATCGCATCATCACCAATCCCATTTCTTATATCCAGGAGAATGCCCGGCGCGTGCTTCAGACTCTCTACTGGAGTCCCAGCGACCCCAATCTGCCCAAGCTCCAGCGCATCATCTACACGCTGAAGGACTATGACGGCGTGAGCGAGAAGTATGGAAGCGGCGACCACGTGGGCATACGCTACAGCACACGCTGGATAGAGCGCAGTTTTGCCGGAGCTGACACCATGAGGCTCGACTATGAAACCCGTGGGGTGCTCTATCACGAGCTCACCCATGCCTATCAGCTGGAGCCCAAGAACTGCGGTTCGTATGGTGATGGGGGAGAGTTCTGGTGCTTCATCGAGGGGATGGCCGATGCCGTGCGACTGGCTTGCGGCTGCTTCGAACAAGACTTCCAGAGCAAAGACCGCCCCAAGGCCGACACCTGGCGAAAGGGCTATCGCGTGGCAGGTTACTTCCTGTGGTGGATTCAGCAGACGAAGGACAAGGACTTCCTGCGCAAGTTCAACCGCTCGGCAGCCGAACTGGACACCTGGTCGTGGGATGCTGCCATGAAGCATGTGCTGGGTAACAAGCCCGAGAATGGCGTGGAAGCCTTGTGGCAGGAATACCAAAGGGCCATTGGCGACGTGAAGTGATATCGCCACAACAGCGAACAGGAAAGCGGCTTGCGGGAAGGCTGAGAGGGGAAATGCAATGCGGTGCGATGGCGGATGCAGCGTGCTGCGTTGGTCATCGGAGTGCGCTGCACAGGCCCATGCAGCGTGCTGCGATTTTTGCCACAGGAAAGCGCCCTTTCTGTACCACCATTTTGTGATGGCGCAGAAAGGGCGCTTGTTGTCGGGCTGCAGGCGTGCTGGCTGGGCTGTTTCACGGTTTTCCCTTGCCCGCTTTGGGATGATGACAGGGCAGGAGAGATGGTGTGCCCGGTTATTTGAAGGCACTATAGATGGGAAGACCACGCCAGGCCTGGGGACGCTTCAGACCAAAGACCTCGGCGATGGTGGCAGCCACATCGAACTGCATCATCACGTCGGTAATCTCATATCCCTGCTTGATGCCCTTGCCGCAGATGATAAAGGGAGTCTCCATCTCGAGGAGCGTCTTGCCACCATGCCCTTTTTCCTTGCCTCCGTGGTCGGATGTGATGATGAAGACGGTGTGGTCATAGATGCCGGCATCCTTGGTCGCCTGCACGATGCGGCCCACAAAGCGGTCGGCTTCGGCAATGGCTTCATAATAGGCTGGTGTGTCGTGCCCGTCCTTGTGGCCAATGTGGTCGATGCCGTCAAAGCAGAATGCAGCCAGGTGGGGACGCTTCTCCTTGATGTATTCCTCTGCCCACTGGCACAGCATATCTGGGTTCTGCTGGTAGTCGGGCACTACAGCTACCCGGCTGATGGCCAGTGAATCCACCAGATACTTGATGCCTTCCCACTCCATCATGCAGGCTGTCTCGGCCTCGGGATGCTGTTCGCGCAGAACGGAATAGATGGTGGGGAAGATGCCGTGACTGTTGAGCGCAGCCGATGGAATCTCGGGTGTGCGTGAGCCCCATTGCGTATAGCCGTGCTGTTCAGTGCAGGCTCCATTGAACATCGATGCCCAGTTGATGGCCGAGCTGGACTCCAGCACGCTGCGTTTCTTGAGCGTCCATGCGCCATTGTCCATCATTTGCCTGATGTTGGGGATGTCGTGCGCTTTGGGTACGCTGTAGGCTCCCCAGCCATCGAGACCGATGAGGATGACGTGCTTGTTCTTGATGGATTTGGCCCAGGAGCCGCCACAGGCAGCCAGCAAGAGGGCGAGTGTGAGGAACAGATGCTTCATGTTGTGAGTCGTTAATAGTTGTTCTTGTATAAAGTTGTCATTCTTTATGGCAAATTTAGTGATATAATTGCGTGCAGACAACAGTTTTCGCCTCTTTTCTTGCCGTTCTGCTCGATAAGAGTCATCCTTTGTGTATCCATGAGGCAATTTTTTCCGTACCTTTGTGCGCCGCCGATGCACAGCACCAGCATAAATGCAATGATGCGCGCCCGACGGGCTAAGTATAAAACAGACGCATTATTCGAATCAAGAAGTAAAATGAAGAAGAATCTCAAGACAGCCACTCTGTGCGTGCAGGGAGGCTACGAGCCCAAGAATGGTGAGCCTATAGAACTGCCCATCATACAGAGCACCACTTTCAAGTATGACTCATCCGACGAGATGGCCATGCTGTTTGACCTGAAGAAGGAGGGCTACTTCTACACCCGCCTGCAGAACCCCACCAATGATGCCGTGGCCAAGAAGATAGCCCAGCTCGAGGGTGGAGTGGGTGCCGTGCTCACCTGCAGCGGCCAGGCTGCCAACTTCTATGCTCTCTTCAATATCTGTGAGGCGGGCAGCCACATCGTGGCAAGCAATGAGATTTACGGCGGCACCTTCAATCTGCTGGGCGTTACCATGAAGAAGTTGGGCATCGACTGCACCTTCGTCTCACCCGATGCCAGTGACGAGGAGATAAAGGCGGCTTTCCGTCCCAACACACGTGCACTCTTCGGCGAGACCATCAGCAATCCCGGTTGTGCCGTTCTCGATATTGAGCGCTTCGCCCGTATAGCCCACAGCATGGGAGTTCCCCTGGTGGTAGATAACACGTTTGCCACACCTGTCAACTGCCGCCCGTTTGAGTGGGGAGCCGACATAGTGACACACAGTACCACGAAGTATATGGACGGAACAGCCTCACAGGTGGGCGGTGCAGTGGTGGATAGCGGCAAGTTTGACTGGATGGCCCATGCCGACAAGTTCCCTGGTCTGTGCACTCCCGACGAGAGCTATCACGGACTCACCTATGTGAAGGCTTTCGGCGAGATGGGTTATTGCACCAAGCTGGTGGCACAACTCATGCGTGATTTGGGTTCCATCCCTGCTCCCATGAATTCTTTCATCCTCAATCTGGGCCTTCAGACTCTGCATCTGCGCATGGCTCAGCATTGCAGCAACGCCCAGCGGGTGGCTGAGTTTCTGCAGCAGGACAGCCGGGTGGCCTGGGTACACTATAGCGGACTGCCCGGTGACAAGTTCCACGCTCTGGCCGAGAAGTATCTGCCCAATGGCTCGTGCGGCGTGATAGCCTTCGGTCTGAAGGGTGACAGAGAGACTGCCGTGCGCTTTATGGACTCGCTCGACATGATAAACATCGTCACCCACGTGGCCGATGCCCGCACCTGCGTGCTTCATCCGGCCAGCCATACCCACCGCCAGTTGAGTGACGAGCAGCTGCGCGAGGCAGGTGTGGCTCCCGACCTCATCCGCCTCTCGGTGGGTATCGAGGATGTGGAGGATATCCTCGACGATATCCGCCAGGCTTTGGACAAGATTTGACCTCATCCACACAGCGCACTCTCGCGCGTATATATAATAAGGTAAGGAGAAATGGAAAAGGAACTGATAGAGGTGGCCATACGGGCACTCACGGCAGAGATAGAGCAGAATCCCCAGGATGCGCGCCTGCTCAAGGAGCGCGGACGACTGCACATGATGGCTGGCGAAAAAGACCTGGCTATGCGCGATCTGATGGCTGCTGCGGCTATCGATCCGCACCTGTTGGATGACATGAACGGACATTTTCATGCAGAAAGGCAATAAAAAAGGCTATTTCGTTTGCAGTATGCAAGGAAATAGCTAACTTTGCCGTGCAATTGAAAGCAAACAAAGAGTGAACGCATGACACAGACAGGCAAGTTTTATTACGGATTCTACTTTTACTTTTACTTTAGCAAGCTGAAGTGAACGGGACTCTGTATGAATATGCCAAGTAGGTGAACGCAGAACTTAGACGATATCAAATAGACAGAAATCCCGCTCCGTAATGAAGCGGGATTTTCTTTTATAAGGCTCATGAAGGGAAATGGAATGAGAAAAGTAGCTATACAGGGCATCAAGGGCAGTTTTCATGATATTGCCGCCCACAGGTATTTCGAGGGCGAGGATATAGAATTGCTCTGCTGCGACACCTTCGAGGAGGTGTTTGCACATCTTCACGACGAGGATGATGTGGTTGCCCTGGTGGCCATCGAAAATACTATAGCTGGCAGTCTGCTGCACAACTACGAGTTGCTCCGGGAGAGCGGAGCCACTATCGTAGGCGAACATAAGTTGCGCATCTGCCACAGCATCATGTGCCTGCCAGAGGATGACTGGAGCGACATCACCGAGGTGAATTCCCATCCTGTGGCGCTGATGCAGTGCAGGGACTTCCTGGCACGCCACCGCGAGATGAAGGTGGTGGAGGTGGCCGACACGGCAGGAGCGGCAGCACACATCAGCATGTTCCATATGCGCGGGCATGCTGCCATCTGCCACAAGGATGCTGCCGCCATCTATGGGATGAAGGTGCTGGAGACAGGCATAGAGACCAACAAGCACAACTTCACGCGCTTCATGGTTCTGGCCCGTCCCGAGAAAGCCGGGCAGATGCGCAATACGAAGGATGCCAACAAGGCCAGTCTGGCCTTCACCCTGCCTCATGAGGAGGGTTCGCTCAGCGCCATCCTTTCTGTGCTGTCGTTCTACAAGCTCAATCTGACCAAGATACAGTCTCTGCCCATCATCGGCAAGGAGTGGCAGTATATGTTTTACGTTGACCTCTCATTCGACCAGGACCGCAGGTTTCACCAGGCTGTGAACGCCATCAGTCCGCTGGTAAGTGAGTTGAAAATACTGGGAGAATATCAAGATGGAAAGCAAAGTATATGATGTGAAGCCCGCCGATAGGCTGGCCACAGTGAACGAGTATTACTTCAGCCGCAAGGGTAAGGAAGTGGCGCGGCTCAATGCCGAGGGCAAGGATATCATCAGTCTGGCCATCGGCAGCCCCGACATGCCGCCCTCCAAGGAGACTATCGATGTGCTCTGTGAGCAGGCACGCAGGCCCGACACCCACGGCTATCAGCCCACGGTGGGCACCAAGGAGCTGCGCGAAGCCATGTCGCGTTTCTACCGTCGCTGGTATGGAGTGGAGTTGGATGCCAATACAGAAATCCAGCCACTGATAGGCAGCAAGGAAGGTATCCTGCATGTGACGCTTGCCTTCGTCAATCCGGGCGAGCAGGTGCTGGTTCCCAATCCCGGTTATCCCACCTACACCAGCCTGAGCAAGCTGCTGGGAGCACAGGTGGTCAACTATGACCTGTTGCCCGAGAACGGCTGGCAGCCCGACTTCGACGAGCTGGAGCGTATGGACCTGAGCCGTGTGAAGCTCATGTGGACCAATTATCCCAACATGCCCACCGGCGCTCCTGCACGCAAGCAGACCTATGAGCGGCTCGTGGCATTTGCCCGCAGGCACAACATAGTGGTGGTCAATGACAATCCCTACAGCTTTATCCTCAATCAGGGTGAGAAGCTGTCCATCCTGCAGGTGCCCGGTGCCAAGGACTGCTGCATAGAGTTCAACTCCATGTCCAAGAGCCACAATATGCCGGGCTGGCGCGTGGGCATGCTGGCCACAAACGCACAGTTCGTGCAGTGGATACTGAAGGTGAAGAGCAATATCGACTCCGGCACGTTCCGCGCATTGCAGTTGGCAGCCGCCCAAGCCTATGACAACACCGACTCCTGGCACACACAGGCCAACGTGGGAACCTACAGCAAGCGCCGTGCAATGGCCGAGGAGATCATGAAGGTGCTGGGCTGTGAGTTCGATGCAGAGCAGACGGGCATGTTCCTGTGGGGCAGAATACCCGACTCATACACCGATGCAGAGCAGCTCACAGAGCGCGTGCTGCACGAGGCCCGCGTGTTCATCACCCCGGGATTTATCTTTGGCAGCAACGGCAAGCGCTATATCCGCATCAGCCTCTGTGCCAAGGACGACAAGTTCCAGGAGGCAGTACACCGCGTGAAAGCGGTCTTCGGCAACAACTGAACGGCACTACATATATATAATAAGGAAGCAACAACAGACAAGAAATACAAATCCGGCGGAAGTGGGTGTGCGCTTCGGGCGACTACTTTTCCTCCCGCACAAAACAACAATAGACTATGGAATTGGACATTCAGCCATTGAACTTGCCAGGTATAGAGGCCAAGCGCCCCCTGGTGATTGCAGGCCCCTGCAGCGCAGAGACCGAGGAGCAGGTGATGACTACAGCCGTTGGCTTGGCGTCAAAGGGTGTGAAAATCTTCAGAGCGGGAATATGGAAGCCCCGCACAAAGCCCGGAGGCTTTGAGGGCAACGGCGAGAAGGCACTCCCATGGATGCAGAGGGTGAAGGAAGAGACAGGCATGCTGACTGCCACCGAGGTGGCTACTCCCAAGCATGTGGAGGCTGCCCTGAAGGCCGGCATCGATGTGCTGTGGGTGGGTGCGCGCACGACCACCAATCCCTTTGCCATGCAGGAACTGGCCGACAGCCTGCGCGGAGTGGATGTGCCCGTGCTGGTGAAGAACCCCGTGAGCCCTGATCTGGAGCTGTGGATAGGCGCACTGCTTCGCATCAACGGTGCCGGCATCAAGCGTCTGGGAGCCATTCACCGTGGTTTCAGCAGCACCGACCAGAAGCTCTACCGCAACACTCCTCTGTGGCACATTCCCATTGAACTGCACCGCCGCTTCCCCTCTCTGCCCATCGTCTGCGACCCCAGCCACATCGGCGGACGACGTGACCTCATCGCCCCTCTGTGCCAGCAGGCTATGGATATGGGCTTTTCGGGACTCATCGTAGAGAGCCACTGCTCGCCCGATGAGGCATGGAGCGATGCCAAGCAGCAGGTTACACCCGAGGTGCTCGACTTCATTCTCGACCGCCTGGTCATCCGTGACAATGTGGAGCTGACAGAGTCACTGGCCAGCCTGAGGAAGCAGATAGACACGATGGACGACAATCTGATGGACCTCCTGACCAAGAGGATGCGCGTGAGCCGCGAGATAGCACAGTACAAGAAGGAGCACAACATGGCCGTGGTACAGACCGGGCGCTATGCCGAGATACTGGACAAGCGTGGTGCCCAGGGTGGCATGTGCGGTATGGACCCCACATTCGTCAAGAAGGTATATGAGGCTATCCACGAGGAGAGCGTGCGCCAGCAGATGGAGATTATCAACCAATAAGAGGCTGCGTAGATGAGAATACTGATACTGGGAGCAGGCAAGATGGGCTCCTTCTTCACCGATGTGCTCTCCTTCGACCACGATTGTGCCGTGTATGAGATAGATGCCCGCCGCATGCGGTTCCTCTATCACACCCAGCGCTTCACGTCAATGGAGGAGATAGAGGAGTTCAAGCCCGAACTGGTAATCAACTGTGTGACGCTGAAATACACGTTGCAGGTCTTTGAGCAGGTGATTCCCCATCTGCCCAAGGACTGCATCATCAGCGACATCAGCAGCGTGAAGACCGATTTCCTCAACTTCTATGAGAGCACAGGAATGCGCTTCGTGAGCACCCATCCCATGTTTGGTCCCACCTTTGCCAACCTTGGAGCGCTCTCCACCGAGAATGCCATCGTCATCAAGGAGGGCGACTACATGGGCCGCATCTTCTTCCTCGACCTCTATCGCCGCCTTGGACTCCACGTGCATGAATACACGTTCGAGGAGCACGACGAGGCTATGGCCTACAGCCTGTCGGTTCCCTTCGTGAGCACCTTCGTGTTCAGTGCGGTCATGAAGCACCAGGATGCGCCCGGCACCACCTTCAAGCGCCACCTGGCCATTGCACGCGGTGTGCTCTCCGAGGACGATACCCTGCTCAGGGAAATCCTCTTCAACCCGCGCACCAAGAGCCATGTGGAGCAGATACGTGCCGAGCTCAAGGACCTGATACACATCATAGACGAGCGCGATGAGGAGGCACTCAATGCCTACCTCACCCGCATACGCGGCAATATCCGCTAAGCCCCCCGCGAGTTCTCCTCCCTTGGGCTGTCAGAAAGCAGAAGACTCATTCCCGTCCGGATGAACGAGGGGAAGACGAAAAGCAAGAATGCGACCGACAGATGTCAGGATCAGGCTGGCCTCTGTCGGTCGCTTTTTGGTTTGGGCTAATCGGAGCCGCCCTATGGATCTACAATCCCATTCTTACCCGGCTAATAGGCCGGAAACAGCTACCCCCTGCGATTATTTATCAGCAATCAACGGCCGAGAAGCTCCCGGGCCACAGCGTTGGTCAGATCGAACGAATCAGTGTCGAGTTCCGTACGCCAGTACATGCCGCCCTTTAAACCCTTCTCTTTGATATAATCACATTTGATCTTCAGCGAGCGGGGATTTTCATAGCCGACAATCAGTGTGCCGAGGCTGTCGACAATATATGGCACACAAGCGACAGAGTCCCAGCGTTCGTCCATGCCTTCGGCAGCAAGATCGCGGTTGACGATGTCGCGATAGTCGGTCCAGTCCTTGAAATTAGTGCCGTCTCCCCGCCCATAGAATGCGAGCCCCACAACAATATCCTTATAGTCGAGGCCTTTGTTGAGACAAGAATCGATCGCTTCCTCAAGTGTGCACACACCCGATAGCTCGGAACGGCGCAGAGAAGTGTGATGATAGGGAGCCTGCCAACCCATGTCGTACGACATCAGATTGACATAGTCAAGATACTTTATCGCCTCCCTTAAGTCAAAGCCATTGCCGAAAAATCCCACAGCAGCCGTGACACGTTTGTCGGGGCCTAACACCTCGCGCACGTCCTTGAAAAGTTTCACATAATTGTCTTGTTGATCACCCTGGGGAAACTCCCAGTCGAAATCAAGACCATCGAGACCGTATTTATCGACCACCCGCTTGCAATCGGCGACAAACGCCGCCCTCAGCGAATCGCAGCCCGTCATTTCGCCCCAGCCCGCTTCCTCGCCGGCACCACCCATCGACAACAGGACCTTTAAATCAGGGTTTGTTTTCTTAAGATCGAGAATCTGCAACAGCCGAGGCTCATTGTGGATACTGATGCCGTCGTGAGTATCGTTGGGATTAGCGGCGAGATAGTTTATCGCAGTGACCTTGTCGGCCGGGGGCAACTGACCGTCGGCTTTCCACACGTAAGCTATACATTCGTACTCAGGTTCGTTATGCTTATCCGCAGTCTTATTTCCACAGGCAACAGCGCATGACAGCAACAGGGCTACTGCCCCTAAAACAGATAATGTAGTTTTTCCCATTCTGAATTTATGTGTATTTTTTAATATTTATTTGCAAAAATACCAAAACTATCACATCTACGCAAGTTAAGTTATGTTTATTCTTAAAAATCGTAAGAAATACCCTCCACTCCCCTTCTTATTCCTAACTTTTTCGCTCAAAAAAACATGTATTTTATAACTGGTCGATAAACAATGTTTTGTTTTTTCGTGTCACCTGATATTGGGTGACACGAAAGGTGTTTTAACCCCAATCGGTCGTACATTAGAACGGCCATTTGTGTGGCTTGTCTTGTAACTGTTGATTTGGGATTAAGCTACCCCTGAACAAGGATGTTTACACCCAAACAATGTTGATGGCAAGGCATCAGAGAATTGCTAAACTCTTTGATGAGGAATTTGGGGTGACACGATGACGAAGTCTGGAAAAACAAGAATGCGACCGACAGATGTCAGGATCAGGCTGGCCTCTGTCGGTCGCTTTTTGGTTTGGGCTAATCGGAGTGAATGGTTACTGATAAACTATGGTTATACTTGATTATTTCATGGATATCTTCATTGACTGCTCACCTATTTTGACTATAACAAGTGGTTCAGATACATTACATGAGACAACACCTCGATTAGCAGTTATGTTGTCTATTAGCCTGCCATCAATAGCAAAGAGTTTCACACTTTCACCATCATCAAGTCCTGAGATGGAGAGTATTCCACCTTGCGACATGACCATTATTCCACGGTTCTCCGTTTCTTTGATATCCACAGTTGAATTGAAATTTGCGTTCAACCAGTATATAGAGGCATGCGCTACATCCGAATCATAATGCATATCTGCTGTAGCGTAAGCGGAGATGTCGTAGGCTGCAACAAGATGTACTTTGCCATCCTCAGCCAGAGCTTTTGTTGCGAAATCTGCAGAGGAGATAGAATACAGAATCTTCACGTCAGGAGTGCTACAGCAGAAGTGAAGATCACCATCAGAATATGAAATTGTCGGCATGGCACATTGTGGATGGTCGTTATCCCCTTTCCAGACAAAGATACGTGAATATCTGTTGCCCAACTTCTCCTTAAACTCTTGAAGATATTCTGCTGGAACATATAGAACTACATTCTTATTCAAATAACTAGTAGACAAAATATCAGGGACATTCCCCAAAAAATGAATTGTTTTCAGTCCGTCGCAGTCTTTGAAACACATTTCTGAAATACTTCCGACTGATGCTGGAACAGTTATGCTTCTGAGATTGGTACAACCCATGAAGCAACCATAGCCAAACTTTGTAAATGACGAAGGCAACTCCATTTCAATCAAACTCACGCAGTTCATAAAACATCTGCTTTCAAACGATGTGACTGTGGAAGGCAGCTCAATTTTTGACAAACGAGAACAGTTAGAGAAGCATTCTCCTCCGATAGAGGTAACATGAGGAGGTATTACTATACTCTCCAAACTGGAACAACTCTCGTATCTATTATTAGTCGATTATCAATACTATACGCTCTAAACGGTAGAAAAGTGACTGTGTGGATTCTATATTGACCTCAAATCCGCAACCTATAGGGTTTAGTGGGATTTTGCTTGCAAAGCGACAAAATTCATTTTATTGTACATATTTCTTGCACAACAGAAATGTCGCAGACACAAAATCCCCTTACCCCATAAAGCGACTTGAGGTAATACGCTGGTTTTACCAGAAAAGCATGGTCTTTAACCAAAGTCTGTCTTGAACAGGTTGGCATAAGCATAGTTGTCTGAGTAAATGTTCAATACATGCCTACGTGATGTCTTAATCCATTTCGCAGGATCAGAGAGCGTAGAATCTTGCTATATTGATAACCAAACATAGTGCATCTCAATCCCAAGGAGGGATCTATGGTTTGAGCTAAAAGAGCATCAAATTGCTCCATAATAGAAAAAATTTTTCCCCCCCCCCAAGTGAGTTTCTCGGATTTTATTTGTACTTTTGCCATGTCATTCAGAATTAATTATAGTGTTGCGGAAATAAGGGTAATTTCGCCGGACATGCAGTTCCTTGTGCCTGGCAGTCAAGCCATACAGCACGCCACAGCATCGACCACACAGCGCGGCAGACGACATGACAACACCTTGCCGCGCAATCTGAAGTGCCACCTAATACATACACATGCTAATGATACAAACGATGAGACACATGCTTACGGCAATGGCCATGATGCTCCTCTTGGCAGCATGCCCGACAGCGCTCCATTCCAAAGACTACGACCCGTTGTGCTACTGCGACGGCAAACCCATAATGCTCGCAGACCCATGCGTCTACAAGGGCGGCGACACCTACTACCTCACTGGCACGTCTACCACCGAAAAGGGCTTTGAGTACTACACATCAAAGGACCTGCGCAACTGGCAGTACGGCGGCATGCTATACGAAGGCAAGGGCGAGGACTACGTGGGGGCCACCTGCTACTGGGCCCCAGAGGTGAGGATGTACAAAGGCAAGTACTACCTCACGTTCAGCTGCTACAGCCCCAAGCGTCAGGGACTCATCACGTGTCTGGCCGTGAGCGACCGCCCCGACGGATGCTACAAAGACCTCTACGAGCCATGGATAGACATGAAATACTCGGCCATAGACTGCGACATATTCGTCGATGACGACGGGAAGCCGTACCTGTATTACAGCCACAACTTCACGAAAGACGGCGTAGCGACAGGCGAGATATACGCAGCCCCACTCACTGACGACCTGAGCGGCATCACCGAAGAGCCTCGCCTCGTGCTGAGCGCGTCACAACCGTGGGAGCGTGTCAACTGGGCCGTCAACCGCTGCAACGAGGGCCCGTGGGTGATAAAGCACAAGGGCAAGTACATAATGACCTACTCCGCCAACGACACCGGCTATGAGCACTACGGCATAGGCGTGGCCGAAGCCGACAACCCATTAGGGCCGTGGAAGAAATACGACACAAACCCGATGTTCACCACCGACCTCCAGCACGGCATCTCGTCGCCTGGGCACAACAGCATAGTGTATACCGACGGCCGCGCGCTGTACATGGCATATCACCGCCATGCCGACCCGGCATGCAAGAAGCCCAACTGGGACAGGGTGACGTGTATAGAGAAACTGAAGATAACGCGCGACGGCAAACTGCGCATGGCACGCGCCCAGAAGCACCACGGCCAATAGTGCCACGCACACCGTGCAGCACCTCCGCCATCACCGCCACACGCCAGCCCGTCTACTGGCCGGCGCACCACGTCATGCACTCATACTACATATCATAGCCGTGGCCATAGCAGCCATGGCGGCCGTCACAAGACCGCCATCACTGACTCCCTGCTCGAGGCTGCGGCCGCACGCAACGCCTCAGGCGACAAGCAGGGGGCCATATCCCTCATAGACAGCACCCTGAGCATGCGCCCTGCCGACACCTTCAATACATGCCTGCGTGATGTCTTAATCCATTTTGCAGGAACAGAGATGAACTTGAAAACAAAGGTCTTGATCCTGCTGGTGGCACGCAATCCAAATTCACGGGTTTTCAATCTCTGCATAATAGCTTTGTAGAAGTTTCTGATGAGAGCTGTCATAAGCAGGAATACAGTATTCTGTGCCATGAACGATTTAGGCAATCGATTCCAGCCAAAGCCATTGTTCAACCATAAAAACATTGATCCACTATACAAGTTACTGATGAGGGTATGGTGATGCTCTCCAAACTTGTGCAACCAGAGAAGCAAAATTTACCAAGATACTCAACATAAGGAGGAAGTTCTATATTTTTAATACTGCAACAACGTGCGAAGCAGGCATATCCCAAGCTCGTTAGATGACGAGGTAAATGTATTTCTGTTAGACTTGAGCATCCAGAAAAACAATAAGTACTAATAGAAGAAACAGAAGCAGGGATATTATTTTTTTTCAAACTTGAACATTCTGAAAAACAACTGATTTCAATGTATGAAACAGAAGTAGGGATATCTATACTTCTCAAACTCTTACACAGAAAGAAACTCTCTTATCTCCTATCTGGTATAGGGGGGGGGTAAAACTGGGAATCATAATATAAAAAATTATAGTTAAATGTTGTGCTTTGTTATATATTTTTGCAAATGCACACATTATAAATTATAATACCAAATATAATACATCTATTTTTAGCAAAAATCGATAATATTAAAATTTTGTTTTTTTTCAATGACCATAATTATGGCTCACTAAATAAGTCTATTCGTCATTCTCCTCAGATTGCACATGGTTTCCCCCAATAGCCCCAATAGCAATCGTATTGTGGATTTGCTACAATCTGAGGGAATTTTTCAAAAGAAGACAAAGAAGTCCCATCAAGAACTTCTTCAAATTCTTGGCAAAGAAGCAAACTGCAATCCATGTCTGGGCTGTTTCCTTCCGCTTGGCTCTTATATTGTTTGCCCTGCTGATTGCGCATGGTGGTCTGGGGCTTTTGCCCTGTAGGGGGAAGGTGTGATTTCATGGTGAACGGGGCGGGACACTGGTCATGGTGTGTCACTGCCCACTATGATTATTTTTGCAAAACGGCTATAATTGGGAAAAGTCTGTCTTAGGACATCAAAAACGGGGCTATAAGCCAAGAAAAATTGTCTTATAAGACAATTTAAATTCTCTTATAAGACATTTTGAATTGTCCTATAAGAGAATTTTTTCAGGGTCTGCGGGGGCTTTTTCGGGGATTCTGCGGCCTCGCGTCGCGGGACTCGTGACTTTGCGTTTTTTTGCAAAACGGCTTTTTTTGCGTGACTTGGGGCTCGGCCTTTATCCTGTCGGCTTCCGTGTCGCGTGACTTGTGGCTTGGCCTTTTTTTCTGTCGGCTCCTGTGTCGCGCGACTTGTGGTCCGGCCTTTTTTCTGTCGGCTTCCGTGTCGCGTGACTTGGGGCTCGGGCTTTATGTCATAGGGTTGTTGTCATCGCCGGTGCCACCGCCTTCGCTGCCGCCACCGCCTTCGTTGCCGCCTTCGCCTCCGCTTTCGCTTCCGCCTATGGCGTTCTTGATGTCCGCTTGTGGGGCGAAATCGAGATTGCGCACGTCAAGTGCATCGCGCATGGCTGTGCTCTTGGTGAATTTCACGTTCACCTGCTTTATCAGTCGGGCTCCCTGCTTCTTGGCCTCGGCTGCGCTGTCAACTCCATTGGCTGTGATGGTGAGGCGGAATGAGCCCAGGTCGTTCAGGCGGATGCTGTTGCCGTCGGCAAGTGCCTCTACCACCTCGTACTGCAAGGCGTCGAGTACGGCCTTCACGTCGGCGCTGGATACGGTGCTGCGCTTCTCGATGCGCTTTACCACCTGTGCCAGTGTGATGGGCGTTGAGGGTGCCATCTGCGGATAATACTTGGTCTGCTCGGGATTTGCCGGATTGCGCTTGGCTTGGATAACGTACTTAATCATGTCCTTTTCTGTTTTTATTGGTTAAACAATACCGCAAAGTTATTGTTTTTGACGGAAAGTCAACCATCAGAACACATCTTTTTTCGGCTTCTGCAGAACTTTTACATGAATTTCGTGTCGGTATTCTTTTACGCATCCTTTGCTTCCCTGCCTCCCTGCCGTGTATGCCTCTCAGAGGGAAGGCTTGCGCAGGGGTATCACCAGGGTGAGCACGCTGCCCGAAGGTACCGTGAACAGCAGGCGCTTCTCCTTGTCCGTCTTTATTGTCCCCTTGGGCAGTTCGGCCAGGTTCTCCGTGCCTGAGGTGCGGTAGGCTCTGGCTTTCTTCTGCTTTGTCCCTTTCCTGCTGATGCCGCTCATGTCCACCTGCATCTGCCTGTCGTGGGCTGCGCGGTTGACACTCACCACCACCAGGGTGTCGTTCCCAGGGCTGACGGCTGCCAGCGTGTGCTCCTCGCTGGTCTCTACGAAGTGGTAGCCTTCGCGCATGAAGCGGCTGAACTGCTGGCGCACGTAGTAGTTCTTCACTCGGTGGAACTCCTGTGTGCCGCCGTAGAAGTCGCCCTGCACCAGGCACCACTGGTCGTTGTTGTCCTCCACGTACTGCCAGTCAATCCATGCTGCGGGACGCATCAGGCGCATGTCCTGGATGAGCCTCTCGGCCAGCGCCAGGTTGCCGTCGAGTCCCTTGCCGCTGGCACCCACTTCGCTCATCCACAGGTGCATGCCCTGCTCGCGGCACAGGGCGTAGAGACGGGCGCGTGCTTCGTCGTTGGCCTGGTAGGTGTGCGTGTTCCACTGTCCCACCAGAGGCAGGATGCCTGCCTGGTGGTAGGCTTTGAAGCCCTCCACCGAGGTCATCACGCTGGTCTCGTCGGAAGCCGAGATGACGGTCTTGAGTCCCGATGCCTTCAGGATGGGATGCAGCACCCTGAGGAAGGCTATCTGGGTGGCGAAGTCGAAGTGGCATCCCTCCTGGCTGCCTCCTGCATACCAGTAGTCGGTGTTCGGTTCGTTGAAGGGGTCGAGGGTCTTGAATTCGATGCCGTACTTGTCCCTGTAGTGCAGGCACACATCCACCAGATAATGGGCAAACTCAGTGTAGCACTCGGGACGGAGATTGTCCTTCAGGGCATCCCTGTGACCGCCACAGCAGCCGCTCACGGTCATATAGTAGGGGGCGGAATTGCTGAATGCCTCGAAGATGGCATCGGGCCTGCGCTCCTTGATCTTCAGCATGATTTTCCTTTGTGCTGCATCGCGCTCCCAGTGCCAGTCGTCTTCGGCGTGGTCCTTGAAGCCCTCCATCTCGGCTCTCAGCCCCTTGCCTTTGCCCATGTGGTGCGGTGTGCAGTTGCGGTTCATGGGGTCGTCGCCTCCGCCTATGTTGTAGCGGAAGATGCGGAAGTTGAGTCCCTGTGGGCTTACCAGCCAATCCACCAGGCTGTCTATCCGCTCTTCGCTCCATGAGCCGCACATGTTGGCCCACCAGCAGAGCGAGATGCCCCAGCCCTCGAAGGGCTCCTGGCCGTCGGCGTAGGGGCGTATGGTCACTTGGGTAGGTTCGTTTGTGCCGGCAGAGAATGAAGCCTGTCTGTCTGCTGTCTTGGCTTCCGCTGCCAGATTGCTGCACAGGCATCCAGCCAGCAGTAGTGCAGTCTGCCATGTGCGGCTGATGTTTCCGGTAGGGTTGCAGTTGTGTTTGAAAAGCATAATCTTCTTCTTTTGGGTTCTTGAATAGGTTGTGGGGCAGTGGGGCAGGAATCCGGCTCTGGATAGTCACTTGGCTGGCCTCGTCGGGCGTGTAGTCTTACTTTGCCATTTGTCTTTATATACATCGGAAAGTCTTCTGCTTTGCTTTTTCCCTGAGCCGCTGCCGCTCCTGTGCCGGATATCCGTGAAGGGGGCAGATTCAGTCGAGATACTCTATCTTCCAATTGTAGTTCCACTGGTCGAAGTAGAGGTTGCCTCCGCGCCATTCCACTTCTCCACGCTGGAAGTCAACGGTCTCGCTGCGCGGGTACTTCTTCTTGGGCGAGAGCGGCATGCCGTAGTCGGTATTCACCACCATGCGCCAGGAGTCGATGCCGCCCAGGAAGAAGTAGCGCTCCTGCTCGCTTCGTGCGTAGCCGGGAATGCCGAACGACTGATCCACAGGCACCCATCCGATGCCCTCGAAATACACTTCGGCCCAGTCGTGAAGGTTGGAGCCGCCGGGATGCATCATGAATCCGCTCTGGAAGTGGGCGGGTATGCCGGCCAGGCGGCACAGGGTGATGAAGAGCAGCGACACCTGTCCGCAGTCGCCGTGGCGGTTCTGCAGCACATACATGGGTATGCAGGGGATGGTGGAGTACTCGCGTGCCGATGCCCAGGGGAAGTTGTCGTTGATATAGGTGAAGATGCTCTTGGCACGCTCGGCAGGATTCTCTATGCCGCGTGTCAGACTGTCGGCCAAAGCACGCAATTCGGGTGTGAATGCGATGTGGGGCAGCCGCTCGGCGGTGTAGTGCCGGTACATGGCCGACTTTGTGTCATATGGGCGGATGGAGTCAAAGGCGAACTTCTGTCCATGGCTCACATATTCAAAGGTCTCGGAGAAGACCGTGGGTTGCCCCTTCACTGCCTTCTGTTCCATGTAGATGGTGCTGTGGGGCTTGTCGGGAGCCGACATTTTGTGCTTGGCAGGCGATGTGGAAAGCAGCTGGATATCCGTCTGGCGGGTAATCTCACGGTGGGGGAAGGGCAGCCAGCAGCGTATCTTCTCGCCCTCGGGCACCACATCGGCAGGCACGGTGATGGTATATGTCACCCGCATGTGCCTGGCTTGGGCGGTGTGGTCGGGCGTGTGGTGAGCATCGCGCAGGATTTGCGGGAGGTTCTTCATGTCGGCCAGCTCGCTGGCGGCATAGCCCTCGCCGGGATGGGCCTTCTGCCATATCTGCCTGCACTTGGGGTCTATGCGGAACAGGTTGCGCCCGGCTGCATGGAAGTACATCTTCTTTCCGTCCAGCTCCATGCACTCCAGTGCGCCCGATGCTTCCCACCGGGCCATCTTCTCATCGGTGACAGCTGGGATGAAGCGGCTTATATAGTCCACCACCTCCTCGCGGCTCTGTGTGAAGTCGCAGAGCAACCGGTGGTGGAGGTCGTCTTCCCAACTGTATTTCTGTGCCATACCCTGCATGGCGCCCAGCAGGCATGGAATCAGCAGGGCTGTTCTCAGGTAAGGTGATATTCGTATCATGCTTTTGGTTGTTTGAGGGTGTGTATGTTCTGTGTAGGTTATCTTCTCTATATACCTTATTATAATAGGGACTCTGTGGTGGTGCTAATCCGCATATACCTTATTATTATATAAGTTCCACTCCGATGCCTGGCGCGGTGGGCAACTTCAGCTTTCCCTTCTCCACCAATACGCCCTTGAAGCGGTCGTTGGCAATGAGCAGATTGCCGTCCAGGTCGGCAAAATCCACTGCGGGCGAGAATTGGGCGGCTGCCGAGATGCCGCAGGACGTTTCGGTCATGCAGCCCACCATCACCTTCATCCCTAAGGCGCGTGCCGTGTTGACCATCTTCCAGCCCTCACGCATGCCGGTGCATTTCATCAGCTTGATGTTGATGCCCGTGAAGGCACCCATTATGCCGCGTATGTCGGCCAGCCTCTGTATGCTCTCGTCGGCGAATATGGGCAGGGGCGACTGCTGTGTCACCCAGGCTATATCGTCCAGTTGTGTCTTGGGCATAGGCTGCTCCACCATCACCACTCCCTGCTCGTGCAGCCACAGAATCATGTCGAGTGCCTGCTGCTTGTCCTTCCATCCCTGGTTGGCATCCACAGCAATGGGCAGAGGGGTGACGCTGCGTATGGTCTCTATCATCTCCTTGTCGTTGTCCCTGCCCAGTTTCACCTTCAGGATATTGAACTTGTCGGCGCACTCTCTCGTCTTTTCGCGCACCACATCAGGCTTGTCGATGCCGATGGTGAAGGTGGTGGAGGGGGCTTTCGAGGGGGTTAGCCCCCATATCTGATACCAGGGTTGTTCCATGATGCGGCCCACCAGGTCGTGCAGGGCAATGTCGATGGCGGCTTTTCCTGCTGCGTTACCCTTGTCCAGCTGGTCGATGCAGGCGAGGATGTCTTCCATGCGGAAGGGGTTGTCAAACTGCTTGAGCACTTCGGCTGCACGGCCCAGAAACTGCATCACACTCTCTGTCGTGCCCAGTTCGGCCGCCAGGTAAGGCGGCATGCTGGCCTCTCCGTAGCCCGTGAATCCGTCGTAGTCCAGGCGAACCTGTATGTCGGGTGTGGTGCTGCGCGAGTATGTGGCCACTGTGAAGACGTGGCGCAACTTCAGTTCGTATGGCTCAAAGGTGAGTTTCAACTGCCTGCGTGCCTTCACCTTGCGGTTGACGGCAAACAGGGGAATCGGGTTTGTGGCAAGGGCTGCTGTAGCCAGTGCCGTATTTCGGAGGAATGTGCGACGTGTGGTCATACTTTGTATTCTTGGGGTTTATGATGTTGTGATGTGCCGGCAGTCCCGTTTCTGCCCCGACGGACAGGCGGCAGACTGTGCGCTCGCGGTCAGTTGTATAGTGGAATGCGGTCGGTAGTATAGTGGAATGCGGTCGGTAGTATAGTGGAATGCGGTCAGTTGTATAGTGGAATGCGGTCGGTAGTCTGTATCTTGGGGTCGCTGTTCACATAGGGCAGAATGCGTGCGGCAAACAGCAGACGGTTCAGTTCGTATTCGTCATAATCCTGGTCGGCAGGGTCAAAGCTGCCCGTGTGTACGCGGCCCAATGAGTGTATAAACCGCTTGCCGCCCAGGCTGAAGCCCACATGCACCACGCGCCTGGCACTCCCGTCGGCATTCTTCGAGCCGAAGAAGAGCAGGTCGCCGGGCTGCAGGTTGGAGAAGTCGCCGGCAATCTCGATGTGCTCGCCCACCAGCGCCTGCTGCGATGCATTGCGCGGTATGATGATGTCGTGCAGGTAGAGGACTGTGCGCACAAACCCACTGCAATCCACTCCCTTGGGCGATGTGCCGCCCCACATGTAGGGGACACCCATCAGCGTGTGGGCGGTGTGCAGTATGGAGGCGGCATCCCGAGGCACTTCCCTTCGCCACCGGCTCAGCTTCATGGCATCCTTCTTGCTGATGAAGCCTGTGCGGCCATCGGGAAATCCCACTTCGATGAATCCTCTTCTGGTGCCCAGGTATCTCAGCCGGTCGCCTCCCACAGCATCGCTCACGTGGGCCGACTTGGTGGATGGTTTCTCGTAAATCCATGTTGTGAGTGCCGTGACAACGGCCTGCTCGGCCCTGTTCCATTCGGTCAGTTGCTCCCGGCTCATGCTCTTCAGGGTAGATGTCAGCGTCCAGTGCTCGTAGCCTTCGGGCGTTCTGATGTGTGTCCATTCGTGGTGTCTGCCCAGTATCTCCACGGGCATTCCCATCACCGCTTGCGATTCCTGGCCTGCACTATAGGCGGCTTCGGAGCGTGTGTTGCAGGCTGACACGTTGACAAGACCATATTCGGGTGACTGGCCATACGCGGGTATGGCTGTGAGTGTGACTGCCAAGAGGCTGAAGGCCAGCAGTCGTAGGAGGTGGTTAGATAAAGAAGTCATTTGCCTTGTGGTACTCTTCTTATTGAAACAGATAAAGAGGGGAGGGAACGCATGGTGTGTTCCTTCCCCTCTTGGGATTGGTCGGCCCAGTGGGAATACAGGGCAGGGGATTGGTCTGAGCATTCATACTCTGATGTCCCCATCAGTCTGTCCCTTCCCACTTGGGGGAGTTTGGGTGTTGGTCTCACGCTCTGCTCACCGTCACCCGCTTGGGTGGGGCGAATGGTGCAGTGCACTGCATGTGCCATTGCAGCGTGCTGCATCGGTCATCGCAGCGTGCTGCGTTGGGCATCGCACCGTGGTGCATCGCCAGGAGCGTGATATTCCTTTCTCCGGGTCAGGTGGGCCGGCTGCAGTCAGCACCCCGGTGGAGGCGGCTGAGCCGGTGGCTGGCCCTTCGGCTTATTAGTCGTTCTCGGGACGAAGCTTGCGCACGGTCACGCCGGCCTGCCACATCTCGCTCTCGCGCATAGCCTTCAGCTCCTCGTTGAGCTTCTCGCGATAGTCGGGCTTGGAGTTGCTGTCGATGGAGATCTGAGCCTCGTTGCCGGTCTTCACAGAGTAGTACAGCCACTCCATCACGGGCTTGATGGCATCGTGGAAGCGGGGAGCCCAGTCCAGAGCACCGCGCTGAGCGGTGGTAGAGCAGTTGGCATACATCCAGTCCATACCCTTCTCACCGAAGAGGGGGCCAAGGCTCTGGGTCAGCTCCTCAACGGTCTCGTTGAAAGCTTCAGAGGGAGAATGGCCGTTCTCGCGCAGCACCTCGTACTGTGCCAGCAGCAGTCCCTGGATGGCACCCATCAGCGAACCGCGCTCGCCTGTAAGGTCGCTGGTTGCCTCGCGCTGGAATGTGGTCTTGAACATATAGCCTGCACCGATGCCGATACCAAAGGCCAGAGTCTTCTCCTCGGCATGGCCTGATGCGTCCTGATAAACAGCGTAAGAGCAGTTGAGTCCGCGGCCCTCCATGAACATTGTACGCAGTGAGGTGCCTGAACCCTTGGGTGCTACCATGATCACATCGATATCCTTGGGGGGAACCACACCTGTGCGGTCGTTCCAGTTGATGGCAAAGCCATGAGAGTAATACAGGGTCTTGCCTGCTGTCAGATAAGGCTTGATGGTGGGCCAAACCTGAATCTGGCCTGCATCAGAGAGCAGCATGCAGATGATGGTGCCCTTCTTGGCTGCCTCTTCCAGTGAGAAGAGAGTCTCGCCGGGTACCCATCCGTCGGCCACAGCCTTGTCATATGTCTTGCCTTTACGCTGGCCTACAATCACGTTGAAGCCATTGTCACGCAGGTTGCATGCCTGTCCAGGGCCCTGTATGCCGTAGCCCAAAACTGCGATGGTCTCGTTCTTGAGCACCTCGCGTGCTTTCTCCAGGGGAAATTCCTCGCGTGTCATTACCTCTTCGATAACGCCACCAAAATTCATCTTTGCCATTTTTCTAAATATTTTAGCTTAATGTTATTCTTTATCTCTCTCGCTGTCAGCCCTCGTGCCTGTGTGCTCCGATGGATTGCGCACGGTGGTCAGGCGGGCTTTGTGATATCGCGTGCAAAGTTACGAATTATAATCCAAATACGACTATTTAGAAGCATATTTTTGCTTGACAAGCTATTTCGCTTTCATTTTTACGCACTTCCACCTCCATCTCGTTGCTCTCTTCGCCCTGCTGAACGTAGAAGGAAAGCCTGTCGCCCATGTATGCTTCGGTCTTGTAGGCTATCTCCAGACGCTTGGGAGGCTGCTCCTGGAAGCGCTCTTGGGGCAAGAGGTCCAGGATGTGCTCTATGTACTTGATGCTGTTGATATGCCCGTTGATGTCGGTATCGCTGTAGTAGGTGTCGATGGTGCGCACCAGCTGGGGGGCTTTGAAGCGGAAGCGTCCGTGACCCTCGATGGGACAGATGTTCTCCTCATCTGCTACCACATAGTTGAGAATATCCCCATTATATAAGGTAAGCAGGTCGCATGGCTTGCGGGTGTTGACATCTATCATCGCCCAAATGCTGCGGGCATAACCGTATGGAGTGCCGTCTGGACGCAGGATGGCGAAGTTTCGGCTCGTGAAGAGCTTCATCACTCCCTCTACCCACGTCTGGATGCTCACCTGTTCGTACTGCTTGGGCATCTCGTTCATTTCGATGCAGAGGCGTGAGAGCACCCATGTGTGCTGCGTCTCATTGAGTGCGCCTATTCCCCATCCCCTCTTCTGTGAGTGCTTGCCGGCCGCATTGAGCAGATGGTTGCCCAGTACGCCCAGGAAGATGTGTCCCGTGAAATCCACGTGGAAGGGTTCCACCAGCACGTCGTAGGTGTCTATCTTTGGAAGTTTCATGTCACTCATTTCTCCTTCATTCTTTCCTCCAGGTACTTGTCAAGTGTCTCCACCAGGCTCTTGGTCACAGCTATACGTCCAGAGCGAACGAACTGCAGCACCACATCCAGGTGGTTGAGGCTCCTGTAGAGCTTGAGTATTTCCTCGGTATCACCCTTCTTCTCCACGATGGTGTAGGTGGGGTTCACCTCCACGATGCGTGCTCCGTGCTTGCGGATAATCTTGCCCACGTTGTCATTCTCGAGCACGATGGGCGTGCTGAGCTTCAGTAGGCAGGCCTCCAGAATGAACAGCTCGTCGTCGGTGAAGTAGTTGGCCTGCAGCACGTCTATCTTTTTCTCTATCTGCTTGGTGAGCATGATGGCCATCTCCTCGGTGCAGTAGCAGGTGATGGTGTATTTATGCACGCCTGGCGTACTGCTGGCGCACACGTTGAGCGTCTCGATGTTGACCTGCCTGCGGGTGAATACGGCAGTTATCTGATTGAGTATGCCGGCGAAGTTCTCGCTATAGATGATCATTGTGTAGAGCGTCACTCCCTCGGGGCACTCCAGGCTTCCGCACTTGCCGCAGGTGTTGCAGTCACCGCACTCAGCCGCTCCTATGTTCTTGTTTGTCTCCATGTCTTTTCTCTTGCAGTTGTTCGTCCTTACTTGATGTCCAGCAACATCTCATCCACACTGGCTCCTGGAGGAGTCATCGGCAGCACGTTGTCCTCTTCCTTGATGGCACATTGCAGCAGGAAGGGGCCGTCTGTGCTGAGCATCTCACTGATGGCGTCGTTCAGGTCGGCGCGGTCGATGACGGTGCGCGAGGGAATTCCGTAGGCTGCAGAAATCTGCTCGTAGTCGGGGTTGAGCATGGGAGTGAACGAATATCTCTTCTGAAAGAACATGTATTGCCACTGGCGCACATTGCCCAGGAAGTTGTTGTTGAGCAGGATGATCTTCACTGGCGACTGCTGTTCCATGATGGTACCCAGCTCCTGGATGGTCATCTGCAGACCGCCGTCGCCGCAGAACATGCACACCGTACGCTCTGGCGCTCCAAAGGTAGCTCCGATGGCAGCAGGCAGGCCAAAGCCCATCGTGCCGCATCCACCGCTGGTCACCACGCTGCGGGCTTCGCTGAACTGGAAGTAGCGGCAGCCGAACATCTGGTTCTGACCTACGTCGGTGACCAGGATGGCCTTGTGTGCGGTGGCTTCGCTTACGGCTCTCACCACCTCGCCCATCAGCAAGGGTCCTTCGGTGGGATGTATTGCAGGCTGGATGACTTTGTAGTCCTCCTTGTCCTCATACGGCTTGAAACCATCCACCCAAGCCTGATGACGGGCCGGCTCCACCAGTTCGGTCACCCTCTGGAGTGTCTGCTTGCAGTTGCCCACAACGGCCACATCCACCTTCACATTCTTGTTTATCTCGCTGGGGTCGATGTCGAAGTGTATGATGCGGGCCTGCTTGGCGTAGGTTTCCAGTTTGCCTGTCACACGGTCGTCGAAGCGCATGCCGATGGCGATAAGCAGATCACATTGGTTGGTCATCACGTTGGGACCAAGGTTGCCGTGCATTCCCAGCATGCCCATATTCAGTGGGTGGTCGGTGGGCAGGGCGCTCAGACCCAGCATGGTGCATCCTGCGGGAATCTGCGCTTTCTCGAGCAGAGCCTTCAGCTCCTCTCTGGCTTCGCCCAGCTCCACTCCTTGCCCCACCAGCGCAAAGGGCTTCACGCTGTTGTTTATCAGGCGGGCAGCCTCCTCGATAGTGGCTTCGGAGGGGACGTGAACGGGCTTGTAGGAGCGTATGAAATCAACGTGGGCAGGCTTGTAATCTACCATGCCCGTCTGTGCATTCTTGGCAAAATCCAGCACCACCGGACCTGGACGGCCGCTGCGTGCGATATAGAATGCCCGGCTTACTGCCCATGCGATGTCTTCGGCCTTTCTTATCTGGAAAGCCCACTTCGTGATGGGTTGGGTTACACCTATGACATCCACCTCCTGGAAAGCGTCGGTTCCCAGCATGGCAGCTCCCACCTGTCCGCAGATGACCACCATGGGCGTGGAGTCCATCATGGCATCTGCCACACCTGTAATGGTGTTCATGGCACCCGGACCGCTGGTGACAATGGCACATCCCACTCTTCCCGACACCCGAGCATAACCCTGTGCGGCATGTACGGCACCTTGTTCGTGGCGCACCAGAATGTGGTGCAATGTCTCCTTATGGTCGTAGAGAGCATCGTAGGTAGGCATTATGGCACCGCCCGGATAGCCGAACAGCACATCCACTCCCTCGTGTTCCAGAGAGCGCATCATGGCTTCGGCGCCCGTTATACGCTCGCACTCGTTGGCGGCGGAAGCGGTTTCGTGCTCGCCGTTGGCCTTTATCTTGTCCTTATTCATATTATATATAGTACTTCAGAATGTATTTTGCTCCCCTGGAGAACTTCTTCGGATGGGAAGGCCAGTCTGCTCTTCGGGGAAATTTATAAAGGGCCTTTGCTTAATCTATGATTCTCACTCCGCCCTTGTCGGCACTTGACACGCTCTGTGCATAGGCTCTGAGCGCCCGGCTCACCTCGCGATGACGGGTCATGGGACGCTGTTCGCGTGCTGCCAGTTCCTCGTCGGAGAGGTGTACGTTGATGCTGCGTGAGGGGATGTCAATCTCGATGATGTCGCCGTCGAGTATCTTGCCTATGTTGCCGCCGCTGGCTGCTTCGGGTGAGATATGGCCGATGCTCAGTCCGCTTGTGCCGCCGCTGAAGCGACCGTCGGTAATCAGCGCACACTCCTTGCCCATGTGCATGCTCTTGATATAGCTGGTGGGGTAGAGCATCTCCTGCATTCCAGGGCCACCCTTGGGTCCCTCGTGTGTGATGACCACCACATCTCCCTTCTTCACCTTGCCGCCCAGAATGCCTTCGCAAGCATCCTCCTGCGAGTCGAACACCACAGCCGGACCCTCGAAGTGCCAGATACTCTCATCTACTCCGGCTGTCTTCACCACACAACCGTCCTGCGCTATGTTGCCAAAGAGAATGGCCATTCCGCCATCCTTGGTGTAGGCGTGCTCGATGTCGCGGATGCATCCCTGCTCGCGGTCAGTGTCCAGCGAGGGGTAGGTGTTGCTCTGGGCACCCAGCTTGTTGCAGAATCTTCCGCCGGGAGCACTTGTATAGATGCGCACAGCCTCTGCATCCACTTGGGGTTTCATGACGCTGTACTTCTCGATGTCTTCGGCCAGAGTGGCACCATCCACGCGCTTCACGCTTGTGTCCAACAAGCCTCCCTTGGCCAGTTCGCCCAGCAGGTTGAGCGTTCCGCCTGCCCTGTTGTATTCCTGGATGGAGTATCTCTGTGAGTTGGGAGAGAGCTTGCACAGGAAAGGTGTGCGGCGGCTCAGTGCGTCGATATCCTTCATGGTGAAATCCACATTGCCCTCCTGGGCCACTGCCAGCAGGTGAAGCACGGTGTTGGTGCTTGCTCCCATGGCGATGTCAAGCGTCATGGCATTGAGGAAAGCCTGTCTGGTGGCAATGGAGCGTGGCAGTACGCTCTCGTCTCCATCCTCGTAGTAGGCCAGTGCGTTCTTCACTATCAGGCGTGCTGCATCCTGCATGAGTCGCACACGATTGGCGTGTGTGGCCAGTATGGAGCCGTTTCCGGGGAGTGACAGACCAATGGCTTCGGTGAGGTTGTTCATGGAGTTGGCGGTGAACATACCGCTGCAGCAGCCGCATCCCGGGCAGGCTCTGTCCTCCACCTCTGCCAGTTCGGCATCACTCACAGTGGGGTCGGCGCCCTTGATCATGGCCGTTATCAGGTCCAGGTTCTCGCCTTTGTACTGTCCGGCTTCCATAGGACCGCCGCTCACGAATACGGCAGGGATGTTCAGTCTCATGGCTGCCATCAGCATTCCCGGTGTGATCTTGTCGCAGTTGGATATGCATATCATGGCATCTGCCTTGTGTCCGTTCACCATGTATTCTACGCTGTCGGCTATGATATCACGGCTGGGCAGGCTGTAGAGCATTCCGTCGTGTCCCATTGCAATACCGTCATCAATGGCTATCGTATTGAATTCCGCGGCGTAGCATCCCAGTCTTTCTATCTCCTGCTTGACGATTTGACCCGCCTCATGCAGATGGGTGTGGCCGGGCACGAACTGTGTGAACGAGTTGACAATAGCGATGATGGGCTTGCCAAACTGTTCGCGTTTCATTCCATTGGCAACCCACAGAGCGCGGGCACCTGCCATGCGCCTACCTTGGGTGCAAACGGCACTTCTGAGCGTGTGTTTCATATCCTATTGCTTATATGGTCTGTTGCTGCATACTATGCTTCCATTTTAGTGGCGTGGGCCAATGCGTGGCTTTCGCTAAGTCAATTGGAACTGCAAAATTACTTAAAATTTGAAATATAGCCAAGCATGCGCGCTTTCGTTTTGTTATTTCCGCTTTTTCGGGCGTCTGCAGAAAGTACTTGGCTCTTGTGCAGGCCAGTGTCGCAGAATAATTGTATATTTGTACCCGTTATGAGAAAGTACATGTTTGTTTGGCTTCTGCTGCTGACAGCGGTGGCCTTGGCAGGAAACCCTAAGAGGGAATTTCGTGGTGCCTGGATTCAGAGTGTGAATGGACAGTTTCAGGGGATGGGTCGTGAGCGTATGCAACAAGTGTTGACAAGCCAGCTCGATGACCTTCAGCGCGATGGCATTAATGCCATCTTCTTTCAGGTACGCTGTGAGGGCGATGCGCTCTATCCCAGTGAACTGGAACCTTGGAGTCGTTATCTGACCGGTCAGCAGGGGCTGGCTCCCAATCCTTATTGGGATCCCTTGCAGTGGATGATAGAGCAGTGTCATGCCCGACAGATGGAGCTGCATGCATGGATCAACCCTTATCGTGCCAAGACAAAGGGTACAACGGCAATGGCCAACACACATGAGTACTTCCGTCACCCCGATCGTTTCTTTGATTATGACGGTTTGCTGCTCTTTGACCCCGGCTGTCCCGAGAACCGCGACTATATCTGTCAGGTGGCGTGCGACATTGTGCGCCGTTATGATGTGGATGGCATTCATATAGATGACTATTTCTATCCCTATCCCGCTGCGGGTATTCCCATTCCCGATGACGCATCTTATGCAAGGTATGGCAATGGAATGGACCGTGGCGACTGGCGACGTCAGAATGTCAACCTCTTTGTCAAGCAGATGTGCCACGACTTGCGCAAGGTGAAACCTTGGGTGAAGTTCGGCGTTTCGCCCTTTGGCATCTATCGCAACCAGCGCACCGACCCTGATGGAAGTGCCACCAACGGACTGCAGAACTACGATGACCTCTATGCCGATGTGCTCGAGTGGGTGCGTCAGGGATGGGTGGATTACAATCTGCCACAGCTCTATTGGGAGGTGGGCAACCGTGCAGCCGACTATGAGACGCTTATCCGCTGGTGGAGCAACCATGCCGGCAACCGTCCTCTCTATATAGGCCAGTCGGTGGAGCGTACGGTCAAGCATCCCGATCCTACCAATCCCAGCCAGCATCAGATGGCTCTCAAGTATAATCTCCAGCGTTCTCTCCCGGGCATCTATGGCAGTTGCCAGTGGTATGCAGCCGCTGTTTGCCAGAACCCCCAGGGCTATCAGGATATGCTCAGGCAGGTTTATCACAGCACCCCAGCCCTTCAGCCCATCATGCCTTGGATAGACTCCAAGCGTCCCAAGAAGCCTCGTCGCACCACTGTACTTTGGACGGAGAACGGTCCGGTGCTCTTCTGGAAGGCTTCAAGAGGCAAGAAGGAGATGCAGAAGGCCCGTCAGTATGTGGTGTATCGCTTTGTCAAGGGCGAGAAGGTGGATTTGGAGGATTCCTCTCATATCCTGTGCATCACCAGCCAGACCTTCCTTCCTCTGGCCTACGAGGGTGGCAACACCGATTATGTATATGTGGTTACAGCCCTCGATCGCCTGCACAATGAGTCAAAGGCGGTGAAGAAGAAGGTGAGACTCTGACCTCTTGCCCTCCAGAGGCACTTTGGCTGCCTCACGGAGACAACCCCACTGAAGCCCATGGCTGCTTTGCCCCAAACGGGAATCATTTTCCTGTAGGCAAAGCAGTCATGGGCTTCCTGCATTTGACCGCCTCTGTGGAATCCGTGGAGGGAAGTGGCTCGGAAAGGTGTACGATATGCCCCTGTCAAGCAACCTTGCTCCGGATTTTTGTCTCTCCCGCCTCGTTGGGAGGGTAGAGCTGGATGGCCAGGCGGTTTGTGCTCAATCATGGAGCAGATGTACGGATTTCACAAGCGTGAATACTCTTCTTTGCCCTTTTCTGCTGAGTTTTTCTGCTGACGCGGAAGCCAGTTGGGGCGGATGGTCAGGCGAGGCAAACTTCCTCGGGGGAAGCGATGGCTGTAACGTGGCAGATGGGGTTGGCGTCAAATACATTGCGCTGCGAACCCCAACGGAGCGTGCTGCGATGGCCGATGCACCGCGCTGCGATGGCTGATGCACCGCTGTGCGCTGATGGTCAGAAAAAGCTTCCGTGTGCCGGATGACGCAGCGAGCATTGTTTCTTAGCCCGTTCTTCCGCCCGCGAGACTGCTTCTTGCCAGAACCTCCATCCCCTTCTGCATCTCAATTCCTATTCCTGCAAAATGCCAGCAAGCAGCACCTGCGGCCTTCAGGGACGCAAGGTGACAGGCAAGCCGGCCTGTGGAATCTATGTGTCAAGAGGAGGGAAGAGAGCGGTGAAGTAGGTGGTGTGGGTGCTTTTGTTGGCCGTTTCGGACCGTTTCAGTCATCCGTGTGCCTTATTTCTTGCCTTATCTGAGATTTCTGCGTAACTTTGCGCACGAAATTTGGAATATATATAATAAGGTATAAGTACGATGAATATACTCGAATTGAGCGATCAGGAGATTGTCAGAAGAAATAACCTGCAGCAGTTGCGCGACCTGGGCATTGACCCTTATCCCGCTGCTGAGTATCCTGTGGATGCCTGGAGCACGGAAATCCGTGAGTCATTTGTTGACCTGCCCACCACTGTGGGAGAGGACGGAGAGGAGATTCCCGCTACCGCCACACCCGAGAACAGCCGCAATGTGAGCATTGCCGGACGTATCATGAGCAAGCGCATCATGGGCAAGGCTGGCTTTGCTGAGCTGCAGGACAGCAAGGGACGCATACAGGTGTATGTGCAGCGTGATGCTATCTGCCCCGATGAGAACAAGGATTTGTACAATATCGTGTTCAAGAAGTGCCTCGACCTGGGCGACTTCATCGGTGTGAAGGGCTATGTGTTCCGCACCAAGACCGGCGAGATAAGCGTGCATGTGACAGAGATGACTGTGCTCTCCAAGAGCCTTCGTCCCCTGCCCATCGTGAAGACAGATGCCGAGGGCAATGTGTTCGACGCTTTTGACGACCCCGAGTTGCGCTACCGCCAGCGTTATGTTGACCTCATTGTCAACAACGGCGTGAAGGATACTTTCCTCAAGCGAGCAACCATCGTGCGCACTCTGCGCCGCATTCTCGATGATGCAGGATATACTGAGGTGGATACCCCTATCCTGCAGAACATCGCAGGTGGTGCCAGTGCCCGCCCCTTCATCACGCATTTCAATGCCCTCAATCAGGATATGTACATGCGTATCGCTACGGAGCTTTACCTCAAGCGCCTCATTGTGGGCGGCTTTGAGGGAGTGTATGAGATGGGCAAGAACTTCCGCAACGAGGGAATGGACAAGACTCACAATCCCGAGTTTACCTGCATGGAGCTTTATGTGAGCTACAAGGACCTCAACTGGGGAATGGGCTTCACAGAGAAGATGCTCGAGGAGATCTGCACCGCGGTCAACGGTAAGCCCGAGGTGGAGATAGACGGTAAGGTGATTTCCTTCAAGGCTCCCTTCCGTCGTCTGCCTATTCTGGATGCCATCAAGGAGAAGACCGGCTACGACCTCTATCCCATGAATGAGGAAGAGATACGCGATGTGGCCAAGAAGTTGGGCATTGAGGTGGATGAGACAATGGGCAAGGGTAAGCTGATAGACGAGATTTTCGGAGAAACCTGTGAGGGTTCCTTCATCCAGCCCACCTTCATCACCGACTATCCTGTGGAGATGTCGCCTCTGACCAAGATGCACCGCTCGAAGCCCGGACTCACGGAGCGATTTGAGTTGATGGTCAATGGCAAGGAGCTGGCAAATGCCTACAGCGAGCTCAATGACCCCATCGACCAGGAGCAGCGCTTCGTTGACCAGATGAAGCTGGCCGACAAGGGTGACGATGAGGCTATGATCATCGACCACGATTTCCTGCGTGCTCTGCAGTACGGAATGCCTCCCACCTTCGGCATCGGCATCGGTATCGACCGTCTGGTGATGCTTCTCACCGGCAAGTTTGCCATAGGCGAGGTGATGCTCTTCCCGCAGATGAAGCCTGAGGTGAAGGCTCCCCGCGACAAGGATGAACTCTTCCTGGAGAAGGGTATCCCCTCGGAGATTATCCCCATCCTGCGTAAGGCCGGCTACAATCTCGTAAGCACACTGCAGGGAGTGGCACCAGCCAAGGTTCAGCAGCAGATTATCGAAATAGTAAAGAAGTACAAACTCGACATTGAGCGTCCCTCTCAGGAGACCATCGCACAATGGACAGCATGACAGGTCAGGTAGGTGTCATCGGCGGAGGAAGCTGGGCAACAGCCATTGCCAAGATTCTGCTCGAGAGTGTTCCGCACATACATTGGTATATGCGTAATGCCGAACGAGTGGAACAGTTCAGGCATACCGGACACAATCCGGCCTACCTCTCGCAGGTGCACTTCGACATGAGCCGGGTCACTCTCACCGATGATATCAACGAGGTGGCCGATGCCTGTCAGACTCTCATCCTAGTGCTTCCCTCTCCTTTCCTCAAAGGAACGCTCGAGCATCTTCATGTCAAGCTTCGCTCCAAGTTCCTGGTAACGGCCATCAAGGGCATTGTGCCGGGCGAGAACCTCATCTGCACCGATTATCTCGGTCTGATGTATGGTGTGCCGCAGGAGCAGTTGGCAGTCATCGGTGGTCCCAGCCATGCTGAGGAAGTGGCCATGAACCACCTCACCTATCTCACTGTGGGCTGTGCCGATCTGGCTCGCGCCAGGGAGTTTGCCTCCTTGCTGCAGAACGATTACGTGCGCACCAAGGTGAGTCAGGACGTTACAGGCATCGAGTATGCCAGTGTGCTCAAGAATGTATATGCACTCGCTTCGGGCATCTGCAACGGCATGAACTACGGCGACAACTTCCAGGCAGTGCTCATGAGCAATGCCATACAGGAGATGCAGCGCTTTCTCAATGCTGCCTGTCCCATCCCCCGCAACGTGTGTGACTCTGTCTATACGGGCGATCTGCTTGTTACGGGCTACAGCCAGTTCAGCCGCAACCGCATGTTCGGCACCATGATAGGCCGGGGCTACAGCGTTCAGAGTGCCCAGGCAGAGATGCGCATGATAGCCGAGGGCTACTTCGGTGCCAAGTGCATGCAGGAGATCAACCGTCCCATGAGGGTCAACATGCCCATCCTGGACGCTGTCTATAATATCCTCTATCGCCGTGTGAGCCCGTCCATCGAGATTGGCTTGCTCAGCGAGGCGTTCCGCTAAGGGGCGTCCAGTGGCTCGTAAGAGCCGTGTGACTGGCCGTGAGCCAGTCGGTAAGGTACATAAGTAAAGATTGTAATTCAGTTAAATACACATTTAATTATGATTAAGTTAGACATCAGCAAGACGCTGATTGCCCCCGAGGACGTTACTGCCTACGAGGGTGCTGTAGCTTCTGCTCAGCAGGCATTGGAGAATGCTACTTGTGAGGGCAACGGTTTTCTGGGTTGGTTACACCTTCCCAGCCAGATCACTCCTGAGTTCCTGGAGCAGTTGCAGTCATGTGCCAACACACTGCGTGAGCACTGCGACACTGTGGTAGTAGCAGGTATCGGAGGTTCTTATCTGGGTGCACGTGCTGTCATCGAGGCTCTGGGCAACAGTTTCCAGTGGCTGGTCAACAAGGGTGAGAACCCTAATATCCTCTTCGCAGGCAACAACATCGGCGAGGACTACCTGTATGAACTCACAGAGTACCTCAAGGACCGCAAGTTCGGAGTCATCAATATCAGCAAGAGTGGCACGACCACCGAGACTGCCTTGGCTTTCCGTCTGCTCAAGAAGCAGTGTGAGGAGCAGCGCGGAGTGGATGTTGCACGCAAGGTGATAGTGGCTGTGACCGACGCTCACAAGGGTGCCGCTCGCACTACAGCCGACCGCGAGGGCTACACCTCATTCATCATCCCCGACAATGTGGGTGGCCGCTTCAGCGTACTCACTCCCGTGGGATTGCTTCCCATTGCCGTTGCAGGCTTCGATATAGCAAGCCTCGTGCAGGGTGCTGCCGATATGGAACGTGCCACTGCAGCTGATGTTCCTTTCAGCCAGAACATAAGCGCCCAGTATGCAGCAGTGCGTAACGCACTCTACAACAAGGGCAAGAAGATAGAGATACTGGTTAATTTCCAGCCCAAGCTCCATTATATGAACGAGTGGTGGAAGCAGCTCTATGGCGAGTCAGAGGGTAAGGATCTCAAGGGTATCTTCCCTGCAGCTGTTGACTTCAGCACCGATCTCCACTCTATGGGCCAGTGGATTCAGGAGGGTGAGCGCACTATCTTCGAGACAGTAGTGAGCGTGGAGCAGCCCGAGCACAAGTTGCTCTTCCCCCATGATGACGAGAACCTGGACGGTCTCAACTTCCTGGAGGGCAAGCGTGTGGATGAAGTGAACAAGATGGCAGAGCTGGGTACTCAGCTTGCACATGTGGATGGCGGTGTACCCAATATCCGTGTGAGTGTACCTCGACTGGATGCCTACAACCTGGGTCAGCTCATCTACTTCTTCGAGAAGGCTTGTGGTATCAGCGGTCTGGTGCTGGGTGTGAATCCCTTTAACCAGCCTGGTGTGGAGGCTTATAAGAAGAACATGTTCGCTCTCTTGGGCAAGCCTGGTTACGAGAAGGAGACTGAGGCCATCAAGGAGCGTCTTCAGAAGTAAATCCTCACAGCATTGGATATTTCACAGAAACAGAAGGACGGCCAGGAGGCGAGGAACCTCAAGGCCGTTCTTTTTGATATGGACGGAGTCCTCTTCGACTCTATGCCCAACCACGTAAAGGCCTGGTGTGGGGCGGTAGAGCAGTTTGGTCTGCACATGACACCGCAAGAGGTCTATATGAATGAGGGCCGCACGGGCAGTGGCACAGTGGATATGCTGGCCATGCGCACTTGGGGCCGTAGGGCTACAGCAGAGGAGATAGAGGAAATCTATCGCGTGAAGAGCGCACTCTTCAACACTCTTCCCGAGGCAGCACCCATGCCTTACGCGCGCGTATTATTAGATAATGTACGCGCGCGAGGGCTTCGCATCGTCCTTGTGACGGGCAGCGGGCAGCGCAGCTTGCTCGAGCGGTTGGAACATGCTTTGCCTGGCTGCTTCCATGCAGACCTCATGGTCACCGCCTTCGACGTGCGTCACGGCAAGCCCAATCCCGAACCCTATCTCATCGGACTGGACAAGGCGGGTGTGAAGGCCAGTGAAGCAATGGTGGTGGAGAATGCTCCTCTGGGCGTGCAGGCTGGCCATGCGGCTGGTATCTACACGCTGGCTCTCAACACCGGCCCGCTTCCCGATGCTGTCCTGTGGGACTCTGGTGCCGACTGTGTGCTTCCCAGCATGCAAGCCTTTGCCGAACAGGCCGACCGCTTCTTGGCATAGTATCGTCCCTCACAATACACTCGTGGGCGGCATGCAGACATCTCTGTATGCCGCCCACGCTATTTTCCATCGTCTTTGGTAGGGCCTTTCGCCTTATGGTCAGTTGGCTCTGGATGATAAGCTTTTGCCCTAAGCCGCTGACCGATAGCCGATAAGTTGAGGCAAAAAAAACACTTGGCCTTAAATCTCTGACCTGTGAACTGTCTCTCTGACCGATAAAACGGAGTGGAAGTTCCCCGCTTTTATTCGTCGTCCATCAGGCTGTCGGCAGGATTCTCATTGATGGGCGTATTGTCCTGCTCGATGGTGAAACTGCCGTTGCGGCTGATTTTGATGAGGAACGGTTGCGACATATCGCTCTCGGGATAGCTCACGCAGGTGCCGAAGGTCAGTATTCCGTCGGCATAGCCAGAGCAACGGAAACCGTCAAACATGCCATGCTGTTTGAAGTCTTCGTTCAGCAGATGGCGGAAGTCATTCTTTGTAAACCAGCGGTGGAACAGGTTAGTTCCATCCTTTGTGATGGTCAGCTCGAAGATGTTATCCTTGAATTTCGTGCCGTACTGGTCGGTGACCACAGGCATTGAGTCGCATGGTTCGCGGTGGATGATGAACATCACCTTGCTGTCCCATGCCTTTATGCTGTCGTTGAAGTCGCAACTGGCCGTGCTGTGTGTCACTGTATCCTGCTCAGCCATAGGCAGCAGATCCAGTGTCTCCTTACTTTTGTTACCCTTGCATGCGGCCATTGCCACTGCTATGAGCGCCATCATCAGGATTTGTTTCTTTCTCATATCACTTCCTTTAGTGTGTTTTGACTGTTTATCTACTCACAAAGTTAGGAAAAAAAACAATCCCCACCAACACATTCACCCACAGAAGTCACACCTCCCGGCATGTTTTTCTTTGCCTCAAAAACCGCTGTAGGGTAGGTGGCAGGAGTCTTTTTCCAGCCAGGTAGAATAAAAAAGTCCTCGCTTTGAGCCGCTTCGCTGATATTTTCACTAACTTTGCAATACTTATGAAGAGAGCATTTATCTATCTGGCACTTGTTGTGCTTGTGGTGTTTGTGGCCATTGGCGGTTTCAGGGACTGTTCCCTCAAGCACATCACAAGCGGCCGTTCTGCCGACTCTGTTCGGGTCGATAGCGCGGATGCCGTGCTGCGCCTGCGTGCCCAGAGCCGTCTCTATACATCCGAATACCGCATACACAAGGTGGTGACGCATGACGACTTGATTCGGTTCCAGGGAAAGTTCTTCGGCTACTCCTATGAACAGACGTTTCACTTGGGTGACCGCAAGATAGCCATCCCCATAGATGTCACCTTCAAGGCTTATGTGGATTTCTCCTCCTTCTCTGAGCGGAATGTGGAGAAGCACGACTCCCTCATCCACATCACTTTGCCCGACCCGCGCGTCATCCTTACGTCCTCCAGTGTAGATCATGCCGGTGTGCGTCAGTACCTCAGTCTGCTGCGCAGCGGATACACCGACCGCGAGATGACAGAGCTTTCGGCGCAGGGAGTGGAGAGCATCATAGCAGGAATGGGACAGACAGATATAATAGAACGCGCGCGCGGGAGTGCCGCCCGCATCATCATACCCCTCATGGTGCAACTGGGCTATAAGCCCGACCACGTGGTGGTCACTTTCCGTAGCGGACTGGACCTCTCCGATCCTGCTACCTATTACGACAACGACCACTCTGTGGTGCGATGGGAAGGAGGTAAGCGATGAAGATCATCCAGCGTTTCCTTCTCCGGCTCTTGCTTCTGGCCTTGCTTGTGCTGGCAGTTATATTGGGTGTGCGCTATCTCACCACAGGCAAGGGCATCAAGTCGCTCTTCGGCTTCTCGGTAAGCCGTCCTCTGGTGGCACAACCGACTCCTATGCGCATCCAGGCCATACGCAGCATCGGTCAGTGGGAGTTCTTGAGTATTGATGATGAGGAGATTATAGATACCGTCCGTCGTCATTGGCTCTCTTCGGATGACCAGTTGGTGCGCATCTACAGGGGCACTCTCAGGCTGGGTGTTGATTTCCGTCAGTGCAGTCCCGACTGGGCTTTGGCCTATGGTGATACTGTCAAAGTGCGCCTGCCAGAGGTACGTCTGCTCGACAACCTCTTTATTGATGAGGCTCGCGTGCGCAGTTTCTACGAGAGTGGAAAATGGAATGCCGCCGACCGCAAGGCTATGCTTCGCCGTGCCGAACAAGCCATGCGCCGCCGCTGCCTCACTCCCGAGAACATGCAGTTGGCCAGGCAAACAGCCAAAGACCAGCTTCGCCACTTCTTCCTCTCCCTTGGTTTTGCCAATGTAGTCTTTGAGGGTGAAGAGGAAGAGCAGCAGCCCCCGGCTTCGCGGTAAGTTCTTTCCTTGCTCCTTCTGTGCTCGCCCAAGCCCGGATGCCCTTGCCGTATTTTAAGGTAAATCAAGAGGCTGTACAAGGGAAGCCACTTAGCCAGCATGGAGATGAAGGCTCCTTCGGCACTTCCTGTGCGTCTTCAAGTCTGGATAGAAGTTGTTCGTGACCGTCCAACCCAAGGCTGGACGGTGAATGAAGCAAGCTTACTTTGCAAAGTAATATATATTCTCTGACCGTCCAGCCTTGGGTTGGACGGTGGATGTATGCAGTGCACCCGTCCAGGAGGCAAAATGAATCCTGCACATAAGGCATCTTCTTTTCGCTTTCATATAAGGTTGCCCTCGCATTGTCAAGTATCTTAGGATAGTCTTTAAGGCTTTTTTGCTGCCATTTATCTTGACCTCTTTCCGTGAGGCAGTATGCTCGTTTCCAATCGGCGGCTTTTTGCGTCCGACGATCCATCTTGTTCCCTTCCTTTTGGCTGCGTACTGCCCAAAGAAGGCCTGCGCGCTGACTTTACCATCGCAACGCGCATGCTTTGCCATCGCAGCGCGCTGACTTTGCCATCGCAGCGTGCTGTGCCGGGCCATGCAGTATGATCCTCTTCGCTTTCTGCCTTTTCAGCCCTGCAGAGGCAGGACGCTTTTATTTTCCTCTCGCTCCGTTCCCCTCTCGCAGGAGCCTTCTTCCCTTCTACTTTTCGGTATTCTTGCCCTCCCTCCTATTCCACATTGGTTCAAATTCGCTGTGGTTTGCATCCCGCAGACAGGTATATTGCTCCTGTTTGGCCATCATTTTGGCATTTTCATCCCAGTAGGTTGTGTAAATTCCATGAGAGAACACCACTTTTGCCCTCAAAAGCCTCAATTAGGGGATGAAAAACGCCTTCTCTTGCAAGTTTTGTCCCCTATAAGTGCGTTTTGGAGCACTTCTTTCTTCCTCAAAGACGGGTGAAGAATCCTTTCTGGGCCTTTCGATGTGCGAAAAAGGGTGTTTCATTGATGTGTTTCATTCCTATGTTACAGCAAAAACAGCGCAATCGTCTTTTTTAGACATAAAGTTTTGTCAGAATAACAAAGAAACTGTCTTCAGCTCTTGTTTCACTGTCTTTTATGTTGCATAACACATTCTTCATGCCTCTAATACTGTTTCTCCACTGTTTCTACGTCCTTATTTGTCTGATTTAGACAGCTAAATTGTAAAAACTGCCATTATTTATGGATTGACAGGCTTTGCTTAATCCAAAAACAAAGTTTCATTCGTCCTCTTTAGAAACGTAGTCAAAATGACAATTTAATGCTATTTCACAATTTATTTAGTAAATATAACAAATTGCTGAAACAGCTATTGTTTTTGTTGTTTTTGTAGTCTAATTTTGCAAGCGGAATCGTAACACTGGCGAGTGTTGCTGGCAGGCAAACGAGAACAGAGGTACACAGGACGGACATGAATATACAACTATGTATATGAAGTATAAGGTGACTCTGAAGGCTGACGCTGATGCTGCCGTTGACTTCACTGACGGAACCTTCTACCGCTATGACCACAAGATCTACACTTCACTGCAGAGCATCATTAACAGTATTGGCTGTACCAACCCCTTTGGTGACATTGTGACTGTAGAGCAGTTGCTGCAGGAAAAGCTGCACAGAAATGAAAACGGAAGATGTGACGCTACAGAGCTCCAACTTTCTGAGTTCCGTGCCAAATTCCAGATTGAGGTCTTCCATCAGGGATTCTGCTACTACAATGTGTTCCCGTTGAGGCTCAGAACCAGAAGTTCCTTGGCTACTACACCACTCTGCGCAACACCATCTACAAGATTACTGTCAAGAATATCTTCAACGTAGGTGCTGATGTTCCCAACGGAAATCCCGATGGCAAGCAGCCTAACTACTACATGCAGGTATCTGTGGAGGTTAATCCTTGGGTGCTGAAGGCATACGAGATTGATCTGAAGTAAACCTTAATTGACTATATATTTCGCTTGCCGTCCCCTGGAGGCTGCTGTCTCCAGGGGGCAAGGCAAGCCCCTTGCCAACCACAGCTGGAGCATACAGGAGTATCTTGACCGCCAGGACCACTACACGCTCATGTTCTTCTTCGATGCCAACTACAACTTCTATGCCCGCATCAAGGTGAACGACTGGGTGGCGCATCTCTCCGACGTGGGACTCTGAGCCGTAATGGAGCAGTGGCAAAGCCAGCCAAATAACGAACATATACATAAACCCAATACAGACAACAGATGTTGCACATGCACATGACATACAAGACCATGCTGAAGGGAGCCGCCCGGATAGCCCTTTCATGCCTGACGCTGCTCGGCGCCATGCTACCTGTGGCGTGTGTCTATGAGCAGATACCCGAGGCTTATGATGAAGCCGACACCTACATCCACCTCAATCTCAATGCCACAACAGGACTTCACACCTTCACCATGAAGTTGCCTCGCATGACAGGCGGAGCACCCTTGAAGAAGATTGACCTCTATATCCTGGCCAATGCCGAGAGTGGTTCCAACCTGACCACACCAGCCGACAACCGTCAGCTCACACGACAGGCATTGCAGGAGAAGGTCGTTTCCAAGTTGTTCGGACTTAATACCCAAGGCGACCCACAGTGTGTGGTGGTGCCTGCCAGCGGACTTCCCATGAGCCGTATAGTGGAGGATATTCCCATTGAGGGATATGCGACCGAATTTGCTAGTCCTATTCCAGCCGGCCTGACAGATACCCGCAACTACACCGATTACGTGGCATATCCCGTGCGCAGGACTGGTAGCGTCAAGGCTGCAAGCATTCCCGAAGTGGAGAATCCCAGGTCGCTGGTGCGCGGGAGTGCCGAGGATGCCGAGGCATATATGGCCAGACTGGCCAATGCAGGCATGAGCAGCCATTACCTCACCTATCTGCGCGAGACCGACAAGGAGGTGCCCTGGATGCCATGAAGAGGGCTGCTGCCAAGATTCAGCTCGATCTGAATGCCGTAGTGGATGGCTACACCGTGGGAACACCCATGTTCCGCATGGTGAACTATAATACATCAACCCGTATTCTGGAGAAGGGTAGCGAAGGGCATGTCTCTGTGACAGAGATGGAACAGTATGTTGGAAACTCCAACAGTTTCAATGGAGAGGATGGACTCTATTGGAATCGATTTGTGGCCTATAGCTATTCCTTCTCCTGGGCTGGTGATATGGAGCAGCGTCCATGCATAATGGTGAAGCTGCCTCTGACCAAGAACGGTGAGAGCGCGACCAAGTATTTCTATTATCGCATACCTGTTCGCCCCACAGAGGAAACTGCTCTGGAGCGCAACCATATATATAAGGTAATAGCCAAGGTGACTTCTCTGGGTGCCAGTTCGGAGTTGCGTGCCGACATGGAAGCCAACATTCAGTACTGCGTGCTGCCGTGGACACAGCAGGAGGTAGATGTCAATGTGCCCGACCGCAAGTACCTCATGGTCACTCCCGACCTGGTGTTCATGCGCAACGTAGCCACTGACAACAGCATCAAGTTCTATGCTTCCTCGGCCTGCAAGGTGGAAATCAGCGAGGTGTATTATTATGACAAGAATAATAAAAAGAATGCCATCAGCAAGGGCAATGCCCAATATCCAACGGTTACGCTGACTGGAACCAACGAGGGACACATAGATATCAACTCAGCTATACCCACAAACCTCACGGTGAAGTATATCAAGCTGCGCATCTCATTGGCCAATGATGCCAATACATACAAGGAGGTGTTGGTGAAGCAGTATCCTATCGAGTATGCACAGGCCATCTTCGGATGGTATTCCTCACGAAATGAAGAGAACTGGATTGACTATCTGAGGGACAAGACAGAGCATAATACGAAGAAGACATATTCGGACTATGGCGGTTCTTATAGGGCCAAGATATATGTGCCGAAAACGTATGATGGGAACACAGAAATCAAATATCTGATAGATGAAGGTGTGTCTTCTGGTGGTTGGTGGCCCACGGAGAATCCTCCTTATACAGCCAAGGCATCGGGCACAAGCCAGAACAAGAACCCCAATATGTACGTGATACAGATTACCAGTACCAATGATGACAAATACGTGATAGGTCATCCCAAGATAGACTATAGCAATCCTAATAGTAATTCTTATGGCTCCAAAGACAATGTGGTTTCTCCTGCCTTTATGATAGCCTCACAGTTGGGAGCAGTGAAGTCAAGTGGCTTTAATGAGAAGACTGCCATCACTCATTGCAAGACCTACAGGGAGGTGGCCAAGGATGGTACGGTATATGACAATTGGCGTTTGCCTACCAATGCGGAAGTGCAGGTGATTTGTGATTATCAGTATGATTCCAATTCTCCAATTGATGAGGTGCTGGCAGGAAAGTATTATCGGACATTAAGTCAGGAGACTGTTCTTGCGAATAAAGATGCAAGTAACGGCAATTTTGTCCGCTGTGTCCGCGACATGGCAAAGGAAGAAGTAGATAAACTGGAGGAGAGCAAGAAGTGAGTGAAATGTCTAAGGTGGTTGCCGTAAATGGCAAGAACGCTCAAGCGATTAGTATAAACAAAGAGACAGAGCAGGCTTGTGAAGAAGTGCTATGCTCCTGGCTCCTACAATGTGACCATGCGCAATGTGCGTGCCAAGGCGTCTGGCTCTAAAGGAAAGTTCTATATGAAGGCCGATTACTTCGGCAAGGATGCTGGTACGGTGAACCAAGCCATCGAGATTCCGGTTACTTTCCGGTAGAACAAGAGAGAAATGATGTAACTTTGCCAGTGGATGGGCTGGCCGAAGTTGCCTCACATACTTTGTGAAGTCAGTTGAGATACTTGGCCGCGTCATCTAAGCAACCAGAGCAGGTATCCCGACTGGCTTTTTTCAGCCAATCGTGAGGTGCTCGGCGGCAAGTACATGTCTGTTGGAACAAGAGAGAGTAAAGATGAAGCATCATCTATACTGTGCGGGCCACTCCCACATTGATGCTCATCGGTAGAGGCGGACTGGTGGAGCTGAAGGACCCTGCTCCCGAACAGTTGCTCAGCCATTTGGAGCGGTAGGGTAGCCGCTTCTTCATAAGTGTCCCTTGCAGCCTCATGTTTTTGGCCAAAATCCCTCTTTGGCCACCTTTGCATTATGCTCACAGACCCTCAGAATTGTTCCTTTTTACTTATATAGTGCTCTGTGGCGAAAATTCACGCAAAAAAAGTGCCTTGTAGATTGCAGTTTCACTGGAAAGTGTTAACTTTGTCTTATATTCACAAACAAACTCAATAACGCGATGAAGAAACTTATGATTTTACTGGTTGCGGTGCTGATGGGTTCAGCAACTGCATCGGCTCAGATCACAAAGGGGCTGACATGGGCCGTAGAAGGTGGCATTGGCAGCGAGCTGGAGCTCGGTGTTCGTGCACAGTATGAGTTTAACAAATACTTGGCATGGGATGTGGCCAGCGTGAAGTATGCATTTGATTACGACGACGACTGCAATGCCCATGAGTGGGAGGTGACTACTGGTCTTCGTGGCTTCTCACCAACATTTGGCCCCAAGCTGCGTGCGTTTGCCGCTCTTGACCTGGGTTATGGCGGCATCAAGTATGCCGAGGACCATGTGGATGCCGTTCACTGCTTTGCTCTGGACTTCACCATCGGCCTGCAGGTATATAAAGGACTCTATCTGGGATATGGCTTCGGTGGCCTGTTCAACGATGGCAGTCACAAGGATCATCTGCTTCGTGTAGGCTGGATGTTCTGATAAGACAGGATGTTTCCTGCATTGAAACGAAAACTCCAAAATGTTTGTACTATAACGCATATTCATATGTGGGAAGAGGGGCAGCAAGTGATTGTAGCCCCTCTTTTACTTTTCCATAGTCCGCCTTCTGCTTTCCCATGGTGGTTTGTCTGCCTTTCCTTTTCCCCTTCATCCGCTTTCATTCCCCTTGTATTCGTATTCCTTCTTCGCTTCATTCTTCCCGTCACTCCCGCTCCAGCCCGAATGATTCCACCCCCTTCCGTATCAAGGATTAGAGCGCTGTGCCGTTTCTTGCCCTTTCCTGCTCACTTCAAAAACTGTGATTCATGGTTCTTTGTCTGGGCGGAGCGAAGTCAGGATTTGATGCGGGCTGATTCAAAAAATCCCTTTGTCCTGCTGTGGGAATGATGAAATTATCGTAACTTTGTCTTTACAAACGTTAAAGATGCATTAAGAATAAAGCTGTAGCCTTATGAATTTCCTTGAGCAAAAGATTATGGATGAGGGTACCATCAAGCCCGGAAACATCCTGAAGGTGGATAACTTCCTCAACCATCAGATCGACATCGACATTATGCGGCAGATCGCATACGAGTTCAAGCGCCGTTTCCGCGGCGAGCCTGTCACTAAGATTCTCACTATCGAGGCCAGTGGAATAGCCATCGGAGTGCTGCTGGGCGACCTCTACGACGTGCCTGTGGTGTTTGCCAAGAAGGGCGAAACGGCCAACTGCACCGATGACAAGTATATCTCCCATGCCTACAGCTTCACTCACAAACGTATGAACAACATCTTCGTGTCGCGTCCCTACCTCAATGCTGAGGATAAGGTGCTCATTGTGGATGACTTTCTGGCCGATGGACAGGCGGCTCTCTCCCTCATCGACATTGTGAAGCAGGCTGGTGCTTCGGTCACCGGAATAGGCATCGCCATAGAGAAGGGACAGCAGAAGGGTGGAGGCATCCTGCGCGAGGCGGGCTATCATCTGGAGAGCATAGCCATACTGGACGGTATGGACTATGAGACGCAGACCTTCCAGTTCCGTCCTCAGGAGCACAAGTGATATTTCCCCAACTGGAAAAAAATATTGCGCCAGGTGCAAAGCGGCGACCCAGTATGGGACGTGTGGCCAATGGCGCAGCTGTATAAACATCTCAACATTTCACACTTACTCCCATGAGTAACCTTTATTCTCTGGACGGTCGGGTGCCCCTTGGGCAGGCTGTCCCCTTCGGTCTGCAGCACGTGCTGGCCATGTTTGTGAGCAATGTGACTCCCATTATCATCCTGGCCAATGTGGCCGGACTGGAGCCGCAACTGAGTGCTGCACTGGTGCAAAATTGTATGGTGATAGCCGGCATAGGCACGCTGGTGCAGCTCTATCCCGTGTGGCGCATCGGTTCGCGTCTGCCCGTGGTGATGGGCATCAGTTTCACCTTCCTTAGCCTGGCAATCACCATTGCCACCACACAAGGTATGGGTTCGCTCATGGGTGCGGTGATAGTGGGCGGTCTGATAGAAGGAGTGCTGGGTCTGTGCGCCAAGTATTGGATGAAGCTCATCTCTCCTGTGGTGGCTGCAACGGTGGTGACTGCCATAGGCGTATCGCTGCTGCCCATCGGAGCCAATAGTTTTGCGGGCGGACAAGGAGCCTCCGATTTCGGTTCTGCCGAGAACTGGATAGTGGGCAGCGTCACTCTGCTGGTATGCCTGGTGTGCCAGGTGCTGGCCCGTGGTTTCCTGCGCTCGCTCTCGGTGCTGGTGGGACTGGTGGTAGGATACGTACTGGCTTGCTTTATGGGCATGGTGCATTTCGAGGGTATCCATGATGTGGGCATTGTGGCATTGCCCCGGTTGTTGCCCTTCAAGCCAGAATTCCACTTGGGTACTATACTCTCTGTGGTGGCCATCTATCTGGTGTCGGCCACAGAAACCATAGGTGATACCACCGCCTTATGCTCGAGCGCAGTGGGCCGTGACGTGAAGCCACGTGAGCTGCAAGGTTCTATCGCGTGCGACGGATTCGTCAGCACAGTGGTAGGATGCTTCGGCTGCACGCCCATCACCTCGTTCAGTCAGAATGTGGGACTGGCTGCCATGTCGGGTGTGGTGAACCGCTTCACCATTGCCACCGGCGCTGTCATCATGATTCTGGGCGGCATCTTCCCCGCCGTAGGCTTCGTGCTCACCACCATCCCGCAGGCTGTGTTGGGCGGTTGCACCATCATGATGTTCGGCAGTATCCTCTTTGCAGGCATCAACATGGTGGCCCGTTGTGGCAACAGCCAGCGCAACCTGGTCATCGTAGCCACCTCGCTCAGCGTGGGTCTGGGCTTTACCGCCAGCAGCGAGATGTTCAACATCTTCCCCAGCATCGTGCGCACCGTATTTGCCGACAACTGTGTGGCTGTCATCTTCCTGCTTGCCTTGCTGCTCAATCTGCTGCTGCCCAAGGAGGAGGAGCACAAGGTGCAGTAACTGTAAATCGACTGTGATGAAATGAGAAACATGCTGGCGCGGGGCGAGGGACACAACCTTTGCTGCCGCGCTGCACTGTTTTCTGTGGAGGAGAAGAAGCCTCCCAGCGTATGTTTGGGCGGGTGAACAGGCTCCCCTTGCGCGCTTTTCGGGCTGGACCAAAGTTTTTGCCCTGAAAATACAGCACGCAGCGATGCCCAACGCAGCACGCTGCACCGGCCGTCGCAGCACGCTGCGTTGCCACATGCAGCGCACAGCATCTCTCAGCCTGCTGTGGAGCATGATGGCAGATGGCGGCAAGGCAGCTCTGCAGCTGCCGCATGTGAGAAGTGCAGGATGGGTAAGGTGGGTGCTAAGAAAGCGCCTTCCGCCTGTCACGCAGGATTGCGGAAAAGGCAGAGGTGTGTGGTGGTATCAGATGAGACGTATGCTTGGCAGGCACAAAACATCTGCCTGGTGAGGGTTCACCAAGCCGCTGTGCAGCTTCATGGAAAAGGTCTGCTTGTCAGGCTCTGCGCCCATGAGACTATCCGGCAGAAGGCTTCCCGGGGGAATCGGACTCCTCCTCGGGCGGTTCGGGAAACTCCTTGTCGCCTCCTCCTATCTCCTCTTGCCAGGGATACAGTGTGGTAGTCTCGCCACTCTGGTCGTCTTTGCGGGTCCAATAACTTGCCATGTCTCTTCCTCCCTATATATTATAATGTATGGGGCAAAGTTAGGGAAAAAGGCGCAAACAGACTTGAACCAATTGAATAAAAACTATACTAATGATGAAGGAACAGGAAAGGGTAGTCTTTGTAGATTACGTGCGTGTGGTGGCTCCGCTGCTGGTGATGCTGGTGCACGCAAGTGAGAATTTCTATGCGGCCGATGCCTCGGGGCTGGCCGGCAGTGTGTCGGAGCTTGCCTGCGAGAGCAACCGCTTCTGGGTAGCATTCTGGGACGGTGGCGTTTCGCGCTATTGTGTGCCCCTCTTTATGATGATATCTGCCTATCTGCTGGTGCCTATGCGGGCTGGGCAGACTATGGAGTCGTTCTACAAGAGGCGCTTCAAGCACATCCTGCCTCCCTTCATCGTGTTCCTCCTGGCCTATTCGCTGCTGCCCCTATTGTGGGGCGCTATGACGTGGGAGCAGTCGCTGGCCGACCTGATGACCATTCCCTGGAACTTCACATCCATGAGCGGCATCCTGTGGTTCATGTATCCTCTCATCAGCCTCTACCTTATCATTCCTGTGGTGTCGCCGTGGCTGGAGCGCAGCCGGCCGCGTGAGGAACTCATTTTCATCGGTCTCTTCGCCGTGAGCACCTGCATGCCTTGGCTGCACCGCTACGTGAGCGCGGAGCTGTGGGGCGAATGCTTCTGGAACCACTACCACATGCTGTGGTACTGCTCGGGCTTTATAGGCTATCTGGTACTGGCGCACTACATACGTGTGCACCTGACCTGGTCGCGCAGGAAGCGTGCATGGGTGGGACTGGTGAGCCTGCTTGTGGGCAGTGTGTTCACTGGTTGGGCGTTCTGGTGGAAGGGCGTTCCCGGTGAGGTCATCAACACTCCCGACCTGGAGTGGGCGTGGGAGTTCTGCATGCCCAATGTGCTTGTGAGCACCTTCGGAGCCTTCCTGCTCTTCACCTGCATCCGCCAGGAGCGTGCTCCGAAGTGGATTGTGCAGGTGAGCCGGATGTCCTATGGCATGTATCTCATGCACATGCTGTTCCTGGCTCCAATAGCCTCGTATATAGTAAACGGAGACCAGGCTAATCCCCTGATCCCCGTTGGGTTGGCCATCCCAGTGATAGCCGTACTGACTTACATCTGCTGTGCGCTGACCTCAAAGCTCATTTCGCTCCTGCCAGGCAGCAGGTGGATTATCGGTTGTTGAGCCTCTTCTGCCCGTCTTCAATGTAGATTTCGCCCGGCTGCGGCTGCCCGATGAGCTGTCCGCCCAGGCTATAGATTCCCTCATGAGAGCGCATGCCACCCTGGTGGTGTGCGCTTTCTGCATCGGGTGAAGCGATGCCCGTACCCAGCTGGCCCTTCTTGAACTTCTCCATGAAGCACTTCATCCAGTAGCCGCCAAGCACCGAGCGTGCACGGAACATCCACATGTTGCCGCTGTCGGAGCGGTGGTTGTCGCTCACGGGAACACGTGAGGTGGTCTCGTTGATGTACTTCCAGATGGGGTTGGAGAGCTGGAGGAAGGACAACTGACTGGGTGCCATGGCGGCAGTCCACATTACCCAGTCGCTCTTGCAGCCAGCTCCGCGGCTGTCGAGGGGCAGTCCGTAGGCATTTACCTTGCTGCGGTAGAAGGTGAGTTCGCGCGTGCGCACTTCCTCAAAGAGCCCCCAATCCCATATCTGATCCCATATGAGGTTGTACTTGGTGCTCCATGTGTTGCCCGCCGCACCGAAGTTGAGCAGATAATGCGCTCCGCCCACTGTGGTGTAGGCATGCTGCTTCCAGTAGGCGGCCATCTCCTCGGCTTTCTGCTTGTACTCGGCAGCCACTTCCTCCAGGCCCAGCTTGGAGGCCAGCATGGCATAGCTTCTCACACCCAGACAGGCTTTGACGGCCAGATTGGCATTGCGTTCCGAGGTGCCCATGAAGTCGTCGGTACAGAGCTGGTTCACGGGATCCTTGCCGTGGGAATAGAGGTAGTCGGTCCATCGGGTGAGTATCTTCCAGTACTTCCTGACGTAGTCCAGATCACCGTCAAGGTGCGTGATGAGGGTGATGAGCGTGAGCATGTTGCCCGCCTCCTCCACTGGCATTCCGTCGCCATAGGTTTGTCCGTTGGCATGGGGATAGGCTCCCAGATCGTGGGCAGCCCAGTCCTTGTTCCATCGTCCCGTATATGCATATTGCAGTATGGGCGTTATCATCGCCTTGGCCAGCGTGGGTGAGTAGATCCAGAAGAGCGGTTGGGAGGGGTAGGTGACGTCGAGCGTGTTGATGAATCCGCCGGAGTCATTCTCACGCGACATGTATAAGAGGTTGCCCTCAGAGTCGCTCACCAGTTTGTGCGCAGCGCACACCTGGCGATACACAGCACAGCATATTTCGGCATACTTCTCGCCACCAGTGCTGTAGGCATCGTCATACACCTGCTCGTCCACCTGTCTGCAGCGTTCCATGATGCTGGCATACTGGCTGTGCAGGTCGGCGATGCGCTCGGTGATGGACACCTTGCCGTCCTGTGTCCAGTAGGCTTTGCGGTCATTGCCAAAGAAGCGGATGGAGGCCACATCATCGTAAGAGAGCGAGATGAAAGAGCCTGCGGGCTGTGTGCCCACCTGTCCCAGCGAGTCGCTGAAGGCGATGGAGTGGTAGGGAGAGCCTTTGTCCTGGCGCGGGCTGCGAGCCTCCTGAAGCTGTCCCTGAGTGAGGAACTGGCTCATGGCTTGGGCATGGGTGACGATGCTGAGCGTCTTGCCTGGCTGGGCAGGTGCACTCACATAGTAATAGCCCCAGTCTATCAGTTCGCCTGTATGCGCCAGAGGTTTCTGGCTGGCGTTGCCGGCACGCACCACATTTAGCCCTGGGCAGACTGATGTACCCATGAAGCGCGTCTGAGCCGTCTGCCCGCTGTTGCTCAGCGACATGGCTGCTGAAGTCTCCACGAGCAGGCTCACCTCGTGTGGCTGTCCGTCGTTGCTTCTGGCCTGATAGGACAGGTAGGTGAGAGGAGTGGTGAAGAGCTGCAGGTCATCCATTACGAGCGGGGTGGTGAAGACCACATCGAGGTCAATGGCTCCGCATGTGAAGGTATAATAGGTGCTGGTGGGCATCACCACACACGACTTCTGGGTGGCTGTAGGGAAATTGTCCTTGGCCAGTCCGAAATCGATGTAGGCGCCGCCGGCATTGTTCTTGCAGTGGGCGGCTATCACGTTGGTGCCTTCGTGCAGCAGGCTGCGATTGACCTTCACGCTCTGTCCGCTCACATCCCAAGTGTATCCCGTGGAGAGTACCTGCTGGCCGTTGACGTAAAGTTCAAAGGTGTCATCGTGCTTGTAGGTGGCATAGTAGTCGGCTGTAGCGTCTATCTCGGAGAGAGTCACTGTGCGACGAACCCAGATGTCGGCTCCTTCGCCTTGCCATTTGGTGCCGATGTTGGAGTAGTTGTCGTCGCCTCCTCCCCATGCGGCCTTGCCTTCGAGCCATGATGAATCGTCGAAGTCGGGCTTGGTCCATGCATTGCCCGAGGGTGCAGAGGTAGTATAGCGGCCAGTCCATACCTTTTCGTCGGCCATGGGCGCCAGCGTCTCCAGCGTGATGCCCATGAATCTGTAGGCCTGTCCATCCACGCGCACCACACCGTTGAGCGGTTTGGGCGTGTTGTGCCAGTGTGTGGGCGACCCCTGATAAAGCTTGTCATAGGGGCTCCAGATGCTGAAGTAGGGGTCAACGCTCACCAGCGGAACCGATGGCAAGCGCAATGCGTTGGTTCTGGCAGGCGAGAAGAGGTCGGCTCCCAAAACCGTGGAACTGAGGCTCAGGAGCAGACACAGCGTGCCGGCAGCTGACAGGTAATTCCTTTTCATAGGTTTGTTTTTGTTTGTTGATGAATATGGTAGATCGTATTGTGCGTGTTCCTCAGGGGAACTCTTACTTGGTCAGTGCGTCGATGATTTGCGTGGGTCGGCCGTTGCTGAGGAATGCCCCTTGCGTGTAGCCCCGCCAGCCCTCGTAGGCTTCGGGCTCGTGGTAGATGACTCCTCGGCATGTGGTGTTGGCGCGGGCTTCCTTCACCAGCTGCCGCATGTGCATGCTGCCCGCTGTCTCTTGGCTTACGGGCACCCCGCATTCCACTATCATGCAGTGCTTCTTGTACTTGTTGAAGAGCATGTCGATGGTTTGCATGGTGTAGGCAATGGCATCGTTCTCGTTTTCTATGCCGTAGGAGATGGCGGTGTTGAGCAGTTGGAAGGAAGAGCCGACCGACTGCGTGGGGTAGAGCGCCAGTCCTATTTGGTCATAATCTGTGGTGCGCAGCCCGTCGAGGGCGGCACATAGCGACGGCTGATGCAGTGGGTTGCCGGCTGCCACGATGATCTGTGCTTTGGGGCAGATGGTTCTGGCAGACCTGCATGCGCTGCTCACCAGGGTGGCATATTGGGTGGGATAGCGGGTGAGGTAGCCTGCGGGCCAGAGCAGACCGTTGTCCAGCTGGTTGCCTATCTGTATCCAGCGCGGTTCGATACCTTCCTCTGTGAGGGCCTGCAGCACGCTGGCTGTGTGTGAGCGAACGTCCTCGGCCAGCATCTCCATGCTATGGTCCTGCCATTCCTGCGGTGTGCGTTGCAGGCTCGACGAGGCTATTGTGTCGCTGAAATGCAGGCTTACCAGGAGGTCGAGGCCAAGTTGGTGGACACGTCTGGCCTTGCGCAAAACATCATCCATAGCGCAATAGCCGTCACGGGGATTCACCAGCACACGCAGAGCAATGGCGTTCAGCCCCAGATCCTGCATGACTGCCGGACAGTCCATCGGCTCCCGATGGTTCCACGAATAGAACTTCTTGCCCTCATCCTCCATCTGTGAGTACCAACTGATGTCTGCTCCGCGGGCAAAGTCCTCGGGTTTCACTTCGGGCAGAGTGTCCTTGCCCGTGGTGTCGGGCACCAGTGTACTGTCGCCAGGAGTGGGAGCAGGAGGAGTAGGTGGCATGATGGGGTCGTTCCCGCCACAGGATGCTATGGTCAGGAAGAGCAGCAGCAGGGGGATGATGAGTCGTGTCTTCATTCTATGGATTTGCCTTGTGGTGTCAGGCGGATGCCTGTGTCGGATATCTCTATAAGCCGCTGGCGGTAGAGGTCGCCCACGGCTTTCTTGAACACTTTCTTGCTTACGCCGAACAGTGCATAAATCTCCTCGGCCGGACTCTTGTCGCCGAGAGGAGTCTGCCCGCCGTTCATCTGCAGATGCCGAAGCAGTTGCGCGCTGAAGTCCTCCACACCGCGCTGGCCCGGGCACTGCAGCGAAAGGTCCAGTTTACCATCGGGCCTGACCTGGCTGATGTAGCCTTTCACACGGTCGCCAGTGCGCAGAGTGCGAAACATTTGCGTGTCGTAGAGCAGTCCGCCATAGCGTCCATCCACAATGGCTTTCAGCCCCAGGTCGGTCTTCTGCCAGATGAGCAGTTCCACCTGGTCGCCTGTGCGATAGGGCGGAAAGTCCTGTGAGAGGAAATGCTCCACTTTGGCGCTTGCCATGATGCGGTATGTTTCGGGGTCGAGATGCACATGCACGATGTAGCTGTGCCCCTTCATCATCTTCATCTTCTGCTCTCTGAAAGGCACGAAGAGGTCCTTCAGCGGCCCCCAGTGCAGGAAAGCACCGAAGTTGTTGACCCATGCTACCTCCAGATAAGCAAAGTCGCCCACCTGGGCCAGCGGCATGTGTGTGGTGGCCACAATGCGCTCCTGGGTGTCGAGATAGAGGAAGACTTCAAGCGGTTCGCCTATATGCACGTCGATGTCGGGGCGTATCTCGCCATTGGGCAAGAGCACTTCGCCATATTGTTCACCGCCGTCCAGATAGAATCCGAACTCCACTTGCCTGTTCACCTTGAGCTGGCATGTGCGTCCTATCTGCAGTTCGTCTTTATCTCTCATATCTGTTCCTCCGTTTGTGTCTGTGTGGTTGATGGTTCTGTGATGTAGCCGTCCAGCATGTGTATGGTGCGGTCGGTCTGGCTGGCCAGCGCCTCGTCGTGTGTCACGATGACGAATGTCTGGCCCATACGGTCGCGCAAGTCAAAGAAGAGACGGTGCAGTTCTTCCTTGTTGTGAGTGTCGAGCGAACCGCTTGGCTCGTCGGCAAACACCACGGCGGGATGGTTTACCAGAGCCCGTGCAACAGCTACGCGCTGCTTCTCTCCGCCCGAGAGCTGGTTGGGTTTGTGCTCTGCGCGGTCGGCCAGACCCATGAAGTCGAGCAGTTCCTGTGCTCTCTGTCGTGCCTCCTTCTTGCTTGTTCCGCCTATCAGAGCCGGTATCATCACGTTTTCGAGCGCGGTGAATTCGGGCAGCAATTGGTGAAACTGGAACACGAAACCGATGTTCTTGTTGCGGAAGTGTGCAATCTTGGTGGCCGAGAGGCGGCTTACGTTCTCCCCGTCAATAATCACTTCACCCTCATCCGGGCGGTCGAGTGTACCCATGATTTGCAGCAGGGTGGTCTTTCCTGCACCGCTTGGTCCCACAATGGCCACCACTTCGCCCCGGTTCACTTGCAGGTCGATGCCTCGCAGCACCTGCAACGAACCGAAGCTCTTGGTGATTCCGTGTAGCTGTATCATGCTGTCTGTCTGCATGCTTATTGTTCTTTGTATATTCAGTCAAACATGTTCTTTTGTTGGAGGATAACTCTCAGGCAAACTTCCGGGCTAGTCTGCTTCCTGCCTCTTCCGCTCTGCCCAATAACCTCCGTTGTGCTACCTGGCCGAATCCACAGTGGTTGTCCTCTTCCATAAAGCCTCTGACCTCCGTTTCCCAGTCGGCAACCCAGGCAAAGCCACGGCGGCAGTCGGCTTTCGGAAAACCTCTGACCCACGATTTCCAACCAGTAAACCGGCCGAAGCTGCTGCGCTATTGTCCTATGGGCACCAGTCCTTTGTGGTCTTCCCAGCGGAACAGTTTGGCTTCGCAATACTGTCGTCCTGTGGCCTTGTCGCGTCCGCCCATTGAGACGTAGAAGCGTCCGTCGCCCAGAGAAGTCAGTCCCGTGTTGCCCCATTTGAAGTTCCAGCCCCAAGTGCCGTGCTTTGTATCCTGCTCGCCTTGCTGCAGGAGCGGCATCACCAGTCCGCTGGTCTTGGGCTCCACACCGCGAAGCACCTCCTTGACAGGCTTCTGCTTTCCATCCACCACGAAGAGGCCGAAGTTCTTCCAGTCGGGTTTCTTGCCGGTATAAACGGCAGCCAGCATATTGCCCGTGTGGCTGTCGTAGCACAGGTTCTGCACTCCCCAACTGGTGTTGCCCGTATATATATAATAGGTATAGGCAGGATTCTGTGGTCCGCTTTGGTGTAGGTTCTGTGCGCTGAGCGGCTGCTCGTACTTCTTGAGCTTCTTCACATCGTAGCAGAGCAGCACCTGATAGTCGTTGTCAGTGCGGTCGTTTTCCGAGTAGATGCCGTAGGCCACATAGAGCATATTGCGTCCGCCTTTCTTTCCCCAGCGGGGTGCCAGCGTGAGTCCATCCACTCCTGAGCATCCGAAACGGTGCTCCACGGTGCGGCCCAGATTGGTGACCTTGGCCTCGTAGTCCCTCACAGCGGGATGCAGATATACGCTGGTCATCACTTCTGCGGCACTCATGTGCTCGCGGTTGATGCGTGCTACATCGAAGATGGCCACGTAGAAACCCGTCTTGTCGTCGTTCTCTACGCCGCCCAGACCCTTCATGATGCCTTTTCCGATGGCATCATGCTTATATTCCAGGCTGCCGTAGAGACGGCCGTCGTCGGGATTGAGCGAGATGCAACCCAGGTGTCCGGTGAGTCCCTCCACGCTGCCCAGCACACGTCCCTGCATATCCACCTTGACCAGACTGGTGGTGAAGGACATGTACATGCAGTTGCGCTCATGGTCGTAGGCTATTCCCTGCACGTGGAATTTGTCCTGCAGGCCGGTCTTCACCGTGGTGGGAAGGTTCTGTGCATGTGTTACTATGGTGCATGGGATGATGGCTCCCAGTGCCATCCAGAGTGTGGCCAAAGCCGAAAGTCTCAGTTTGTTCATTGAATAAAGAATTGTTTGAGCCAGCTCTTGAGCGTACGTGTACGGCGGGTGACAGCAGAGCCGTTGGGTGAGAATACATATACGGAGTCCTGCGGGTCGCCCCACTGGTCGGGGTACAGCAGCATGATGCTGGTATGATTAAAGTATTTGTGAATCTTGTGAGGCAGGTTGTCAAACTCGGGCCTGTAGGATATGAAGCCCGGGCGAGCCGTCACCACGACGAGCATGGTGCTCTTGCCAGTCTCGTGTTGCAGCTTGAGCCAGTCCTTCCACTGGTTCATCTCTATGTATTCAGTGCGCAGGCTGGCATGCTTGTTCTGCATGTAGCCGCGAACGTAGGGCAGGGTGGAAGCATGGGCATGGAAGACGAGATGGCAGTCCAGCTGCTCGCCTATGCGGCATACATGCTCTAGCCACTTGTAGAATCCCACCTCGTATTCGGCCTTTTGCGGGATGGCCACCAGCACACGGCTCAGTGTGCCGGGTGGAACAATGCCCCGTACGGCCATCACCTCGCGGTGTGAACCACTCAGGATATTGTCTATCACCGGGCCCAGTGACGACTTGGACATGCCGGTGGTGCGGTCTGTCAGACACACCATCACCTCGCCGCAGTCATATTCCTTGATGGTATGCAGTATGCCTCCAGCAATGTTCGTGCTCATGCGGTTGAGCGTAGCCATGCGCACATTGGCTGCTGCGGCTATCCTCTGAGCGGCATCCAGCAACCGCTGTCCGCGCCTGTGGCGGTCCACCCCATCGTTGTTGTCGGCATCGTATGCCACCGAGAGTCCCATCAGACTGTCGGGTATGTAGGGGTTGCGAATGAGGATGGCCAACTGGGTCATCACGCTCACCGTATTCTCCTGACTATATGTCACCAGGCACTTGCCGTGGTAGGAGCCTTGGTTCTCGTCGGGTGTAGTGTCGGTGAGCGCCAGTGCGCGGGCTCCCCTGCTGGTGGCCAGACTGCTCACGATGCAGCTGCACAGGATGAGCAGCATGGTAGCGTTGAGCATCTCTTCGCTCATCAGACCCACATGCGGGTTGATGCCTATCATCACGATGGCCAGTGCGCCAGCCGCGTGGGCGTTGGTCAGACCGAACATCAGCCACATCCCATTGCGGTCGTAACCGCTTTGCCAGGCCATCACAGCCGATGCTATCCATTTGGTCAACATACCCGTTATTACCAACAGGACCATTGGCCAAAGGCTTTCGGGGGTTTGTGTGAATGACTGCACGTTGATGATCATGCCCACGCCTATGAGGAAGTAGGGGATGAAAAGGGCGTTGCCCACAAACTCCAGATGGCTCATAAGCGGACTGGTGCGCGGTATGAGGCGGTTGATGACCAGTCCCGCGAGGAATGCACCCAGCAGTCCCTCAAGTCCTGCCAGCTTGGCCAGCGCAGCGCTGAGGAATACCAGGGTCAGGATAAAGATGTACTGCATCACTCCATCGTCGAAGCGACGGAGAAACCAGCGTCCCAGCCGGGGGAAGACTATCAGCACAAATGCCACGTAGAGCGCACATTTCAAGGGGAAAAGACTCCATGTGAGCACCGAAGAACCAGGTTCCAGAAAACCCTCCACAAGGGCGACTATGAGCAGGGCTGCAAATGTGGTGAACGCCGTGGCGACCACACTGATGACCACCACGCTGTTGCGGCTCATGCCGTATCGGCTCACGATGGGGTAGCTCACCAGTGTGTGCGACGATAAGATGCAGGCCATGAGCACGCTGGTGAGTATGCTGTAATGAAGCAGATAATGGCATGTGCACCAACCCAGAACGAAGGGGATGATGAAACTCAGCACTCCGAATTTCAATCCCTTGCGCCCGTATTGTGCCACGCTGCCCATATCGAGCTCCAGGGCAGCCAGGAACATGATGTAGTAGATGCCTACCTGACCGAAAATCTCAAACGAACTGTCGCGCCTGAGAAGGTTGAAACCATGCTCGCCCACCAGCACGCCTGCCAGAATCAAACCTATTATGTGGGGTATGCGCAGCCGCCTGAGCAGCAGAGGTGCAAGCAGGATGATGCCCAGAACCACGAAGAATATCCATGTGGGGTCCGTGATTAGAGCATGCGCTGGAGCGAGTGTCGCAAGTGTGGTTAGCATGTTGTGGGCTGTCCTGTAATTGAATTATTACACAAAGATACGCTCTTTTGACGAATTGTGCTGCCTTATGCTGCCATTATTGTGAAGAATTGAGTAATTTTGCGCTGGCAAATCAATTAGTCGAATAAATACATGAGAGTAGCAATTGTAGGTGCCAGCGGTGCCGTGGGACAGGAGTTCCTGAGAGTGTTGGAGGAGAGAAACTTCCCCGCCGAAGAGTTGTTGTTGTTTGGCAGCCAGCGCAGTGCTGGAGCCAAGTACATGTTTCGTGGCAAGGAATTGGAGGTGAAACTCCTGCAGCATAATGATGATTTCAAGGGTGTGGATATTGCTTTCACCAGTGCCGGTGCAGGCGTGAGCCGTGAGTTTGCCGACACTATCACCAAGCATGGAGCGGTGATGATAGACAACTCCTCGGCATTCCGTATGGACGAGGATGTGCCCTTGGTGGTGCCCGAATGCAACGCCGAGGATGCGCTCAACCGTCCTCGCGGCATCATTGCAAACCCCAACTGCACCACTATCATGATGGTGGTGGCACTGCAGTGTCTGGAGCGCCTGAGCCATATCAAGCGTCTCCACGTGGCCTCTTATCAGGCTGCCAGCGGTGCCGGAGCCGCAGCCATGGCCGAACTGGAGCAGCAGTACCGTGAGGTGCTCGACGGCAAACCTGTGACCGTAGAGAAGTTCGCCTACCAGCTGGCATACAATGTCATCCCCCAGATAGACGTGTTCACCGACAACGGCTACACCAAGGAGGAGATGAAGATGTTCAATGAGACACGTAAGATCATGCACACCGATGCGCAGTGCTCGGCCATGTGTGTGCGTGTGCCAAGCCTCCGCAGCCACTCCGAAGCCATATGGGCCGAGACAGAGGAGCCTGTTTCTCCCGAAGCCTTCGCGCAGTCTATCAAGGAGGGCAAGGGTGTGCAGCTCATGGACGATCCCGCCAACAAGGTGTATCCTATGCCCCTCTTCCTGGCCGGCAAGGATGATGTGTATGTGGGTCGCATCCGCAAGGACCTGGCCAACGAGAACGGCATCACCTTCTGGCTCGTGGGCGACCAGATCAAGAAGGGCGCTGCGCTCAATGCCGTGCAGATAGCCGAATACCTCATCGAGGTGGACAACGTGAAGTGACCCTTCGTGCTGCAGGTCAGTCCTGCTTATCCTTGCACTGATATACCGATGCTCCCACCCAGGCGAGCATGATGGCAGCTACAAGCGGCGATATGCCTCCGAACACAATCATGGAGGCTATTGCCGCTTGTGCGTTAGCCAGTTTGATGGCCTTGATGGCGCTCACCTTCTTGCCCAGGATGGCGCTGAATAGCTCTGCCATAGCCAGCACAATCTTCGACTCCAATACCATCTGTCTCAGTGTGCGCTGCTGCACGTTCTTCTTGCTGATGTAGAGAGATTCAGTTTTCATAACGTTTCCTTTCTTTAGGGTTTGTAATGCTGTTTTCTTTGTTTCACGTTGCAAAGTTAGATATATGCTGTGTCATATTCCGACACAATACTCTTGTGGGTGTTAATATATGCTAATTCACTGTTAATTGAAGTTAATTGCAGGCGTTCTCCCGCAGCATTTCTTGGGTCGTGCTACCGCAATATCCTTATCCTTGTACCAATCTCCGTTCGCAGGCGCGCGCGTATATATATAAGGAACAGGTGGCTTGCTGGTCATTTCACGGGGCTGAAAGTTGGTATGCGGGCAGTATTGGCTTGTCAGATGAAAAGTATCTTCCGTAGGCCGAGGTGCGAATGTATGGGTTGCTCTTTTGTGTTGCTCGCCTATCAGCTGCACGCTTTTCCGTTCGGTGAAATGCGTTGCGCCTGCAGTTGATAATCGTTGCATCGGCAGTTGTAAACTGTTTCTTTGGCAGTTGGCAATCGTTGCATCGGCAGATTGAAAGTGTTTTTTTTGCTGCAGAACCCTTCTGCTCCGACAGTCGGGAGTCGGTGCATGGGTTGTTTGAGATGGTTGTGCCGGAAGTTGAACTGCAGTGAGTCTGCTGTTGGAAATACTATGTGTCAGCTGCTGGAAATCGACGTGTCGTTTGCCTCAGTGCGTTGCATTGTTCACCGCAGCGCGTTGCATCGATCATCGCAGCGCGTTGCGTTGGTCATCGCAGCGCTCTGCGTTTATGACAAGAACTTTCTGCTTCTTTCATCCTCTTCGTCTCTTGGGGTAAGTTCACTTCTCCCTCTTCTCTTCGTCAATACGCTCTTGGGCTGTAATCGCTTCGTTCTCATATCCTCGCCAATACGATTTCAGACTATGCTCGCCTTGTTCTCATGTCCTTGCCAATATGCTCTTGGGCTGTATTGGTCTTGCTCGCATGTTCTCGCTAATACGGTCTTTGAAAATGTTCACCTCGCCCCATGTCCTCATCAGCATGCAATAGGGTAGTGTTCACCATGCTGGCTTGTCCTCCTCAAAAAGCTGCCGAGTCTATGGAAACATCAAGGGGCGGCTGCCTTGGATTGGCAACCGCCCCTTGGGGATGAGTTGTATGGATTGTGCTTATTGCTTGAAGCGGCTGTAGATGACCTGCATCTTGATGGGTGTGTTGGCTCCCCCTTGCAGTCGGATGCTGTTCATGCTCATGTCGTGGGTCACACTCACCTGGTGTGTCTCGCCGTAGGTGTCGGTGGCGGTGCTTATGTTCACGGGGATGAGCACCACCTTGTTCCAGTCGGGATGCTTCTGCTCCCACTCCTGCTCCGTCAGGTTCTCGGCCTTCATGCCTGCCAGCTTCTCCTTTCTGCACAGGCTGATGAGCCGGCAGATATTGTTGAAGGTGTAGGTGTTGTACGTACTGCTGTACGAGGTGGTGTAGGACGTCTTGGAGTCAGCCACGCTTCTCTTCTTGAAGAACGAGGTGGCGTCGGCCTTTCTGACCAGCAGGAGCGACTGTGGGATGCCGAGCGACTGTGTAGAGGGCTTCGTATTGTTCAGTCGTGTAAAGGTCAGCTGTGCACGGCTCACGCTGTCGGTCTCGTGATTCTGGTAAATCTCGTTGATGGGCAGTTGCGCCACCGTCATGATGCCTGCGGGCGTCTTCAGGTAGGTGCAGTCGTCCTCTTCCACCAGGCTCTGCATGTCGTCGTTGCTGAACCGGGTGCTCTGTATCACCTCGGGGGTGGCTGCAAAGCGTGCCAGTGCGCTGCAGGTGGAGTCACGCTTCACCTTGTCGTAGAAGTTGAAGTAGATGTTCAGGGTGCTTACATCCACGCTGAGCATACTGCCGTTGCCGCTGCGGATCTTGAACAGGAAGCCTGGGCATACCTTGCGTATGAAGGTGTAGGAGTCCTTGAAGTATTCCGGGTGGTCATAGTAAGCCCTCATGATGAGTGAACCCACTGTGTCGGGCAGCATGATGCGCACGTTGTCGGCATGCGTGGCACTGTTGCGCTCGGCGTCGGCCAGGTTGTAGTCCTCGGTGGTGAACACCTTTGTGGCGATGGGTTCACTGCCCGGGAGGACAAACTGGTCCAGGTTGGTGTCGGTGTAGTAGTCCTCTTCCTCCTGCAGCACATTGTTCTTGTCCAGCGGATACACCTCCAGTTTCAGCGGTGCGTTCTTTGCTCCGTAGTAGTTGCTGAAGTACAGGCGTACCTCCACAGAGTCGCATCTGATGCTGTCGGTGGTGCGCTTCACGCCGTCATCGGGGAACATGAGGTCGAACTTCGGGAACGAATAGTTCTCAAACGTATGGAACTGTGCGGCAAAGTCAGCCCTGATGCGTGTGCCCGTCTCAGGGTCATCTATGCTGCCCAGATAGCTGCTCGTGCTGTTTCCCAGCACGGAGTCCATGGCCTCGGAATGCGTGTAGGCCAGGAACGTACCGTATGAGGGGAATACTTCCTCGTCTTTCGAGGGGATGCCCATGGTGGATGTGTTGTCGTCACATCCTGCTATGAGTAGTGTGGCCAGTGCAATGAGTGTGGCCAGTGCTCCTTTAGTCTTCATCTTCTTCAGGGGTTTCTACTTTGCCTTCTCCCCATATCTGGTCGAAGAAGTCGGGTGCTGTGGTGCAGAAGTCTTCGGGCTTCTCGGCGGTGAGCAGGGGCTTGCCGGTCTGCTTGGCATACTCTACCAGTGCTGTGTCGGTGCTCAGCGCCATGATGCCATCGGCATATTTCATGCCCAGATGGTTGAGTGTCTGCATGTCGCCAGTCTCGTTGGTTCCCTCCAGGGCTTCGGGTGTGATGCCGTTGAAGTCCAGTATGCCGTTGATGTTCTCGGGCAGCGGAGCCTTCAGATCCTCGTCGGTAGGGGTATATACAATGCGGCAGTCGCGGAATGAAGGCTCGTCGTTGTAGGCCTCCTTCAGATATACGGGGATGAAGCTGGCCATCCATCCCTGGCAATGAATCACGTCGGGAGTCCAGCGCAGCTTCTTCACGGTCTCGAGTACGCCGCGTGCAAAGAATGCCGCACGCTCTGCGTTGTCCTTATATTCCACGTCCTTTTCATCGCGCGCCATCGCTCTCTTGGTGAAGAAATCGTCGTTGTCGATGAAGTAAACCTGCATGCGTGCCGATGGGATGCTTGCCACCTTGATGACCAGAGTGTGGTCGGTGTCATCCACCACCAGATTCATGCCGCTCAGACGAATCACTTCGTGGAGCTGGTTACGCCGCTCGTTGATGTGACCCCACTTGGGCATGAATGTCCTTATCTCCTTTTTGCTTTCCTGCGTAGCCTGTGGCACTTTGCGTCCCAGCGTGGCGAGCGGGGATTCGGAAACGTAAGGAGTCATTTCTTGAGTGATAAACAAGATCTTTTTCGCTTTTATCATTGTTCTCCTTTATTATAATGTACAAAGGTACGAAGAATTTGGCACTTAGAGCCGAAGTTTGCTGGCCGAATTGCAAAAAGGCGGTGAATATTTCGGAAAAACCTTTTCCTGTTTGTGTTTTTCTGTGTTACTTTGCAACGTTTTTCGGATAGCATGTGGATACGCCGCGCTCTGACAGGTGTCAGCGGGCCTGCTTCAAGGGGTGCCTCGGGCGGCTGTGGCGCACGGTCTATCGAATGTAAATATAGAAATGAAAGTAGTTCACACAATTGCCCAACTGCAAGCTGAGCTCCAGCTGTTGCGCTCCCGTGAGGGAGCCACTGTGGGACTGGTGCCCACTATGGGAGCCTTGCATGAGGGTCATGCTTCACTGGTGAAGCGCAGCGTGCAGGAAAACGATGCCACCGTAGTGAGCATCTTCCTCAATCCAACACAGTTCAATGACAAGACCGACCTGGCCAAGTACCCCCGCACACTGGAGGCCGATTGCCGTCTGCTCGAGCAGCAGGGGGCCACGATAGCCTTTGCGCCAAGCGTGGAGGAGATTTATCCCGAGCCTGACACGCGGCAGTTCAGTTATCCTCCCACCGATAGCGTGATGGAGGGAGCCATGCGTCCCGGTCATTTCAACGGCGTGTGCCAGATAGTGAGCAAGCTCTTCTCCTACGTGCAGCCCGACAGGGCCTATTTCGGAGAGAAGGACTACCAGCAGATAGCCGTCATCCGCCGTATGGTGGACGACCTTGGCTTCCGCTTGCAGATAGTTCCCTGCCCCGTCATCAGAGAGCAGAGTGGCCTGGCCATGAGCAGCAGAAACACCCTGCTCACCGATGCCGAGCGCACCACGGCAGCCAACATCTACCGCATCATGCAGGAGAGCAAGGCGCAGGGGCTGGATGTGCCTGGCACCCATGACTATGTGGTGAGCCGCATCAATGCGGTAGATGGCCTCGAGGTGCAGTATTTCAGCATCGTCGATGGCGACACGCTGGCCGACGTGGCTTCGTGGGACGACAGCGACAGCGTGGTGGGTTGTATCACGGTGTATTGTGGCTCGCAGCCCATACGCCTCATCGATCATATCAGATATAAGTAAAGCAGAGACCGACATGATGATTGAAGTACTGAAGTCAAAGCTTCATTGCGTAAAGGTTACAGAGGCTAACCTGCATTACATGGGCAGCATCACCATCGACGAAGACCTGATGGACGCCGCCGGGATGATAGCGGGCGAGAAGGTGCAGATAGTAGATAACAACAACGGAGAGCGCCTGGAGACCTATATCATCAAGGGTGAGAGGGGCACAGGATGCATCTGTCTCAACGGAGCCGCCGCACGTAAGGTGCAGGTGGGAGACGAGGTCATCATCATCTCGTATGCGCTGATGGACTTCGAGGAGGCCAAGGCCTTCAAGCCCACAGTGGTGTTTCCCGAGAACAACAGGGTGAAATGAGCCGCCTGGCACTGCGGTGCGGCATTCTCTGAGATTATTTCCAACGGAAGCCTCCAGGCTCTGGCATGCATGTCGGGAGCCTGGAGGCTTCTGCCGTGCTTGGGCATGAGGAATGGGGCCAGGCGGCATGGCAGGGGAACGGAAAGATTATGGTCGGAAAAACGCAGCGTGCTGCGTTGCCCGATGCAGCGCACTGCGTTGCCGCTTGCAGCACGCTGCAATTACGGATGCAGCGCACTGCATCTGAAGTCAGGCTGTAGTGCAGATAGTTGGGGCATGGGACCAGCCTCCTTTTCCCAGCGCTTTCCGCTTCTCCTCTCATCTTTCTCTGTATCTTCTCTCATCTCTTTCCATCTCTTCTCCCATCCTTTTCCGCTTCTCCTCTCATCTTTCTCTGTATCTTCCCTTATCTCTTTCCATCTCTTCTCCCATCCTTTTCCGCTTCTTCTTTCATTCCTTTCCTTTTCTTCTCCCATCGCTTTTCGCCCGTCTCTGTCCTGCGCTTCCGCCTTCATCGTATTGTATGGCAAAGCCCTGCCGGCCATGGTGCCATGCAGGGCTTTGCTGTATTGTTCGTCCCGTCAGCGCACTTGTGCGCTGTGGGACGGCTTGGTGTCTTGTGTAGGTCGGGGTGCTCAGTATTGGAACGTGTAGCTGCCTTGCTCCAGCTGCAGGATGGTGCAGCCGTCGGCTCCGCCCTGCATGGTCACTCCCTTGGCCTCGCGCAGGAGCCTGTTGCTCTCGCTGATGTTTCCTCTCTGGTTGGTAGGCAGATACAGGGTGGCACGGCTTCCCACGGGTACGGTCACCTTGAGGGTACTGCCCTCGCTGGTCTGTGTGAGGTCGGACAGCACGGTGCCGTAGGGCGTGCGGTAGCTGTAGTGCACGTTCTCGAGCCCGTCCACGGGGTAGGGGCGCAGGATGATGTGGCGGTAGCCAGGCTCTGCGGGGTCGGCACAAACGCCCGCCAGACGGCGGTAGAACCAGGTGAGTCCGCTTCCGAACATCGGATGGTTGTGTGAGTTCTGCCCGTTCCATTGTTCCCAGGTGGTGGTGGCTCCCTGCTTGATCCAGTGTCCATAGCTGGGATAGTCCTCCTTCCTCATGGCTCCCACGGCGATGTCATGCAGTCCGCAGTCGGTCAGAGTCTCGAAGAAGAACTTTGTGGCCAGGTATCCAGTGTTGATATGCCCGTCGTGTGTCTCGGCTATTTCCTTGCGAAGAGCCTTTATCACGCGCTCACGCTGTGCATCGGGCATTCCACCCATCACCAGTGCGTAGATGTTGCAACCATAGTCGCCATACGATCCCGCCTCTGTGTTGTAGTATTTCTTGTGGAATGCGTCGCGTGTTCGATTGGCCAGTGCGCGGAACGTCTGCTCGTCGGCCTTCTCTCCCAATACTTCTGCGGCACGTGCCGTGTAGTCGCTGCAGAGCCATAGGAAGAAGGTGTGTACCAGTTCCTCCAGCGGTACAGCATAGGGTGGACACCAGTCACCCAGGCACAGCCAATAGCATGGGGTGGGGTCACCCACGTTGCCCAACTTCTGGTACATCGTGCCGTCGGGCTGCAGCCATGTGGTCATATACTGCACCTGCTTCTTCATGGCAGTGAAGTTGTCCTCCAGTATCTTGCGGTCGCCATACTGCACATAGAATTCCCAAGGCATGGTGTTCATGGCTGCGCCCCATGCCACACCGCCTCCGGCAGTGGGCTCCCAGGGAGCGGAGTTGGGCACGTATCCCGTCAGGCTGTCCTGTGCGTCGCGTATGTCACGTATCCATTTCTGGTAGAAAGCCGCAGCGTCGAAGTTGTGCATCACCGTTGCGCAGGCCGCCTCACCGTCTCCGGTGTAGGGCAGACGCTCGCGGTGCGGGCAGTCGCTGGCTATTCCGCCGTGCATGTTGTCCAGTTGCGAGCGCTGCCATATTTCATTGATGCGGTTGAAGAGGGTGTCTGTGGTGTGGAAGTCAGCGGCCCGTGCCACGTCGGTATTCACTACGTCGGCCGTCAGATTCTTGGTGGTAAGCTGGTCGATGCCCGTTATCACGGCCTTGCTGAAGGCAAACCAGGTGAAGCGCGGTGCATACTCCTCATTGCCGCTGCCGTTCATCACGTAGCGCATGTTGCCCTGCACCGACTCGCTCATGTAATCGACCTTCAGCGTGTCGCCCTTTGTGCCCTTGAGGTCACGGAAGTGTATCCAGCCCGATATCTCCTTGCCGAAATCTACAATCCACGCTCCGTCCTCGCGTCTGGTGAGGCTGATGGGCTTCATGGTCTCCACTATCCTGTCGGTGGGAGCGGTGTGGGCGCTCATTTCCGCCTTGGGGCCTTCGATGGTCTTCACGTTTTGCCATCCCTCGCTATTGTCGCGGGTGGTGGCCCATAGCGGGGTCTCCAGGTTGGCGTTGTATATCTCGCCTCCGTGCACACTGTTGTAGGTGATGGCCGATGGCTTGGTCTGCCAGGTGCCGTCGGTGCACACCGTCTGTGTGGTGCCGTCGGTGTAGGTGAGCTGCAACTGCAGTCTGAGGCATTTCTCGCCGAAGTGGGACAGGGGGATGTTGAGGTTGAGAGCGTCGTAGAAGCCGTTTCCGAGCAATACGCCCAGCGCGTTTCTTCCTTTCTGCAGCTGTTTGGTCACATCATAGGCAAGGTACATCACGCGGTGTCCCGACATGTTTCCTGCGATGGCTATAGGCCCCTTGTCCAGGTCGTGGCGCTCGGTGTAGTCGGTCATGTTGGGCACCAGGTAGTCGTCCCCGATGCGCTGCCCGTTGACGTATAGCTCGAAGTAGCCCAGTCCGCACACGAATACCTTGGCCTGCTTCACCTTGCCGCGGGTGTCAAACTGCTTGCGTAGCAGTGGTGCTCCGGCATGGTCCAGCGACGGTGCTATCCACTGTGCCTTCCAGTCGGCAGCGTCGAGCAGTCCCATGCCCCAGCGTGCCGGTTTGCTCCATGCCGAGGGCTTGCCGTCCTGGTCCCACGTCTGCACCTTCCAGTAGCAGTCCTGTGCCGAGGGCAGAGGCTTCCCCTGGTAGGCCACGAGCGACGAGGCGTCCGACTCCTGCCGCCCGCTGTCCCACAGGTCATAGTTGCCCTGCTGCAGTTTCTTCATGCTCGTGGCCACCACGATGCGGTAGGCTGTTTGCTTGAGTCCGCGCGCAGTCTGGCTCTTCGGAGTGTTTATCCACGAGAGTCGTGGCTGTGTGGCATCCACCACCGAGGGGTTCTGCATGTGCTCCACTCTGAGGTCTTCCACGCTCAACTGCTGCCTGGCGCACGATGCGGTCAGTAGTGCAGCTGCCATGATGGCCATCATCTGTTGTTGTCTCATACTTGTTCTGTTTATGTCGTTCCTAGGTGTATGTACTTGCAAAGTTAGCTTTTTCTCTCGACTTGTACAAGTCTTCAGGCCATGATAAGTGGCTGTGCGCCACAAAATACTGCGGTGGCAGGGGTAAGCGGTGGCGTTTGTTGGTCGTGCCGATGCTTTTCGTTGGTCATCCGATGCTTCTCATTGGTCTGGCTTGTGCCGCTCATTCTTCATGCAGATGCTGCACGGTAGTCGTTCCGGTGCCACTCTTTTTGCAAATGAACAGAAGTGTGCTGGAATATGCAGTGCGCTGCATGTGCCGATGCAGTGCGCTGCGATGCCCGATGGAGCGCGCTGCACATGCCAACGCAGCGCGCTGCGTTTTCCAGCAGAGAAGTCAGCCGTGCGTGGGGCGGCATGGCAAGTGGGCTTGCACGCCAGTCTCTCCACCTGCCGGGAGTTCCTGCCACCAGGCCGCACGGTGCAGTCGGCATTTCTGCTCTTCCCCCTCGGAACGCAAGCCGGGCCGTCCTTCCCTTCTTCTGCAAAAGCAGAGGCCAGGCACATGCGGTGGCATGGCCTGGCCTCGTGGGTGTTCTCCGCAGGGCAGAGTGGTTGCCTGTGCGGGGTGTGGGGATGTGTCAGAGCTCCTTGAGATAGATGTCGCGGAAGAAGACCTTGCTGCCGTGTGCCTGCATCTCAATCTGCTCGCGCGGGAAAATGGGTTGCTTGCGGTCCCAGTAGTTCTCCAGTACCACGTTATCTACAACGGTCACTCCGTTGAGCTTCACCGTTACCTTGTCGCCCACCATCCTTATATAGAAGGTGTTCCATTCGCCCAGCTTGTTGTCCTCCACGCTGGTGGGGGTGCTGCGGTGCTGCTGGTTGTTGTAGAGTCCACCGGAGCCCACCTGTGCGCCCACGTTGGTGCGGCGGATGTCCCATATCTGTACCTGGGGTGTGCCACGCAGATAGACGCCTGCATCAGGCTCCTCGCCATTGGGGTCGAGCTTCCAATCGACGGTCATCTCAAAGTCGCCGTAGGCCTTCTCCGAGCAGAGGTTGTCGAAGCTGTGGCCCTCATATACGAGCAGTCCATCATCCACCTTCCAGTTGGCTCGCATAATGTCATCGGCCTTCTCCTGCTTTTGCTTGAGTTGGTCGGCGCTCATCTTTGCACGGGAGATGGGGTTGTCCACCAGTCCCTTCCAGCCTGAGAGGTCCTTGCCATTGAAGAGGTTCACATAACCCTTCTCGTTGGGGTCGGCGTCCTTGAGCCATTGCTTGGCGCTCTTGCGTGCCTTCTTGTCCAGGTGCTTGAGCGACTTCTGCACCAGCTGGCGCGTCCATTCGCCGTTGTATTCGGGGTGCTTGAGCGCGATGGCCACGATGGCCTCGGCTGCCTCTTCGGCTACCTGCTTGTCCTGAAGGTATGTACCGGCATAGTACATGGCCTGCAACGTGCCGGTCTGCCCTATGAGGGTCATGGCGGCCTCCTTTTCATTCTCGGTCTGGGCCTGCTCCATGATGTGGCGCAGGCTTATGAGCTGGTTCTCGGGGGTGAGTCGCTCGTGTGCTGTGGCGGTGTGTGCGCCAGTGAGCACGCTGGCCAGGAGCATGGCTCCCGCCAGTGTGAAGGTTCTGGCTATTCTTCGCATAGCTCGGTCAATATGCCACAGGTGCTCTTCGGATGCAGGAACGCGATGTGGAGACCGTCGGCTCCCTGGCGGGGGGACTTGTCTATGAGGCGCAGGCCTTTCTCGTCGCACATGGCGAGAGCCTCGCTCACTCCGTCCTCCACCTTGAATGCTACGTGGTGTACACCGCGGCCGCCGTTGTCCAGGAACTTCTGTACTGTGCTCTCGGGGCATGTGGGCTCCAGCAGTTCAAGCTTCACCTCGCCCACCTTCAGGAAGGCGGTCTTCACCTTCTGGTCCTCTACAACCTCTGTCTTGTACACTTCCAGGCCCAATACATCGCGGAAGTAGGGCAGTACGGCATCGATGCTCTGCACGGCGATGCCCAGGTGTTCAATGCGTGAAATCTTCATAACTCTTTGCTTTTAGTTTATTGTGTAATAGTTAACATTGTCTTGCGTGTGTGCGGGGAATGTGCTTCTCCGCCTGCTCCGCTCCTACAAAGTTACAGAATAAACTGCTTATGGCAAACTCTGGAGCGTCTTTTTTCTAAAATTCCACCAGCACGCGGGCATTGACCATGCGTCCCGTGAGGTAGTTGGGCACGGCATACTGGTGGTTGCTCACATCGGTGACCCAGTAGTATCCACTGACGTTGTTGAGGCCGAAGATATTGAAGCAGTCGAGCCCCAACCATATATTCCTCACCACATCATGCCGCATGTGCCGGTCCTCGTTGTCCAGCAGACGATAGTTCATACCGATATCTACGCGCTTGTAGGCCGGGGCGCGGAATACGTTGCGCTCCAGTCCGGTGTGTGGCGGACCAAAGGGCAGGCCGTCGGCAAAGCAGGCCTTCAGGTTCATCTTCCAGCGTGTGGTGCCGGGGAAATAGTCGCTGAAGAAGAAGTTGAGGTTGTAGCGCTGGTCGGTGGGCTGCGGTATGCTCTTGCCGTTGAGGCGCATCTGGGCCTTCATCACGCCGAAGCTTATCCATGAGTCGGTGCCTGGTACAAACTCGCCAAAGAGCTTGAAGTCGGCGCCCACCACATAGCCCGAGGCGCAGTTATTGCCATAATAGACTATCTTGACGTTATCCACGTTGTAGGGGTTCAGCCTGCTCTGTGCCTTGTAATACAGTTCGGTGGAGAACTTGAATGGCCTGCCAGCCAGCTTGAACTTGTATTCCATGGCCGTCAGAACCTGGAACGAGCGCTGTGACTTGATGCCTTTGTTGAGTCGGACAACGGTGTTGCCGTTGGTGGTCACCGTGTCGCGAAGTTCCTTGAAGAAGGGTCGCTGGTAGTAGAGACCCGTTGCCAGACGGAAAGTGAATGCGTCGTTGCCTGCCGGTACAAAGCCCAGACTGGCTCGGGGACTGAAGATCCATTCGCGGTTCCAGTCCCAATGGCTGAGCCTTGCACCGTAGTTTACGCTCAGGATGCCCGCCTTGCTCTCGGTGCGGTAGGTGTCTTGGGCGTAGAACTCAACGTGGTTGGAGTTGATGTGGTTGCTGCTCTTCAGGTTGTAGATGACCTGTAGGGCATTGCCCGTATGCGGCACGCTGTATCCGCTGCTGTCTCTGTATTCCCACTCGCGGCTCTCTTCGGTGATGCGTTCATGGCGCCATCCAAGTCCGGTCTGCACGTTGTGCTTGCCTGCCTTGAGCTCATAGGCGGCCTTGGCGGTGGCGGAGTTGCTGTGCAGGAAGTTGCGTGCGTGCTCCATGTAAGTGCCCACGCCCAGTTGCTCGTCGCCGTTGGTCTCATTGAGCCAGTACTGTCCCTGTATGTCGTAGGTCTCCTTCTCCCTGGTGCTGAATGCCGAGGCCGAGAGGCTCACGCGTCCTGTCTTGCCCGCCTTGCGCGCCACCTTGATGGTGCCGAAGAGGGTGCGGAAGAGGTCGCGCTCCTGTCCGTCGAAATATACTTTGAAGCTCTTCACGTCCTCCAGCGTGCCGAATTTCGTCTCGCGGCTGGCTGGCTGGAAGTTGTAAGTGTTCTGGCTGATGTAGCCTATGCCGTCGATGGTCCAGTCCTTGCCCGGTGTCCAGCAGGCATAAGCCTGGTAGTCGAGGAATCGCGGCTTGTATTCGCCCTTGGTCTGCAGGCTTCCCAGCATATACTGATTGGTCTTGTATCGTACTCCATTGCTGAAGGAGAAGCGCTTGTTGCCGTATCCGGCATACACGTTGGTGCCCAGCAGACTGGCCAGCACGCTTGCTTCGGCCTTCTGCGGACGGGCGTAGGTGATGTCGAGCACGCTGCTCATGCGGTCGCCGTACTTCGCTTCGAAGCCTCCCGCACTGAAGTCCACCTTCTCCACCATGTCGCTGTTGATGACCGAGAGGCCCTCTTGCTGCCCACTGCTGATGAGCAGCGGACGATATACCTCCACACCGTTGATATATACGCAGTTCTCATCGAAGGAACCTCCACGCACGTTGTATTGGCTCGACAGCTCGTTGTGTGTGCTGACACCTGCCTGTGTGGCAACGAGTTCCTCCACTGCGTTGCCCGTCGTACTGGGCATGCGCTTCAGGTCTTTCGTGTTGAGCTGCTGTGTGGTGCCCATTTGCCGGCGCGAGTCACTCACCACCACCTCGCCCATCTCCTTGCCGCGGCTGCGCATGATGACGTTTAGCGTGAGCCTTCCATGCGGCTTCTTGAGCACGCGCTTCTTCTCTTCATAGCCCATCATGCGGTATGTGATGACCACGCTGTCGGCTGTATGGAAGGTGAGAGTGTACTGTCCGTCCATGTTGGCCGTGGTGGCTGTGCCCACGCCTGCGCTCACCATGCAGAGCGAGACGGGGTCGCCGTCCTCGTCCACCACGCGGCCCTTCAGATGCACGCGCGTCGTGTCGGTCTGCTCAGTCTGTGCCAGGCAGAGCAGAGGTGCACTTATATATAGTAAAAGGAGTAGTAGTCTGCGTCTCATTACTTAATAAACGCAAAAGGACAGCGTTTTTGTATATTCCAGCCTAACTTTTTCATAACTTTGCGCATGCAAGCTGAATTTACAGACGAAGACAATTCTATGGAAAGTATAAGCCAGTTGCTTGCCGTGCGCCGCTCGCACCGCAAGTTTACCGATGAGAAAGTAAGTGCCGACGAAGTGCGCCAGTTGATGCGTGCCGCCCTGATGGCTCCCAGCAGCAAGGGTATGCACAGCTATGAGTTTGTGGTGGTCGAGGACCCTTCCACCATCGAGGCCCTGAGCCGCTGCAAGGCTATGGGAGCCGATTTTGTGGCAGGCGCACCACTGGTGATAGCCGTGCTGGCCGACCCTGCACTCAGTGAAGTGTGGGTGGAGGACGCATCTGTGGCAGCCACCTGTCTGCTGCTCCAGGCCGAGGACTTGGGTCTGGGCGCCTGCTGGGTGCAGGTGCGTGGCCGCAAGACGCAGGACGGAGGCGACTCCGAGCAGTATGTGCGCCGGCTCCTGGGCGTCCCCGAGGGGCATGGCGTGTGCTGTCTGGTGGCAGTGGGGCACAAAGGCATGGAACGTAAACCGCAGAACGAGGACCGCCTGAAATGGGAGCGCGTACATACCGGGCGGTACTGATAGGGGCTGGCAATGTGGCCACCCGGCTCGCCTGCGCCCTTCGCCAGGCCGGTCATGAGGTCATCGCCGTGGGAGGCAGGACACGTGTGCAGCCCATCCCTGCCGATGCCGACATCTACATAATAGCCGTTTCCGACCGCAGCATAGCGCAGGTGGCCGGTGAGTTGGCCCGTGTGGGCGGACTCGTGGTGCACACCGCAGGCAGCGTGGGCATGGATGTATTGCCGCAGGAGCGCCGTGGCGTGCTCTATCCGTTGCAGACGCTCTCCCGTGCCCGGCAGATTGATTTTTCCCAGGTGCCGCTCTTCATCGAGAGCGACAGCGACCTGCCCTTGCTGCATGAGGTGGCATCCTCGCTGAGCCGCAGCGTGCATGTGCTCGACTCCGAGCGCCGTCGCCGCATACACCTCGCCGCTGTGTTCTGCTCCAATTTCACCAATGCCATGTACTCCATGGCGCACCGCCTGCTGCAGGCTGAGGGTATTCCCTTCAGCGTGCTGCTGCCTCTCATAGGCGAGACAGCCGCCAAGGTGCGTGACTTGGAGCCGCATGAGGCACAGACAGGCCCCGCTGTGCGCTGGGACACAGAGGTCATGGAGGCACAGAAGGCTCTGCTGCCCGACGATGAGATGAGGCAAGTGTATTCGCTCTTAAGCAACTATATTCACAATGATAAACTACGATTTAACGAAGATAAAGGCACTGCTCTTTGACGTGGATGGCGTCCTGAGTGCCGAGACAATCACCATGGATGCCCAGGGGACTCCGCTGCGCACGGTCAACATAAAGGATGGCTATGCCCTGCAGTTGGCGGCAAAAAGCGGTCTGCACGTGGGTATCATCACCGGTGCAAGCGTAGAGGCCATACGGGTACGCTTCGAGGGATTGGGCATTCACGAGGTTCATCTGGGATGCTCAGACAAGGTGCCCGTGTATGAAGACCTGCTCAGGCGCCTCGACCTCAAGCCTGAGGAGGTGCTCTATATGGGCGACGACATCCCCGACTATCCCGTGATGCGCCTGTGCGGCTGCCCTTGCTGTCCTGCCGATGCCGCCCCCGAGATACGTCACGCCAGCCTCTATGTGAGCCACCTGCGCGGCGGCTACGGTTGCGGAAGGGACGTCACCGAACAGGTCTTGCGCGCCCAGGGCAAATGGATGACCGATGCCAAGGCCTTCGGATGGTAGGACGCCGGGGAGCGCACAGCACCCCGTGTGCCGCTTCGCGCCCCTATACATTATTATATATATAGATGCAGGAAATGAAGACAAGCAAGAAAATCATACTGGCAAGCAACTCCCCGCGCCGCCGCGAACTGCTGGGCGGACTGGACATCGACTTTGAGGTGCGCGTCAAGGACGGCATCTGCGAGGATTACCCGCAGCATCTGCCCATGGAGGAGATACCTCAGTATATCAGCAGAGAGAAGAGCGAGGCCTATGACTTGGCACCGGACGAACTGCTCATCACCGCTGACACCATAGTGTGGACCGACGGGCGTGTGCTGGGCAAACCCGTATCGAAAGCTGAGGCAGAGGATATGCTCAGACTGCTCTCGGGCAAGACCCACCAGGTGGTGACGGGTGTGACCCTTGCCACCACAGAGTGGACCACCTCGTTCTCGGCTGTGACCGATGTCACCTTTGCCACTCTCAGCAATGAGGAGATACGCTACTATGTGGAGCGCTATGCGCCCATGGACAAGGCAGGAGCCTACGGCGTGCAGGAGTGGATAGGCTATGTGGGCGTGACGCGCCTCGCTGGCTCCTATTATAACGTTATGGGGCTGCCCGTGCAGCGCCTCTATGCCGAACTCAAGAAACGAAACATCATTTATACATCATGAACAATAAACGGACTATCGCGGCTCTATGTGCCGCAGGCCTCCTGGCGCTGGTATCGTGCAAGGAGAAGGATTACACAGCCTACCCACCCACCTGGAAGGGATTCCAGATAGAGCGCAATGGGGTGAAGGTGAGTAATAGGGACAAGTTCCAAGGCGGCGACTCGGTGCGCTTCACTGCGGTGCAAGACCAGAAGGGACGCTATATCAACAGCACTTACTATACTTGGACCCTCAAGTGTCAAGTGTATTCCGCCGACGGTACAAGCTATAAGGACAGCACTCTCACCAAGCAATACCATACCAACTATGACGGGCTGAGCAATGCCGCCCCCAGCCATACCTTTGCCCTTCCAGTGGGTGCGCAGGGCCGGGCCACCATCAGTTTCTCTGCCACCTACAACTATAGTTCGGATGGCGTGCTGGTGTGGGACGGAAGCATCGCAGGGGGCAACAGCGGTTACTCAGGCTCTATCCACTCCACTTCGGCGCTTCTGAGTGGCGATGCCAAAGGCTCCATCTACATCAACATCCAGTAAGCGATACCAAACAAGGCAGCCTGCTCCGTCGGTCGGGGCAGGCTGCTTTTTTTATGTCAGCGGCAAGAGGCGGAACGGGCAGGTAGGTCCCCCCAAATATGCAGTGCGCTGCATTCGCCATCGCAGTGCGCTGCATCGGGCATCGCAGCGCATTGCATCGGGCATTGCAGCGCGCTGCACTTTCCTTCGTGCCGCAAGGGCCGGTGCCGAGGGGCGCCTCCGGTCTCCTATTTCACCGTATCTACGATGTAGTCCTGGCTCACATCTCCTTCGGCCATCTTGCGCTTGCCGTGCAGGGGGAAGAGCAGTCGTCCGTTGCCTCCAGGCTCCCCCATGAGCAGTGATACGGTCTTGCAGTCCTTGTGGAAGTCGGCCTGGAATCCTGTGGCAATGCCGGCAAAGGGGCCGTCGCACTCGATGGCGGTCTGGAAGGGGCAGCGCGAACCGTTGTACCAATAGCAGTAGCAGTCGGTCAGATGCACCCTGGCGTTCTTGCCCAGGCGGAATCCGGTGGCCATCTGGTCGCTGTAGCAATAGTAGAACCAGTTGCTTCCGAACTCCACACGAAAGCCGCAACTGGTCTCATACTTCTGCGTGTCGCGGTAGATGTAGAGCGGATGGATGTTGCGCAGGGCATTGCCTGCGCTCTTGAGCCATACACCGATGTTGACGTCGGCAATGCGCATGTTGGTAAACGTATTGTCGTAGCCTTCCACGAAGACGCCCACCGACTGCTCGGTGCCATTGCCTGTGATGTTCACATCCACCACGTCGGCATCGGCCGAGTTGCTGTTTGCTCCGGGCTTCACATGCAGCCCTATGACGGTGCGCTTGATGCTCACACCGCTCACGCGCGTCTCTCTGCCACTGTCTATCGACACGCCGTTGGCCACATTGCTGCCGTCTATGATGCCTCCCGTGAGCCCATAGTTGCTGCCGGGCACGTAGATGGTGTTGAAGGGGTCCTTGCCTCCCAGCCGTATGACAGCCTCCTTCTCGGGCCATTCTCCTATGGCCTTGATGCATGCGAAGTTGGCCAGCACCAGGTGTACACTCTTCTTCGGGTCGGCGGGCGTGAGGATGGAGTGCGACACGCAGTAGGTGCCGTCGGGGAAGAAGATGGTGCGGTTGGGGTGGCGGTCGATGATGTCCTGCAGCGCGTCGGCCACATCGGTCTGTCCATCATTGCTGATGAAGTCGGTCACCGTCACGTAGTCTTTGTTGTCCTGCTTCTTTGCCTTGCCCTTGGCATGGGTGAGCATGGGGCATGCGATGAGCATGACGAGCAGTGCGGAGACGGCCCGCATGGTGGCCCTTGACGGGCTGATGGCCCCGAGGGAATGGTTTGTGGGATTCATTCTTGTAGATTCTTTTTTGTTTGTTGATATCCTGTAAATCTCTCTGTTCTGTATTTTGTTCCGCCTGGCAGCGGGTGACATGATGTTACGTAGGGGGCAGATGGGGCTGCCGCATGGGTCTGCCGGTCAGTCGGCATCGCCCAGCACAGGGAATTTCCGGCGGAAGCGCTGCAGTCCCTGCAGGTCTATCTCCACTGTGGCATGGCCCTGCTCGTGGTCGGGTACCTGTGCGATGATGCGGCCATAGGGGTCGGCGCATAGTGTGCCGCCGGCATAGCTGCACGTGGGGTCGTGTCCTATGCGGTTCACCCCACAGGCATAGCACTGGTTCTCGATGGCGCGTGCCACCAGCAGCGACTGCCATGCCAGGGCTCGCGGGGCAGGCCATGAGGCCACGTAGAGTAGCACGTCGTAGAGTGCCCTGGGCTCTGTACAGCCCTCGCCGGCCTTGTCCTCAAGCACTGCCTGTGTGGCGGGGATGTCGGGGTAGCCCAGGTGGTTGCGGCTCCATAGCGGGAAGCGCAGGTCGTAGCACACCAGTGGCATGAAGCGCACACCGCGCCATTCCACCACCAGCCGGTGCTCTCCGGGCGAGTAGTGAAGGTGCTCCCCGCCATAGGTGAAGAGGTGCCGCTTGTCATAGAAGAGCGGTTCCATGTGGGGACGGATGAAGTGGAGGCGGTTCTTCCACCGTCCTCCGTCGGTCAGCGCGGCCATGCTCCCCACCATGGCGCAGTCCATCGCGTCGGCCTTCTCCTGCAGCCAGGTGAGCACCTGCAGTTGGCTGTGGGCTGGGAGGCATGAGGGTTGGGGGCAGAAGCCGGTGGGCCACATCTCGGGCAGCACGCACATGTCACTCCCCTGACAAGCCAAAAGGGCAGACCCGATGGCCTGCATGTTGGCCATGGGGTCTGCCCATTGGATGTCGGTCTGCAGGAGGCTTATCCTCACTTTACAGCCACTTTCTGTCCGCGCACCACATAGATGCCGCGGGGCAACGACTGCAGTGCTGTGTTGATGTTGGTCTGCTTCATCACCAGATTGCCCTGTGTGTCATACACGTCCTCAATGGCGTTCTCGGCCTGCAGCTTCTCGATGCTGGTCTCTGTGCCGTCCAGTTTGGTCACGTGTTTAATCTCTATGTCGGTGGCATTCACCGCCTGCTTGTCCCATGTGAAGCCGCATCGTGTGGGCAGGAAAATCTTGTCGGCATCGGTGCGCACCAGTATGCTCTGCAGGGGATAGGCCTCCTGCTGGGCGGGTATGCCGTAGCGTCCCTCTACGCGCAGGCTTTCCCAGCTGCTTCCGAAGGTCACCTGGTTGCCGGCCGCATCAGTCTTGGTCACGCTGAGCAGCTGTGTGCTCACGGCCTTGGCGTTGGTCGAAGTGGCGCGCAGAGTCTGCAGCTTGGGTGAGAAGATGAGGTAGGGTGTGCCGGCCTGCAGCCCTTCGGCGGTGCAGTCAAGGAACACCAGGGTGAGTGTGTTGCCGTTCTGCTGTATCTTTGCCAGCCTTTCCAGCTGTACGCCGGGTGCTGCCTGCTGCAGCTGTTCGGCGCTCAATGTCATGGGCAGGCAGATGCTGTTGTACCCGGCCAGCAGTGTGCGGTGCAGGGTGGTGGCCTGTCCGGGAGTCTCCAGGGTTTCCAGATTCAGCACGTTGCTGCTCGTGTAGATGTTCTTGGCCTTCTGCTGTGCCAGAGCCGGCACGCACAGAGCCACGGCGGTCATCAGTGCAAGTGTAATTTTCTTCATGTCAGACTGTATTTTTAGTTGCTTTCTGTTACTAATCGTATGCAATATTACGAAAAATATCAGTACGTTGTATCTTTTCGGGCACCTTTTTTGCATTCCTGGGCCAAAATTCTGTGCGGGGTGGCGAAAAGCGGTGCCGATTGTCATACATTGGCATTCTCTGACCCGTCCCGCGCGCTTCTCTGCACCCCGGAATCCGCTTCGCCCAGCTCTGTAACGATTTAGGATAGACAGGCGGGCGGGGCGAATGAGCCTATGGAGTGGGATGCCGGAAACCGGCCGGATGGGTCATGTGTAAAACGCATAGCGCTGCGAAGCCCGATGCAGCGCGCTGCAATGGCTCACGCAGCGTGCTGCGATGGCTACTGCACCGCACTGCGTCATTCGGCAAAAGATACTGATGTGGGGCAGGGGGTGCTGATGGCCTTTATACTCAATCGCCCTCCCGCCCTTGCAAACCACTTTCCGTCCGTCCGTCCGATACTGTTCGCGCTCCGGCTTTTATCCTTGGGAAAAAACTTCTGAGCCATTTCTTCTTAATTGCGTGAAGGCTTCTTCGTGCGGCATGGGATGCAGTGGGAGACAGGGGAACGAGTAGAGGCTGTGCCAGCTTGGGCTTGGATTTTGTGGGGCAGGCGGACAGGGAGGGTGTCTGCTTGGGATTCCGGGTTGTGGGCAAGCGGTTTGCGGGAGCGGCAGCCTGGGCTTTAACCTTGTCTTCCAGAACTTAATTGGATGATGTCGGGCTTGCTTCTTCTTTCTTAGGGGCGGCCTTTTGCCACAGAGTATCCTCGGGAACCCATTCCTCGGGGCTCTTTACCTGAGTGCGATGAGGGTTGTAGCGCGAGTCCTTCTTGGCGGGAGCCGGGAGGCTGCCGCCTGCTGAGGGTCGGGCCGCCTGGCGGTAGCCGGTCCATCGCTCCATGATGAGGCGCACATATTCGCTCGTCTCCGAACCGCGCATATAGCCGTAGCGCACCACTGGGTCGCGGTAGAACCTGGGGTCGGAGAGGCGCAGGACGTAGGGCGCAACGTGCTCCCACACCTGAGGGTTGCCGCCGTGCTTGGCCGTGAGTGCCATGGCGTCCCTCACATGGTTGGCTCCTCCGTTGTAGGCGGCCAGCACGAAGCAGATGCGCTGCGTGCCGCCGGGGATGTCGGAGAACTGCCTGTTGAGCATGGACAGGTAGCGCGTGCCTGCCGAGATGTTGGTTTCGGGGTCGTGGATATTGCCCTGGTGGATGCCCAGCTGCGTGGCGGTACCCGGCATGATCTGCATCAGACCGCGTGCTCCTGCCCACGAGACGGCCTGGGGGTCGAAGCCGGACTCCTGATAGCAGAGGGCTGCCAGGAGCCGCCAGTCCCAGCGTATCTGCCGGCTGTGGCGCATGAGCAGGTCGTCATAGGGCGAGATGATGCCCCTGGCACGGTCTTTCATCACGGGGCGCATGTGGCGTCGGGTCACACGTGGGGTGCTCTGCAGCGACCGCAGTGCGGCATCGCGCGCCCCGCCTGTCCACCATTCGCTGATGGCACTGGCCAGCTCCGGTGCATCCCGGCGCGTGCTCCACTTGGGCATGTCGAGCGCTATGAAGTCGATGTCTCCGCTTGCCAGCCGCTGGCGCAGGGTGGCGGTGTCGGGCGCGATGTCCATTTGCAGCCTCACCCCGATGCTTCGCGCAAATTCCTCGGCCAGCCTGAACTGCCGTCCCATCCCCTGTCCGCGGTACTCGTAATAGGTGTCCGGTCCGCTCAGCGTACCGCCTATCAGCAGCGTGGCCTCCTGTATGTCGGGCAGGTCGTAGTGCTGCACGGTGTCGTCGGGGGCGCTCTCCTTGCTGAAGATGGGCGACGGCTCGGGCTGCCTCTGCTCCCTGCATGAGATGGCGCAGAGCGCAAGCAACAGACAAGTGCACCGGCAGAGCATGGCCGGCGATGTGATGGTGGATTTCATGTGACGATGTGAGTCTTAGGGTCTCTGGCGGTGGATGATGTAGGAACGCATGATGTCGATGGCCTGACGGTTCGATCCTCCCATGGGTATGATGAGGTCGGCATAGCGCTTGGTGGGCTCTATGAACTCCTCGTGCATGGGCTTCAGCACCTTCAGGTAGCGGTCGATGACCATCTGGGCAGTGCGTCCGCGCTCCAGCGTATCGCGCTGTATGACCCTGATGAGGCGCTCGTCGGGGTCGGCGTCAACGAATATCTTCAGGTCCATCAGCTCGCGCAGCTCCTTCTTCCACAGCGCCATGATACCCTCGATGATGACTACCTCGCACGGCTCCACGTGTATGGTCTCCTCCAGGCGGTTGCACACCAGATAGCTGTAGGTGGGCTGCTCGATGGCTTCCCCCTGCCTGAGTTTCTGGATATGCTCGGTCAGCAGATTCCAGTCAAAGGCATCCGGGTGGTCGAAGTTAATCTTTCTGCGGTCCTCCATAGCGAGGTGCGTGTTGTCATTATAGTAGGAGTCTTGTGGGATGACCGACACACATCCAGGCGGGAGAGCCTCGATGATCTTTCTTACTACCGTGGTCTTGCCCGACCCTGTTCCGCCTGCTATACCTATTATATACATGTTGCGTGTATTTGTTGACCGCCTTTCCCTGCCAGTCCGGCGTGTTTCGCCGTGCCACGGAGCGGCATCTGTTCTCTATCAGTGCAAAGTTAGTGGATTTTCTCCACACGCTGTATGGCCTCAGGGAGGAAATTCATGTGTTCGTCGATGCGGCCAGTTGATTTATATCAAGAAAAGTGCAGAAAATGGAGAAAAATGCTTGCAAGGTTGTTGCAGTATTCTTCAAACTGCCTACATTTGCATTCAGAAAACGAGAGCAGAGGTTTCAGACTGAAAGCGCAGAGCGCTGTCTGGCTTCTGGAACGTAAGATATAATAGTGTTGTTAGTTTTAGTTTAAGGAAAAGATTATTTAGGGTATTTACTAGGTAAAAGATTGTTTCTTTTTATGATGCGAGGTCAGCCGTGAGGTTGGCCTTCTGTCTTTATATGGGGTAAAGGCATGTCCGGGAGGCCGCGGGACGCTTCTTTTGCGGTCGGGGTGCGGAGGTGGCGCGTGGCAGCGCAGTGCTGGGGGGCTGATGATGTGCTTCTTGTCTGTTCCCATCTTACCACTTCGGGAAAGGCAGTGCGCTGCGTGGGCTTGTGCAGCGCGGTGCGATGGCTGATGCAATGCACTGCGATGGCGAATGCAGCGCGGTGCCTCGGATGGCATGGATTTGTGCGGGATGCAGGGCAATTTGTTGATCGGGGTTCTGGTGGCTGGTGATTGGGCTTCCTGCAGGTTGTTGAAGAGGGGGCCTGAGGCCAGTCGGGGAGGAATCCGTTGTGCGATGGAGGGAATTCCAGAGCAACTTTCGGGAGGCAACTTTCGTGGTGGTATTTTCTTGAAAAAGGGTTTTGTGGCTTCTTGCCTTCTGTTGGTAAGGTCGGTGCGGGGGCTCGCTTTACCGAATCTTTGCCTCCAAGCCAAGTAAAGCACGGTGGTAGAATGCCTCTTTCACTCTTTTTTCTTAACTTTGCAAATGGTATTGGCCCGTCAGCGGAGCTGGCTTCAGTGAGGAGCATGGTGCGCGGGGCGGGAGAAGTAACAGGATATTCACAATTAGAGAAAAGCAGTATGGAAAAGACATCATTGCTGAGAATAGCCGTACAGTCAAAGGGACGGCTCTATGAGGACACCATGGCGCTGCTGTCCGAGGCAGGCATCAAGGTGCCGCAGAGCCGTCGCACCCTGCTGGTGCAGAGCAGTAACTTCCCCATCGAAGTGCTGTTTCTGCGCGACGACGACATACCGCAGAGTGTGGCTACAGGCGTAGCCGACCTGGGTATAGTGGGGCAGAACGAGTTTGAGGAGCGCAAGGAGAATGCCGAGGTGGTGCGCCCGCTTGGCTTCAGCAAATGCCGCCTCTCGCTGGCCATCCCCCATGGCGAGAACTACACAGGCCTGCGGTGGTTTGAGGGCAAGAAGATAGCTACCTCCTATCCAGGCATCTTGCGCCGCTTCATGGAACGCAACCGTGTGGCTGCCGACATCCATGTCATCACCGGGTCAGTGGAGATCAGTCCGGGTATCGGGCTGGCAGATGCCATCTTCGACATCGTCAGCAGCGGCAGCACACTGGTAAGCAATAACCTGCGCGAGGTGGAGGTAGTGATGCAGAGCGAGGCTCTGCTCATCGCTCATCACGGCCTCAGCGACGAAAAGCGCGAGGTGCTCGACGAACTGTTGTTCCGTATCGAGGCCGTCAAGAACGCCGAGGACAAGAAGTACGTGCTGATGAACGTGCCCACTGACCGCGTGGAGGAAGTGGTGGCAGTGCTTCCCGGTGCCAAGAGCCCCACGGTGATGCCTCTGGCCACACCGGGCTGGAGCAGTGTGCACACAGTCATCGACGAGCAGCGCTTCTGGCAAATCATACGCCAGTTGAAGGAGTTGGGCGCCCAGGGCATACTGGTGGTACCCATCGAGAAGATGATTCTCTGACACCGAAGGGAGGGCTGCAGGTGCCCGGGCGTACCTCTTGCCCTCTCTCCTTATTTATATATAAGGAGCCGGGCTGTGCTTTGGTCCAGGCTCCGCACACATTTATCCATTGGGAAGAAACAGGAAATGAACATATACGAATATCCCACCGCCGGCCAACTGAAGACCCTTCTGCAAAGGCCGGCACACGATGCTGCTCATCTGGCAGCTACGGTCAAGGGCGTGCTCGACGATGTGCGCCAGCATGGTGATGAGGCTGTGCTGCGCTATGAGAAGCAGTTCGACCACGTACAGATGGATACTCTGGCAGTCACGCCAGAGGAGATGGACGAGGCATGGGGACTGGTGTCCGATGATCTCAAGCAGGCTATCCAACTGGCTCATGCCAATATAGAGCGGTTCCATGCCAGCCAGCAGTTCCATGCCCAGCACGTGCAGGTGACCGACGGAGTGGAGTGCTGGCAGCAGGCCATACCCATCCAGCGTGTGGGACTCTATATTCCCGGCGGTACGGCACCGCTCTTCAGTACCGTGCTCATGCTGGCCACCCCGGCCCGGCTGGCCGGTTGCCCCGAGATAGTATTGTGCACCCCGCCGGCTGCCAACGGGAAGGTGAATGCCGCCGTGCTCGTTGCAGCGCGCGTGGCAGGCGTTGGCCAGGTGTTCAAGGCAGGCGGTGTGCAGGCCATCGGTGCCATGGCCTATGGCACCGAGAGCGTTCCTCAGGTCTTCAAGATATTTGGCCCGGGCAATCAGTATGTGACCTGTGCCAAGCAGCAGGTGAGTATGCAGGGTGTGGCAATAGACATGCCTGCAGGTCCCAGCGAGGTGGCCGTGCTGGCCGACAGCACTTCGCGCCCCGACTTTGTGGCTGCCGACCTCCTGAGTCAGGCAGAGCATGGAGCCGACAGCCAGGTTGTGCTCATCACCACAAGCCGTTCCCTGCTCGAGGCCGTGCAGGCAGAGGTGGACAGGCAGCTGGCTCTCTTGCCACGTCGCGAACTGGCGGAGCGCTCGTTGCAGTACAGCAAACTCATACTGGTAAAGGACGACGACGAGATGATGAGCGTGGCCAATGAGTATGCGCCCGAGCATCTCATCATCGAGACAGCCAACTATATGGAACTGGCCGCACGGGTGGTCAATGCCGGGAGCGTCTTTCTGGGAAGTTTCACACCCGAGAGCGCAGGCGACTATGCCAGCGGCACCAACCACACGCTGCCCACTGCAGGATGGGCCAGAGCCTATAGCGGAGTCAATCTGGACAGCTATATAAGGAAGGTGACATTCCAGCACATCACCCCCGAAGGGGTGTGCGCCATCGGTCCCGCCGTAGAGCGTATGGCCGAGGGCGAGGGTCTGGATGCCCACAAGAACGCAATGACACTCAGACTGAAGGAGGTAAGATGAAGGATTTAAGCGATTTGGTGAGACCAAACATACTGGCGCTGGAGCCTTACAGCTGCGCCCGCGACGAGTTCAAAGGGCAGCGCGCCCGCGTCTTTCTCGATGCGAACGAGAGTCCCTATAACGCTCCCTACGACCGTTATCCGGCTCCCGTGCACGAGGACTTGCGCATGACACTGGCCCATATGAAGGGTGTAAGGCCTGGTCAGATATTCATGGGCAACGGGTCCGACGAGGCCATCGACCTTGTTTATCGCATCTTCTGCCGCCCGGGAGTGGATAATGTGGTGGCCATAAGCCCCACCTATGGCATGTATGAGGTGTGTGCCAATATCAATGATGTGGAGTACCGAAGCGTACTCTTACGCGAGGATTACTCGCTGGATGCCGATGCTCTGCTCCAGGCAGCAGACCAGAACACCAAGGTCATCTGGCTGTGTTCGCCCAACAATCCCACAGGTGTCGCTCTCGAAAGGAGCCAGGTGGAGCGGGTGTTGACGGAGTTCCAGGGCATAGTGGTGATTGACGAGGCCTACTCAGACTTCTCGCACCAGCGTCCCTTCCGCCTCGACCTCGACCTTTATCCCAATCTCATTGTCCTCAATACGATGAGCAAGGCATGGGCCAGCGCGGCCATACGTCTGGGCATGGCTTTTGCCGGTGAACAGATAATAGAGTTCTTCAACAAGGTCAAGTACCCCTACAATGTCAACCAGCTCACTTGCGAGCAGGCCAAACGCATCCTCAGCCAGGCCGACAGCGTGGCGCGATGGGTGGGCAACATCGTCAGCGAGCGCGACAAGCTGGCTCCCGCCCTGCAGGAGTTGCCCTTCTGCCAGAAGGTTTATCCCAGTGATGCCAACTTTCTGCTGGCGCGCATGACCGATGCCGATGCCATCTACCACTATCTGGTGGGGCAGGGCATCATAGTGAGAAACCGCAACCGTGTGGCTCTCTGCGGCAATTGCCTGCGCATCACAGTGGGTACCCCCGACGAGAACTGCGAATTGATGCGTGCGTTGCGCTGTTATAGATTTTGATCGGCATCGCCTTGGCCACCGCTCCGCATCATCAAGAAAGAGATGACGCGAAGCCTTGGCCGCAGAGCCGAATGGGTAAGAAAATGATGCTGCGCAGTGCTGACAGTTGCGCTGCATGGCAATAAATAAAGAGAAAGATGAGGAAAGCACTCTTCATAGACCGCGACGGAACCATTCTGGTGGAGCCTTCCGACGAGCAGATCGACAGCTTCCAGAAGTTCCGCTTCGTGCCTGGAGCCATCAGCGCATTGCGCTTCCTGCGCCAGCACACCGATTATGAGTTTGTCATGGTGTCCAATCAGGACGGCCTCGGGACGGAATCCTATCCCGAAAGCGACTTCCTGCCCACCCATCAGCTTATGCTTGACATACTGCATGGCGAGGGTGTGGATTTCGATGCCATACACATTGACCGCAGTTTTCCAGCCGACAATCTGCCCACCCGCAAGCCAGGTACAGGCATGCTAACAGCCTATATGCAAGGCGATTACGACTTGGCCTGCAGTTGGGTGATAGGCGACAGGGACACCGACCTCATGCTGGCCCGCAATCTGGGGGCGCAGGGTGTGAAGCTCGGCGAGACCTGCTCCTGGGACAAGGTGTGCCAGATGGTGTTTGCCGGGGAGCGCACTGCCACTGTCAGGCGAACGACCCGAGAGACCGACATCGAGGTGCGTCTCAATCTGGACGGTAATGGTGAGAGCGACATACATACGGGCCTCGGTTTCCTTGACCACATGCTGGAGCAGTTGCCCCACCACGGTATGATGGACCTGTATGTGCACTGCCAGGGCGACCTCAATGTGGATGAGCACCACACGGTGGAGGATACGGCACTTGCCCTGGGGCAGTGTCTGCGTCAGGCCTTGGGCGACAAGCGGGGCATAGAGCGCTACGGATTCTGTCTGCCAATGGACGACAGTCTCTGCCAGGTGGCGCTCGACTTCGGCGGGCGGCCCTGGCTGGTGTGGGACGCAGAGTTCCACCGCGAGCGCATCGGCGACGTGCCCACCGAGATGTTCAAGCATTTCTTCAAGAGTCTGTCCGACTCCGCAATGATGAACATCAATGTGCAGGCACGTGGGGAGAACGAACACCACCTCATCGAAGGCATCTTCAAGGCATTGGCCCGCAGCCTGCGTATGGCCGTGCGCCGCGATGTGAATCATTACCAACTGCCCTCCAGCAAGGGAATGCTCTGACTGGAAAGGAACAAGAGACGATATGCCAACAGATACACAATACCCTTCGCAGCTCCTGCAACGCGCAGTGGGCGAGATAAGCCGCCTGCCGGGAATAGGCACCAAGACTGCTCTGCGGCTGGCCCTGCACCTGCTCCATCAGGACACCGGCGATGTCGATCGCATGGCACAGAGCATCATCGACCTGCGTCATGGCGTGCGCAGGTGCCGTGTCTGCCGCAACATCTGCGACGATGACCTGTGTGCCATCTGCTCCAATCCGGCCCGCGACGCCTCGCTCATCTGCGTGGTGGAGAATGTGCAGGACGTGATGGCTGTGGAGCGAACCATGCAATACCGGGGACTCTACCATGTGCTGGGCGGAGTGATAAGCCCTATGGACGGTGTGGGACCGTCGGATCTCGAGATAGAGAGCCTGGTGGAACGTGTGCGCCAGGGCGATGTGAGCGAGGTCATACTCGCACTCAGTCCCACCATGGAGGGCGACACCACGGGCTTCTATATTTTCCGCAAACTGCAGGACACAGCGGTGCCCGTATCCACTCTGGCACGTGGAGTGGCGCAGAACGATGAACTGCAATACACCGATGAGGCCACTCTGGGACGTGCCATCACGGCACGCGTACCCTTCGGCAAGTGAGTGCGGGAATCTGCGGACACTGCCGTAGGAACAAAGACAATATAAAGATAGTAAATACCTAAACAGATAATATGAACAAAAGAAAATGGCAATACGCCTGGGCTGCCGTGGTGCTGCTGTGCGGATGCCTTGTTCTGCTCTTTGAGACGGGGCTCTTGCCCATGGGAGTCTTCTGCGGAGAGGCCAACGTGCAGTATGTCATGGACATTGCCGTGGTGACTCTCACACTGGCAGGCATCGTATTGGGAACCAAGGCGCACAACCGCCCCAAGGTTCGTCTTGCATGCTTCAGCCTGCCCCTCATGCTTGCGCTGCTTGTCTATTACCTCTTTTTAAGTCCCGCCGCACCCTATTGTGCGGCAGTGACAGGCGTGGCTATGCTGCTACAGTGGCCGCGTGCCAGCACTCCCGAAATATGATGAAACTGAGCATCGTAATAGTTAGCTACAACGTCAAGTACTACTTGGAACAATGCCTGCGCAGTGTCATGCGGGCCACGACAAGGCTCCAGGCCGAGGTGTGGGTGGTGGACAATGCCAGCACCGACGGCAGTGTGGAGTATCTGCAGACGCGCTTTCCCAGCGTGCATTTCGTGCAGAATGCCGACAACAGGGGTTTCTCGGCTGCCAACAACCAGGCCATCCGACAGTCGCAGGGCGAGTATGTGCTGCTGCTCAACCCCGACACCATCGTGGGTGAGGACGTACTGGAGGGCTGTGTGGCCTTCTTGGATGCCCATCCCCAGGCAGGTGCGGTGGGCGTGAGGATGCTTAATGCCGACGGTTCATTCGCCCCCGAGAGCCGGCGCGGCGTACCCACTCCCTTCACCAGCTTCTGCAAGATGAGCGGGCTGTGCCGTCTCTTCCCCTTGAGTACCGTCTTCGGCCGCTATTACATGCGCTATCTGGATGCCAACGAGGCCAACCGCATAGAGATTATCTCGGGCGCGTTCAACATGCTGCGGCGCAAGGCCATCGACCACGTGGGGCTGCTCGACGAGCGCTTCTTCATGTATGGCGAGGATGTTGACCTCAGTTACCGCCTCCTGCAGGGCGGATGGCAGAACTGGTATCTGCCGCTCAACATCCTGCACTACAAGGGTGAGAGCACGGTGAAAAGCAGTTTCCGCTACGTACACATCTTCTACAATGCCATGTTGCTGTTCTTCAACAAGCACTACGGACGCAGCCACCGCCTGCTGGGACTGCTGGTGCGTGTGGCCGTCTATGGCCGCGCTTGCCTCGACTCGCTCCTGCGCCTGTGGCAGCGCACCCTGCACCTGCTCCACATCGAGCCCAGGCAGACTGCTCCCGAATGCGTGACCTATGACTTCGACAGCCAGCCGGTGAGCGTCATGCTGGAGCATCTGCGCATCCAGCAGGCTCCCCGCCGTGTGCTCCGCACCGTGTCGCGCCATACGGGGCTGGCCATCACTCTGGGCGGTGTGACTCCCGTGGAGCAAGAGGAGGAGGATGCCATTAAGACCCCTAAAAACCATTGACCATGACTACACTCAGAGATGAAGCCGTGATGCTAAGGGCTGTGGAACCCGAAGACCTGGAGGTGATGAGCCTGCTGGAGAACGATGCCAGCCTGTGGGAATGCTCCAATGCCACGGTGCCTTACTCGTCGCATGTGCTCAGGGAGTACATCAAACAGTGTTCCTACAACTTCTTCGAGGACAAGGCGGTGCGCCTGGCCATAGCCTTGCCGGAGGGTATCGCCGTGGGGTTTATCGACCTGCAGAACTATGACCATCAGCATCAGCGGGCCGAGGTGGGCATTGTGCTCATGCGTGAGTGCCAGCATCTGGGGCTGGCCCGGCGTGCCTTGCGCCTCCTGACAGACTATTCCCGCAGTGTGCTTCACCTGCATCAGGTCTATGCGCACGTGCAGAGCACCAACCGTCCAGCCCTTCGTCTTTTCCGTGCCGCAGGCTTCACCCATACGGCCACACTGCCGCAGTGGACCCGTTGCGCTGCGGGGTGGTGCGATGTGGAGGTGTTTCAGATGATGCTGGAAGCACCCTGTGGTTAATTTTGAATTGTGAATTATGAATTAAGAATTAGGGCTGGCTCGATGCTCCCATTGTGGTTTTCGGGTTTTTGAATTAGGGCAGGCTCGATGCTCCCATTGTGGTTTTCGGGTTTTTGATTAGGGCTGACGCGGGGTTGCTGGCTTTATTCTTGAGATAATAGACCGTGGTGCTTTGGTTGAAGCATCGCGGTCATTGTTTTCTGCGGGCACTGTGCGTTGTGTTGCGCTGTGTTTTCTTTCTCGGAAAGCATGAAGGTGGGGCTTTTCGTGCACTGCGGTGCGATGGCCGATGCAGCGTGGTGCGATGGCTGATGCAGCGCGCTGCGTTGGTCAATGCAGCGCACTGCGTTTTTCCGCCCGCTTTGGTGCGAAGGCAAGCGCGCGGTAACAAAAGAGGCCGGCAGGAACAATCCCGCCGGCCTCTTGGCATATTGTGCCGTCTTGGTTCTGACGCTTTAGTTGGCGCTCTGGAACTCATCGAGGAAACGCACATCGTTTTCACTGAACATGCGCAGGTCCTTCACCTGGTACTTGAGGTTCGTTATGCGCTCGATGCCCATGCCGAAGGCGTAGCCTGTGTAGATGCTGCTGTCGATGCCGTTGGCCTCCAGCACGGCCGGGTCAACCATTCCGCAGCCCAATATCTCCACCCATCCTGTGTGCTTGCAGAACGAACAGCCTTCTCCGCCACAGATGTTGCAGCTGATGTCCATCTCTGCGCTTGGCTCGGTGAAGGGGAAATAACTGGGGCGCAGACGTATCTTGGTGTCGGCACCGAACATCTCTTGGGCGAAGAGCAGAAGCACCTGCTTGAGGTCCTTGAACGAGACGTTCTTGTCGATGTAGAGGCCTTCCACCTGGTGGAAGAAGCAGTGGGCGCGGGCCGAGATGGCCTCGTTCCTATATACTCTACCGGGGCAGATGATGCGGATGGGGGGCTGTGCCTTCTCCATCACACGTGCCTGCACGCTGCTGGTATGCGAGCGGAGGATGATGTCGGGGTGCGATTCCACGAAGAACGTATCCTGCATGTCACGCGCCGGATGGTCGTCGGCAAAGTTCATGCTGCTATATACGTGCCAGTCGTCTTCCACCTCCGGTCCCTCGGCCAGCGTGAAGCCCAGGCGGCTGAAGATATCCACTATCTCGTTCTTCACGATGGTGAGCGGGTGGCGTGTACCCAGTGCGATGGGGTAGGGGGTGCGTGTCAGGTCCACGTGCGAACCTGCTGCCTCCTCGGTGGCGGCACTGCTCTTCAGCGCGTTTATCTTGTCGAGGGCGGCATTCTTAAGCTCATTGAGCTTCATGCCAAGCTCCTTCTTCATGTCGGCAGGCACATTGCGGAAGTCTGCCATCAGTGCTGAAATCTCGCCCTTCTTGCTCAGGTACTTGATGCGGAGTGCCTCCACCTCTTCGCTGCTGTGTGCTTGCAGACCCGAGATTTCGGCCATCATCTTCTGTATTTTCTCTATCATTTCCTTGTATATGAGGTTTGCTCGCCTTGGCGCGGCGCAGAGCCTGCCTTGGCACAATGTTTTGCTCGCTTTGGTGCGAAGTTTTGCTTATTCCATGCAAAGGTACATCTTTCTTTAGGAAAACAGCGCGCAATGTGGAAAAATAAGCGTACTTTTGCGCCGTTTATCAAGCAGACGTTTCTGTATGATTAGGAAAACATGGGTCTGCATGGCGCTCGCGGTGCTGTTGGTGGCTTCCTGCAGGAAGGGCCACACCGGCACGGAGGAGAGTATGCAGGACAGTACATGGGTGGAAGACACCCTCATATCGGACAGTGTGGCCGAGGTGGAAGAGGAGATGGACGAGGCTGTGGAGGAGAACAGAGTGGATGGCTCATTCGATGACTTCATCTTCACCTTCACGCGTCTGCCTCATCTGCAGGCACAGCGAACCGACTTCCCGCTTCCCCTCATCACGGCGGAAGGCGAGGAGACAACCGTCAGCAACAGGCACGAGGTGGGCGACTTCAGGTTTCTCGAGGGCGACTACTATACAGTGCTATACGGCTCCATGCGCGAACTTGAGGCGGAGCACGACGGTACCGACTCCCTTGTGAGGGTAGATAGAGTGGATTTGGAGTCGCTGAGCATGCGCACCTACACCTTTGAACGGCTCAATGGCAAGTGGCACTTGACGCGCCTGCACGACCGTATGTTCGGCGAGGACATCCTCTCCGACTTCTATCGATTCTATGCCAAATTCTCCTCCGACAGCACCTTTCAGGCGCAGTCGTTGGCTCCCCAGTTGCATGTGAGCATCCACGATACCGAGGACGAGCTCAGTGTCATCGAGGGAACTATCGATGCGAACCAGTGGACAAGCTTCTGTCCAGAGGTCCCCTCGGGCATCATCTCCAATATCCGCTACAACCAGCACTACACCAGCCAGCGCATTGTGATGCAGAAGTGTGGCATGGGCACCGGGCTGCAGGAGGTGTTTGTCTTCCATCACGATGGCACGGGATGGCACCTGAAGAGTTACGAAGACTGACTGGGATATGGTGAGGACTAAGTTGGATATACACACGCAAACTTGTTGATATCATGATGATAAGCGAAAACTGCTCTTTGCTGCCGTATAATACGTTTGGCATCCAGGCGCTGGCCAGGGTGCTGGTTACCTATGACAGTGCTGACGAACTGCGTCAGGCGCTCTCGCTCTACCGCTCGCAGTATGCCGGGCTGCCCCTTCTTCATATCGGGGCAGGCAGCAACCTGCTCTTCCTCAATGATTACCCTGGCATGGTGCTCCACTCTCAGGTGGGTGGCGTGACGCTGCTCGGGAGTGAGGGTGACGACGTGCTGGTGCGCGTGGGGGCCGGTCTGGAGCATGACGCATGGGTGTCACAGGCTGTGGCCAATGGGTGGCACGGGCTGGAGAACCTCTCTCTCATCCCCGGACAAGTGGGCGCATCGGCGGTACAGAATATCGGTGCCTATGGCGTGGAAGCACGGGACGTGATAGAGTGTGTCGAGGGTGTGGAACTCGCCACAGGCCGTTCCTGCACATGGACCAATGAGCAGTGTGGGTACGGCTACCGCGCCAGCGTGTTCAAGACAGCGCTGCGCGGACAGTATGCCATCACGCATGTCACCTATCGCCTGCACCGTACCTTCGTCCCCCGGCTGGACTACGGGGCGTTGCGCGCCACGTTGCAGTCACACGGCATAGATGCCGGACAGGTCACGGCAGAGCAGTTGAGGCAGGTCATCATCGAAGTGCGCAGGGCCAAGTTGCCCGATCCGCAGGTACAGGGAAACGCAGGCAGCTTCTTCATGAATCCGGTGGTGTGCCGTCGGGAGTGGGACAGGATACGTGACCAATACCCCAATGCGCCCCATTATGATGTGGATGACGGGCATGTGAAGGTGCCTGCCGGATGGCTCATAGAGCAATGCGGATGGAAAGGCCGCGCCCTGGGTCCTGCAGCGGTGCACGACAAGCAGGCTCTGGTACTGGTGAACCGTGGCGGTGCCACGGGTGCCGACATCATGGCGCTGTGCGATGCTGTGCGTGCCGATGTGCAGAAGCGCTTCGGCATCAGCCTGCATCCCGAGGTCAACTTCATCGGAGGCTGAGGCATGGAGGCGGACAGCAGGATGAAAGTCACCTTCCTGGGCACAGGCACCAGTTGTGGTGTGCCGCGCATAGGATGCCGCTGCGAGGTGTGCACGAGCACCGATCCGCATGACAGCCGCCTGCGTTGCTCGGCCCTTTTTCAGCAGTGCGGGACCAACATCTTGCTCGACTGCAGCCCCGACTTCCGCTATCAGATGTTGCGTGCACACTTCTCCTCGGCCATCCACGCCGTCTTCATCACCCATGAGCACTACGACCATGTGGGCGGGCTGGACGACTTGCGCCCCTTCAGCTACCTGCAGGGTGTGCCCCTCTATTCCGATGACTATGCCGCCCGGCACCTGCGTGAGCGCCTTCCCTATTGCCTGGTGCGTCATCAGTACCCCGGCATACCGCAGCTCACGCTGCACGTTCTCAGCCCTGGTGATACGGTGGATGTCAACGGGGTGAGCGTTACAGCCATAAGGGTCATGCACGGGCAGTTGCCTATCCTGGGCTATCGGGTGGGCGACGTGGGCTACATCACCGACATGACCACCATGCCGCCCGAGTCCCTGCCCTTGCTTGACGGCATCCGCCTGCTGGTAGTCAACGCCTTGCGTCACACGCCGCATCCTACCCATCAGTCGCTTGAGCAGGCCATAGCATTCCGTCGCTCGCTCCAGGGCAACTTCCCCACTTACTTCATTCATATGGCCGACCAGATAGGGTTTCATGCCCAGCAGGAGGCTCTGTTGCCCGATGGGTTCCATCTGGCATACGATGGACTGGAGCTCTCTGTGTGACTCTTCGGCACCGCACAGCACATTCCTCAATCATATGCAAACAGAAAGCCCTGGCATGGCCTACCCGTTGCGGGTGGCATATGCCAGGGCTTCTTTGGTATAGTGTCTCACGCTGCCCGGCCGGAGCCGGACTCTTGTGCGGTGAGGTTTAGAACATCTTGTTGGGGTACTGACCCTTCTCGTGCAGGGCAGCCAGCTTGGCCACTACCTCGGGACGGTCCTCTGGATAGGTCACGCCAAACCATTTGCTGGTGGTGTCGAGCACTTTGCAAGTGGCTTTTCCTCTCTTGATGAGGCTATCGACCATCAGTGGAATGAAGAACTCACTCTTGAGGTTTGCCTGGTTCTTGGGGTCGGAGAGGAACTCGCGGAAGTATTCCTTGCTGTAGGCAAAGTAGTCGGGAGTGAATCCCCAGAAGTTCATGCTCACGGGTGTGGTGTCTGGGATGCTCACCCATTGGTCGTTCTCGTCCAGGTACTGCACGGTGTCGTTGTGGCGCTCTATCTTTGTGCGCTCCACCACACTCTTCAGCAGATGGGTCTGCTCGTCGTTCTCGCACACGCCACGGCTCACTGTACCGCTCTCAGAGAGGGTGTTGCCCACGCGGAAGCCCACCATGGCATACTTGCCGGTGCTGCCTTCGGGAAGCTCGGAAAGGAACTTGGCCATCACGCGGAATGCGTCGCGGTCATAGAAGTCATCGCAGTTGAGCACAGCGAAAGGCTCGTGGATGACCTCCTCGCCCATCATCACGGCGTGGTTGGTGCCCCATGGCTTGGTGCGTCCTTTGGGTACTGTGAAGCCCTCGGGCAGTGCGTCCAAGGCCTGGAAGCACAGTTCGCAGGGTACATGACCCTCGTACTTGCTCAGAATCTGCTCGCGGAACTGCTGCTCGAAGTCGCGTCTGATGACCCATACAATCTTTCCGAATCCGGCCTGGATAGCGTCATAGATGCTGTAGTCCATGATACTCTGGCCCTGAGGACCCAGTGTGTCCAACTGCTTGAGACCGCCGTAGCGGCTTCCCATACCTGCTGCCAGCAGGAACAATGTAGGTTTCATGTTTCTTTTCTCCTTATTTATATAAGTATTCTTACTTGCTTCTTTTTATGCCGGAGCGCTCTGCTCCCGTACTCATTGGCATGTCACGCCGGCGATATGTAGGCTTTGCTTCATGCTCGCGGGCGTGTCATTCCTTATACACGACAAAAGTAACACTTTTATTTCAACCAGCCTCGCGCATAAGGGGAATTTGTTGTGAAAAAGTCTTCACAGCACTGTGAAAGGTTTCCTGAATGCTGTGTTTTGATTTGCAAAATAGGCTTTGCCATGATTGGGAGCGTGGGGCGTGGCATTCCGGGGCGGGCTGGTGTGCTGTGGCCCGAGCATTCAGTCTCCCACTGAAGCGCAGTGTGATACATCAGGGATTAGGTTGGCGCGGGGATGGCAGGGCGGTGCGATGGCTCATGCAGCGCGCTGCATTGGGCTTCGCAGCGTGCTCCGCAGGCCGATGCAGCGTGCTGCGTTTTTTGCCCTTGTCCTGTGGCTTGGCTGGAGGAGAGGATTGCCGCTCGCTTTTCTTCCTTTCTCATAAACGAAATGCTGCGCGATGGATTCCATCGCGCAGCATTTTCTGCTTCAGGCCTTATGGCCGTGTGTGTTCCCGCTTGTGGGGGTGAGCGGGGTGTCGCTCCGTTCTCTTACTGGCAGCCGATGCTTTTCCCCAGGTAGAAGGCACCCTTTTAGAAGGGGTATCCGATGGCGAGGTGGTAACCCAGTGAGCGCGAGAAGCGGGGCATGTTGTAGTAGCCGCTGCGGCCAGTGGTGTAGGGTGCGTGGATGCCTACACCCACATCGAAGCGGATGACCAGGAAGTCGAGGTCGTATCTGAGGCCCGCACCTGTGCCCAGCGCGATGTCGCGACCCAGGTGGCGCAGGCTGAACTGGCCTTCCTCCATGCCTGCCGTGCGGCGCAGCAGCCACACGTTGCCCGCATCGAGGAAGGCGGCTCCGTAGAGCTTGCCAACGATGGGGAACCTGTACTCCACGTTGGCCTCCAGCTTCATGTCGCCCGCTTGGTCCACATACGAATAGCGGCTGTCCTGGGGATGATGCCGCCCGGGACCGATGCTGCGCACGCTAAAGGCACGCACGCTACAGGCGCCGCCCACGGTGAAGAGGTCGGAGTAGGGGGCGATGACAGCGTTTCCGTAACTGTAGGCCACGCCGCCCATCACTCTGGTGGCCAGGCTGCTGCGGCGGGTGAGGGGGAATCGGTGGGTGTATTGGGCGCTGAGGCGGATGTATTGCGCAAAGGGAACTCCCAGCAGGCGCTTGCCTTTCTCGCCCAGGTCTTGCCCGCAGGCGGCATACACCAGCGAGGTGAGGTTGCCCGCCTCCTTCACACTTACACGCAGCGTGCGCGGGTGGTGCCGCTTGCTCGTCCAGGTGTAGGTGTATTCCATACTGGGTACAAACTGGTCACGCATGCTCACGTAGAGGGCCTGGTTGGCGCTGGTGATGCTGTCGAAGCGCGCTGTGGTGTGCCTCAGGGTCTGGTAGTCCAGTGAGAGGAGGGTGAACTGGTGCCGCTCGTTGGTGCCGTTCTGCAGGCTGTAGGAGAGCGATGCGCTGAGCGACACACGTCCGAAGTAGCCAGCGCGGTTCATGCTGCGGCCGTCCAGCTGGATGTCTGTGGATGTGGTGCGATGGCTCATCTTGCTCTCCAGGAAGAAGGGCATCAGTCTGGGCCACGATACCGAGATGTTTGCCCCATACTCATAGGAGTTGAGCAGCGAGCGGTCAGAGGGCACGTCGGTACCCGTCTGCCATTCATACGAACCCCACAGTTTCAGTCCCAGCGTCTCGGCTCCACGGAAGGCATTGTACTTCTTCATGCCGAAGGTAATGCCTGGTCCCACCTGTCCGTTGCTCTTGCCGGTGAGCCCGGCTTGGAATTCTCCGTCGTATGGTTTGGCCAGCATCGCCTGTATGTCCAGGTCGAGTGTGTCGCAGGTGAGCGATGAGTCGCGCGGCACATAGCGTATGTTGAGGGTGGAGAAGATGTTCATCGAGAGCATCTTCTGCTTCATGCGCTCCTCGTTCTGCAGGCTGTACAGGTCGCCCCGCCTCATGGTGCTGTGTCGCATGATGGCTACGGGATGCAGGGGAGCACGGCGGCCCGAGGTGCTGTAGCGATAGATAAAGCGTCGCCAGGTGATACTGTCGGTGGGTACAGCCAGTCCGTTCTTCAGTATGGTGAGCCTGGTGTCGCCTATATAGTAAGGATGCAGGGCGCGTTCGGGGGCACTCTCGGAAGGGCGCACCTGCAAGGATACGCGCAGGGGTGCCTGTAGGGTGTCGGCCTTATAGGTGATGTAGGCCGGACGGAAGTAGTAGTAGCCGGCATTGCGGAAGGCATCCGAGAGCCGCGTGCGCTCCTTGTCGAGCATGGCCACGCTGAACGGGTCGCCCCGCGAGAGCAGTCGGTGCCTGGGCATGGTGGCCCTGATGATGCTGTCGGCGCGCTGGGGGAAATGCAGATAGGCGATGCTGTCGAGGTGGAAGAGCGGCCCCGTCTCCACGCGATAGGACAACTTGGCCTTGCGAGGGTGCTTCATGGGGATGGTGTCGTGGCTCACGCGGGCCTGGAAGTAGCCTCGTCCGCGCAAGGTATTCTGTGCCACCGTGCATCGCGTCCTGGGGTTTACTGTACTCACATACACTGGCGTGGCAGCAAAATGACGGAACATCCATCGGCCAAACCGCCTGTGGCTATCTACGTAGCGGTTGTAAATCCACAGTCTGACAGGGAAGGGATGGGTCACGTGGCTGCTGCCCATGAGTGCACCGTTGGGTGCGTAGGCCAGCACAGCCTCCACCTCATCCTTGGCCTCGGCGCCGGCTTCCATGTCCATGCGGCTGGCACGTTTCAGGCTGTCGCGCTTCTGCTGCTCGCTCTGTGCGGTCGGGGCTGCCTTGCCATTGCCCGTGAGCAGTCCCTCCACCTTGGTGTAGGCATCTGCCAATGCCGTGATGACTCCCTCGCGGGCGGTGTCGGCCTGCTGCGGGGCTGGCTGGTTGTAGTCCAGTTCCTTGATGCCACGGTACAGGGTCTCGCCCTCCAGCAGGTGGCTGGTGGAGGAGCATGCAGCCAGGCAAAGTGCCACTGCAGCCAGTGTGAACGTGTATAGGGTCTTTTTCATTACTTTTTCTTCTCTTGTCCGGACTTCTCCTGGCGGGTTGTTGCCGCCTGGCCTGGAGCGGAGGTCTGCCTTGGCAGGGGCATGTCATTGGCAGACTTGCGGAAGCGGAACAGGTCGCGCAGCTTGTTGGTGCGCCTTCTCAGCACCAGGCCCACGCCCATCTCGGTGAGCTCGCCCTCTATCAACGACTGGTAGTTGCGGTCGTAGTAGATGCGCACGTAGCGGCTTGCCCCATTGTCCAGTTTGTACTCCAGCGACACGTTGTCTATGATGGTCTGCCCGTTGTTCTGCGCCTCACTGCCCGAACTCACCTTGCCGCCCAGTACCAGGCTAATGCGGTTGCCCCAGAAACGCTTGCGGAAGCTGAAGCTGTAGTCGGTCGTTGTGGCGCCCGTTGCAGTGGTGCTGTTCTCGATGCCGAAGCTGAGATCTACGGTGGAGAGAGCCTGTCCGGTGATGTTGTTGATGGCGCTCTGCAGGTAGGCGTTCAGCGTGTTGGCATAGCTGAAGCCGCTCTTGAAGTTGAAGTCATCGGTCATGTACATGCCTGTCACCAGCATGGTCACTGCCACACGGCCGCGCTCTTCGGCCGACATGCCCGATAGCTCGTTCTGCACAGTCATGTCCTCGGGAGCCTCAAGGGTGAATGTGAGTCCCATGTTGTCCAGTGTCTGGCTTAGGGCAAGTCCCACGTCGAAGGCCACGTTGCGCGGCACGTCGTTCTCCGTGACACTCGCCTTCACCCTTTCGCTTGCGCTGATGCCCAGTGTGGGGTTGGCTATGTCGCCTGTGAATTCCACGTAGCTTCCGCTCTGAATCTTGAAGTCATTGAGCGGGATGGCCATTAGCGAGTATCGCATGACACCCTGTTCTATGGTGTAGCGGCCGTATAGACGGAGGTCGTTTACGAGGTCGTAGGTGAGGGTCAGGTCGCCGCCTCCCTGCAGGTTAACGTAATCAGAGCCGTCTTCACTGAGCAGGCAGTGCACCTGCGCCGCCTGTTCCACCGACAGCACTATCAGTGCATCGATGCTCTGACCGCGCCTCTGCACGGTCTGTACCTGTGTGGTATCGGCAAAGTCGCAGAATGTGACGATGTCGGAAAGCTGGTCCTGCACGGTGATGGGTGAGTCGCGCAGCACATAGGTCACGTCTGTGTTGCCCAGTACAGCCAGTCGTCCGCGCACCTTCAGGTCATTGAGCGTACCCCATGCGCGGGCGTTCATATCCACATACACCTTGCCGTAGGCCAGTGCTGTATGGCTCTGCGGAGCATCTATGAGTTTGTATTTCTTGGCTGCGAGGTCCAGTGAAAGGCGTATGTTGTCGAGGTCGCTGAAGTTGATGGAGCCGTCGATGGTGAGCGGTGACTTGCCTGCCGCGTAAGCCTCGATGCGGTCCAGGTCGAGATAGCTATTGTTGACACGCAGTGTGTCATCGGGTATGCTGAGATCCACGCTGTAATCCTCTGCCAGCACGTGCACGCCTTCGGTGGCCAGGGAGCCTGTCATCAGCGGGTTGGTGGCTCGCCCCGTGATGGTCAGCGAGCCCGATGTGGCACCCTTCAGGCGTATTGTCCCTTCGGGCAGGAAGGCATTGGCCAGACTGAGAGGCAGGCTCTCCAGTGTGGCTTCGGCGTCTATCTGTCCTTCGCCATTCTGCTCCCAATAGGTACCTGCCAGCATGGCTATCTCATTGTCGTTCTGTGTGACCACTGCATCTACGTGGTGACTGCCGTCGGTATTGGGGAAGTAAATGGTGTTCAAGCCCATATCGCCCATCGGTGTGCCTTCGTAGGTCATGCGTCGGATGCCGATGTCGGTTGATATGGTAGTGGCACTGTCGGCCTGCATATAGTGCAGGTCGCCATGGAGCAGACCGCCCAACTGTGGTGCATAGGGCATCACACTGGTCAGTTCGGCCATGTTGATGTTGTTCAGGCTGAGCGATATGTCCTGCAATGCATCCTCGTTGGGAGTGGAATAGAGCTTGAGTCCTGTACCGTCGTCGGCCAGCAGATCTACCAGTGCCAGCACCCTGCCTTCTCTGGTCAACTCCACATAGTTGTCCTCGTTAAGCGTGAAGCGGCGGTAGGCTATGATGGGATTGAGCGGCGTCATATGCAGTTGTGTGCCCTCTCGTGTCATCTTGGCTTCTATGCCCAGATCTACTCCCTTCTTGCCTTTGGCATCGATGAAGTCGAGATGTGCCGTGGCGCCCGTGGCGGTGAGGCGTGCCAGGAAGGACGACTGAAAGGATACCACACGGTTTCTCCGCCCGTTGGTGATGCGTGAGCGGAGCGCTACCCCCTGGGGATCCTGCGTGATGTCCCACTGGATGGTGTCCAGTAGGATGGCACCTGTGTTGAGCGTGTACAGGTGTCCGTCGCCCGTCAGACCTTCGGCTGGACTGGAGTCCAGGTCGAGGTGCAGCTGGTCGAAGGTGTAGCCGATGGTGCTTCGCAGAAGGTTGTTGACGGGGTTGCGTGTGCCGCACAACAGGTGAACCTGCAGCGTGGGGAGCATCAGGCGGAGCTTTTCTTGGTCGAGGCGCAGACTGTCGGCCTCGGTGCGGATCTCCTGCAAGAGCCTATGGCCGTATATCGTAAGCGAATCCAGTCCGTGGGGAGAGCGCACGCTCAGTTCCAGGTCGCCTGCTGAGGCCTGTGCTAGAATGCTGTCGGGTGACAGCCGCAGGCGGGCTCCCAGTTCCACGGGGTGGAATGTGGTGTCCTTCAGACTGAGCATGATGTGGTCGGCATGTGCATCAAGGGCATGGGTCTGGCGCAGGTCGGAACTGCCCTCTATGTGCATCTTCATGCTTGCCTTCATGGTGTCCTTGGCCAGATGGAGTGCATAGAGGTCCATGCTGTTGAGGTCCATGCTGAAGGATGACGACTCCAACTTGCGGTTGCGAAGGCGCAGCTCGGCATTTGCCAGCATGTCGAGGAGTTCGTTTCCGCTGTTTATCTGTATCTGTCCATAGCCCTCGTGCAGTTTGGCATCCAGCCCCATGTTGCCCAGGTTCCACTTTTCGTAGCCAATGGAATCGATGCAGAGCTGCGCCTCCAGGCTCGAGCGGTCAGACAGGAAGTCGGTTCCGCGTCCCTTGACAGAAGCCTGTGCTGTGAAGTGGTGCAGGCCGCTCTGGGGCAGCCAGTCGCCCAGTTGCCATCCTCTGGCTGACATCTTGCCCATGTAGTTCATGCTGCGTGTGTTGGCCATGAGCGTCATGCGGGCCTGTCCATGGTTCTGCTTGGCCAGAGCATCCACGCTCAGCTTGCTCCCCTGGCGCAGTTCGGTGGTGGCATGAAGGGTGGTGGAGGGCAGGTTGACGTCCTTGAGTCCAAGCCAGCGGCGCACACACGAGAGGTCCATAGTGTGCATGTCCCATTTCATGTTGCCCGCTATGCTGTCGGCCGAAAGCAGGTTGTTGAGGTAACCATGTGACCTTACATCCACCACCGAGGGTACTGTGAGTATCAGGGAATCCACGCTCATCGCGTCCATATTGCCGCTGGCACAGGCGTTGAACTTCATTGCCAGAGGCGAGAATGCCTGGCGCATGTCATGCGGAAGTGCATTGCCGGCTGCTGCTGCAATATCCTGCATGGCTATCCGACCCTTGCTTCTGAGCGAGAGCGAACCGCCTGCGTGGGGCGAGAAAGCCGCATAGTCCATGCGCACCTCTGCTGTCAGATGACTTTGTGGAGTGTTTATCTTCAGATGGTTGAGCGTGAGTGTCTGGTTGGTGCAGAGCACTTCGCCCGAGATGGTATCTACCTGCAGTCCGCACTGCTCCCGCATGTGCCCCTGTGCCAGAGTGCATTGCACCAGCATGGGCTCTACGTTGAACCGTACATCGTCAACCCGCAGCCCGATGCTGTCGAGCGCGATGTGCGATGGGTTGATGCCGCCTGTAGCAGGCAGGGTATCGTGGGGGAGGGAGTATAGGAGCGAGTCGGCCCGTAGCGTGAGGCTCTGTGCCGTGTAGGTGCCACGGTGCAGGTTGATGTCACCCTGCTGCAACAGCAGTTGCCTGATGCCTGCTTCTATCCTCATGCTGTCGCCTGGCATGTGCAGCAGCAGTCGGCTTTGACTCACCTCGGCGCGGTCTATGGCTATGCTCCACAGCGGGGCAGGTGAGGTGGTGGTATCCTCCTCCTCGGTGCTCTCGTGCAGGGTGACTTCGATGTCGGAATGCTCAAGCTGAGCCGACACAGCCTTCACCTTTCTCTCTTTCATGCTGATGGCTTCGGCATCCAGATGCAGCAGCCCCACCGTTCCGTCGATGCTTACAGTGGGAATCATCTGTCCTGTGTGCAGCGTTCCATCTGCCAGCTCCACAGCATCCACACCTATGCTCAGACTCAGGAGACGTTTCATGTCCAGATCCACAAGCACGCTGTTGACGGCCAGCAGTGTGTCGCCATCCTGCACGGCACGCACTCCGCCCAGACTCACATCCAGCGGGAATGACAGGCGCACTCTGTCGAGGGTCACCTCTATACCCGTCTGGCTGGACAGATAAGAGGCGGCCTGCCTCACTGCCCACCTCTGTATGGGCGGCAAGTAGAGCAGGATGCCGAGCACCAGCACCAACGCAAAGGGCGTGATGAGGAGCGTAAGCAGGGTGCGAAGTACCCTCTTGCGTGTATTGGTCATGCTGTCAGTTGTGGCTTTTCATCATAATGTGGGTACAAAATTAGTAAAAAGCGGGCATTGCCGCATTGCGTTGGACGTAAAAAAGCGTAAGTTTGCACTATAAATAGAAATATAGTATGAAGAAAACAACAATTGGGATGATAATGGCGCTCTGCGCTCTGTTCCTGATCGCATGCTCCGACAAGAAGCGGGATGCAATAGGCCACACCGAGGTGGTCATGGAGACCAGCATGGGCAACATAACGCTGAGGCTGTATGACGACACGCCGCTTCATCGTGACAACTTCGTGCGTCTGGCCCGCATGGGAGCCTATGACGGCATAGTGTGGAACCGTATTGTGGATCAATCGACAATACAGAGCGGCGACCCTAACTTGCGGGCGGATGGTGGCAAGCCGGCCATTGATCCGTCATGGGCAGAGAAGACCATCAAGGCGGAGATACGCTATCCCCGCCATTTCCACAAGCCTGGCGCACTGGCCATGGCCCGCCAGCCTGATGATATCAACCCTGATAGGGAGAGCAGCGCTACGCAGTTCTACATCGTCACCGGCAAGGTCTATTCTGTAATGAAACTGGCTGAGCTGCACCAGTTCATGGTAGAGACCGACACGCTGCACACCATTCCCTCAATTCCTGCACCGCTGAAGAAGGTATATACCACACGCGGTGGTGCTCCTCATCTGGACGGTGGCTACACCGTCTTTGGCGAGGTGGTGGATGGCATGAAGGTGGTGGAGGCCATAGGCAAAGTGCCCACCGACGAGCATGAGCGCCCGCTGAAGCAGGTGGTGCTCCGTCGTGTCATCATCAAGGATTGACCTTGTCGAGCACGGGCTGGAAACTTTGCCACATGCGGTCGGCGGGCAGAGGCGCCTTGATGTCGAGCATCTGGTGGCTCACGGGGTGCTCCAACTGCAGGCGGTAGGCGTGCAGGCTGATGCTTCCATTGGGGTTGCTGCGTGGAGCGCCATACTTCAGATCGCCCTTGATAGGGCATCCCATGGCAGCCAGTTGGCATCTTATCTGATGGTGACGACCCGTGTGCAGATGTACTTCGAGCAGGAAGTACCGGTCTGATGAACCTATCAGCCGATAGTCCAGAATGGCCTTCTTGGAGCCGGGCACCTCTCTTTGGTAGGCTCTGGCAGTGTTTGACTTCTCGTTCCTTGTGAGCCAGTGGGTGAGGGTGCCAGCCTCTTGCGGTGGCCTTGCACCCACGATGGCCAGGTAAGTCTTCTGCACCTGTTCGTGGGTGGAGAACATCTTGTTGAGCCGGGGAAGCGCCTTGCTTGTCTTGGCAAACAGCACCACGCCGCTCACGGGACGGTCCAGGCGGTGCACCACACCCAGATAGACGTTGCCTGGCTTGGCGTACTTCTCCTTCAGATAGCGCTTTATGGTTTCCGACAGAGGCTCGTCGCCTGTCTTGTCACCCTGCACTATCTCCCCCGGGCACTTGCTCACCACGATGATGTGATTGTCTTCGTAAAGAACTTCCATCTGTATCCTTATATAAAGAAAAACGCCCGGCATACAGGTCAGTGTGTGCCGGGCGAATGTTTGTGACGCTTACATATTCATTCCGCCATCCACTTGGATGACCTGTCCAGACACGTAGCTGCTCATGTCGCTGGCGAGGAAAGTGGCCACGTTGGCTATATCCTCCACCTGGCCACCGCGGCGCAAGGGAATCTTCTTCTTCCATTCCTCGCGGATTTCATCGGGCAGAGCGGCTGTCATAGCGGTCTCGATGAAGCCGGGAGCAATGGCGTTGGCGCGGATGCCCTTTGGTCCCATCTCCTGTGCAACGCTCTTGGCCAGGGCTATCATACCGGCCTTGCTGGCTGCGTAGTTGGCCTGACCTGCGTTGCCGTGCACGCCCACCACGCTGGCCATGTTGATGATAGAACCGCCACGCTGGCGCATCATCACGGGTACACAGGCATGGATGAAGTTGAACGCGCTCTTCAGGTTCACGTTGATAACGGCATCCCACTGTGCTTCAGTCATGCGCAGCATGAGACCGTCCTTGGTGATACCGGCGTTGTTCACCAATATGTTGATGCTTCCGAAGTCCTCGCGTATCTGCTTCACCACGTTCTCTGTCTCGGCGAAGTCGGCTGCGTTGCCTGCATAGGCGCGGCAGGTCACTCCCACAGCCTCTATCTCCTGGCGTGTAGCTTCCAGTCCGGCAGCCATCTCATCATTGAGCACCAGGTCGGTGAATGCGATGTTGGCACCCTCAGAAGCGAACTTCAGAGCGATGGCCTTTCCGATGCCTCTTGCCGCGCCCGTTATCAGCGCGGTCTTTCCAGTCAGTAATCCCATATTATATATAATGTATAGATTGTGAATTTATCTCTTTCTCTCTTCTCTGCCTGTGCACCGGCTTATGTTCCGCTTGCGACTGGCAGATGATGCATGTGTGTGTGGCTTGGGCTACAGATAGTAGTTGATGTGCTGTCTGTCGGGCTTGGCCAGCGCCTTGTGGATCAGTTTCTGCACGATGCCACGGCTCATGCCGCTGGGCAGTCCCTGCGTCAGTCGGCCGTAGATGAAGGGTATCTCCAGTCCCTTTACGCTGAAGTGCAGTATGTTGGCGCACAGTGGGATGCTGTCTATTTCGAACTTCCCGCTGCGTACTCCCTCGGTCATGATGGCATTGAAGAGTTTCAGCTCCGTCTGGTCGAAGTTCTTTCTCACCTTCTCCACCATGATGATGTTTCTGAAGAATTCCGCTCTCAGGTTGCCGTTACGCTGCACCGCCTCCTTGATCATATTGAGGTGTGTGTAAACAATCTCCACTAGCTTGTCCTCCGGTTCCATGTTCTGCTTCGCCACCTCGTTCATGCGTTCCGATAGGCGCTCCAGTTCTCCTTCTATGACAGCCCAGTAGATCTCCTCCTTGTTCTTGAAGTAAGTATAGAGCGTGCGGCGTCCCTTGCCCGAGGTCACCGCAATGTCGTTCATTGTCGTGTTCTCCAGCCCCTGCTTGGCAAAGAGCTGCCTTGCCACGTCCACCAATTTCTCTCTGGTCTTTGTTGCTGCCATCTTATCCTTGTTTGAATGGTTGCCTTGCCTGTGCCGGCTGTCTGTCGTTGCCAGTGCAACACGTTCAGGTGCACCCGGTCACCATAATCCACTGCAAAGTTAGCACAAATTGCCTTTATTGTGCAATAAAGTTAAGTTAAAATTGCACAAGAATACGTTGTCTGTGCCAAAAGTGTGAAAAAACGACCATAGTGGCATAAAAAGTTGGTCGAATGCTTTGCTGTTACGGAATAAAGCTATACCTTTGCACTCGCAAACAGGAAATAACATCGCGGGGTGGAGCAGTTGGTAGCTCGCCAGGCTCATAACCTGGAGGTCGCCCGTTCGAGTCGGACCCCCGCAACATAGTAGAGAGATGAACGATGCAGTTCATCTCTTTTTCGTTTTAATGCATTTATGGATGTCGCGCAGGTGCCTGCGCACTCGATGGGAACTCAGAAACTTTGTGTTTGAAGCCTGCTTCTGCATTCCGCTCGTTGTGGAATGGGGGAGATGGGAGGGCTGTGTGCAGTAATGTCTGCTGGCTTCCGTCTCGCATCATCAGCGTCCTCATCATCTCGCCCTTGATGGTGAAGCCAGGTTGTCATCGGCTTCCCCGTTGTGCTACTTGATTGTTGGTCTGGTGACGCAGTGCGTTGCGATGGCAGATGCAGCGCGTTGCGATGGCCAACGCAGCGTGCTCCGTTGCCACATGCAACGCTCTGCCTTGCACGATGCTTCGTACTGTATGTTTCCTGGCTACGCGATTCGCCTCCTTTCTTGCTCCTCTCCTTTTCCTGGACAACCATCATGAGCCGTTTGCTTTGAGCCTTTTCGTAATCTGCTCCGATGGATTCCGTTCACGCTTTCATTTGCTTCGGTCCTGCGCTCGGGGAAGGTGGTCGATGCAAGGGTGGTGGCTTAAGGGGCTGGGAGGAGAGGGTAGGGGAGGCAATGTAATGCTTCTGCTTCGCACTTCCCGCGCGCGTGTATATAAATAAGGAAAAGGCTGGGAGGAGTGGAGAAGAATTTTGCCCGATATCACAAAAAAGCAATGAGGTTCCGTCTCACGACGAAACCTCACTTAATTGATACTAGTTTCTAAGGTAAAAAGATTGTTTGTCAGAATAACTTTTGCAAATTTACGTATATTCCCGCAACGCACCAACTTTTTTTCGCATGTTCTATAACACATTTTAGCAAATAGTCTTCTTTTTCGCCCAAAATAGGCTCTGATAAGCAAGAAAGTGCTACTTTTGTATCATAATAATTCCCCTAAACATGTATTCTATGGCAGAAGAAGTTATCAAAGACAAGGATGAGGAGAAAAAAAGTCTCAACTTCATCGAACAGAAGATAGAGAAAGACCTGGCCGAGGGCAAGAATGGCGGGCGCGTACAGACACGTTTCCCACCCGAGCCTAACGGCTATCTCCACATCGGACATGCCAAGGCGATTGCCCTGGACTTCGGTGTGGCCAAGCGGTATGGCGGCACATGCAACCTCCGCTTCGACGATACCAACCCTGTGAAGGAGGATACCGAATACATCGAGAGCATTGAGAACGACATCCGCTGGCTGGGTTTCCAGTGGGACCATGTGTATTATGCCAGCGACTACTTCCAGGAGCTGTGGGACTTTGCAGTGTGGCTCATCCGTCAGGGACGTGCCTATGTAGATGAACAGAGCGCCGAGGTGATAGCCCAGCAGAAGGGTACCACCACACAGGCAGGCACCAACAGCCCCTTCCGCGACAGACCGGTGGAGGAGAACCTGCGCCTTTTCGAGTTCATGAACAGCGGTCAGGCCACTCCGGGCACTCTGGTGCTGAGGGCCAAGATAGATATGGCACATCCCAACATGCTCTTCCGCGATCCGTTGCTCTATAGAGTGATGAACATCCCGCATATCCGTACAGGCAACAAGTGGAACGCCTATCCCATGTATGACTTCACGCATGGGCAGAGCGATTACCTCGAAGGAGTGACCCACAGTCTGTGCACCCTTGAGTTTGTCGAGCACCGTCCCCTCTACGATCTGTTCGTTACGTGGATGAAGGAATACAAGTGCGAGACGGAGAACATCGAGGACAACCGACCCAGGCAGACCGAGTTCAACAAGCTCAATCTCTCCTACACCCTCATGAGCAAGCGCAATCTGCTGGCTCTGGTCAAGGAAGGGATGGTGCAGGGATGGGACGACCCCCGCATGCCCACCATCTGTGGTTACCGCCGCAGGGGCTATAGCCCGGAGAGCATAGTGAAGTTCATCAACAAGATTGGCTATACTACTTACGATGCGCTCAACGAAGTGGCGCTCATGGAGAGCGCTGTGCGCGAGGACCTTAACAGCCGCGCCATCCGTGTGAGCGCTGTGCTCGACCCCGTGAAGGTGGTCATCACCAACTATCCTGAGGGTGAGACTGAGATGCTCACTGCCGTGAACAACCCCGAGAACGAGGCTGACGGAACCCACGAGGTGGCCTTCGGACGCGAACTCTGGATAGAGCGCGACGACTTTATGGACGAGCCCGAGAAGAAGTTCATGCGCATGGCTCCCGGCAAGGAAGTGCGCCTGAAGAACGCTTACATCGTGGAGTGCACTGGCTGCAAGAAGGATGAAGACGGCCGCGTGGTGGAAATCTACTGCACCTACGACCCCGAGAGCCGCAGCGGCATGCCCGGTGCCGACCGCAAGATAAAGGGCAAGACGCTGCATTGGGTGAGCTGTGCCCATGCCGTGAAGGCTGAAGTGCGCCTCTATGACCGCCTCTGGAAGGTGGAGAATCCGCGCGATGAGATGGCTGCCATACGCGATGCACAGCAGTGTGATGCGGTAACTGCCATGAAACAGATTATCAACCCCGACAGCCTGCACGTGCTCACCGACTGCTACGTGGAGGAGTTTGCTGCCGGCATGAAGCCGCTGAGCTACCTGCAGTTCCAGCGTATCGGCTACTTCAATGTGGATACCGACAGCACACCAGAGCACCTCGTGTTCAACAAGACAGTGGGCTTGAGGGATACTTACGCAAAGGGAAACAGATAAACGATGCCAGCTGACGAAGAGGACGAGAGGTATTTCCAGGGCAAGGAATTCCGTGATGCACTGGCGCGCTACGAGAATGCGCTGAGGCAGGGACAGTCGGTCTATATGGAGGCCGACGAACTGACCGACATCGCCGAATACTATATGACGCGCGAGAGAGAGCAGGATGCCGACAAGGTCATCCGGCTGGCTCTTGCGCTGCATCCTGATAGCGTTGACCCCCAAGTGTTCCTCGCCCGTCGTCAGCTCTTCCTTGGCAATACCCGCAAGGCGTGGCGCATCAGTCGTGCCATTGTAGATCAGGAGGACAGGGAGGTCAAATTCCTCAATGCCGAAATACTCATCAAGGAAGACCGTGGGCGCGAGGCTGTAGTCTATCTGCTGGGTGTGTGGCGAACGCTGGAGTATGACCGTGACCATTTCCTGTACGATTCGGCAGGCATCTTTATGGACTACAACCTGTGGGAATACGCCTTGATGTGGGTTCACAGGCTGGAGCGGCTCTTCCCCAAGTACCCTCGCACGCTGCGCATGAAGGCAGAACTGATGGTTTGCCTTGGGCGCTACAGCGAGGCCATACCGCTGCTCAACCAGTTGCTCGACGAAGACCCTTACCGCAAGGAGGTGTGGAATCTGCTTGCCGAGTCGCAGGGAGCTACCGAGCAGTTTGCCGAGGCCATCGACTCCACCGAATATGTGCTGGCCATCGACAAGGATGACAGGCGTGCGATGGCCACCAAGGCCAGTTGCCTCTTCCATATGAACCAGCCTCAGGAGGCGCATGAACTCTATCGGAAATACCTGGAGGGCGACCCCGACGACACCAATATCCTGTATCTGGATGCCGTATGTCTGGCTTCGCTGGAGCGGTATGCCGAGTCGCTGAAACTCATCGACCACGCTCTGGAGGAATGTCCCGACGATTCGCCGCAGTATGTGCACATCCTGCTCGAGAAGGCTTATGTGGAGAGTAAGCTGCATCATCCCATCGAGGCAATGCAGGCCATCGCCTTTGCCGAGAACATCCGTATGGACGATATGGACTGTGAGTATAGTCTGCTCAAGGGGCAGGTGATGCTCGAGAACGGTTTTGAGGAAGAGGCGGTAAAGTCTTTCGGCGAAGCCTTACGCTCCAGTCCGTCCAAGCGCAATACGCTGATGGTCATCGGTGTGGCTTATGGCGAGGCCGAGTGCTACGATGAAGCCATACAGGTGATGCTCACTGTGCAGCACACTTTCCCCGACTCTGAGGATGGTCCTTCGCCGGTTCCCTATCTGGCGTACTATTATTATAAGAAGGACGATCTGCACTCCAGCCTCACTTACCTCAAGCAGGCAGCAGAGGCCGACAGGCAAAGCACCGAGCAGTTGTTCGGCTCCATCTACCCGGGAGTAACGCCCGACGAGTATTATCTCTATGCCTACCGCAACCTCTATGGGCATTTCCCCGAGGAAGACAAATAACAGCGAAGGCTGGTGAACCGCATTCCGTTCACCAGCCTTCTGCTTTCCCTGCCGGTTCCACACAGGTTGCTTGTGTGATGCAGGCAGCTTCCCTTTCCCGCTTCAGCAAGGTTCTGGGCCTGTTCCGATAAACTCTTTGCCCCAAGCTGGCACTTTCCTTCCTCAAATCCGGAAAACTGCCCCGAAAAAGTATCCAAGCTTACTTTGCAATGTATCCAAGGATAAATCGCAAAGTATCCAGTATTACTTTGCCAAGTAACCTTGCTTCATGTTTTACCCTATTTTATTGGACATCTTCTGACATCATATTCTGAAATGGTAGATGGTGTGGTGAAAGGCATACTGAAACCGTTGTCACTTGCCCGGGAATTGTACTGCTTGTGTTGTCACTTCTGCTCTGCGCGGAAGGTGGAGGCGGATGGATGAGCCGGTACAGGCGCATTCCATGGCCAGATGTTTCAACTCCCCGGGAGCATTAAGGCTTTCTCAGTGTGTGCTCCGCTGGCCTGCTGGCACGGTTGCAGCCGTGTTCATTGGGCAAACAAAAGGAGGCAGGAGCGCAAGACGGTTGCTTGCATTCCTGCCTCCATGCTGTATGAAGTGGCTTATGAGCGGCTTGTCTGCAGGCCCGAATGACTCAGGGTCATCTCTACAAAGCGCGCTTTCGCGTTGGGACGGTTCTCTGTGAGAATCTTCTTGATACGTGCTGCAGCCTCGGGATCCTTGGCCATCATGTACAGGTAGCCGCCTCCGCCTGCGCCGGGAAGCTTGTAGCCCGTGCAGAGGTCGTCGATGAGGCTGGTGATGGAGCGCACTGAGTCGGGGTTGGTTCCGCTGTCCAGCAGCTGGTTCTGCTGCCATGTGCGGCGCACCAGACGGCCCACCCTGTCGTAGTCACACTTCTGGAATGCCTCGTACACGTCCAGTGCATGGCCCTTCATCTCTGCCAGGAGGTTCATGTGATGAGTCTCCAGGAGGAACATCGAGCGCACGATTTCGGCCAGTATCTTCTTTGCGGTGCGTGTGATGCCGGTGTAGTAGAGCAGGTGGCAACCGCTGTATTGCGGGTCGGTATAGAGTGTGTCGTTGAGCCAGCGCACCTCAGGAGTCTGTGCAAATCCCTCGCCGGTCATCAGCAACTTCACTCCGGGCAGCACACCACCGTACTGGTCCTGCCATCCGCCGCCTGTGGTGAGCAGCTGCTCAAGCACCAGCGTGCGGTTGGAAATCTCGCACTTGTCCCAATGCAGCCCGCAGAAGTCGTTGAGTGCACCCAGCACAGTGGCTGCCAGGATGCTGCTGGTGCCCAGTCCGCTGCCTGCCGGAATGGCACTCAGAAGCGTAAGCTCGATGCCACAACCGAAGTCCTGAAGCTGCTCCTTGAGTGTTGCGAACTTGGCCGCACAGTACTCGGGCAGGAAACCGGCCAGCGAGAGAGCGGCCTTGGGAATGGAGAAGGGCGAGCCCACCAGTGCATAGCGGCGCAACTCCTCGTAGGTTCCGATGTGCTCTTCGGCACCCAGGTCGATGCTGCGGAGTGTAATCTCGTATCGGTCAGAGGGCTTTACATATACCTGCAGAGGAGGCTGCCCGTTCAGTTCAATAGCCAGATTCACCACGTTGCCGCCGTTTATCAGGCAGTAGGGAGGCGTATCTGTCCAGCCTCCTGCCAGGTCGATGCGCACTGGGCTTCTGCCCCACACAATCTGGTCAGCCAGCACATCCATGTGAGGCATCTGCTTGTCTTTCCTTGCCTGGCTCACCAGTCCATCGCTCAAGAGCGAGAAAGCCTTCTGCTCATGCTCCTTGTCCTCCTGCCCTTGCAGTGTGAGCACGCGGTGGCGGAACATCTGGTCGCTGATGCGAGTCAGCAATGGATTGTCCTCGCAGAGTTCTTTGGGCAGCGGCAGATGGTGCTTGGCAAACTCGTGGGCCATGTCGTCGAGGTTGGTCTGATAGAATACGCTGCGCCTGTGATTGGCTGCCAGTGCAGTGAGGTTCTGGCTGCGGAAGGTTTCGCGCTGTGCTTGCAGGCGTCGCAGATTGGCCTGGTCAGACAGTTCGTTGGCACATACCTTGGGTGACTTGAGCCACATCTCGCGTGCTTCCACATCGCCGGCATTGCTCACCATCCAGTTCAACATGCGCTCCAGAGCCTTCATATCCTGGCTTATGGGGAAGATGCGGGCAGCCTGCAAGTCGGCTTGCGGCTGTATATCCTCCAGGTTTACTCCCCTCAGTGAAGCCCATTCGCTCATGCTCACACCCATGTAGGAGGTGTCGGGCAGGGTGATATCACCACGGAAGGCATCGTGCATTCCGTAGGGACGCAGCGCATAGGCATTGGGCAGGGGAGTGTCGATGGGTACCATGTCGATGCATACTCCCAGGGGCAGGTCAACATGCCAGTCGTTCTCGGGCACACCGGTGATGATGTTGCTTCCATGCAGCTGCCAGTGCTCTCCCACGCAGGAGTTCTCTATCCAGGTGTTGCTGTTCTGCTCGGTCAGAGCCGTCTTGCACAGCGCGTTCTGTATGAAGATAGAGGGATGAGGCTTCACTCCCAGGTGCATGATACGCCTCTGGTCGTACACCAGATTCTGTATGCTCAGGGTGCTGCTTATCATTTCGCGGCTTGTTCCATAGTGGTAGAACTCCCCGTCCTGCAATGGCAGAATGGCTGTGGTGAGGCCTTCCAACAGGCTGTCGGGCCTGGATGGACGATCGCCCAGAGCGCATCCGAAGTCGCTGTACAGGTCGTAGTTGGCCATTGAGCCATCGGCTTTGCGGCTCTTCTCAGCCAGCAGCTTCACTGCACGGTCGCTCAAGAGCCAGATGCCGATATCCATCAGGAAAAGGTGGGAATGCATCAGCTCGCCCAGTTGCTCCACGCTGGGTTTCTGCAGCATGAAGTCCAGCTTGCCTGGGTTATCGCGCTTCGATAGGAAAACACCATGGTTCTTGGCCAGCGAGGGATCTACCCACATGCCATAGCACACCACGTCGGCCTGGGGGATGGATTGCAGTTTGCCTGCCCTTATATATACGTCACCACTGGCGATGAGGGTGTGCAACCCCTCGGGTGCAGCCTGCATGATGCGCTCGTAGAGAGGCAATTGCAGTTCGAGCAGGTTCTGTGAGATGCGCTGTCCTCGGCTCCATCTGAACACAGGTATGGGCGTGAGAATCTTTCCGCTTGGTGCATAGGAAGGCAAGCGTCGGCTCTGTCCGCCTGCATGCAGCAGTATGCGCTTCTCCTTGGAAATCCATTCTTCCAGTGTCGAAGCATTGTCTTCGGCCTGTCTGCAAGCCTCCAGCAGCCATGTGGTACCGCCTCCGCTTCCCAGTTTCTGCCCGATGGGGTCGCTGGTGCAGAAGTATTCTTCGTGTGATACACCTTCTATGTCATGGAAACAGTTGACTAAGTTAGGGGGGAGTGAAAGAAGTTTCTTTGTCATATCGTTATTCTGTAAGGGTATTCTTGACGCACGCAGCCCGCTGCTCTAACGTGTAGGGCAGCGGGCTGGAGTGCCCTGTTGTCTATCTTATTATATAATGTGTCGTGTGCATTTAGGCCTTGGGCTCCTCTTTGTGGTTGATACAGATTCCCTTCTGATACCACTCATAGAGGCGGTGTATGCCTTCGTCTATCTCGATGGTATGGTGCCAGCCCAGCCGGTGCAGCTTGCTCACGTCGGTGAGTTTGAGCATAGTGCCGTCGGGTTTGGTGCTGTCCCAGCACAGGTCGCCTTGGAATCCTATCTCCTTCACAATCTTCTCTGCACACTCGCGTATGCTGAGTTGTTTGCCCGTGCCAACGTTGATGTGGCAGTTGCGGATTTCCCTGATGCCGTCGTGATTGACCTTCATCTCGGTGTTCTCAACCACGTCCTTGAAATCCACATTCAGCAAGCAGTGCACGCTGGCATCCGCCATCTCTTCGCTCCAAAGGAACTCACGCATGGGTGCTCCTGTACCCCAAAGGGTCACACGGCCCTTCTCGATGCCGTACGAAGCCAGCACCGTGAGGATATCCTGCTCGCTTGAGTCGGCATCCACACGCAGCTCCGTACCCTTCATCGTCACGGGTCTCAGGCCGATATCCTTGCGTACGGCTGCCCAGTCATCCTCGCTCAGGCACTTGGCCAGATACACTTTGCGTATCATGGCAGGCAGCACGTGGCTGTTCTCCAGGTGGAAGTTGTCGTTGGGGCCATACAGATTGGTGGGCATCACAGCTATATAGTTGGTGCCGTACTGCAGGTTGAACGACTCGCACATCTTCAGTCCGGCTATCTTGGCGATAGCGTAAGGCTCGTTGGTATATTCCAATGCGCTGGTCAGCAGGCAGTCTTCGGGCATGGGCTGAGGAGCCTCTCCGGGGTAGATGCATGTGCTGCCCAGGAAGAGCAACTTCTCTACTCCGTGCTTCCAACTCTCTCCTATGACGTTCTGCTGTATCTGCAGATTCTGGTAGATGAAGTCTGCGCGGTACTGCAGATTGGCCATGATACCGCCCACATGTGCTGCAGCCAGCACCACGGCTTGTGGTTTCTCCTCGTCGAAGAACCGCTTCACGGCCTGAGGGTCCAGCAAGTCCAGTTCCTTGTGGCTGCGTCCTATCAGGTTGTCATAACCCCTCTGCTTCAGGTTGTTCCAGATGGCAGAGCCCACCAGACCGTGGTGGCCTGCCACAAAGATTCTTGTACTCTTGTCCAACATTGCTTCTTCCTCCGCTTACTTCACCAGTCCTTTTTCCAGATACTCTGCCAAGTTGACGCGCATCACCTGTGCTACGTGCTCGGCTGCAACCTGCTCCATGTCATGCTTCACCATGATGGCCACCAGCTGCTCGAATGTTGTCTTCTGCATGGGATCCCATCCCAGCTTGGTCTTTGCCTTTGTGGGATCGCCCCACAGGTTCACCACGTCGGTCGGGCGATAGAAGTCCTCGCTCACCTCCACCAGCACTCGTCCGGTGGCCTTGTCTATTCCCTTCTCGTCCAGACCCTCGCCCTGGAACTCCAGTTCGATGCCTGCATGCTTGAAGGCATAGTAACAGAACTCCCTCACGCTGTGCTGCACGCCTGTGGCAATCACAAAGTCCTCGGGCTTCTCCTGCTGCAGGATGAGCCACATGCACTCTACATAGTCCTTGGCATATCCCCAGTCACGCAGTGAGGAGAGGTTTCCCAGATAGAGCTTGTCCTGCTTGCCCTGTGCGATACGTGCGGCTGCCAGGGTGATTTTGCGTGTCACGAAAGTCTCGCCACGGCGCTCGCTCTCGTGGTTGAACAGGATGCCCGAGCAGCAGAACATGCCATAGGCATCGCGGTATTCCTTCACTATCCAGTAGCCATACAGCTTGGCCACAGCATAGGGGCTATAGGGGTGGAACGGTGTATTCTCGTTCTGTGGCACCTCCTCCACCTTGCCATACAGCTCGCTGGTGGATGCCTGATAGATGCGACAAGTGTTCTCCAGATGATTGGTGCGCACAGCCTCCAGGATGCGCAGTACTCCCACAGCATCCACATCGGCTGTAAACTCGGGAGCATCGAAGCTCACCTGTACGTGGCTCTGTGCTGCCAGGTTGTAGATTTCGGTTGGCATCACCTTGCCCACCAGCTTCACCAGCGACATAGAGTCGCTCATGTCGGCATAGTGAAGGTGAAAGTGGGGTTTTCCTTCCAGGTGCGCGATGCGCTGACGGAAGTCAACCGACGAGCGGCGGATGATTCCGTGAACCTCATAACCCTTCTCCAAAAGCAGTTCGCTCAGGTACGAACCGTCCTGCCCGGTCACTCCTGTGATGAGGGCAACGTTCTTCTTTTCCATGTTATAATAAGTTATGTGTCTAATATCCTGTATTTTTCCCTCGTGGGAAGTGCAATCTTTCTTCTTGTTCTTATTCTTCGCAGAACTCGCGGATGCGCTGTTCCTCGGTCAGCTTGCATACCAGCAGGTTGCCTCCACGCTCTGCCACGATGTAGCCTTCCAGTCCTTGCACCACCACCTTCTTGGCTTCGGGAGCGTGCACTATGCAACCCGATGTCTCATGCAGGTGTACCGACTGTCCCACGGTGGCATTTCCGTAGATGTCGCGGGTGCTGTTGAGCAGCAGCGAACCCCATGTGCCCAGGTCGCTCCAGCCGAATTGTGCGGGGCATACAAATATCTCCTCGGCCTTCTCCAGTATGGCATAATCTACCGAGATACTCTCGCAGCGCGGGAAAGCCTCGTCGATGGCTGCCTGCTCCTGGTCTGTTCCATATACGGGCAGAAGGTCCTCGAATATCTGTGAGATGCCTGGCTGATACACCCTGAAGGCATTTACGATGGTGCTCACATTCCAGATGAATATGCCGGAGTTCCAGTAGAAGTTGCCCTGGCTGATGTACTTCTTGGCGGTATCCAGGTCGGGTTTCTCGCGGAAGGAATCCACTCGGAACATCTCCTTATTGCGTGCCGATGGTACGCTGAGGTCGGCTTGTATGTATCCGTAACCCGTATCCGGGCGGTTGGGCTTCATGCCCAGTGTCACTATGGCATCTGTCTCTGCCACGAAGTGCAGTCCGTTGCTGATGACGCGACGGAACTCTACGGGGTCGGTCACCAGATGGTCGCTGGGCGATACCACTATGTTGGCTTTGGGATTTCGCGCCTTGATGTGCCAGCATACATATGCTATACAGGGGGCGGTATTCCTTCGGCATGGCTCACACAGGATGTTTCTCTCGGGTATTTCGGGCAGTTGGCTGTGCACCAGCTGTGCGTAATCCTTGCTGGTGGCTACCCATACGTTGCTCGGGTCAACCACTCCCTCAAACCGGTCGAAGGTCAACTGGAGCAGCGTGCGGCCGCATCCTAAAACATCTACAAACTGCTTTGGGGTATCGCTTGTGCTGAGTGGCCAGAAACGGCTGCCTACTCCGCCGGCCATAATGACCAGATGATTATTCATGTCCATGCTGATAACTAAAGGCTAGTTGTTTACTAATATTTGCAAAAGTATGGAAAATAATTATAATTACACCCCTCTGACCCTACTTTTCTCACCTAATTGCTTGAAATGTGCCATTGTGAACCTAAAACATGCCCAAAAAGCTCCTCTGGGCCAATCATTCTGCCTGCCGCATCCTTGGGGCTTTCTGCAGGGGGCGATGCACGCAGCCTGGGCTTCTGGGGTGCTTGCTCGGGGAAAGAGGATGATACTCCTTCCACCGTCGGCCAAGGTCTGTGGGCATTCCAGGCCGATGGGCTTCTGTGAGGTCGGCGATGCAATGCATTTCCCTCTTGAGCCTCTTCCGCCTTTTGGGGATTCTGCTTCTTGGCCGCTCAAAGGTGAATGGACGGATACAGCGGGCGGGGTGGATGGTCTTGGCGTAACGGAAGGAACGAGCGCGGCAGAAGGGAGATGCAACAAACGCAGTGCGCTGCGTAGCCCGTTGCAGCACGCTGCGAAGCCCGTTGCAGTGCGCTGCGTTGGTCTGTGCACCGCATTGCTTCATTTTGGCCAAAATCATGTCGTGCGGCTGGGAGTACATCCAACCGCCCTGCACAGCCGCTTTCCCGTCATTGGAAACCGCTTCTCGTCTCCCTGGCCAATGCAGCCGGCGTGCCTGCTCTCGGGGCTGTGTAATGCCTGTAGGCTTCTTTTCTCAGTCTCTTATTACGAAAAAGCCCCCAGGGCAACTTGTTGTCGCCTGGGGGCTGATGGGTTTATGTGTGGCCGTCGAGCCTCTGAGGAGCCGACGGGTCAGAACTTCAGACTGAGCATGAGGCCGTTGAGGCCGCGAACCTTGACGCGCAGGGGAGTGGCGAAAGTGAAATCCACCTGTGTTTCCTCGCCGCTGAGCAGGTCGGTGGCAAGCAGGTCGGTCTGTGCCTCCAGTCCGATGTACTGGAAGAACTCCTGTGGCAGGTTGACGCACACATCGGCATCCGACTCGTCGAAATTGGCTACTACGAGCACCACTTCACGCTCCAGCGAGCGGGTGAAGACGTACTGGCGGTGCAGATGTGGGTTGACATACATGAGGTCGTAGAAGCGTCCCGAGCGCAATACGGGCAGGCTCTCGCGCAAGCCCAGCAGGCGTGCGTAGAACTCTCTGAGCCGCTGCTCGTCGCCGGTGAGCTTCTTGCCGCTGAACTTGCCGCCGTCTCTCCAGCGCCGCACAGTATCCACCGACCAGTAGTCGTAGATGGTGGTGCGGCCGTCGCATCCGCTGTAGCCCTCGGCATCCATGCCTCTCTCACCCAGCTCCTGACCGAAGTAGATCATCACCGGACTGGCATCCATGAGCGCACTCACCAGCATGGGAGCCCGTCCACGGCGTGCATCTCCGGCAAAGAAGTCGCTTGCCAGGCGCTGCTCGTCGTGGTTCTCCAGGAAGTGCAGCATGTGCTCCCTGATGTCATCCACCTGCTGCCAGCATCCAGTCAGGCACTGTGCCGATGCCTCGTTGCGCGTCACAGCGCGCAGGGTATCATAGAGGCCCACCTTGTCATACAGATAGTCGAAACCGCCACGGCGCACATATTCGCGATATAGAGCTGGGTTATACACTTCGGCTATGAAGATGATGTCGGGGTATTGCTTCTTTACTTCCCTGATGGCCCAGTGCCAGAATTCCACGGGCACCATTTCGGCCATGTCGCAGCGGAATGCATCCACCCCCTTGGCAGCCCAGAAGAGCAGGATGCCCAGCATCTTTCCCCAGGTGTCGGGATGCGGTGTGAAGCAGCGTCGATAGCCGTTCTGATAGTCGATGCCATAGTTCAGCTTCACCGTCTCATACCAGTCGATGCCTCCCGGCCAAGCCGTGAAGCAGTCGTTACCGGTCACTTTGGCGGGCACCTCACTGTAGTTGGAGTGCCTGCCCACTATGTAGTCCAGATGAAGCGGACGGCCTGGCAGATAGTAGAAATTGTTCTGGGTGGAGAAGGCCACTGTCCTGTCGTCGTTGGCTCCCAGGTCTTCGACGCCCTCGGGACAGACATCCGAATGGTACTGACGCGCCACATGATTGGGCACGAAATCCATGATGAAGCCCAGTCCGGCCTTGTGCGTGCGGCTGATGAGGTTCTCCAGTTCCCTCATGCGTCGGGTCACATCGGTGGCCAGATCGGGATCCACATCATAGTAGTCCTTTATTGCATACGGGCTGCCGGCCTTTCCCTTGACCACATCCTTGCAGTCGGGCTTGATGCCGTAGGCAGAATAGTCGGTCTGGGTGGCGTGCTCGATGAGTCCGGTGAACCACACATGTGTGGCTCCCAGACTTCGTATCTCATCGAGCGCCTTGCCGCTGAAAGCAGCCAGGGTGCCGCATCCGTTCTCCTCCTTAGTGCCTGCGGGGACACATTTTGTGCAGTCGTTGCCGAAGAGTCGGGTCAGTACCTGATAGATGGTCATGCTCCGATACCCTTGACGGTAACGGCATCATTTCCCTTGGCTATCTTGGCTATCTTGGCAATCATGCCTTGCAGAGCCTTTCCGGGACCGCACTCGGTGAATTCAGTGGCTCCAGCCTCTATCATGTTGTTCACCTCCTGAGTCCATTTCACGCTGGCCGTAAGCTGTGCCATGAGGTTCTTCTTTATCTCGGCAGCATCGGTGTGGGCCTGTGCGTCCACGTTCTGATAGATAGGGCAGCGGGGAGTCAGGAAGTCAACTTCCTCGATGGCCTTCTGCAACTCCTCGGCAGCAGGCTGCATCAGGGGGCTGTGGAAAGCACCGCCCACGGGCAGAACCAGCGCACGCTTGGCACCGGCAGCCTTCAGCTTCTCGCATGCAGCGTTCACAGCATCCACGTTGCCGCTGATTACCAGCTGGCCGGGACAGTTATAGTTTGCAGGAACCACCACGCCGTTACCCTCGGCAGAAACCTCTGCGCAGGTAGCCTCGATGGTCTCGTCGGGCAGGGCGATAATGGCTGCCATGGTGCCGGGAGTCACTTCGCAAGCCTTCTGCATGGCCTGTGCACGGGCAAACACCAGGCGAAGACCGTCCTCGAAGTTGAGTGCGCCTGCAGCCACCAGTGCGCTGAACTCACCCAGAGAGTGACCACCCACCATGTCGGGCTGGAACTCGTCGCCCATGCAGATGGCGGTAATCACGCTGTGCAGGAACACTGCGGGCTGTGTCACACGGGTCTGCTTCAGCTCCTCAGCGGTTCCCTCGAACATGATATCCGTGATGCGGAAACCCAGTATGTCGTTTGCCTTCTCAAAGAGCTGCCTTGCAGTCTCGTTGTTCTCATACAGTTCTTTGCCCATTCCAGTGAACTGGGCACCCTGACCAGGGAATACAAATGCTTTCATTTTACCTTATTTATTTATAGGTTCAAAATTTTCCGGCTGCAAAGGTACGCACTTTCCCGCTAATGAGAAAGCAACTGGATGGAAATGGCACAGTTCGCTGGCTTGGTAAGGCCAATTGTCACCTCGGGGTGGCAGAACAGGCTCTCCCTGTGGCCGGAGGACAGCGGGTGTGAAGCCCAAGCGAGATTTGCTGTGCTGGTCAGGAATTTGCAGACACAGGGACAAAATAGTGTCTTATCCTGATATGGGTGGTGAAATCTGGAAAAGACACAAGTTCGGAAACCAAAAAGAGTGCGTATATTGGCAGCGCCAAGCGGAAGATACTTCCACCCCAGAAGGGGCAGAAGTGTCCACAGAAGCAGCGCAATTCCAAGGCAGGTGCCAACAGATTCAGTATGACTTCTGCATCGCTGTCAACAGAATCAGTTTGTGAGGAGAAAGGGTGCCTGCTTAAATCTGGAAAACGCAAGGCTACAGATACGGGAAAAATCCCTAGTAAGGGAATTTAAATTGTCTTATAGGACAATTCAAATTGTCTTATAAGACATTTCAAATTGTCCTATAAGACAATTTTTACGGGGTTATAGGCGTGTTCCGGGTGGCGAGGCCGGGCGAGAAAGAAGAGCGGCGGGTGCAACAACAATTGCATCCGCCGCTCCATCATGTGCTCTCGCCCTTTACTCGGTAGGAGTTGCAGGTGTGTGTGATACGTACACGGCCACACCCTGTACCAGGCCCTTGTAGGTGTTCTTGGTGGCAAGAACCTTCAGAAGATCGCCCTCGTTGACACCCAGAGTGCCGAACTTCTTGGTCTCGCCATTCCATCCTGTGGAGCATCCATAGATGTAGAGTTCGGTAGCACCGTCGGTCAGACCGAAGTTGCCATAGGTTTGCATGTCAAACTTAGTGAAGGGTTCGGTGGGCTGTATCACAGTTCCCCCGATGTAGTAGTACTTGCTCTTGGCAGGGTCATCAGGCAGATTCTTGAAGTCTGCCAGGCTGATGGGATCCACATGCACCTGTGAGATGTACTTGCTGTCCATCATCTGCACTGCGCCATTGTGTATGTTCACGTTGCCCTGCACGGTGACTACGCAACCCTCGTTCAGTCCGAGGCTGGCGAACTGCTTTTTCTCGCCTTCGGGAGTCAGCACACCATGCACATACACTTCGCCGGTAGCGTCCTTGATGTAGATATTTCCCCACTGGTCATTCTTTATCTTGCTGATGACACCAGTGATGCGCACGGCAGGGCTATTGGCGTCCAGGGTCAGGAACTCTGCGCAAGTCACATCGCGCACCGAACCTTCCTGGCTCACCTTCACCTTCACTGTGGTAGATACAACGCCCTTCTTGTTGGCATCATACTTCTCCGAGGTGAAGTTCAGCGTGGCAGAACGGCCTTCGCCTGTGTTCTCTGTGCAGATGAGATGCACTATGGCTGTGTCGGCAGGGTTCTGCTCCAGCTTGGAAGGAATGCCTGGAATGAAATCCTGTCCGTTGTATGAAATCCAGTTCTTGCAGTCTTCGGGGATGTCCAGTATGCATCCGCTGCCCTTGTAGGCAATCTTCACGTCGAAGTTACCGCCCTGCTTGTCCATGGTGATATCCTCTCCGATGAGCTTTGCCATCCACTTCTCGATGCTGATGACCGTCACATCCGTCAACTCGATAGTGCTACCATAGGTCTTCTTTGGGCCGACAACTTCCACCACATCGCCCACTTCCATGTTCCAGTAAGCGAAGTTCTTGGTCTTTCCCTCGTTGTCCAGAGTGCCATAGATGGTAATCTGTCCGGTGTTGTCCTGCATTATCCAGTTGCCATACACATTCTGTGTGATGGCTGCCACAGTGCCCTTCACGCGGAATGACTTGCCGTCGGCACCTGCTATCACATCGGCACATGTGGCCATTGAAGCCTCCATGCTGCCCTGACGCACCTTGAGGTATTGCACCTTCCCGTTGCATGTGATGGGCAGTTCTGCCTCTCTGCCATAGGCACAGGCAGCGGCTGACACCTTCATGGTGGTCACTCCCGCAGCACCCTCAGAGGGCGTTACGGTAATCCAGTCAGGCTTCTTGAGCCATGTGGTATCCTTGCCTCCTGTCTTGTTCTTGCTAATCTTGGTGATGATGCTGTCCAGCTTCCACTCGCCTTTAGCCTCCACGGTGATTTCTGTCTCACCGCCTTCTGAGGGTATGGCAGCAAATGTGCTGCTCAGTTTGACCACATCCATCGAGCCTATCACCTCATTCTCTGAGCATGATGCAGCGAGGAAGGCCCCCAGGCACAGTCCTAATATATGTCTCAGTTTCATGTCTTCTATATCTATGTTAATTGACTGGTTGTGTGTGTCTGAAATCTCAAAACGGGTGACGCACATCAGTTGAACATATACTTCACACCGATGGACATGTACCAGCACTGGCCTACGGCGTGGTTGGGAACGAATGTCTTGATGTCCTTGCTGACTGCTGTGGGTGTGGAGAACACTGCATAGCCGTCGGCGTCAGTGTGCTCATACTTCAGGATACGTCCCTCGTTGAGCTTGCTGTTCATGTATTTGCTCACGCCCCAACTTGAGTTGAAGAGGTTCATCAGGTTCTTGATGTCGAAACCAAGCTGCAGTGTGTTCATGCTCTTGCCGGCCTTGATCTTGAAGTCATGCTTGTAGCTCACGTCCACACGGTGCACCCAGGGGCTATATACACTGTATGCTTCGGCGTATTCACCCTGATGGTTCTTCAGGTAGCTGTCGCCGTGCACATAGTCCATGAAGCGTGTCTTGTCGTCCTCTGATGCAAAGCGGAACTCGCCGTTCTGCACTTGCTTGTCTGTGGGAATGTAGAGAGCGTCATAGGCATAGCCGTCTCCGTTCATGTCGTTCTGCAGCATATAAGAGTAGTTGTAGCCGCCGCGCCAGGTCTCATAGATAAGGCTGTAGTGGTTGTTACTCTTGTCATGTCCGGTGAGCGATGCGATGAATCGGTCGGGGGTGATGTTGTATGCGTTGTGCAGATTGATGTTGTTGGGACCGCTGATGGTGGGCACGTAGGTGAATGCAGACTCGGCGTTGGAGCCGGGCATGCTGGTGAGTTCCTTCTTCACGCTGTGTGTGTAGGATGCCATGAAGCTCAGGAAGTCCCATGGACGCATGTTCACACTCACGTTTGCACTCCATCCGTAGCCCTTGTGAGTGTTCTCCAGCACGAATGCCTGCTTGTTGCCGGGAATGCGGAACACCTCTGGATAGATGGGGCGGTTGTCTGCTCCGTTCCAGCGGGCATAGCCTCTGGTGTCGGTCATGCTCCAGTCAGAGATGGTGACATCGTTTACAGCCTTGTTGAAGATACCCTCTGCCGTGATGGTGAAGGGGAAGCTCACGGGCAGCTGGTAGTCTATGGCCAGTGAGGTCTTCCACACCTGAGGCATCTTGAACTTGTTGTCCACGGCAGAGATGCTTGATGGCACGGTACCCTGCTCGGGAGTGATGTTCTCGGGATAGCCCAGTGAGATGAGCTTGTCCTTCAGTGCAGCGATGGTAGCATGCCCGTTGGCATCGGTCACGAGACCGCCTGCAAACTCACCCATAGTGAACCCGCGCTCGGAAGCGTTCTTGCTGTTGATCTGTGCCTGGTACTGTATCATACCCGAGTTGGTGGGCATGTTGGTGAAGAACACCAGGGGCAGACGGCCGGAGAAGAGGCCTGTACCGCCGCGCAGCTTCAGTGTCTTGTTGCCCAGAATATCCCAGTTGAAGCCCACACGGGGTGATACGCTCACCTGTGCATTGGGCCACTTGCCGGTGTCGATATGGCGTCCACCGTAGTTGAGATCGTAGATGGCTTTGTTGGTCATGAGGTCTCCATTGTCGAAGAAGAGTCCGTCAAGACGCAGTCCATAGGTAAGCTTGAAGTTCTTGGTGGCGTTCCACTCGTCCTGTGCATAGATGCCGGCCTTGTTGAAGGCTACTCTTGCCTTGGGGTCGTTGTCGCCTCCGTAGCCGTAGGTCAGGCATACCACCTCGGGTGCAGCTCCGTTGATGAAGTCATCCACGCTGCCATAGCGGTAGTAGCCGGTACCGTTACGCATGTACTGGTTGTCGGCCATCTGGTACTCGTAGGATACTCCGCCGGTGATCTTATGACGGCCGGTGGTGTAGATGAGCTCGTCCTTGAGGTTGAAGATATTGTTGTGCACGGCATTGTTGTAGCTGAACAACTCGTAGCCCAAAGACATATACTGGGTGTTGGTGTTCGTGCCGTCCTGGATGTCGATGAAGGGGAACTCGGCTGAGTTACTGCCTCGCACATCGTCTATCTTGGAGAATGTGGCGAGGAACTGATTGGACAGACTGTTGCTCAGACGTGTGTTCAAGTCCAATGATACAGAGTGTACGTTCTTCTCCAGACTGTACATCGAGTTGGCAAAAGGCATGGAGTAAAGGCTCGTGCGCGAGAATGCCGAACGTGTTCCACCGTCCATTGAGCTGGCGTTAGGCATCACCCAAGAGGAGTTGGTGGTGTAGTTGTAGCGCACGTCCAGGCGGTTCTTGTCGTTGATGTTCCATGTTATCTTGGCCAGCAGCTTCTTGTTGTCGGCATCGGCAGGGAAGCTGGTAAAGGAGCCGGTGTTGTATCCGTACTTCCGTGCCACATGCTCCTGCACGCGCTCCATATCAGCGATGGTGGTGTAGGACTGGTATGCATCGGCATTGCCCACGCCGTTCTCTGTTGCACGCCAGGAGGTGCCTGTGCCTGGGCTCTTTATCAACTCGCCGTTGACAAAGAAGAAGAGCTTGTTCTTGATGATGGGACCAGCCAGTGAGAAGCCGTATGTGGTGGTGCGGTCTCTGTCTCTTGAGCCCGAGATGAACTCTCTATCCACAGCGTCACCACGCATGTTCTCATTCTGGTGATACACATAGGCCTGACCCTTGAAGGTGTTTGTACCACTCTTGGTGATGGCGTTCAGTGCTCCGCCGATGAAGCCTGTCTGACGCACGTCAAACGGAGAGATCACCACCTGCAGCTCCTCGATGGCCTCCATGGAGATGGGGTTGCCGCCGCCGGGGAGAGTGCTGCTCAGGCCGAAGTTGTTGTTGAAGTTGGCACCGTCCACCGTGAAGTTGGCCGTGCGGCCGTCGCTTCCCTGGAAGGTCATGCCGTTTCCGCCGTAGGGTGACAGACGGGTGAAGTCGGTCACATTGCGGCTCACTGTGGGCATGGCAATCATCTGCTCGTTGGAGATGTTCGTGCTTGCGCCCGTGCGCTCATAGCTGAACTTCGATCCCTTGGCCGATACCATCACCTCCTGCATTTCCTTGGCTGTCTCGCTCAAAGTGGTTTTCAGGTTGAAGGTTTCGCCCAGCTGCAGGTTGATACCACCTGTCTTCTGCTCGGCAAAGCCGATACACCTTACGGTCACTTCATACGGACCTCCCACGCGCATACCGTTGATGGTATATACGCCTTTGTCGTTGGTGACAGCTCTGTAATGAGTGCCCGATGGTTTGTGTACCACATCCACGGTGGCACCAATTACCTCCTCGCCGTCTGCAACCACCGTGCCTGACAAGCTCGAGGTGGTTACCTGCGCCATGGCAGAAGACATGAATGTCATCAGCAAGGCAAGAAGAAAAAGCAATCTTTTCTGCATAAACTAAAAGTTTAACGTTAATTGATTGAATTGACACGTGAATCATTTTCACGGCACAAAAATATAAAATTCTGTTAAATGTGTCTAACAAATGTTGCTGTAATTGTATGACATTATAGAAAAAATGTTGTTCTCGAGGCGTTTTATCATATTGGCCCAGTGGCAGAAGTGTCTTTTTGTGAAAAAAATAAGTCGGCGCGGGCTCTGGGGAGGCTGTGTGGATTCCGTTCGGTAAAGTTAACATTTCGCTCATAAAGTGCTTTTCCCGGCTTTGAAGCTCGTCTTCCTTGCCGGTAAAAAGTATTTTGATAGGCGCAGGCGACTGCGGCAAATATCTTCAGGGAGGTGCACTCAGGGAACATCCAAGCGCAGATATGCATCAATCCCATAGCGCTGCGTAGCCCGATGCACCGCGCTGCGATGGCCGATGCAGCGTGCTGCGATGTGCTTCGCAGCGCACTCTGTCTGTCGTCCTTATATACAGCTCTGTGAAGAGGAGTACAGAAGGGCGCTCTCTTCACAAAGTTGCCCATTCTCCGAAAGCCGTTTGGGAGTGCTTGCCCGATACCGCCTGCTTGTCAACTCTCCTCACCAGGCATTGGCCGTTTAGCCCATTTCCCCTTCCCTCGCTATCTGTTTCATACGAAGAAAAGCCCCACTCCTCGCTTGGGGGAATGGGGCTTCTGGTGTGATTTTGCTTTTCTTGCTCTCTGCTTCCGGTTGTATCCTGCGGGCAGAGTGGGAGAGTGGGGGAGATGGGGTTACTTGCAGTTCTTCTCCTCCAGTCCGTAATGCTTCTTGTGGTCAAGGTGCAGCAACTCCAGAGCAAGCAGGATGCTGATGATACCGAAGAAGGCAAAGATGAGCATCGTTTGGGTGTAGTTGGTCACACCATCGGCACCGGTATTGAGCTGGTTGATGCGTCCGATGCCCATGGGGATGAGGCTCAGGCCGATGTTCTGTATGAAGAAGATGATGGCGAAAGCGCTTCCCAGCTGCTTCATGGGGATAATCTTGGGCACCGAGGGCCACATTGCGCTGGGCACCAGAGAGAATGCCACACCCAGGAGAATCATGCCTGCAATGGCCATCCACCACTCATTGAGTGCTGGTATGGCAAACAGCACATGCACCAGAGTGAGCAACATGCTGCCCAGGAGCATCAGTACCACGCCGTGTCCCTTACGGTCGTAGATGCCGCCGAAGAGGGGTGTGAGGAAGATGGTGCCAAAGGGGAGCATGCCGGGAATGCTGCCTGCCCAGCTGGCAGAGACGTTGTACTTGTCTATCATCAGTTTGGTGGCGAACTTCAGGAAGGGGAATACGCCGCCGTAGAACATGAGGCAGAGGAAGCATATCACCCAGAAGCCGGGGTTGGAGAAGATGGCTCCAAGGTCGCTCAGATGGAACTGCTCGTCGTCGGCCTCTGCTGCCTCGCTGCTTGTTTCGGCACAGTTCTTCACGCTGTCATCCAGCTTCTTGTCCAGCACGCAGTAGTACAGGTAGGCAAAGGTGGCTACGCACAGCAGCACAGCACCCAGTGCTACGCTGGCATTCACACCGCCAAAGTGCTTGGCTATAGGCAGGGCAAAAATGAGTGCCATGGCTGTTCCCAGACGGGCGGTGGCTACCTGCACGCCCATGGCCAGTGCCAACTCGTGGCCGGTGAACCACTTGGAGATGACCTTGCTGACGGTCACACCTGCCAGTTCGGCTCCTATGCCGAAGATGCTGAAGCCCAGTGCTGCCACCAGGTTGCTGGTGTGCGGAGCGTCAATCTTGATGATGAAGAGGTCCAGATGGAAGTTCTCCACCACGGCATTGGGGTCGATGTGGCTCACTGCATACCACTTTACAGAGGCGCCCACAATCATCAGAGCGCAGCAGAGCAGTCCGGTGAAGCGTACACCCATTCGGTCGAGGATGATGCCGCCAAAGAACAGCATGAGCAGGAATACATTCATGAGTCCGTAGGCTCCAGAGAAGAAGCCGTACTCGTTAGCGTCCCATCCCAGGTCTGCGCTGAGCATGGATTCCAGTGGTGACATTACATCGGTGAAGAAGTAAGCAAACATCATCGTTCCGCTTACTATGCTGAGAGCCAGCCAGCGCATGACTGCACTGTCGCTGAGTTTTGCTTTCGCAATTTGATTCATTGGTCTTTTTATCTTGTTTGAAAATGATTTGTTGTCGGGTTTGTGTTGCTTGCCCTCGGCGGGCAGCTGTCTAGGTGGCTTATTTCTTCAGCCAGCGGTCCAGCCAGCGGAAGAATGTACGCTGCCACAGAATGCCGTTCTGGGGCTTCAGCACCCAGTGGTTCTCATCGGGGTAGAGCAGCAGTTCGGCAGGAATGCCGTGCATGCGTGCTGCGCTGAATGCGCTCTGTCCCTGGCTGTGCAGTATCCGGTAGTCCTTCTCACCATGTATGCACAGGATGGGGGTATCCCATTTATCCACGTACAGATGGGGGCTCTCGGCGAAAGCCTTTGCATTGGGATTGCGGTCGGGAGTGCCTCCCAGATCCCAGTTGGCAAACCACATCTCCTCGGTCTCATAGTACTGCTGGGTGGTGTTGAAGATGCCGTCGTGGGCGATGAATGCCTTGAAGCGCTTGTCGTGATGGCCTGCCAGCCAATACACGCTGAATCCGCCGAAGCTGGCACCCACGCATCCCAGGCGGTCCTTATCCACATAAGGCTCCTTGCAGATGTCGTCGATGGCCGACAGATAGTCCTGCATGCACTGTCCGGTGTAGTCTCCGCTTATCTGCTCCAGCCATTCCATGCCGAATCCAGGCAGACCGCGGCGGTTGGGAGCAATGATGATATAGCCGTTGGCAGCCATTATCTGTAAGTTCCAACGGTAGCTCCAGAACTGGCTCACGGGGCTTTGGGGGCCGCCTTCGCAGAACAGCAGAGTGGGGTATTGCTTGTTCTTGTCGAAGTGAGGGGGATAGATTACCCAGCACAGTTCCTTCTTGCCGTCGGTGGTCTCCACCCATCGTTCCTCCACATTGCCCATCTTGAGCTTGGAGAGTATCTCGCGGTTCTCATAGGTAATCTGCTTGACCACAGTGCCCTTGCGCTTGATGGGGGTGAGCAGATACAGGTCGTCGGGCGAAGAGATGCTGTGACGGTTGGCCAGCAACTGCTTGTTGCCGGGCAGGGAGACGGCTGTTCCGTAGTCGAAATCGCCGGTCGTGATGGCTTCCACTTTGCCCTTCAGATTGGTCTGATACACCATCGAGCGTGCCTGCCATACGCCCACAAAGTAGAGCGTCTTGCTGTCGTCGGCCCATGAGAAGGCATCTACGCCGCTCTCAAACTCTTCGGTGACGTATGTCTTCTTGCCGCTCTTCAGGTCCATAACGCACAGGCGGGTGCGGTCACTCTCGTATCCGTCGCGCTTCATGCTCTTCCATGCCAGCATTTTGCCGTCGGGGCTGAACTGGGGATCCTGGTCATATCCGGCATTGATATCCTCTGTGCTCTGGTTCTTGGCCTGCTTCTCCAGGCTGCACAGTGCGTCTGCTTCAGGCTCGGTGTAGCCTGCGGGCTTGCACACATTGGTGGTTTCGCCCGTTGACACATTATATATATATATCGGTATCGGTGCTTGTGGCATAGGCTACGCCGGTCTTCTTGCGGCTGGTGTAGGCTATCTGCTGTCCGTCCGGGCTCCAGCAGAACTGCTCAGAGCCGCCAAAGGGCAGCACGGGACATTCGTAGGGTTCACCTTCGAGCAGGTCTTTCATCTCGCCCAAGGCATCTGCGCCCACAGGTGCAAGGAAGATGTGGGGGATAGTCTGCACGTACTGGTCCCAGTGGCGATAGTTCATATCGGTGATTACCAGTCCGGTGGCCAGTGGCAGATCCTTCTCTTTGGCCTTGATGCTGGCTGTGCTCTCCACCTGGCGGATGACTATTACCTGCTTGCCGTCGGGCGAGAACTTGAAGCCCTCAATGTCTCCGGTCTTGGACAACTGCTTTCTGTCCTGTCCCTCGCAGTCCATTGTCCACAGGTCGCCGCCTTTCAGGAAGGCGATACGCTTGCCGTCGGCAATGAATGTGGGCTCCACTTCGCTCTCCTGGCCAGTGGTCAGGCGCTTGCGTCCGGTGCCGTCTATGCCGATGGTGAGGATGGCTGTGCGGTTCTTGTTGGCTTGGATGTCGGGCGTGCTCTGTGTATATACCACGCGGTCACCTTGTGGCGAAACGGCAAAGCTGCCCAGCCTGTGCATGCTCCACAGCGTTTCGGGTGTCATCAGGTCATTGGCCGTCATACTGCTTGAAACGGTAAGAGCAGCCCCCGTGAGGGCTGCTGCTATGATAGTTTTTATCTTCATGATTGGTAAATGATTACTTCTTTGCGCGTCGGGCTTGCTCCTCCTGCATCTTCTGCAGTGCTTCCAGGCGGGCTGCCATGCCCGATGTCTTCTTCGGGTCATTCTTGTGCTGCTGCTTGTAGGCCTCCAGTTTGGCCAGCAGTTTGGCGTCGTCGGTGGTCTTGCGCAGATACCACATGATGAGCACGCTGGTGAGTCCGGAGAGGAAGTAATAGTAGCAGAGTCCGCTTGAATAGTTGTTGAACATGAAGAAGAACACCACCGGCATGATGAGCATCATGTACTGCATGGTCTTCATCTGCTGTGCTTGCTCGCCGCTCATCTGGTCCTTCTGCTGCCTCATGCTTATCCATGTGTTCACGATGTTGGTAAGGCAGAAGAGCAGACAGAATATGCTCAGGTGGTCACCGATGAGCCACAGGTCCTTGTTCCAGCGCAATACATCGTCGTAGGCACTGAGGTCATCGGCCCAGAGGAAGCTTTCTCCACGCAGCTCGATGGCGTTTGGCACGAAGTTGAAAAGCGCCACCCAGATGGGCATCTGTATGAGCATAGGCAGGCAGCCACCCATTGGACTCACGCCGTACTGGCTGTATATCTGCATCATCTCCTGCTGTTTCTTCATCGCGTCATCGGGATTGGGATACTTGGCAGAGAGGGCGTCTATCTGTGGTTTGAGCACTCGCATCTTGGCGCTGCTGATGTAGCTCTTGCGTGTGGTGGGATATACCAGCGCCTTCACAATGACTGTCAGCAGCAGGAGCACGATGCCCATGGGCAGACCGAATGAGGTGAGCCAGTCGAAGAGGTTGAGGATAAACCAGCGGTTAATCCACTTCAGGATGGGCCAACCCAGGTTGACCAGATCTTCCAGTTCCAGATCCTCCTTGGCTGAAGACAGCTTGTTGTGGTCCTGCAGGGTGTGGAACTTGTTGGGACCGATGTACATCTGCAGGTGGGTGGCCTCCTTGCCTGTGGGGTCGAAGAATGTTTCGGCCTCTGCCTCATAGGTCTTCAGATAGCCGTTCTTCTTGTCCTCGTCGGGTGTGCTCTTCAGTTCGGCACCCGTGAAATCCTGCTGTGCGATGAGTACCACGCTGAAGAACTGGTTCTTGAAGGCAACCCAGTCGAGAGCCTCTTCAGGCTTCTTGGTGTCCTCTGATGTCTCCTTCAGGTGTTTTGTTCCCTCTCCCTTGCGCTTGTAGGTGAGGCAGCTGTAGCGGTTCTCAAAGTCGTAACCCTTCTCCTGCTGCACCAGATGGTCGGTCCAGTTCACTGTGAGCGTCTTTGTCTTGGGTGCAAAGAATCCGGCCAGCCCCTCCACCTTCACGTCCATATCCAGCATGTAGCTGTCGGGACGAAGGTTGTAGCTGATGGTCAGCTTCTTGCCGTCCTGCTCGAGCACCATATCTACGGTGCTGTCGGTCTGTGCTGTGGGGGTGAAGCAGTAGTCGTCGGTGATGATGTTGTCCGACTTGCCTGCCAGCGAGAGTGTCATGTGAGCGTCCTCGGGAGTGAGTATCTGCACGTTCCCGTCGCGTCGGCGGCTCTTGTAGCCCAGTATTTCGGCGCGCTGCACCATACCGCCCAGTGTGGAGAGAGTAAGCTCCACGCGGTTGTTCTTCAGGATGATGTCTTCACCCTGGGATGCTCTTTGTGCGAAGAAAAGTGATGTGCTGTCGGCACTCAGAGTGCTGTTCTGCTGCTCGTTCTTCTCCTTGATGGCCTTTGCTTTGGTTTCGGCCTGCTGTTGCTGTACTGCGGCTATGCTGTCCTGACGAGCCATCTCGGCGAGTTCTTCCTGCGAAGGGCGGCTGATCCAGTTGAATCCGATCAGCACCAGGGCTATCAGCACGAAGCCTGTAATTGTGTTTTTGTCCATGTCCTTGTTGGGGATATTTTTATTTTTTGTTCTCTATGCAAGCTTTCACGAAGCTCATGAACAGCGGATGCGGCTTCAGTACCGTGCTGCTGTACTCGGGATGGAACTGTGTGCCTATGTACCATTTCAGGTTGGGTATCTCTACGATTTCCACCAGGTGGCTCTCGGGGTTGAAGCCCACACACTGCATTCCGTGTGCTTCGTATTCCTTTATATATTTATTGTTAAACTCGTAGCGGTGGCGGTGACGCTCCCTGACGCACTCCTGATGGCCGTATGCCTCCCAGGTGCGGCTGCCTTCTCTCAGCTGGCAGTCATAGGCGCCCAGACGCATGGTGCCGCCCATGTTGGTGATGTTCTTCTGCTCCTCCATGATGTCTATCACGTTGTGAGTGGTCTTCACGTCCATCTCGCGGCTGTTGGCATCCTTGTAGCCCAGCACGTTGCGTGCAAACTCTATCACCATCATCTGCATTCCCAGACAGATGCCGAAGGCTGGCATATCATGCTCGCGTGCATATTGTGCGGCGATGATTTTGCCTTCGATGCCTCTCTGGCCGAATCCCGGGCAGATGACTATGCCGTCCATATCCTTCAGCAGTTCGCCCACGTTGTCGGCCGACACATGTTCGCTGTTGATGAATTTCGTCTCCACCTTGTGGTCATTGTAGGTGCCGGCGTGTGCCAGACTCTCCAGTATGCTCTTGTAGGCATCCTGCAGGTCATATTTGCCCACCAGACCTATGCGCACTATCTCCTTGGCATTGCGCCTGCGCTCCAGGAAGTTGCGCCATGGACCCAGCTGCGGTTTCTCGCCCACGGGGATGTCCAGTTTCCTCAGGATGGCAGCATCCAGCCCCTGATCCTGCATGGCTACCGGCACCTCGTATATGCTGGGCATATCTTCGCTCTGTATCACGCACTCCAGCTCCACGTTGCAGAAGTTGGCCACCTTCTTGCGCATATCGTCGCTCAGGTGATGCTCGGTGCGCAGCACCAGTATGTCGGGCTGGATACCCTGGCTCTGGAGCTGCTTCACGCTGCTCTGAGTGGGCTTGGTCTTCAGCTCTCCTGCTGCATGCAGATAGGGAACATAAGTCAGATGCACGTTCACGGCGTTCTTCCCAAGCTCCCATCTCAGCTGTCGGATGGCCTCCAGGAAGGGGGCGCTCTCGATATCGCCTATCGTTCCGCCTATCTCTGTGATGACGAAGTCGAACTTCTTGTCGTGGCCGAGCAGTTGTATGTTACGCTTTATCTCGTCGGTGATGTGCGGCACCACCTGTATGGTCTTGCCCAGATAATCGCCCCTGCGCTCCTTCTCTATCACGTTCTGGTAGATGCGCCCGGTGGTGATGTTGTTGGCCTTGGTGGTCTGTATGCCGGTGAAGCGTTCGTAGTGGCCCAGATCGAGGTCCGTCTCCAGACCATCTACAGTCACGTAACACTCCCCATGCTCATAGGGATTAAGTGTTCCGGGGTCGATGTTGATGTACGGGTCAAACTTCTGGATAGTGATGTTGTAGCCTCTGGCTTGCAGCAATTTACCTATCGAAGAGGAGATTATACCCTTGCCCAGCGATGATACCACACCGCCGGTCACGAAAATGTACTTTGTCTCTGCCACTTCAGTAAAATATTTAATCAATCCTTGAATTAAGTTGCAAAATTACTAAAATTCCCTCAAAAGACTTTCCTCTCTGCTCTTAAAATGACTATCTTTGCAGAAAATTACAGTCAAGGATGAAGATTCTGCTTACGCTTCTACTCGTTGCCATGCCTCTGGCAAACCTTTCCGCGAGGAAGGTTCACACGGAGAACACGGTGATGGAGGTGAAGCCCGACACCCTTATGGTCATCACACAACTGTACCTGCAGAGGCTTGACAGCCTGGGTAGGGAGCGTGATTCGCTCAACACCATTGTGCCGCAGCTGGTGCCCAATGGATATTATGCGCACGTGCTCACCACTCCCACCCTCTTCTCATCGGTGCTGGCGCAGATGATGTCGGGCGTTGATTCGGCCAAGGTGGCGGGTGACAGCCAGTTGCGCAGAGCTTATGCAGGCAATGTGGCACTGGCACGCATGTATGTGCAGGCTCCCTGGCTGGTGACGCAGACCGAGGCTACCATCAAGCAGCAGGGAGCTTTCCGCGAGGATATCACTGAGAAACTGAAGACCGACGACCGCCTGTCGGACAAGGTGAAGGGCGGTAGCCTCACGCCCACAGTGGATGGGGATATCGTGGTGGTTACGCGAAGACCCAACTTCTGGAAGGTGACGGGCAATACCTCGCTGCACTTCACCCAGTCGCATTTCTCGGACAACTGGGCTGGCGGAGGCGAGAATGCCTACACGGGACTGGCTACGCTGACCCTCAATTTCAACTTCAACAACCAGAAGAAGATAACGTGGAACAACTCGCTGGATGCTCGTCTGGGCTTCACAACCAAGAAGTCGGACAAGAGCCGTGTGTTCCGACCCAATACCAACTCTCTTCGCTTCACCACCAACTGGGGTTATCAGGCGGTGAAGAACCTGTATTACTCAGGCCAGATAAACATGTCCACGCAGATAGTGCCTAACTATAGGGAAAATTCCGATGTGGTGCAGTCTGACTTCCTCTCTCCTCTCGACATCACCATAGCTCCTGGTATGCGCTATACCATAGCGTGGGGAAAGAAGAAGAAGTTTACTGGAAGCCTCAATATGGCTCCGTTGGCCTATAATATAAGGTATGTTGATCGTGACCTTTTGGTTACCAACTACGGTGTGAGACCAGGGCATAACTCGAAGCACAGCTTTGGTCCCAACGTCACGCTCAACACGGGGTGGCAGATATTCAAGCCCGTTCACTGGTCGCAGAGACTCTTCTGGTACAGCAACCTGCACATGACTCGCATCGAGTGGGAGCACAACTTTAACTTCAGCATCAACAGGCTGATGAACGCTTCGCTCAATGTATATCCCCGCATCGATGACAGCTCGAGGAACAACAAGAACAAGAAGGGCAAGTACATCATGTTCAAGGAGTACTTCAGTATGGGCTTCAATTACAACTTCTCCATGTAACCGCGATCCGCACCGCGGCTGGGTGTGCGGGATTACTCACAAAGCCGCCCCGGAAGGGGCAAATACTCACACAAGATACATACACCATGCAGATAAAATCGGCAGAATACACCATCAGCAGCGCGCTGGTAAGCCAGTGCCCCAAGACCGACTTGCCTGAATATGCCTTCATAGGCCGAAGCAACGTGGGCAAATCCAGTCTCATCAACATGCTCACCAATCATAGCAAGCTGGCGAAGACGTCGGCCACTCCCGGCAAGACCATTCTCATCAACCATTTCCTTATAAATAAGGAGTGGTTCCTGGTCGATCTCCCAGGCTATGGATATGCCAAGCGAAGCCAGAAGGACCAGGATAAGTTTGAGCGCATGATAGACGGCTACATCCTCGAGCGCGAGCAGATGTGCAACCTCTTCCTGCTCATCGACATCCGTCACTCTGCTCAGGCTATCGACCTGGAGTTTATGACCTGGCTCGGAGAGAACGGCGTTCCCTTCAGCATCGTGTTCACCAAGGCCGACAAGTTGCCCAAAACCAAGGTGCTGGCACAGGCCAAAGCCTATATGAACAAGCTGCGCGAGCAGTGGGAGGAACTTCCCCCATACTTCGTCACCAGTTCGGAGACCCGCCTTGGCCGCGATGAAATCCTCGCCTACATCGATTCCATCAACAAGGGAGTCTGATTTAATCTATGCAGAGGTTATTTGCTTGAGGTCCGCTTGTACTCCCTCTATCTCAGGGTACCCATTTGTGTGGGTTGCTTTGTCAAGGATGTCTGACTTGAAAGCGACATTTGCGTTCCTGCACAGCAGGGTGCCGATTTGAAGAATCAATTTGTATATCTGATGGCCTTGGGTATGAAGGTAGGCATTTTCTTCATTCAGATACTCGTTTGTCATCATAGCTGGTCGTTGTAGAGTCTCAAGTGCTTCGGCAAACAGAGTTTTAACCTTTTCAATATATGCCTTTCCGTTCTCTGCGAATTCTTCTCGCCTGGGCTGAAGAGGAAGGCATGTATTGAACTTTCTGATATTCCATTGTTGGTTCAAATTGGGGTCTTGACTATAATAGATAAGGTAAAGGAGTGGCTTGTACATAGCAGCAGAAAGGTTCTTGAGGAAGATTCTGAAATCGAATTCAGCGTCAGGAACCAATGTTGCAAACCTATTTTGGAGATAACCAGCTTCACAGAAATGGTTCTCCCATGAGTATGCATACGTTTGGGCAATTTTGTTCTCTGCGGTAAGTCCCTCTTCCCCTCTTAGCTGACGCAGGTCGCTGTCTATACAGATAAAGAATCGCTTTGTCAGATAGGGCTTGTAGCGAAGACATTGTTCACATCCTCTTGTATTCGTTCCTTTGTCGTTCTTGGAATATGTGGTATAGTGATACGTTGCAGGATGCGCGTTCTGCAATTGGTGGTTCCAGAATTGGATGTCCTCAGCATCTTCCAAATGTACAACAGCTTTGATGCTCCTGTCGCGCAATGGAAGATTGTTGTAGTATCGTGCTTGGTCTTCGGTTCTGTTCATATGTCCCTTACTTGGCAGGAGTCGTTACGTCTTCCATGTAGATGATTCTATCTCCCCATCCATCGCCAAATATGCTTGGAGAATGTGTGGTGATAAAGTACTGTGCGTTTGGATTGAGTTTTATGAGAGTGTTGATTAGCTCGTATTGCCAACTGATGTCAAGTGAGTTCTCAGGTTCGTCAAGCAATACGTATGCTTCTTTGCCTTCCATAAGGAATACACGAAGTAAGATTAGGAGAACTTGTTTCTCTCCGGAAGACAGTGCATCAATGGGTAAAATCTCCCCTTTAGAGATGACATTGAATTTGTTCCCCTCTATCTCAATGCTTTTGCAAGTGTCCTTGAACAGTTTGTTTACGGTCGAAACGAACTCATCGACACGTGCTTTCATCGTGGCTTGCTTTTCTGCAGGAGCATCAATCATTGCCATGCGCTGGTACATCATTGATGGGCCTGTCTTCATGTCGAACATGTAGAATTCAAGTTCCTGGGTCAATGCATTGGCAACCTTGCGTTTGTCACGCATGATGAGATTGTCAATGGAGGGTACATATGCAATCTGGTTCTTGTCGTTGAGCTTTTCAAGAGCATACTTGTAAATCCTGTTGAGCAAAGTAGTCTTGCCGCTTCCGTTGATGCCAACGATGATATTAACATCTTCGTTGGCTGTGAATTGGACATTGAACTTGCCCCAAAGACAAGTTGAGAATTCTTTGATTTTGGAGTATGACATAGTGCCTGGCCTTTTGGGCTGCTCTTTGTCTGGCAAGAGCATGCTTGATTTCTTATCTTCGAGCAAAGATAATCATTTTTCTCTATAGTGTCAAAGAGCCATGTTACTTTTCTTTGAGAATTTGTCTTCTTGATGTCTTCCTCTTCGTTTCTGTAGTCTAATCTTGTTACTCCTGCTCCAATATCATCGTACAATCAGTCTGGCCTTGTTCCCTTGGCTGTGCTCTTTTTCTCGCTTATTGTTCTTGCTTTATGCGTCCATAGTGTGATGGGCCAATTTGAGCGGAAAAATAGTTGCAGGATTATGGTGTTGGTTGTGTAATTCGAGTTCCGGGAGTTCCTGACTCACCGTTTTACGTCCATAATAATGTCTATATGAGCAAGTTCTTCAGATTCGTCAACCACAGCTTCTGGCACTTCTTCATCCATGATGTTGAAGTCTCTCGTAATGATAGCAACCTGTTTGAGAATGGCAGCACCCATATCCTTTCGCCGATGGTAATTACGATGCTGTGTACAAGGAAGCCAAATGGTGAACAAGGAGATGAAGGCTCCTTCGGCACTTTCTGTATGTCTTCAAATCAGGAAAGAAGTTATCTTCCACCGTCCAACCCAAGGCTGGACGGTGGAAGAAGCAAGCTTACTTTGCCAAGTCAGTATATATTCTCCGACCGTCCAGCCTAGGGTTGGACGGTGAAGGCATACAATGCACCCGTCCAGGAGGCTAAATGAATCCTACACATAAGACCCCTTCTTCTCGCCCACAAATAGAGTAGGCCGGCATTGCCAATACCAATCTACCCCTTCCTTTCCTTAAAGATGGCTTCCCGAGACCGTCTTCTGGAGTAGATCCCACGAGCCTCAAAGAATTATGGTTTTATGTTCGGGCAGAGGCTTTTTTGAAATACGTACTGGTTTCTGATGAAATCATGTGACCTGGCTTTTCTTTGAGGATTTGTCTTCTTGATGCTTCCTCTTCTGTTTTCGTAGCCTGATCTTGCCATTCTTGCCTCAATCGTCGTTATACGAACAGCCTGGCCTTATTCCCCTGGCTGTGCTCATTTTCTTGCTTATTCTCCTTACTTTATGTGTCCAAAGTTAAATGGACCAATTTGAACAAGAAAATAGTTGCAGAATTATTCTGCTGGTTGTGTTAAATAAAATAACTCGCTCTAATTTGAACTTTGATTGAATATCAAGAAGTTGGGCGTTTGCCTATATAATATAGGTAACAATATGGAAACGAGCGGACTTCTGCTCGTTTCTGTATTTTGCAATATGCAAAGAACGCCTTTAAATACATGTGCAAAGATAAAATTAATTTCTGTAAAACTATACGTTTTACTCTATTTTTAAGTTCTCTTAAGATTTTGAAATACCAAAATCAAAAACAGGAGAATTTCATAATATTAAGAAGAATTGCCATTTATGAGAGATTTCATAAATGACAATTCTTATTTGCTTATAATTGTTATCTCCAAATCGGATTTTCCTCCCATCCTCTTGTGAAGCCAATCATGAATATAGGAATGTTAGGGTATGAAGCAAAAAGATTCTTTATATCCTGCTTAACTGTATTGTCTGGACAAATCGCATTGCACAAATATAGAAGGCATGATATTACACTAAAAGCACGTTTACGCTGGTGTTCAGTCAAATCTGAAAGCATCCAATTATCCCTATGGCGGTTGATGTTGGTCGGTTTCTTGGAAAATATCTTATACCATATTCTTGAATGGTGTGCGATGATATTTCTCAAGACAGAAATTGCTTCCAACCAACTTGAAAGCTCTCGGGCAGAATACAAACCGAATTCATTGGCAATTCTCGACTTCAACGGAGATTGATTCAACAGGTTTTTGTACATTTTGGAAAGAGTTCCAAATGTAGCAGTTTCAAAAATCATCCACGCATCAGGATTATCTCCATCCAAAGTGTTCTTGTCCCAATTGGAATGGTCTATAATATATTGGCGCACAAAAGGGTCTGAATTTCTATCAAACTCATATTTCATATCCAGCACCAAGTTTGTATGAAACTGCTGATTGTTGAAAAGAGAACCGTCCAAATACCACAATCCTGTATTTGTTGCCAACGAGAGTGTCGTTATGAATTTTGTACGCAATCCAACTTCCAGAATTTCAACTGCACCAAAAAGTATATTACGTAACTTCTTGTCAAACTCATATCTGTCTATGACCGTGTCGAAATTTGCGCCATCAACGAAATATCCTGCATTGTCATCCAACATATCCACCCAATAATATTTTAAGCGGAAATAGCTAATCCTTGACAGATATGAAATGGCTTTTTGTTCGTCATTGAATACCATGCCCTTTTCTTTAAGTCGGCATAATTGCTCTTGTATAGTTCTTGGTTTCTGATTCATATGTCTATATATAAAAATGACTCGCTTGCAGTTCTGATGGGATGCAAACGAGTTCTGTTGCTGCAAAGATACGAATAATCATTGATAATACAAACTTTTTAGCAAGAAAAATATCGCAAAAGTGGATTTCTTTGACATATTTATATTTAATAATGTTAAATCATGCCATAAAATTAAGTTTTGTCAGCAAAACAAAACGGATTCTGATATAAAATTGTTACCTTTGTGTCGTCTATACCCATACCGAAAGCCTCGATGGGCAGAGGTTGGGCAGACATACATATGGTATAAGGCGTTTTTGTACGCTTTGGTTTTGACGATCGATGAACTTCGCAAATTCAACTGTAAGTCAAAAACAAAGCAATGCAGAACGCCTCATGAGGTGTATTATATACAGTTCTCATTGTCTTCGGATGTTTTATACATTCGTTGGTAGGGAGAGTAGATTATATACTTACACTGGCGTGGGGCTTTCGGCGTTGTATCAGCGTTGCTCGTTTCGATTTGTCGGGCAATGCGAGAGCCTTTCTATCGTGGAACGAGTAACAGGAATCGCTCCACGCTTTTTTGTCTATGCATGATTAACGAAGAAACAAGAACGGCTACTGCAGGGGCGACAGGGCACACAAACAGAAACAACAAGCATATGACTCAGGAACTGAATGTTGGCTCATGTTTGCAGAACGGTAAATACAGAATCATAGGTGTGCTCGGTCAGGGAGGTTTCGGTATAACCTATCTGGCTGTGCAGAGTGGACTGGAGAGGAAAGTGGCTATCAAGGAGTTCTTTATGAAAGAGCTTTGCAATCGGGATGGCAGCACCAGTCATGTAACCCTTGGTACGGAAGGGAGCCGCGAAACTGTTGCCCGATTCCGTGAGAAGTTCCTGAAGGAGGCTCGGAACATTGCTCGGCTCAACCATCCCCATATCGTTCGTATTCATGATATCTTTGAGGAAAACGGTACGGCTTATTATGTGATGGAGTATGCTGAAGGTGGTTCGCTGGCAGACTTAGTCAAGAGTAAGGGGTGCCTCTCCGAGTCCGAAGCTACTCACTATATTCTCCAGGTAGCAGAAGCGCTGGCTTATATCCATGCTGAGAATATGAATCACCTGGATGTGAAACCAGCCAACATTCTCCTAAATGATCGGAATGAAGCCATCCTGATTGATTTCGGATTGAGCAAGCAGTATGATGCCTTGACAGGTGGACAAACCAGTACCACGCCTGTAGGCATCAGCGAGGGTTATGCTCCCATGGAACAATACAAGCAGGGAGGCGTGTCTGAATTCTCTCCCGAGACTGATATTTATGCTTTAGGAGCAACTTTCTTCAAGTTGCTGACAGGTAAGACACCTCCCAGCTCATTAGACGTGAACGAAGATGGTGTGCCTGTAGATGAACTAAAAGCACGTGGCGTAAGCCAAGAAGCTATTTGGGTCATCAAAAATGCGATGGAGCCGAAGAAGAAAGACAGGATGAAGGACGTTCGCTTGTTTCTTGCCTTGAAGCAAGATGCAAATAGTGTTTCATCATCATCATGTCTGCATTCCGTTGTGGTAGAGAATGATGAGGCTACAGTTGTGATAACTGGTTCTGCTCAAAGGAGTGATGGACCTCGGATGGTAAATTCAATTGCTTCTGCTGACAATCCACAGGCTAACGCCAAGTGGGGGGATGAATCTCAGTCGGCATCGGTTCCTGTAGATAATAACTCAAATGTCTCGTCGGCAACAAAGGATGTTTCAAAAACATCTGTCTTTAGTTTCAATGGACGAGTCGGACGAAAAGCATTTTGGCTTACATGTATCTCCGTTTTTGGTGTCCTTGCTTATGTATTTGATCATGGCTGGTGTCTGCTTTTCTGGATTGGCTGTTGTGGATTGAATGAACTGATTTTCTGATTGTTCATACTCTTTTGTTGTTATGTGTTTTTTTCTGTTGGAGTAAAACGTTGTCACGATTTGGGCTTTTCGGGATGGTATCTATTGATTCCCGGAATACTGTCTTTGTGCCTTCTCATAAAAGGGGAAGCAAAAGATAACAAATGGGGAGCGATGGAAGGACGTGGCTTATCTCTCGGTAGTGTGATTGTTGCCTGTGTTGTGTTTGCCATCTTGTTTATTTGGATATGTATCCCTGTATTAGTATAGTAATGATAAAAATGGAATAAGGCGGTCTGACGGTAAGTTGGCAATTAAAAATAGGTAGATGGATAGACTGACAGAGGGAATGAGTTTGAAACAGATGAACTAAGTGGTTACGTAATTATGATAACATTACAACAAGGCTCCACACTTCAAGGTGGGCGATATAGAATAGAACGCGTACTCGGTCAGGGAGGTTTCGGTATAACCTATCTGGCTGTGCAGAGTGGACTGGAGAGGAAAGTGGCTATCAAGGAGTTCTTTATGAAAGAGCTTTGCAATCGGGATGGCAGCACCAGTCATGTAACCCTTGGTACGGAAGGGAGCCGCGAAACTGTTGCCCGATTCCGTGAGAAGTTCCTGAAGGAGGCTCGGAACATTGCTCGGCTCAACCATCCCCATATCGTTCGTATTCATGATATCTTTGAGGAAAACGGTACGGCTTATTATGTGATGGAGTATGCTGAAGGTGGTTCGCTGGCAGACTTAGTCAAGAGTAAGGGGTGCCTCTCCGAGTCCGAAGCTACTCACTATATTCTCCAGGTAGCAGAAGCGCTGGCTTATATCCATGCTGAGAATATGAATCACCTGGATGTGAAACCAGCCAACATTCTCCTAAATGATCGGAATGAAGCCATCCTGATTGATTTCGGATTGAGCAAGCAGTATGATGCCTTGACAGGTGGACAAACCAGTACCACGCCTGTAGGCATCAGCGAGGGTTATGCTCCCATGGAACAATACAAGCAGGGAGGCGTGTCTGAATTCTCTCCCGAGACTGATATTTATGCTTTAGGAGCAACTTTCTTCAAGTTGCTGACAGGTAAGACACCTCCCAGCTCATTAGACGTGAACGAAGATGGTGTGCCTGTAGATGAACTAAAAGCACGTGGCGTAAGCCTGCCTGTCATTGATTTGATAGTGCAGGCAATGGAGCCGAAGAAGAAGAACAGGATGAAGGATGCGCGTTTGTTTTTTGCCTTGAAGCAGGATTCCAATAGTGTATCATCATCACGTCATCATCCTGTTGTGGTAGAGGATGATGAGGTTACGGTCGTGTCAACAAGTCCTGCTCAAGTTTCTGACGAATCTCAGACGATAGACGAAAGTGTAACCTGGAAAAAAACAGTATTCTTTATTCTCGTTCTCGCTTTCTTCGCCTTTATGATATTTATCGTAGTTCGTGTTAATGATTCAGGTATAGTAGTTCGTGTTAGTGATTCTGGAGACATCAACGGTAATGATGATTATTCCCTTGATGATTCTGTTGAATCAGTTGATATTGACGCTTGTGTTAGTAGGCGTGATACATGTAAACCACGTGATACACGTAAACCACGTGATACACGTAATACAATAGAAGATAGTAATTACGCAAAACGCGAGTGGATAGACTTGGGGCTTAGCGTTAAATGGGCGTCTTGCAACGAGGGTGCAAGACTTGTTTCAGGAATTGGAATGGGCTGCTCTTGGAATGATGCGAAAAGGTTTAAAACTAAAGATGGATCTAGGCTGCCAACAGCAATGGAAGCAGAAGAACTTCTTGATAAATGCAAGTTCGAATGGACCATGCTCGATGGACAAATGGGTTTTAAAGTAATAGGCAAAAACGGGAACAGTATTTTTCTTCCTGTAAATTGTCGGACGGGCGAAGCAGTTGGAAAATATTGGACTTCATATAAAAGCGTCGAATATCCAGGAAAGGCGTATGCAATGAAATTGACAGAGCAACAACAATGCATTTCTTCGTGTTATTGTTCGGGAAGTTGGTGCGTTAGGCTAGTTCATCCATAAATGACGTTTAACTCAAATGTTATAGAAAACGGAGTTAACCGATGTGATTATGAATAATAATGCATTAAAATGTCAGACTTTATTCGTGTAATTGCGAAGTTATGGTGGTAAGTGCAAGTACTTTGTTCCATTTTACTAATTCTTTGGAGACATTGAAGGCAATATTGTCTTCTAGGGCTTTCTGGCCTCGTTACTGTGTTGAATATGCATGGTCGGAAAAGATTGCTATTCCTCAGTGTTGTTTTTGCGACATTCCTTTATCTTCTATCTGTGGCCATATGAAATTCTATGGTAAATTCGGAATAGGAATGAGAAAGGAATGGGGCGAAACAAGCGATGTCTCACCTGTTCTATATGTTGTCAAGGGTTCTAGAATGTGTAAGGGAGTGAAAAAGTTGTTAAAAGAGCCAGATGAGGCTCAATTCCGTTTTTTTGTGATGCTAAAGGCTTATTGTGGGGTCAATTACAGAATGGAAAAAGGAAAACTACGACAATATAAGACATATAAATACTATGATGAAAGAGAGTGGAGGTATGTTCCGAAATTGAAGGATTTTAAAAAGCTCGTTGTTAAAGTAGGGCGTGAAGGTTTACATAATAAACAGTCATTAAACGCGGAGACTAAAAATAAAGAATATATGCTTTCTTTTGATGAGACTGCTGTGAAATACCTTATTGTTAACTCCGACGATGACAGAAAAGAAATGTTAGATTTCTTGAGCAATGCAAAAATGTGGAGTGAAGAATCTAGGGAAAGACTAAAGGCAAAGATAATAACAACTGAACTTATAAATTCTGACATTTAATTAAAGTTTGTAATAGCAAAAGATGGTATGATTTCTCTTCGCAAAGAATGGGCGTGATAAGTTCGTCCCTTAATCCCCATCTTTCGTCCTTTATGGATTTGAGGATGAGTGGGGTTAGGAACAAAAGCATAATCTTTGCGGTGTGAAAGATAAACAAACTCTAAAAAAGAAAAGACTATGGATAACGAAGAGACAAAGATTCTGAACCCCAATATGGGTACAGAGTACACAGAGGAGCAGGACAACAGTCAGAAGGTGGCTCCTAAGGCTGATGACAAGAAGTCTGATGCAAAGCTTTTCGGTGCACGAATGGCTGCTACAGCAGCAGGAGCAGCTTTGGGAACAGGCATGGCAATGGCAGCAGACCATCTGACACACGGTGCAGGTGAACCTCAAGAGGCACCTGAGGTGGAAGCGAAGGCTGATGATGATGTGGTGGAGGTGGATGTGAATGCAGGCAAGGAGAATGCCGAGACTGCTGCCACAGAACCAGTTGCCGAGACACAAGAGGCTGCTGCAGCCGCAGAACCTGTTGCAGAACCTCACGAACCTGCAGCCGAGGTACACGAGGCAGCTACAGCTACCGTTGCGGATGCTGCTGCTCCGCAGGCACAATATGCAAGCGTTCAAGCCGCACCAGAGCCAGTGGTGGTAACTATAAACGTGAATGGAGCACAGGATGCCAATGTGGTTTCGGCAGAATCTCCCGCAGAGCATCAGGCTGTGGTGATGACCGACGAAGGAATTCATGTGGCTCAGGTGGATGATTCTGCCAGCTTCTCAGATGCATTTGCCGATGCACGTGCTCAGGTGGGAGCCGGAGGTGTGTTTGAATGGCACGGAAAGGTCTATAACACCTTCACTCAGGAAGAGTGGAACAACATGTCGCAGGCAGAGCGTGCAGAATGGCAGTCGCAGGTAGATTATGATGATGTGACCGACACTGCCCAGACCAGCGTGCATACAGCTACTCCTCATCATGCAACAGAAGCCCACGTGGAGGAAGCTCCTCAGGTGGAGGTTGCTCACACAGAAGGACAGGAAGTGCCCGAGAATGCTTCTTATATCGACGAAGCTGCTCCTGAGGTGACAGCCAGTGCTGCCGATGACAGCGAGGTGCATGTGATAGGTGTTGCCGTACAGGACAATGGTCAGGGCGGTATGGCTACTATTGCCGGTTTGCAGTCTGGTGACGATATGGCTATGCTGATAGATGTGGATACTGACGGCACTGTGGATTATGTGGTGCATGATGACAATGGTGACGGCCAGATAAGCCAGGACGAGTGGCACGATGTGAGCAGCGACGGAATGAATACGGCTCAAGTGGTGGGCTCATATGTGGATGCTGCCCATCAGAATGGCGAGGATGCCATCGTGACCGACCTTGATACAGGCGAGCATTATCAGATAACGGAGAGCGAAGACGGTTTTGGAATGGCCTCAATGGATGATTCTTCGGCCGACATGGGTGCTCAGATGGCATGCAACGATGATATGCCAGACTATATGAATGATGCCGACCCAGGCATGATGGATGCCTGACGAGACAATCCCAGACTCCTCACGAGAGGAAGATAGGGGAAATGTAACATGTAACGTTATACAATAAACTATCATGAGAGAGTCGGGCTGTGGAAACTCGTGGGCTATTGACCCATGCAACGCGGCCAGACTCCTCGTGACACTAAAGATGTTGAAGCTATGGGAGTATTGTCAGTGGTGTGCCCGAACTGCCGCTCGCGCTTGTCGGTGCAGGATGTGCCTGGTATTCAAGATAAGATATTGGCCTGCCCGATATGCAAGTATAAAGCCAAGGTGAGTCTGTACCAGATGGGGCAGGCCGGCAAGGGCGGCCAGGGAGCTTCAGACGAAGCAACCCGCCTGCCTGGTTCGTTCGGTCAACAGGTGAAGACCGATACGGGGCAGATGAGAGTGCTGCAGACCGGCCAGATATGCGAACTGCGTATGGGAAGTCAGGTGCTTGGACGGCTTGCCCAGTCGGGTACTGCCGACCTGCAGATAGGCAGCGATACGTATAGAGACGAATATATGAGCCGCAGACATGTGCAGATAGATGTGGTGCGTACAGCGCTTGGCATCGAACACCATTTGGTGGAGATTGGTTCGAAGAACATTATCCAATTAAACGGACGCGATATTATGCGTGGTGACGAGATAGTTCTTAACTTTGGGGATAAACTTACATTGGGCAAAACAGACATAGTGCTGGAGGAGACCAATGACGATGCAACAAAAGTGATATGAAGATAATAATAAGACAGCCGCAGTGCTTCACAGAGATAGGAAGGAAGGAGAATCAGGAGGATTACCTGTGGCCAAGTCCAAAGGAGACAACAGCTGCCTGCCGCGTATTCCTGATGTGTGACGGAGTGGGCGGGCAGGATCATGGTGAAGTGGCCAGTCGCACGGCTGCTACAGCACTGGGAACCTATCTGAGCAATCATGTGCCTGAGGACGGGAAACTGACAAAGGCGTTATTCGAAGAGGCATTGGCACATGCTTATGACGCTCTGGACCAGGCCGACGCTACTGCCTCCAGCAAAATGGCCACCACTATGACTTGTCTGGCGCTTCACAGTGGAGGAGCATTGATAGCCCACATCGGTGACAGCCGGGTGTATCACATCCGTCCGTCGCTGGCTGATGCGAACGGACGCACGGGCATCATTTATCAATCTACAGACCATTCGCTGGTCAATGATCTGCTTCGTGCGGGCGAACTGACAGAGGAAGAGGCTGCCAACTTCCCTCATAAAAACGTCATTACGCGTGCCATGCAGCCGCACATGGAGCGTAGATGCAAGGCTGATATATATAATGAGGAGGATGTGCAGGCCGGAGATTACTTCTTCCTCTGCTGTGATGGAGTGCTCGAGCAGTTGACCAACGACCTGCTGGGCAGTATCCTTGCCGATGCATCCAAGGATGATGAAGCCAAGATAAAAGCCATAAAGGCTGTGTGCGATGGCAAAACCCGCGACAACTACACCTGCTGGCTTATTCCTGTGGAGTCTGTTGAGGGTGCACCGGTTTCGGCTGCAGTTGATGAGGATTTGGTGGCTGCAACGGTGGAGTCAGGAGAGAACACTGAGACGGAAGGGGCAAAGAAAGGTGCCACGCAGACAGATTCTCCTCGCGTTCAAGTGAAGTATGGACATCAAGGCAAACCACATACAGGCCAGCCCATAAAGCCTGCACCGTCTTCTCCAGTCAAGAGGCTGCTGGATTGGATGAAGATGGGTCGGATGAAATGGGGTGCTGTCATTCTCTTGTTGTGGTTGTGCTCAATGGCAGTTGTCTGGTTCTATGCCAAAGGTGTGCCGTCTGGAGTGAAGATGGAGATGGAACCTCTTCGGAAAAAAGTGAATATATTCATTCACAAGAGCAGTCCAGACTCGGTAAAGGACAGCGCTCACAGCGGGGAAAAGATGACTAACCCCGTCATACAGAATTCGGAAGCTCCTACTTCTAAGCCAGACACAACCCAAACTGAAGACTGATGGAGGAGCGTAGGGAGATACATGTGCTCTACTTCAATACGCGTGACGAAATGGTGCGTGTTGACCTTCGCAAGGTGGGCTACTTCAGGGCAGACAGGAATTATACCGATGTGTATTTCCTCAATGGCTATCATGTGACGTTGCCCACCAATATGGCAGAAATAGAGCGAATGCTGGAGGAAGTGCGTGCAAAGGTGATTACCGTCCCCTTTGTGCGCATTGGCCGTAGCATGATAGTCAACCTCTCCCACATCATACACATCAATGTGCTGAAGCAGGAACTGACACTCAGCGATATGCATTCTGCGAGTGTACTACGGGTGGAGGTACAGAAGGAGGCGCTGAAAAAACTAAAGGAACTTTATAGAAACAAAGAGAAAGCATGATGAAAATCATAGTGGGAAGAGGCCGGAGCAAGGCTACCCAGAGAATGGAAATCAATGACCCGACGGTCAGCCGCGAACAATGTTGGCTCTCTGACAATGGTGATGGCACTTATACGCTGGAGAACAAGAGTGCGCAAGGTACAATGGTCAACGGCCGTCAGATATTGAAAACCAAGGTGACAGCCAATACCTTTATCCAATTGAGTCCCAATACTACGGTAAGGGTTGCTGACCTTCTGCCCCTCCAATCGGCTCCCTCGCCACATGTGCAGACTGTTGCGCCGCCTCAGCCTGCTGCTCCCGAATATTCCATCAAGCATCTTCAGTACGTGTGGGATGAGTATCACGGACGGATTCTTGATATTCAGAGAAACCAGCACAGCATCAATGTTCTGCGCAGTGCATCTCCCTTGTTTACCTTGGGAAGTGGTGCTGTTGCTGCATTGGCAAGAGCTTTGGGATGGGGAGATTCCGTCTTCAGTTTTACCATCATCCTCACCGTCATCGGCTTGGGACTGATGGCGTACAGCTTTGTGAAGGGCTTCAATGACCATAGCATAGACGACAGGGAGAGAGCTACCGAGGATTTCCAGAGTAAATATGTGTGCCCGAATCCCAAGTGTCACCAATTCATGGGTAACACGCCTTATAGTCTGCTTCGTCAGAAAAAGTGCTGTCCCTCCTGTAGATGCAAATTCACCGTGAAATGATGAGCCGTCTGAGTGTTTTCTTTCTCCTTCTCTCTGTCCTTTCGCTTCTTCCTGCGAGGGCAGAGACATACGTAGTGGTGGTGGGTGTTGCCAATTATCAGAACGTAAGAGGACTGGCTCTCACCGAGAATGATGCCAAGACAATGGCTTCACTCTACAAATCTCACACGCGTAATGTCATCACTATGACAGGTCGTTATGCCACTCGTGCCAATGTCCTCAAGGCAATGAATGACCAGTTTACCAGAGCCAAGAAGGGCGATATGGTTGTTTTCTTCTTTAGCGGTCATGGCTACGAGGGCGGCTTCTGCCCCTATGATATGGGTAGGAAATATCGGAATGCGCTCAGTTATGAGGATGTCTATTCGGTGTTCCGGCGCAGTAAGGCCAGCAGGAAAGTGGTGATAGCCGATGCCTGCATGTCTGGTGGTCTGAGGAAGGAGAAACCTTCGGGCGCATCGGCAAGGAAATCTTCTGATGTGCTGATGTTTCTCTCTTCGCGCACCAATGAGTATTCTATCGAAAACAGAAAGATGCACAATGGATTCTTCACCGCCTATCTTGATAGAGGGATGCGTGGGGCGGCAGATGCCAATAAGGACAAGGTGGTGACTGCCAAGGAACTCTTTACCTATGTGAGCAAGGGCGTGAAGCAGTTGAGTGGCAATAGGCAGCATCCTGTCATGTGGGGGAATTTCAGCGATGATTTCGTTATGATGGACTGGCGATGAGGCTGGGGGGGCGGGAGAAAGCGGCCATCCCCCTCTGCGCTTGGTGCTGCAGAGGGGGATGGATGCTGTTGGGATGCAGCTGTGATTAGAGCAGCTGGTTCATGCGGGCGATGTATTTGCCCAGGATGTCGAACTCGATGTTTACCTGGGTGCCTACTTCGAAGGTGTGGAAGTTGGTGTGCTCCCATGTGAAGGGGATGATGCATACCTGGAAGGTGTCGCTTGTGGGACGGCATACGGTGAGGCTCACGCCGTTGACCGTTACGCTTCCTTTATCCACGCAGAAGTAACCCTGGCGTACTGCTTCCTTGCTGCTCTCGTATTTGAAGGTGAACTGATGGCTTCCTTCCTGGTCGTCGATGGCGATGCAGGTGGCTGTCTGATCTACATGACCTTGCACGATGTGGCCGTCCAACCGGCCGTTGAGTATCATGCTGCGCTCCACGTTGACCAAGTCACCCACCTTGAGCTGTCCCAGATTGGTGCAGTTGAGTGTCTCGCGCATGGCTGTTACGGTATATTGACCGTCCTTTATCTCTACCACAGTGAGGCACACGCCGTTGTGTGCCACGCTTTGGTCTATCTTCAGTTCCTCTACAAACGGGCACGAGAGGGTGAAGTGCACGTTGTCCTGCTCTGTTCTGATGGCCTCCACACGGGCCATTCCTTCGATGATACCTGAAAACATAGTCGTATCTATTTCCTTGTTATGGTTTCTTTATTATTCTCGGTGTACCCCCAATAGGGCGTTGAGGACAAAGGTACAGGTTTTTGCGGGAACTGTATCAATTCCTTTGCCAAAAATCACCAACTGGCTGTCTCTATAGTGTCAACGGGCTGCCACTTGCATCGCAGCACGCTGCGCTCTCCCTTGCAGCGCGCTTGCTTCGTGTGGTCAGTGCTATACCAGCCAAGATGAAGGTCATTCGCATGCAGCTGGAAGGGAATATGGTGTCATTTGACTATTGACTACGTGGGAGAGTTGGGACTTTGTTCCCGGCTCACCAAAGAAGTGAACCTGGAATTCCTGTCGGCCTGTGCATGGGTGCAGAGGCTGCCTGCTGTGAAGCGGGCGGATGGCTGTCTCATATCAAACATCGTGGTGCATGGGAAGGGGCATAGGGGAAACGTGTGGGAGTTATGCCCTTTCCATCGAAAAAAAAGTCAAAGATTGCTTAAAAAGAACAACACTCTGTTGCCAGTATCAGCAAAAGGGGATAAATTTGCAGAGAGGTTAAACCCATGGCTGCAGATGTGGTCATACATTCGACAAGAAATCATCATTTGACGAGAACAATGGAAAGACGAACAATGGCAACCTGTGCTCTGGCTTTTTGCTGCGCGATGGCAGCGAAAGCTCAGACGGCATGGAACCTGCAGCAATGCATCGATTATGCGTTGACCAACAACATTCAGATTCAGAAGAACCGCATCAGCGAGCAGCAAGGTGAGGTGGCTCTCTGGCAGGACAAAGGCGCTTGGTTTCCCAGTTTGAGCTTCTCCACCAGCCACACCATGGGCTACCGACCCTTTGAGGAGGGAACCAACATCGTGCAGAACGGTCAGGTGACCAACACGAAGAACAAGGTGACTTACCAGGGAAGCTACGGACTGAATGCGCGGTGGACAGTGTGGAACGGCGGAGTGAACCAGAAGAACATCGAGAAGCAGAAGGTTCAGAACGAAATCACACGCCTGAACACCGAGCAGAGTGAACTTACCATCCAGGAGCAGATAGCCCAGTTATATGTACAGATAATGTACACGAAAGAGGCTGTGCAGGTGAATGAGAAGTTGCAGAAGACGGCTCAGAGCCAGTATGAGCGTGGTGTGGAGATGATGAATCAAGGGCAGATGGCCAAGGCAGATGTGGTGCAGCTGGAGGCACAGCTGAGTAGTGCACGCTATGATGTGACCAGCAGCCAGACTCTGTTGCTCAACTACAAGCGCCAGCTCAAGGCTCTTCTGGAACTTGACCTCAACACCGAATTTGATGTGAGCGGGCAGATACCTACCGACGAACAGGTGCTCGCGCTGATTCCCAGTGCACAGGAGGCTTATGCCAAGGCTCTTGAGAGCCGTCCGGAAATAAAGAGCGCCCAGTTGGCCATCGATGCTGCCAATATGCAGATGAATATTGCCAAGCGCGGATATTATCCATCGATTAGCGTATCGGCAAGTCTGGGTGACAGCCATTATAGTGCCAGCCGCAACGACGTAGGCAAGCAGATGAAGGACAATCTGAACCTGAGTGCGGGCGTGACAGTGAGTGTACCCATATTTGACAACCGCTCCAATCGCTCTAATGTGAAGTCTGCCCGGCTGGAGCAGGCCAATAGCAAACTCGACTTGCAGGACAAGAAGAACTCGCTGAGCAGCACTATCGAGCAATATTGGATAAGTGCCAACAGCAACCAGCAGAACTTCCTGGCAGCCCGAGACCGCGTGAAGAGCCAGGAGGCCAGTTATGAACTGCTCAACGAACAGTTCCAGAACGGACTGAAGAATACCGTGGAGGTATTGCAGGGAAGAGACAATGTGATAAGTGCTGAGCAGGATCTGTTGCAGAGCAAATACACCACGCTGCTCAATGTGCAGTTGCTCAAATTCTATACAGGCGAGAAGATAGCCCTTTAACAAACGATTATAAAGAACGAAGCAAGATATGAAAAAGACAAATACATGCAAGGCTTTGGCAGCAATGGTGCTGCTGGGTGCTGCAATGATGACTGGATGTTCCAAAAAGTCAAGTTTTACCTATACAGAAGCAGAGGCAGTCAAGCAGGATATTGTGAACAGTGTGACGGCCACAGGTACCATTGAACCCGTGACAAGTGTGGATGTCGGTACGCAGGTGAGCGGTGTCATCAGCAAGCTGTATGTGGATTACAACAGCGTGGTAAAGGCGGGCGAGGTGATAGCCGAACTGGATAGGACCAACCTGATGAGCGAACTCAGCAGCGCGCAGGCAAGTCTTAAGAGCGCACAGAGCGAACTTGACTATCAGAAGACAAACTATGAGCGTTACAAGACACTCTATGACAAGGGACTCATCAGCGCCAATGACTTTGAGCAGGCACGTCTTTCATACGTACAGGCACAGCAGAAAACCCAGCAGCAGAAGGAGAGTGTGAAGAAGGCGCAGACCAATCTGGGATATGCCACAATCACCAGCCCCATAGACGGAGTGGTGCTTAGCAAGGAGGTGGAGGAAGGTCAGACTGTGGCCTCAAGCTTCAGTACGCCCACACTCTTCAAGATAGCGCGCGATTTGACTGACATGAGAGTGATTGCAGACGTGGATGAGGCAGACATAGGTGACGTGAAGGAAGGTCAGAGGGTAACCTTCACCGTGGATGCTTTTCCCGATGATACCTTCGAGGGACAGGTGACCCAGGTGCGCCAGGAGGCTACTACAGAGAGCAATGTGGTGACCTATGAGGTGGTTATCAGCGCGCCCAACGATGACTTGAAACTGAAGCCCGGACTCACGGCCAATGTGGTCATCTTCACCATGGAGGCAAAGGATGTGCTGGCTGTACCCAGCAAGGCTCTCCGTTTCACTCCACGTGAAGCAATGCTCAACAGCGATGAGACCATCACCGATACCGATGCCAAGGAAAAGGTGTGGGTGAAGGAAGGTTCCAACCTGAAGGCTGTGGCTGTGGAAACAGGTATGACCAACGGCACTCTGACACAGATTACCAAGGGATTGAAGCCCGGTACACATGTACTGACAGAGGTGACTGCCATGCAGCCAGAGGCAGAGGGTGAGCAGCAGAACAGTAATCCCTTCATGCCCAGACCACGTAGCAAGAAGAACTCTAACAACAGTAAGAAGTAATGGAGCAGGATAACCGTAAGGTGGTGATTGAGCTGCAGAACGTGCGACGGGAGTTTCACGTGGGCAGCGAGATAGTGAAGGCTCTGCGTGGAGTGAGTTTCAAGATCTACGAAGGAGAGTTTGTCACCATCATGGGAACGTCTGGCTCTGGCAAGAGCACCCTGCTCAACCAGTTGGGTTGCCTCGATACACCCACCAGTGGAGAGTATATTCTGGATGGAGTGTCGGTGCGTACCATGAAGAGGTCAGAGCGGGCTGTGCTTCGAAACAGAAAGATAGGCTTCATCTTCCAGAACTATAATCTTCTGGCCAAGACAACGGCTGTGGAGAATGTGGAGCTGCCCTTGATGTACAACAAACGCTACAATGCCAAGCAGCGCAGAGAGGCAGCCGTGTCGGCTCTGCAGGCTGTGGGACTGGGTGACAGGCTCGACCATAAGAGCAATCAGATGTCTGGTGGACAGATGCAGCGCGTAGCTATCGCACGAGCATTGGTCAATAATCCCGCTGTAATCCTTGCGGATGAGGCTACGGGAAACCTTGATACGCGTACAAGCTTTGAGATTCTCGTGCTCTTCCAGCAGCTTTACCGCGAGGGACGAACCATCATTTTCGTGACTCACAATCCCGAGATTGCACAGTACAGCAGCCGTAACATCATGCTGCGGGACGGCAAGATACGTGAGGACAAAGTGAATACCAACATCCAGGATGCGGCTGCAGCATTGGCTGCACTGCCCAAGCCTGTGGATGACTAAGTGCTGCCGGGCAGGCGCAAATGAGTTTCCTGCCCGGCCAGTGGTACATTATATATAGATATAAAAGAATATGAGTATAAAGAATCTACTCAAAGTTGCCATCAACGCAATACTGAGCAATAAGTTCCGCTCCTTCCTCAGCATGCTGGGAATCATCATTGGAGTGGCTGCCGTCATCATCATGATGGCCATCGGACAAGGCTCCAAGCAGAGTGTGAGGGCTGAGTTGAGCAAGATGGGAACCAATCTGCTCACCCTTCGCCCGGGTGCTGACATGCGAGGCGGAGTGCGCCGTGATCCCAGTTCGATGCAGACTCTCAAGATGGCCGATTACCAGAGCCTGCTCTCTGATGCCACGCTGGTAACGCACATCAGCCCTGAAGTGACCAGTAGCGGACAGGTCATCTATGGTGCCAACAACACTACGACATCACTCTACGGAGAATCGCCCGAGTATCTTGATATCAAGCTCTGGACAGTGGAGGAGGGCGATTGCTTCAATGAGGAGGATGTGAAGAAGAGTGCTAAAGTGTGCGTTGTCGGGCGCACCATAGTGAAAGAACTCTTCGGTGACAAGGATGCTCCCTGTGTGGGCAAGACTATCCGCTTCAAGAGCATACCGTTCCGCATCGTGGGAGTATTGAAGGCAAAAGGCTACAACTCATGGGGTATGGACCAGGACAATGTGATTATCGCACCCTATACCACCGTGATGAAGCGTATAGCCGCACAGACCTATTTCAACAGTATCAACATGAGTGCCTTGAGCGAGGACCTCAGTGATGCGGCCATCGAAGAGATAACGGGTATCATCAGGCACAACCATAAATTGAAGGACGATGCTGAAGACGATTTCACCATACGCTCGCAGCAGGAGATGATGGAGACTATGGGAAGCACCATGGACACTATCACCATCATCCTGGTAGTGGCGGCAGCTTTCTCGCTGCTGGTTGCTGGCATAGGCATCATGAATATCATGCTGGTGAGTGTGACAGAGCGTACCAAGGAGATAGGACTGCGCATGTCGGTAGGAGCACGCGGGGTGGATATCCTGAGTCAGTTCCTTATCGAGAGCATCATGATATCCCTCACAGGAGCAGTCTTGGGAGTGGCATTGGGCTACGGAGGCAGTTGGATAGCATCCACATTCTGCGGTCTGCCCAGCGATGTGCCCTTCTGGAGTGTGGGCGTGAGTTTCTGCCTGTGTGCATTTATCGGAGTGTTCTTCGGTTATGTGCCTGCCCGCAAGGCTGCCCGAATGGACCCCATCGAGGCTATCAGATATGAGTAACCCGCAAGCGGGTGCTCTGACAGGGACAGACCAACAGATTGTTAACTTCTAATTATAAGGAAAAGGACAGAGACTGAATGGCAAAGGACGAGAGTCGGCACCATATACTGGAAATCATGATTCACATTATGGCGTGGATGGTGATTTTCTTCTTCCCGCAGATGATGTTCGTGCGGGAAGAAGGCTTTGTCGGTGTCTTGTCCCACGCGATGCCCTTGCTTGTCAGTCCCGCTCTGCTTGCCATTGTCTTCTATGTCAATTACATCTGGCTCGTACCCAAGTATCTGAGGAATCACAATCTGCGTCGGTTTGTCATGCTCAACCTTATACTCATCATTGCAGCGCAGACGGCCAACGGATTCTGGAACTATTCGTGGCAGATGAGAATTGAGCGTATCCAGATAGACAAGTGGGAGAGTGAGGGTATGGCAGACTCTTTGCTTCTGGCTCGTTACCAGCAGGTGGTGAAGAACAAGACCCGACGGGATAGCGTGGAACCCCAATCGCAGGCTCCCAGAAGTTATGTGTATGACGACGAGGAGTTTCGTGCATCGCGCGAACCAGGCTGTTATGACAGGATGCTACCTGAGTCTGGTCGCCGTCATTGGCGCTTCTTCGGTGCCACGAAGGGTAAAGTGTGGATAGACTTGGTCATTGCCGTGCGCGATTTCATGGTTTATCTGTTGCTGGTGGTACTGGCTGTGGTGCTCCACATGAGTTTCCGCTTCCGCAAGGCCAATATGGCACGCAAGCAGGCCGAACTTCGTCAGACGGAGACCGAACTGCAGAGCCTGAAGAACCAGGTGAGCCCTCATTTCTTGCTCAATACGCTCAACAATATCTATGCACTTGTCGTATTTGACCAGGGAAAGGCGCAGGAGGCCATCATGAACCTCAGCCGCCTGCTCAGCCATATGCTCTATCAGAACCGCGATGCCTATACCACCTTGGAGCGCGAGGTCGATTTCCTGCGCCGCTATGTTGACCTCATGCGGCTCCGCATCTCACCCAGTGTACGTGTGGAGTTTGTTGACAATATGCGCGAAAGCGGCTCCCTCCTCATAGCACCGCTCATTCTCATCTCTCTGGTAGAGAATGCCTTCAAGCATGGAATAAGCGGCAATGAGGGATATGTGAGCATTCACATCACCGGTTCTGTGGATTCCGGGATAATCCATGCCGACATCCGCAACAGCAATCACCCCAAATCCACCGACGACAAAAGCGGTCATGGGGTGGGGCTACAGTTGGTGAGACGCAGGCTTGAACTGCTCTATCCTGGCAAGTTCAGTTGGGAGCAGGGAGTGGATGATAACAACGAATACTATTCATTACTAACCATTTATACAAGATGAACAAGATTACATGTGCCATCGTAGATGACGAACCTCTGGCAAGAGCCTTGCTCGAAAGCTATGTGCAGAAGACTCCCTTCCTCACCTTGAAGGGCCAGTATGACAGTGCGTCGTCTGCTTTGCGCGACCTTATATCCGACCCCGTTGACGTGGCTTTCCTCGATATCCAGATGCCCGACCTCGATGGCATGCAGTTCAGTCGCATGTTGCCCAGCCAGACAAGGGTCATCTTCACCACAGCGTTCAGCGAATATGCGGTCGAAGGATTCCGTGTCAACGCACTCGACTACCTGAAGAAACCCATCAACTACAACGAGTTCCTTGAGAGCGTAAACAAGGCCTTGGCATGGTTCACGCAGTCGAATGTGGTGTCGCATGACAATGGCAAGGACAGTACAGGCTCCATGGGGACCGACAACTTCATATATGTAAAGAGCGACTACAAGCTTGTACAGATTCCCTTGGACAAGATACTTTACGTGGAAGGCCTGAAGGACTACCTGAAGATTTACCTTGAAGGCTCCCGTCCAGTGATGACGCTCATGAGCATGAAGCTGCTGGAGGAGAAGCTTCCTTACCCCAGATTCATGCGCATTCACCGCTCCTATCTGGTGCAGATGAGCAAGGTGACCAGCATCAACAAGGGTGCCTTGACCATCGCATCGGAGCAGTTGCCCATCAGCGACGGATATAAGGAGGAACTGCAGAAGTTCGTCTCCAACCATCTGCTCTGATTCACCCGCCTGGCCAAAGCCTGTGCCCGGTCTGCACGGAGCATTGCTCCGGGTGGAGGAAGTTACTGATAGAGGCCAGAGACAATATTGACACATCACAACAACACAAATAAAACAACACACAAACGATATGAAAAAGATTCTTTTAGCATTGTTCGCCCTGCTTTCTATTACAGCAGGAGCCAAATCCGACGTAGATTCCAAATACCTGGCAGGCGCTGTGCCCGAGGAGAACGGAATGGTGGTCTTCCGCAAGTCATTCCGCGTGCCTGGCAAGAGTCAGCAGGATGTGCTGGCAGGCGTAAAGGACTTCGTGGTCAATGACCTGGTGGGCAAAGGCATCGAGGGACTGCGCACCCGAGTGATATCAGATGGCCAGGAGGGCGGTCTGGTAGTGGCTCGTGTGGAGGAGTGGATGGTATTCAAGAACAAACCTCTCTACCTCGACCGCACCCGCTTCCGCTATCAGTTGTCTGCCAAAGTGACCGGCGACAAGGTGGAGATGGAGATTTCCCAGATCTCCTACTACTATGCCGAGCAGACCGATGGCACCAAGGGAGAGTCATACAAGGCCGAGGAGTGGATCACCGACCAGGCAGCCATAGCCAAGTCGGGCAAGAAACTCTATCCCCGCAGCGGCAAGTTCCGCAAGAAGACAATAGACCGCGCAGAGGAAATCTTTGCCCTGGCTATCGACAAGTTCGAGGTCAAGCGCACCGTGGAGGTTCGCTCAGGAGTGGTGGTGACCGAGTAATGGTCGTCACAGAAAACCAATCTTGAATGCTCATGATGCAGACAAACAGACAGACAGACAGAGAAGCAGAACTGGAGCGGATACGCCGCAAGAGGCGCAGGTTCAGTGACCATAAGGGGTTGAGGCAGGCTTTGAACATGATATTCCTGCTCTTGGCCGCTGTTGGTCTCTTGCTCTATTTTTGTTCGGATAATCATCACATAGCAGCCCTCGCCGTCATCGGCGTGGGCATGCTGTTCAAAGTGGGCGAGTTCTTTGTCCGCTTTTTCTTGTAAAGGAGGGAGATGCAGAAATTGATGAAAGTCAGATGCCTGACCCTCGTGTTGTGCTTCTTCGCCTGTTCCATGCAGATGGTGTTGGCGCAGCTTCCTTTGCGCAATGCCAACAACGCGGGTATAGGCAGCTCACAGGGTATGGAGGACGAACAGGAGAAGGCCAATCGTACCACTTGGGGACGCGATACCACCAAGCGAAAGAAGGCGAAGAAGATACCCGTGGGACAGTTCCAGTGGCGTGTGGATCGCAGGTTGGGAACGGTGATAGATGCCGAGAACAATGATACTGTGGTGCACAACTTCCAGAACTTCAACAATACAGAGGGCTATACGGGACACTATAACATCCTGGGCAATGCGGGTTCTCCGCGCGAGAGCCGTGTGTTCATGGAGCGTGAGCAGGGCGATGATTTCCTCTTCGTGAAGCCCTTCAGCTTCTTCCGCACGGCTCTGCAGGACTTCCGCTTCACCAATACGTTGAGTCCCGTAACCAACCTCGCCTACCACAAGTGCGGCAACAACCAGAACGGAGAAGACCGTGTGCGGGCCTATTTTGCCTCGAACATCAACAAGCTCTCCGGCCTGGGATTGAAGTTGGACTACCTTTACGGGCGCGGATATTACAACAGTCAGGCCAACAGTATGTTCGGTAGCACCTTCTACGGATACCACCGTGGAGAGCGTTACAACATACATGCCTATATCAACATCAACGATATGAAGATGGGTGAGAACGGCGGCATCGAGGATGACAACTATATCCGCAACCCGCAGAGCTTCCAGCAGAAGTACTCCAGTAAGGATATCCCCGTCATGCTCAGCCAGACGTGGAACCGCAATCACGAGCAGAACTTCTACCTCACACATCGCTACAACCTCGGTTTCTACCGCGATATAGAGGTGCCCGACTCGCTCAAACCCACTCCGCCATCGGAGAGCGAACTCCTCATGTCGCTGTCCGACAGCCTTCAGCAGGTGCTTCGCGAGGACAGCGTAGCACGCCAGGTGATGGTGGATTCGCTCATGAGGAAGTGGGAGAGCCAGCTTGTGACACCCCAGGAGTTCGTTCCCGTCACCAGCATCATACACACCTTTGATGCCCGCAGGCTCAGTCACAACTATGCCGCACACAGCACCCCCGACAGCTACTACACCAATCATTACTATGGCCAATGGAATGACGTGCTCGACAAAACCCGCTCCATGGCCGTGCGCAATACGGTGGGAGTGGTCCTGAGAGAGGGCTTCAACAAGTGGGCACAGATGGGTATCACGCTCTTCGGAACGCATGAGGTGCGCAACTATCGTATGGTGGATTGGCAGACTGAGCGCGATACCGTGGGGCAGCGCAAGTACGTGGAGAATGACATCTCGGTAGGTGGAGAGATAGCCCGAACGCAGGGTAAGCTCATACACTATAACGTGAACGGTGAGATATGGCTTGTGGGAGAGCGCAGCGGAGACTTTGCCGTGGATGGAAACATCGACCTGGGAGTGCGCATGGGACGCAAGGACAGTCTGGCTGTCAACGTGCATGCCTACGTCAAGCACCAGACTCCCGACTTCTACTTCAGACACTACCACTCGCAGAGCGCATGGTGGGACAACAGTCTGGACCGCGAACTGCGTACCCGCATAGAGGGAAGCCTGCGCCTGTGCAAGTTCGGAACCCGAGTCAATGTGGGCTTTGAGAATGTGGCCAATTACACCTACTTCGGCATGCAGAACACACTGAAGGACAGCACTAAGGTGGGCAGCATCATCCCTGGAGACTATAGCCGTGCCGTAGCGGTAAGGCAGACGAGCGGCAGCGTGCAGGTGTTCAGCGCCACTCTGGCGCAGGACTTGAAGTTCGGACCCGTCCATTGGGACAGCGAAGTCACTTATCAGAAGTCCTCTGACAAGGTTGCCCTTCCCTTGCCAGACGTTACCCTTTACACCAACGTCTATCTCCTCTTCCGCCTGGCCAAGGTTCTGAGGGTGCAGTTGGGCGGCGACCTCCGCTACTTCACCTCCTATTACGCACCCGACTATTCCACTTCGGTGGGTCAGTTTGCCGTGCAGGACAACCAGAACGCGCGAGTGAAGATAGGCAACTACCCGATAGTGAATGTGTATGCAAACCTTCACTTGAAGCATTGCCGCCTTTATGTGGCTATGAACCACGTCAATCAGGGTACCGGGCATGCCTTCTGGGCACCTCATTACCCCATCAACCCACGCACGTTCCATTTCGGTGTGAGCTGGAACTTCTTCAATTGACCCGAGGGTAAAAGGCAGCAGCCAGGGGTGGGGTAGTTCCCTCCCTCCTGTCATCCAAAAGGCATCCGCTGGTGTGCAGGCGCACATCGGCGGATGCCTTTATTGTTTCAGGACGGATATCTTGTTGTCTTCTGATGGATGTCTTGCCGCTTTCTGATGGATAGATATGGCCGTTGGGACGGGACGGGCAAGGCGGCAGAAGTCCGCTGCAGAGCTTTGCGCAGCAGAGTCGGGAGCAAAGGGCATGTTTCCCGCCATCCTTCAGACTCCGTTCCGGCAGTATGGTGAAAGTCTTCTGGGTGCTTGGTGAAATCTCCGTTTGCAGTCTTTGGATGCACATACGCAGTCTTTGTATGGCCATCAGAAGGCTTTGTACGGCCATCCGCAACCTGCAAACAGAGATTTCTGCTTGCTGCCTGAATAATTCCAGCACGCTGCATCGGGCATCGCAGCGCGCTGCGATGCCCGACGGAGCGCATTGCGTAGCCCAGTGCAGCGCACTCTGTTTGTCCTGCGACCATGGGGCGAGACGGAGGGTAGGGTGGAGAGGGAAGCTCGGGAGCGCAGAATCCTTTCAGTCCCAAGGGGTTCCTGCAAAAACGGGTTATGATGCGGAGGAGTCGGGCCAAGACGGTTCCATTGCTCCCCAGAGAGGACTTTCCCGATGGGCTGTTACGCAAGGAAGGCATACGCCACAGCCCTGAGTGGGAGCTGACGTATGCCTTCCTGTTGTCTGTTGGCCTATAGCGGCCAGGCTGCAAGCGGCTTAGTCCTGTTTCTTCTCTGCCTCGCGTACATGGATGCTGCCCCAGAAGAGATTGTTGCAGAATGCCGTGATGGTGATGGCCGAGAATGTGAAGATCAGGTAGATGATGTATGACGCTATTATGGCGAGCGGCCACATGGTGGGTGTCATCACCGTATCGCCGGCCAGAGCGGCTTGCCAGGCTTGGGTGGATGCCATCGTCACGATGTTCATGGGGAATGTGCCGGCCAACATGATGAGCAGGTTGATCATGAAGAGCAGCAGACTGTAGGCCAGCAGGCTGCCGTAGTGCCTGAAGCCAGTGAGCCAGCCTGCGCGGCACACGGGAAGCGGACTGTCGCTGTATTCCACCTCCATCATCATCATCACCGAGGGCAATGCCACCAGCGCGAGAATGACCATCGCGGCCATTGCCATCAGTTTGCCGTGAGGCAGATATACCATCGCTGCCCACGTGCAACTGCCTATCACACAAATGATAAATACGAAAACTAACTGGCTCACCAGCGCCCTCACGCTGCGGTGGGCATCCATCCTCCAGCCCTCCAGCGGTTTGCGGCGTGGCACAAATCCCAGTTCGCGCCATTCGCAAAGCAGCCTGTCCAGTTGTCCCATAAAGATAATCAGCCCTGGGATGGGCAGCACCAGGCTCAGCAGCACTGAGGGCCATGTGTGTGTCCACACCACTCCTGCGTGGTCGGCTGCCGTGCTCAGTCCCAGCTTGATGCACCTTGCATACGAGCGCGCTTCGCGCACCTTGATATGATTCTCTGTGTTTGTCTCCATTGTGTAGTAGCTTTATTTGGAGCAAAGTTACTGCTTTTCCCCCTTTCGCTGTTCTCTTTACGGCTAAAATGTGCGTGCCGGCCTTGGCTCTCTTGGCAAATACCCGTAAATTTGCATAACGAAGAATAGAGTCGCTTATGCAAACCCTTAACAATACTGAGCAGGAGATAAAGTGGGGCTTTATAGGCTGCGGTGAGGTCACCGAGAAGAAGAGTGGCCCGGCCTTTGCCATGATACCAGGCTCCAGCATACGTGCCGTGATGAGCCGAAGCAAGGAGAAAGCCCGGTCGTATGCCCAGAGGCACAATGTGGAGCGCTGGTACACCGATGCGCAGCAGCTGATAGATGACCCCGAGGTGAATGCTGTGTATATCGCCACACCGCCCTCGTCGCATGCCACTTATGCCATCATGAGCATGAAGGCAGGCAAGCCGGTGTATGTGGAGAAGCCGTTGGCAAGCAGTTATCTCGACTGCCAGCGCGTCAACAGGGTGAGTGAGCAGACCCAGGTACCCTGCTTCGTGGCCTATTACCGCCGCTGTCTGCCGTATTTCCTCAAGGTGAAGGAGCTGGTGCAGTCGGGTGCCATAGGCCGGGTCATCAATGTGCAGATACGATTTGCCGTGCCGCCACGCGACCTGGACTACAACAGCACCAACCTTCCATGGCGTGTGCAGCGCGATATTGCAGGCGGAGGCTATTTCTATGACCTGGCTCCCCACCAGATAGATCTGCTTCAGGAGCTCTTCGGTCCTATCGTGCAGGCCAAGGGCTATCGCACCAACCGTGGCGGTCTGTACGAGACCGAGGATTCGGTGAGCGCCTGCTTCCAGTTCCACGACGGCCTCCCCGGCAGCGGTTCGTGGTGCTTCGTGAGCCACGAGAGTGCACGCCAGGACCGCATCGAGCTTATCGGTGACCAAGGACAGATATGCTTTTCGGTGTTTACCTACGACCCCATTGTGCTCCACAATGCGCAAGGACGGCAGGAGATAGTGGTGCCCAACCCGCCCCATGTGCAGATGCCGCTCATCGAACAGGTGGTTCGCCATCTGCAGCATCGCGGTTCGTGCACGGCCGACAGCATCAGCGCCACCAGCGTCAACTGGGTTATGGACCGCATCCTGGGCAAGATTTAGTCTCCCCCTATACATTATATATAATACGCGCGTGCGCGTGAGGGAGACCACTGAGTTTCCCCGCCCGCCTGCGCCATACGTCAGCACGCTTATGGAAAATGTGACCCATCTCTTCATCGACTTCGATGATACACTCTATGATACACATGGCAATGCCATCATCGCCTTGGGCGAACTCTTCGACCACTTCCATCTCCAGCGGCACTTTCCCAGTGTGGAGGCTTTCACAGTGCCTTATTGGCAGACCAACGGTGAACTGTGGGAGCTGTATTCGCATGGTGAGATTGACCGCGATTACCTCATGGTGGAGCGCTTCCGCCGCCCGCTGGCTTTGGGGCAGGGGCTTGAACCTACGCGCGAGTTCTGCCTCGAGGTGAGTGACTACTTCCTGTCCCTGTGTGCGGTGAAGCCTGGGGTAGTGGAAGGGGCGCACAGCCTGATGGATTACTTGGCGGAGCGGGGCTACAGGATGAGCATTTGCAGCAATGGGTTTCACGAGGTGCAGTACAGCAAGCTGCGTGCCAGCAACCTCTTCGATTACTTTGACCATATCATCCTGAGCGAGGATGCCGGGGCCAACAAGCCCAGTGCCGCTTTCTTTGATTACGCTTTCCGCGAGACAGGCGCAACGCCCGAACATACCGTGATGATAGGTGACAATCCCGAGACAGACATTCACGGAGCGCACGATGCCGGGCTGCGCACCATCTATCTGCGCCGACCCGATGCCGGCACAGAGCAGCTCCCTTGGGCTGACCACACGGTTGCCCGCCTGGAGGAGATAAAGGCATTGCTTTAGTCAGCTTGTTCTTACTGGAACTCTACAGGGCAGCGAATGAAGGCGAGTTGTCCTGCAGGAATTGTTGTATCATGCCAACTGTGGATGTGTAAAGCAGATGGGGATGGAAGGCTTTGCGGGTGTTGGATGGGTGCTTTGCGGGTGACGAAGGAACGCAAAGCGTGTGATGAATGGGTGTCTAACTTGTGGTTGATGGGTATTTGGCAGGTGTAGGACAGATGCTCAGCGAGTGTCTGTTGTATGCTTTGCTAATGGCAGAATCCGGCAGATGCCTTTTGTTCTTCCGATAATATTGATTTGCTGTTCGAGCCGCTATTCTTCGCAGCCGAAGATGATGTTTTCCATGTTGATGTCGTGTGCCTCGTGGGGCACTTCGGGAAGCATCTGGAAGGGGAAACAAAGTCCGGTGAGGTGTGCGGCGGGCATGCGTGTGAGCAGCCGGTCATAATAGCCTTTGCCCCGTCCAAGCCGGTGTCCCTCGCTGTCGAATCCCATTCCGGGTACGATGGCAAGGTCGATGCTGTCATATTCTTCCCTGCTGATATCCTCCCCCGAGGGTTCCTCTATGCCAAAGGCACCTGTCTGCATGGGGGTGTCGGGTGTCCAGCGTCGCACTTCGATGCTGTCCGGACCGGTCACTACAGGCAGAAGCACCTGTTTGCCTGCGCTGACAGCTGTGTGCAGGAGCGCGGTGACATCCACCTCATCGGGCAGAGGATGATAGAGCAGCACGCTGTGGGCCTGCTGCCAGAAAAGGGAGCGGCACACTCCACTGCATACTTGCTCCGACATGATGCGAAGCTCTGCAGGCGAGTGTGCCGCTTTTCTTTGTCGCGCCAAGGCGCGCAGTTCCTTCTTCGAAGGCATTTGTCCAGTGCTTATTTCTTGGCTGCCTTCTTGGCTGCTTTGGCCTTCTCCTTGTCGTACTTCTCCCAGAGTTTCTTCTTCAGGGTCAGTTGCTTCTGTGCCTCAGTGCTTGCCTTGGCAGCGGCTGCAGCGTGAGCCTCGTCCTCAGGAGCGGCATAAGCGTGCTTGAAACCCTTCTCCACGTTCCAGAAACCACGTGTGAAGTCGGGGAAGGAAACAGCTGCACAGTTGTTGTCCATGCTCAGTGTGCCCAGTTCGGCCAGGCAGCACCACTCTGCCAGGTCATATACGTCCATGTCCAGAGGCAGACCATTCTGCAGGCAGTAAATCATGCGGGCGTCCATGATGTAGTCCATACCGCCGTGACCACCTACTTCCTTGGCTATTGCACCGTACTTCTTCAGGATGGGGTGCTCGTATTTAGATACCAGAGCATCCTGCTGCTCCTTGCTCATGAAGTTGTGTGTGTCGAGCTTGTCAACCTGAGGTACACCGCTCTCCTTGATGGCACCACCATCCAGGGCAAAGCGTGGTTCGGGATACTTGGTGGCGTAGCCGCTGGTGCCGATGAGCTTGTACAGGCGGTTGTAGGGCTGGTAAGTCATCACGTTGTGCTGTATCTGTACCATCTTGCCGTTCTCTGTGCGCATCAGAGTAGTGGTCTGGTCACCGTTGCGATACTCGGGACAGTCCTTGCCGGTGTGCTGCTTCACATAGTTGCGGCCCACTACACTCTTGGTGTCCATAGCCACCAGAGTCTTGAAGCGGTCGCCTCTGTGGATATCCAGAGCCTGTGCCACAGGGCCCAGTCCGTGTGTTGCATACACGTCACCACGGTTCTCCTTGTTGTACTTCATACGCCATCCCAGCTTCTCGGGATCGCTGCCGTCGGGGTTCTTCCAATAGGCATCCCAGAAGGGCAGAAGGTTGTGGATGTAGGCACCCTCGGCGCTTACGATTTCGCCGAATACGCCGTGCTGTGCCATGTTGAGAGCGGTCATCTCATACCAGTCATAGCAGCAGTTCTCCAGAATCATGCAGTGCATGCGTGTCTGCTCTGAGAGGTCGATGAGCTCCCAGCACTGCTCCAGGTTCATGGCGCTGGGCACCTCGATGGCAGTATGCTTGCCGTTCTTCATGGCGCAGACAGCCACGGGGAAGTGGTGGTCCCAGTCGGTAGCTACATATACCAGGTCGATGTCGGGACGCTTGCACAGCTCCTCGTAACCCTTTTCGCCGCTGTAGATGGCTGCAGGGGGCAGTCCGGCATTACGCAGATACTTTTGGCAAGCTTCGGCGCGAGGTGCTTCATAGTCACACAGAGCCACAATCTGTACACCGGGAATGTGGCAGAAACGTTCCACGGCGCCTGGTCCGCGCATACCCAGACCCACGAAGCCCACTCTTACGGTGGTCATCTTGGGAGCGGTGAGGCCCAGTACATTCTTCTGTCCGGCAGGGCGGGCGGGTGTTTCCACAACGATGGTACCTTTGTCCCAATGCCATTTGGTGCTGGGGCTAAGGCTCTGTGCACCTGCACTCAAACAGGTAGAGGCGGCAACGAGTACCGCCATTGCGATTTTCAGAAAACTTTTCTTCATGTTTTTTGTAAGTGTTGATAGATTAGTTTGTAACTTTCGTGCAAAGATAATAAATTTCTGCGGTTGTATGCGCATGCGTGTAATAAAAGATGTATATGCCCGATGGATTTGTGAAAGGAAGTCGTGTTTTCTGCCAGGAAAGGTGTATCTTTGCATATTGTTAGTATTATGGAAAAGAAGGCACTCCTTGGAATGACCCTTGACGAACTGCGGTCGGTGGCTGCAGAAATGGGCATGCCTGCATTCACGGCAGGGCAAATGGCGCGTTGGATATACAAGAGCCATGTGGCCGACATCAGCGAGATGACAAATATCTCGCTGCGTATGCGTACGCTCTTGGCGGAGCGCTATACGGTGGGATGCCAACCGCCTGCTGACTGTCAGCGTAGTGTGGATGGCACGGTGAAGTACCTGTTTCCCACTGCCGGCGGGCAGATGGTGGAGTCGGTGTATATTCCCGATGGTGACAGAGCCACGTTGTGTGTGAGCAGCCAGGTGGGTTGCCGCATGGGTTGCCGCTTCTGCATGACAGGACGACAGGGATTCAGCGGAAACCTCAGTGCGGCAGAGATTCTCAATCAGATATACTCTCTGCCCGAGCGTGACACTCTGACCAATGTGGTCTTCATGGGTCAGGGAGAGCCGATGGACAATTACGAGCACATGCTCAGGGCTACACAGGTGCTCACCTCTGACTATGGATGGGCCTGGAGTCCCAAGCGTATCACGGTCTCTACGGTGGGCGTGAAGCAGAAGGTGGAGCGCTTCCTCGGTGACAGCGACTGCCATCTGGCGGTGAGCCTGCACAATCCATTCCCCGAGGAACGACTTGCCATGATGCCTGCCGAGCATGCTTGTCCGGCCACAGAGCTGATAGCGATGCTGCGGCAACACGACTGGACGCACCAGCGCAGGCTCAGTTTTGAGTACATCGTGTTTGGTGGATTGAACGATTCGCCGGCCCATGCCCGACAACTGGTGAAGTTGCTCGGTGGCATGGAATGCCGTGTGAACCTCATCCGCTTCCATGAGATACCCGACACACCCTATCGCGGTGCCAGCGAAGATACTATGGTGTGGCTGCGCGACTACCTCACCCATCACGGTGTGACCACCACCATCAGGGCCAGCCGCGGGCAGGATATCTATGCTGCATGCGGTTTGCTGCATGCCCATAAGGGCGGTGCAGAGTTGTGAGACGCATGTGACGAGTAGGTGTGAAGCTGCCGGTACACATTATATATTATAGTAAAGAATCGACAAGAAAGGAGATACAGAGATGAGAAAGAATATTCAGTGGCTTGGAGCGATGTGTTTGCTCGCTGCAGTTGTGCTGCTGGCGGGATGCACCAAGGAAGCTCTTCTGCCCAAGGCCAGCGGACGGCCCTATGAGGTGCTGGTGGTCATGGATGACCAGATGTGGAATGCACCTGCAGGAAGAGCACTCTTTGACGTTCTTGACACCGATGTGCCAGGACTCCCTCAATCGGAGCGCTCGTTCCGCATCTCGCAGGTGGAGCCTAAGCATCTGAGCGATGGAATGAAGATCTTCCGCAATATCATACAGGTCAACATGGACGAGCAGCAGTTCACCCAGACCCGTATGCGCTTCATCAGAGACAAATATGCCATCGACCAGATAGTGCTCACCTTCAACACTCCCAACGCCGAGAGTCTGAAGGAATTCTGTGAGGAGCATCGTCAGGAGGTGGTGGATTTCCTTACGCATACCGAGATGAACCGCCTGATAAAGGAGCTGCAGGTGCATTATTCCAAGGTCATCTACGACCTGGCATGGGGTGAGTTTGCCTGCAAACTGTATGCTCCCAAGGAAATCAAGGCATACAAGAAGGGCAAGCAGTTCTTCTGGGCAAGCAACAATACGGCACAAGGCATGGTGAGCATCTGCATGTACAGCTATCCCTATGAGGGTCCCGAGACCTTCAACAGGCAGTATGTCATGGCCAAGCGCGACTCTGTGATGAAGGAGAATATGCCAGGCGAACATCCGGGCATGTTCATGCAGACAGACACGGTGCATACTGACATCAAGGCGATAAACGTGCACGGCAAGTATGCCATGGAGATGCGAGGGCTGTGGGTAGTGAAAGAAAACAAGCTGGAAAACCTGTGGGACAGCATGGGCGGTCCGTTTGTGAGCCATAGCCGTGTAGATACCGAGACCAACAGAGTGGTTGTGGTGGAAGGGTTTGTCTATGCACCCGAGAAGATGAAGCGCGGTCTGATGCGCCGATTGGAAGGTTCGCTTTATACGCTGCAGCTGCCAGAGGAGCAATATTCCTTCATTGACACGGGGGTGGAAGAAGAGAAGGCCGATTCTGCTGCAGTCGAGGGAAAGGCGGAACAGAAGGCTTCAAAGTGAATAGAAGATAACAGAGCAGACTGGTGTAAACTGATGGATAGGGTGCAGAGTCGGCATAAAACATAAAAGAAAGAACGATGAACAAATACAAGATAGGCATCGTGCCGGCAGCCGAGGATGACTCAGCATGCCTGATGGCCATTGCTTCGTTGGAGGAACCACAGATGACCGATCTGTTTGTCCCCGTGCTGTATGCCAGCAAGGAGCGTGTAGAGAGGTTGAGAGAAGGACGCGAGTCGGATGTGCGTTTTACTGTCATTCCCGGTGCGGAACATGCCAAGGCAGAATGCGTATGCGTGGTAGATGCCACCCAAACTGCTGTGCCTGAAGGGGAGGAGAGCGCTGTGCCAGCCTTGCCGGCATGGCAGAATGACTTGCAGAGCGGCGTGATAGATGCGCTGGTGTTTGTTGGCGATGCCGATATGGACATCTGCACTACCGATGCCAGAGCGGTGGTCTATCTCTCTGCATCCGACTGCATGATACTGGTGGGCAGGGAGCATATCAACGAGGAGATGGAGAGAACGGTGAGGCTGCTGGAGCGCGATCTCGACTTCAGCAGACCGCGTATGGCGGTGGTGGCTGATACTGACCGTCAAAAAGAGGAGTGGGAGGCTAAGGCCGAGGAACTTCGGGCCTTTCTCTATGGTCCTTTCCTCACCGAGACATTCTTTGAGGAAGACCAGCAGAAGCACTATGACGTGGTGCTCGCACTCGACCATGCTTCGGCACGCCGCTGCTTCCGTGATGCCGCCCATGCCTGGGGAGTGTGTCTGACAGAAGACCCAGAGGGGCGCATCACTCTGTATCCTGCCTACAACACCCAGCCTATGGGTGAAGACGCAACCAGCTTCAATACCCTGAGCTTCAACCATGCTCTCTATTCGGCAGTGGATGTGTTGCGCAGCAGAGAGCGTTACGACGAGGGGCACATATCGCCTCTTCCCAAACTCTTCTTCGAAAGAAGGGACGAGCGACGAGGTGGAAACATAGAATGAAGAACATACATAGGAGGAACGATTGAGACCATTATATAGGAATTTGTTCTTTGCGTTGGGCATCGCAGCTGTATGGCTGATGGTGCGCAACCTGGATGTCACGTGGGCAGAGGCTGCCACGGCGGCACGCAGAGCTGGTATCTGGTTGCCCGCTTGCCTGCTCCTGTGGCTTGTCATCTATCTTATGAATGCCTGGGCATGGAGCCTTATCATACGCTCGGGCGAACAGGAACAGCAGGAGCGTAGCGTTGGCTTTTGGAGGATAATGAAATACACGGTGACGGGCTATGCACTCAACTATGTGACGCCCGCTGGTGTGCTGGGTGGAGAACCTTATCGCATCATGGAACTGCGCCCGTTTCTCGGTACCGAGCGGGCGGTCAGCTGTGTGCTTCTCAACTCCATGATGCACATATTCAGCCACTTCTGCTTTTGGGCATTCTGCATTGTGCTGTTTGTGCTTGCCTACTTCTCCCGCCTTACCTGGCTGTCGGCCAGTCTGCTGCTGTTCAGTACGCTGTTCGTGGCAGCGGGCCTCTTTGTCTTTATCAGAGCCTATCGCAAGGGTATGGCAGAGAAGAGTGTGGCATGGCTTACCCACCTGCCTGTGGTGGGCAAGCGTTTTTCGGGATGGCTGCAAGAGAACCGCGAGACACTCCGCACCATAGATGAGCAGATTACCGCATTGCACCGACAGAATCCGCGCACCTTCATAGCCGCCCTCTCGCTGGAGGTTCTGGCCAGATTGCTTGGCTGCCTGGAGTTGCAGTTCATCCTCTTTGTCTTTACCGACGAGGTGGCTCTCGTTGACTGCATCGCCATGCAGGGGTTCACCAGCCTGCTCGCCAACATCATCTTCTTCATACCCATGCAGGTAGGAGTAAGAGAGGCAGGTATGGCTGTCTTTGCCGATTTCAGCCTTCTCAATGGCAGTTACGGCGTGCTCACCAGTCTTATTGTCAGGGTGAGGGAGATTTTCTGGATAACCATAGGCATGTGCTTGCTCAAGGTATGCAACCCGCACGCCATGCCTTCTCAACAGTCTAACGTCAGTGTATCATGAGCCAGTCAATGGAATTGCAGAGTCTTAAGAACAGATATGGAATAGTTGGCCGGGACGAAGCATTGGATGAGGCTTTGCGAACTGCCGTGCAGGTGGCTCCCACCGACCTCTCTGTACTCATCCAGGGAGAAAGCGGTGTGGGTAAGGAAGTCATACCGCGCATCATCCATGACAACAGTCAGCGCAGGGGCAAGAAGTACATCGCCATCAACTGCGGCTCTATCCCCGAGGGCACCATCGACAGTGAACTCTTCGGACATGAGAAGGGCGCTTTCACCAGCGCCATAGGAGAACACGAGGGCTACTTCGGTGCGGCAGACGGCGGAACGCTCTTCCTCGACGAGGTGGGTGAGTTGCCCATGAGCACCCAGGCTCGTCTGCTGCGTGTGCTGGAGACGGGCGAATACATCCGCGTGGGCAGCAATTCGCCCCGCAAGACCAATGCCCGCATCGTGGCAGCCACCAATGTCAATATCCCTCACGCCATCCGCGAAGGACACTTCCGTGAAGACTTGTATTACCGACTGTGTACCATCAACATTCAGATGCCGCCTCTGAGGGACCGCAAGACCGATGTGGTGCTGCTCTTCAAGAAGTTCGCCATCGACACCGCCGAGAAGTACAACATCCCCGAGCCCATCCGTCTCACGCCTGAAGCCGAGCAGGTGATGCTGAGCTACAAGTGGCCCGGCAATGTGCGCCAGCTTCGCAACATCACCGAACAGTTGAGCATCCTGTCGCAGGAGAGGCTCATCACCCCTGCGATGCTTGCCAAGCATGGCATCGTACCCAATTCCGATGAAGAGACCTCTATCGTGTCGATGGGCGGTTTGACACAGTCCGATGCCCATGGTTATGAGCAGGAAATCCGCTTCTTGGCCAATGCGGTACAGGTGCTCACGCAGGAGGTGAATGAACTGAAGCAGAGAGTCAATGCCATGTCGCATCCCTTGCAGGCACGACTACCGGCGCCTTCGCAGCCCGGTACAATGGGGCAGCCCACGGTGATGGACACATCATCGCCGCTTGGCTATCGTCATGTGGGGGGGATGGATGTTGATATACAGACTCCCGAGGAAGTGCTCGATGACGAGACGCTCAACATTAACAACATGGAGAAACGCAACATACTGAAGGCTCTCCAGCGCAACCATTACAGGCGCAAGGCCGCTGCCGATGAACTCGGAATCAGCGAGCGCACCTTGTACAGAAAGATAAAAGCTTATGGCATTGAGGAATAAACTGAGTGCATGGCGCACTGCTTTGGGCACAACATGTCTCTTGGTATGTATGGTACTATGCGCATGCAAGGTCTCCTATAAGTTCAACGGAGCAAGCATAGACTACACCAAGACCAAGACCATACAGATAGACAACTTCCCCATAAGGAGTGCCTATGTGTGGGCACCCATGCAGTCTATCTTCCAGAACAAGCTCACTGACATCTTCGCATCGCAGACCAAGTTGCGGCAGGTGAAGAAGAACGGCGACTTGCAGCTCTCTGGAGAGATTACAGGATTCGACCAGTTCAACAAGGGTATAAGCAGTAGCGGATACAGCAGTCAGGTGCAACTCAAGATGACCGTCAACGTGCGCTTTGTCAACAACAAGAATCATACCGAGGACTTTGAGCGCCAGTTCACTGCCACCACCGAGTACGACTCCTCGCAGCAGCTGACTTCGGTGCAGGAGGAACTGGTGACCCAGATGGTGAAAGACATCACCGACCAGATATTCAATGCCACTGTGGCCAACTGGTAATTGCCTTCCGCCCCACGGCTATATATATAATGTAGTATAAACCTTCTCCCCGCAGCCGACGGCGCATGTAGCCTAAGCGATGAGGGAACAAGCATTCACAGAACGATGCCTCAGAGACCGTTGATAGACTTTATACGCCGCCCCGACAGTATGGACCAGCATGCTGTGGAGCAGCTGAGGGAGCAGATAGGGGATTATCCCTACTTCCATGCAGCGCGCATCCTGCTCCTGCAGGCATTGCACAAGCAGCATTCGCCCCTTTATGACCAAGAACTTCGCCGCAATGCGGTGATGGTGCCCAGTCGCGCCTCCATCTTTCATCTCACCGAGGAGCCTCACTACAAGGTCAAGGAGGAGCGCAAGCGCTATGCCGGCGGTATGCCGGGCGAGAGCCACAGGCAGAGCACCGACCAACTGATAGACAACTTCCTGGGCAGTCTGCCCCCCGCGCAGGAGCCTACACCAGGTCTCCCCGTGGATGCTACCAAGGACTACATCTCCTACATGCTGCAAAACGAGCAGGACGAGGAGCACACCGACTCTACACCCATGAATGGTGGCGGAGTGGTGGAGCGCTTCCTCGAGCAGGGTGACGGCCGTATATCACTTCCGGCGGAACCTGCTCAGAAGAGCGAGCCAACGGCAGGAAAACAGGAAACGCAGGCCGAAGGGAAGGAGATATTTACCGAGATAATGGCCAGTATATACATAAAGCAGGGCAAATATGAGAGCGCAGTCAAAATTATCAGACAGCTTTCCTTGAAATATCCAAAAAAAAACCGTTACTTTGCAGACCAAATACGTTTCCTCGAGAAACTGGTGTTGAACGACAAGAACAAATAAATAACATAAGACATGTACACATCTATCGTAATCCTGGTAGTGCTGGCCTCCATCCTGATGTGCCTCATCGTACTCGTCCAGGAGTCCAAGGGCGGCGGTCTCGCAGCCGACTACTCGAGCTTCAACCAGATGGCAGGAGCTCCCAAGACAACTAATTTCATTGAGAAGGCAACCTGGGGTCTGGCCATTGTGATGATTGTCCTCAGCGTGATGAGCGTGGCTTTCCTGCCCTCAGCCAAGGCTACCGACTCTGTAATCATGCAGCAGGCCACCGAGCAGAAGGCTACCAACCCTGGCAACATGCCCGGCATTGCACAGCCCTCAGCTGCTGACCAGACTCCCGCAGAGGCTCCTGCAACTGAAACACCCAATACTACCGACAAGCAGTAAGAGGTAGATTCTCAGACGGAGCCATGAGCAAGACCGATATCATATTGGTGGCTGACTGCGGCTCCACAAAGACCGACTGGACACTGTCCAGCCGTGAGTATGGCATTCTGGAAGTGCACACACTGGGCATCAATCCCGTGCGTGACTCCCAGGATGCCATATTTCGTGTCGTTGCGGAGGAGCTCGTGCCACAGTTGCCGGCAGACTGTCAGCCTGCCGAGATATTCTTCTATGGGGCAGGGTGCATGCAACCCTATTCGCAGACAGTGCACAATGTGCTGCAGCAGATATTCCCCCAAGCCAGCATACAGGTGGAGAGTGACCTGCTGGGAGCGGCCCGCGCTCTGTGCGGCTGCCGGCCTGGTATAGCCTGTATTCTGGGTACAGGGGCCAACAGCTGCCTCTACGACGGACAGTCCATCACTGCTCATGTGCCGCCTTTGGGCTTTATCCTGGGCGACGAGGGCAGTGGGGCAGTGCTGGGCAGGACGCTTCTGGGCAATCTGCTCAAGGGCATCTTCCCCCAGGAGATGAGGCTGGAGTTTGAGCGGGAATACGACCTTGCCGAGCCCGATATCATCGACCGCGTCTATCGTCAGCCGCAGCCCAACCGCTTCCTGGCATCGCTTGTACCCTTCATCAACCGGCACCGGCAGCATCCCCAGGTGCATGCTATGCTCGTGGAGGCATTCCGCCAGTTCCTGAGCAGGAATGTGCGCGCTTATGGGCATGCCGAACTGCCAGTCAACTTTGTGGGTGGCATAGCCTTTTCCTTCGGTGAGGAACTTGCCGAGGCTGCTCGTGCCGAAGGCATGAAAATAGGTCGCATCTTGCGTGGTCCCATACAGGAAATGGTGGCTTATCACACCCAAAAGCATGCAGAATAGCGGTGGAATGAAAGAAAGTGCAGGATGTGTTAAAAAAACATACAGTTAAAATTTGCAAAATGCAAAAGGTTGTTGTATCTTTGCGACAGATATCCTGAAAACAATCTTTCGCCTTAGACAGAGGCTAGTACCTAGAGAATGACAGGGAGTTGCTGCGAAGCATCTCCCTGTTTTGCGTTGTGGGAAAAAGTGCATAATCTGCTTCCCGAACTTTCTCAAGAGTGTGAGGGAAGATAGTGAAGGCGTTGGTGCTTCCGATGCTCTGGCGTGTATTGACGGATGCAGCGCGCTGCGATGGCGGATGCAGCGTGCTTCGATGGCCAACGCAGTGCGCTGCGATGATGCATGCACCGTAGTGCATCTTTTGCCTTGCCTCTCTGCATGAGCAGAAGCATGCAGCTTTGTTCCCCTTTCTCTTCTTGTTCAGGTCTTTGCATAGTACAGTGGATGGCCTCGTGATTCGATGTTTGTTTGCCGGCCTTCGCTTGTATTCCTGATGGTGAAGCAAACTTTTGTATGTGCTTCGGTGAGGTGCGTGCGGATGTCGGTCGCCCAGAGTCGGGCGGCAGATGGCGGTTGGGAAAAGGGTGAGATGAGTTGCCTGGTGCGATGGGGTATCTTCCGTGGCTTCCGGGATGCTTATTTGTGTGCTTTGTGGGAATGTTCTGCCTTGAGCAGATGGGTGATGGCAGAGCGCAGACTGTCGGTTTGCTGTCCGCTCCAGGCCAACCGCCCTTGGCTGTCAATGAGTACCATATGGGGAATGCCATGCAGTGCCACGGCATAGTCTTCGCATGCCTGGCCGCGCCAGTCGCGCCCGTCAAAGAGGTGCATGCCGCTGAGTTCGTTTTTCCATACGTAATCACGGGCTTTGGCGGCCTCGTTGTCCAGCGAGACCGTGAGCCAGGCCAGCTGTGGGAAGTCCTTTTGCAGAGCCAGCAGTGCGGGTGTCTCCTCGTGGCAGTCGCTGCACCACGAGGCCCAGAAGAGCAGTATGTGTGCTGCGTGATTGATGCTGTCGAGCCGCTGCTCCGCGTCTTGTCCTTGTGCAAAGAGGAATGGCAGACGCACGAGTGGCGCGTAGGTACCGGGCGTGAGGCTGCGGTCGGCCATGGCCCATCGCTCCTGTGCGCTCAGGGTGGGGTGGTCAGTCTGCTCTGTAGAGGGCTGTACCCGTCCGCCGCCCGTACATGAACCGAGTACGGCAATGGCCAGCATGAGCCATGCTGCTACGGAGGGGATGGACTGGAGCGGGGGTGTATGGGTTCGTGTGTGCTTCATGTCATTGGCTGCCGAGGGTTTGTCATGTGCCATGGATGTAGCTTGTCCATATTGCATCCCACATGAGGTTGATGTCATCATTGCTTATGCCATTGGCTTTGATCATGTCTCTATGTCTCTCAAAGCTATATCGGAAGTCGTCAATGGTGAATTCCCCTTCGTCCAGGAAGGTGTAGAGCGCGGTTGTGTAGTAGGCTTTCGCGGCCTTCCAGTTGTTTTGGATGAAGCAGAGGTCTGCACGTAACATCGTTATCGTCCAGGTTAGATTGCTTTCTATACCCTCTATCTTGGTGATGTATTTCTTGATGGCATCGACGTTGCAAGTCATAAACTCTCCTCGGACAATGTCCACGATGGCCTCTGCGTCCGTCGGACGAAGATAAGAGATGCGGTGATACAGTTGGAGTGCATCGTTCCATCGTCCGTCTTCCTCCAGGGATTCTGCCTTGCGTAGCAGCAGTGTCTTGTCATCTGGATTCTTTTCCAGCAGTTTGTCCAGCCAGTGGTACATCTCTTTGCGCTTGCCTAGCTTCTCGCAACACAGCACGAGAATATTCATCATGTACCAGTCGTCCTCGTCCAGGAACATGGCTTGGGTGTAGCAGGAATAGGCTTCCTGGTCTTTTCCTGCTTGTTGGTAGCACTTGGCCTTGAGCTTCAGCAATGCCTGGCTTGCTCCATACTGTTGCATCATGCTGTCCAGTAGGAGTAGGGCCGCATCGTATTCTTTGGCATCGTAGAGTATCTTTGCACAGTCGAGGTAGATGCTCTCGCCGTCGTTTGTGCGAAATCTCTGCTGGTTGATGAGCAGTTGGTAGGATGCAAAGGGGTTGCGCACGTCGCGGCTCACGTGCGACTGGGTGAAGAAGCGGTAGAGGTTCTGTACGATGTGGCGCAGCGTTATGTCGGGCTGTTTGGTGTCTTGGGGAGCCATGCCAGCCTGTTCCAACTGTTCCGATAAGGATTGTGCCAGTTGCTTGTTGCTGCCTATCATCTCGCACATGGCATACTTGTCGATGTCGCAGTCGGTGATTACCTCTGCCATTTTGTTCAGTGCCTTGTTCTCTTTGCCATCGTTACCCATGATAATCGACTGCACCAGGGGGTGTGAGGTATCGAAGGGCAAGAACCAATGGGAGCAGATGCTCAGAAACCTGCAGCTGTGCAGCGTGCTCATGCGTGAGAAGTTGGGGTCCAGGCCCGAAGCCAGTCTGCGTTTCACGAAATCGAGCTTGATATTCATGGCCTCCCTGATGGCAGTAGCTGTATCGTCCTTTGGAAGATTGTTGATTATGTTCTGTTCATGCTCGAAACTCACCTTGGAGGCCAGCATGAGGACGAACTCCTTCTGCACCGCCATGACCGTGGGGCGCAGGGTGGTGCTCAATGTGCCGGGGCTGTAGCCCGCCAGTTCTTCCAGCTCGTGCCCGTATTGCTGGTTGATGAAGACCAATGCCGTGATGGCTGTCAGGCGTGTGCGCTTGTTCTCGCTCTCAGCCATGAGGGTGATGACAGATAGCTTCTCCAGGTCGGGGAACTCCCATACGGCCAGCATCAGAGCGCCCAGCAGGTGCTGCTGCACCATGTAGTCCTGCCGCTGGATGAATTTATGCCAAAGCGCTGTTTCGGTATTGCTCCACAGGGGCGACGTCCACAGGTAGTCGAAGATAGTGTCCTGCAGAGTAAACCGCTCCTCGGAGGGGAGTGTGCTGGTCCATTGCTGCATGAGCGAGCGGGCGTCGTTGCCGTCCTGTGCCAGCTTGGTTGCTGTCTTGCTGTAGGTGTCTGAACCGGTACGCAGACGCACGTCCCGACGTACCCGGGTGAGCATCTCCCAGCTCCGCTGGAGCATTCGTGCCTGTATGGTCGCGCGGTTGTCATCGCTGCCACCACCCGTCAGAAAGTTGAGCATGGCGCAGTAGTTGACCCTCAGCTCCTCGAAGTCGGCTCTGATTTGGCTGTCCTGGCTGTATTGCACCAGCACGCTCAGCTTGTCGTGCGCCTCGCTGATGTGTTTGGCATAGAGCTCTTCGTACACCGAGTCGGTGATTTGCTTCAGGGTGGAGATATTGATGGGACGGCTCATTTGATTTGTCGTGTAAGAAATTTCTGTGTAGAGTATTCCTTGGGGAGGCGGTTTTGCTCACGCAGCCAAGCGGCCACCGAGTCCATCTCCTGTTCGTTGACAGCACGTGGTTTGGGCATCGGGGGGAGCTGGATGGTGTCGGTCAGCAGGGGTGGCAGTCCGTATTCGCTTGTCAGGATGGCGCGCAGGGTGTCGGCCTGTGCATCGCTTGCCATGCGCTCGATGGCTTCCCTATATACACGCGCAAAGGTCTTGGCCTGTGCCTCGTGTGGGTTGTTGTTCTCTTCGCGGAAGGCTGTAATCCACAGAGCATTGCATATGCTGTTGGGTTTCGAGCGGCTGATGCGCTTGTGTCCCTCCAGTGCTGCCCATGTGGCATAAGGCTCGGGGAGCATGGCAGCATCGATCATCCCGTTGTTGAGCATGTCTGTGCGCAGGAAGATATCGTTGATCTGTGGACGGAAGATCTGGCTGAGCTCGAGTTTGTTCTCGGTTACCATACGCTGGCACCAGTAGTCGGTGCACGAGAGCCGGCACACTGCCACGGTCTTCTCTTTCATCTGCTGCATCTGCTTCACGCGCTTGCCTTTCAGCGCCAGGAGCGACAGCGGTTCGTCCATGGCCATGAGTGCAGAGATGTGCAGGCTGTCGCTCTGCAGTCTGATGGCGCGGAAGGGGTCGCTTACAGCCAGGTTCACATGTCCGCGCAGCACGCTGGTATCCACATCCATCTGTGCCCGGTATCTCCACAGATGCACGCTCATTCCAGCCTGCTCAAACATTCCCATGCGCTGGGCATAATAGACCGGCAGGCAACTGAGCGTGGGCAGCACGGCCACATTGAGCGCTGTGCTGTCGGCGCCATCGGCGTTGCCTACATACGGCAAGGCCTCCTGTTTCTTGTTACAGGAGGCCATAGCCAGTATTGATGTCAGTAAAAATGCACTTAGCAGTCTCATTCGCCCTTGATGGCAGCCACTCCGGGAAGCACCTTGCCCTCGATAGCCTCGAGCAGAGCACCGCCTCCAGTGGAGATGTAAGACACCTTGTCGGTCAGACCGAACTTGGTGCAGCATGCTACAGAGTCACCACCGCCGATGAGTGAGAAGGCGCCCTCGGCTGTTGCCTTTGCTATAGCTTCACCGATGGCCTTGCTTCCTGCTGTGAACTCATCGCACTCGAAGCAGCCGGCAGGACCGTTCCACAGGATGGTCTTGGCGCCTTCGATGGCCTTTGCAAACCTCTCGCGACTCTGTGGACCTGCATCGAGACCCTCAAAGTTGGCGGGTATGGCGTTTGAGGGGAAGGTCTCCACCTGAGCACCCTCCTTCACGCAGAAGTTGGCGAAGTCGTAATCGGTGCAGCACACAGAGTCAACACCCAGCACAAGCTCCACGCCGTTCTCCTTGGCGGTCTTCTCTACGTCCAGTGCCACATCCAGCTTGTCCAGCTCCACGATAGACTGTCCGATCTCTCCGCCATGAGCCTTGGAGAAGGTGTATGTCATGCCGCCACACAGGATGAGCTTATCTACCTTGCCCAACAGATTCTGTATGATGCCGATCTTTGACGATACCTTAGAACCGCCCATGATGGCTACGAAGGGACGCTTGATGTCGCTCAGCACGTTATCTACTGCCTTCACTTCCTTCTCCATCAGGTATCCGAGCATCTTGTCGTCGGCATCGAAGTAGTCGGCAATCACGGCTGTAGAGGCGTGCTTGCGGTGTGCGGTGCCAAAGGCATCCATCACATAGCAGTCAGCATATGAGGCGAGCTTCTTGGCGAAGTCCTTCTGACGGCCCTTCATTTCCTTCTTGGCAGCGTCGTATGCGGGGTCTGCCTTGTCGATGCCTACGGGCTTGCCTTCCTCCTCAGGATAGAAGCGCAGGTTCTCGAGCAGCAGTGCCTGGCCCATGGGGAGAGCCTTCACAGCCTCGTCGGCGTTGGCGCAGTCGGGAGCGAATGCTACAGGAGCACCCAGTGCCACCTCTACGGCCTCGCGGATCTGACCCAGTGAGAGCTTGGGGTTAACCTTGCCCTTGGGCTTGCCCATATGGCTCATGATGATGCATGCACCGCCGTCGGCGATGATTTTCTTCAGCGTGGGCAGTGCGCCACGGATACGTGTGTCGTCAGTGATGTGACCGTTCTCGTCCAGGGGCACATTGAAGTCCACGCGGACGATTGCCTTTTTGCCGGCGAATTTGTAGTCGTTGATAGTCATAATCGTTGTATGTTAACAGTTTGTTTATCTCTGTTGTCTTGCTCCTGCAAAGTTATGCTTTTTTTCGCAAATCAAACTAATTTTCCTTGGCAAATATCATGCAGGCCGCAAAGCTGACACTTGGGCTTCTGTGCGGTGCACACATATCGGCCGTGCAGAATGAGCCAGTGGTGGGCGTCATGAAGCACTTCGGGGGCGAAGTGGCGCGTCAGCATCCGCTCCACACTGAGTGGGGTGGTGCACGACGGCGGCACGAGTCCGATGCGGTGGCTCACTCTGAAGACGTGTGTATCTACTGCCATGGCCGCCTGATGGAAGATGACGCTGAGCATGACGTTGGCTGTCTTGCGTCCCACACCGGGCAGGCGGGTGAGCTGCTCCATGGTGGAGGGCACCTCGCCGCCGTATTCGCGCTGGAGCATGGTGGCCATCCCCACCAGGTGTCGTGCCTTGTTGTTGGGGTAGGATACGCTCTTGATGTATTCGTAGATGACTTCGGGCGTGGCAAGTGACATGGCTTCGGCGTTGGGGTAATCGTGCAGCAGGGCGGGTGTCACGGTGTTGACCCGCTTGTCTGTGCACTGTGCGCTGAGTATGACAGCCACGAGCAGGCTGAAGGGATCCTGGTAGTGAAGCTCTGTCTGCACGTGTGGCATGGCCTGCTGGAAGTACTCTGTCACCCTGCGGTATAGTTCTGCTTTTCTCATGCTGTATGCCTTGTGGTCTTTCTGGGCGTGCCGGCTCGCCTTGGGCATGCGCCTGTGGCAGGTGTCTCAGCGTGCTGCGGTCGTATGCGCAGCTGCGTGCGGCATGCGGGGCAGTGTGAAAAAGGGGAGACCGCATAAAGCTGCCTCCCCACTCCTTTTACCTTAGAAATACCATGTAAATGTAAAACTCATGGCAAAGTTACCCTTTTGTTTTGTCTTTACCAAAGTTTTGCCGATTTTTTTTCAATTGTCTTCTCTAATTGTCGCGCTTGCCTGTCCGGCTCCTTGCTTGCGCTTCTCAGACGTTGGACAGAGGAAAGCCAAATCCGAATGAAACGCTGTTGTTGGCTTTCTTGAGGGGCACTCCGTACTTGCCCATCTTGCTCAGGAAGCAATCGGTGCCCACAAAGAAGTTGAACCTCTTGGCGTGCAGGTCGAGCACCATGCCGCCCGTGACGCCTGTGGAGGAGGCTGCGCCGTTGAGAGAAACCTCGATGGCCTTGACGGGACGCACATTGACCGAGAGCATGCCCTGGTGCCAAGCGAACTGGCCAGCCATGCGGCTTGTATAGAGGAAGCCGAAGCGCAGCTTGTCGTATGAGGGCAGAGCGTACTCGACACCCAGGTGGAGGTTGGCAGAGAGTGCGTGACCTTTGTTCTTCGAACCGTCGTAATAGAGCGAGAAGAGGTCTCCGAGGTCATCGCCCAGGTCGTCCAGCTGGTCGCCCAGGTCGGTTCCGTTCTCCTTGCTTCCGCCTGCGTAGATGTCCTTATCGAAGCCGTCGAAGTTCCACTCGCCCGTGGAAGTCATCTGATGGGCCTTTTTCCAACTGATGCCACCCAGGTCGGTCAGAGCTGCGCTCACGGTGAGGTGCTCGATGGGCTTCCATGTGACGCCCAGGTCAATGGCGGCGCCGAAGCCTCCCAGCCCGCTGATGTTGTCGTCGATACCATCTACGCGGTGGCGGTCAGGGTTCTCCGGGTCCACTTTGTCGCTCTCCTTCATGTCAATGCCCATCGCTGCCACCTCGGCTGTTATCTTGCCGCTCACGCGCCAGTAGTCGTCATCGAGATGCAGGTCAATGCGGTCGCTGTTGAAGTTTGCATAGCCGAGGCCGAAGAGCAACTTCAGTTTGCCGCCCACTGTCCACTGCTCATTCACCTTGTGTGAGTGGCCCAGTCCGAGTTCCGCAAAGTTCTCTGTGCGTGCTCCCAGCTTGGATATCCGGTAGTCGGTCTTGCTTCCTGTCTCCTTCATAAACTCGAAGAGCGACTTGGGCATGCTTATGTTGGTGGTCGAGCGAAGGTTCAGATCCACCGAGTTGAAGCCTCCGAAGGCCTTGAACGCAAAGCCGAACACCTGATACTTGAGGTTTACGCCCATGCGGTTGTTGTTCTTCAGGCCGTCGAGGAACTTGCCGGCATCTACGTCGGGGTGCATGAAGGTGGTCTTGGTGCGGCCCTTCACTCCGTAGTTCTCCCAAGTGGGTTCCATGTCGAAGATGAATGTCTTGGCCCCGAAATTGCCTGTCGTGCCGATGTTCATGTTGCCCAGGAGGGGGAAGGAGACGTAACTGTGGTCGAGCAGAGCGGGGTTCATCTCATGCCGCAGGTCCGACGTCTGCATGAAGTAGGTGGTTCGCAGTTCCTGTGCGGTGGTGCCCAGCGATGCGGCCAGCAGCGTGGCCATGACTGTTATCTTGTGTCTCATGAGTCTTTCTATGTGGTGATGTTTCATTTCTGTCTGTTTTCTCATTGTGTGGGAATGTGCTCACATGCCTTGCGCATCAGTTGAGGTCAACCGTCACTTTGCCCTTGAGCATCAGTTTGATGTCGGTCAGACGGATGTACTGCTGCGATGCCAGGGGCTGCGATGCGCTTCCCTGTGCGCTCTCAGCCTTGACTTCAAACAGGAAATGGTCTATCTCCTGCAGGTCCTTGGGGTTCTGCAAGGTGGCCACCACCGTCATCTCCGATTTCACAGGAGCCTTTCCTTCACCCTGGCCGGCCTTTGCCTTGGCCGATGTGAAGGTGACACCGGGCATGGGCTTGCCGTTCTGGTCCAATGCCTTTACGCTGAGCGTGAGATCGAGGGGGATGGTGTTCTCGGCCATGGTCTTCAGTTGGATGCCCTCGGCGGTGTAGTCCTTCAGGTCATCCTCCATGCTGTTGGTGGAGTCCCTATATATAATGGTAAAGCCCTCTTCCATCTCCAGGGGGACGAACACGCTGTAGTCGGCCTTGGCCCTATAGGTCTTGCCCAGAGTCATGGTGGCCTCCTGCTGTGCCAGCTTCACCTTGCCGTTCTTCATATCTACCTCTATCTGGTCGGGCAGACGCTCTATCAGGTTGCCCAGGTCCTCTACGCGGCTCACGATGGCACCTGCTGTCACTTCGCTTTCGGGGTCGTAGGGTTTGCTTCCCTGCTTGTGGTAATAGGCGGTGTTGGCGCGTCCGCCGTTCATCGTAACCTGTGGCAAGGTCACGCTCTGGCTCCATCCGCCCTTGCCGATCTTCACTGAGGTGAGTGTGGCACCCACGTTCACGTCCGAGGGCAGCGTTCTCATGTCCACGTTGAACTTCAGTGTGGGGTTCGACACTTTAATCTTCGTGGCGTCATCCTTGAGGAAATCAGGCAGGTTGTCAGCGATTTCAATGGGGTTGACGTTCGGGTTGATGTCGGGGTTGAAGATGCCTTTGATGCTATCCACCACAATCTTGCCGTCGTTGGGGAAGTTGATGTCCAGCTCTATGTCGGCGTAGTCGTCCTGCTGCATCGTGAACGCGCTCTTGCTGCTGAAGTAGGCTGTGCCGCTCATGGCCACGCGTGTCATCTCCTGGGGCAGCGTGATGGTGCCGTTCTTGGGAGTGCCCTCCTCCTTCAGGTCGATATAGTCGATGTTGATGGTGCATATCTGTTTGCTGTCGGTGCCGATGGTGATGTCGGTGTCGTGGATGAGCGTGCTGCCCTGCAGTCTCCAGCCTGCGGGTATCTCGCGAAGGTGTACGTATTGGGGCAGGGTGACTGCAAACTTCTGCAGCTTGTCCAGTCCGAAGTTCACGTTGGCGCTGCTCTTCATCCTTACCGTGAGGCTTGCTCCGAAGTTGCGGGGATATACGCGTGTGATTCTGACCACCTCCTCGCCTATGTCATCTGTGGTGAAGTCGCTCTTGTTCTCGCCCTCTGCACTGCCGTGCAGGGTATAGTTGGCGGGCACGGTCACCTGTGTGCCGCTTGGTGCACCCAGCTGGTTCAGCAGATCATCGCTCCAGCGCAGCACGCGGAACTTGGTCTTCACCCTGGCCAGGCGGTCTATGGTGGAGTTCACTTTCTGCACCGTGTAGCTGAGGTCTGTGCTGCCCTGCTCGGTGATGTAGAATTGGTTGTTCCCGTCAAGCTTGGTGTTGCCGTCGGTGTCGATGATGTCTTTGAGGTAGATCTTCTCTGTGTTGCCCAACTTGACCTTGAGTCCGTTCACTCCCAGGCCTATGGTGGCATCCACGTCACCCAGGTCATACGAACTGTCGATGCAGCTGCCCAGCATGAGCAGGCCCGATGCGAGCAGCAGTCCGCGCAGCAGGGATTTCCCCCTGAGGCCGTAACATGATGTGTGGCGGCGGCATGCATTGCCTGCCTTGCTCTCGCTCTTTGTCTGGTTAGAGTTTGTAGATAATAGCATCATAGTATGTTTATGTTTGTTTCGTTATTCGCTGTAATGTTTGTCAGAGGGGGCTTTGCGCTTTGCTGTTCAGTATTCGTGTGTCGTCATTAGTGGCAAGCAATCCGTCTTTCAATTACGTGCGCAAAGATATGTTAAATCTTTCAAAGAAACATAAAATGCACTATAAAGTTTTCCTTATAGTAGTTTCATTTCCCCCAAACCAGCATTTTCATAAATTGTACAACATTTTGTTTGCGTCAATATTGCACACCTGTCTGTATCGGACACCTGTCCGAATATGCCATGTAATGGCGTTTACGGTTGAAAAACAGTATGGTGCATAATCTTTCTGAACGCTTTCTTGGGGGCCAATGAGCTGTCGTGCGGATTTATTCCAAGCAAAGTGTCCTGCCGTATGTGTAATGTCTATTTGATAAAAAGATAGGAATGAAACTATAGAAGAAGCATGCAGACGGGTGCTGGCTGGCGGGTTGGATTTCCCCGAAGAGGGCTACAAGGAGAAAATGGCATGGGGGACTCGTGCAAAATGCAGCACGGTGCGATGGCCTACGCAGCGCGCTGCGATAGCCGATGTAGCACGCTGCGATGACCGATGCATCGCACTGCTTCATCCGCCCGAAAACACAGCAGCGTGGCGGGCAGCGCCGAAGAGCGGTCGGCACAGCCGTCTCTATGTAGGCAGGGGACGCTTTTTGCAGGGCTGCCCAATGCCGCTGTGCATTCCGCTCCAAGCCGTGAAACGTTTCCTTTTTGCCCGATGTCTTGGCGTTTTTGCTCTTTTGTGACGGGCAGAATGGAATATTTTCCTTAATTTTGAAGAATGTTTCGCGAGTGGGGCTGGATTGCTTCTGTGTTGCTCGCAATGTGATAGTCAAGACTTCGGAATGGAACGGAATACCATCGCTGCGCTGGCAGACTTCTCTGCCGGCTGCTTTTTCGCTTCGCTGCTGGCCTCGTGCGCCTTGCTTTATATGGTGCGTCGAAGGTCGGGGGTGCACTGTGTGGCCACCTGCCTCTTCGGCTGGCTGGCGTTGATGAACATGGTGCTCTTCGTGCTCTTCTACGTGAGGAACTTCCTGGGAGCACAGCTCACACCCATTACCAACCTCTATCAGGCCACCTGCATCCCCATGTGCGTGTGCCTGCTATACGAGCTCGGGCATCCCGGCAGCATCACGCGCCGTGCCTTCTGGCTGCAAGTGGCAGCCTCGCTGCTGTTGTGCGTGCTCTATGCCGTCACGCTCAACCATACATTATATATAATAGCGCTGGTGGGGCAGGCGTGCTATGGGCTGGTGGGCATGCTGTGGAGCGGCTATGGTCTGTATCGCTACAACCGCAGCATACGCCAGTGGAGCTCCTATACCGAGGGCATCGAGGTGGGGTGGGTGTTCCGCATCCTGGTATCCTTCATGGTGCTCTATGTGGTGTGGACACTGGCGAGCTATAACGGAGGCAAGTGGGCAACAGCATTCTATAACTTCAGTTGCAGCCTTATCTTTGCCTCCATCGCCTGGTGCATGAGAAAGCACGAAGTGGTGGTGCCGGGCATGGCGGAGCCCGAAGAGGACTGCCCGGTGATGGACGAAGAGGGCGCCCCGCAGGAGTTCCACTTCGCTGAAGCGCTCCACAAAGCCTTTGACGACGAACGTATCTACCTCAATCCCCGCCTTACCATCAACCTTCTTGCAGAGAGGCTGGGCACTAACCGCACCTATCTGAGCGCTTATATCAACAAGCAGCTCAACGTTTCCTTCTTCGAGTACGTCAACCGCTATCGTGTGGTCTATGCCAAGGGACTGCTCGCGCAGCCAGACTGTACGGTGGAGGCGGCGGTGAGGCTGAGTGGGTTCAACAGCCTGTCGGCCTTCCGTCGCGCTTTTATCTCGGAGACGGGAATGACCCCCGGCCAGTTCCGCAGGGAATTGCAGGGCGAAGGGCAGCCTGATGCGGACTGATGCATAGACAGGAAGTCCTTGGGATGGATGCCCGTCAGCGATACCGCTTGAGCCGTTGGCCGTTGTGGTCCTATGTCACTTGCAGAGCTGGGCAAGCGGGGGGCAGCATGAGGGGCAACCTTGCTTCCAATGGCGTGCAAAGTTGTGTAAAGCCCGGCATACTGCCCTTATAATATATAATGTATAGCGCTATTACACAAACAGGACTTCCCTGCCGTGCAGCAGGAAGTTGCCTGCCACCACATACTGTCGTGCCGTGGGTGAGAACTGCTCCTCCACCGTGATGTGCAGGTGACCCGCCAGGATGGCCTTGAGCAGCGGTTCCTGCTTGAGGTAGGAGATGAATTCGCGTGTGGTCTTGTCCTCCTTCTGCGCCAGATAGTCGCCCGTGGGCTTGTACACCTTGTCGTCTATGCTCGATGCCAGAGTCTTGTTCCAGAAGCGTTCACAGGCCCTCCATATCTGGTCGGTGTGGAATGGCACGTGCATGCAAAGCACGATGGGGAGCCCGCGCTTCACTTCGCGTCGGAAGAGCTTCACCTGTTGCGGGGTCACTGTACCATATACGTTGTCCAGGCAGATGAAGTTGACTCCGTTGATCTGCTGTGCATTGAATGAGATGTCAAAGGGGAAGGTCTTCTGCAGCATCGCCCTCGAACGGTCCTTGTACGCCTCGGTATTCTCCTGTTTAGGCTCGCTCAGCCACATGTCGGGCGAGAATTCATGGTTGCCCATACAGCCTGTGATGCCATCGCCCAGATACTTGCGCGCCAGGTCCAGGTTGGCTTCGCTCTGCCAGTCAATGAGGTCGCCCGTGTGCAGAACGTAATCTACATGGTCACGTGCCCACGCCAGCGAGTCGCGCATGGCCTCCTCCTGGCGTCCGCCGAAGCACTGCGTGCGCACCTCGTGCAACTTCTGCTTCTTCTCGCTTTCGTGTGGATAGGCTGCCGTAAAGTGCGTGTCGGAGATGTGCAGCACGCTGAAAGGCTTCTCCAGCCCGATTTCCACGGTGGCATAGGCCAGTGAGAGACGCTCAAAACCGCCGCGCTTGGGGAATACTTCCGGTTTGTCCTCGGCCATGGCAGGCAGTTGCGACACGGCTATCAGCACGCCGGCTCCTGTGGCGCGCCTGAGGAAACTTCTTCTGTCAATGTGGTTGCTCATTGTCCGTCTTAGTCTGTTTGTGTTCTACGTCCACACAAAGTTACAAAATGTTTGGCTATGTGCTGCCATCTTTCCTCGTTTGTTTTTTCGCAAGAAGCATCTTGGAGCAATTGTATTACGCGAGTGAAGTGTTCAAGGCTGCCTGTTGATTTAGGTGGACAATGGATATTTGCTTTGCAATACAATATACTCTCTGCCGTAAAACACTTCATTGCATACGCCCCAGTCTGCAGGCTCTTCTGGGCAACGGACCAGTATAGTTTCGAAGTTACAATCTGCCTCCAAGGGCGGTTAAGCTGTATGCTCCACCGTCCAACCCTAGGCTGGACGGTCAATGAATATATACTTCGTTGCCCAAGTATCCAAGCTTCATCCACCGTCCAGCCTAGGCTTGGACGGTGACGGAGTGCGTATTCTCCCTCACGAAGGCTAACTGGAAGTGCACCAGGAGCCTGCTTCTACTTGTGTATTAATGGTATTTAGTTGGATAATCAGCCTCAATCAGATATATAAGTCTGCCTTGTCGGCTTTGCGAAAGATGGGCATATGCTTGCTGCGGTATCACTTTGGAAAAGTCCGGCTGCCTGTCCTTGTGGAAGGATGTGGTGAGGAAGCGCTTCCTGTCTGTCCCATCTCCCTGCTCCCTCTAAGTTTGTCGGGTGAGCTGCAAAAAGTGCTGTGTGATGAGCGACGGCAGTTTGTCCGAAGAACCGCAGGGTGCTGCGAGTGCCATTGCACCGCGGTTTGCATGGCGGATGAACTGCCCGGCATCTATTATCCAGCGTGCTTGGTCGTTGGAAGTTCTCTGTTCCAGAGCTACTTGTGATGTTCTGATGGTTGTATTTCAATACGAAAAGAGGAGGGCGCCACCCCATTGACTGGGGTACGTCCTCCTCTCGCGATTGAATGAGAATGATGTTTATTTCTCCACGTCAGCGCCTCCGCCCAGTGCCTGGTAGAGGTTGATGGTGTTGGAGATAACGCTATAGTCGTTGGCCACTTGCGAGAGCTGTGCGCTGAGCAGGCTGCTCTGAGCGGTCAGGATCTGCAGATAGTTGATGCTTGAGAGGTCCCACAACTTCTGGGTTGCATCCACAGCCTGCTGCAGGCTCTGCACCTGATTGGCCAGGTAAACCTTCTTCTCCTGTGCGGTATGGATGGCAGCCATGGCATTGTTCACCTCCGAACCGGCATCGAGAAGGGTTTGCTGGAAGCCCAAAGTGGCAATCTCGAGCTCAGCCTTGCTGTTCTTGTAGGCAGCGCGCAGTTTCCCGTTCTGGAAGATAGGCTGTGTCAGGCTTGCTACAGCTGCCATGATGATGCCACCGGGGTTCACTACCATGCTTCCCAGACTGTTGGCATACTGGCCGCTGGCCGAGATGTTGAGGGCAGGATAGAAGGCTGCCTTGGCAATGTTCTTGTTGTAGAACGCGCTTGCCAGTGCGAGCTCAGCCTGCTTCACATCGGGTCGGCGGCTCAACAGACCGATAGGCATGCCTGTGGTGCATACGCTGGGAGTGCGGAAGGTGGCCAGTGTGCCACGCTCGATGTGTGCTGGAGTCTCACCGCAGAGAGCGCTCAGGGCATTCTCCGTCTGCTTGATGTTGTCCTCCAGTTCCAGTACATTGGCACTGATAGCCCAGTAGTTGGCCTCGGTGCTTGCTACTGAAGCCTGGTTGGCTTGGCCTGCATCGAACAACATCTTGGTCATGTCCAGGTTCTTCTTCCAGGTTTCGCTGGTCTCCTTGGCGATGCGCAACTGCTCGTCGAGCATGGCCAGAGTGTAGTAGAGGTTGGCCACGTTGGCGATGAGGGCGGTCTTCACGCTCTGGCGCACTGTCTTCTGGTTCTCCAGAGCCACCTCTGCCTTCTTCTTGGAATTGCGCAGCGATGCGAAACAGTCTATCTGCCAACTCATCGAGAGGGGGAATGAGTAGGTCTTGCTGGCACCGTTGCCCATCACATTCTTATACTTCTCACGGTTGTAGGGATCTACTATTCCGCTGATGGTACCGCTGGGCGCAAAGGCGAAGCTGGGCGCAAAGGCAAGTTTCGAAGCCTTCAGGTTGTTCTGCATCTCCTGTATGCGCAGGTCGGCCTGCTTCATATTGGTATTCTGGGCAAGTGTCTTCTCGATGAGAGCCTGCAGGGTGGGGTCGGTGAAGACTTGATGCCACTCGATGTCGCCCAGACCGGTGGAGTCTCCACTCTGAGCGTCTCCATAAATGCCCTCAGCTGTGATGGAGGCAGGACGCTCGTAGCTCTTGTAAACCCCGCAACTGCTCATCAGGGCAGTTGCAAGGGCGATAGTCAATATCTTGTATGCTTTCATTGCTTGATATGTGAATGTTTAGTCTTTCTGTGCTTTAGCCTTCTCCTTCTCGGAACGCTCCTTCTCCTGCAGGAACTGCTGGTCTGCCTCTTCCACCATGGCGGGGCGGATTTTCTCCTGAACCCATTCGAAGAAGATGAAGAAGACTGGTACTGTGAACAGGATAGCCAGTGTGCCTACCAGCAGACCGCCGATGACACCGAGGCCGATGGTGCGGTTACCATTGGCACCAGCGCCAGTGGACAACACCAGAGGAATCATACCGAACACCATGGTAAGTACGGTCATCAGGATAGGACGCAGACGTGCTTCGGCAGCAGCATAGGCAGCCTCCACGATGCCCATACCCTTGCGGCGGCGCTCAAGGGCGAACTCGGTAATCAGAATAGCAGTCTTGGCCAGCAGACCAATCAGCATGATGATAGCCGTCTGCAGGTATATGTTGTTGTCAATCTTGCCCATGAACACGAAGGGAAGTGCGGCGTAGCCCTGGTTCCACAGCCATGCAAAGGCAAACGAACCCATGATACCGGCAGGTACCGACAGGATGACAGAGAATGGGATAAGGAAACTCTCGTACAACATAGACAGGATGAGGAAGATGAGCACCACGCATACACCATAGATGAGGTAGGTGTCCATGCTGTCCTTGGTCTGGTTCTCCTCACGGCTCATGCCGCCATACTCGAAGGCGTAGCCCTTGGGGAACACCTTGCCAAACTCCTCTTCCACAATGTTCATCACATCGGTGCTGCTATAGCCATAGGCCGGCACGAGGTTACAAGTGATGGAGCTGAAGAGGTTGAAGCGGGTATCCACCTCGGCGCCAAGTATCTTGGTCAGCTTCACGAACTGGCTCAAGGGAGCCATCTCTGTACCATTGCGCACAAACATATTGTTGAGGTCCTCGGTACTCAGGCGGCTCTTTTCGTGGGCCTGGAGCATCACACGATATACCTTACCGTACTGGTTCATGTTGCTCACGTAGGAGCCACCGCAGTAGCTGCCCAGTGCGCTAAGCACATCAGTGGGGCTCACGCCGGCACGCTTACACTGAGCGGCATCTACCTCCACCTTATACTGGGGGAAGTTGCGGGCATAAGAGGTCACTGCACGCGACACCTCGGGGTGCTGGTTCATGGCTGCCAGGAACTGGTGAGTGTACTCCAGGAATTGTGACTTGTCGCCGCCACGGGTATCCTGCAGGTTTAGCTCGATGGAGCCCATGCCGTAACCGGGAATCATACCGGGCTCGAAGACCAGACACTGTGCATCGGGAATCTCCTCCATCAGTCGTTTGTTGAGCAAGCCAGTCACCACCGTGCTCGTGCTCTTATAGTTGTCAATGAGTGACCAGAAGCCATAGCGGCGTTCTGCCCAAGGCTTCAATTTCAGAATATACATACCATAAGCGGTACCCTGGCCAGCCATGAAGCTGTAGCCAGCCACGCGCTGGTAGTTCTTCACCTCCTTGGTCTCCTTGATAATCTTCTCTACGCGGTCCAAGATTTCGTCTGTGGTGGCAAGGTTATTGCCGGGAACACCGTTGACCACCATCATACATGTACCCTGGTCCTCCTGTGGCACGAGTCCGGAACTCAGCTTGCCTGCGAAGAACACGATGCCAACAAAGCAGAGAGCCACGCTGACGAAGGCTACGAAACGTACCTTGCGGTTCACACAACGCTTCAGTATGGCTGTGTATTTGCCCAACATGGCGGTATAGCTTGCCTCATAGGCCTGGCGGGTACGATAGTTGATGGCACCGAAAAAGCCTTTGCGGCGCTCCTCGCTGGCGGGTCGCATGAGCATGGCACACAGGGCGGGACAGAGTACAAGGGCGCTCACACAGGAGATACCTACTGATGTAGCCAGTGTCACACCGAACTGTGTGTAGAAGATACCTGAGGTACCACCGGTGAATGAAACGGGGATGAACACGGCCATAAACACGAAGGTACATGAGATGACGGCCATTGTCACATCGCTCATAGCGTCCTTGGTGGCCTGGTAAGGGCTGGTGTAGCCGGCATCGAACTTGGCCTGCACGGCCTCTACAACCACGATGGCATCATCCACCACCGTACCGATAGCCAGCACGAGGGCAAACAGGGTGAGCAGGTTAAGCGAGAATCCGGCAGCCGCCATGCAGGCGAAGGTGCCTATCAAAGATACTATAATAGATATAGAAGGGATAAGTGTGGCGCGGAAATCCTGCAAGAAGAAGTACACCACCAGTATCACCAGCAGGATGGCAACAATAAGAGTCTCCTCCACATTGGCGATAGAGGCCAGCAGGAAGTCGTTTGAACTCTGCATCTCAACGAACTCCAGGCCTGCGGGCAAATCCTGGCTCAGTTCCTTCAACTTGGCACTGATGGCATCGTTGGTCTCCTTGGCATTGGCGCCTGCCACCTGGAATGACAGGAAGCAGGTAGCCTCGTGACCATCGGCTTCACCATGGTAGGCGTAGGAGTTGGCACCCAGTTCCACATCGGCTACGTCTTTCAGGCGCAGTACATTGCCGTCGGGGAGAGCCTGCAGCACGATGTTCTCATACTGCGACAGTGTCTCCAGACGACCGGTATATTTGAGCGTGTACTGATACACATTCTCGATACCCTTGCCGTGGGTGCCATTGACGGGCTTCTCACCCAGTTGTCCGGCAGGAGCCTCCAGGTTCTGTTCGGCCAAAGCATAGGTAATGTCGCTTGGCACAAGCTTGTACTGGGCCATCACGTCGGGCTTGAGCCAGATACGCAATGAGTATGTGCCACCCAGCTCCATCACGTCACCCACACCCTTGATACGCTTGAGCTGGGGGATGACATTGATGTCGAGGTAGTTCGAAATGAAGTCCTGGTCGTACTTGTCCTGCGTATCTACGAGGGCGTCAATCTGTAGGAAGGACGTCTGACGCTTGGTCGTAGCCACACCAATCTTGGTCACCTCCGACGGCAAGAGTCCTTGTACGCGGCTCACACGGTTCTGCACGTTCACAGCAGCCATGTCGGGGTTTGTTCCCTGGCGGAAATAGATGGTGATGCTGGCGCTGCCCGAGTTGGTGGCCGTAGAGGTCATGTAGAGCATGTTCTCCACTCCGTTGATACCTTCCTCCAGCGGCTGAATCACTGCCTTCATCACTGCTTCGGCGCTGGCACCCGTATAGGTGGCACTTACCGTCACGGTGGGAGGTGCGATGTCGGGGTATGACTCCAGGGGGAGAGAGAAGTAAGATATCGCTCCCACCAGTACTATGAGGATGGCAATTGACATTGCCATTACCGGTCTTTTAATGAATATATTACCTTTCATCGTATGTGGTTATATATATGAGTTTGTTTCGCTAAATGTAGATGTTACTTGCCGAGCTTCTTCACGTCCTGTCCGTCGCGTACCATACCGGCACCCTCGGCCACGATCTCCTCGCCGCCCTGCAGGCCGGAGGTTACTATGAAGGTGCCGCCTTGGCTCTGAGGCAGAATATCCACCATCTGAGCATGGGCGATGCCCTTGCTATCTACTACATATACATTGTACTTGTCCTGGGTCTGCACGGCAGCTGTAGCGGGTATGGTGATGGCATCCTTGTGTATGGCAGGGATGATGACGTTGCCTGTGCTACCTGAATGCAGGATGTGGCTGGGGTTAGAGAAAGCGGCACGCAACTGCACTGAACCTGTGCTGCGATCCACTACACCGCTGGCGCTCTCCACGCGTCCCTTGATGTCGTAGTCGGTTCCATCCACCAGTTGGAGTGTGATTTCGGGCATTGCCTCAATGGCTTTCTCGACTGACTCGTACTGACGGATGAGGTTCAGGAACTGGCTTTCTGTCATGCTGAAATACACATACATCTCGTTGTTGTCACTCACCGTGGTGAGGGGCTGGGACATGCTGCTGCCCACGAGCGCTCCCTGGCGGTAGGGCAGAGTGCCCACCACACCATCGGCAGGGCTGGTGACTGTGGTGTAGGAAAGGCTGTTGCGGGCGTTCACCACCTGTGCCCGTGCCTGTGCCACCTGTGCCTTGGCTGAGAGCAGAGTGTTCTGTGCGGTCTGCATATCTATCTCGCTCACCACCTTCTGGTCGTACAACTTCTTGCGGCTATCGTAGTTGAGCTGTGCTGTTGCCTCCTGAGCCTGTGCTGCCTTTAGCGCTGCCTCGGCTGTGTTGAGTGCTGCGCGGTAGGGCACCTGGTCTATCACAAAGAGCACCTGACCCTTCTTCACCTTCTGACCCTCGGTCACACACAGCTTCTGCAATGTGCCTCCTACCTGAGGGTAAACGTCGATGTCCTGGCGTCCGCGTATGGTGGCGCTGTACTTCTCAGTCAGTGTCACGTCGCTCTTGGCTACCTTTGTGGTCTTGAAAACTGCGCTTGGCATTGCTCCTCGCTGCTGCTTGTTTCCACATGAACTAAGCATGGTCATCGCGGTCACTGCTGTCACCAGCACTGTCATCAGTTTGTTTGTCATAATTCCTCTCATTCAAAAATTATTTGTAACTCTATTCTATTGTTCTTTCTTCTGTTTCGCTTATACTTCGAAATCGGCTGCAAAGTTACGACAATTCGGCTTAACCTGTTGCTCCACATGCCTCTTAGCCCTTGTGTTTTGTTGTTCGATTTAGGAAGGGGATTTGTCTTTTAACATGATTTAAGTTCTGCGCCCTCTTTTGGAGTGTACTTCTCCGCGGTCAGTGCCAGCGTAGTGTGCTGTTTGGGCGGTTGTGTATTTGGTGTGGCTGGCTCTTGGCTGGTGGTGGGAAAAGTCTTGCTTGGCACGCGGTAAAGTGCTCCCTGTGGGGCTGCCATGTTGTTCGTTGAAACGTACACTGCGCTGCATTCGTCATCGCAGCGCGCTGTATGTGCCATCGCAGCGTGCTGCATTCGCCATCGCATCGCACTGCGTGTCTTGTTCCGTTGTCCTTTGTTTTCTGCTGTCTGCTTCTGCGCGAATCGGGATAACTTTTTTCCTGGTTTTGCAGACAGCAGTCTTTCGCCTTTTGAATGGTGTTTGGATATATTGTTTAATAGGGAGAAATGGTTGGAGAAAAGCAGAGCGGCAGGCCGCCTCTTGGGGTGCCTGCCGCTCGTTGGTGTGCTTGTTTGCAGTGGTTTGGTATGCTGCTTATGAGTTCATGCTCAGGAGAAACTCCTCGTTGTTGATGGTGTTCTCCAGTTTGGACTTCACTTCGTTCATGGCCTCGATGGGGTTCATGTCGCTCAGGAACTTGCGCAGAATCCACATGCGGTCCAGTGTCATCTTGTCCTGCAGCAGGTCGTCGCGGCGAGTGCTGCTGGCAGTGATGTTCACGGCAGGGAAGATGCGCTTGTTGCTCAGCATTCTGTCGAGCTGCAGCTCCATGTTTCCTGTGCCCTTGAACTCCTCAAAGATGACCTCGTCCATCTTGCTGCCTGTGTCTATCAGTGCGGTGGCTATGATGGTGAGGCTTCCTCCGTTTTCGATGTTGCGGGCTGCGCCGAAGAAGCGCTTGGGCTTGTGCAGGGCGTTGGCATCCACTCCGCCGCTCAGCACTTTGCCGCTCGCGGGTGAAACTGTATTGTAGGCACGTGCCAGGCGGGTGATTGAGTCGAGGAAGATGACCACATCGTGTCCGCACTCCACCATGCGCTTGGCCTTTTCGAGCACTATTCCGGCTATCTTGACGTGGCGCTCGGCGGGCTCGTCGAAGGTGCTGGCTATCACCTCGGCCTTCACTGTGCGGGCCATGTCGGTCACCTCCTCGGGTCGCTCGTCGATGAGGAGCATCATGAGGTAGGCTTCTGGGTGGTTGGCTGTGATGGCATTGGCGATGTCCTTCATCAGCATGGTTTTGCCGGTCTTGGGCTGTGCCACGATGAGGGCACGCTGTCCCTTGCCGATAGGAGCGAAGAGATCTACCACACGTGCCGCCATGGAGTCGCCGCGTCCGCTGCATAGCTTGAACTTCTCATCGGGGAAGAGCGGTGTGAGATTCTCGAAGGGACTGCGGTCGCGCACTATCTCGGGGTCGCAGCCATTGACGCTGGTGACCTCGATGAGGGGGAAGAACTTCTCGTTGTCGCGTGGTGGGCGCACGGGGCCTTCCACCACGTCGCCCGTCTTCAGGCCGTAGTGACGGATGGTCTGTGCGTTTACGTAGATGTCATCGGGGCTGCTCAGATAGTTGTAGTCGCTGCTGCGCAGGAAGCCATAGCCCTCGTTCATCACTTCCAGAACGCCCTCGCCGCGGATGTTGAGTCCGAAGTCATAGTTCTCCTCGGCAGCCTTGGGCGCGCTCTGACGGTAGTCTTCGGCCTCGGCCTCCTCGTTGGCGGGCATGCGGTAGGATCCATTCTGTGCAGCGGTAGCCACGTCGTCATCGGCAGTCTGGTAGTTCTGTCCGTAGGCGGAGCTTTCATTGCCCATCGACGGGATGTCCTGCACGATGTAGAAGTCGTCGTTCACACGGATGAGGCCCTCTGCTTCGCAGTCGGCCGCAACGGTGCTGCCTTCTTCGGCTGGAGCATTGTCGGCAGGTGCATTGTCGCCTGCATTCTCTGGTGCCTCGTAGTCGGGGGCAGGAACGCTGGCGCTGGCATTGGTCTCGCTGTCGCTTGCGGGTTGTGTTTCACTGCTTGTCATGGTATTCTGTGCCTCTTCGGGCTTTACCTTGCGTGGTCTTCCCCTTTTCTTGGGAGCGGGTGCCACGGGTGCTTCTGTCTCGTTGTCGTCAAATGCGATGATGCCCTGTGTGGCTTCTGCGTCAGCCTCCTTGGTCTCCTCGGCCTGCTTCTTGGTGCTGTCTGCTGCCTCTGTGGGTGCTTCCGCAGCGCCCTCCTCGCTGGCCTTCATTGCCTCGGCCTTGGGCTTGCGTCCGCGCTTCTTGGGAGTCTTGTCGGCGCTTGCTGCGTCCTTGGCAGCCTTTTCGCCGGAGCCGGCACTGCTGCGCTTGGGCTTGGCGTTGGTGCTGTTCTGTCTGTTAGAGCCTGCCATCGCCTCCGCATCTATTATATTATATATAAGTGTTGTGGGGTCATTCGCGGGCTCTGCATTCACGCTTTGTGCCAATGCAGACAATTCTTCGAGCGACATTTTCTCGAGTTCACTTTTTGTGTGCATAATAATAGAATGTATGCTGTTTAATTGTTCTTTTGTATTCGAAAGGGAATAATGGGGAGAGCGAAGGGTGTCGCTGTCCTTATATGAATTGGTTTGCAAAATTACTTTTTCTTGCTCAATCTGCCAAATTTGCGCGTATATTTCTGCATTTTGATGCTCTTTTTTTAGTACTTTTGCGCTGTGAAGAGACTAAAGGATACGTATTTTCCCCAACCTGCGCAGTGGCGGGTTGGCTTTTTTATGACGTTTGGATGAGTAGCATATCATATTTACAGGTGCAGGGCCTGACGCGTAGCGTGGGCGACAAGACGCTCTTTGCCGACATCTCCTTCAGTGTGGCGCAGGGGCAGAAGGCTGGTCTCATAGCCCGCAACGGCACTGGGAAGAGCACGTTGTTGAATATCCTGGGTGGCAAGGACAGTGCCGACTCGGGGCAGGTGGTGTATCACAACGGCCTGCGCATCGGATATCTGGAGCAGACGCCCCACTATCCCATGGAGCTCACGGTGCTGGAGGCTTGCTTCTGGCACGGCAATGAGACCACCAATCTGATACGTGAGTACGAGACTTGCATGAGCACACCGGGCACGCCGGGGCTGCAACAGATTCTCGACAGAATGGAGCACCAGAACGCCTGGGACTACGAGACACGCAGCAAGACCATCCTTAGCAAGCTCAACATAACGGACTTCCACAAGCCGCTCAGCCAACTCTCGGGCGGACAGCTCAAGCGTGTGGCGCTGGCCAATGTGCTTATCATGGAGCCGGACTTCCTTATCCTGGACGAGCCCACAAACCATCTGGACCTGCAGATGATAGAGTGGCTTGAGGGTTACTTAAGGCGAGCAAACCTCACGCTGCTCATGGTGACGCACGACAGATACTTCCTCGACAATGTGTGCTCCGTAATCCTGGAACTCGATGACGAGACTGTGTATGCCTATCATGGCAACTATGCTTACTATCTGGAGAAGCGTCAGGAGCGCCAGGACAACCTTCGCAGCGAGGTGGCAAGGGCCAACAACCTGTACCGCACCGAGCTGGAGTGGATGCGCCGCATGCCTCAGGCACGTGGGCACAAAGCGCGCTATCGCGAGGATGCCTTCTACGACCTGGAGAAGAAGGCCAAGCAGCGGCTCGAGGAGCAGCAAGTGAGGCTGGAGATGAAGTCAACCTATATAGGCAGCAGGATATTCGAGGCCGAATATGTGAGCAAGAAGTACGAGCACGTAATACTGAAGGACTTCTATTACTGCTTCTCGCGATACGAGAAGATGGGCATCGTGGGAGGCAACGGTACGGGCAAGAGTACCTTCGTGAAGATGCTTCTGGGGCTGGTGAAGCCCGACTCGGGACGCTTCGTAGTGGGCGAGACCGTCCGCTTCGGCTACTACAGCCAGGAGGGGATGAGCTTTGACCCGCAGATGAAAGTGATAGACGCGGTGCGTAAGATAGCGGAGTATGTGGATCTGGGCGGCGGTCGCCACCTGTCGGCCATGCAGTTCCTGCAGCACTTCATGTTCACTCCTCTGCAACAGCAAAACTACATCGCCAAGCTGTCGGGCGGAGAGCAGCGGCGCCTGCACCTGTGTACGGTGCTTATGCAGAACCCCAACTTTCTGGTGCTCGACGAGCCGACCAATGACTTGGACATCAATACGCTGCAAATCCTGGAGCAGTATCTGCAGGACTTCCACGGCTGTGTCATTGTGGTCAGTCACGACCGCTATTTCATGGACAAGGTGGTCGATCATCTGCTGGTGTTCCGTGGCGAGGGTGTGGTGGAGGACTTCCCCGGCAACTACTCGCAGTTCCGTGAGTGGGACGACGAGCGTGAGTTGCATCAGGCTCGCCAGAGCGCGGGCAATGGCAATGCACAGGCTGCCCCCGAGGTGAAGGAAAGCAAGAAGCCGCCACGCCTGGAACAGAAGCGTAAGATGTCGTTCAAGGAGAAACAGGAGTTTGCTGCCCTGGAGCAGGATATCGCGCGCCTGGAGCAGGAAAAGGCCGATATTGAGGCCAAGCTCTCCAGTGGCACCATCAGCGTACAGGAAATCACCGACCTGAGCAAGCGCCTGCCCGTTCTCACCGACGAGCTTGACGAGAAGTCGATGCGGTGGTTGGAGTTGAGTGAGATAGAGTAGCGTTGGCCCGCCTGGCCTGCTGGCTCAGATGGCATAGATGATTGTTCCCCCAAACGCACCGCGGTGCGATGGCTTGCGCAGCGCACTGCATCGGTCATCGCAGTGCAGTGCGTTTGCACATGCAGCGCGCTGCATTTTCAGTGCTATGGTACAGTGGGGTGGCGTTGATGGCATTGTGACTGGCTTCGGTTCTCTTTCCTTTGGTTGGGGCAGCGGTGTGGCTCGTGTTCTTCAGTCCGCTGTTTGGGGTGTATCTCCATTGTTCTTGGGCCTTTTTCCTGACTTCGTCATCGTGTCACCCAAAAATCTTCGTCAAAGAGTTTAGCTATTT